>Ga0102595_100113_pt1 | contig 117174 bp, 87 predicted proteins | sample Araplaol_mTSA_r2_2_FD_76864 | JGI IMG/M metagenome (GOLD analysis project Ga0102595, IMG submission 76864) | Arabidopsis root microbial communities from North Carolina, USA - plate scrape MF_Col_mTSA_r2 (SPADES assembly) (version 2) | ecosystem: Host-associated > Plants > Roots > Endosphere... | reverse complement strand
GTTGCCCAGCGCCGCGCCCACCGTCTCGCCGCGCGAATTGACGGCCAGCACGATCTCGGGCTCGGGGTTGTTCCAGTGGCTGTGCGGGTGTATGCCCACTTCGGCGCCCGTGCCCACCGCGCTCAGCGGCTGGCTCTTGGTGAAGATCTCGGCATCGGGGCCTATGCCCACTTCCAGGTACTGCGACCACACGCCCTGGGCGATCAGCACCTCCTTGAGTTTGTCGGCTTCGGGAGAGCCCGGCTTGATGCTGCTGAGGTTGTCGCCGATCACGCCGACCACCGCCTTGCGCACCGCTTCGGCCTTGCTGGCGTCGCCGCGCGCCTGCTCCTCGATCACGCGCTCCAGCATGGAGGCCACGAAGGTCACGCCGGCCGCCTTGAGCGCCTGCAGGTCGCAGGGTGCCAGCAACCAGGGCAGCGTGGGCTTGCGCGCATCGGCCGCGGAATTGGCCAGCACCTCGGCCGTGCCCGCCAGGCGCGGCAGCGAAGGCGCGGCCGCGCGCACGGCCTTGGCCACGCCGGGCAGTTCCAGCAACTGGCTGGCCGTCGGCGCCACGCCGGACAGGTCGAACACGGACTCGGGCGTGACCAGTGCCAGCACCGGCCCCGTGCCCTCCACCCACACGCGCCCGACCAGCAGGGCGTCAGCGGCATCAACAGGCAGGGCGGAAGCAAGGCTCAGGGAGTTTTTCATGGTGGTCAAAAGAAGGAATGCGCCCAAAAACCGGGCTGAAGCCGCCAATACTACAGGGACTGCAGGGGAAAGGCCGGGTGGCGCCGCCGCTACACTGAAATGCCCGCGCGCCGCAGGCCGCCCACCCCTCTCCTCTACCCGACCGCCATGCCCCTCACCCCTGAACAGATCACACAAGCCGCCACGGAACTGGCCGACCGGCGCAACAGCGGAAAACCCGGCATCCGCCTGCCCGAGAGCTGCCGCCCGCTGGAGCTCGAAGACGCCTGGCAGGTGCAGCTTGCCCTCACGCGCAGCCTGGGCCAGGCCGTGGGCGGCTGGAAGGCCTCGCCGCCCAGCCCCGGCAAGCTGGTGGTCGCGCCGATTTACCAGCCCGCCATCAGCCGCGCCGCAGTATGCAGCGTGGCGTTTCCGGCGAACAGGGAACTGGACAGCGTGAAGGTCGAACCTGAACTGGCCTTTGTGCTGGCGAAGGATTTGCCCGCGCGCGAGCGGCCCTACACCGAGGCCGAGATTGCCGCGGCTGTAGGCAGCGTGCATGCGGCCCTGGAAATCTGCGCCAGCCGCTATGCCGACCCCACGGGCTTGCCCTTTCCTGAAATGCTGGCCGACGGCCTGGTCAACAACGGCCTGTGGCTGGGACCTGAACTGGCCGCGCCCGAGGCCGCGGCCTTTGAGCTGCACTGGCAGGCCGGCGATGAGCCCCGGCAAATAACCCAGGCCCGGCACCCCAACGGCGACCCGCGCGCGCCGCTCTACTGGCTGGCGAATTTTCTGCGCGAGCGCGGCCTGGGCCTGAAGGCCGGCCAGGCCGTCATCACCGGTTCCTATGCCGGCGTGCTCACGGTACCGGCCGGCCAGCCCCTGAAATTTGACTACGCGGGCCTGGCCCGTTTTGAGCTGGAATTCCGCAGGGGCTAAGCGCTTTCCCCAAGGTGCTGGATATATAGGGCCGGAAATGGCCGGCCTAGACGCCGCGCCTTGCTAAGCTGGCGATTTACTCTTTTCCAGCGGAGAACGCCCTATGCAAGCCCTGCACCACCAGCAATTCCTCCAACTCCACCAGGCCGGCAGCCTGCTGCTATTGCCCAATGCCTGGGATGCCGCCAGCGCGAAGATTTTTGAGGCCTCCGGCGCCAGCGCCGTCGCGACCAGCAGCGCCTCGCTGGCCTGGGCTTGCGGTTATGCCGACGGCGGCGCGCTGCCGACTGAAGAATTGCTGCATGCCGTCGGCAACATCACGCGCGTGCTGAAAGTGCCGCTCACGGTGGACATGGAAGACGGCTACAGCGCCGACCCGGCTGAAGTGGGCCGGCTGGCCGCCGAACTTGCGGGCAAAGGCGCCGTGGGCATCAACATCGAAGACGGCAGCGATGCACCCGCGCTGCTGGCGGGCAAGATAGGCGCCATACGCGCCGCGCTCAAAGGCAAGCCGCTGTTCATCAATGCGCGCACCGACGTCTACCTGCGCCGGCTCAAGGTCGAGGGCAGCCCGGCCCAGGCCAGTGTGGAGCGCCTCAAGCTTTACCAGGCGGCCGGCGCCGACGGCGCTTTTGTGCCCGGCCTCACCGCCCTGCCCGAGGTGCAGGAAATCAGCGCGGCCGTCAGCATGCCGCTGAATGTGATGGCCATGCCCGGCCTGCCGGCGATTGCCGCGCTGCAGGCGGCCGGCGTGCGGCGCCTCAGCGTAGGGCCGGGCCCCTTCCAGGTGGCGTATGAACATGCCAAAACCAGCGTCGAGGCCTTGCTCCAACAAGACCTGTCGCCGCTGCTGGGCCCCAAGCTCGACTATTCGGCGATGAACGCCCTGCTGGCGACTGACCGCTGATTCCAGCGACCGCATTCCCGCCATCGCCTGAATCCGCCTGGGTTCAGGCGATTTTTCATTTATTTCTCTTTTTTTGGAGGCAGGCGTCACAAACAGCAAGGCAGGATCGTCAATACGGTGTGACACCCAATTTTTAACCGTCTTGAAAGGAACACACCATGACTGCTACCGCTACCTCCGCCAACACCGCCCCCGTCCGTATCGACCTCGCCATTCCCGAGGTTTTCCCCGCCCTGCTCAAGGCCAGTGAAACCATAGGCAGCCTGGGCCTGGACAAAAAGCTGCACCACCTGATCCACCTGCGCGCCTCGCAGATCAACGGCTGCGCTTTCTGCGTGAAGATGCACCTGCGCGAAGCCCGTGAAGACGGTGAAACCCAGGACAGGCTGGACCGCCTCATCGTCTGGGCCCATGTGAACGACTTCAGCGAAGCCGAAAAAGCCGCGCTGGCCTGGACCGAAGCGCTGACCGAGCTCGACCACAAGACCGACTACGCCAGCCTGCGCGGCCGCCTGCGCGCCTCCTTCAGCGACAAGGAAATCGGCGCGCTGACCGCTACCATTGGCATGATCAACCTCTGGAACCGCATCCAGGTTTCGGCTCACTAAGGTCCATCATGGCAAACATCGACCCGACCGCCGTGTTTGAAGAAAGGCGCAGGCATTTGTTCGGCCTGGCCTACCGCATCCTCGGTTCGCGGGCCGATGCCGAAGACGCCGTGCAGGACGTCTTCATCAAGTGGCTGGCGGCCGACCATGCCAGCATAGAGACACCGGCCGCCTGGCTCACCACCCTCTGCACGCGGCATTGCATAGACATGCTGCGCGACGCCCAGCGCAGCCGGGTCGACTATGTCGGCACCTGGCTACCCGAACCGATCCAAACCAGCACCGACGAAACGCCGGAAACGCATGCGCTGCTGGCTTCCTCCCTGAGCATGGCTTTTTTGCTGCTGCTGGAGCGGCTCACGCCCAAGGAGCGCGCCGCCTACCTGCTCTACGAGATTTTTGACACCCCCTACCCGCAGATCGCCGAGATGCTGGACATGGAAGAGGCCGCCTGCCGCAAGCTGGTCTCGCGCGCCAGCGTCAACATCGCCCAGGGCAAGGTGCGGCACGTGACGCCGCCCCAGGTGCAGGACGGCCTGCTCAACGCTTTTCGCGAAGCCATCACCGCGGGCAGCACCGAGGCGCTCGCCAGCCTGCTCTCGGACGACATCGCCGTCTGCGCTGACAGCGGCGGCAAGGTCAGCTCCATCGAAGGCGTTTTTCAGGGCAAGGGCAGCGTGCTCACCCTCATCAGCACCCAGCTGGCGCGCTACTGGGCCGCCTACGAATGGCTGCCCTGCGAGATCAACGGCGGCCATGCCATCCAGCTGCGCGCGAACAACGGTGAAATCGCCGCGGCCATCACCTTCGCCTACAACGAAGAAGGCAAGGCCACCAACATCTACATCATGCGCAACCCCGACAAGCTCGACGGCCTGGCTTTCGGGCCTGAAGCGCTGGCCTAGACTTACTGGCGCGAAGCGCGCAGCGCGTCAATGCCCCAGGCGCCGCCACCCGCGGCGGCCATGAACAAAAAGACAAAGCAGAACAGCACGGCCGACTCGCCGCCGTTGAGCATGGGCGAGAGCACAAAACCCTTGGAGGCATGGCCGATGAAATAGGCAAATGCCAGCAGGCCCGACAACACAAAGGACACGGGCCGCGTGAACAGGCCGACCAGCAGCAAAGCGCCGCCAAAGAGTTCCAGGATGCCGGCAAAGCCGATCAGCGACAGCACCTGCAGTCCGTCGAAATAGGCCACGTGGGGAAAGCCCAGCAGCTTGGCCGTGCCATGTTGAATAAGCAAATAAGCCGAAACAATGCGAAGCACCGACAGCGCGCGCGACGTGAGTTGTGGGTTGTTGTTGGCAAACGCCATGGGAATCCTCCGTTAAAAGGATGTGTGACGGGGGCGCGGTGAAAAAGTTCAGTGGACGCGGGCAACAAGTTGCCTTCGGCCGCCTCAGCGTGCAGCCGGCGCCACGCTTTTTTCGGCCAGCAGCTGCACCAGGTGCTGGCGTATCACCGAGGTGATGTGCTCGCGCTTGCCCTGCTCCAGCATGCCGATCAGCCGCGTCGGGGGCCGGCCCGGCAGCGGCAGCACGCGCAGCAGCGCGTCATTGGCCCAGTCGGCGTTCTTGACATGCGGCACGATGGTGACGCCCACGTTCTGGCGCACCAGCTCGATGATGGCCGACAGCGAACTGAGCTCCAGGAAGTCCTGCGGGGCCAGGCCCAGCTTGCGCAAGGTCTGCTCTATGCGTATGCCGCTGGGCGTGCGCCTGTCAAAGCGCAAAAAGGGCTGTTCGCGCAGCAGCTTCTTGAAGTCGCTGCCCGGCGGCGCCACCTGAGAACTCGCGACCACCGTCAGCGGCTCGGTGTACAGCGGCGTCCAGCGCATGCCCTTGCGCTCCAGCGGCGAGTCGTCGACAAAGATGGCGGCGTCAAGCTCGCCGCTTTGCACGCTGCGCGCCAGACCGCTGGATTCCTGCATGACCAGGCGCACATTGAGGCGCGGGTAGAGCGGCTTCATGCGCACCACGGTGTTGGAGAGCAACCCCATGGCCGTGACGATGGAGCCCACCGTCACGGTGCCGGCGATCTCGCCCTCGCCTTCCAGGCCCTCGCGCATCTGGTCGTAGTAGCCGATGATTTTTTCGGCATGCGCGACCAGCGCGCGGCCGGCGTCCGAAAGCACCACGCCACGCCCGGAACGCTCGAACAGCACGGTCTTGAGCTCGGTCTCCAGCGCGCGCATCTGCACCCCGACCGCCGCCTGCGTCAGCGCGACCCGGTCGGCCGCCGCGGCGAAAGAGCCGCCGTGCGCAACGACCAGAAAGGTCCTCAGGAAACGTATGGTGCTCAAGAAGAACAGGCCTCAATACAAAAGAATAACTTTATCATCTCAAAACATAATATAGATATATTTTTTAAACTGGATGGAGAACAATCCGCCTTAACAGGCTTGTGTGACGTACAGATGTCTTACCCACCCATGCTTGCAGCGCGGCCCGGAACCGGCCGCTTTCGAGTCTTATTTGTGGGTGATGATGTGTATGCCTGAAGTGCTCCCAGCGAATGCCGCAACGGCTTCAACCCTGTCTTTCGGCGAAAAACGGGCGACGGCGATTTACGACCTGGGCCACAGCACGATTTTTGCGTCGCGCACCGACCCACGCTTTTCCTATTGCACCTACGCGCCGCCACATTTGCACCAGGCCAAACAGCCCATGCAGCTGGTGGTCGTGGTGCACGGCACGGGCCGCGCTTTCACCGAGTACCGCGACGCCTTTGCCGCATTCGCCAAGTGGAACGACTGCATCGTGCTGTGCCCGCTGTTCCCGGCCGGCCCGCAGGGCGACGGCAACCGCGACGGCTTCAAGCACCTGCGCGAGGCCGACATCCGCTACGACCAGATCCTGCTGAGCATGGTTGACGAGGTGGCCATCAAGTTCGGCTGCGATTTCTCCAAATTCGCGCTCTTCGGTTATTCCGGGGGCGGCCAGTTCGTCAACCGCTTCGGCCTGCTGCATCCCGAACGCCTCTGGGCCCTGTCCATAGGCGCGCCGGGCTCGGTCACGCTGATTGACCCTGACCAGGACTGGTGGGTGGGCGTGCGCGACTTTGAAAAACGCTTCGGCAAAGCCCTGAACCTGGCCGCGCTCAAGGCATTGCCGGTGCACATGGTGGTCGGCAAGGCCGACATGGAGACCTGGGAGATCACCCACCGCGAAGGCGGCAAGTTCTTCATGCCCGGCGCCAACGACGCGGGGCACACCCGGCCCGAGCGGCTGGAAACCCTGCGAAAGTCCTTTGCCAAGGCCGGCGTCCAGGTCACCCTGGACCTGGTCGACAACGTTCCCCACGACGGCCTGGCCTGCGTGGACACGGTGCAGGACTTCTTTGCCACCGTGCTGGGCAGCATGCGCAAGCAAGCGCCGGATAACGCAACGGGTAAAGCCCAGTAATGCCATGGATGCCCCGCGCGCCATCCACCTCCCCGAGCTGAAAGCCTGACCATGCTACGTTTCGCGCTGGCCCGCCTGGTGATGGCGATACCGACCCTGCTGATCGTGGCGGTCGCGGTGTTTGTGCTGATACGGCTGATTCCCGGCGACCCGGCCCAGCTGCTGCTGGGCGACCTGGCCGACCCGGTGCGCCTGGCCGACCTGCGCGCCCAGCTCGGCCTCGATAAAAGCTGGCCGGTGCAGTTCGGCATCTGGGGCCGCCATGTGCTGGGCGGCGACCTGGGTGTGTCCATCACCACCGGCGAGCCGGTGCTGCAGCTGGTGCTGAGCCGCTTTGCGGTCAGCGCGCAAATCGTGCTGGTGGCGGTGTTTTTCGCCACCCTGGTCGCGGTGCCCGCCGGCATGATCGCCGCCTGGAAACAAAACCGCCTGCCCGACCTGATGCTGGTCGGTGCGGCCACCTTGCTGGTGTCCATTCCCACCTTCTGGCTGGGCCTGTTGTTGCTGCTGTTCTTCGGCCTCAAGCTCGAATGGCTGCCGGTGGTCGGTTATGTCTCGGTCATGAACGACTGGAAGTCCGGCCTGCTTTACCTCTTGATGCCGATACTCACGCTGTTCCTGCATGAAATCGGCGTACTGATACGCATGGCCAGGGCCAGCACACTGGAGGTGCTGCGGCTGGACTACATCACCCATGCGCGCGCCAAGGGCCTGTCCGAGCGCGCCGTGCTGGTGCACCACGCCTTTCGCAACTCCTTCGGCCCGACCTGGACCTTGATTGGCCTGGTGCTCGGCAACCTGCTGGGCGGCGTGGCCGTGGTCGAGACCGTGTTCACGATTCCCGGCCTGGGCCGCCTGCTGGTCGATGCCATCTTCGCGCGCGACTATCCGGTGATCCAGGGCTGCCTGTTGCTGGTCGCCGTGATCTACGTGGTCACCAACCTGGTGATTGACCTGTGCTATCCGATTTTCGACCCCAGGGTGCTCGCGGAATGAAAAAGTTTTTAAGCCCGCAAGCCCTGATAGGCCTGGCCATCGTGGGCATCATCCTCGCGGCGGCCGTCCTGGCCTTTTTCTGGACGCCGCACGAGCCGCTCAAGATCAACTTCATGGCGCGCCTGAAGCCGCCCAGCGCCACTTACTGGCTGGGTACCGACGAATTCGGCCGCGACGAGCTCTCGCGCCTGATGGCGGGCGCCTCCAACAGCATGTGGATCAGCTTCCTCACGGTGCTGTTTTCCATCACCACGGGCACGGCCATAGGCGTTTTGACCGGCTTTGTGCGCGGCTGGACCGACCGCATCATCATGGCCTTCATCAACGCCCTGTTGGCCTTCCCCGGCCTGCTGCTGGCACTGGCGCTGCTGGCGGTCTTCGGCGCCAACAAGTACGGCATCATCCTGGCGCTGGGCCTGGCCTACACACCCTCCGTCACGCGCATCGTGCGCGGCACGGTGATGTCGCTGCGCGAAAAGGAGTTCATCGAATCCTCGCGCGTACTCGGCAATTCGGAGCTCTACACCATGTTCCGCCACGTGCTGCCCAACTGCGTGGCACCGCTCACGGTGCTGGCCACCTCGATGTTCGGCTGGGTCATCCTCGCGGAAAGCGCGCTGTCCTTCCTGGGCCTGGGCGTGCCGCCGCCGGCGCCGACCTGGGGCAATATGCTGGCCGCGGCCCGGCCCTTCATGGCGCAGGCGACTTACCTTTCCATCTTCCCGGGCTTGTGCATCGCGCTCACGCTGCTGGGCATCAACTTCATGGGCGACGCGGTGCGCGACCTGCTGGACCCGCGCATGAGGGGCATCGAATGACGCAGCTGGTGGATGTCTCCGGCCTGAGCTTGTCCGTGGGCAAGGGCGGCCGCGAAATCGTGCGCAATGTGTCGTTCACCGTCGCGCCTGGCGAAATCGTCGGCATCGTCGGCGAATCGGGCAGCGGCAAGACCCAGGCGGCGCGCGCCATCATGGGCCTGACGCCGCCGCCGCTGGTGCGCAGCGCAGGCCGCATCCTGTTTGAAGGCGAAGACATGGCGGCGGTGGGCGACGCGCGTTTGCGCAAGCTGCGCGGCGCGCGCATAGGCATGGTGTTCCAGGAGCCCATGACTTCGCTGAACCCTTCGATGACCATAGGCCGGCAGCTCGACGAAGGCCTGGCCCTGCACCGGCCCGAGTTGTCGCCGGCCGCGCGCCGCGAAAAAATCCTGACCATGCTCGCGCGCGTCGGCATCAGCGACCCGCGGGCCGCACTCAACGCCTGGCCGCATGAGTTTTCGGGCGGCATGCGCCAGCGCATGATGCTGGCCTCGGTCATGCTGCTGGAGCCCGCGCTGCTGATCGCCGACGAGCCGACCACGGCCCTGGACGCGCTGGTGCAGCGCGACGTGCTGGAACTCATGGTCGGGCTCACGCGCGAACACAATACCGCCGTGCTGCTGATCAGCCACGACCTGCCCATGGTCGCGCGCTACACCCAGCGCATGATCGTCATGCAGCAGGGCGAAGTCGTCGAAGCCGGCGACACCGCGGCCATGCTGGCCGGCCCGCAGCAGGACTACACGCGCAAGCTGCTCGAAGCCATCCCGCGCCGGCAGGCCGCCCGCACAATTGCCGACGAACAGCCCGTGATCGAAGTGCGCAACCTGGTCATCGATTACCCAGGCAAGCGCAAGCTGTTTTCCAAGTCCACCGCCAAGCGCGTGCTGCACGGCATAGACCTGGTCGTGCGCCCGCGCGAGATCGTCGCGGTAGTGGGCGGCTCGGGCTCGGGCAAGACCACGCTGGGCCGCGCGATTGCCGGCCTGATCAAACCCACCGAAGGCGACATCCGTTTTCGCGGCCGCTCGATTGCGCGCAGCGACGCGGGCTGGCTGGACTACCGGCTCAATTGCCAGATGGTGTTCCAGGACCCGTATTCGTCCCTCAACCCGCGCATGAACATAGGCCAGCTGATCGGCGAAGGCCTGCGCCTGGTGCCCGGCCTGTCTACAGCCGAGAAGCAGGCACGCGTCGCAAAGATGCTCGATGAAGTCGGCTTGCAGCCGCAGCATGCGGCGCGCTATGCGCATGAGCTCTCGGGCGGCCAGCGCCAGCGTGTGGCGATTGCCCGCGCGCTGATACGCGAGCCGGCTTTTGTGATTGCCGATGAGCCGGTGTCGGCCCTGGACGTCACGGTGCGTGCCCAGGTGCTGGCGCTGCTGGCCGAGCTGCAGGAGCGCCACGGCTTTGCCTGCCTGTTTATCAGCCATGACCTGGGTGTGGTCGAACAGGTGGCCGACCGCGTGGTCGTGATGCAGGCCGGCCGCATCATTGAACAAGGCAGCCGCGACGAGGTCTTCGACCATCCGCAGCATGCCTACACCCGCAAGCTGCTTTCCGCGATTCCCGCGCTGACGCCCACCGGCCAGGGCGGCATGCAGCTCAGGTGGCGTTTTGACGACGCCGACGTGCCCACCGCCATGCCCCCCATTCCAGCCTGATTTTTAAGGAGCTTTTTATGCTTTCCCTGCGATTGAATTTTCTGGGTGCCGCCGTGCTGGCGGCCTGCGCCGCGACCCAGGCCCAGGCCCAGGCCCAGGCGCCCGCGCAAATCGTGGTCGCGCAGCCGGCCGACATACGCTCGACCAACCCCGGCGTGAACCGCGACAACACCACCGACGGCGTGGTGCTCAACATCGTCGAGGGCTTGGTCGCCCACCACGAGAACGGCACCATAGGCCCGCTGCTGGCGCGCTCCATCGTCACCAGTCCCGACGGCCTGACCTATATCTTCAAGCTGCGCACCAACGTGAAGTTCCACAACGGCGAGCCCATGAGCTCGGCCGACGTGCTGTGGAGCTGGAAGCGCTACATGGACCCCAAGACCGACTGGCGCTGCCTCAGCGAGTTCGACGGCCGCTCCGGTGTCAAAGTGACCTCGGTCACGACGCCCGACGCGCAGACCGTGGTCATGCAGCTGGACAAACCCTCGGCGGTCTTCCTGGACAACCTGGCGCGCACCGATTGCGGCATGACGGCCATCCTGAACAAAAAATCCGTCAAGGAAGACGGCAGCTGGGACAAGCCCATAGGCACCGGCCCCTTCAAGTTCGAGGAATGGAAGCGCGGCGAGTACGTGACCCTGAGCGCCTTTGCCGACTACCAGTCGCCTCCCGGCAGCAAACCCGACGGCTACCTGGGCCTGAAGAAACCGTTGGTCGAGCAGGTCAAGTTCCTCACCGTGCCCGACATGTCGACGTCCAAGGCCGGCCTGCAGTCCGGCGCTATCGACGCCGGCCAGATTACCTCTTCCGACGTGCAGGAACTCAAGGCGAACAAAAACCTCACGGTGGTCGGTGCCGTCGATGCCGGCAAGAACACGCTGCTGATGCAGACCAACGACCCGCTGCTCAAGGACGAACGCATACGCCAGGCCATCGCGCTGTCGCTGGACATGAACCAGCTGGTCGCGGCTTCATCCGAAGGCCTGGCCAAGGTCAACAACTCGGCCATCCAGGGAACATCGGCCTTCTACAGCGCGGCGCAGAAAAAAGGCTACCGCTACGACCCGGCCAAGGCCAAACAACTGCTGAAGGAAGCCGGCTACAAAGGCCAGCCCATCATGATCCAGGCCAACAAACGCGCCCACGTGCCCAGCTTCTCGGTGGCGGTGATGAGCCAGGCCATGATGCAGGCCGCGGGCATCAATGCGCAGATCGAGGTGCTCGAATGGGCAACGCAGCTGGATCGTTACAACAGCGGCAACTACCAGCTGAGCTCCTTCACCTACTCCTCGCGCCTGGACCCGGCCCTGAGCTATGAGCAGTTCTCGGGCAACAAGGCCAAGCAGCCGCGCAAGGTCTGGGACGACCCGGCCGCGCAAAAGCTGATCGACCAGAGCTTTGCCGAAGCCGACCCGAAAAAGCGCCAGGCCTTGTTCGACCAGCTGCACACCATGATGCTCGCCAAGACGCCGCTGGTCATCCTTTACAACGTGACCGACTCCTGGGCCGTGCGCAAGCGCGTCTCCGGCTTCACGGTGTGGGAAGGCAAGCCGCTGCTCTGGAACACCAAGCTGGCCGGCAAGTAATTTTCAGCATCCTCTTTCACTCGCCTTGATGCGCAGCGCGCGCAAGGCAGGGACAGGCACGCCTTGCGGCGGCCCCTTGCGCCTCTTCACGCTACTTTCTCCAGCAATTTTTACGGCAGCACAGCATGGCAAACATCGAACAATTTCCCTTTATCTCGGTTTCCGGCAGCCCACGCGAGCGCGGCCTGCAGTACGGCCGCCAGGCCGCCGGCCGGGTGCGCGGCAGCGCGCGCCTCTACGGCCAGACCCTGGTCAACCTGGGCTACAGCGAGCAGGCGCGCGCGCGCCTGATCGACTTCTTCGCCAAGGAGATCGGCGATTTCGCGCCGCACTACATCGACGAGATGCGCGGCATTGCCGAGGGCGCGGGCGTGGACTTCCAGGACATCGTGATGATCAATGCCCGCACCGAGGTGCTGGCCAAGGCGCGCGCCGAAAAAGTCCAGCAGGCCGACAAAGAGCCCGGCGACGGCTGCACGGGCGCGCTGATACTGCCCGAGCGTTCGGTCAGCGGCAACCTCCTGCACGGCCAGAACTGGGACTGGCGCGCTGAATGCGTCGAAACCGCCGTCGTGCTGCGCGTGCGCAACGACAACGGCCCCGACTTCCTGACTTTTGTCGAGGCCGGCGGGCTGGCGCGCAGCGGCTTCAACAGCGCAGGTGTATCGATTACCGCCAACTACCTGGAATCGGACCGCGACTTCAAGCAGCTGGGCGTGCCGCTCTCGCTGATACGCCGCAAGGTGCTGGAGCAGGAGATTTTTTCGCTGGCGATGAAGGCCGTCGCGGCCACGCCCAAGTCCTGCTCCAACAACATCATGCTGGGCATGGCACAGGGTTTCGGCATCGACTTCGAATGCACGACCAATGAGTCCTTCCCGATTTACCCCGGCGCCGACAACCTGATCGTGCACGCCAACCACTGGATGAGCCCGGTGGCGCTCAGCAAACTCGTGGATATGGGCATTTCCCAGTCGCCGGACAGCCACTACCGCGACTGGCGCGTGCGCAAGCTGCTGAACACCAAAGACAAACTCAGCCGCCAGGATTTGAAAAACGCTTTTTTTGACGACTTCGGCCTGCCTTATTCCGTCTGCCGCCCGCCGCGCCTGGGCAGCCATGACAACCTCTCGGCCTCGGTGGCCATGGTCATCATGGAGCCCACCGCCGGCGAGATGGAAGTCGCGCCGCTGCCGGCGCTGAACCGCGTGTTCACCTGCTACAGCCTGACGCAGGAGCCGCGCCTTTCGGCTGCTTGACAGCTAAAGCACCGCGGCCAGCTGGTCCAGGTCCAGCGAGGGAACAAACTTGGGGTTGACATAGCGCTTGCGGATTTCGGCCTCGGAGAACTCCACCATGTCCGCGCTCTTGGCGCTGTCGCCGCCGCCGGCAATCCAGGCGCTTTCCCAGATATGGGCCAGGTTGCGTATGCCCAAGGCCATGACTTTGGCGGTGTTGCCGCCGAACTGCTCCCACAGGCCGTCTATCACCGCGCGTGAGGCGCCCTCGCCGAGCTCGATGTAGGCGTCACAGATTTCCGTCGGCGGGATCAGTTTGGCGACGTCGTCCATGAGCTTGACCGTGGCGACCGCGGCCTTGCGGCCTTCATCAATCCTGGCCAGCGCGGCGGCGGGCTTGGCCAGCAGCTTGTCGATGGCCTCGAACAGCTCTTCGGCCTTGGCGTCAATCATCTTGGTTTCGTAGATGGAATGCACGCCCTTGGCCGGCCAGTCCTTCTTCGGTTTGCCGGTGCTGGTAACGCCTTCGGTGGCCTGGTCCTGGTAGCCGTCGGCCAGGAAGGAGCCGTGCAGCGGCTGGCAGGCATCGCCCACATAGTGCGCCAGCAGCCCCGCCGCGGCCACATAACTCGCATAGTCCTTTTTCTCGACATAAGCGACCATGGCATCGTAAAACTGCCAGACCCGAAAAGGCAGGCAGCCGCGCGACTTGGAGGCGGTAGAGCCCACGCTGTCGTAAAAGCCCTGCCAATATTCCACCGCCACCCTGTCCGTGTCCTCCATGCACAGCTCACGCAGGCTGGGCCCGTCGCCGGGGCCGGGCACATCGATGTCGGCGTAGTGCGTGGGGTGTTCGGGCCCGCTGTTGAAGCCGGTGTCGCGCCCGCCCTTGACCTTGCCGGGCTGCTTTTTCCAGATGACGTCTGGCACGTCGGCCAGGGCGATAAAACCCGTCGTGTCCTTGAGCGCCTCGTTGATCTTGCCGGGCGCGATGTCGGCGCGGTCAAAACTGATGCGCAGCGCATTGGCAGCCAGCAGCTTGGCGAGTTTTTTGTCCTTGACCTGGCCGACCGCGACATTGCCTATGCTGTAGTGGCCGGTCGCGCCCCAATAGGGCTGGGCTGCCGTGTTGTGGGCCGACACCAGCTCCACGTCCAGCAGCTTGCAAACATTGCTGAGGTTGGTCGCCAGCGCGAAGTTGTAGGCACCGCCGTCAACACTGAAAGTCTGAGCGCCCCATTCCACCGCGAGCGGGCGGTAGCTGGGTTTGCCGTTTTTCTCCTTGGCGTCCTTGCTGTCTTTCCCCTCTTCGACCTTGAGGTGCCAGACCGTGCCGGAGTCGCCGGGCTGGGTCTGGTGGGCCGGGTCCTGCGGCGCGATCAGCAAATCGGCCACGTAGTCATAGCCACCCACGGATTTGTAGCGGTAAAACAGCGCCTTGATGCGCCCCTCCAGGTGGCCCGATGCTGCGCCGAAGGCGGACACCGGATGGTCTATCAGTTGCAGCCCCAGGTTTTGCTCGTTAAGGTCGGCCAGCGCGCCCACCTCGCCTATGCCGTAGACGCTGCTGGTCCAGTCCCGGGCGTCGTCGACCTCGACCAGGCCGACGTCCAGGTTCAAATAGGTCTGCTTGCCCGCGAAAGAGGGATAGACCTCGGTAAAAGGCAAGCGCGTGAGCTGGCGCTCGGAAGCATGGCCGACCTCGACCTCCTCGCCGCGCAGCCGCGCATGGACAGGCTCACCGGGCTCGCCGCAGACATGGCGGTTGGTCAGCGCGTAAATCGTGTGGCCGTCGCTGACCAGGCAGCCGGCGCTGGCGCTGCGCAGCAGGCCCTGGTTGCGGATCAGCAGCGGAAAGCCGCCGCCTATGGCCGCCTCGGGCCAGATCCAGGAGGGCAGCGGCTTGCGGGCCGGGGCCTGCGGCTCGACCTTGACGACACAAACCGGCACGACACGGCCGTCGGGCAGATAAAGCATCTTGGGCACCATGTCCTGCGGGTGCAGTTTGCTGCTGGAAAAAGCTTTTTCCTCCACCCATTCATCGACCATCACCAGCATGCAGGGCCAGGAATAGGGCCGCACCTCGGAGTTGGCGAAGGTGCGTTCCACCTTTTTTTTGCCCGCGGATTTTTTGACCGGGTTTTTTGCGTCGGGCCAGGGGTCGCTGCGCCGTATCAGGTACAAGCCCACCGCTGTGCCCACCACATTGCGCTTGTTGAGCATGTGCACGTGGAACTGGTTGCGCGCGTCCAGCAAGTCGCGCACGGAAAGGCTGGTGTAGCTGTTCTGGCTGCTCAGGATATCCATGGAATTCCTCCGTGTGGTGAGGCTCAGGCCAGCAGGCATTGTGCGCAGCCGGATTGGCCTGATCAATCCTCCAATAGGAGGAGAAAACCAGCTTCGCCGGGCTTTGTGACGCGGCTATGTCCGGGCCGCCCTCTGCGGGGCAATGCAAGCAATAAAACAAGCGATGCAAAAAAAGCATGGCTAAAACAATGTCTTTCTGGCGACATTGCGAGATCATTCAAGTTACAGCAAGCCAAGGCCATGCGCGCGAAATCGAGGGCAAAACCCGTGGCGCATGGGCCTCTTGCGGCGTCCCAAACCATGCGGACCCTATGTGTATCGCCGCGACCTGCTTCGAGACACAAGCCAAGCGAAAGTCAATTCCCGCCGCCGGCAGTGATGGCGCCGGGGGAAACCACAACAGGATGAATGACATGGAAGCCGTCAATGCAAGCCATGCAATGTCAATCTATCTGCCTCTGGCGCTGTATGTCGTTATTGCCGTCATCGGCTGGCGGCTGATGAAATGGCAGCGCAAGTGCAGGACCCAGAGAGCCGTTTACTGGCAAGCCTGCTACATCAAGCTGGACAGCCTCGCCAGGTCCCACCGCCTGCGGGCTGTCGAGTTCGAGATTCAGGCCGAGAAATTCCGCCTGCGCTGGCAGCGGGAGCAACGGGCCCTGCATAAAAAAAGGTTTGACGAGATGTTTCTCAAACGGTAGGCCCGGGCTCAAGCCCATACCGGCCGTCACCCCGGGGGCCTCAGCTGCGGCGAAACACCTTCTTGCCCAGGTGGCCGAGAGCGGCAATGCCCAGCAAGACACCCCATTTGGTATACCAGGCGGCCCACCAGGGCAGCGTCTCCTCGTGAAGCAGGGAAGCCGGCAGGTTTTTGGCGGCCCAGAAATCCAGCGCCGGCCACCAGCACAGCCACAGCAGCGACAACAGCAGGGGCCAGACCGCCCGCGGGCCCAGCCGGGGAAACTCTTCCCTCAGCTTCCAGGAAAGTCCCGTGAGCACCACCAGCACGGCCAGGCGCGCCAGCACCAGCCCACCCGTGGCCGTGTCCAGGCCCAGATAGGTCGAAAATTTCCAGGCGACAAAGGCAGCCAGCGCCACCACGACCACAAAAAGAAGCCAGCTGTCCTCGCTGTCGACTTTACCCATGCCTACTTTCTTGTTTGACGGTTGATTTTTTTCGTCGAGGCCCGCGAATCGCGCGCCTTGCGGGGCGGCCGCTTTGCGGGTGAGTGGGTCCACTGGCCCAGCGCGGACGCCACCTCGCCAATCGTGCGGTGCCAGTCCTCCCCTTCGGCCTGCCTGAACAGCCGCAGGCTGGGATACCAGGCCGTATCGCTTCCTTCGAGCCCCCAACGCCAATCTGTGTCTATCACGGGCAACAACACCCAGCACGGTTTGCCCAGGGCGCCGGCCAGGTGCGCAACGGCGGTGTCCACGCAGATGACGAGGTCCAGTTGGCTCACGATGGCGGCCGTGTCCGCGAAATCCTCCATCAGCCCACCAAGGGCCGCCAGCGGCTGGACTGCGGGTGGCCGCGCGGCCTCTTCCTCGCCCTGCCCTTTTTGCAGGCTCACAAAAGTGACGCCCGGCACGGACCAGAGCCGCGCCAGGCTCGCCAGCCCGGGAAGCGAGCGGTTGCCGTCGTTGCCGTGCCCCGGGCTGCCTTTCCAGACCAGCCCTACCTTGCGCCCCGCCGCCGGCAGGCGTTCGTGCCAACGCGCCACACGCTCCGGCAATGCGCGCACATAGGGCAGGGGCGCCTCGCCTAGGGTTTCGGCCGTCACCGCAAAATGCAGTGGCAGGCTCATCACAAAACACCAGCAGTCATGCGCGGCCAGCGCCGCCTCGTCGGTGACCACCGCATCCACCCCTTCCACGGTTTCCAGCAGCGGAACCAGCGGCGCGCGGCACAGCAGCGTCAGGCGCGAGACGCCGCGCGCCTTGAGCAAAGGGGCGTAACGCACAAACTGGATGTAGTCGCCAAAGCCCTGCTCGGGCCAGATCAGCAAGGACTTGCCCGCCAGCGATTCGCCCTGCCACTGCGGCCAGGGCAGCGAGGGAAAGGGCACCGCAACGGTCTTGCGCTCCGGCGCATAACGCGACTCATACAGCGGCCAGGCCTCGGCATATCGCCAGGTGCTCAGCAGCAGCAGGCACAGGCTGAGGCGGGCCTCGACATAAGCGGGATTGAGCTCCAGCGCGCGCCGGTGCGCCGCCTCGGCCTCCGCCAAGCGCAGATTGGTCTTGAGCATGATGCCCAGGTTGTTGTGGATTTCAGCCCGCTCCGGCTGCAAGGCCAGCGCACGCCGGTAGGTCGCTTCCGCCTCGGCCAGGCGCCCGTCGCGCTTGAGCAGGATGCCGAGGTTGTTGTGCGCTTCGGCGTAGTCCGGCTTGAGCGCCAGCGCACGGCGGTAGGCCGCTTCCGCGTCAACAGGGCGCCCACTGTCCTTGAGCAGGTTGCCCAGGTTGTGGAGGGCGTCGGGATAAGCGGCCCGCAGTTCCACGGCACGCCGGAAGGCGTCCTCCGCCTCCGGCAAACGCCCGCTGTTCTGCAACAGCAGGCCCAGGTTGTTGCACGCTTCGGCGTAGTCAGGCTTGAGTTCCAGGGCCTGCCGGTAGGCCGCCTCCGCTTCCGGCAGGCGCCGGGCCAGCTGCAGCAGGTTACCCAGGTTGCTGTGGGCCTCCGCGTAGTCGGGCCACAGCGACAGCGCGCGCCGGTAAACCGCCTCCGCTTCAGGCAGGCGCCCTTCGCTCTTGAGCAACACCCCAAGGTTGTTATACGCCTCGGCATACTCGGGCCAGGCCTGCAGCGCTTCGCGGTAGGCCGCTTCGGCCTCGATGGGGCGCCGGTTTTTCTGGTGCCGATTGCCCAGGTCGTTCAGGGCCCTGGCATGGCCGGGCGTGGAGGGCGGCGCCTGATGCTGCGCCGCCCCAGCTTCGCGCGCACGCCAGCTGTTTTTCAGCAGGATGCCCAGGTTGTTGTGGGCCTCGGCATAGTCGGGCCTGAGTTGCAGCGCGCGGCGATAGGCCTGCTCGGCCTCGTCCAGGCGCCCGCTTTTCCTCAGCAGGTTGCCCAGGTTGTTGAGCGCTTCGGCATAGTCGGGCCTGAGCGCCAGCGCGCGTCGGTAGGCGGCCTCGGCTTCGTCCAGGCGCCGGTTGTCCTTTAAAAAAATTCCAAAATTGTTGTGGGCCGCCGCGTCCTCGGGGTCCAGCGCCAACGCGTACCGGAAGGCGGCTTCCGCTTCGCCCGGCTGCCCACGGTACTTCAGAACATTGCCCAGATTGGCCAGGAAGACAGCCCTTTCCTCCAGCGCAAGTGCCTGGCGAATCCGCGCTTCCGCCTCGGCAAGCTCCGCTTTCTGCAGGTGCGCCACACCCAGCATGTGCAAGGCGTCCGCCTGGGCGCCGTCAACCTGCAACACCCGCAGGTAGCCGGTTTTGGCCTCGTCCAGCCGACCCTGCTGGTGGGCGGCCAGCGCGGATTGAAAAACAGCGAGAGGGGAAGTGCGTGTCATAGGTCCTCACATCCAGGCACAGGAGAATGGGCGTCCTGAGCCGGCGCGCCCGGGTTCAAGGGCTGCCGGACAAACCCGTCGGCAGGGTGAAGCGCCGGGCCGCGAGGCTGCGCAGGCGTCACCTGAAGTTGGGTGGACACGGGGTCGGAAGGATGAATGGCGAGCACATTCATCCCCATGGGGTGAACAACATATCCCTTTTCTTTGAGCCACTGCCGCAGGCGTTGCGAGTCGACCTTGATCTGCTCTATCAGCATCAGCGGTTTATATTTTTCAATGGACCGCGATGCCCCCGCCAAAACATCCAGTTCCATGCCTTCCACATCAATTTTGAGCAGATCAACCCGAGCCAGGCACAGGTCGTCAATGGCCATCATGTCCACCTGTTCGCAATCCGCATCTTCATAACTGATGTTCTGGCCGATGTATTCGGTTTGGGCGTTTTTCCTCAACTCCAGAGAGCCAAAGCTGGCCGCTTGGTTGTAGTCGGGCTGTGGAATTTTCAGGCGGCCGGCGCGCTCACCCAGCGCAACGTGGAAGGCTTTGGCATTGAAACAATTATTGAGAGCGATGTTTCCCGCCAGGGCGTAATAAATACGCTCCTGCGCCTCAAACGCCAAAACACGTCCCCATTGGTGCATGTGCCTGGCCCACTCAATCGAGTGGACGCCGATATTCGCACCGCAATCGAGGGCCACCACGCCCTCACCGGCGGTGCGCCGCCGTACCGTCAGCAGTTGCAGCACCATATCGATTTCGGAGGGATCAAAGCAGGCGTTGTTGAGCAATTGATGCCCCACACCGTAGCCCGCTGTCGCATTGACCATTCGGGAATCTTTATAGTTAACAATCATGGTCCCGTGATTTGAAGAACACAGGACAAAGGGCAGAGGGCGGCGAGGCAGGGTCATGGTGGGCTCTCTACGATGAAGCTTTTTCCGCGATCCGGACCCCGAGCGGCGTCGATTCCGTTGCCCGTCAAAAAACAATGCATGGCCAATCGGCTGTCGCCCCGACGCCGTATCACGGCATTGCCCGCCTCCCGCATCACGCCCCTTTCACGCTGCCGTGCTCAAATGCACGCCCAGCACCCGGACCACCGGCGACCAGTCCCCCGGGGTTTCCTGGTTGAATATCTTCAGGCCGGGATACCACGGGCTGTCCTCGCGCGGCGCCATCCAGCGCCAGCAGGCGTCAAAGCGCGACAGCATCCAGGTCGGGCGGCCCAGGCTGGCTGCCAGGTGAACGCAGGAGGTATCCACGCTCACCACGCCGTCCAGGCAACTCATCAGGCCGGCCGTGTCGCCGAAATCCGCCAGATGGTGGCTCCAGTCGACAATGCTGCCCTGCCAGGCGGACGTCGCGATTTCAGCCGCGGCGGGCCCCAGCTGCAGGCTGTGCCACTGCACGCCCCGCACCGACAGCAAGGGCTCCAGCTCGGCCAGACCTATGTTGCGGCGCGGCGCCATCATCTGCGCGCTGGAGCCGCTCCAGACCAGGCCCAGCTGCCGCAGCGCGCGGCCTCGTACCACCCCCTTGGCCGAACGAGGCATGGGCGCATAACAAAAGCGCGTCATGCGCTCGTGCCATAGGGCGATGCACTCCTGGCTCACGGCCAGCGGGGCCGGCGGCGGCAGCTGGTCCAGCCTGCAGCCCAGGTGCAGCGGCAGGCTCAGCAAAGGCACATGAACGTCATGGCCCTTTACGCGGCCCGGCAAGGCCTCCTCCGCCGGCATCAGCGCAATGCGCTCGCGCGCCGCCATGCCGGCGAGCACCGGGTGCAGGGAACGGTGACAGACAAACAGCAGGCCGGCTTGCGGGTGCGCGGCCCGCAACTGCGGCAAAAAGCGCGCGAACTGCAAGGAATCGCCCAAGCCCTGCTCGGCCCAGACCAGCAAGATGCGCTCGCCCAACGCATCGCCGGCCCAGGGCGTGCCGTAGTCGCGCCAGACGCCCTGGGCTTGCGACACCTTCCAGCGCCACTCATGCGCGGGCCAGCCCGCCTCGAAGTCGCCCTCGGCCAGCAGGCCCAGTGCGCGGTTGAACTGCGCCTCGGCATAAACCGGGTCCACCTCGCAGGCTGCTTCCATCAAAGGTTTGGCGGCGGGCCAGCGCGACTGCTCCAGCGCCACCGCGCCCAGCGCGTTGTAGATGCGCGCCTGCGCCGCGCGGTCGCCGCTGGCCAGGGCAAGATCGAGCTCGGGCTGCAGCAGCATGCGTGCCTCGGCAAAGCGGTATTGCGCGCGCAGCATGGCGGCCAGTTGCCGCAGCACGGCGTCCTTGTCCGTAGGCCCCAGCGCCAGGGCCTTGCGGTAGGCCTGCTCGGCGCGCTGGCTCAACTCGGGCCGCTGCGGCTGGTCCAGGGCCGAGCCCAGGTTGAGCCAGTCGTCGGCAGTACCCTCCCCACCGCCCTGCGCGGCCAGGGCCAGCACCTTTTCAAACGCCGCCTCGGCCTGGGCCGGCCGGTTGCCCTGAAAAGCCAACGCGCCGGCCAGCCGCCAGGCTTGCACCGACTCCGGCTGCTGCGCCAGCACCTCCTGCACCAGGCGCTCGCATTCAACCCAGCGCTTGCCGGCATAGGCCAGGCTGGCCGCACGCAGGGAGGCGCCGGCCACCGGGGAAATAGATGAACTCCTCCCGTCCATGTCAAATCACGTTGGTTGTTATCTGGGTATTGACCAGCAGGTTGAGCGTATGCCCGCCTTGCGCATACTGGAACACGTCATAGGTCACACCGCCAATGTCCACGTCTTTGGCCGAAGAGTTGCCGACGGCGGACGCGACCACCGTATAGCTGGTACCGTCCACGTCGTTGATGCTGCTACCCGGGTCAAGTATCGTCCTGCCCAGGGCCTGCAGGTTCAGGATGTCGCCCGTGCTGCCTGTGATGCGCAAGGTATCGGGCACCGCGTTGCCGCTGGTCAACTCCAGCACGTTGGTCAGGTTCAGTTTCAGCGTCTGGTTGCCCGAAGCGGCCATGCTGATAATTTCAAAACCCTTGAGCAGGTTGCCCACGGTCGAGGTGGGGCGCAAATCGAAGGTTGTCGTGCCGCTCAAGGCCAAGGTGTCCACCCCTATGCCACCGATGTATTGCGCGCCGCTGATAAGAAGATTGCTAGGATCAGTCGCATTCAGAGCGTCGTTGCCCGACCCCAGATCAACAAGGATGGCGCTGCCGCTGAGGTTGCTGCCAATGGTGACCGCGTCATCCATGTCGCCGGTGTTCAGCAGGTCGCCGCCAAGGTAGCCACCGCTGGAAGTGCCGGTCGTGAGCGTGTCCATCACGCCCGCAGTGGCGATGTAGGTGTCGTCGTCCTTGATCGTAAAAGTGCTTGTCGTCGAGCCCGTGGTAAAAGCGACGTCAGTGGCGCTTTGGCCGATAACGGTTTCACTGCCTTCCGCAAACGCGTCGTTGCTCAAGGCCACCATGACTGTTTTGGTGGTCTCATTCACACCCCAGCTCAAAGTTTGCCCGCTGATGTCGGTGTAGTCACTTCCCACCGTCGCCGTGCCTCCATTGATCCGGAAGTAGCTGGTATCCGTATTGGTCGTGTTCCCGCTGCGGGTGATGACAAAACCCGCAACACCGCCTGCTTCATAAGCGGTGCTGGAAATTGTTGCGATCGAATAAGAAGCCGCGGTGTCGTTGTCCGTGATGGTGGTGCTGGCCGTCGCGGTCGCGATGGTGCCGGTGCTTGCATTGCTGAGGTTGCCCGTCACTGTCTCCGTACCCGCCTCGACCGCCGTATCGTCAATCACCTCCACCAGCACGGTCTTGCTGGTCTCGCCGGCGGCAAAGCTCAGGGTCCGACCGGTGACGGTCGTGAAGTCGCTGCCGGCCGTGGCCCCGGTGCTTGAGGTATCAAACTGTATTGTCGCCGCCGCGTCCGTGAGCCCCGTCCGGCTGACCGTATAGCTGATAACGCCCGCGCCCTCGCTCACGGTAGAAGGGGTCGACACGCTCCAGCTCGTCGTCTGCGCCTGGTCGTTGTCCGTGATGGTGGCGTTGATCGTCGCGGTCGTGATGCTGCCGACGCTGGCGTTGCTGAGACTTCCGGTCACTGTCTCGCTGGTCTCAACATCAGTATCGTCAGTCACCGCCACCAGCACGATCTTGCTGGTCTCGCCGGCCGCAAAGCTCAAGGTCTGGCTGACGGCCGTGTAGTCGCTGCCCGCCTGGGCTGAGCCGTCCACGGTGTCAAACCGTATCGTCGCCGCTGCGTCCGTGGCTCCCGTCCGGCTGACCGTATAGCTGATAAAGCCCGCGTTCTCGCTCACGGTGGCAGTCGACACACCCCATGTGAGGGAGTCGTCGTCCACGATGGTGCCATTGGCAGTCGCGGTCGTGATGCTGCCGATGCTTGCGTTGCTGAGGGTGCCTCTCACTGTCTCACCGCTCTCGGGCGTCGCATCGTCAATCACCGGCACCATCACGACCTTCTTGGCCTCGCCTGCCGCAAAGCTCAGAGTCTGGTGCACCGCCGTGTAGTCGTTGTTGGCTATCGTGGCCGTGTTGTCCGAAGTATCAAACTGTATCGTCGCCGCCAAACCCGTACCTCCCGTCCGGGTGACCGTGAAGTAGACAAAACCTGTGCATTCGGGGGTGGTACTAGCGCCCGCCAAGACCCAGCTGGGAGTGCTGAAGTCGGTGTCCGTGATGCCGGTGTCGTTATCCGCGATGGTGGCGTTGACCGTCGCGGTCGCGATGCTGCCGGTGCTTGCGTTGCTGAGGCTGCCGGTCACTGTCTCGTTGCTCTCGACGGCCACATCGTCAGTCACCGCCACCAGCACAATCTTGCTGGTCTCGCCGGCCGCAAAGCTCAAAGTCTGGCCGGTGACGGCCGTGTAGTCGCCGCCGGCTATCGTGGCTGTGCCGTCCGCGGTGTCAAATTGAATCGTCGCCGCCGCGCCCGTGGCCCCCGCCCGGCTGACCGTATAGCTGATAAAACCCGCAGTCTCGCTCCCGTTAGCGGTCGACACGCTCCAGATCGACTGGTCGTTGTCCGTGATGGTGGCGCTGGCCGTCGCGGTCGCGATGCTGCCGGCGCTTGCGCTGCTGAGGCTGCCGGTCACTGCCTCGTTGCCCTCGGCCAGCGCATCGTCGGCCACCGCCACCAGTACCGTCTTGCTGATCTCGCCAGCCGCAAAGCTCAGGGTCTGGTGCACTGCCGTGTAGTCACTACCGGCTGTAGCCCCGTTGTCCGAGGTGTCAAACTGTATCGTCGCCGCCCCGCCCCCCGTCCGGCTGACCACATAGCTGATAAAGCCCGCGGCCTCGCTCACACCATTCGTCGACACACTCCAGTTCACGGGGTCGTTGTCCGTGATGGTGGCGGTGGTCGTCACGGTCGTGATGGTGCCGGTGCTGGCGTTGCTGAGGCTACCGATCACTGTCTCGTTGCCCTCGACTGCCACATCGTCAATCACCGCCACCAGCACAGTCTTGCTGGTCTCGTCGGCCGCAAAGCTCAAGGTCTGGCTGACGGCCGTGTAGTCGCTGCCCGCCTGGGCCGTGACGTCCACGGTGTCAAACTGTATCGTCGCCGCCGCGCCCGTGGCCCCCGCCCGGCTGACCGTATAGCTGATAAAGCCCGCGGTCTCACTCCCGCTAGCGTTCGACACGCTCCAGATCACCTGATCGTTGTCCGTGATACTGGTGCTGGCCGTCGCGGTCGTGATGTTGCCGGCGCTGGCATTGCTGAGGCTGCCGGTCACCGTCTCACTGCTCTCAATCAGCGCATCGTCGGTCACCGCCACCAGCACGGTCTTGCTGGTCTCGCCGGCCGCAAAGCTCAGGGTCTGGCCGGTGACGGCCGTGTAGTCGCTGCCGGCTGTGGCCGTGCCGCCTGCGGTGTCAAACCGTATCGTCGCCGCCGCGCCCGTGGCCCCCGTCCGGCTGACCGTATAGCTGATAAAACCCGCACCCTCGCTCGCACCAGCGGTCGATACACTCCAGCTCATGGTGTCGTTATCCGTGATGGTGGCACTGGCCGTCGCTGTTGCGATGCTGCCGGCGCTGGCGTTACTGAGGCTGGCGAACACTGTCTCGCTGTTCTCGAGCAGCGCATCGTCAGTCAGCGTCACCAGCACGGTCTTGCTGGTCTCCCCGGCCGCAAAGCTCAGGGTCTGGCCGGTGAGGGCCATGTGGTCGCTGCCGGCCTTGGCTGAGCCGTTCAAGGTGTCAAACTGTATGGTCGCCGCCGCGCCCGTGGCCCCCGCCCGGCTGACCGTATAGCTGATAAAACCCGCGCCCTCGCTCACTCCAGCGGTCGATACACTCCAGCTCATGGTGTCGTTGTCCGTGATGGTGGCACTGGCCGTCGCGGTCGTGATGCTGCCGGCGCTTGCGCCGCTGAGGTAGCCGGTCACTGTCTCGCTGCCCTCGACCAGCGCATCGTCAGTCACCGCCACCAGCACGGTCTTGCTGGTCTCGCCGGCGGCAAAGCTCAGGATCTGGTGCACTGCCGTGTAGTCGCTGCCGGCCGTGGCCGTGCCGCCTGCGGTGTCAAACTGTATCGTCGCCGCAGCGCCCGTGGCCCCCGTCCGGCTGACCGTATAGCTGATAAAGCCCGCATCCTCGCTCACAGTAGCGGTCGACACGCTCCAGGTCGTGGTGTCGTTGTCCGTGATGGTGGCGGTGGTCGTCAGGCTCTGGATGACGCCGGCGCTTGCGTTGTTGATGCTGCCGGTCATTGTCTCGTCGCCCTCGGCCACCGCGTCGTCAGTCAGCGGCACCAGCACGATCTTGCGGGTCTCACCGGCCGCAAAGCTCAGGATCTGGTGCACTGCCGTGTAGTCGCTGCCGGCCTTGGCTGTGCCGCCCAGGGTATCAAAGTTTATCGTCGCCGCCGCGCCCGCCGTCCGGGTGATCACGTAAGTTATAAAGCCCGCGTCCTCGCTCACGGTAGCAGCCGTCACACCCCAGCTTGCGGTGTCGGTGTCCGTGATGGTGGCGGTGGCCGTCGCGGTCGTGATGCTGCCGGTGCTGGCATTGCTGAGGCTGCCGATCACTGTCTCGCTGCTCTCGACCAGCGCATCGTCAATCACCGCCACCTGCACGGTCTTGCTGGTCTCGCCGGCCGCAAAGCTCAGGATCCGACCGGTGACGACCGTGTAGTCGCTGATGGCCGTGGCCGTGCCGCCTGCGGTGTCAAACTGTATGGTCGCCGCCGCGCCCGTGGCCCCTGTCCGGCTGACCGTATAGCTGATAAAACCCGCGCTCTCGCTCACGTTGGCGGTCGACACGCTCCAGCTCGCCAAGTCGTTGTCCGTGATGGTGGCGCTGGCCGTCGTGGTCGTGATGCTGCTGGTGCTGGGGTTGCCGGCGTTGCTGAGGCTGGCTATCACGGTCTCGCTGATCTCGGAAAACGCATCGTCAACCAGCGCCACCAGCACGGTTTTACTGGTCTCGCCAGCCGCAAAGCTCAGCGTTTGATGCACCGCCGTGTAGTCGCCGCCGGCCGTGGCCGAGCCGCCTGCGGTGTCAAACTGTATGGTCGCCGCCGCGCCCGTGGCCCCCGTCCGGCTGACCGTATAACTGATAAAACCCGCATCCTCGCTCACGTTAGCGGTCGACACGCTCCAGCTCGCCAGATCGTTGTCCGCGATGCTGGCGCTGGCCGTCGCGGTCGTGATGCCGCCGATGCTTGCGTTGCTGAGGAAGCCGATCACTGTCTCGCTGCCCTCGAGCAGCACATCGTCAGTCACCGCCACCAGCACGGTCTTGCTGGTCTCGCCGGCCGCAAAGCTCAGGGTCTGGCCGGTGATCGCCGTGTAGTCGCTGCCGGCTATGGCTGAGCCGTTCGCGGTGTCAAACCGTATCGTCGCCGCCGCGCCCGTGGCCCCCGTCCGGCTGACTGTATAGCTGATAAAGCCCGCGTCCTCGCTCACGGTAGCGGTCGACACGCTCCAGTTCATGGTGTCGTTGTCCGTGATACTGGCGCTGGCCGTCGCGGTCGCGATACTGCCGGCGCTGGCGTTGCTCAGGCTGGCTATTACGGTCTCGCTGCCCTCAACCTGCGCGTCGTCAATCACCGCCACCAGCACGGTCTTGCTGGTCTCGCCGGCCGCAAAGCTCAAAGTCTGGCCGACGACGGCCGTGTAGTCGCTGCCGGCCGTGGCTGAGCCGTTCGCGGCGTCAAGCCGTATCGTCGCCGCAACGCCCGCGCCCCCCGTCCGGCTGACCGTATAGCTGATAAAGCCCGCGTCTTCGCTCACGTTAGCGGTCGACACGCTCCAGGTTGTGGTGTCGTTATCCGTGATGGTGGCGCTGGCCGTCGCGGTCGTGATGCTGCCGGCGCTAGCGTTGCTCAGGCTGGCTATCACGGTCTCGCTGCTCTCGGCCAGCGCATCGTCAGTCACCGCCACCTGCACGGTCTTGCTGGTCTCGCCGGCCGCAAAGCTCAGGGTCTGGCCGGTGATCGCCGTGTAGTCACTGCCGGCCTTGGCCGTGCCGCCCACGGTGTCAAACTGTATCGTCGCCGCCGCGCCCGTGGCCCCTGTCCGGCTGACCGTATAGCTGATAAAGCCCGCATCCTCGCTCACGGTAGCGGTCGACACGCTCCAGGTTGTGGTGTCGTTGTCCGTGATGCTGGCGCTGGCCGTCGCGGTCGCGATGCTGCCGGTGCTGGCATTGCTGAGGCTGGCGAACACGGTCTCGCTGCCCTCGGCCAGCGCATCATCAATCACCGCCACCTGCACGGTCTTGCTGGTCTCGCCGGCCGCAAAGCTTAAAGTCTGGCCGGTGACGGCCGTGTAGTCGCTGCCGGCCTTGGCTGAGCCGTTCGCGGTGTCAAACTGTATGGTCGCCGCCGCGCCCGTGCCACCTGTGCGGCTGACCGTATAGCTGATAAAGCCCGCGCCTTCGTTCACATCGGCGGTCGATACGGTCCAGCTCCTGGTGTCGTTGTCCGTGATGCTGGCGCTGGCCGTCGCGGTCGTGATGCTGCCGGCGCTTGCGCCGCTAAGGTAGCCGGTCACTGTCTCGCTGCCCTCGACCAGTGCATCGTCAATCACCGCCACCTGCACAGTCTTGCTGGTCTCGCCGGCCGCAAAGCTCAAGGTCTGGCTGACGGCCGTGTAGTCGCTGCCCGCCGCGGCCGTGCCGTCTATTGCGGCGAACTGGATGGTCGCCGCCGTGTAGGTTGCGCCAGCTCGCGTGACGGTGTAGCTCAGGAAACCCGCGCTTTCGCTGACATTGCCCGCACTGGCTACACTCCACACCATTGACGGGTCGTTGTCCAGAATGGTGGCACTGGCCGTAGCCACGGCGATGCCACCCGCGCTGGCGTTACTGATCGCAGCCCCTACGGCTTCACCACCTTCGGCGATCGCGTCATCAATCACCGCCACCAGCACGGTCTTGCTGGCCTCTCCGGCCGCAAAGCTCAAAGTCTGGCCGGTGATCGCCGTGTAGTCGCTGCCGGCCGTGGCCGTGCCGCCTGCGGTGTCAAACTGTATCGTCGCCGCAGCGCCCGTGGCCCCCGTCCGGCTGACCGTATAGCTGATAAAGCCCGCGTTCTCGCTCACGTCAGCGCTCGACACGCTCCAGGTCGACTGGTCGTTGTCCGTGATGCTGGCGCTGGCCGTCGCGGTCGCGATACCGCCGGCGCTGGCGTTGCTGAGGAAGCCGATCACTGTCTCGCTGCCCTCGGCCTGCGCATCGTCAGTCACCGCCACCTGCACGGTCTTGCCGCTTTCCCCGGCCGCAAAGCTTAAAGTCTGGCCGGTGACGGCCGTGTAGTCGCTGCCCGCCTTGGCTGAGCCGTTCGCGGTGTCAAACTGTATGGTCGCCGCCGTTCCCGTGGCCCCTGACCGGCTGACCGTATAGCTGATAAAGCCCGCGCCCTCGCTCACGGTAGCGGCCGACACGCTCCAGCTCACGGTGTCGTTGTCCGTGATGCTGGCGCTGGCCGTCGCGGTGGTGATGCTGCCGGCGCTGGCGTTGCTGAGGCTGCCGATCACTGTCTCGCTGCTCTCGGCCAGTGCATCGTCAGTCACCGCTACCAGCACGGTCTTGAATATCTCGCCGGCGGCAAAGCTGAGAGTCTGGTGCACTGCCGTGTAATCGCCGTCGCCGACCTTGGCTGAGCCATCCACGGTGTCAAACTGTACCGTCGCCGCCGTGCCCATGGCCCCTGCCCGGCTGACCACGTAGCTGATAAAGCCCGCGCCCTCGCTCAGGTTAGCACCTGACACGCTCCAGCTCGCCAGCTCATTGTCCCAGATGGTGGCAGTGGCTGTCGCGGTCGCGATACCGCCGGTGCTTGCGCTGCTGATGGTGCTGATCACTGTCTCGCTGCCCTCGGGCTGCGCATCGTCAACCAGCGCCACCAGCACGGTCTTGCCGGTCTCGCCGGCCGCAAAGCTCAAGGTCTGGCTGACGGCCGTGTAGTCGCTGCCGGCCGTGGCCGTGCCGCCTGTCGTCGCGAACTGGATGGTCGCCGCCGTGTTGGTCGCGCCTGTTCGCGTGATGGTGTAGATCAGGAAACTCGAGCCTTCGTCGGCGTTGGCCGCGCTGGCGACGGTCCACAACGACTGGTCATTGTCCAGAATAGTGGCCGAGGAAGTGGCGGTGTTGATGAAGCCGCTGCTGGCATTGCTGATCCTGGCCACCACGTTTTCATTGCCTTCGGCACTCGCGTCATCAATGACGGCGACCTTGATCGTCTTGCTCGTTTCGCCCGCGGCGAAGCTCAGAGTCTGGCCGGTAACGCCTGTGTAATCACTTCCCGCCGTGGCCGTGCCGCTGGTCGTGGCGAACTGGATGGTCGCCGCCGCCGTGGCACCGGTGCGCGTCACGGTGTAGGTCAGGAAACCCGCGCCTTCGTCAACGTTGCCTGCATTGGCGACAGACCACACCGAATGGTCGTTGTCCAGGATGATGACATTGGTCGAGGCATCGCCGATACTGCCACTGCTGGCATTGCTGAGCACGCCCAGTATGGTTTCGTTGACCTCGGCGTTCGCATCATCGTTGATCGCCACCGTGACCACCTTGCGTGTCTCGCCGGCGGCAAAACTCAAGGTCTGGTGGACAGCCGTGTAGTCACTGCCCGCCGTCGCCGTGCCGCCCGCTGTCGCGAACTCAATGGTCGCAGCAGCTGTGCCCCCCGTCCTGACAATGGTGTAGGTCACAAAACCTGCCCCCTCATCCACAGTCCCTCCACCCGCCCCACCCCAGATCGACTGATCGTTGTCCAGGATCGACGCGCTGGCCGTGGCGGCGGCAATCGTGCCCGCACTGGCGTTGCTGATCACAGCCAGCACGGTTTCATTGCCTTCGGCGCTCGCATCGTCATTGACCGCCACCATGACCGTTTTACTGGTCTCCCCGGCGGCGAAGCTCAAAACCTGGTTGACGGCCGTATAGTCGCTGCCCGCCATGGCCGTGCCGCCCGCCGCGGCGAACTGGATGGTCGCCGCCGTATTGGTGGCGCCTGTTCGCGTGACGGTGTAGGTCAGGAAACCCGCGCCTTCGTCGACGCTGCCCGCGCTGGCCACGCTCCACAGCGACTGGTCGTTGTCCAGTATGGTGGCACTGGCTGTCGCCGTGTTGATGCTGCCGGCGCTGGCGTTACTGATCGCGGCCACCACGGTTTCATTGCCTTCGGCGCTCGCGTCATCAATGACAGCCACCGTGACCGTCTTGCTGGTCTCGCCGATGGCAAAGCTCAAGACCTGGTTGACGGCTGTGTAGTCATTGCCGGCCGAGGCCGTGCCGCCCGCCGTCGCGAACTGGATGGTCGCCGCCGTGTTGACGGCACCTGTCCGCGTGACAGTGTAGGTCAGGAACCCCGCGCCTTCGCCGGCGTTGCCCACACTGGCGACACTCCACACCGACTGGTCGTTGTCCTGGATGGTGCCCACGACGGCGTTGGTATTGATGCTGCCGCTGCTGGCATTGCTGATCGCCGCCACCACGGTCTCATTGTCTTCGGCATTCGCATCGTCATTGACCGCCACTGTGACGGTCTTGCTGGCCTCGCCGATGGCAAAGCTCAAGACCTGGTTGACGGCTGTGTAGTCGGCCCCGGCCGTGGCCGTGCCGCCCGCCGTCGCGAACTGGATGGTCGCCGCCGTGTTGACGGTACCTGTCCGGGTGACGGTGTAGATCAGGGAACCCGCGTCTTCGCTGGTAATGCCCCCGCCGCCCACGCTCCAGACCGGTTCTTCATTGTCCCGGATGGTGCCGGTGGCCGTCGCCGTGGCAATGGTGCCCGCGCTGGCATGGCTGATCGCCGCCGCTACGGATTCATTGCCTTCGGCATCCGTATCGTCATTGACCGCCACCGTGACCGTCTTGCTGGTCTCGCCGATGGCAAAGCTCAAGACCTGGTTGACGGCCGTGTAGTCGGCGCCGGCCGTCGCCGACCCGCCCGCCGTCGCGAATTGGATGGTTTCGGCCGTGTTGATGGCACCTGTCCGCGTGACCGTGTAACTAAGCGCCCCGGCATCTTCGCCGATATTGCCCGTGCTGGCCACGCTCCAGACCGGCTGGTCGTTGTCCTGGATGGTGGCCGTGATGGCGGCCGAGCCGGAGGCGATGACGGCCCCGGCCGAGGGACTGCTGAGCTGGAGGTTGAAGCTTTCGTTTCCCTCGAGCAGCGCATCGTCGTTGATGGTGATCGTGATGGTTTTGGACGTCTCGCCGGCAGCGAAGCTGATGGTCTGGTTGACGGCGTTGTAGTCGTTGCTACCCGCGCTGCCACCGGCGCTTTGCACCACCACGGTGACAGCGCTGCTGGTGTCTCCGCTTCGGGTCACGCCGAAAGTCACCGTGCCCACGCCTTCACTGAAGGACACGCCTGTGGCGGCATTGTCCATGCTGATGACGGCGGCCTCGTTGTCCTGGATGGTGGCCGTGATGCTGGCCTTGCCGGCGTCTATGAGCGCGCCTGCCGAAGGGCTGCTGAGCTGCAAGTTAAAGGTCTCGTTGCCCTCGACTGTCGCATCTTCATTGATGGTCACGGTGACGGTTTTGGTGGTCTCACCGGCGGCAAAGCTGATGGTCTGGTTGACGGCGTTGTAGTCGTTGCTGCCCGCAGTGCCACCGGCGCTTTGCACCACTACGGTGACAGCGCTGCTGGTGTCTCCGCTTCGGGTCACGCCGAAAGTCACCGTGCCCACGCCTTCACTGAAGGACACGCCTGTGGCGGCATTGTCCAAGCCGATGACGGCGGCCTCGTTGTCCTGGATGGTGGCCGTGATGCTGGCTTTGCCGGCGTCTATGAGCGCGCCGGCCGAGGGGCTGCTGAGCTGCAAGTTGAAGGTCTCGTTGCCCTCGACTGTCGCATCTTCATTGATGGTCACGGTGACGGTTTTGGCGGTCTCACCGGCGGCAAAGCTGATGGTCTGGTTGACGGCGTTGTAGTCGTTGCTGCCCGCAGTGCCACCGGCGCTTTGCACCACTACGGTGACAGCGCTGCTGGTGTCTCCGCTGCGCGTGAGGCTGAAAGTGACGCTGCCCACGCCTTCGCTAAAGCTCATGCCGACGGCGGCATTGTCCATGCTGATGACGGCCGCCTCGTTGTCCAGAATGGTGGCGGTAACACTGGCATTGGCGGGATCGACCAGGGCGCCGGCCGAAGGGCTGCTGAGTTGCAGTTTAAAAGTCTCGTTGCCTTCGACTGCCGCGTCCTCGTTGATGGTCACGGTCACGGTCTTGCTGGTTTCCCCGGCGGCGAAGCTCAACGTCTGGTTGACGGCGTTGTAGTCGTTGCTGCCCGCGCTGCCGGGCGTGGCGGTGCCCCCGCCGGAGCTCACTACCACAGTGGCCGCGCCGGTGGTCAGGCCGCTGCGGTGCACGGTGAAGGTGTAGGTGCCCACGCCTTCGGAAAAACTCACACCGGTGGCCGTACCGTCTATGCTGAACAAGGCCCCTTCGTTGTCCACAAGGGTGGCCGTGGCGCTGGCGGTGCCCAGGTTGCCGCCCGTGGGGTTGCTGAGCACCAGGCTCAGCGTCTCGTTGCCTTCGACATTGGCGTCGTCGATGGTGGTGACGGTGACGGTCTTGGTGGTCTCGCCGGCGGCAAAACTCAAAGTGGCGCCGGCGCTGGTGTAGTCACCGGGAGCGCCGGCGGTGCCGTTCTGCGTGGCGTAAACAACCGTGCCGGCGCCGCTGGTGTCGCCCGAACGGGTGACGGTAAAAACGGCGTTGCCGCCTTCGGTAACGTGGTCGCTCGCGATGCTGGCGCTGTAGGTGGTGGTAGTGCTGACCGGCAGGGTGATCACGGTGGCCGGGCTGGCGCCGCCGGGCACGGCCTGCGCGACGCTGACGCTGGCCGTGCCGGCCACAAAGCTGGGCGTGCCGCTGGCGGGCGTGGCGGTGGCCAGGTTCAGGCTGTAGTCGCCGTTGGCGTCGGCCGTAACGGCGTAGGTGAAGCTGTTGCTGGTGGCCGCATTGTTGTCGGGGTCTATGGTGACGGTGACGCTGGCATTGGCCAGGGCCTTGCCGCTGATGACGGACTGGCCGCTGAGGTTGGGGGCGGTGCTGACGTTGACGGTGGTGACAGCGTGGGCAATACCGGGTGTGGTGGTTCCCGCGTCGTAACCGGAAACTGCGGTGATGGCACCGCCGGTGTTGGGGGTGGCGGTGATCGCGCTCTTGGCATTGAAAGTGTTGACCGAGCCGTCTGCAAAAACAAGCTTGTCGGCAGTGTTCACCCCGCCCGCCGTAACCGTCACGGTTTCCGTATGTCCTTCTACATCACGGGTAAAGCGGATCTGGGAGCCTCCATTGATCAGAGCTTTGGCGTAATCGGCCCAATTGCCGCGCAGGTAAATGAAGTCGGCACTGCCACCGGTCTGGGTGGCATCAACCGTGGCTCCGCTGCTGACATAAATCCTGTCCACCCCGCTGTTACCGTTGACGATGAAGTTGACGCCGGGCCGGCTCAGTGCAAAGGTCTCGCCGGTAGCATCCAAAGCGAAGGCCTTGATGGTGGCGTTCAGGCTGGCTCCGGCGGCAGCGGCGCCCACAGGGGCTACGGATGTCTCTCCCGACGGCGCAGGCCGCGTTGAATTGTCTCTGACCGCGACGTACAGCTGATTGGACTGCACCGTGCCGTTGGCAAACACGAGATTGTCAAACTGCACGCCGCTTCCGCCCGAAATTTTCACGGTCTCGTTTTTTCCGTTCACCGAGCGTTGCAAGGTCAGCTCGGTGATGCCGGTGTTGACGCTGGCCGTATAGTCGGCCAGGTTGCCCGTGAGATAGATTTTGTCGGCGCCGCCTCCAAGACTGCTCAAGTCATAGGTCAGACCCGGACGCACATACACTGAATCCACACGCAATGAGCCAGTGAACCTGATCTCCTGCCCATCCAGGCTCAGGCTCCCGTAACCCAAGTCAAAGTCCATGAAGTTCAGGTTGTCGGCGGTCGGCGTCAAAAAGAAATATTTACTGGTCGTAGCCATGATGTTGCCTTTTAGGATTTGGTTGGTAGTGAGGCTCTGTGCACGGCATTAGCCCTGAATCACGGGATCGGCCGTCCAGCCGAGCGTGCTCTTCATGGTGGGCAAGTCAGCAAAGATGAAATTGGATGTGTTGCCGTCTATGGACATCATGACGATATTGGCCGCACTGCCGGCCTGGCCCGTCTGCACGCCGAAAGAGACCAGGTTTTGGCCTGGGCCGGTCACGCCGCTCGTCGCCTGGCCGTCAGTCACGTTGGTATACGCGAGGTCGTAAGAGGAAGTGGGGCTATTGAACTGGCTGTCGATGTAGACCAGATCGTCACTGCCAAAGCCATTGACGCCTATATTGCTGTCATGGGTCTCCACACCATCAAAGCCTACGCCGGCGCCACCAATGTGAGCCTCATAGTTCTTGAGGACAAGGGCGTACTGGCCGCTGCTGAGCGAGCCCGTCAGGAGCGTCATGTTCCCGGTGTTGTTGCCAATGCCCTCCACGTCGAGATATCGATAGCTGTCGACCAGCGTACCGGAAGCATCCATCTTTTGCGACAGCGCGGCCGGGCTGATGCTGTTGACGGCAACCCCAGGGGCGACGGTGCTGAAATCCATGGCCGTCGTGCTGCTGACGGCCACGCTGGCCTGACCGCTCACCATGCCATGGAAGGCACCGGAATCTATGGTGATGTAGTAGTTGTTCGACAGATCCAGGTCATAGGTCGGATTCAAGGTGATCTTGTTGCCCGAGATCGTGACCTGGCTGGAGTCCGTCACGTCGATGTTGTAGCTGTGGTCGACGTTTTCAACACGGTGACCAGTACCTCCTGTGTTGACGAGGTGGATGAACTTGGAGTTAGCCGCGATGCCAGTCAGGTCAATGTTTTCGCTGGCCGTCAGGACGATGTTGGAGCGAACGTCGAAGTTGCTGACTGCGGTGCTTTCAAATGCGCTGGTAATGGTGGGCGCGGTGACGGCGGTGATGACAAAGTCGTCAAACACATGGAGGTTGCCCGTGCCGCCGTCGGTGGCGGTGACCCGCACGGTTGTGGTTCCGCTTGCGGTGGGATCGCCGCTGAAGGTATGAGTGCCCGCGTTGAAGCTGAGCCAGGCCGGCAAGGCGCTGCCATCGGACAGGGTGGCGCTATAGGTCAGCGTGTTGTTGGGTGCACTGGTGTCGGGGTCGGCGAAGGAATTGGCCGCAAACGTGAAGCTGTCGATCACACCGCCCACCACAAAGGTCTGGTCGGGGATGGCATTGGCCACGGTGGGCGCTTCGTTGACGTCTGTCAGGTTGACGGTGATGGCCTGGGTGGTGGTGTTGCCAGCGGCGTCGGTGACCTGCACGCTGAGGTCATAGACGTGGTTGGCGCCGTTGTCGTCAGGGGCTTCGTAGTTTTTCGCGCCGTTGAAGGTGAGCACGCCGCCGCTGCTCAGGGAGAACAAGCCGAGGTCCACACCACCGGTGGCGCTCCAGCTCACGGCCGTCGCATCGGTGGCCGTGAGCGTGGCCACTGCCGTGCCGTTCTCGGCCGCGTTGAAGGAGGTCGTGCTCACCACCGGGGCCGTCGTGTCAAGCACATAGGCCTGCGATGCGACAGTGCCGGTGTTGCCTGCAGTGTCGGTGACACGCACCTTGAGGGTGTCGCTGGCGGTGAGGGTGACGCCCGCAAGCGACCAGGTGTTGCTGCCCACCGTGGTGGCGGCCGTGGCCCAGCTGGCGCCGTTATTGGTGGAAACCTCGACGACCTCGCCGGCCACCATGTTGGCGCTGGTCGTGCCCGAGATGGTTTGCGCGGCCGTCATGGTGATGAAGTCACCCGCGGTACCGGTATCAGCCGAGAAACCGACGGTGGCGATGGTGGCCGTAGGCGCTACGGTGTCCACGGTGACGGCCAGTCCGCTGGAGGCGATGCTGACGTTGCCGGCCGCGTCGGTGGCCTTGACGGTGACGGTGTGGATACCGCCGCTGAGCGCGCTGCTGGTGATGGAGTAGCTGCCGCCGGCGGCAACACCCGTGCCCAGCATCGTGGTGCCGTCGGTGTCGTACAGCGTCACCGTGGCGCCGGCCTCGGCCGTGCCGGTGAAGGTGGGTGTGGTGTTGCTGGTGTTGTCATCGGTGCTGGAGCTGCCGCTGTCGTTGGCAGTCAACAAGTCGGGTGCGCTGGGCGCTGCCGGGGCCGTGGTATCAACCATGAAACTGGCGTTGTCCGCGACGGCAGTGTGGGCCAGCGTGGCATCGTTGCCGGCCGCGTCCTTGATGGTGCCGCTGTTCAGCGCCAGGCTGTTGACCGCCAGGGCGATGCCGTTGGCGTCCGTCTGCCCTGCCTGTATGGTGTAGCTGAAGGTCAGCACCGCGGTGCCGCTGCCGCCCGCATAGCTGGCCTGCACCGTGGTGCCGCCTATGTCAAGCGCCAGCTGCGGTGTGCCGGTGACCGTGACCGCCTCGCTGAAGTTGACGGTGGCCGTCACGGTGTCGCCGGCGTTCAGCGTGCTGTTCTGGGCGCCGGTGGCGCTGCTCAGCGCGACGCTGGAGACCGTGGCTGCCACGGTGTCCACCGAAATGGGCCGTGTGGCCGCCGTGCTTACATTGCCGGCCGTGTCGGTCTGGGTCACCGAGAGGGTCTCGCCGCCCTGGCCCATGGCGGTAATGTCGGCCGCCGTTAGGGTGTAGCTCCAGCTTGTGCCCGTTACCGTCGCGGCTCGCGTGTTGCCGCCCAGGCTCAGGGCCACCGTGGCGCCGGCTTCATTGGTGCCGGTGATGGCCGACGTCTGTTCGCCGACGTTGATGACGTCGTCCGTGGCGACCAGGTTGATCGCTGGCGCGGTGGGCGCCGCGGTGTCCAGCACATACGCCTGGGACAACGCGGCGCTTGAATTCCCGGCCGTGTCGGTGACGCGCACCTTGAGGGTGTCGCTGGTCGCCAGGGTGGTTGCCAGGGACCAGGTGTTGGTACCCACTGTGGTCGCTGCCGTGGTCCAGCTGGCGCCGTTATCGATGGAGACCTCGACGATATCGCCGGCCACCATATTGGCACTGGTAGTGCCGGTAATGGTTTGCGCGGCCGTCATGGTGTTGAAGTCCGCCTGCGAGCTGCCGGTGTCGTCCGAAAAACCGGCCGTGGCGACGGTGACCGCCGGCGCGGTGTTGTCAATGGCCAGGGTGGTGATGTTTTGGCCTACTGAACTGGTGATCCAGGGCTGTGTGCTGATGTTGCCGATGATGGAGCCGCCGCTGTCGGCGGCGGCGGTGATGGAAACCGCATTGCCGTCGCCGGAGGGTGCTGTGGCGGTGAAGGTGAGCGTGTTGGTGCCGTCGCCCGCGGAGTAGGTGCCGGTCACGCTTTGGCCGTTCATGTCGAAGGTGAGCGTGGGGTTGCCGGTGACGGTGACCGCCTCGCTGAAGACCACGCTGAAGCTCAGGGCCGCGCCGCTTTTGGCGATCGTGGTGGCGGTGCTGAAACTCTGGATGACGGGTGCGGTGACGGCGGTAATAACAAAATCGTCAAACACATGGAGGTTGCCCGTGCCGCCGTCGGTGGCGGTCACCCGAACGGTGGTGGTGCCGTTGGCGGGAGGGTCGCCGCTGAAGGTGCGGGTGCCCGCGTCGAAGCTGAGCCAAGCCGGCAGGGCACTGCCGTCGGACAGGGTGGCCGTGTAGGTCAGCGTGTTGTTGGGTGCACCGGTGTCGGGGTCGGCGAAGGCATTGGCCGCGAAAGTGAAGCTGTCGGCCGCGCCGCCGACGACAAAAGTCTGGTCGGAGATGGCATTGGCCACGGTGGGCGCTTCGTTGACGTCGGTCAGGTTGACGGTGATGGCCTGGGTGGTGGTATTGCCGGCCGCGTCGCTGACGGTGACGATGAGGTCATAGACGCGGTTGGCGCCGGTGTCGTCGGGGGCTTCGTAGTTTTTCGCGCCGTTGAAGGTGAGCACGCCGCCGCTGGTCAAGGAGAAGAGGCCGGCGTCAACGCCGCCCAGGGTAGGACTCCAGAACAAGGCGCTGGTGTCAGTGGCTGCCAGTGTGGCCGTTGCGGTGCCATTCTCGGCTGCGTTGAAGGAAGTAGTGCCCAGCACGGGTGCCACGGCGTCCACCATGAAGCTGGCGTTGTCCACGACGGTGGCGTGCGCGATGACGGCGGAGTTGCCGGCCGCATCCTTGATGGTGCCGCTGTTGAGTCCCAGGCCATTGGCCACCACGGCGATACCGTTGCTGTCAGCCTGCCCTGCCAGGATGGTGTAGGTGAAGGTCAGTGTCGCGGTGCCGCTGCCGCCCGTGCAGTCGGCCTGCACCGTGGTGCCGCCTATGTTGAGCGCGAGTTGCGGCGTGCCTGTGACCGTCACCGCCTCGCTGAAGGTGACGGTGGCCGTCACGGTGTCGCCGGCATTCAGGGTGTTGTTCTGGGCACCGGTGGCGCTGCTCAGCGCCACGCTGCCGACGGTGGGCGCCACGGTGTCCACCGAGATGCCGTGCGTGGCAGCCGTGCTGGTGTTGCCGGCGGCGTCGGTCTGCGTGACCGAGAGAGTCTCGCTGCCCTGGCCCATGGCGGTGATGTCGGCGGCCGTGAGGGTGTAGCTCCAGGTGGTGCCCGTAACGGTGGCCGTACGGGTGTTGCCACCCAGGCTCAATGCGACGGTGGCGCCCAATTCATTGGTGCCGGTGATGGCGGCCGCCTGTTCGCTGGCATTGACGGTGTCGTCCGTGGCGACTGTGTCTATGCCCGCGGCGGGCGGGGCGATGGTGTCTATGCTGAGGTTCAGCCCGCTCGAGGCCGCGCTGACATTGCCGGCCGCATCGGTAGCCTTGACACTGAGGGTGTGGGCGCCTTCGGTCAGCGCGCTGCTGGTGATGGAGTAACTACCCGCGGCATTGGCCGTGCCTGTGCCCAGCACGGTGGTGCCATTGGTGTCGTACAACGTCACCGTGGCATTGGCTTCGGCCGTGCCGGTGAAGGTGGGCGTGGTCGTGCGGGTGAGGTTGTCGGTGGGGGAGGCGCCGCTGTCGCTGGCGGCCGTCATGTCGGGTGCGCCGGGTGCCACAGGGGCGATGGTGTCATAGGCCTGGGCGGCCGCGGTCTTGGCGATGGTAGTGGTCAAAGTGCCCTGGTAGCCAATGCCGCCCGTGCCGGAGTTGACGCTGACGCCTATGTCGGCGCCTTGCGCGTTGGCCGTGGGGGTGACGATCAGGGTGTAGACAGCACCGCTCCCAGCGAAAGTACCCTTGGTGCCGTTGGTGACCATGATGTCGGCGGCATCAAAGCCGGTGACGGCCTCACTGAAAGTGAAGGTATAGGTAACGTCCGCGTTGGTGGGGCCGGAAGTGACGCTGTCGGTGATGGCCAGGGTAGGGAGAACCGGCAGGGTGGCTGAGCCGCTGTTGGGGCCGGTCTCAAACCGGGTCGCACCGTCATTGAGCAAGGTCGCCAGGGTGGCTGCGCGAACCGTGGCATCGCTGATGTTCAAGGCGTTCAGCAAGGCGGTGAAGGTGGCGTTCATGCTGCCATTGGCCTGGTCCAGGCCGGAGAGTTTGGCCAGCACCTGGCCGTATATTTCGGCCGCGCTGAGGCCGTTGGCCTCGTTGTAGTCGGCGCTGAGCACGGTGGTGACGGCAGCCAGGATGTCGGACACGCCCAGGGCCGTGCCGACGGAGGCGTTGGTGGCGGTGACGGTGGCGGCCGAGGCCGTGGCGGCGTCGGTGGTGATGCCCATTTTTTGCACGGCCAGCTCGGTGATGGGGCTGACGGTGATGCTCTGGCTGCCGCCCGTGGCCACAAAAGAGGCACGCAGCGCGGTGCTGCCCAGGCTGGCCGACGCATTGCTGGCTTCGTCGCGGAAGTCGGCGCCGGCGCCGTTGGCATCGGCGATGACGATCAACAAAGCCTGGCCGGAATAGGTGGTGGACACATTGATGGTGACCTTGCCGGCGGCGTCGGTGACACCCGAGGCCACCACCTTGCCTTGTGCGTCGTAAATCTTGTAGTTAAGCGGGGCCGTCACCGGGCCGGCCACCGCGGCTATGCTCACGGCGGCGGAGCTCGAAACGGCCGCAGTCGCCGCCGCGGCCGCGCCACCACCGCCGCCGATGGCGGCTATGCCCAGCCCGCCGACAACGGGCAACCACGGCATGCCGCCGCCTGAAGCTGCCGCGGCGGACGCGCCTTCCGCGGTCGTTGCCTCTGCCGGTGGGGTGCCGGCTGCGCTGGTGCTTGTACCGGTGTCCGCGGCAGCTACTTCGTAGGGGGTATCGACCGACGATTCGGCGCCCTGGTCGCCCTCGGATTCGCCCAGCCCTTTTTTGCGCGAGAGCTTGTCAACCGCCTGCTTGGCTTGCTTTGAAGCGGCCTCCTGTTCCATCTGGATCGCAGCGGCGGCCGTAGGCAATTTGGCCGCCGTGACGGGCTTGGAGGCAATGGGTGCTTTGTCGGCGGCAGCTTGCACAGGGACCGGTTGCGCGGCGGTAACCATGACCGGCAAGTCAGCATGTGGGGGAGTTGCTTGGGCGGCAATGGGGCTGGCGGCTTGTTGGGGCTGTTGGTTCATTGCAAATCTCCTGGGTGAATAAAAAAGAAAGAAAAATCGGACAGGTCAACGCTCGGAAAAGGCTTCGGAAAAAGTCTTGGTGATGGGCTTGGTGAGGTAGCGGAAGATGGAGTGGCTGGTGCCGCGGATGTCGATGCTCGCGGTCATGCCGGGCTGAATCTCGATAGGTTTGTGCCCGCTCACGTGGTGCCGCTGCACCGGATCGAGCTGTACCTGCACGCGGTAGTAGATGTTTTCGCCGGCGCGCGTGTCTTCAGTGAGGGCGTCGGCGCTGACGTACTTCACCGTGCCCGACAAGACGCCATAGATGGTGTAGTCGTAGGCATCAAGCTTGACGGCGGCCGGCTGGCCGACGCGGATGCTGGCAATGTCGGCGGGCTTGAACTTGCCTTCCACCACGAGGTCGCTCCCGCTGGGGGTGAGTTCCATGACGACGTCGCCGGCCTTGACGCGTGAACCGAGGGTGGTGAAGCGGATGTTGCGCACAGTGGCGTCCGCGGGCGCGCGGATTTCGGTGCGCTCAAAGGTGGTGGCGCGGTCGGCCAGCACCTGTTCCTGTGTGGCGAGATCCTCCTCGGCCTTGGTCATTTCGGCCTGGGCATCCTGGAAGTACTTGTTACGCCTGTTGGTGATCTGGCCTTCGAGCTCGGCAACCTGTTTTTGCAGGCGGATGATTTCAACGCGGGAGATGTCGCCGCTCTTGAGCAGGGGCTCGCTGATGGAGAGTTCGTCGCGCGTGGAGGCCAGCATGGACTGCAGCGCGGCGGCTTCCTGGTTGACGGCGCGCTGGCGGCGCTGGAAGAGCTCGGTCTGGTTGCTGACGAAAGCCGGGAACTGCTGAACCTCGGGCGGGAACACCAGCGGCCGGCCCAGCACTTCGGCGTGCAGGCGTACCAAGGCGGCCTTGAGGGCGGCCACCTTGGCGCGGCTGTCGCTGAGCGAGGCCAGCCCTTGTTCGCGCTCGAGCATGACGAGGACGTCGCCCTTCTTGACGCGGCCGCCTTCACGTACCAGGAATTTCTCGATCACGCCGTCGTTGGTGGCTTGCACGAGCTGGGTGCGTGAGCTGGCGATCACCTGGCCGGTGCTGCGCGCGATCTGCTCGACGTCAAACCACAAGCTCCATGCGACAAAGCAGCCGATGATGAGGATGAGCAAGGCGATGATGCGTTGGGCCGAGCGCAGTTCCGGCGAAGAGGAGGACTGGGACTTCTTCATGCGACGGCCTCCAGCGGTGCGCCGGGACGGGCGGCGGGCGCCGGCCGGGACCGGGCGGCAAGCTGCTGCAGCACATGCGCCTTGGGTCCGTCCAGGACGACACCGGTGGGCGACAGGATGACCAGCCGGTCCACCAGTTGCAGCAGCGCGGGCTTGTGCGTAACCAGGATCAGCGTCTGCTCGACCTGCACGCTGGCGCGCAGCGCGGCGATGGTGCGCGCCTCGAGGCCTTCATCCATGGAGGCCGTGGGTTCGTCGAGCAGCCAGACGTCGGGTGCGGCGAGCACCATGCGCGTCAAGGCGATCAGCTGCTTTTGGCCGCCCGACACGCCGGTGCCGCCCTCCGCGATGGGCATGTCGAAGCCTTTGGGATGCGCGGCGATCACCGGCCTCAGTCCTGTGAGTTCGCAGGCGGCGAGCAGGTTCTGCTCGGTCTTGCCGAGAACACCGAAGGTGAGGTTGTCGCGCAGGGTGCCGGCAAACAGGCGCACGTCCTGCGGGAGGTAGCCCAGACGGTCGCTGAGGTGGGGTCGCGAGACGTGCTGCAAATCGATGCCGTCGAGCGAGACCCGCCCCTTGGATGGCATGTACATGCCGGACAGCAGCTTGAGCAGGGTACTTTTTCCGCTGCCGACAGGCCCGAGCAGTCCGACCTTCTCGCCGGGCTGGATGTGCAGGTTTTCCAGCTGCAGCACCGTGGCATGGCCGCGGTAGCCGAACTCGAGGTTTTGCACCGCGACCTCACCGCGCAGACGATCTATGACCAGGGGGCGCTCAACGGCGTGGTTATCCTGCTCAAGGGTGAAGATGTGCGAGAGGCTGCGCATGGCCGACTTGGCGTTGGCCCACTGGACCATGAGGCCGGGCAGCATACCGGCCGGCGTGAGCACGCGGCCGGAGATGATGGAGCAGGCGATGATGCCGCCCGAAGTCAACGAGGTAGACGTCGAGGCGACGTAAGCGCCAGTGGCAACCAGCAGCACGTAGCTGATCTGCTGGAGGAAGCCGGCGTAATAGGTGGCCGAGTCGCCCAGGTGCCGCAGGCCCATGTCTTCGTCGATGTTGGTGCGGGTCAGGCCGTTCCAGCGGGCCAGGAACTGCCAGCCGGCGCCGCTCGCCTTGATGGATTCCGCGCCTTCGACCGCCTCGACCAGCAGGCCGAGTTTGCGGTTGGAGGCGGCCTGGCCGGACAGCGCATGGCGCTCCATGCCACGGCGAAAGAGAAAGCCGACCGTCAGCGCAACAATGAAGAACACCACCGGTACGGCGGCGACCAAAGGCCCGCCCAGCAGGTAGATCACAGCCAGGAAAAGAATGGCAAAAGGCGTGTCGACCAGCAGGTAAAGCGTGACGGAGGAAGCAAAGGAGCGGATCATTTCGTAGCTGCGCAGTTGGGCAGACAAGGTGCCGACGCTGGCGGGAAATTGATCCATGCGCACACGCAGCAAGCGCTCAAAGATGCTGTGCGAGAGGTCGAGGTCCATGGAGCGGATGGAATGCTCGGTGATGGTGGCGCGCGCGAACTTGGCGACAAGCTCCAGCAGGATGCCCATGGCGATGCCGGCCGTCAGCGCGTAAAGCGTGGACAGGCCCTGGGTGGGGATCACGCGGTCGTAGACCTGCATGCTGTACAGAGAAGTCAGCAGGCCGAAAAGATTGATGACGACGGAGGCGATGGCCGCGTGAATAAAGTAGCGGCGGTTTTCACGCAGCGCGCCGCGAAACAGATCAGCCGCCGTGCGCTGGATGTTTTGGACAGCGCCGTGGCTGGCCTGGATTTCGGTGTAGAGCGTGCCCTCAGGCAGCACCGTGACGTGGCGGTTTCCCGATGCGTCTTCGAGCAGCCAGCCGCCCGCGGGGGTGTGCTGGTGCACGAGGAAGGCACCTACGTCGGGATGGATGGCGACAGCGGGCAACCTGGCCGCCGCACTGCCTTCGCTCCATGCTTGCGAGCGCACCCCCATGGATTTGAACGCATGGTCAACACAGCCCCGCAGGCCGTCGCGGGTCGTGCCTTGTTCTTGCACGGCGGCCAGGCGGTTTTCAAGGTCGGCCATCTTGTGCGATTGCAGGGGCCGCAAGTCCTTGACAATGTCGGGCAGCCGGCGCGCCAGCCACAACACGCTCTGCGTGACGGAAGACGGCGTATTCGTGGCGAAAGAGGTGTTCACGGGAGCTCACTTTCTGGGGACCACATGGGGATGCCGAGCAACAGGCCCAGGCGGTAATAGGCGCCTACGCTGACGGAGCGGGCCTCGGCTTCGGCCTGCTCGGCCTGGGCGATCTCGCGCACGGAGTTGAGCAGGTCTATCCAGCTGCGGCGGCCGCTGACAAAAAGGCGTCGGTTGGAGGCGAGAACCTCGGTAGCGCCTTCGCGGCTGCGCTGCAATTCGGGCAGACGGCGCTGGCTGGACTCCAGGTCGCGCCATTCGGCTTCCACTCGCTCGCTGATGTCGCGCCGTCCAGCTTCGGACGTGTTTTGCACCGCCGACAGGCGCCGTTCGGCGGCCTCGATCTGGGAGCCCAGGGACAAGCCCGAGCCCGGTGCGTACTGCATGGACACAAAGATACGGTTGCCGGCCGCGGCGGAGCCGGGATACTCGCCGACCTGGCGCTCCAACCGCAAGGAAACGGTGGGCCACATGGCGGCGCGCGTGCGGTCTATCTCGATGGCGGCCAGGCGTACGTCGATTTCAGATAAGTGCAGGTGGGGGTTGTCTTGCAGCGCGCGTTCAAGCAGGCGTGCAAGCATGGGAGGGCGCGGCGGGGCAGCCGGCAGCTCAATTTCGCCGGGCTGCAGGGACCGGCCTATCGCACTGCCCAATTGCGCCAGGGCCGAGTGCTCTAGCGCGCGAAAGGATTCCAGATCGGCCTGGGCCTGAGCGAGCCGCGTGCGCACCATATTGACGTCGGCTACGGCGGAGACCTCGGCCTGGTTGCGCCGCTCTATCATGCGCAGCAGTTCGTTGAGCGTCGCGACGTTACGTTCTTGCGCGACGCGGCGGCCGGTGTTTAAAAGGTATGACTGGACCGTGTTGGCCAGGCGCGTGGCCAGTGTGATCTGCGTGTCTGAAATGGCTTCGCGGGCGCGCAGTTCGCGCAACTCGGAAAGCCGCAGGTCAGCGGTGAGCCTGCCACCCGTCCAGAGCGGCTGGGTCAGGCGATAGACGGTGGCACTGCGCCCGGACAAAGAATCGGTCTGCACACCCGGAGCGGGCCAGAACTGCATGCGCGCGGTGCCGATCATGCTTTGCGCGGATTGCTGGTCGAAGCGTGCGCTTGCAACGGTGGGATGGGTATCGACGGCCAGCTGCAGCAACTGGCGCAGGCCCAGACTTGCAGTGGTCTGCGGGCCGGCACCGACCTTGTCAGCCTGCCCATGCAACGCACCGCAGGTGGTGCACTGCGCCGTCAATGCAAGCTGCACACCAGGAAGCCCGACCGAGGCGAACCCCGGGGCGTCGCTTTCGCCGTGCGCCTGGGCGGTGCCGTTGCAGCCCGGAAGCAGCAGCGCAAGAATGATCAATGCTTTCATGGGGACGTGCCGCGGTTCGTCAATGGACCGCAGGGCACGCGGGACGGGACGCTTTTTCGGTACGACTGTGCAGTCGAACGGCGTTCAAAGCCCTGGATCGCCTGGCCTCATGTGCCGGAATCTCTTTGCTTCCGTGCACGGTCACAAGACAGGAATGAAAGAGCTGGGCCATGAAAAATCTTGTAAATTGAAGACCGCCGGAAGGCGAAGGAAAAATCTGGTTTCAGCTTATCGACATCTATTACGTGGTTTTTTGAGATAGTCTTTCTACGGACAATGTTTGTCGGTTTCCACTTTTCATTTGAAACAGAAGCTTGCGGACGGGAAGGCATGGCCCCGGTAAGCACGTAGGGACTGGCATAGCAATTTCCCGCTTCGTCCATTGCCGGCCTGCCGGCCGGTGGATTGCCCGGCAGATGGATAGGGCTGGCGGCTCGGCTTCAGCGTTAAGCGCAAGCGCGCCTACCTCTCCCGCAAACCTTCCTGCGCGGCCTGCACCAGCGGGCTGAGGAAGAAAGAGATCACCCGGCGCTGCCCGGTCTTGATCTCGACATGGGCCACCATGCCAAAGCCCAGCGGCACATCGGCGCCGTCGACGGCGATGCTGGTGCGCGACAGCTGCACGCGCACGGCGTAGAGCAGGCCGCGCTTCTCGTCGGCGATGGCATCCCGGGAAACGTCAAGCACCACACCGGGTATGGCGCCATAGGTGGTATAGGGAAAGGTTTCGAGCTTGACGGCAACTTCCTGGCCCGTGCGCACAAACCCGATGTCCTTGTTTTCCAGCATGGCCTCCACTTCGAGCGGATGCTCCCCGGGCACGATGACCATCAACTGTTGTGCCGGCGTGACAACGCCACCCACGGTATGCAGCGCCAGTTGCTGCACAGTGCCGGCGACCGGCGCCAGCAGCCGGGTCAGGCTGCCGCGCCCCTGGGCTTTGCTCAATTCCTGCTCTAGCGCGGCGGCGCGCTGCTGGCCTTCCTTGAGGCTGTCGAGGGTTGCGCGGCGGACCTCGGCCTTGAAGGCTTCACTCTGGTGACGGCTCTCGGCGACCGCGGCTTGCAGTTGCCGCACGCGCTCGCTCTGCACCGCCAGTTCGCCCGACTGCTCGAGATAGGCCTGCTGGCGCTCAAGAAAGGTGTGCTGGGCCACGTAACCGTCCCCGGCCAGCTTGTCCAGATCGGAGGCACGCTGCCGCATCATGGGCAAAGTAGCCTGCAGTTTGGCCACCTGCTCCCGGCTGGCGCGCAACTCGGCCTGGCGGGTGGTGATTTCCGCCTCGCTGCGCGTGAGCTTGGCGAGGTATTCGCCGTATTGCCCGTCGAGCATGCGAGCCGCTTCGCGCTGCTGCTCGGCTGAGGCCTGGGACAGCTGCGGCAGGATCGGAGCCTTGGCGCGGGCCATCGCGTCGAGCAGCGCACCCGCGCGCGCCACCTGCAGCAGGGCGGCTTCGAGTTCGGCGCGCGAGCGCTCAATGTCGGCAGCCTCGGTGGTGGCGTCGAGTTCCACCAGCAGGTCGCCGGCCTTGACGGCTTGCCCGTCTCTCACATGGATGGCCTTGACCACCGCCGCGCTGAGCGGTTGCACCACCTTGGTGTACCCGCTGGGGACGATTTTTCCGCTGGCAACCGCGACGATATCGATTCTTCCCAGCACGCTCCAGGTAACGGCGATGAGCGCGAACGCGATGAGCAGCCACATAAAGGCGCGCGGCGCGGCGGGCACGGGTGTCTCCTGCACCGCGAGCACGGCGGGCAAAAACTGCGCCTCGGCTGTCTTGTAGCCGCGCGTGTCGGTGTGCCGGCGGCTTTCCCAGGCCAGGGCGAAAACGGCCTTGTAACGTTCCAGCAATTCGCGCATCGCGCCCAGGCGTTGTTTGAAACTGTCCATGGTCATGCTCCCTGCATCGCATGCAGGTGCGCATACTGACCGCCCGGCAGGCCGAGCAATTCCTCGTGCGTGCCTTGCTCGACAATCTGGCCCTTGTCAACGACCACGATGCGGTTCGCATCCCTGACGGTGGAGAGGCGGTGCGCGATGATGAGAACCGTGCGCCCGGCACAGATGGACTTCATGTTGTCCTTGAGGATGCGTTCGGATTCGTAATCCAGCGCGCTCGTGGCCTCATCGAATATCAGGATGCGGGGATTTCCGATCAGCGCGCGCGCGATGGCGATGCGTTGGCGCTGGCCGCCCGACAGGGTGGCGCCGTGCTCGCCCACCAGGGTGTCATAGGCCTCGGGAAGTTCGATGATGAATTCATGGGCGCCGGCCAGCTTGGCGGCGGCAATGACCGTCTCAAGCGGCATTGCGGTATTGACCAGCGCGATGTTGTCGCGAATGCTGCGGTTGAACAGCATGTTCTCCTGCAGCACCACGCCAAGCTGGCGCCGCACCGTGGTGGCGTCGGTGGTGGCGAGATCGACGCCGTCTATCAGCACGCGGCCCTGGTCGGGGATGTACATGCGCTGTACCAGCTTGGTCAGCGTGCTCTTGCCGGAGCCGGACCGGCCCACGATGCCGATGACCTCGCCCGCGGCAACGTCAAAACTGATGCCGCGCAAGACCTGCGGTGCGTCGGGCCGGTAGCGAAAGCTCACGGCGTCGAACTCGATACGGCCCTCGATCTGGGGCATGGCGCTCTTGTTGCCGGCGATCTCGGGCCGGGTGTTCAGGATGTCACCCAGACGCTGCATGGAAATGCCGACCTGCTGGAACTCCGTCCACAACTGCGCCAGTCGGATCACGGGGGCCGCAACGTAGCCGGCGAGCATATTGAAGGCGATCAGTTGCCCCACGGACAATTTGCCCTCCACCACCAGTTGGGCGCCCAGCCAGATGGTGGCCACGGTGACCAGCTTGCTGACCAGCGAGACGCCGTTGTTGGCCAAGGTGCCTACGGTGGTCGTACGAAAACCGGCGGCGACGTAAGCGGCAAGCTGGTTGTCCCATTTCTGAGCCCATTGCGGTTGCACCGCCATCGACTTGACAGTGTCTATACCGCCTATGGTCTCAACCAGGAAGGCCTGGTTTTCGGCACCGCGGTTGAATTTTTCATTGAGTCGCGCGCGCAGGACGGGCGTGAACAGCACCGAGAGCAAGGCATAGCAGGGCAGCGACACCACCACGACCAGCGTCAGCCAGACACTGTAATAAAGCATCACCGCGAGAAAGACCACGGAGAACAACAGATCGAGCACCACGGTGATGGCGTTGCCGGTCAGGAAAGAACGTATGGTCTCCAGTTCGCGGATGCGGGCCACCGAATCGCCCACGCGCCTGGCCGTGAAGTAGGCCATGGGAAGGCTGAGCAGATGGCGAAAAAGCCGCGCGCCCAGCTCCACGTCGATGCGGCTGGAAGTGTGGGCAAAGACGTAGCTGCGCAGGCCGGTGAGCACCACGTCGAACACCGAGATGACCAGCAGGCCTATGCAGACGACGTGCAGTGTGGTGAGGCCGTTGTGCACCAGCACCTTGTCCATCACCACCTGGAAGAACAGCGGCGTGACCAGCATGAAGAACTGGAGCACGAAGGACACCAGCAATACCTCGACCAGAGGCCGGCGGTACTTGACGACCGCGGGGATAAACCAGCTGAAGTCAAACTTGGCCATTTCCCCCGCCAGCGATGCGCGCGAGGTGATCTGGATCAGCTCACCCGACCAGCGCTCATGAAGCGACGACAGCTCCAGCACCTGTGGGCCCGATGCGCCCGGCTCCTGGATCAGAGCCTTGTCCTGGTCGACCCGCGCAAGGATAAAAAACCCGCCGTCATTGGCAAGGGCGATAGCCGGCAGCGCCGCCAGCGCCAGCCGAGCGCGCGATGGGCGCCTGCGCGCGGCGACAAGTCCCAGGCTTTTAGCGGCGTTGAGGATGTCGACGACATCCATGGCCTGGCCGTCGCGGCTGAATTCGTGCCGCAGCTTTTCAGGATCCGCGGCAACCGCGTGAAACTGGGAGAGCATTACAAGACAGGCAAGCCCGCTGTCTGCCGCCGCGGCGGGCGCCGGCTGTGTAGCCGACGATTGCGCGCGCGAATTGTCCTGCGGCAAAACCGGCACCACTGTGTTCATGACCATCCGTTACCCCCTCCCCTTGCGCCGCCTGCTTCATGCAGGTCCGCGGCGGCGAACGCGCCGGCATGCCTGCATGCAGCGCTCCTGCCTTACGAGCGTGCCGTGTGTTGTCTACGGAAAACCGATAAGGCGCTTTTTATGCGTTACCACTTTGGCAGTACACGACATGGGGATCGAGCATAGGTTTCCGAACGGGGTGCGGCGGAGAACATTGTCTTTGTGCAGACAATATGTGGGCGATTTATCGGGACACCGCCCCGGGGCCGGTGTCAAGGCACCGCAGCCTCTTGCATCAGCACAATGAGTTCTTCCAGCGTGGGCTTGGTGATGTTCATGCGGGCTTGCCGATGTTTGCGGGAAAAGCGCAGCCAGGTTTCCAGCGAGCGCAACTCCAGCATGCCGTAGTTCACGCGCAACCAGCCGGCCGCAACAAGGTGATGCACGGCTTCGGAAAAAACGCTGCGTGACACCCCGCAGACAGATGCGATGACGGTCTGCTTGACAGGAATCTCCACGGACGTACCTTCCAACCCGTGCGTGGGCGGGCGCGACGAGTTGTAGTACAGCGCTTCGGCGAACAGCGCCAGGCCCATGACCACCCGCAGTGGCGGGCTGCCTTGCTTCATGAGCACAATCATTTCCGAATGCTGCCGGCTGCGCCAGGCCATCAGCAGGGCGATGTAGCGGGAAAATTCCGGCTCGTCCTGGAATGCTGCCAGCGTGTCGGTTGCCGGCACGCACACCGCGCGCACCGGGGCCAGGCATACATAGTCCAGGCACGAGGGATAACGATTGAGCAAGGGCTCTTCGCCGAACCAGGTGCGGGGGCCGTAAATGTTGACCTGGATGCAGCCGCCCTCCTGCAACGGAACGCTGGCGCCCACCAGCCCGGAGACGATATAGGTCCAGGCGGCTACCTGGCCGCCCTTGGGCCAGATGACGTCGCCGGCATCGAAGGCCGTCATCTTCACCCGGGACAGCATTTGCAACGCGGAGCGCTCGCCGATTCCCAAGCCCGTTAACAGTTGATATATATATGCGCCAGACATCCCTATCCCCTTAACGCCGGAAAGCACTGGCAAGCACTTCCGTTTTTTTTGATTTCACACGGAACACGAATCAGGACAGCGCCTTGACCGGCATGAAGGGCATGGGTGTCGTGTCGATCCACACGCCTGGCCGGTATTGGGAGTTGCGGTCTTTCAGCGGCGATCCCGGCGGCCGGCTGGGCATGAAGCGGAGCAGATCATTCAATGCGGCCGCATCACGCAGCACCGGCAAGCAAAGCACCGAGTCGCGCCGCCCCGTGAGCACAACGGTTTCGGCGCCGCATCCATCGACCAGGGACTTCAGCTGCCTCCAGTCCAGGCGCGCCGCGTTGATGAGCGTGACATCGGGGCAGGACCGGCCGTTGGAGCCATCGGACCGCCATTCGGCCCAATGCACGGCCTTGCCTTTGTCGCGCCCCATCTGCGCCCTGAGTGCCTGGAGCACCGCTTCGTCCTCCGCCAGGAACTGACTGAGTTCGATAAAGTACATCATGATGGTTGTCCCCTTGAATGGCTGAGCAGGTTCATGTCCCGCCATCGATGGGCATCGATGGCAGTCGCCGGGAAGCGATGAACCAAGCATAGGCCGCTCAAGAACAATTGGGCGCAACATTGTCCGCACGAAGGCAATCTCGGTACTTTTTTGAAAATTGATGTGCCGCCAAAGGCATTGCCGATGCCTTTGAACAGAACCCGGCGACCGCAGCATCACTCACGCGGCCGCCAAAAAGCGCTGCATGTCGTAAGGCGTAGCTTCAAAGGGAAGCGCCGCGCCGGTGAGCTGTGCTGCCAGCAGGCGCGCCGTGGCAGGGGCCGTGGTCACGCCCAGGCCTTCATGGCCCACGGCCAGCCACAGGCCTGGCCGGCGAGGATGGCGGCCGATGATGGGCAGGCCATCCGGCGTGGCGGCGCGAAATCCCGTCCAGGTGCGCACGGTGTTGAGGCCGGCCAGCGCCGGCAGGTAGTCCAGCGCGCGGCCCAGCATGCGTGCAAGCATGGGCGCCTCCACTGCCGCGTCGGTGGTGTCGAACTGGCGCGAGGAGCCTATCAGCAGCTGGCCGGTCGGACGCGGCTGCACATTGAAGGCCACCGATGCGCCGTCGCTGTGGTGCGCGCTGCTGATGTAGCCAAGCTCGACCAGCTGGTGGTGCACCGTGCCCGGATAGCGGTCGGTGATCGCGAGGTGGCCTTTCTTGGGACGTATCGGCAAGTCGGGACAAAGACGGCTTGCCTCTATGCCCGCGGCCAGCAGCACGGCGCCGGCGCTGCGCCAGCTGCCGTCCGCCAGGCGCACGCAGGATCCCTCGACGGCGGTAACCTGCGCCTGTTCAAAAGTGATGGCGCGCGTTGCTTGCGCAAGCAGCCATCGCGCGGCATTGGGCGCATACACCACACTGTCGCCGCCAACCTTGAGTGCCCCCGCCAGGCCTGGGCGCAGCACAGGCTCCGCTGCGGCCAGCGCGGCAGAGCCCAGCAGTTCGCAGGCAACGCCATGGGCCTGCAGGCGGCGCCGCTTGTCTTCGGCGACAGCCATTTCGGCGTCGTTGGCGGCCAGCCACAATGTGCCGCAGGCGGCGAAAGCGCAGTCGGCATTCATGCGCGGCGCCCAGTCATGCCAGAGCTTCAGCGACTCATGACTGAGCGTCAGCTCCGCCGGGTTGTCGTCCATCACCACCAGGTGGCCCATGCCGGCCTGCGTGGCGCCGCCAAGGCCGGCGTCCAGCACCAGCACGCCGAGTCCCGCGCGCGCGAGTTCATGCGCGCAGGCCGCGCCCACGATGCCGGCACCTATCACGATCACATCGGCATTCACAGGCGTATGCCCCAGGCGAAGGGATCACCCTCTTCGATCAGCAAAGTGGCCTCGGCGCTCATGTGGGCGCGCCCGCGCAGGGTCGGGATGACCTGGCCTTCCTCCACGGCGTAACTGGCCTCGAAGCGGCTGCCGATGATGCTCGCCTGGTGCCAAATCTGGCCGGGCGCAAGCTTGCCGTCGGCGGCCAGGCAGGCGATCTTGGCACTGGTGCCGGTGCCGCAAGGCGAGCGGTCGTAGGCCTTGCCGGGGCACAGGACGAAGTTGCGGCTGTCGGCGCCACCGTCGTCGTCCGCGAAGAGCTCGATATGGTCTATCTCCGCGCCGCCAGCGCCCGTGATGCCCTGGGCCGCCAGTGCTTCACGCAGCGCCGCGCTGTACGCGGTGAGGGCCTCCAGCTTGTCGCTGGCCACGCGCTGGCCGTGTTCGCTCGCCAGGAAAAACCAGTTGCCGCCCCAGGCCACGTCGCCACGCACCGTGCCGTGGCCCGGCACCTCGACGGCGACCTGGTGTAGGTGCCGCCAGGCGGGCACATTACGCACGCTCACCGAACCGTCGCCATGAAGCGTGGCGGTCACGGTGCCCACCGGTGTTTCGATGCGGTGCTCGCCGGGCCTGATCAAACCCATATAAGCCAGCGAGGCCACCAGCCCTATGGTGCCGTGGCCGCACATGCCCAGATAGCCGGTGTTGTTGAAAAAAATCACGCCCGCGGCGCTGGCCGGATCCACCGGCTTGCACAGCAAGGCGCCCACCACCACATCGCTGCCGCGCGGCTCCAGCACGGCAGCGGCCCGCCAATCGTCGTGCCGCTGCGCCAGCAGCGCGCGGCGCTCGGCCATGCTGCCATGGCCCAGATCGGGAAAACCATCAATCACAAGGCGCGTCGGTTCGCCGCCGGTATGGGAGTCAATAACCTTGATTCGTTTCATGTTGCAAGTCCGCGGGTTGGTTCGGTGATGAGCTTACTTCTTCAGCCGTGCAAAGCCCCGGCACTGGAAACCTTGCAGCAGGCCTGGAGCCGGGTGGACGACGGCTCGGCAAAACCCCGGGCGCAAGAATGAATCAGCAGAAAATCCTAAAACAAAGGAATTAAATTTAATCATATTTAATATATTAATGAGATATTAAAATTGACTTTACAGGGTATCAAGCAGCTTGCCAAGCCGCCTTTTTTGCGCTTGGGAGGGTGAATTGGGGAAAACCGCCGGAACGTCCGGCGGGTGAGCGGGTGGAACGGCGGTGCGGCTGTCCCTGGCCTCAGAGCGTGGCGAGACTCAATTCCCGGGGAGCGTCCGTCCTGGAGGTCTTGCGCCGCAGGGGCCTGGAAAAAGCACAGGCGCCCAGAATATGCAGGAGGTCCTCCTGCATAAAAGAAGTGCCCAGGTACATCGGGCTGACGCGGGAGAGCTGGCTGTGGAAATGGCCGATGACCGCGCGCTGGCAGGTGATGGGTATGACGGTGACGGCGCGGGACGCCGCCAGCTGCGCCAGAAAGGCTTCCATCGCCGTGCTTCGGTTGCCGCTCATGTGCTGCTCGCGCAGGCGCACAAAAACCACACAATGCCGGAAGGTCTCGAACATCCATGGCGCACCCGTCAGCGGCGTGGCGTCTATGCGCGTGATCAGCCTCGAGGCGGATAGCATCTGCAGCCGGCTGTGAAAATCCTCGACGGCGAGTTCGTGAAACTCCACGAGCAGCACGCGAACACCAATTCCTTTGTGCAAGGTATTGAATTCAAAAGAGTCTCTGGCACTCATAGTTATCCCCTGCTTCGCCGAGGCCTGGTGCGGATTTACTAAGAGGGTATGAGCGGCAGCACCCGGTCGGCGTCGCCGCAGTGTCTGCGAGAACGCCGGGATGTACAGGGGACTTTGTCTACGCGCGGGCAATGCTTGCCGGAAAACACAACTATTTATGTATACCCTGCCAGCTTTCGGGCGCCGGGCGTCCGCAAGAATTTCCGCTGATCAACAGCAAATGTCCGCAGAAAAACATTGTCGGCTTGCCCGCGGCGACACGATTTTTACAATGACCGAGACGCTCCGGCGTTCCTTGTTCTCATCCCAGACAAGGCTGCTGTCAAGCAGTTCAAGCCCCCTGCAGTGACCTCTACTGCAGGGGCTTTTTTTTGGGCCAATTGAACGAACAGACGGCCGAACCGCGTCCCGGCTAGGCCCGGTCCTTCCAGCGCTGCATTTCCCAGGAGGGCAGGCCGCGCAGGTCGCCGACCCGGGCGCTCTGGAATTCCGCGAGCGCCGGTTTCGCGCCCAGCCTGTCATAGGCCAGCTTGACCACGGGGGCGGTCTTGACAAACACACTTTTAACCTGGGCCCAGTTAAGCGGCTCAGGGATGATCTTGGCGCCGGCAATCATTTTGGAGGTCGCGAGCAGGGACAGCGCGTCGCCTTCGGTCGACCAGGCCCAGCCGCGGCGAAACACCACCTCATCGCGAACCACCTTGGCGCCCTCCGCCGGTGACAGGCCCCAATAGGACTTGACCAGCTGCGACACCACGCCGGGGTCCGACTCGCTGAGCACGGCCACGGCTTCCTGCTGCGCCAGCAGAAAGGCCAGCACCAGGTTGGGGTGCTTTTCCACCAGGCTGTTGTGCACGATGCGAAAGGACCGGTGCAGGTAGTAGCCGTCCGGATAAAAAGGCGAGTTCTTCACCGAGGGCAGCAGGATGCCCGCGCCCTTGCCTTCCGGCCCGTCGTAATGGCCCTCCGTATAACCGTAGGAATTCATGATGGCCACCGTGCCCGTCGCCTGCGCCTTCAGGAAGGCCGGGTAGACGGCCAGCGTCGCATCCATGCCGGCCGGCACCTGCGCCGCCTCGGGCAGGGTCGGCAGGTGCACCATGCGTATGCCGTGGGCGGCCGGGTCCGGGTTGCCCAACTCATAGCGCAGGATTTGCGTGAACGCGTTGTACGGGTCCGCTCCCATCAGCGTGCCCACGGTCTTGCCCTTGAGGTCCTGCACATTGCGGATAGTCGAATCCTTGCGCGTGCACAGCAAAAACCTCAGCCGCCCCTCCGCCACCGACACCAGGCTGAAAGGATGCTGCGCCACGATGGCGCGTATCGTCGGCGTGTTGCCCCACATCGCCATGTCGAGCTGGCCCGCGGCCAGGGCCTCCACCTGCGGCGCGGCCGCGGGGTAGGTCCGGTAATCCATGGTCAGGTCGTAGCCGAACTCCGCCGCGTGCTTTTCAATCAGCCGCTTGCTGATCATGTGTTGCGTGACCGGCGAATTGCCCGCCGCCCACGGAACCCAGCCGTAGGACATGGTGAAGGGCCTGCCGGCCTGGGCGCGCGCCAACCCGGCGACCCCGAGCGAGGCGGCCAGGCCCGCGCCCCGGCGCAGCCAGCGCCTGCGTGTCAACATCGGTACGCTGTTCATGGCAACCTCTCTTTCAGCCTGGTGGAGACCCGCCGTGAAGCCTAGGCCACCGCCGCCGGCTCGCTCACCCGGACGTGTTTCGCATCGGCTTCATGCACGATCCGCTCCACCAGTTCATACACCTCATGCAGCTCGCCGCGCGGGCCCAGCGGCACCGTGGCCGCCAGCCGGAAGCGGAAGTAGCGCGCCGCCGCCAGTGCCACCGCGCGGCTGGCTGCGACGTTCAGCCCCAGCGCGTTGGCCTGCCGCGCCAGCGCGCGTGCAGTGTCCAGCGGAGCGCCCACCGCGGTGAAAGTCAGGTGGTCCCAGGTGCCGAAGTTGCCCACCGTGGCGCCGCCGAAATCCAGCCCGAAACACGGCGGCTTCACCGTCGTGTTCAGCCCTTCGGCCAGCGCCCGCATCGCATCCACCGCGCGCAGCGCCGCCTCGCAGGCATAGCCCGCGGGGTTGGAGACATTCAGCGGCGTGTTCCACAGCGCCACCGCCGTACAGCTCTCATAGCGGTCCATCATGCCCTTGCCCTGCGCCACCTCCACCGCCAGGATCTGCAAATAATGTTCGGCATGCGGCGACCAGGTCACTGCCGTGGCGTGCTGCTCGTCCAGCGCGGCGCACAGCACCGCCAGCTCGCGCTGCTCCACGCCGGCCTGCGGCGTCAACCGGTTGGCGATGAAATGTTTCACCAGCGGCCGCGGCACATAACGCGAAAAACCCTGCAGCGCGATGCGCGCCAGCGCCAGCGATTCCTGCAGCCGCCGCACTTCCGAAATATCGCTGTCCTGCGGAATGTCGCTGTCGAACTCGAACTCGCGGATGTGCTTGGCCGAACGCACCAGGTTCTTCAAAGGCGTCGCCAGCCGGTTGGCCATCCAGAACAGCATGGGCAGCAGCAGCAGCAGCCCGGCCACGCCCACCCCCAGCAGCATCCAGCGCATGCGCCGCACCTGCGCCAGCAACAGGTTCTGGTCCGACACCAGCGCCACATAAGCCTTGTGGCTGAACACCCCCTCCATGGGCATCACCACCGCCGCAAAGCGCTGCCCTCCCGCGCCTTCGACCGAATGGATGGGCGTGTCCTGCGCCGCCCCCTGCTCCACCAGCTTGTGCAGCGAGCCGTACAGTGGATCGCTCAAGGAAGAAAGGCTCAGCGGCGTGCCTGAACCCAGCAGGCGGCGCAGCCTGTCCGCCTGCGACCATCCCCAGACCCGGCCCTGCGCGTCGAACAGGATCAGCTCGGCCCGGCTTTCCTCGCCGCGCGCATGCAGAAAATCCGACAAGCCCCCGACCGTGAACATCGCCGCCGCGACCCCGCCCCGGGCGCCGCTCAGCGGACGCGACAGCGCCATGCCGAACTCCTCCGGCACCTTCAGCACAAAAGGATCGGTCGCCTGGAAGGTGCCCAGGTTCAGGTCGCTCGCGCCCTGGTACCAGGGGCGGTCGCGCGGGTCATAGCGCTCGCCCCAGGGCCGCCGCTGGCTCGCGATCGCCGTCATCTGCTGGTCGTAAAACACCCATTCCTCAGTGCGCTTTTGCCGCTCGTCCACCCGGATGATCTGCTGCGCGTAACGCGCCTCCGGCAGCGACTTGGCCCAGGCCCGGTCGCGCGCGCTGCGCAGCACCATGTTCTGCTGGAAGCTGCCGTCCGGGTAGCCGAACACCAGCGAGCCTATCTGCGGATAGCGCTGCTGCATGGACATCTGCATGCGCAGCACCGAGATGTCGTTGTCGCCCTCCAGCCCCGCATGCGGGTCGTTGGCGGTCGCCTCCAGCCAGGCGCGCGCCGGCTCCTGGAAACGCAGCAGCTGCTCCTGCGTGCGCCGGCCCAGCTGCTCGAGCTCGCGCTGCGCGCCGTCAAACACGATGCGGCTGGCCGCCAGCTCCGCCAGCGCCATCAGCGCGACGACCAGCACCGTCACCAGCGCGGCATAGGTCCAGAACAGGTGGGCGCGAATCGACCTGGCGTGAAAGCTCGGTATCTTGATCACCGATGTCCCCCTGCGGTGCTTGTTTGCTTTGCAAGATACGCCTCGCTAATGGCTTTGACAAGGTGATTGATACTGTCTTTGGGGGTCGCGGCCCTGACTAAACAGTTTGTGACGTTTGTCAGGTGGGCGAGGGGCTGGGGTGTCTCCTACAAATAGAGGAGTAAGGGCCATCATGAAGCGGCCCTTGTGCGACGTATGCCGGCCTGAACAGGGTCTATGCTTAGGGCACAGCCACATTGAAGAATTTCAATCGGCGCATCGCCTGGAAGTGGCGCGCTAACCTAATGTCACAAATTCCCGCGCGCCCTCGGTCCGCAGGTACCGCATTGCACATTCAATCGCCGTTGAATGGCCCTGGATTAGGGATTGCATCCAGGACTTTGTTATAGATCTTGTTATCCGGCGAGTAGCTGATAAACCGGTTGTCCAGCATCTCAATGTGAATACGCCCGCAATGTTGAATTGCGTTGAGGTTTGATTCAATCTTTCTATCAACCCTTGACCCCCAGACTCATTGGTCACGATGTAGGTGCCCCCTAGATTTCTCCGCTTTCAAAACTAGCAAGTTAGGGCCTAAGCGGGTGAAGATTGGATGGAAATCACTGCTTTAACCGGGTCAGATTTCGACGGAATTCAACAACCTCTATTTCGCGACACTTGGTCGGTCTGGACGGCGTTGTAGGCGTTTTTGGCGGCGAAGACCGCGGTGGTTGTTGAATTGCATTGAAGTTTGACCCGAATCAACACTTAAGTCGAAAAATGATCTGACAGCATCGTCAAATAGGAATGAAGCCGTTCAGGTTCCGATGAGAAGTCCGGCACGGTCCGTAATACTCCGTGCTTGCTTACAGCGAATGCTGCCGACGCAGCCAAGGTAGCCTCCTCGGGAAAACTAAGGTCTTTTCTTATAAAAAACATCCAACAGTTTTCGGCCTCTAGATAACGTTCATCAAGGAAGTTTGAAACAGGGGCTTGTGAGACGAATCCAGCGAGATCAGACTGCGCGAGTTCTTCTGCAATTTCTCGGGCCTCTTTTAGGCTTATCAATTCAGGCTTCATAGGGGTCTCCCTAGTCGTACAACTAGATTGTCCTTCAGGGTCACAATTTTCCCGATCTGAGTATCAACAAAATAGACTTGACCATTGCGGTTAACTACGTTGATAACGTGAAGAGGCGCGTTCTGTCCTTGCTGAATTACAACTGTTCCCACTGCGCCATCTCCAGCTGCCAACATCTCTTGTGAAATTTTCGATACAGTTGAAGGGGCTTGATAGCCGAGCGGCGCGACAGGGAAAAGGTCACTGTATACCCCATACTTTGTTTGACTCGCTGTTGCACCTATGTTTTGCCCCAAAAGTCTTTGCTGAGCTGCTATTGCACAACTTATGCAGTTTGTATTGATGCCTGCGGCAGCGTTCTCAACATAGTGAGGGTTTATTCCATTCAATTCTGGAAAAACTTCTGAAACCGGCCTAGCACTTGCATAGACGCCATTTCCAGCGCTGCCCACTTCCAGATTTACTGCACCCCGAGTCGCTAGAGAAGATGCTCCTTTGACTACGAGCCCTAACGCGGCAGCGGCTATTTGGTTGCCTACCTCCAGCACCAGTGCTTCTGAAGTGCTTCTTGATGCAGCGTCATGAAAGGTGCCCGTGCGCGGATCGAAGATCGGACCTATGGTTGCGGTATTAAGTGAAGTAAACAGAGGGCTATTGGCATAGGTGAAGCCACTCGGCGTTGTGAAGACTCGGTTGCCCATGGCAATGGCCTGGCTTTTCAGGTCGTTACAGTAGCCAGGGGTTTGTCCAGAACACGCTTGCGCCAATTCCCTGTCTCGTTGAGCGGACAGCGCAGCAAGCTCATCACGCTTGGAGCAAGCGGCGGCCTCTCCATTCGCACATCCAGATAGTGCCGCCTCATACTGTTCCCTTTCAGACAACCGTAGCATGCTTGGACGACGGTGATCCAAATAGTTATTCACCACCTCATTACCCGCAGCAGCCCCACCCGCAGTTCCCCCCGCGGCCGCCCCCACTGCAGTTGACGCGATTGCCGTCAGGGTTTGTGCCAACGGCCCACTGATGCCAGCATCGATAAGCGCTTGCGCCACCACTGGCGCAGTCAGTGTTCCAGCGGCCGCGCCAACCGCACCACCGGAGCCGCCTGTGAGTCCGCCGATGACGGTATGTAGCGCCACCCGCAGCACACCGCTGCTGCCCCAATTGTCTTCAAGCTCTTTGGCTTGAGCGTTCAGAGCCTGCTTGCGTTCGTCATTAGTTTCAGTATTGGCCTGGGTTCGCAGAGTCAGAGCCTCATTGAGCTTGGTCTGGGCATAGTCGCCCACAGCCTTGGTTGCCTGTTGCCCGAAGTATTGGGTGATTTGTGTCTGAGCAGCGATTTCGCGCTGCACCTTGTCGGCATCAAATATCTTGGCCAGCCCGGTCTCCGCATCCGTGCTCCTGACAGCGGTGTTGCCCGCAATGCCGCTGATCCCTGCGCTGCTGGTGCTGCTGGCATTGCCTTTGTCGCTGCCTATGCCTATGCCCAGGCCGCTCATGTCCAGCTTGCCGGTCGGCTGCTGGCTGGTCCCCAGACTTATGCCGACAGACTTGGCGTCATAGCTTGCGCTGTTCTGGATGTCGTTGATGCTTAGCGTGCCACCCGTGGCGAAGCTGTTCTTGCCCTGCTCCACCGCCACCTGGTTGCTGGCGATCACGCTGCCGTTGAGCGTCGTGTTGCCACCCACATTGACCTGGAAGCCACCGTCGCCGGCCTTGATGCCGCTTTGTTCGCCAACGCTGTTGAAGTTGGAGTTGATATTGCTGTTGGAGGCGCTGAAGCTGCCGCTCATCTTGCCGAAGCCGACGCTCACCGAGCCGCCCATGCTCTTTTGTTCGCTGGTGTAGGTGCTGCTGTCTTGCAAGGAGGCGATATTGAGGTTGCCGCCCACAGCGGCCTTGACCTGGTCGGCTTTCACGACAGCGCCCTGCAAGGTGGTGTCGCCACCGCTGGTGATGCTGACCTGCTGGCCGGCCTTGACCTGGGTGTTGGTGTAGGCCGTGTCCGTGCCGTCGGCCTTGCCTTTGCCGCCGCTGGCGCTGGCGTTGAACAGCAGGCCGTCGGTGCCGAAGCTGACACCAAGGCTGCCGGAGCTGTTGCTGTTGCTGCTGTTCTGGCTGGCGGTGTTCTGCGCGGCCAGCAGCTTGACCTGGTTGTCGGCCAGCAGCTGCACGGCACGGCCGGCTTCCACGTTGCTGCCCTGTATGGTCAGGTTGCTGTCCTGCCCTGCGCCGGTGGCGGCGATGGTGATGGTGCCGCCAGCGGTGACTGTGCTGCCATTGGCTGTGTTGCTTTGGCTGACCGAGTTGCTCTGGCTTTCGCTGCTGCCTAGGCTGATGGCGATGTTGATGCCGCCGGCTTTGTCTGCGGCACTGGGCTCTGCATCGGTGTTGGCGCTGGGGTTGTTGCCGCCGGTCGGCTTGGGGAGTTGCCCGGCCTGGACGGCGTTGTAGGCGTTTTTGGCGGCGAAGGCCGCGTTGGCGACTGCCAGGCCTTGCATGCGGCTGTCTTTGGTATCGCCGGCCGCGTCGCTCATCTTGTCGATGGTTTGCATCGCGCTGATGACGGGCGAGGTGATTTCCAGCGTCAGGCCGGTCTGCTTGAACTTCTGCTCGGTCTCGCTGCGGCTGGTCTCGCGGGCTTCGACGATGTCAACCTTTTTGGCGACGATGGTGACGTCGCCGCCCGGGGCCATCACGTCGCTGCCGACCTGTTTGTAAGCCTCGTTGGCCACCAGGGTGACATTGCCGGCAATGCTGCCCACGGTGCTGGCGGCGGCGGTGGTGCCGCGGTTTTTCTGGTCGGTGGATTGTTCGCGCGTGCCGACGGTAATGCCGGCACCTTCGCCATCGAGCAGGCCGGACTCTTTCTTTTCGTAGAAGGAGGTGGAGCTGCTGGTGTTCTGCGCGGCTTCAATGCTCAGGTTGTTGCCGGCGGCCAGCGTGGTGCCGGCGTCGCTGATGATGCTGGAGCCTTTGACGTTGATGTCTTTGCCGCTGACGACGGTGACCGTTTTACCGCCCAGGCTGGAGCCCACAGCCTTGTCCTGCTCGCTGCTGCGGCGCTCCGTGGTGCTGCTGGAGCTGAAGAGGTCGCTTTCGGCGGTGGTCAACGCAAAGCCGAAGCTGTTGGTCTTCCGGCCTTCGGTGATATTGACGTTGTTGCCCGCGCTGGCGGTCAGGTCGCCGCCGGCCTGCACGTTGGCGGCTTTGGCGTTGAGGTCCTTGCCGGCAATCAGGCTCAGGCTGCCGGCGGTCTGCAGCTGGCTGCCCACGTCGGCGGTCTGGCTGTCGCGCAGGAAGTGGTCTTCACCGCGCGACTGCAGGCTGCTGCTGGCCGTGGCGACGGTGCCCAGGTTGATGCTGTTGCCGGCGCTGATCACGGTGCTGCCGTTGGCGCCGCTATTGGAGATGACGCCCGCGATGATGTTGGCGTCGCGCCCGGCACTGGCCAGCAGGGTGCCGCCCGGGTTGCTGACATAAAGGCCCGCCACACGGTCTATCCCCGTCAGGCTGAAACTGTTGGAACTGGTGCCGCCGGTCTGGTTGCTGGCGCTGCTGGTGGTGGTGACCACATTCAGGTCTCGCCCGGCGCTGGCATTGAGGCTGCTGGCGGCAATGATTTGCCCGCCGATGTTGTTCAAATCATTGCGGGCGGCCACGGTGAGCGCATCACCGGTGATGCGCCCGCCCAGGTTCTGCACGTTCTCGGCCGTGAGGTTGACCACTGTGCGGCCGGCCACGGTGCCGGTGTTGCCCATGTCGCCGGCCAGGTTGATGTTGACGCTCTTGCCGGCCAGCAGGGCGCCTGTGGGCGCGAGGTCGCCGTCCTTGACCTGCACATAGACCTGGGGCACCAGGGCGCGGGTTTTGCTGCCATCGGCCAGCGTGACTTCCTGCTCGACCAGCCAGACGATGTCGCTGGTGAGCTGGGCCATCTGGATGGCGCTCAGGGCGATGCCGGGGCGCAGCTGGTATTGCTGGGCGTAGGCGATGCCGGCGTCCATCAGGGCTTTGTACTGGGCTTCGTCGCTGGTGTAGTTACCCAGGAAGCGCTGGCCGGTCAGTTGGGCCACTTGTTCGTTGATGAGGCGCTGCTCATAAAAACCATCGCCCAGGCGCTTTTGCGTGACGGCGGGGTCCAGCGCGAGCTGGCCCAGCATGTAGTCGCTGCCCAGCCAGTTGCGGTAGTTGGCAAAGCGCGGGTCGGTCTCAATCAGGAAGCCGCCGGCCGGATTGGGGTTGAGGCGAAACAGGCTGGTGCTGGGGACGCTGAGGTTGACGGGCACGGTGCGCACGCCGGCCGCGCTGAGCGCGCCAGGCGCGCTGGGGCTGCCGCCGATGCTGGCGCCGGCTGCGGCAGCCACCTGCGTACCGGTGCCGCCGGGGGCGGTGAAGCTGCGGCTTTGGAAGGCATTGAGCGTGACGGTTTGCGGCACGTCCTGCACATAGGCCGAATCACGGTAGGCGTTGTAGTTGTAGTCGCAACCGTCCCAGCCGCCGCAGCCTTCGTTGTAGTTGCTCCAGAAATAGGCAGTGCCGTTGCGCTGGGCGTTCACGCTGACGGTCCGGCCGCGGTTGTCGACGGCCTGGCCGGTGATGTTGAGGGCGCCGCCGGCGATGATCTGGCTCTGGTCGTTCACGAGAGCGGTCGCCGCATGCAGCGTCATGGCGCCGGCGCTGAGGATTTTTCCCGGCGTGCTTTGGGTGACGACGGGCGTTTGCGGCGAAGAAGTGTAGTCGCGAAAGCCCTCGACGGCGACGGCGTTGGCAACGACGGTCATGCGCATCGCATCGATCTGCGCCTGCAGCGCGATCCATGGGGCGGGGTCCACATCAGACGTGGTCTGCGGCCGGGCAACTCCAAAAACATCCCACACCGGGCTGCTGGCGTCGTAGCCGAAAAACGCCGCGACAGGCGTTGACACCAGGCCGTCCCGGGCGCCTGTCAGCAGGTAATGCGCTTGAACGTAGGCGTTGGGGCCGAGGAAGTAGGGCGCGTATTTGGGATCCGAGTAAGGGGCGCCCTTCAGAAGCAGGCGGCCCTTGCCGTCCACATTGAGATGGCCGGTGTAAGGCGCTATGCCGTCTTCCGACGCCCAGCGCCCGGGGCCGCCGTAAATCTGCTGCAGGCCCGCGACGTCCCAGTAGGCATAGCCGCCAATGGGACCTGCCCGGTAAGTCTCGGCACTGACCACCCAACCCACATCGTTCGGCGCGTAATTGCCTTGCGCCGTGATGTACTCCCTGCCGCTGCCGCCGCCGGCGCCGCCCGCCTGCAGGGTGTAGGCGAAGTTGGGATTGGTGTTGTTGATCTGGCCGGCGGTGATGGCCAGGCCGCCCAGCGACTCGATGGTGCCGCCGCTGTTGTTGACGGCGCCGGCCTGGCCGGTGGCACGGCCGCCGGCGTCCAGGCTGCCGCCTATGGTCAGCGCATCGGCCGCCGTTCCGCCGCTGAAGATCAATGCGCCTTCGCCGTTGTTCAGGGTCTGCGCGCCGATGTCGAGCCGGTTGCGGGCGGCGATGACGGCGTCGGCGCGTGTGCCACCCGCTGTTTCGGTGCTGTTGTTGACGGTCGTGGCGGCAATGGCAACATGGTCGCCGTAGATACGGCCGGTACCGATGTTGGTGAGCGTGGCGGCATTGATGCGGGTTTCCTGCCCGTCGATCAGGCCGCGATTGGTCAGCGTGTTGGCGGCGCTCACCGTGGTATTGACGCCGCTGATGACGCCGGTGGCGGCATTGATCACGTTGGCAGCTGAGGCAGCCAGGTTGCGCCCGGCCTGCAGTTTGCCGCTGTTGCTGAGGTCGCCGGTCGTCGAAAGCGTAACGTCCCGGTTGGCGATGACCTCACCCGTGTTGTTGAAGTCGCTGGTCAGCGTGAGGGACACATCCTGCTGCGACAACAGACTTCCGTTGCCGCCCAGGCTGGCCGCGGTGGCCGCCAGCGAGAGGCCGGCAATGACGGTGCCGCCCGCATTGGTGACGGCCAGCGTCTTGGTGGCGGCGGTATCCTGCAATGTGGCGGTGTTGCCCGCGCTGATCAGGCCGGCGTTGTTGTTGATGCTGCCGGAGCTGGTGAGCGTGGCGTTGACGCTGCTGCGTATCGCGCCCGAATCGTTGGCGACCGTGGCGGCCGTGATGGCGATGTTCTTGCCCTCCAGGCCCTGGTTGGCGCCGGAGGTGTTGCTGTTGACCACGCTGGCAGCGGCCAAGGTGACGCTTTCGTCGCTGCGGACCAGGCCGCCGGTGTTGGTGATGGCGCCCGGCCCTGCGGCCACAGAGACATTGCCCGCGGCCTGCAACTGGCCGCTGCTGTTGTTGAAACCGGTGGTGGTCAAGCCCGCGGTGGATTCGCTGACAATTTGCCCGCCTGCGTTGCCGACGTTGGCCGCGCTGACGGTCAACGCACCTTTCGCGCCGATAGAGCCGGCGGCATTGTTCACATCTCCGGTCACCAGATTCACCGCACCCTGGGACGTGATGCCGCCCGCGCCGCTGCTGTGGCCCGCGGCGTTTGTGTTGGTCAGCGTCTGGCCGTGGGTATCCAGCGTCAAAGCGCCGGTGGATTGAATCAGGCCGGCGGTGTTGGTCAGCGCGCCGCTGTTGAGGCTGGTGACGCCGCTGGCGGAAACGGTGCCGCCGGTATTGTTGAAAGCCTGCAGGTGGGTGTCAACGGTGATGGCTGTGCCGGTGAGGCTGCTGCCGGTGTTGACCAGGCCCGTGTTGCTCAAGGTGACATTGCCGCCCGCACTCAGCCGCCCGCCCTGCGCGGCGCCGCCGGCCACGGTGTTGCTGGTGGCGCCTGGGGTCGTGACGGCAAGGTCGCCGCCCACCGAAGCGATGGTGCCGGACGCATTCGACAGGCTGGCGGCGTTGACGGTGACCGCGCCGTTGCCCGCCACCGTGGCCTGCGTATTTTGCAGCGCGCCTGCGGCGTTGATGGCCAGGGTGCCGGTGGCCACGATCATGGCACCTGCTTCGTTGGCGAGGCCGGCGCCCGTGGTGATGCTGCTGTTGCCCTGGGCGCTGATGACCGCGCCGGCGCCGCTGTTGGTGATGGCGCCGGTTGTGGTGAGCTGCACATGCCCCGCAGCCTGGATGCTGCCGGTGTTGGTGAGCCAGCCATTGGCCTGCAGCACCAGGTCGCCACCGCTGGCGCCTATGACACCCGCGTTGCGCACACCCAGGCCGGTTTCCGTGCCTATCAGGTAAATCTTGCCGGCATACATGCCGCCCAGCTGGGCCACGTCGACGGCATAGCTGGGTGCGGCGCCCGTGCCGGCGATGGGCGTGGCGTTGTGCTGGGCCGCGTCGATGTCGTTGGCGCCCGTGGCCACGCGCAGCTCCCTGGCCCAGACGCCGGCATTGAACTGCACGGCGCGCGCCAGGATGGCGGTGTAGTCGGCCGTCGAGGTGTCCAGGCCCGCGCCGCCCACGCTGACACTGCCGCCCTGCACACGAAAGCCTTCGAGCGCGCCGCCGTTCAGCACCGGCGTGCCGGTGGTCAGCGTGACGCGGTTGGCGTTGAGGAAACCGCCGCCGTTGACGTTGATGCCGGCCGGGTTGGCGATGATGACTTCGGCGCGCTGGCCGGCGACCTCGACATAACCGCGCAACTGGCTGGGGTTGCCGGAGTTCACCTCATTGAGGATGACGCGCGCCGGGCCGGTGGCCAGCCAGGGGTTGGCACTGACAAAACCACCCAGCTGGGTTTGCACATTGGTGCGGCTGTTGTTGAGGATGGCGCCGTTTGGCTGGACGTCGAACTGCTGGTAGGTGTTGCGGCTCACGCCGGCGGCCGAAGGCGTCTGGATATTGACCTGCGGCAGGCCGTTGGCGGTTTGCAGCACCGTGGGACGCTGGCTGGCGGGCGCGCCGGGGGCCGCGACGATTTGTGCGTGCAGGCCTGGCTGCCAACACAGGACCATGCCCAGCGCGGCCAGCACGGCAAAGCGCAGCGGGTGCAGGCTGGCTTGCGGGCCCAGTTGCGCCGTCACACCGGCGGTGTTGCCGCTGGCGGCCTTGCCTTGCGCACTGGCCGTTTCAGCCACCACCATGCGTTGGCCGCGTTTGGCGTTGAAGACGATGCGGTGCAGGTGCTTGTTCATGGGTACGGTTTCCGAAACGAGGCGTGAGAGGGCGAGCGGCTACAACGGTGTGGGCTGCAAGCCCGGTTATTTCTGTGCCGGCACGGCGGTCGAGGCGGGCGCGTCCGCCTGGCCCGTCACGGTGGCGGGCACCAGCAGCGCGGGCGCGGGGCTTTCAACGGCCGTGCCCGCCTGGGCTGCCGGCGGTTGCAGCGCGGCGACCACCGGGCGCAGTCCCAGCGCAGCGGTCAGCACAGCCCCACAACGGCTTGCGATATCGCCCGCAGCGAGTGCCACTTCCGAGAAGTCGTCACGTTCCCAATCTTCGAGAACCAGCTTCTTTGACGCTTCGCCCTTGCAGCTCTCCTTGAAGAAGACGGTGTCGCTTTCCTTCTGGTAGAGCGATGCATCGACCTGGTAGCGCAAGGTGTACTCGCTGGACGCCATCGAGAAGTCAAGCTTCCATTCAGGTTGAGAAACACGCAGTTGCAAGTCCGCCGGTGCGGCCGGCTGCGCGTCGGAGGCCAAAGACATCTTGATCGCCGGATCCTGGAGCAGACTGCCCATGAGCTGCTGGCTGACGGCAATGACGGGGCCTTCCTTGGCGATTTGGATCTTGGGCTTGGCCGCCTGGTCCGAGGCAACCTGCGTCATGGCCACTTGCAGGTTCTGGTTGAAGGTGGTGGCAATTTGCATGTTGGCTTGCATGTTTTTCTGCATTTGTTGTGCGTTCCCGGTCGTGCCGCCCCCAGACGCCAATGCGCTGCTGACAATGAACCCGACCAGAAACGAGCCCACGGCCGCGCCTTTTGTCCGGACATCCAGCACGCCGCCGCCGGCGGAGAGGACTACCTGCTGGGTCTTGAGCTTTGCGGCAAGCGCATCGCCCTTGAGGAGCTCTGTCGAAGGGCCGAAGAGGCCTGCTGCTGCGGGCTGGCTCAGTACGGCGATGGCCAGAAGCAGGCTGGCAGAACGAATGCGAAAGTTCATGAAGAAGGTCCTTGCTGAAAAAAAGATGGCTGCTGGCGATCTGGAATTTGGCTAGAAGGAGGCGCTCAGGCTCACGCCCAAAGTGCTGCCGGCGGTGCGGAAAAGTTCAGGCTTCTTGACGGGCGCGGCGATAAAGATGTCGTACTGCAGTTTTTTGAGGCTGCCGCGCAGGCCGATGACGGCGCCCGTCAGGCGCTTGCCGACCAGCAGCTCGCTGCTGGGGCCGCCAACTTCGCCGTGGTCCAGGCCGATGTAGAGCTCCTGGCCGGTCTCGCCCAGCAAGGTGCTGAGTTCATTGCGCAGCAGCCAGCCGCGCTCGGCGCTCAGCGAGGATTCGCCGTCAAAGCCGCGCACGGTGTAACGCCCGGCGATGGAGAAGCGGTCTTGCGGCGTCAGCGGCGTGCGGTTGTGCTGCAGGCGCCAGGCGGCGCTGTAGCGCAGGCCTATGCCGGCCAGCTTGAAGGGCAGCTGCAGATTGGCATCGGCGTTGATGACCGCAAAACGCGAAGTGCCTTCACCAAAGGCTTCCTCGGGCGCGGGCAGCGAGCCGAAAGCGCCGGTGCCGCGCTTGTAGGCGAGGTTGCCTTCCAGCGTGGCCTGGCCTATGAACTCCTTGTGGCCGATGCCGAACTCCCAGCCGCCGACCACGCGGCGCTGCACCTCGACCTCGGTGTCATCGATGAAGTTGTTGGAGCGGCGCTGGAAGGCCTTGAGGCTGACGGTGCTTTTGCGGCTGGCGTCGCGGTAGACCAGGCGCGAGAGCTTGATCTCGGCATTGCTGCTGGTGCCGCGGTAGACATAGTCCTGGGTGGCGCCGGCCACGCTCTGGAAGTAGCGGTTGTCGCTGACGGTGGCGGCCAGCGTCCAGTAGCCCAGGGGCAGCGAGTAATGCACGGTGCTGCCGCGTGTGCCGCGGCTGCCGGGCTCGCCGCCGCCCAGGTCGGTGTTGAGCGAGACATAAAACAGGTCGTTGAGCGTCCACCAGTTGTCGTAAGACAGCGTGATGCCGCCCTGGTATTTGCCGGTGGCTTTGGATCCGCTGTCGTCGGCGAACACCGAGACGCGCAAGGGAATGCCCTGGCGGTAGCTGATCACCAGGTCGCTCTGGCCGGGTTTGGCGTCGCCGCCTTTGGCTTCCTCGATCTGGATATCGGCCTCGGCCGTGGGCACGCGCTTGAAGTTCTCCAGGGCCTGCTCGATGTCGCGCAAATTAAGCAGCTCGCCCGATTGGACCGGCATGGCCGTCCAGGCGTTGCCGCGCGCGTCGCTGCCTTCGGAAAACCGGATGGCGCGTATGCGGCCCGGAACCAGCGTGAGCGTGAGCACGCCGGTGTTCAGGTCTTGCGGTTCGGCCAGGATGCGGGTGGTCACATAACCGCGGGCAATGACGGCGTTCTGCAGGCGCTTCATCACAATGGCGATGCCCTGGGTGCCCAGGCAGCGGCCCAGCGGCGGATCGTTGGCATCCGGGCCTGCCGCCGCATCCAGTGTCCAGGCGAATTGCAAAGCCAACGCGGCCGGCTCGCCTGACACGGTTCGCAATTTCAGTTCGCGGATCGGCAGGCAGGGCGACTCGGCGGACGGCAGCCTGTCAACCTCGGCTTGCGGTGCGGGGGGAAGGCGCACATCGGGCGCCCTCTCCTGCTGCTCGCGCAGCAAGCGCTCACGCTCCTGGGCACGGCGCTGTTCCTGGTCTGCGCTGCTGAGCGGCGCGGGTTGGGCCCAGACATGCCCGGCCAGGACGGCCATGGCCACGCCAGCGCAGAGTTTGCGCGCGCCGCTGTGTGGTTTGACAGATAGTTTGGTGCACTGCGGCACCGCCTCGAGTGATCTACCCAAGTCATCGTGTGGCTTGGCCAATCACGCTCTCCCTGATTCCGTTTTGTTGTTATCGCCAGGCCGTGCCCGGTGTTACCAATAGTTTAAATTTGAAGCCGGAAAATGTAAGAACTGTTACTTGGAAATGCTCTCAAGTGTTGGTTTTTAGGTCGAAGCTGCGGTGAATTATTAGAGCCCTATGTTTGTCGAGACCTTCCGCGCCTCAGCAAGGGTCAGCAGCTTCGCCGGCCGGCAGCGTCCAACCAGGCCGTTTTGTATTTCTCTGTATCGGCAGGCTCCCCCGATACCCCGCCATACGCACCGCCCTTGGCAAGACACACCAGGGATACCTCACGGCCTTCCAATGCCTGCATGGGCGGCTGCTTTCCCCGGCGCCGCGTTCATCCCCCACCACCAAGGACCCGACCATGACCGCTCGCCGCCAATTCCTGGCCACCGCTGCCGCCGCGACAGCCGCCGCCTTTGCCACGCCCGATGCTTCGGCCTTCTTTTCGCTGGGCCGCACGCCCACGGCCGCGCCGGAGTTCGCAGGCATAGACAACTGGCTCAACTCGGCGCCGCTGCGCATGGCCGACCTGCAGGGCAAGGTGGTGCTCATCGATTTCTGGACCTATACCTGTATCAACTGCCTGAACCACTTGCCGGCCGTGAAGTCCTGGCATGAGAAGTACAAAAGCCAGGGCCTTGTGACGGTGGGTGTGCACACGCCCGAGTTCGCGTATGAAAAATCGACGAGGAATGTGAAGGCCGCGATGGAGCGCCTGGGCATACAGCATGCCGTGGCCCAGGACAACAGCTACGCCACCTGGCGGGCCTTCAGCAACAACTACTGGCCCGCGATTTACCTGGTCGACAAGAAGGGCATGATTGTCTACAGCCACTTCGGCGAGGGGCGTTACGCCGAGACGGAAAAGGCCATACAGGCTTTGCTGGCCCAATAAAGGCCGGCCCCCGGGGGCACAATGCCGGGGTCACGCAATTTTCCAGGACAGCCATGCAGCAGCAGCCAGACCACATCCTCATTGTTGACGACGACCGCGAGATCCGGGAGCTGCTGGGCAGCTACCTCGAAAAAAACGGCCTGCGCGTGACCAAGGTGGAGTCGGGTCGGCACATGCGCGCGGCGCTGGAGAATGCGGCGGTGGACCTCATCGTGCTGGACCTCATGCTGCCCGGCGAGGACGGCCTGACCTTGTGCCGCGACCTGCGCGCCGGCAAACACAAGGCCATTCCCATATTGATGCTGACCGCGCGCAACGAGGAGGCCGACCGCATCCTGGGCCTGGAGATGGGCGCCGATGACTACCTCGCCAAACCTTTTGCGGCGCGCGAGCTGCTGGCGCGCATACGCTCGGTGCTGCGCCGCACGCGCATGCTGCCGCCGAATCTGCAGGTGGAAGAAAGCTCCCACCTGCTGAGCTTCGGCGATTGGCAGCTTGACACCACGGGCCGCCACCTGCTGGACGCCAGCGGCACGCTGGTGCCGCTCAGCGGCGCCGAATACCGGCTGCTGCGCGTCTTCCTGGACCACCCGCAGCGTGTGCTCAACCGCGACCAGCTGCTCAACCTCACGCAGGGGCGCGATGCCGAATTGTTCGAGCGCTCCATAGACCTGCTGGTGAGCCGGCTGCGCCAGCGCCTGGGCGACGGGGCGCGCGAGCCGCGCTACATCAAGACGGTGCGCAGCGAGGGTTATGTGTTCAGCGCCGCGGTGCAGGGCCGGCCGGAGGCCGCATGACCGAGGCCCGCCGGCGCTGGCCGCACAGCCTGTTCGCGCGGTTGATGCTGATCCTGCTGCTGGGCATACTGGCGGCCCAGGCCATGTCCTACCTGCTGGTGATGTATGAGCGCGGCCTGGTGGGCCGCGACCTGATGCTGGACAACCTCGAAAAAGACATCACCAGTTCCGTCGCCATCCTGGACCGGGTGCCGCCGGCCGAGCGCCCCAACTGGCTGCCGCTGATAGACCGCAAGAACTACCGCTACCAGCTCGACGGCGGCATCACCGAGCAGGGCGGTGACAACGAGATCGTGGCGCGCGTCAGCGCATCGATCGCCCACGCGGTGGACAAGCGCTACCAGGTCACGGTCAATGCGATTGCCGGCGACCCCAAGCGGGTGCACATCCACCTACGCTTGAGCGACGGCGCGCCGGTGACCATCAACCTCTGGGCCGCGGCCACGCCGATCTCGCCCTGGCTGCCGGCGCTGCTGTTGCTGCAGCTGTCGCTGCTGGCCGTCTGCGCTTTTTTCGCGGTGCGCATCGCGACCCAGCCGCTGCGGCGTCTGGCCCATGCGGCCGACGCGCTGGGCCCCGACCTCAAAGGCACGGCGCTGCCCGAAGGCGGGCCGACCGAGGTGGCGCGCGCCTCCAGCGCCTTCAATGCCATGCAGCGGCGCATTGCGGGCTACCTGGCCGAGCGCACACAAATCCTGGCCGCCATCTCGCACGACCTGCAGACACCCATCACGCGCATGCGCCTGCGCACCGACCTGATGGACGACGAAGAACAGCGCGGCAAGCTGCAGCACGACCTCGATGAAATGGTGGCCCTGGTGCGCGAGGCGCTGGCCTATGCGCGCAGCCTGCATGGCGCCGACGAGGCGCCGCGCAAGGTAGACCTCGACGCCCTGCTGGACACCCTGCGCTGCGATTACGAGGACGCCGGTAAACAAGTCACGGTGAGCGGGCGGGTCGGCCGGCCCGTGATGGGCCGGCCGCTGGCGTTGCGCCGCATCCTGGGCAATCTCAGCGACAACGCGCTCAAGTTCGGCAAAGAGGTCGAGCTGGCGATACAAGTCAATGCCGACCAGGCCATAGAGATCTCGGTGCTGGACCGCGGGCCCGGCATACCCGAATCCGAACTCGAGGCGGTGCTGCAGCCCTTTTACCGCGTGGAAAGCTCCAGGAACCGCGATACCGGCGGTACCGGCCTGGGCCTGGCCATCGCGCAGCAGCTGGCCGCATCCATAGGCGCCCGCCTGAGCCTGGCCAATCGGACCGGCGGCGGGCTGGCCGCGCGGCTGGTGATGCCGGCCGCTTCGCCTGTTGAACCCTGACATGAAAAAAGCCGGCCTGCCCGAGTGATCGGACAGGCCGGCTTTGCCTGTGCGTGATACGGACTTAGACCAGGTTGATCTCCACATCGATATTGCCGCGCGTAGCCTTGGAGTAAGGGCACAGCTGGTGGGCGGCATCCACGATGGCACGCGCCGTCGCGCTGTCCAGGCCCGGAAGCATGACATTCAGGCGCGCCTGCAGGAAGAAGGCCTCGCCGGCCGTGCCCAGGTCCACCTCGGCATCGACGGCCACGCCGGCCGGCAGGCTGACTTTTTGCGCGGCGGCGGCGCGGCCCATGGCGCCGATAAAACAGGCCGACCAGCCGGCCGCGAACAGCTGTTCGGGGTTGGTGCCCTGGCCGGCGCTGCCGGGTGGGGACAGCTTGATGTCCAGGCGGCCGTCGGCGCTGCGGGATTCGCCGTTGCGCCCGCCGGTGGTGTGGGTCTTGCCCGTGTACAGGACTTTGTCGAGAAGGTTGATGGCGGTCATGGTGTTTCCTTTGTGAAAGTTAAAAAAATGCGTCGAGAAGAGCGCCCCCTGGCATTCGCGAAGCACAGATGAATTACAAGGCGCCGGTTTGTCGCCGATATCTCAGCAACGCAATGTTCTGTACGCGCAGGGCCGCTGGACACACTGCGGTACAAATCTCCCGCACCCCTTGGCGATCAGCCTGGCTCGCGGCCCGAGCGCCACACGACCGCAGGCCGGGAGCTGATGCACTGGCAACTGAGCGGGTTGCGCAGCTCATGCGCGAAGCCGCCTGCGAAGAAGGTCAAGGCGAACCAGAGTTTTTTCATGATGTTCAGCCAAAGGTAAAGGCATACACATGCGCACCGGGATCCAGGAACTCGATCTCGAACAAGTGGTCGCCCGCCGAGGCCGGCAGCCTGACCAGCTGGTACAGCCGGTGCGCGTCGATCACGCCGCTGCCGTCCGCCGCGATGTCGGTGCCGTGGCTTTGGGCCGGCGGCTTGCCGTCGACCCGCACGCGAAAGCGCACCGGCGCGGCGCCGGCATCGCGGCCCAGCACCAGGTGCAGGTCGCGTGCGCGAAAACGGTAAGCCAGGCGCGCGCCGGCCTGTACCGCGACGGCGCGCTCGGCTTCCACCAGCCACTGTCCGCCCAAGGTCCAGTGGTTCAACGCCACGCTCGCGGCCGCTTCGTAGCGCTGCGCGCGGTCGGCCTGCAGGCCGCCGGCCGGCACGAAGTTGACGGCGCGCTCATGGCCTACATAGGTCTCACCCGACAGCACCCGGTCGCCGGGCGCGGCCTGCGCACCCTCGCCCCGCACCGCGACCAGGCCGGCATCGCGCACGCCCTGGCCGTTTCTTTCGGCCAGCAGTTTCTGTATCAGGCGTTCGGAAGCCTCGTACTGCCCTTCGCCAAACACCTGGTGGCGCACCCTGCCCTGGGCATCGACAAAATACAGCGCCGGCCAGGCCTGGTTGTCAAAGCCGCGCCAGATCGCATGCCGGCTGTCGATGGCGACGGGATAAGCCAGCCCCAAGTCCTTGACGGCCCTGCGCACGTTGCTTTCGTTTTTTTCAAACGCGAACTCCGGCGAATGCACACCCAGCACGACCAGGCCGGCCTCGCGGTATTTGTCGGCCCAGGCACGGATATAAGGCAGGGTGCGCAGGCAGTTGATGCACGAGTAAGTCCAGAAATCGACCAGCACCACCTTGCCGCGCAGGTCCGCGCCAGCCAGCGGCGCCGTGTTGATCCAGCCGGTGGCGCTGGCCAGCGGCGCGAAGGTGCTGTCCTGCCAGGCCGTAGAGGCAGGCGCAGTTTCGGCTTTTGCGGCGGCGAGCGGGAGGGCATCAGTCACGGCCAGTTTCCCATCGCGCGGCGCCTGCGTTTGAAAGACATTGATCAGCGTCTGCTCAATTTTTGAGGTGCTGCCCAGCGACAGCTGGCTCAACAGCCCCGTGTCCAGCCCGGTGGCGATCAGCGCCACACCGGCCAGCACCGCCGCGCCCATGGCCCGCCTGGCCCACTGGCTCACACCCAGCGAATGCCGCAGCAGCGCATACACACGCCCGCCCACCAGCAGCGACAGCGCCAGCGAGACGGCCGCCCCGCCCGCATAGGCCAGCAGCAGCAAGGAGGTGCCCGCGTTCGCACCCTGGATGGCCGCGCCGGTAAGGATCAGGCCCAGCACCGGGCCCGCGCAGGGCGCCCACAACAAACCAGTGGCCGCGCCCAGTACCAGCGAGGACAGCAGCGAAGGGTTCCCGCCTTCACCGCCTTCACCGGAAGAGGCCATGCGCGCGCCCAGTGCCACCACAGGCCGAGCCAGGCGGTCGGCCAGACCCGGAAACATCAGCGTCAGCGCAAATACGGCGAGGAGCCCCAGCGCCGCGACACGCCCATATTCATTGGCCTGCACCGCCCAGCCGCCGCCCACAGCGGCCAGCGTGGCCACCGCGGTAAAAGCCAGGGCCATGCCCAGCAGCATGGGCAGGCCGTTGCGCAGAAAGGGCCGGTCGGCACGCGCCAGCACAAAAGGCAGGACCGGAAAAATGCAGGGGCTGACGATGGTCAGCACACCGGCGGCAAAGGCAAGAATGAGGAAGCTCATGGTTGGGCGGGTTCAGGAGTGGGCACCTCGTGATTGAACCGCCCTTGCGTATCCGCGCTGTGTCGCCGGCACCGCCTCATGGCATGCGGCTGTATCCGCGGCCGGCGCGGATACACAGGCATACAAAACCGTGGCCGGTCCCGCCTGGCGCGCCTGCGGCGGCCGCCCCACCGCATGCAAAACTTACCCTCAGTTGCTGTGGGCTACCCTGTGGATAAACCTTTGCACAGGCCCGCGGAGCCGCGCCGGCACTGGCGTGCCGCCGGATGCCCAAAATTTGACCATCTTGGCGCCCGGCGTGGCCTGGGCACCGCCGGGGGCATCAAGCCGCCATGGCCACCTCCAGCGCGCGCGATGCGGCTGCCGCCGCAGCCGCCACCAGCGCCGGGCGCGCCTGGCCGCGCTGGGCCGCCTTGTCGCGGTTGGCGCGCTGCACCGCCGCCACGTCGATGATCAGCGCGACATTGCCGTCGCCCAGGATGGTCGCGCCTGAAATACCGGGCACCTTGCGGTAATTGGTCTCCAGGTTTTTCACCACGACCTGGTGCTGGCCCACGAGCTGGTCGACCAGCAGCGCAAAGCGCGTGCCCTCGGCCTGCACGATGACGGCAATGCCCTGGGTGGGCACACGCACCGCGCCGGCCACGTCGAAGAGCTTGTGCAGCTCCAGCAGCGCCAGGTATTCGCCGCGCACATGCATGACGTGCTCGTCGGCGGTGATGGAGTGCACGTCCTTGTCCAGCGGCTGCAGCGACTCGATGACGTAGTTCAGCGGCAGGATGTAGACCTCCTCGCCGACCTTGACCGACATGCCGTTGAGGATGGCCAGCGTCAGCGGCAGCACGATGCGTATCGTCGTACCCTTGCCCTGGACGGAGGCGATCTCCACATGGCCGCCCATTTCATGGATGTTGCGCTTGACCACGTCCATGCCGACGCCGCGGCCCGACACGTCGGTGATTGCTTCGGCCGTGGAAAATCCCGGCGCGAAGATCAGCTGCCACACGTCCTCGTCCGGCATGGACTCGCTGACCGGCATGCCCTGCTGCAAGGCCTTGGCCAGGATTTTTTCGCGCACCAGCCCCCCGCCGTCGTCCTTGACCTCGATCACGATGCTGCCGCCCTGGTGCTGCGCCGACAGCGTCAGCCGGCCTACCGGGTCCTTGCCGGCGTAGGCGCGGCGCTCCGGGCCCTCGATACCGTGGTCCAGGCTGTTGCGCACCAGGTGGGTGATGGGATCGATGATGCGCTCGATCAGGCTTTTGTCGAGTTCGGTCTCCTTGCCGACCGTGACCAGCTGCACCTGCTTGCCGAGCTTGGCCGAGAGGTCGCGGATCAGGCGCGGGAAGCGGCTGAACACATAGTCCATGGGCATCATGCGTATGGACATGACGGATTCCTGCAGGTCGCGCGCATTGCGCTCCAGGTGGCCCATGCCGCTGAGCAGGCGCTCGTGCACCACCGGGTCCAGCAGGGAGGCGGTCTGCGTCAGCATGGACTGGGTGATCACCAGCTCACCGACCAGGTTGATGATCTGGTCGACTTTTTCGACGTCCACGCGTATCGAGCTCGATTCCTTGTTCTGCACAGCGGCGGCGGCCGGTGCCGGCGCGCCTGCGGCGGCGGGCGCGGACTGGCTCGCAGGCTGCGGCGCGGCCGCTTCAGCTTGCGGCGCCGCGACCGGCTGGGCTGGCGCAGCGGGCGCGCCCTCTTCATGGATATCGATTTGCTCGGCCTCGATGATGAAGCAACAGACCGCGATCACGTCGTTGCCGTCGCAGCCGGTCTTGAGCCAGATCGTCAGGCTGCCCTCTTCCTGGGTCTGTGCCGTCACCTGGCCCAGGTTGGCCATCTCCTCGCTGAGCAGCTTGCAGTCGTTCTCGGACACTTTGGAAAAGCGCACCTTCAAAGTCCGTTCCGCCGCAGGTCCGGCCTCCGCCGCGGGCTCGGCCTGCTTCACCGCCACGGGCGCCGGCGGTGCGGCAATGACAGGCGGCGCGGGCGGCGTGCCGCCGGCTTCCAGCGCGAGCTGCTGCAGCACCGCGCAGATCTCGGCCACCATGCCGGCTTCGGGCTCGGCGCCGGCCCTGTAGGCGCTCAATTGTTTTTGCAACACGTCCTTGGTCTCCAGAAAGGCATCCATCATCTTGGTATTGAGTTTGAGCTCGCCGTGGCGCGCCCGGTCCAGCAGGTTTTCCAGCAGGTGGGTGGTGTCGGTCAGCGCGGCAAAACCGAAGGTGGCCGCGCCGCCCTTGATGGAATGCGCGGCGCGGAACACCGCGTTGAGGTGTTCGCCGTCGGGCGCCTCCAGGTCCAGGCCCAGGAACAGCTGCTCCATCTCGGCCAGCAACTCGTCGGCTTCTTCAAAAAATGTCTGGTAGAACTGGGTGATGTCCATAGGGGGAAGGTTTCTCTTGTTGGCTGCCGCGCCGGCCTCAGGCCCGCGCCGGGTTCATCAGGCTGCCCACCACGGCCAGCAGTGTTTCGGGCTCTATCGGTTTGCACAGCCAGCCGGTGGCGCCGGCCTGCCGCGCGTCGGCCTTGCTGGCCTCGTTGCTCAAGGTGCTGAGCACCAGGATGGGCAGGGCCGCGGAATCGGGCCGCGCGCGCAGCCGGCGCGTGAGCTCGCAGCCGTCCATGGGGACCATGGTCCAGTCGGTCAGCACCAGGTCCACGGGGGTGTCCACGATCCGCTCCAGCGCGGCCTGGCCGTCGCCGGCCAGCAGCACCTGGTAGCCGCCCTCTTCGAGGACGGCGGAGTTGAGGTGGCGCATCACGGCCGAATCGTCGACCACCAGGATGGTTTTTTTGCTCATCAGGTCCGACTTTCAGGTTTGGCGGGGCTGGGGTTCAGGGCCTGCGGCGCGCCGACCGGCTTGATCACGGGGCCGGCGCCGTTGGCGGCCCTGGCGCCCTTGCCCACCGCGAGCAAGGGTGCGCTGGCGGTCGCGGCATTGCCGTTTTCGATGTCGGCCTGGGCGCGCTTGTTCAGCACCAGGATGCTGATGCGCCGGTTGACTGCCGCGTAAGGGTCGTCGTTGTTCAGGTGCACGCTGGACGACACGCCCATGACGCGCAGGATCTTGCCGTCCTGCATGCCGCCTGCCACCAGCTCGCGCCGCGAGGCATTGGCCCGGTCGGCCGACAGCTCCCAGTTGCTGTAGGACTTGTCGCCCTGCGAGTACACGGTGGCGTCGGTGTGGCCGGACAGCGTGAGCTTGTTGGGCTGCTCGTTGAGCACCGGGCCGATCTCGCGCAGGATGCTGCGCATATAGCTCACCACCACGGCGCTGGAACGATCGAACATGGGCCGGTTGTTGCTGTCGACGATCTGGATGCGCAGGCCCTCGGGCGTGATGTCGATCAGCAGCTGGGGCCGGAACTGCCTGAGCACCGGGCTGGACTCGATCACGCTGTCCAGCCGCTCCTTGAGCGCTTCCAGGCGCTGGCCGTCGTCCGGGTCCTTGCCGCTGTCGGCGGCCGCCTGCCGGACTTCGCCGTCCGCATGGCTGGGGTCGGCGCCGCCGCCGGGAATCACCTGGATGCTGGTGCTGCTTTTTTTGCCGCCGGCAATCGCCACCTTCAGCGGCATCTTGAACTGGTCGGCGATGCCCTCGAGCTGCTTGGGCGATGAGATGCTCAGAATCCACAGCACCAGGAAGAAGGCGAACATGGCCGTCATGAAATCGGCGAACGCGATCTTCCAGGCGCCGCCATGGTGGGCGGCCGCCTTCACGGGGCGCCGTATGACGATGATTCTGCGCGCGGTCTCGCTCATGGAAATGTCGCCGGGTTGCGTTGGCCAGCCGCCTCAGCGCGCCTTGACCTCGCGCACATGGCCGTCCAGCTCGGTGAAGGACGGCCGCTCGGTCGAGTACAAAATCTTGCGGCCGAACTCCACCGCGAGCTGCGGCGCATAGCCGTTGAGGCTGGCCATCAGCGTGACCTTGATGCACTGGTAGGCCTTGAGCGACTCCGCCACCTTGTGCTCTATCAGCGTGGCCAGCGGCGACACAAAGCCGTAGGCCAGCAGGATGCCCAGGAAAGTGCCGACCATGGCGTGCGCGATCAGCTGGCCCATCTCGGCCGGCGGCAGGTCGGCCGAGGCCAGCGCATGCACCACGCCCAGCACGGCCGCCACGATGCCCAGGGCCGGCAGCGCGTCGCCCACGCGCGCCAGGCTGTGGGCGGGGACCTCCGCCTCATGCTTGTAGGTTTCGAGTTCGTGCTCCATGAGCTGCTCGATCTCGAAGGGGTCGGTGTTGCCGCTCACGATCAGGCGCAGGTAGTCGGTCAGGAACTCCAGCACCCGCGCGTCGCCCAGGATCACGGTGTAGGGCGCGAACAGCGGGCTGTTGTGCGGGTCGTCGATCTCGGACTCCAGCGCCATCATGCCGTCCTTGCGGCCCTTGGACAGCAGCACGTACAGCAGGGCCAGCAGCTCCATGTAGAGCGCCTTGTCGTGTTTTTTCGAGTTGGCCAGCAGCTTGGGCAGCTCTTTCAGGGTGGCGCGTATGGTGCGGCCGTCGTTGCCCGCGACGAAGGCGCCCACGGCGGCCCCGCCGATGATGAGCAACTCCAGCGGCTGGTACAGCACCCCGAAATGCCCGCCCATCATGGCGTAGCCGCCAAAGACGGAGGCGACGACGACGAGGTAGCCGATGATGACAAGCATGGGGTTCTCCAGCGGATCGGTAAAAAGAAAGCTGCTCCGCCCTCAGGCGGTGCGCGAGCTGTTCATCACATTGGCAAGCCACTGCGACGAGGAGATCGCGGGCGTTCCGCCGGCGGCCGCTGGGCTGCCGCCTTCGGTCTCGTCGCGCTTGGCGCCCGAGGGGCGGGTCTTGCCGGCGCGCGAGGGCGGGCGGCACAGCACGCACACATAGTTGCTCTGCGAGTCATGGGCATGGGCGACAAACAGGCCCGTGCAGCGCGTGCAGGTGCTCAGCTGCAGCATGTCGCTGTCGAAAAAACGCACCAGCGTCCAGGCCCGCGTGAAGTCCAGCACCGGCTCGCCGCCCTGCTGCTGCACCTGCTCGATGTACAGGCGGTAGCTTTTGATGATGGCGTTGATGCGGGTGCAGCCGCCGTGGACCACCATGAAGCGGTAGATGTTGTAGAACATCGACGAGTGGATGTTGGACAGCCAGGTCATGAACCAGTCCGTCGAAAAGGGCAGCAGGCCCTTGGGCGGGGAGGTCCCCTTGAGCTCCTTGTAGAGCTTGATCAGCCGGTCCCGGCTCAGGCTGGTTTCGGCCTCCAGGAACTGCAGGCGGGCGCCCAGCTTGATCAGGTCCATGGCCAGGTGGATTTCCCTGGCCTCCACGATGACGCTTTTACCGGCCATGGCGATTTCTGGGCAAGGAGCGGCTCGAGGCCGCAACGCGGGACATCACCGGACCGCCTCAAGCTGCTGGCCTGACAACAGGATCGCGGCATGCGCCTGCTGCAGCGCCGGGTTCTTGCCTTCCAGGGTCAGCGCCGACAGCATGGGATGGTCGTCGAAGCGGAAACGGCAGAGCAGCAGGCTGGAGCCCGCCAATTTCACAATCTGGGAAAGCGACAGGCTGCCCAGCAGGTCAGCCAGCTCCCGGCTCATGCCGAGCCGGTACATCGCCAGCGCAATGTCTTCCGTCACCAGCCGCTTTGCGAGCAGCAGGTAGGCCAAATTCAAATCGCCAATGTCGTTGGCGGTACCAGTGTCAATCACGTTGCGTTCCTGTTCTTTCAAAATTTGCATGTAGAGCGGTGAACGAGTCATCCATCACAGTCAATTTCGTCACCTGTCACAGATTGATTGAGCGGCTTGTCGTACGACTTCCCCTCAATTGCAATTTTTAACACATTAAATTGACAATTACATGAACAAATCAAATTTATCAATTAAGTAACATTTAAGCGATAAAACAGGAAAATTTAGTAATGAACCGAAGAATTTAATGAAAATATGGGTATTTCAGATGGATAGAAAATCGAATGAATAATGTTTAAGTATTCGTTTCTTCATTTTCTAATTGATGGACCCATGTGAGCATTTCTGCAACAGCGAGGTACAAATTTGGCGGAATTCTGCTGTCCAGATCTACATGCATTAACAATTTCACCAATTCCAGGGAGGCGTGAACATAGAGTCCGCTGTCTTTTGCGCGCTGGACAATGGCCTCGGCGACCGCCCCATAACCCTTGGCCACCACGGTTGGCGCCTCGCCGGCGGCGCCCAGGGACAGCGCCACGGCTTCGGCGCGGGGGCCTTGCGGGCTGCCGCCCCGGCCGGCTTCCCTGTCGTCAGACGACCTGTCAGGCATTGCCATTTCCCCCTGAATCCGCCGAATCTGCGGGATCGGCGATACCAGCTGCGCCGCCTATGCGCAAATCCGTCAGCGCCAGCCCCACGCTTTGCAGGCGCTGCGACAGCTGGTCGCCGGCCTGGTTCAGCACGGCCGCCGTGCCGTCCCGAGAGGCGTCCAGGCGCAGCTGCAGCGCCGTGCCGCTGAGCCCCAGTCGCACGTCCAGCGTTCCCAGCCGGGGCAGCCGCAGCGTCATGCGGGTGACCCAGGCGGCGGGCGCCGTTCCCACGCCGCCCTCGCCGGCTTGGCGCTCGCGGCCTGGCTCGGGCTCCTGGCGTTCCTGGCATATCTCCCAGTCCATGGGAACGCCGGGCCAGCCTTCGCCGCTCCAGCGGAACACCGGCTGCGCCAGCATGTCGAGCTGCTGGCGCACCAGGCCCAGGGCTTCGGGGTGTATCGCCGCCGCGGGATGGCCGGCGCGCGCGCTGTCCGCCGGCGCGGCGCTGGAAACAGGCAGGTCGGCATCGGGCAGTGAAAAATCGTGCGGGCTGGCTGGTGCTGGCTCCGGCAGGCCGCCGGGTCCGTAGGTCACGGGCTGGCCGGCTTTGCCCAGGGGCGCGGCCAATGAAGGCGCGGCCGCTTCCGGTTTTTCCGGCACCCCCGGGATCTCCGGCGTTTGCGGCAGCGGCCCGGCCTCAGTCACAGCGGATGGAGCAGGTGGAACGGACGGCAGCGCCGCCATTCCCTCCAGCAGCAGCGCGAGAGAAACAAGCGTCGAACCGGCAGCGCCAGGCGGCAAGGGAGGGCTCACATCCGGCGGCTGCGCGGCGGCCGGCAAGGCCAGGCCGGCCTGCGGCTCGCGCGCCAGCTGCGCCAGCGTGCGCTGGCCGGCTGTGAATTGCTGCAAATGCGATTCGTAAAAAAGGCCGGATTCGGCCACCGTGCGCGCCAGGGCGGCCGCCAGCAACGGCACTACGGGCGTGCGCATGTCGGGCTGCAGCGCCGCCTGGCCGCGCACGGCGGGCGTGCTGCCCACCGGGACCTCCAGCAGCGCGCTGACCGTGCGCGCGGCGGCGCTCAAGGTGACGGCGCCTTCCACCCTGACAGGGGCCGGGCTTGCCGGAACGCCGTCACGGCCACAGAGGCCGAAGAGGCCCACGCCCAGCTCGCGCTGCAATGCCTCGCGCGAAGGCAGGCGGATGTCGTTGTCCACCTTCTGCACATTCGCCACGGCGCCCGGGCCGGCGATTTCAGCCTGCGCCTTCAGCGGTACCAGGTCCACGCGCTGCCCCAGCCGCGTGGCCAGCAAGGTATCCACCAGAGGCGTCACGCCACTCATGGCAGGTAGGCGTCGTCCGGCTGGCCGTAAGCCTTGTGCAGGCTGCGCTGCCGGTCCAGGCTTTTCATGACGCCGACCAGCTTGGACAGCTGGGGCATGATCATGCCGACGATTTCACTCGAGTTGGCGCTGATGCGGCCCAGCAGCACATACTTGCGCGCCGACTGCGCCTCGTCCAGCGTGCTCAGCGGCTCTATGTCCTTCAGGCGCTCCACCATGCTGCTGCACTGCCCTTCCAGCCGGGGCAGCTCGCCCCACTGCTTGGCGCGCGCCAGCACCAGCATGCGCTCGGTCAGCGGGGCGATCTGCTCGTAGCAGTGCATCACTTCACTTTGTGATCCCATGCCTCAAGCCCCCGTGGAAAAACGCGACACCGCGGGCGCGGCCGGCACCTGAAGCGGCCGCGGCCGCTGCGGATCGATCTCGCGCCAGGCCGAGCTCACGCTGTCCAGCAGCCGGTCGGCCTCGTCCAGCAGCGCCGGGTCGTTGCGCAGGTTGGCGTACAGCAGGCGCTGCGTGACGTAAGCGTAAAACGCCGACAGGTCCGCCACCAGCTGGGCGCCGGCCGCGCCCGCGGCGTCCGCGTCCAGGCTGGCCTTCAGGCCGTTGTCGACGATGTTGATGGCCTTGGAAATCGCCTGGCCCTTGGCGCTGATGTCCTTGTTCGCCATGTGGTGGCGCGCCATCGCGATGGCCGTCTTGGCGCCGTCGAACAGCATGGTGATCAGCTGGTGCGGCGAGGCGCTCATGGCCGCGCTTTCGGTGCCGACCTTGGCATAGGCATTGGCGCCCGGGTGGTAGGTAAAAGGTTGGGTGTGGGGTTGGGTGTGCATGGTGAATGGCGACCGGCCGGCTTGCTTATTTCTTGCTCGAGCTCATGTTGGCGAACTGCTGCGTGAGGTAGTTGGCGGTGGAGTTCATGCGCGAGACCAGCAGGTCCAGCTGGGTGAACTGCGCCTTGTAGCGCGCGATCGTCGCGTCCACCCGGCTCTGGGTCGCGGCGTACTGGCTGTCCAGCGACTTCAGCGTGGTCTCCACGCCGGTCGCGGCCGCGCTGATCATGCCGGTGCTGCTGGTGAAACCGTCCAGCAGCGAAGAGACCTGCTTGCCGATGCCGCCGCTTGTTCCGTTGCCGGCGAACAGCTCGGCCACCGCGCCCTGCTTGTCCGCGAACGCGGCCTTGAGTTTGGACGCGTCGAAGGCCAGGGTGCCGTCCTTCTGGAAGCTCACGCCGACCCGCGACAGCACCTTGAGCTCGCCGGCCTGCGGCGTGTTGAGCGCCGCGCGTATGCGCGTCTGTATGGTGCGCAGCGTCGAGTCGCCGACCAGGGCCGCGCCGGTCTGCTTTTCGGTGTCGTATTTGGTCAGCTGCGCCGCCGTGGTCTGCAGGCTGTTGTAGGCCGTGACGAAACCGTTGATGGCCGCCTCCACTGCCGAGGTGTCGCGGCTCACCGTCAAGGTGCTGGTGCCGGTTTTCGCCAGCGTCATGGTCACGCCGGGCGCGGCGTCGACCACCGTGTTGGTCTTGGAGGTCACCGGGATGCCGTTGACCTTGAGCGCCGCATTGCCGGCCGCCGCCGTCTGCCGCAGGGCCTGCGCGCCCGACGCGTCGTGCTTGAGCAGGCCTTGCAGGCTGGCGTCGCCGGCCACGGAAATGCGCATGCTCGAAGCCTCGCCGGTTTCCTTGGAGGTCAGTACCAGGCGGTAGGGCGAGGCGCCGCCGTCATTGACGATGCTGGCCGTCACGCCGATGTCGGTGCTCTTGTTGATCGCGTCGCGCAAGCCCTCCAGCGAGTTGTTGCTGTCGTCGATCACGATGGACTTCGCGGCGCGCGCGGCATCCGGCGTGAAGCTCGCGCCGCTGTAGGTGCCGGTGGCGTCGCTGAAGCTTCCGCCCGAGATGGTGCCGAAATCAATGGTGACGGTGCCCTTGCCCACCGCGGCCTTGGTGCTGGACACACCGGCCGCGGCCAGCGACTGCGCGCTGGCCAGCCGGCTCACGTCCACCGTGTAAATGCCCGCCGTGGCCGAGGCCTGGCCCGTGGCCGAGAGCACGTCGCTCGCGCTGGAAGTGGTCTTGATGCCCTGGAACAAATTGGCGTCGGACAGCTTGGCCGCCGCCGTCTGCAGGGTGCTGAGCGCGTTCTTGAGCGTGCCGTAGGCCGACAGCTTCGCGGTGTAGCTGATCTGCTGCTTTTGCAACAGCACCAGCGGCTGGCTTTCCGCCTTGGTGAGGTCGGTGAGCAGGTCGTTCAGGTTCAGGTTGGACCCGACGCCCAGGCTTGAAATCGATGCCATCTATAACTCCTCAATGTTCCCGAATATTCCTGGACCAGGCGCCGCCTCAAACAGCTTGATGGACGAGCAGGCCCTGCAGCTTGCCGAGCGCGCGCGAAATCCGCACCACCTCTTCCGAAGGCATCTGCCGGATCAGCTCGCCGCTTTCCACGTCGACCACCTTGACGACCATGGTGTCGGCCTCCTTGTCGAACTCGAACTGCACCCCTATGGAGGACATCCGCAAGGACTCGTTGATCTCGGCCAGCGCGCTGCGTTCGCGCTCGGGCTCCGCCTTGGGTGAGGTTTCGGCCGGCAGCTCGCGGGCCGCGCCGACGCGGGCTGAAAGGGCGGGCTGCGGCGCGGCATCGCGCCACGCAGCGGCCGTCGCGGTCGTGGCGGCATTGGCGGAAATCGTCATGCGGGGTTCTCCTCGGAAAATCGCTAGGCACTCCCGCCTGGCGCCCCAAGCGGGAGTGCGTAGCGCAGGCGGCCAAAGCCGCCTGGCTTGCACACGGCGAGGACGCGCCCTCCGAAGAAGGCGCGCCTTGCGCGATTAACGCAGCAGGGACAGAACGCCCTGGGTCGTCTGGTTGGCCTGGGCCAAAACAGAGGTACCGGCCTGTTGCAGGATGTTGGCGCGCGTCATGTTGGACACTTCGGTCGCGTAGTCCGCGTCTTCGATGCGCGAGCGCGAGGAAGACAGGTTGGTCACCGTGGTGCCCAGGTTGGAGATCACCGAGTCAAAACGGTTTTGCACCGCGCCCAGCGAGCCGCGCAGGTCGTCCACCACCTTGAGGGCGGCGTCGATCTTCTTGAGCGCGTTGCCGGTGGCGGCACCCGCGAATTCGGTCGTGGGCGTTGCGCCGCTCAGGACGATGTCGGTGCCGTCAACCGTGTTGCTGCCGGCGGCGGCGGTGTCGGTCAGCGCGGCCTGGATGCCGGCCAGGCCGTAGTTCTTGCCCTGGATGGAGACGAAGGCGGTCACGGTGCCGGCAGCGTCGGTGCCGACCTTGACGGGCTGGGTCGTCAGGGTCACGGCGGCCGCGACGCCGTTGGCGGGATCGGTGAAATCAACCGTGGCCGTGTTCAGCGTCACAGCGCCGGTGGCGGGAGCCACGGAAGCCGCGTAGAAGTCATCACCGCTCCTCACCACCCAGGTTGCCGTGGGGGCGCCGCCTGCGGTCAGCACATTGTGCAGGGACAGGTCGGAAGCGTTGACCGTGGCGCCGGTGGCTGCGGTCAGCGACGTGGCAACGGCGCTCAGGTCGGTGGCAACGGGTGCGCCGACGCCTGGATCGACCGTGAGGTAGGCGGCGCTGACGGGCAGCGCGTTGCTGGCGACCGAGAAGCCGGTCATCTTGAGGCTGGCGGAGTCGATCTGCTTGAGGTTGATGTCGATGGTTTCGCCGTCGTTCGCGCCGACCTGGATGCTCAGCTTGTTGTTGGCGGCCAGCACTTTCACGCCGTTGAAGTCGGTCTGTGCCGAGGTGCGGTCGATTTCTTCCAGGCGCTGGGTGATTTCAGCCTGGATCGAAGCCTTGTCGGCCACCGAGTTGGAGCCGTTGGCCGATTGCACGGCCAGTTCGCGGATGCGCTGCAGGTTGCTGTTGATTTCGGTCAAAGCGCCTTCAGTCGTCTGCGCCAGCGAGATGCCGTCGTTGGCATTGCGCTGTGCGACAGCCAGGCCCTTGATGTTGGCCGTGAAACGGTTGGCGATGGCCTGGCCGGCCGCGTCGTCCTTGGCGCTGTTGATGCGCAGGCCCGAGGACAGGCGCTGGATCGCGGTGTTCAGCGAGGACTGCGACTTGTTGAGGTTGTTCTGCGTGAGCAGGGAAAGCGAGTTGGTATTGATGACTTGGGCCATGAGGGACTCCTGATTACATAGGTTGTGGACTCCGGCTAACTTGCCGTCACGCTGGCCTTGCCTGCCATGACAGTCTGCAAGCCACCGTTGTCCAGCTTATCGGCCGGGCCGATTCAAACCTTTAGCGAGCGACCGAAAATAAATTGCGCCCGTCCCTCATCACGCCGGCATGTTCATGATTTCCTGGTAAGCCGCGACCACGCGGTTGCGCACCTGCAGCCCCATCTGGAAACCGATGTTGGCCTTTTGCATGTCGACCATCACGTCGTTGAGCGCCACGCCGGATTTGCCCAGCTCGAAGGCCTCGGCCTGGCTGTAGGCGTTCTGCTGGGTTTCGCTGATGCGGTCCAGCGATTTTTTGAGCTCGCCCGCAAAGCCGCCGGCGGCCTCGCCGCCTTGCGCCGCTGAAGGGGCCGAAGCCTGGGCCAGCGCGCGCATTTGCTGCAGCACGGACTCGATCGAAGAAATAGCCATGGTGTTTCTTTCAGGCGCGTGCGCGCCCCTGGTTGGATGACGGCATGAAGCGTAGCGGCGGGGCCGGCGCGCGCATCAGGCCAAAAGACGGCAAAAGCCCCGGCTATTCGGCGGATCGGGAAGCCAGGCCGGCTCTGACAATTCTTCACAAGGACCCGCCCCGTGCCCCTGCCGTGCGCGGATGCCGGTCGCCTCTTCGACTCATTGCCTCAGCCATTGAATAAGACCTGTTGTATGTCCACTGTTGTTCCGGCCGCACGGCCACCACGCAGCCTCCGCTTCATCGCCGCGCCTTCGCGCGGCGCGGTGACGGCGGCCGGGTGAGCGCGTGAACTCCGCCGCACTGGGCACCGACACGGCCCTGCCCAAAGCGCCGCCATGGCTGGCGCAACTGCGCGCCAACCCGCGCCTGCCGCTGATGCTGGGCGCGTCCGCCGCGGTGGCGGCCATCGCCGCGCTGTGGCTGTGGAGCCGCGCGCCCGACTACGGCGTGCTCTACAGCAACCTGTCCGACCGCGACGGCGGCGCCATCATCGCGTCGCTGCAGCAGATGAACATCCCCTACAAGTTCACCGAAGGCGGCGGCGCGCTGCTGGTGCAGGCCAACAAGGTGCCCGAGGCGCGCCTGCGCCTGGCCGCCCAGGGCCTGCCCAAGGGCGGCACCGTCGGCTTTGAACTGATGGACGCGCAGAAATTCGGCACCAGCCAGTTCGCCGAGCAGGTCAACTACCAGCGCGCCCTGGAAGGCGAGCTCGCGCGCTCCATCAATTCCATTTCCGCCGTCGAGTCGGCGCGCGTGCACCTGGCGCTGCCCAAGCCTTCGCTGTTCGTGCGCGACCAGAAAAAACCCAGCGCCTCCGTGGTGCTGAGCCTGCACCGCGGCCGCAGCATCGACGAGGGCCAGGTCAGCGCCATCGTGCACCTGATCTCCAGCAGCGTGCCCGAGCTCTCGGCCAAAAGCATCACCGTGGTCGACCAGGCCGGCAACCTGCTCTCGGCGGCCAACGCCGGCACGCGCGGCCTGGACGTGAGCCAGCTCAAGTACACCCAGGAAATCGAGCAGGGCTACATCCGCCGCATCGAAGCCATCCTGCAACCCATCCTGGGCGCGGGCAATGTACATGCGCAGGTGGCCGCCGACATCGACTTTTCCATTGTCGAAAATACCGACGAGAAATTCCGCCCCAACCAGGAACCCGGCAGCGCGGCCATACGCAGCCAGCAGTCCAGCGAGTCCAATCAGGGGGGCAACGGCCCGGCCACGGGCGTGCCCGGCGCTTTAAGCAACCAGCCGCCGCCGGACCCGGTCGCGCCCATCACCGCGCCTTCGCAGATCAAGCCGGGCACGCCGCCCGGTACCGCGCCAGGGGCCCAGCTCAAGATGAGCGCCGAACTCGGCTCGGCCGGCACGGCACCGCGCGCGGCGGGCCCGGGCGGCAACTCGCGCAGGGACGTCACCACCAATTACGAGGTGGACCGCTCCATACGCCACACACAGCAGGGCGCGGGCGGCATCAAGCGCCTGTCGGTCGCGGTGGTGGTCAATGACCGCCGAAGCACGGGGGCCGGCAAACGCGCGGCGCTGACGGCGGCCGAACTCGAGCAGATCCGCAACCTGGCACGCCAGGCCATGGGTTTTAGCGCCGAGCGCGGCGACTCGCTCAATGTGGTCAACAGCCCCTTCGCCGCCGACACCGAAACCCCCGAGCTGCCGCTGTGGCGCCAGCCCGAGACCCTCGAGGTCGCCAAGTCCTCGGTCAAATACCTGCTGCTGGGCTTGCTGGCGCTGTATCTGTGGCTGGCCGTGCTGCGGCCGCTGCTGCGCAAACACCTGCAGCCCGCGCCAGCGGCGGCGTTCACGGCGAATGCGGCGGATGGGGACATCACCCCCGGCCTTGGCGAAGCGGCCAGCGCGCAGGCGCAGGCCCTGGAGAAAGAACAGCGCGAACGCCGCGAGCAGCGGCACCAGGCCAACCTCCAGTATGCGCAGGACATGGCGGCCAAGGAGCCGGCCATGGTGGCCATGCTGATCAAACACTGGACCGAAAAAAATGGCGGATGAAGGCATGCGCAAAAGCGCCATCCTGTTGATGTCGCTGGGCGAGGCCGGCGCCGGCAGCGTGCTGCAGCACCTGCCCCAGCATGTGGTGCAAACCCTGGGCAAGGCCATGGCCGGCCTGGCGCAGGTCAGGCGCGACGAGGTCAGCGAGGTGCTGCGCGAGTTTCGCGAGGAAACCGAGCAGTACTCGGCCACGCATGTGGATGCCGGCAGCTACCTGCGCGCCGTGCTCAACAAGGCCCTGGGCAACACCCGCGCGGCCGACCTGCTGGAAAGCATTTCCCAGCCCGACAGCTCGACCAGCGGCATAGACCGCCTGAACCAGCTGGAGGCGACCGAGGTCGTCGAGCTGATACGCGACGAGCACCCGCAGATCATCGCCACCTTGCTGGTGCACCTGGACCGCGACAGGGCCGCCGAAGTGCTCGAGCAGTTGCCCGAGCGCGTGCGCCACGACGCCGTGCTGCGCGTGGCCACTTTCGGCGGCGTGCAGCCGGCCGCCCTCAAGGAGCTGACCGACGTGCTCACCGACATGCTGTCCGGCGAAGGCGTCAAGCGCAGCCGCCTGGGCGGCATACGCGCGGCCGCCGAGATCGTCAACATGATGAGCAGCGCGCAGGAGGAAAGCGTCATCAAGCACGTGCGCGAGCACGACGAGGCGCTGGCGCAGAAGATGATCGACGAGATGTTCCTGTTCGAGAACCTGCTCGAACTCGAGGACCGCAGCGTGCAGCTGCTGCTCAAGGAGGTGGAGTCGGAGTCGCTGATCATCGCGCTCAAGGGCGCGCCGCTGGAGCTGCGCGACAAATTCCTCAAGAACATGTCGCAGCGCGCCGCCGAAATGCTGCGCGAGGACATCGAGATGCGCGGCCCGGTGCGCGTCTCGCAGGTCGAGGCCGAACAAAAGGGCATCCTGCAGATCGTGCGCCGCCTGGCCGATGCCGGCGAGATCGTGCTCGGTGGCCAGGGCAACGACTCCTATGTATAACAAGCCCGCCAACACAGCGCGGTCCGGGCCGCCCTTCGCGCGCCGCGCCAACGGCGCCAAGGAAGCGCTCACCGCCTGGGAACGCTGGGAAATGACGGCCATCGCGCAGGATCCCGCGCCCGACCTGCCGCCCGAACCCAAACCGGCGCCCGTGGTCGCGCCGCTCAAGCCCGAGGTGCTGATCAACGACGTCGAGCTGGCCCAGCTGCGCCTGCAGGCCCTGCGCAGCGGTGAGGCCGAAGGCTTTCGTCAGGGCTTCGCCCAGGGCCACACGCAGGGCCGCGCGGAGGCCGTCGCCGAAGTGCAGGCCGAGGCGCGGCAGCTGCGCGCGCTGGCGCAGACATTACCCGACGCGCTGCGCGGCGCCCAGGCCGAGATCGCCGATAACTTGCTGGCCCTGGCGCTGGACATCGCGCGCCAGGTGCTGGGCCAGGCCCTGGCACTCGACAGCGGCGCCATCCTGCCGGTGGTGCGCGAACTGCTGCAGGCCGAACCGGCGCTCAGCGGCGCGCCGCAGCTGGTGCTGCACCCCGATGACGCGGCCCTGGTGCAGCAGCACCTGGCCGAAGATTTGCAAGCCGCCGGCTGGCGCATACGCAGCGACGTGAACTGCCAGCGCGGCGGCTGCCGCGTGCTGGCGGCCAGCGGCGAGCAGGACGCCAGCCTGCCGGGCCGCTGGGAGCGCGTCACCGCGGCCCTGGTCAAAACCGCCATGCACACCCCGGTTGTGGTCCATGCCTGAACAAGCCACCCCGGCCGCTATTGCCGCCGATATTCCTGCCGCCAGCCCGCTGCGCGCCTGGCACGGCGCGCTGGCCGAGGCGCGCAACGCGGTCGCGCAAAGCGTGCCGGTGCGCAGCTACGGCCGGCTCACGCGCGCCGTCGGGCTGGTGCTCGAAGCCGTCGGCCTGCGCCTGCCGGTCGGCAGCGACTGCCTGATCGAGCTGCCGCCCGGCTACCCGCAAAAAACCGCCGAGGCCGAGGTCGTGGGTTTTGCCGGCGACCGGATTTTTTTGATGCCGCAAAGCGAGGTCGACGGCCTGCTGCCCGGCGCGCGCGTCTATGCGCTGGATTCGCCCACGGGTCACGCCGGCGGCTTGGGCCCGCGCACCAAACGGCTGCCGGTGGGTGCCGGCATGCTGGGCCGTGTGGTCGATGCCGCCGGCCGGCCGCTGGACGGACGCGGCCCGCTGGATTTTTCGCGCGAGGTGCCGCTGGCCGCCAAGCCCATCAACCCGCTGACCCGCGCGCCGATTGACAGCGTGCTCGACGTCGGCGTGCGCGCCATCAACGCGCTGCTGACCGTGGGGCGCGGCCAGCGCATGGGCTTGTTTGCCGGCTCCGGCGTCGGCAAAAGCGTGCTGCTGGGCATGATGGCGCGCTACACCAGTGCCGACGTCATCGTCGTCGGCCTGATCGGCGAGCGCGGCCGCGAGGTCAAGGACTTCATCGAAAACACCCTGGGCGAGGAAGGCATGGCGCGCGCCGTGCTGGTCGCGGCGCCGGCCGACACCTCGCCGCTGCTGCGCCTGCAGGGCGCGGCCTACGCCACCTGCCTGGCCGAATATTTCCGCGACGAAGGCAAGAACGTGCTGCTCATCATGGACTCGCTGACACGCTACGCGATGGCGCAGCGCGAGATCGCGCTGGCCGTGGGCGAACCGCCGGCCACCAAGGGCTACCCGCCCTCGGTCTTCGCCAAGCTGCCCGCGCTGGTGGAGCGCGCCGGCAACGGCGCGCGCGATGCCGAGGGCCGCGGCGGGTCGATCACCGCCTTCTACACCGTGCTGGCCGAGGGCGACGACCAGCAGGACCCGATTGCCGACTCGGCGCGCGCCATCCTCGACGGCCATGTGGTGCTCTCGCGCAGCCTGGCCGAATCGGGCCACTACCCGGCCATAGACATCGAAGCCTCCATCAGCCGCGCCATGACGGCACTGATCACGCCCACGCAGTTCCAGGCCGTGCGCAGCTTCAAGCAGGCCCTGTCGCGCTACCAGCGCAACCGCGACCTGATCAGCGTGGGCGCTTACGCCCCCGGCCACGACGCGCAGCTGGACCAGGCCATCGCGCTGTACCCGCGCATGGAAGCTTTTTTGCAGCAGACCATGGAGGAGCGCGTGGGCCACGGCGAGGCCACCGACCAGCTCAACGCCATCTTCCAGGCCTGATCCCCATCTTCTCGTCTTTCTCCAGAACCCCAACCCCAGGAATCTCCCCATGGCCACCAGACTGCCGCTCGCCACGCTGATTGAACTGGCGCAGAACAAGACCGACGAGGCCACGCGCCGCCTCGGCCAGCTGCAGGCCGCGCGCACCAGCGCCGCCGACAAACTCGAGATGCTGCAGCGCTACCGCCAGGAATACCTGGACCAGCTGCAAGTGCGCATGGTCGCGGGTGTGCCGGCGGCGCAGATGCGCAATTTCAACCACTTCATCAGCACGCTGGACAGCGCCATCGAGCAGCAGCGCGCCATCACCGCGCAGGCCGACACCCGGCTCGCGACCGGGCGCGGCGACTGGCAAAGCAGCCAGCGCCGCCTCAATTCCTTCGACACCCTGGCCGGCCGCGTGCGCCTGCAGGAAATCGCCGTGCAGCACAAACGCGAACAGCGCGACAGCGACGAACGCAGCGCGCGCCAGTTTTTCCAGCTGCGCGCCGGCCTGCAGGGCCACTAGATCCAAGACTGGAAACCGCCATGTCCCTGTTACCCCCTTCGCTCTCCAGCCCGGCGCCTGTCCCCAGCGGCAGCGTTTCGTCCACGGTCTCCGCGCGCGGCGACGACAGCCCCCAGGGCGATAGCGAAAGTTTTGGCGAGGTGCTGTCGCGCTCGCTCGCGGCCTCGGGCGAAGCGCCCGCCAAACTCGGCGGCAAACCGGCAGCCCCTGTTCCCGCCAAACGCCTTGCCGATGACAAAACCGAAGCGGCTGACATCGTCAACACCGCGGCGCTGCTTTTTGTGCCGCTGGAAACACGCATCGCCAAGGCGGCAAACAGCGACAGCGGCACCGCCGCGCCCGGCGGCGCCATGGCTTCGGCCCTTGGTACGCCGCCTTCGGCGGAACTGCCCGCGGCCCCCACAGCGTCCACCGCAGCGGCGGCCTCCAGCGATGCAGCCCCCGTCGGCGATGAGCCAACACCCGTGCCGCAAGCCCTGCTCGCCTCCGGTGCGACCGCCGCAGCCGCTGTGCCCACCAAAGGCCGGGAATCGTCCGAACCCACTGCGCCTTCCGCTGCCAGCGACAAAACAGCCGCCGCCCTGCCTGCGGGGTCTATAACCATCCCGGCCGGCGCGGCCCAAGAGAACGCGTCGCAAGCATCTTCAGGACAAGGGCAACGCCCCAGCGATGAGGCGCGCGAAGTCCTGGGCATGGACACGCGCGCCGAACAAAAACCCGCAGCGGCCAAAGCGCCCGCCACCACAGCGGCCAAGGACGCGGCCGCTGAAACTGCTGGCAGCGCGACCCAGGCTTTGGCCCCCGGCGCCAGCCAGCCCGAAAACGCGGCGCCAACCGCAAGCCCCGGCATCAGCCTTAGCACCACAGCCCCCACCGTTCACACCCAGGCCGCACCCGCCATCCCGGCCGCGGCGGCCGCACCTGGCCAGCCAGTACTCACACCCGAAGTCGGCAGCGGCGAATGGGGCAAAGCCCTGGGCCGGCAAATGCTGCACATGGGCAAGGCCGGCGAGCAGGTGGCCGAGCTGCAGCTCAACCCGCCCGGCCTGGGCCCGCTCAAGGTCACGCTCAGCATGAACGACAACCAGGTGCAGGCCTTGTTTGTGTCGGCGCATTCCTCGGTGCGCGCCGCCGTCGAAGCCGCCCTGCCGCAGCTGCGCAGCACGCTGGCCGACAGCGGCATCAGCCTGGGCAACACCTCGGTCGATTCCGGCAGCCAGCAGCAAGCTGCCTTTGCGCAAGGACACCAAGCCCATCAAGGCCAGAACGGCCGGCCCGGGCCATCGGGCCAGCCGGGCTACCTGCCGGCCGATGCGCAAGCCCAGTCCCCCGCAGCCACGGCACCCACGCCCCGCCGCGGCAAGGTGGACACCTACGCCTGAGCGCACAAGCAGGGCGGGCGCTCCCGGCAAATGCCGAAGTTGAAGCGTTTTCCCCCTGCTGCTCCAGCGATGCCCTGCGGGCCTTTTCCCCAACAATCCATTGACCCATTCACTTCCCCACAGCCATGGCTACCAGCACACTCCCTGCGAAGACATTGAGCACGCGCCAGCCCTCACCCTCACCCCGGCTTATCGCCCTGTTGATCGCCCTGTCGGTCGTGGCCGCCGCCGCGGCCGCGGGCGCCACCTATTACTTCAGCAGCCGGCGCAGCGCCGAGGCCGCGCCCGCCGCCGCCCCCTTGCCGGCCGCCCCGCTGTTTGTGGCGCTGGAGCCCATGACCGTCAACCTGCAGCCGGGCGGCCGCAGCCGTTTTTTGCACGCCGCCGTCACGCTGAAAGTGCCTGACGCCAAATCCCAGGCCCTGGTCACCCAGTACCTGCCCGAAGTGCGCAGCCGGCTGCTCACGGTGCTGTCCAACCGCGCCTCCGACGCGCTGATCACGCCCGAGGAAAAAGCCAAGCTCGCCGCCGAGATCATGGCGGCGCTGAACCAGCCCCTGGTGGCCAACCTGCCCTCGCTGAAGATCTCCAGCGTGATGTTCACCACCTTCATGCTGCAGTAAAGCGGCCTATGCAACCCGAATCCGCCCATGGCTTATGAAGCACAGCTCTCGCAGGACGAGGTCGATGCGCTGCTGCAGGGCGTCACCGGCGACGCCGGCGCGGCGGCCCCGCGGCCGGCCACGCCCGCGGGCCCTCCGACCTACAAGCTCGGCACGGACGAGCGCATCGTGCGCGGCCGCATGCACACGCTGGAGGTCATCAACGAGCGTTTCGCGCGCCATTTGCGCGGCGCCCTGCTGACCTTCATGCGGCGCAGCGCCGACATCTCGGTCGGCTCGGTGCAGATCCAGAAATACGGCGACTTCATACGCCACCTGCCGGTGCCGGCCAACATCAACCTGATGCACATGAAGCCGCTGCGCGGCACGGCCCTGTTCGTGTTCGACCCCAAGCTGGTCTTCCTGGTCGTCGACAACCTGTTCGGCAGCGACGGCCGCTACCACGTGCGCATCGAGGGGCGCGACTTCACGCAGACCGAACAGCGCATCATCAAGCGCCTGCTCAATCTCACGCTCGAAAGCTACGGCGGCGCCTGGCAGCCGGTGTATCCGCTGGAGTTCGAATACGTGCGCGCCGAGATGCATGCCAAGCTGGCCAACATCGTCGCGCCCAACGAGGTGGTGGTCAACACCACCTTCCAGATCGAGTTCGGCCCCCTGGGCGGAGCGCTCAACGTCTGCATCCCCTATTCCATGATAGAGCCGATACGCGACCTGCTGGCGAACCCGCTGCAGGACGCGATCGAGGTCGACAAGCGCTGGGTCAAGCAGCTGTCGCAGCAGGTGCAGAGCGCCGAGGTCGAGCTGCGCGCCCACTTCCTGACCCTGCAGTCCAGCATAGGCCAGCTGCTCAAGCTGCAGGCCGGCGACGTGCTGCCTGTCGAGATCCCGGACACCATCATCGGCAAGGTCAACGGCGTGCCCGTCATGGAATGCGGCTACGGCACCTCCAACAACCACTATGCCCTGCGCGTGGAAAAAATGATCCACCACCAGGACAGCGACTCCAGCAAGGGAAAAGACCATGAGTGAAGACAGCAAAGCGCAGCCCGCGGCCGAGCTCGACGACTGGGGCAGCGCGCTCGCCGAGCAGGCGCAGTCCAGCGCGCCGGCCGCCGCGCCGGCCCCTGCACCGGCACCCGCGGCGCCCGCGGCCTCCTCCACCGCGGCCGGCGAGCGCGTGTTCCAGCCGCTGCAGGGCAACACCGGCTTCGAGATCGCGCGCGGCGACATAGACCGCGTGCTCGACGTGCCGGTGCAGCTGACCACCGAGCTGGGCCGCACCCGCATCACCATCAAAAACCTGCTGCAGCTGTCCCAGGGTTCGGTCGTCGAGCTCGACGGCCTGGCCGGCCAGCCCATGGATGTGTTCATCAACGGCTACCTGATCGCCCAGGGCGAGGTGGTGGTCGTCAACGACAAGTTCGGCATACGCCTGACCGACATCATCACGCCCTCCGAACGCATGCAGAAGCTGAACCGATGAAGCGTGCCTTGTTTCGCGGGCTCACCGCCCTGCTGCTGGCCGGCATCTGCCTGTCGGCCGCCGCGGTGCTGCCCACCGTGCCCACGGCCACCGCCGAGCCGGTGCGCTCCTCTTTCGGCGCCGCCGGCCTGCTGCAGGCCGGCCTGGGCCTGGCTTTTGTCGTCGCGATGATTTTTGGCTGCGCCTGGGTGGCGCGGCGTTTCGGCCTGCAGCAAACCGGCAGCGGCCGGCTGCTGAAAGTGGTCGCTAGCGCCATGGTCGGCCAGCGCGAGCGCGTGGTCGTCGTCGAAGTCGGCGGCCAGTGGCTGGTGCTGGGCGTGGCGGCGGGCCAGGTCCGCGCGCTGCATAACATGCCCGCGCAAACCCTTCCCGACACCGGCGCGGCCCCAGCGACCCAGGGCTTCTCCGGCCCCGGCAGTGCTTTTTCAAACAAGCTGCTTGAGTCGCTGGTCAAGCTCAAGAAACGCGACTGATGAAGAACAAGCTTCCCGGCCTGCGCGCCAGCGTGGCCCTGCTGATGCTGCCCGCGCTCATCATGGCCGCGCTGATGCTGCTGCCCGAGGCCGCCTCGGCCCAGGGCCTGCCCGGCATCACCAGCACCAAGGGCCCGGGCGGCAGCCAGACCTGGTCGCTCAGCGTGCAAACCCTGGTGCTGCTGACCTCGCTGTCGTTCTTGCCGGCGCTGCTGCTGTCCATGACCAGCTTCACCCGCATCCTCATCGTGCTGGGCCTGCTGCGCACCGCCATAGGCACACAGTCTTCGCCGCCCAACCAGGTGCTGGTCGGGCTCTCGCTGTTCCTGACTTTTTTTGTCATGTCGCCGGTCTTCGACAAAGTGCACAGCGCCGCCTACAAACCTTTCTCCGAGAACAAGATCAGTGCCGAGCAGGCCCTGGAGCGCGGCGTCGAGCCCTTCAAGCAGTTCATGCTCAAGCAGACCCGCGAAGCCGACCTGGCCCTGTTCGCCAGGCTGGCCCATATCGAGAAACTCGAAGGCCCCGAACAGGTGACACTGCGCATCCTGCTGCCGGCCTTTGTGATCAGCGAACTCAAGACCGCCTTCCAGATCGGCTTCACGATTTTTATCCCCTTCCTCATCGTCGACCTGGTCGTCGCGAGTGTGCTGATGTCCATGGGCATGATGATGGTGCCGCCCGCCACCATCTCGCTGCCCTTCAAGCTCATGCTGTTTGTGCTGGTCGACGGCTGGCAGCTGCTGATAGGCGCGCTGGCGCAAAGCTTCTACCTTTAGGGGGCATAGATGACACCTGAATCCGTCATGGCGCTGGGCTATGAGGCCATGAAGCTCTCCCTGCTGCTGGGCGCGCCGCTGCTGCTGGTGGCCCTGGTCACCGGCCTGCTGATCAGCCTGTTCCAGGCCGCCACGCAGATCAATGAAATGACGCTGTCCTTTATCCCCAAGCTGCTCGCCGTCTTTGCCACCCTGGTGATTGCCGGGCCCTGGATGCTGGGCCTGGTTCTGGACTACATGCGCAATCTGTTTTCCTCCATCCCGCAGCTGGTGGGCTGAAGGCCCGCACAGGTCGGGCAAGCAAGAAAAACATGCAGCCGGTTTTTTCGGCCACCTCCGGCCAGCTCAATCTCTGGCTGGTGTTTTTTTTATGGCCTTTTGTGCGCATGCTGGCCCTGATCAGCACCGCCCCCATCTTCAGCGAACACGCCGTGCCGCGCCGTGCCAAGGTCGCCCTGGCCGCGCTGCTGGCCATCGTCGTCGCGCCCACGCTAGGCGCCATGCCGGCCGTGCCCATAGTCTCCCCCGCCGGCTTCTGGATTTTGGTCCAGCAAATCCTCATAGGCGCGGCCATGGGTTTCTCGATGCGCATGGTTTTTGCGGCGGTCCAGGCCGCCGGTGAATATGCGGGCCTGCAAATGGGCTTGTCCTTCGCGTCCTTTTTTGACCCCACCAGCGGCGGCAACACCATGGTGGTCGCGCGCCTGCTCAACGTCATGGCCATGCTGATTTTTCTGGCGGTCGACGGCCATTTGATGCTGGTCATGGTGCTGGCCGAAAGCTTCCAGGCCTTGCCGATTTCCGACGCACCGCTGGCGGCCGGCGGCTGGTTCCTGCTCGCCAACGCCGGCGGCGAAATCTTTGCTGGCGGCCTCATGCTGGCCCTGCCCCTGATCGCCACCCTGCTGACCCTCAATCTCGCCATGGGCATCCTGAACCGCGTCTCACCGCAGTTCAGCATCTTCGCCGTCGGCTTCCCCATCACCCTGCTGGCCGGCATCGCCATGCTGCAACTGCTGATGCAATACCTCGCGCCCTTCCTGGAGCCGCGCTTTGCGGCGGCGTTTGCGGGGACGCTGGGGGTTTTGCAGGGTTTGCGGCAGTAGTGTTCGCGAACACGGACCCGGCTTTCACCGCCTAAATCCCACAAACAATGACCGCGCGCGGACATTCCGCGCGGCCCTCCCTCGCGCGCTCGCATACCGTTCAGCGTCGCCACTAGAAGCCTGGCTCGCCCACACGGCGGGCAGCCATTGGCACCACGCAAACACCTCCCCCACACCTGATCGCCATGGGCTCTGCCCAGCGGCAAAGCGGCGGGGGTTTTCCGAGGAACAGGGGAGCCATGAGGAAAAACACGAACAACGGGGAACAACAAGCCCCGGAATGCGCCCGGCGAGTGTGGCTCGCGCATGCGGCCTGCCTGGGCATGAGCCTGGCCCTGCCGAGCATTGGCCGATCCGCCGGGCCAGGCAATAACAAGCCCGCGAAGGCAAGCCCAAAAACCCACTACCTGGTCTCCGCCATCCTGCGCGAAGGCGTACAGGACTTCACCTTCAGGCTGGTCCACTCCGTGCAAACGGCCGCCAGCGTCGACGAAGCCACCGGCCTTTTCACGCGCCTGGTGCTGGAGAGATACCCGGGCTACGCGATTGCACAAACCACGGTCACCGACATCACGCTGCCGCCGGGCACTTGCGCCGCAGGCAAGCCAGGCAACCCCAGAAAGCCCGGCCTCACCCTCTATATCGTCTCCGCCGCGATGAGCAACAGCAGCGCCAATAAGGACCTGGACACCCTGCTGGTCAACGGCTGGCTGCCCGGCAAGAGCGCTGACGAAGCACTGGCTCGCGTCCTGAGTGACGTGAAGGCGAGATACCCAGGCTTCACACCCGCCAGCACCCTGGTCACCGAGCTGGATTTAACGCTGGCTGGTTGCCCGGCACCAGGCCCGGTGCGCAGCGTTGGAGATAGGGCCTGATGATGAAGCTACGCAAGACCTTGATGAGCCGCACCGTTCTGGGCGCTGCACAAGCAGGCATCACAGTGACCCTGGCCGCTTGCGCTGCCGCCATCCCGGTGCACGCCCCTTCCAGCGACCAGTCCAGCCCACAAGCCACCAGCAACACCCCTGCCATTCCCCCAGGCCAGCGCCTGGAGCAATTCAAGCTTTGCTACGAATTGCGCCGCCCGCGGGCATCGCCGGCGGAGAAACCCGTCAAGCGCTTCTCCATAGAGGCCAGCATCCTGGTTCCGCAGGACGACTGCCTGGCGCTGGATGCCAATGGCTGGCTGCGGGTGGTGCCTGGGCAGTGCACTCGCATGCCGGCACCCAGCTCTTGCGAGGAAACGCCATGAGCAAACGACCGCAAGCGTCGAGCCGGCACCTTGCTTTTCTCTTGCTGCTGGCCTGCGTTTGTGCCGTGTGTCTCCAGGGCTGCGCGACACAACAGAAGGCACAGCACAAAGTGTATGTCTGCAACCTGGCAACCGTCGCCGTGTCGGAGGTACGCATCCACTACAGCGGCGCCCTGTGGGCCGTCCCCACACTGCCCGCCCAGGCCAAGGACACTAACGACCGATGCCAGGGCGGCTATGCGATCACCACCACACTGCCGCCGCCCGAGAGCGTGAAGCTCGAATGGGTCCAGGAAGGCCGCCGACATGAAATGTCCATCCTCATCAGGTCCAGACTCAACGGAACCTATCCCACCATCGGCATCCAGCCGGTTTTCCAGAAAGGGATTTTGGAGGTATTCGAGCATGTCTCACCCGCGAGCAACCACATCGTGCGGCTCCGGATTTTCCCGCCGGGTGCTCCCAAGCCGGCGCCTGAGCCGAGAAAGCCGATTCAGGTGACAGGCATTAGTACCGATGAGCTCTCCACCTCGCTGACGTCACCGGCTCAGCAGCAAGTTTTGTGAAACCACGCAATCGTCATCAGCACATTGGCGGTACTGCTATCCCTGGATTTCAAAGCAGTTCAGACTCTCGGATGGGCCTCCTCACGAGACGCTGAAGCCGGCCAAATTACCTCAATTGGCGCCGGGGCATACGTCTGGCTGGCAAGCATTGTTTTGACACTGCTTGCCTCAATAATGAGCGCCATTGAACGGAGAACCAATGTCAACTCTCTCAGATAGCCTTGCCAAGTCATTCAAGCCGCTGTTCTTTATGTGCTTGGCGCTACTGCTAACGCCAGGCATGGTGACGATCGCATCCCTGAGCCTGCTCTCTCAAATGGAGCTGGCGTTGGTGCTCACACACATTCCTGGCTTGGTCACATCACCCGAAATGATTGTTGCGGCCTTGCTGGCAATGGGCATAGGCATGGCTGTCTATCTGGTCATTGCTGCATTGAGCCGTCAAAGGCCAACGCTGGCCGACATGATCGCCATTGAGCTTTCCCAAGCGTTCGCTTTCTTCTTGTCGATTGCGGCCTTGGTTCACAACCCGCAGGAAGAATTCTGCAAAGCCGGTCCGGTAGGGTCTGCACTTGCGGATGCTTTTCACCTTGACAGTTGCAGCCTGACCGTCAACTTCTGGAAGCAGACTGCCATGGGTGGATTCGTGGTGGCGGTATTCCTGCTGCTATGCCTGTATTTCGGTCGCGCCTTTGTTCGTAGCGTTTCTCAAGAAAAGCAGGGATGATATCCAGATGGGCCTGAAGTTCGAGAGCCCGGGAATTAAGCTCAGGACCAAGGGAATAACTGCATGAAATTTCAGATTCTCCGGAACCCGGTTTCGCTCAGCAATGCCGTTGTTGCCGTGGTCCTGTTGTTCTCGCATGTCGAATCATCGATAGCGAAGCCAGCAGCAGACGCTACAGCCAAGCCGGTTTGTGTTTTTTCAGAAGATGCCCAGCAACAAGCGCGAAGGCTTGTGGAGCGCACCGACAAATACAAGACCGTTCAACGCGAGGCAAAACAGGCAGATCCGGTGGGCCGTGTCGCCTACATCGACGGCATGGATCAACCGGTGTTATGGAAAGGCAGATGCCGTCAGAGCGTGACGGTCTATGTCGACAGGCTGAACCGTTTTGAACGCCGATTCACCATGTTGGTAGACCTCGGAACAGGCAAGCTGTTCCTGGAAGATTTCAATGGCGAATACCAGGCGCTGAAGAAGCCAGCGCCTGGCCGGGCCAAACCAGCCGCCCGCCCTACAGGTAGTTAAACAAGGCAATCTGCTGAATCCGCACAAAGGTCTGCTGGCTGGCCTGCAAAGCGGTCTGGCGCTGGTAGAACTCGGCAATCGCGCTCGCGTAATCCAGGTCCTGCAGGTCTGACAAATAGCTCTTGTCGTAGAGGGCGCGGCTGTCGCCGGTGTCGCCCAGGGCGTCGAGTTCCTGCAGGCGGGTGCCGACCGAGGCGCGCACCGTGAGCACGTTGTCGTGGGCGTTGGTGGTTTTGCGGTTGGCGGTGCTCAAGGCGTTGAGCAGTTTGGCCTGTGCTTCCGGGCCGGCGCCGTTGACCGGGGCGCGCAGCGCGGTGATGGCGTCGCTGATGGCGGCGAAGACGTCGGTGCCGGCGTTTTTGGCGGTGGCCACGTGGAAGCTGTCGCCGGCCGCGGGCGTGCCGGTGATGCTGAGCTGCAGGCCGCCGAACTGGATGGGGCTGCCCGCGGTGAAGGCGGTGGAGGGCACGATGGCGACCGGCGGCAGCGTGTTGGTGTCGACCTGGTAGGTGGTCGGCGTGGTGAAGGTGATGACGAAGTCTTTTCCGTAGTTCGGGTCGGCAATATTGCTCACCGAGCTCGCGCTGAACACGCCGCTGCCGGTGTTGCCGGCCTGGGCCTGGGTGACATAACCCGCGCCGCCCTGCACGCTCTGGAAAATGCTGCGGCCGTCGTCGCTGCCGGCCATCTGGCGCGAGACGTCGACCTGCATCAGGCGCTGGCCCTGGTCGCCGGCATACAGGATGCTGCCATCGGCCTGTTTCACAAAAGGCGGACTGCCGGTCTTGAAGCCGGCAAACAAAAACTGGCCGTTGCCGTCGTCAGTATTGGCCAGGCCCTGCAACTGGTCAAAAGCGCTTTGCAAGGTGGTGGCCAGGGTGGCGCGGTCGGCGTCGGTCATGGTGCCGTTGCCGGCCTCGACCAGCAGGCTTTTGACGTTCTGCAGCACGGTGGTCACGCTTTGCAGGGAATTCTCTTCGAGCGAAAGCATCTGCCCGGCCTGCTTGCGGCTGGTCGCGTATTGCGAGTTCAGCGCGATGGACTGCGAGACCGCCAGCGCGCGCGTGGCACCCAGCGGGTCGTCCGAGGGCGCGAGGATTTTGGTCATGGCGCCGATCTGCTGCTGCACGCGCAGCAGGCTGCTTTGCTGCGAGCCCATGGCGCTCTGGCTTTGTTCATAAAAAGACTGGGTGCTGATACGCATCATGGGCTCCTTAGTTGATCCCGAGGACCGCGTCAAACATGGTCGATGCCGTCTGTATGACCTTGGCATTGGCCTGGTACATCTGCTGGAACATCAGCAGGTTGGCGGTTTCCTCGTCCTGGTTGACGCCCGAGACCGACTGCTGGGCCGAGCGTATCTGCGTGGCCAGGCTGGTCTGCGCCGTGCCGGCGATCTGGATCTGCCTGGCCTTGTTGCCGACGCTGCTGACCAGCTGGGCATAAGAGTCGTTAAAGCTGGCCGTGCCACCGCCCATGGTTTTTTTGTTCTGCAGCGCGCCCAGCAGCAGCGCATTGCTGCCGTCGGAGATGCCGCCGGTGTTTTTGTCGACGGTAAAGCTGTCGCCGTTGGCCGGCGCGCCGCTGATGGTGAGGCTGATGCCGTTAAAGCTCAGGGTCGCGCCCGGCGTATAGCTGACCGATGCGCCGGGCGCATAGGGGCTGGCCGGGTCCGGCGTGCCGTCGGCACGCGTCACGGTCACGGCCGCGCCAGCCGGGAAGCCCGACAGCTGGTTGGTGGCCGCGTCGTAAGTGAGCGTCACCTTCGCGGCCAGCGGCGTGGCGGGGTAGGCCGCGTCCACCTTGCCGGCGCTGATCTTGCCGCTGCCCTGGTTGGCGGCCGTGTTGCCGGTCACGACAGGCGAAGCCGCCGCGACTTTGGCCGGGTCGCTGACCAGCACCGTGAGGTCGCGCGCGCCGGTGCGCGTGGGCTGGATCAAAAACGAATCGCCGGGCGCGCCGGCGCCGCTGGCCAAGGTCAGCGTGACGCCGTCAAAGGTCGTGGTGTTGGCGGGGGCGGCACCCGGGAAACCCGCGGTCATCGGTATCACCTGGTTGTCCGACAGGCGGGTCAGCGTGTAGCTGGGGCCGGCGCCCACGTCCAGCCGGTAGTCGCTGGTCGTCAGCTGGCTGGTGTTGGAGAACGAGGGCGTCATCACCAGGTTGCCGGTGTTGCGGCTGTTGGCCAGCAGGCCGGGGCTGGCCTGCGAGAAAAAATTGCCGCCCAGCGCACCGTTCAGGTCTATGCCCAGTTTGTGCTGGGCGTTGAAGGCGTCGGACAGCGCGATCGCGATGCGGCCCAGCGCGTTCTGCGCGGGGGCCAGGGTTTCGCTGCGGAACTGCATCAGCCCGCCCATCATGCCACCGGTGAGCATGCTGTCCGGCATCTGCACCGCCATGCCGGCCGCGTTGACCACCGCGACGGCCATGCGGCTGGGGTCGGCCGCCGAGCGCACCGCCGCGAGTTTGCTGGCACTGTCGCCCAGCACCAGGGACTGGCCGTTGCCTATGGTGATGTTGTACTGGCCGCCGTCCTGCACCACCAGCTTGGTGCCCACCAGCAGGCCCAGCTGGTTGACGAGCTGGTCGCGCTGGTCCAGCAAGTCGTTGGGGGCCTGGCCGCCCGAGGCATTGCTGAGCAGGGCCACCTGTTTGTTGAGGCTGGCGATCTGCTCGGCATAGCTGTTGATCTGGTCGACGGTGCCCGAGATCTGGTCGTTGGTCGTGTTGTTCAGGCCGCTCAGGTACTGGTCCATGGAGCGGAACTGGTTGGCCGCGGCCTGGGCGGAGCTGATCAGCTGCTGGCGCGCGGCCGGGTCGGCCGGCGTGTTGGCCACCGCCTGGATGTTGGTGAACAGCGATTGCAGCTGGGGCGCCAGGCCCGCTTTCTGGTTGGCCAGCAGGTTGTCGATCTGGCTGATCTGTGTGTAGTAAGTGGTGAGCGACTGGTTCAGCGACTGCGCCTGGTTGAGCTGCGAGGCCAGGTAGGCGTCGTAGCTGCGGGTCACGTCGACCACCTTGGCGCCGCTGCCGAAAAAACCCACGCTGGCGCGGTACACGCCGCCGGCGGTCGCGACCTGCGCGGACTGGCGGCTGTAGCCGGGCGTGTTGACGTTGGCGGTGTTGTGGCCGGTGGTCACCAGCGCGGCCTGGGCGGCGTTAAGGCCGCTGAGCCCGGTGTAAAACATGCTATTGGACATAAATCGGGTCTTTCACGGCGGCATACGCTCTGGATGCCAGGGGAGCGCCTGGGAGTGCCGGCGCTCACTACATATATATAGAGGGATAACGGCCGGGCCCCTGGGAACTTGAGGCCGGCCTGCGGCTCGCCCGCTCGGGCGGCTTAAGCCGTCAGCGAACGCTGCCAGCGTTTCGCGCGTTCCTCAAACCGCTGCCGGCGCTCTTCCTCGGCCTGGCCGGCCTTGTGGACGGAGTCGCCAATCAGGCCCTTGATTTCCCGGACCGCCGCGGCGCTGCGCTGGGCCAGGCTTTTGACTTCGGCGGCCATCAGCGCAAAACCCCGGGCCTGCTCGCCGGCATGGGCCGCTTCAGCCGCGGCGTGGGCCAGGCTGCGGGTGCGCAGCGCGATGCCGTCGATCATGCCTATGATGTCGGCGACTTTTTCGGCCGGCAGCGGGCCGGCGGCCACACCGGGATAGCCCAGTGTGGGGGCCGGCGATTTTTCTTCAATAGTCGATACAGGATGGCTGGTGGTCGTGTGCATGCGCACTCCTTGAAAATCATTGATGTCGGCGTGCAAGGCCATGCCCGCGGCACGCCTCGCCCCTGCTTATCGGCCGGCCGCGGCAAAACTTGAGCAATTTGCCACGCCGCGCCGGATCTTTTTCTTAAAAGCTTAAAAGGTCTCCCAGCTGCCGCCGCCCGCGCCGGCCGCCAGCGGCGGCGCGATGGCCTGCCGGGCCTGGGGCGGCTGTTTCGGTGTCGCCACCGTGCGGATAGGGTTGGCCGGGCGGCGCGGCGTGGGCTGCTGCTGTGGCAGATCGCCCCCTTGCAGCCTGAACACGCTGACCGCGTCCGACAGGCCGCTGGCCTGCTCCTGCAGCGAAGACGCCGCGGCGGCCGCCTGTTCAACGAGTGCCGCATTCTGCTGCGTGACCTGGTCCATCTGTGTGATGGCCTGGTTGATCTGCTCAATGCCGGATGTCTGTTCCTGGCTGGCGGCCGTGATCTCGGCCATGATGTCGGTCACACGTTTGACGCTGTCGACAATCTCGTCCATGGTCTTGCCGGCTTCTGCCACCTGGCTGCTGCCCTCCTCGACCTTGCTGACCGAATCATCGATCAGGGTCTTGATCTCTTTGGCCGCCGCCGCGCTGCGCTGGGCCAGGTTGCGCACCTCGGCCGCGACCACGGCAAAACCCCTGCCCTGCTCACCGGCACGGGCTGCTTCAACAGCGGCATTGAGCGCGAGGATATTGGTCTGGAAGGCAATGCCGTCGATCACGCCAATGATGTCGACAATCTTGCGCGAGGACGCATTGATCGCGCCCATGGTGCCCACCACTTCGGCGACCACCGTGCCGCCCTTGACGGCAACACTGGATGCGGACACCGCCAGCTGATTCGCTTGGCGTGCGTTGTCGGCATTCTGTTTGACCGTCGAGGTCAATTCCTCCATCGAAGCCGCCGTCTCTTCAAGAGAGCTTGCCTGCTGCTCGGTGCGCGATGACAAGTCATGGTTGCCGGCCGCAATCTCGCTGGACGCGGTCGCGATGGTGCCGCTGGCCTGGCGGATCTGGCTGATGACACGCGCCAGTTCCTGCTGCATCTTGTGGATGGCATACAAGAGGCTGTGGCTGTCGCCCTTGCGCAGCGCCACATGCACCGTCAGGTCGCCCTGGGCCACGCGGTCCACAATGGCCGCGGCATAGGCCGGCTCGCCGCCTATCTGCCGGCCCAGCATGCGCGACATCACCACGCCCAGGCCCACGCTGGCCGCGATGCCGCCCAGCACCAGCACCACCATGGCCAGGCGCGAGTTGCGGTAGGTGGCCGCCACGTTCTCCATGCTGGCCTTGGCCTGCCCGTCGCTGTAAGCCACCATCTGCTGCAGGATTTCCTCGACCGCACGCGATTCCTTGAGCAGCACGGCGCTGTCCTCGGCCACCTTGCCGTCGTACTGCGAGGAGTCCAGCGACTGCTTCATCAGCAGGGCCACAAAGTCGTTCATGCGCTGCTTGAGCTGCGGCATTTTGGCGGCGTACTGCTGGTACAGCGCCTGGCCCTTGGCCTCGTCTTCGAGCAGCGGCTTGACCTCGGCCATGCGGTCCTCAATGCCTTGCAGGGCCGCTGCGATGTCTTTTTTGCCGGTGTTGCGCTCGCCTATGGACGAGGCCGACTGCAAGCCCAGCTGTGCCCGGCTGGCGTAAACCAGGTGGATATTTGCCTCCTGCACGCCCTTGAGCGCGAGCACCTCCTGGTTGTAGAGGCTTTCGGTGGCGGCGCTGATGCGGCCCATGTGGAAAATGCCCAGCCCACCGATGATGGCACCTATGGCCGCCACGATGAGGAAACTGCCGACCAGTTTGGTCATGACACGGAGTTGATGAAACCATTGCATATTTTTATTTCCTTGTATGGCCGCGGATGCAGGCCTTGGACCCAGATAACTAAACCAAACTCTCCCGGTTGCCGCCGGCCGGCGGCCAACGCCTATGTGCTCATCTGCCGCATGATGCGCACCAGTTTTCCGCCGTACTCGGGATCGGTTGCATAACCGGCGCGCTGCAGGCCGTGCGCGGCCTCGGCCGGGTCGCGTGTGGCGACCACACCGGAATAGCGCGGGTTGGCGGCGAGGAATTTCGCGTAGTCGGCGAAAGCCTCGTCATAGGAGCCGTAGGCGCGGAAAGCGGCGCGTGTCTTTTGCGGCACGCCGTTGGCGTATTCAGTGGTGGCGCTTTCGGCCACGGGGCCCTTCCAGCTTTTATCGGCCTTGATGCCGAAAACGTTAAAGCTGCTGCTGCCGTCTTCCTTGCGGATTTCGCGTTTGCCCCAGCCGGACTCCAGCGCCGCCTGCGCCATGATCAGCTGCGCGGGCACACCGCTGGCTTCGCTGGCGCGCTGCGCGGCCGGCAGCAGGCGCGAGACAAAGGCCTCGACATGGGCCTGCGGCAGCGCGCTGCGGCTCAGCGTGGCCTGCGCCGTGGCTTCTTCGTACAGCGACAGGTCGGGCGCGCGGCTTTGGGAAACAGCCGGTGCCGGCAGCGGCACGGCTTTGGGCGCCCCCACGCCGGCCTCACCGGGCGGAGCTGCCTCGCCGCCCGCCATGCGGCTCAACTGCGCATACATGGCATCGGCCAGGCCCAGGCCGCGGCCTGACAGGTTTTGCGCCAGCTGCTGGTCCAGCATGGCCGTGTACATTTTTTCGGACTGGCTGCCGAACAGGCCCTCCGAGGGTGTGGCCTCGCGCATGCTCTTGAGCACCATGCCCATGAACATCACTTCAAACTGCTTGGAGGCCTGCTTCATGCCTTCCTGCGGCGAGCTGCGCGCCGTGCGCCGCAGCTCGTCCACGCCCTGCACGTCCAGCGATAGGCGCTGGTCCAGCACGCTGGTGGCCGGCGTGTTGAAACCACTGACGCCGGAGACGGAGGTATTGTTCATGTGGCCTAGATGATTTCAAGTTCGGCGCGCAGCGCGCCCACGGCCTTCATGGCCTGCAGGATGGACACCAGGTCCTGCGGGTTGGCGCCCAGGGCATTGAGGCCCTTGATCACCTCGGCCAGCGAAGCGCCGCCCTTGACAACCTGCAGCGCGCCGCCGCCCTGGTTCAGTTCGATCTGCGAGCGCTGGGTCGCGACCGTGTTGCCGCCGGAAAACGCGCCGGGCTGGCTGATCACCGGGTCGGTGTTGATCACCACCGACAGGCTGCCGTGCGCCACCGCGCAGTCGTTGATGCGCACCGCCTGGTTCATCACCACCGAGCCGGTGCGCGCATTGATGACCACCCTGGCCACGGCCTGCGCGGGGTTCACGTCGATGTCCTCGATGCGGGCCAGGAAGCCGACACGCTCCTCGGGCCGGGCCGGCGCATTGACCTGGATCACACGCGCGTCCAGCGCCTGCGCCGTGCCGGGGCCGAAGCTGCGGTTGATGGCGTCCACGGCTTTTTGCGCGGTGCCGAAATCGGTCTTGTTGAGCTCAATCATCAAGCTGCCGTCGCCGCCCAGCGGGGACTCCACCGCGCGCTCGACAATCGCACCGGCCGGGATGCGGCCCGAGCTCAGCTGGTTGACCTTGACCTGGGTGCCGCTGGCCGAGGCACCCGCGCCGCCCACCACCATATTGCCCTGCGCGAGCGCATAGACCTGGCCGTCGGCGCCCTTGAGCGGCGTCATCAGCAAAGTGCCGCCGCGCAGGCTTTTGGCATTGCCCAGCGACGAGACGGTGACGTCTATGGCCTGGCCGGGCCGCGCAAACGGCGGCAGCACGGCGGTCACCATCACGGCCGCCACATTCTTGAGCTGCATATTGGTGCCGGGCGGCACCGTCACGCCGAGCTGGCCCAGCATGTTGTTGAGGCTTTGTGTAGTGAAGGGCGTCTGCATGGTCTGGTCGCCGCTGCCGTCCAGGCCCACCATGAGGCCGTAACCAATCAGCGGGTTGTCGCGCACGCCCTGGATGCTGGCCAGGTCCTTGATGCGCTCGGCTTGCACCGGCAGCACCGGCAAGGCGATCAAGGCCGGCAGCAGCAGGCACAGCCTGAGCGCCCGCGCGCCGGCAAAAGTGAAATGAGACAAGGAGCGCAGCATGGTCAGAACGGCAAGACGTTGAGGAAGACGCGCTGCAGCCAGCCCATGGTCTGCGCTTCGTCGATATAACCCTTGGCGCTGTACTCGATGCGCGCGTCGGCCACCTGGGTCGAGGGCACGGCGTTGTTGGCGCCCACGGTGCGCGGGTTGACCACGCCGGAAAAACGTATGTATTCCGTGCCCTGGTTGATCAGCATCTGTTTTTCGCCGCTGACCAGCAGGTTGCCGTTGGCCAGCAGCTCCACCACCGTGACCGTGATCACGCCGTTAAAGGTGTTCTTGGAATTGGCACCGCCCTTGGCACTCATGACGTTCTTGCCGCTGGCATCGGCATCCTGGTCGCTGGAGACCAGGCCGCTGAGCAGCTTGGGCACCAGGCCCAGGGCCGAGGTGGCGCTGCTGGTTCGGCTGGCGTCGGCGGCTGAATTTTTGCTGGCGTTGATGTTCTCGTTGATGACGATGGTCAGGATGTCGCCCACCTGGCGCGGCCGCCTGTCCTCAAACAGCGCCTGTGCGCCAAAACTGGTGCGGTAAATCGAGCCGTGGGCCGGCACGGCCGGCCGCGGCTGCGCGTCGTAGCGCGCCGTCATGGGCTGGTGCACGATGGGCTCGCGCGGCAGCTGGGCACAACCACCCAGCAGCAGCCCGGCGGCGGCCAGCACACTGCCACGCATCACAGCTGCGCCAGGCGCGCGAGCATCTGGTCGGACGTCTGCACCGCTTTGCTGTTGATCTCGTAGGCGCGCTGGGTCTGGATCATGTTGACCAGCTCCTCCACCACGTTCACGTTCGACGATTCCACGTAACCCTGGTTCAGCACACCCGCGCCGTTCTGGCCGGGCGCGGTCTGGTTGGCGCCGCCCGAGGCGTCGGTTTCCACATACAGGTTCTCGCCCTTGCTCTCCAGGCCCGCCGGGTTCATGAAGGTCGCGAGCTGGATCTGGCCTATCTGCACGCTGGCGCTGGAGCCGCCCTGGGTGATGGAGACCGTGCCGTCGCGGCCTATGGTCATACCGGTGGTGTCCTGCGGCAGCGTGATGGCCGGCTGCAGCGGGTAGCCGTTGGCCGTCACCAGCTGGCCGTTCTGGTCGGGCTGGAAGGAGCCGTCGCGTGTGTAGGCATTGGTGCCGTCGGGCATCAGCACCTGGAAAAAACCGCTGCCGTTGATAGACACGTCGCGCGGGTTGTCGGTCTTGGTCGGGTTGCCCTGGGTGTGTATGCGCTCGGTCGCCACCACGCGCGCGCCTGTGCCGATTTGCAGGCCCGAGGGCATGCGGGTCTGGTCCGAGGTCTGGCCGCCGCTTTGGCGCAGGTTCTGGTACAGCAGGTCCTCGAACACCGCGCGGCTGCGCTTGAAGCCAGTGGTGCCCACGTTGGCCAGGTTGTTGGAGACCACGTCGAGCTGGGTCTGCTGCGCATCCAGGCCGGTCTTGGCGATCCAGAGGGAACGAATCATGGGAAAACTCCTGCGGGGGAAAACATTTCAATAAAGGCTCAGCTCGACAGCAGCTTGTTGGCCTGCTGCTCGTTGCTCTCGGCGGTCTGCAGGGTCTTCATCTGCATCTCGAAACGCCGCGCATTGGAAATCATCTGCACCATGGCCTCGACCGGATTGACGTTGCTGCCCTCCAGCGCGCCGGTCTGCAGTCGCACATCCGGGTCGGCCTGCGGCGCGGGCCGGCCGGCCTGCATGCGGAACAGGCCGTCGTCGCCGCGCACCAGGTCGGCCGCGGCCGGGTTGACCAGCTTCAAGCGGCCGACTTCAGCCGCGCCCACTACCGGGTCACCCGCGCCAATGGCGGTGAGCACACCGTCGCCGCCCACCACCAGCGCGGAGCCCGGCGGCACCACCAGCGGGCCGGCGTCACCCATCAGGGGGCGGCCGCCCTGCGTGCTGACCTGGCCCTCGGCGTCCACCTGCAGGTTGCCCAGGCGCGTGTAGGCTTCGCTGCCGTCGGGCATCTGCACCGTGAGCCAGCCCTCGCCGCGCACCGCGACGTCCAGCGGCCGGCCGGTCTGCATCAGCGGGCCGGCGCTCATGTCGGCGCCGGGTGTGGTCGCCACCACCAGCGCGCGCGTGCCCATTTCCTCGCCGACCACGGGCACGGCGCGAAAGCTGTTGATCTGCGCGCGAAAGCCCGGCGTGGACACATTGGCCATGTTGTGGGCCACCGAAGCCTGCTGCTCCAGCGCCTGTTTGGCGCCGCCCAGGCCTATGTAAATCATCCGGTCCATGCTGTTCCTTGCTTCTTACGTCCGATGCATCAATGCGCCGACATCAGCGCATGTTCACCAGGGTCTGCATGACCTGGTCCTGCGTCTTGACGGTCTGCGCATTGGCCTGGTAGGTGCGCTGCGCGATGATCAGGTTGACGAGCTCGCCGGTCAGGTCCACGTTGGAAGCCTCGACCGCGCCCGAGGCCAGCGCGCCCAGCTTGGTGCCGCTGCCCGGCGAGCCGGTCAGCGGCTGGCCCGACTCAGCGGTTTCGGCCCAGACGTTGTCGCCCTTGGGCTGCAGGCCGTTGGGGTTCACGAAGGACGACAGCACGACCTGGCCCAGGGTCTGGGTCTGCTCGTTGGAATACTTGCCGGTGATGGTGCCGTCCTCGTTGATCGCGAAGGCCGTGAGCTGGCCCGAGGTGAAACCGTCCTGCGTGAGCTTTTTCGGGTCGTTGACGTTGCCGAACTGGGTGGAGCTGGTCAGGTCCATGGTGAAGCTCATCGCGTTCGCGCCGTTGGCAAAGTTCAGGCCCGCGAAGCTGATCTTGCCGCCCACCAGCGTGGTGGGCGCGCCGGCGACCAGGTTGCCGTTGCCGTCAAAACCCAGGGTGCCGGTGGCCAGCGGCGCGCTGTTGGCGACCACGGGCGGGCCGGCCGGCGTGGGCGCGGCGATCATGCCGCCGGTCGCGTTGAGCGGGTAGCCGTCGGCCGTGGCGTACACACTCCAGGCGTTGGGGCCGGTCTTCACGAAAAAGGTGTTGATCTCGTGCGAATTGCCCAGCGAGTCGTAGACCTTGACCGGGTTCGAATAGCTGTAGGTGGCCGAGTTGTTGGCGTCGAAGGGCGTGGCGGTGGGCACCGTGCTGCGCGAATCGAGGTTGTACTGCGAGACGATGCTTTGGGTGGCCTTGGGCGCCATGGCCGCGGTGGGCAGCTGCAGCGGGCCGGGCGTGCCGCCGGCCACCGTGCCGTTGGCCGAGCGCTGGTAGCCGGTCAGGCGCAGGCCGCCCGCATTGACGATAAAACCGTCGGCGTCCTGGTCGAACTGGCCGTTGCGCGAATACATGATCTCGCCGCTGGGGCTGGCCATGCGGAAAAAGCCGTCACCGTTGACGATGGCGACGTCCAGCCCGCGTGTGCTGCTTTGCACCGCGCCGGCGCTGAAGTTCTGCACCACGGCCGCGACCCGCGTGCCCAGGCCGACGCGCGAGCCCGCATAGACGTCGGAGAACAGCGTGTTGCCCGACTTGAAACCCACCGTGCCAGAGTTGGCGATGTTGTTGCCGATGACGTCGAGATTGCTGGCGGAGGCATTCAGGCCACTCACCCCTTGTGCGAAACCCATGGTGTTTCCTTTTTATTCAGTTGATTGCTGGATTGCTTGCGGTTAAAGGGAAATGGGGCGGCTGCCCCGGGGCCGTCAGGCCGCTACCTCACAAAAAAATCAGAGCACCTGCCGGACTTCGTCAAGCCCGGCCTTGCGGCCGCCGCCCAGGTCCAGCGAAGCGCCGCCGTAGACCTGCGCCACGCTGGCGACCTTGGCATAGGTCAGCGCCAGGGACAACACGTCTTCCTTGCCGGCCTTGGCCGTCACGCTGAGGCTGTAGTTGCCGTCGGGCAGGGCGGCGCCGGTGTCGCTCTTGCCGTCCCAGTCGACCATCTTCACGCCGGCCGGCAGCGCACCCAGGTCAAAAGTGCGCACCACCTCGCCGGCCGCGTTCTTCACGCTGACCTTCACCGCGTCGGCGGCGCCGGCGATGTCTATGCCGAATTTGTCCGGCACACCGTTCTTGACGGCCGCCTCCTTGCCCGGCACCAGCACCGTGCGGCCTATCAGCGCGGCCGACTGCAGCACCTGGCTGGCGCCGCTCTGGGCCAGCAGCGACTGCACCGCGCCGTTGAGTTTTTCGATGCCGCTCACGGTGCTCATCTGCGCAAGCTGCGAGGTCAGCTGCGCGTTGTCCAGCGGGTTCAGCGGGTCCTGGTTATTCAGCTGCGTAACCAGCAGCTTGAGGAAGCGCTGCTCGCTATCGGCGGCGGAACCCTGCTTGGAGGCCAGGGCGTTCAGCGTGCTCGCGGGGTCGGATGCGGCGGGGGCGTTCACGGCCATGAGATTTTTCCTGTTGGGGGATGGTGGAAGAAACGAAGGCGCGGCGCTTACTGGCCGACGGTCAGGGTCTTGAGCATCAGCGTCTTGGCGGTGTTGAGCACCTCGACGTTGGCCTGGTAGGAGCGCGAGGCCGAGATCATGTTGACCATCTCCTCCACCGGGTTGACATTGGGCATGGCCACATAACCCTCGGCATTGGCGGCCGGGTTCTTGGGGTCGTGCACCAGGCGAAAGGGGGAAGCGTCTTCAACCACGCGCGAGACGCGCACGCCGCCTATGGCATCACCGGGCACGGGCGCGGTTTCAAACACCACCTGGCGCGCGCGATAGGGCAGGCCGTCGGGGCCGGCCACGCTGTCGGCATTGGCCATATTGCTGGCCGCCACGTTCATGCGCTGGGACTGCGCCGTCAGGGCGGAACCGGCAATCGCGAAGATGCCGCTGGAGCTGTTGAAATCCGCCATGGGCTGCAACCTTGTTGTGTGGGTGAAGTGGATTACTGGGCCGCCGCCAGCAGCGACTTGATCTTGGCGCCCAGCAGGGTCAGATTGGCCTCGTAGCGCATGGCGTTGTCGGCAAAGTTGACGCGTTCCATGTCCATCTCCACCGTGTTGCCGTCTATGCTGGACTGCGCGGGTGTGCGGTAGAGCAGCTCGTCCGCACCCGAGGCACGCGCTTCGCCGGGCAGGTGGCGCGCCGACGTGGTCGACATGCTCATGGCGCCGGACTGGCGGCCGCGCTCCAGCGCTTCCTGGAGCTTTCCGCTGAAATCGAAGTCGCGCGCCTTGTAGTGCGGTGTGTCCGCGTTCGCGATATTGGCCGACAGCACTTCCTGCCGCCGCGCCCTGAGGCTGAGCGCCTCCTGGTGGAAGCGCAGCGCTGAATCCAGCTTGTCGATCATTGCCTTTTCTCCATGCTTGGGCACCGCACCCGCGCAGTGCCGCCTTTGAAAAATTGTAGGAATTTCCGACTTTTTTAATCAGCGGAACAGACGCTGTTTAGCCGGCCATTTCAGCGCTTGCCGCAACGCCGGGCCACACATTCCGACTCCATGGATTGCACTACCGCTGGGCGTTTTTCAATCGGATAAACAGCAGGCCGATTGCCGCGTAGTTCAGGCCTTGGCTGCGCGGGGGGCTCCCTAGAATTCAAGCCATCCCCAAGGCCTGCGCATTGAACAAGTACCTCACGATGACCGCACCCGGAACCCAGCGCTCACGGTTTGCACGCAGCCTCGCCCTGCTGCTCGCGGGCCTGGCCGTTTTGAGCCTGCCGGCGCATGCTGCGGGCCCGCAAGCCGCGCCGCTGGCCGGCAGCGCACGCCCCGCGATAGAGCGCTTTTTGCAGGAACAGGCTGCGGGCCTGCCCGGCCAGGTGCTGATCAGCATAGACACGCCCCTGTCGGGCGCGCTGCCGCCCTGCGACGCGCTTGAGCCTTTTTTACCGGGCGGCGCGCGGCTCTGGGGCCGCGTGTCTGTCGGCGTGCGCTGCAACTCGGCCCAGCCCTGGACACGTTATGTGCCGGCCTATGTGGCCGTGCGCGGTAATTACTACGTCGCGGCCAGGCCCATCAGCGCCGGGCAAGTACTCACACCGGCCGATGCCACTGTGCGTGAAGGCGACCTCGCGGCCCTGCCGCGCGGCGTGGTCACGGACCCGGCGCAGTTTGACGGCGTGACTGCCCTGAACACCATTGCCTCGGGCGCGCCGCTGCGGCGCGAATCGCTGCGCGCCGCCATCGCGGTGCAACAGGGCCAGGCCATACGCCTGCGCACACGCGGCCCCGGTTTTACCGTCAGCACCGAAGGCAAGGCCATGAGCAGCGCCGCGGTGGGCGCCCTGGTCCAGGTCAGGACGGCCGGCGGCCAGCTGCTCAGCGGCATCGCCCTGGCGGACGGCACGGTGGAGCGGGTTCACTGAATTTTTTGGAATGAACCCTAAAGTTTTCATCCAGGCGGCCGTTAGAACGATCAGATCCCCCTGAGGAATACCCCATGAATATCCAGAAAACCTTCACATTCCTCAAGAATGTGGCCGACAGCGTGGCGCCCAGTTCCACCCGCGAAGGCCGGCCCGCGTCGGCAGCGCCCGCACCCGGCGCCCTGGCGCGCCCGGTCTCGCCCGCGCCGCTGCTGTCCAGCCAGTCAGACTTCGACGCCGCGCGCGTGGCCCGTATCCGCGAAGAGATCAGCGCGGGCCGCTACCAGGTCAATACCACGAAGATCGCCGACGGCCTGCTGGCCACGGTGCGCGACCTGCTGGGCGGCGAAGAGCCCACAAAATGAGCAGCGCGCTGGCCGGACTGCTGCACCGCGAACATGCGGCGACAGGCTTGTTCCTGGAACTGCTGGGCCTGGAAGCCCAGGCCATGACCGAAGGGCTGTTCACCGAACTGCCCGGCCTGGCCGAACGCAAGTCCCAGCTGGCCGGGCAGATCAGCGCCATCGGCCGCCAGCGCGAAGCGCTGCAGCAAAGCCTGGGCTACGGCCCCGGCCGCGCCGGCGCCGATGCCGCGGCCGCCGCGGGCGATGCCGTGCTGAAAAACGCCTGGCAACAGCTGCTGGCCCGCGCGGCCGAAGCCCAGGCCATGAACCACCGCAACGGCGTGATGGTCCACACCCACCTGGACTTCACGCGCCAGACCCTGAACTTCCTCAAGGCCGGCGGCCAGCCGCTCTACGGGCCGGATGGGACGCACCAGTCGGGTGGCAACGGGAATCGGCTGGGGGTTGGCTGACCCCCCATCCCCCGCTGAGGGAGGGCCGGGTCTTGCTCCGGTCTTGCGCGCTTTCCTGTTCTCTTTGCTAAGGGCGCTGGCCGGGGGTTGCCCGGCGGCAACTCACTTTCTTTTGCTTCGCCAAAAGAAA
>Ga0102595_100101_pt1 | contig 136258 bp, 120 predicted proteins | sample Araplaol_mTSA_r2_2_FD_76864 | JGI IMG/M metagenome (GOLD analysis project Ga0102595, IMG submission 76864) | Arabidopsis root microbial communities from North Carolina, USA - plate scrape MF_Col_mTSA_r2 (SPADES assembly) (version 2) | ecosystem: Host-associated > Plants > Roots > Endosphere... | reverse complement strand
CGGCCAGGGCCTTTTCCTTCATCTTGCCCAGCAGGTCGGTGACCGTGTCGCCGGCGGCCAGGGCCACGTCGATGGTCGACTGGCCGCGTTGCAGCGAGTCCTTCACGGCGTTCAGCGAGCTGGCGGTGGACGATTGGCCCTTCGCCATGGCCCAGATCGCGCCGTTGTCCTTGGCGTTACCGACCTTCTTGCCGGTGTTGATGCGTTGTTGCGTGACCTGAAGCTCGCTGTTGGTGGCGTTCAGGTTTTGCAGGGCGATCATCGCGCCCGAGTTCGTATTGATGCTGTTCAGAGCCATTTCGGCGATTTCCCATTCAAGGTGTCCGACGTCATTTTGACGGTCGGGAGCATTTTGCTCATCGCCAGTGTCCACGGTCGTGCTTTCGATATTGTAAAAGTGTCGCAGCTAATTTCAGGACTTGGATAATGCCTCGTTAGTCATTTCGATTCGGCATTGAATCGAATTCTTTTGATCGTGAATCCCGTTTACGAACCTTAATTATCGTTGACTCTGTCGGCCTGCCGACTGTTCCTGGAAATACAACATCTGGTAGGTGTGGGGTCGTGAGCGGCTGAGTCTTGTCGGTCGCGGGCATAAGAAAAAGGGCGGGTCCGAGGACCCGCCCTTCAAGATGCTGAACTCGAAGTCCGTACCGCTTAGCGGAACAGGCTGAGCACCGACTGCGTCGACTGGTTGGCGATCGACAGGGCTTGGACGCCCAGCTGCTGCTTGGTCTGCAGCGACTGCAGCTTGGCGCTTTCCTTGGCCAGGTCGGCGTCGACCAGGTTGCCCACGCCGGCGTCGAGGCTGTCCTGCAGCTTGCCGACGAAGGTCAGGTGGGTGTCCAGGCCGGTCGAGCTGGTGCCCAGCGACGCCAGCTTGTTGGTGGCGGTGCCCATGGCGGTCGTGACCGTGTCGATCATCGTCTTGGCCGCGGAGGCCGACGTGAAGGTCGACGTCGTGGTCATGCCGATGCCCTTCAGCGACAGGGTCTTGGACTGGACCGTGAACTGCGAGCCGTCCGAGTTGGCCAGGAAGGCCAGCTTGGTGGTCGAGCCGTCGGCGATCGACACGCCGTTGAACTTGGCGTTGGTGACAGCCTTGGTGATCTGGTCGCGCAGGCTTTCGAAGTCCGACTTCAGGGCGTTGAACGAAGCGGTGTTCAGCGAGGTGTCGGAAGCGGCCAGGGCCTTTTCCTTCATCTTGCCCAGCAGGTCGGTGACCGTGTCGCCGGCGGCCAGGGCCACGTCGATGGTCGACTGGCCGCGTTGCAGCGAGTCCTTCACGGCGTTCAGCGAGCTGGCGGTCGACGACTGGACCTTGGCGGTCGCCCAGATCGCGCCGTTGTCCTTGGCGGTGCTGATCTTCTTGCCGGTATTGATGCGTTGTTGCGTGACCTGCAGCTCCGAATTGGTGCTGTTCAGGTTTTGCAGGGCGATCATCGCGCCCGAGTTCGTGTTGACGCTATTCAGCGGCATCCGACTAGTTCCTATTCAAGGTTGTCGGCGTCATTTTGACTACCGAGAGCATTTTGCTCGCAACCAGGGTGTCGTCGGGCGGTTTAAAATGGATGAACTCGGAATATTGTTCGCGGCCAACTTTTATAGGTAGGCAATTTATGCTGCGTCGAGTTGTCTACGTTGGGTTTATGTGGCGTTTTGACGCAGTATTGGCTGAACACCAATAAATACTGGGCGCGGGTCGCTAGAGCGCCGTCCCGGTCGTCGGAGCGGCCCGCGACCAAACGTCCGGAGATTGCGCGTCAGGCGCACAGCCGCTGCGGCGCCACGTCGCGGTCGTCGGCGTCGAAAAGATCGAAGGCCTCTTCCCAGGCCGCCTGCCGCGAGGCGCGCAGGGCCGCGTCGTCGATGATCCGGACGATCTGGTCCTCGCGGTCGTTCCACACCAGGCCGATGTCGGCGGCGCGCCCGGCGTCGCGGCCCAGCAGCAGGATGATGTCGGCCTTCAGCACCCGCTCGGGGCTCAGCCGCATCAGGGTGCGTCCGCCGCCCAGGTCGCGATGGACGTCGGCGAAGTCGAGCACGGCCGAGATCATGGCGGCGCTGACGGGGGCGACATGCCAGTCTTGAGCGAGGAGGCGGGTCATGGGGCGGGCTCCTGAAGAGGCGTTCTGCCGGGCCGGTTTCTGAGTTTCCCTTTTGAGGGTGGCATGCGTCAAAAACGGTCGTATAGAGTCGCGCCATGCGACACGACAAAGCCACCCGACTGCTGGACCTGGCCCGGATGCTGGCCGGATCGTCCGAGGGCATGACCCTGGACGAGATGGCCCGCGCCATGGACGTGGGCCGGCGCACGGCCGAGCGGATGCGCGACGCGGTGTGGGCCGCCTTCCCGCAGATGGAGGCGGTCGACGATCCGCCGACCAAGCGCTTCCGCATCCCGTCGGGCCTGGACAGCCTGTTCCAGACCCCGACCGCCGAGGAGCTGGCCGCCCTGCGCACGGCGGCCGACGGCTACGCCGCGGGCGGAGCCGAGGGGCGGGCCGCCGCCCTCTACGCCCTGGAGCGCAAGCTGATGTCGGCCCTACGCGGCGCGGCGCGGCGCAAGGTGGCCCCCGACCTGGAGGCCCTGATCCAGGCCGAGACCATCGCCATCCACCCCGGCCCGCGCCCGTTCGAGGACGAGGCGGTGCTGACCGCCATCCGCACGGCCGTGAAGGGGCTGCAGGCCCTGTCGTTCCGCTACGAGGGCGGCAGCGCGCCCGGCCGCACCCGCAAGGTCACGCCCCTGGGCATCCTGTTCGGCCACGCCAACTACCTGGTCGCCGCCGAGGGCAAGGATCCCAGGCCCCGCACCTTCCGCCTGGACCGGATGCACTCGGTCACGGCCCTGAGCGAGCCCGCCCCGCCGCCCGAGGACTTCTCGCTGCAGGCCTTCGCCGACGAGAGTTTCGGCATCTTCCACGGCGACATCGAGGACGTGGCCCTGCGCATCGCGCCCGACCGCGCCGAGGACGCCCTGCGCTGGCGCTTCCACCCCAACCAGGCCGTGGTCCAGGAGGAGGACGGCTCGGTGCTGGTCACCTTCCGCGCCAGCGGCCTGCGCGAACTGGCCTGGCACCTGTTCACCTGGAGCGACGCGGTCGAGATCCTGTCGCCGCCCGGCCTGCGCGAGATGATGGTGCAGGAGCTGCGGACCGCGCTGAAGGCGCACGAGGGGCGCGACTAGGGCCTGCTGTCGCCCGCCTTCTCCACGAACCCGCCCACCACGTCCGCGAACGCGTCCGGCCGTTCCAGATAGATGAAGTGGCCGCCGCCGGTCATGACGATCCGCCGCGCGCCCGGGATCAGGGCCTCCAGGGCGCCGGCGTGGGCGTGGACGTCAGGCATGTCGATCTCGCCGGTGACGATCAAGGTCGGGACCTTGATCTCGCCCAGCCGGCCCATGACCTCCGGCCCGTCCTTGATCATCCGCGACGCGCCGAAATTGCCGGGATGGGCGGTGAGGTCGGCCAGGACGAAGGCGCGCTGCGCCTCGGCGCCGGGCGTCAGGATGTAGGGGTCCTTGACCGCGTCGGCGAGGCGGCCCTGGGACAGCAGCCCGACCAGGGTCATGGTCCGCTTGGTGAAGTGGTCGGTGGGCCTGAAGCCGTTCACCGCCGCGCCGACCAGCACCAGGCCGTCCACGGCTTCCGGATGGGCCAGGGCGAAGTCCACGGCGATCCCGCCGCCCGACGACGAGCCCAGCACGGTGGCGTGGTCGATCCCCGCGGCCTTCATCACCGCCGCCAGGTCGCCGACGGCGTCGTAGGGCGCGGTCGCGGCCGGCGAGTTTCCGTAGCCCCGCCGGTCGTAGCGCACCACCTTGAACCGGGCGCACAGCTTGGGCCAGGCGGCGTCGAAGGCCGAGCTGTCGAGGATGCCGTCGTGCAGCAGGACCAGGGCCTTGGGCCCGGACCCGCAGGTCTCGTAGGCCACCTTGCCGCCCTCCACGGGGACGAAGGCGGGCGCGGCGAGGGCGGGGGCTGCGCCGAGCAGCAGGCAGCCGGCCGCGATCGCCCACGCGGGCGTTGAAGGCAGTCGCATCGATCTCTCCTGTGATGAAGGGCCGTCAGGCGCGCCTGAGCGTGTCCTGCCCGGCGTCGGGAAGCTGGTCGGTCGTGTCGTCCGGCGCGTATTCCAGGATGTCGCCGGGTTGGCAGTCCAGGTAGGCGCAGATGGCCTCCAGGGTCTCGAACTTCATGCCCTTCACCTTGCCGGACTTCAGCAGGGAGAGGTTGGCCTCGGTGATCCCGATGGCGCGGGCCAGGACGTTGGAGCGCACCTTGCGCCGGGCCAGCATGACGTCGAGGCGAAGGATGATCGGCATCAGACGAACGCCTCCCGGTCTTCCTCGATCTCGCGGCCCACCCGCATGACCTCGCCGATCACGAAGACCAGCAGGCCCAGCACGAAGGCCTGGACGCTGGCCATGTGGGCCCAGTTCCGGTCGATCTCGTAGCCGGTGGCGGCCAGGAACAGGTGGCAGGCGAACGGCGACACGGCGTAGGCGCACAGCCACAGGCCGATGCGGCGGAACTGCACGGCGTTGGCGGGGGCGAACACCTTGCCCCCGGCGTAGAGCCGGAAAAGGCCGCGCAGGCTCCAGAACAGCATGATGATCGGCGTGGCCCGAACGATCCCCACCAGGCAGTAGACCAGCCGGTGGACCAGGGGCAGCGAGCCGAAGGCCACCGAGTTGGGCGGCCCCTCGCCGATGTAGCAGTTGTCCGGCCCGATCCGCAGCAGCTCGCCCTTGTAGAACAGCATGGCGGCCAGGGCGGCGATCAGGATCGCCACGGAGACGCTGAGCAGGCCGGTGAACAGCCAGGCCAGGGCGCGGCTGCCCAGGCGCACGCGGCGCTGGGCGGCGGTCTCGGGCGCGGCCACGGTCTCGGCGCGCGGCTTGAGCTTGATCACGGGCATGGCGACCTCCAGTGACCTTACGTTCGTTCCGAAATTTCTTTCTGTCAAACGATAAATTCGGAAGGCCGATGCGCCCACGAATTTCGGGCTCGATAATTTCGCCGGCCCGTGTCGAGAATGGCCGGACGGTTCCGACTAGCCCTCGAAAGCGCCGGGAGGACGGCGCTCCAACCGAAGGGAATAGCGATGAAGTACATCCTGATGATGCAGTTCGCCCTGTCCGAATGGCGGACCGAGATGATCACCAAATGGCCCAGCGAGGACATCCGGGCGCACATGGAGCACCTGCGTCTGTTCCGCGAGGAATTCAACGACACGGGCGAAATGGTGGTGGCCCACGGTCTGGCCGGCCCCGACGACGCGCGGTTCGTGCGGGCCCGCCAGGGCGCGGCGCCGGAGGTGACGGACGGTCCGTTCCCCGAGACCAAGGAATTCCTGGCCGGCTACGTGATCGTCGACGTCGAGACGCCCGAGCGGGCCTACTACATCGCCTCGCGCTGGTCCGAGGGCCCCGGTCCCGGCGGCAAGCCGCTGAACCTGCCGGTCGAGGTGCGGCGGCTCATGTCGCCCAGCGGCGAGGAGATGTGACCTCGGCGGCGCTGGACCGCGCGACGATGGCCCTGCTGCGCGAGCTGGCGCCGCGGGTGCTGTCGGCCGTGGTCCGCCGCTATCGCGACTTCGCCGCCGGCGAGGACGCCGTGCAGGAGGCGCTGCTGGCCGCCGCCCGCCAGTGGCCGCAGGTCGGCGTCCCGGCCAACCCGGGCGGCTGGCTGGTCCAGGTGGCGTCTCGCCGGATGACCGACCACATCCGGGGCGAGATCGCCCGGCGGCGGCGCGAGGCGGTCGCGGCCGAGGACGAGGGCGCGGTGGTGTCGCCAGGCGACGACCTGGATGTCCTGTCGGTCGGGGACGACACGCTGGGCCTGCTGTTCATGTGCTGCCATCCGGCCCTGAGCTCGTCCTCGGCCATCGCCCTGACCCTGCGCGCCGTCGGCGGCCTGACCACGACCGAGATCGCCGGCGCCTTCCTGGTGCCCGAGGCCACGATGGCCCAGCGGATCAGCCGGGCCAAGCAGAGCATCCGGGTCTCGGGCGTGCCGTTCGAGGCCCCCGACGCCGCCGAGCGGGCCGGACGGCTGCGGTCGGTGCTGCACGTGCTCTACCTGATCTTCAACGAGGGCTACACCGCCAGCGCGGGACCGGACCTGCAGCGCGCCGATCTGGCGGGCGAGGCGATCCGGCTGGCGCGGCTGGTCCGGGGCCTGCTGCCGGACGACGGCGAGGCGGCCGGCCTGCTGGCCCTGATGCTGCTGACCGACGCCCGCCGCGCGGCGCGGACGGGGGCGGACGGCGAGCTGGTCCCGCTGGCGGAGCAGGATCGCGGCCTCTGGGATCAGGCGGCCATCGCCGAGGGCGTGGCCCTGGTCGAGGCGGGCCTGTCGCGCGGGGCGATCGGCCCCTACCAGCTCCAGGCCGCCATCGCGGCGGTGCATGACGAGGCGCCCAGGGCCGAGGACACCGACTGGCCGCAGATCCTGGCGCTGTACGGCCTGCTGGAGCGGATGGCCGACAACCCGATGGTCCGCCTGAACCACGCCGTCGCCCTGGCCATGACGCGCGGACCCCGCGTGGGCCTGCGCCAGCTGGTCGAGCTGGAGACAGACAAGCGGCTGGCCGGCCATCACCGCCTGGCGGCCGTGCGGGCGCATCTGCTGGAGATGGCGGGCGACCGGGCGGAGGCGGTCGAGGCCTACCGAACGGCGGCGGCGCTCACCGCCAGCGAGCCCGAGCAGCGGTACCTGTCGGGCCGGGCGGCGCGGCTAGCTGAGTCCTAGGCGCGGAACGCTAGGGCGCGGGGCAGCCAAGGTCCGCGACGTAGACCCGCCAGCCGCTCACGGCCGCTCCGCGCTGTTCCTCGGTTCCGCCGTTGGAGATGGTGCCGAAGGACTGGCCGGTGATCTGGTTCAGGATGGCGTCGAGCGCGTCGACGACCTGTTCCGGTCCGTAGTGGCGCACGCCCTCGAAGGCGTCGGCCGCGTGGTTCGTCAGGGAGATCGCCGGCACGGCCAGGACGTGGCGATCGTCCATGTGGGCCACGATCGCCGGAACGCCGGCGGGACCCAGCGCTTCCAGCCGCGCGAAGATCGCCCGCTGTCGGACGTCGGCGCCCGGACGTCCGCGCAGTCCGCCCAGCTCGGAAACCAGACGACGGACTTCCGCATCGTGGGCGGCGGGGGCGGGGACGGCGCGAAGGAAGGCGGCCTGGCGGGCGATCTCGCTCCGCACGCCCGCCTGCGCCTGGGCCGTGGCGGGCGTCAGCGCCTTGGGGGAATAGCCGGCGAAATAGAACTGCGGCGGCGAACCGGCCTGGGTCAAGAAGAGCAGGGCTCGCCGGTCGACGGCGGCGCGCAGGGCGTCGGGCGGCGGAAGATAGGCCTCGTCCTTGGGGTAGATCTGGACGGCGCCCGGCATGGGACCCTTGAGCGACGTCGCGTCCGCCAGGGGCGCGGCGATGTAGGCGGGGTGCTCGACGGTCTTGGCCAGGGTCGCCTGCGACAAGCCGAAGCGCGCTTCCACGATGCTGGACGAGGCGGCGACCAGCCGGGCCAGTTCGGGCGAGGCGGGGCAGGCGCGCGGCGCCGCGGCGGCGGGCCCGGCGACCAGGGTCGCGACGCACGCCCAAGGCGCGAAACGTGTCAGCACGACGAACTCCCGAAAACCCCGGCCAAGCTTGGCGCGGGAGGGGAGCGTTCGCAAGCTCAGGCCACCACCAGCTTCAGCAGCGCCAGTTCCTTCCCCCTCGGCGACCCGGTCCGCCGCTTGGGTAGTCGGCTGGTCTCGAAGGCCTCCAGCACCTTGGGGTGGATATAGGCCGCGCGGCAGACGGCCGGCGTGTTGCCCAGCAGGCCCGCCACCGCCTTGACGCAGGTGTTGAGCGTGCGCTTGGCCTCGGTCTTGGTGGCGGGCTTGGGGCTGAGGCTCAGCGCCTCCAGGGCCGCGAGCGAGCCGTACCAGGTGCGGAAGTCCTTGGCCGAGAAGTCGTCGCCGCAGACCGCACGGATGTAGTCGTTGACGTCGCTGCTCTCGATCGCGCGCCGCTGGCCGTCCTCGTCGAGATACTGGAACAATCGCTGGCCGCGCAGCTCCTGGCAGGCGCCGACGATCCGCGCCAGGCGCCGGTCGCGGAAGCCGGTGCGGTGCATCTTGCCGCTCTTGCCCCGGAACTCGAACACCGCCCCGCCGCCCGCCAGCTTCAGGTGGCGCTTCTGCATGGTGGTCAGGCCGAAGCTCTTGTTGGTCTTGGCGTATTCGTCGTTGCCGACCCGGATCAGGGTCAGTTCCAGCAGGCTGACCACGGCGGCCAGCACCTTCTCGCGCGGCAGGCCCCGGCGGGCGAGGTCGGTCTCGATCCGCCGGCGCAGGCGGGGCAGGGCGCGGCCGAAGGCGGCCATGCGGTCGTACTTGCGCGCGTCGCGGTCGGCCCGCCATTCGGGGTGGTAGCGATACTGCTTGCGGCCCTTCTGGTCGCGACCCACCGCCTGGATGTGGCCGTTGGGGTCGGGGCAGATCCAGACGTTCGTCCAGGCCGGCGGGATGGCCAGGGCCTTGATCCGGTCCAGGGTCGCCTCGTCCTTCACCGGACGGCCGTCCTCGTCGGCGTAGGCGAAGCCCTTGCCGTGCGCCAGCCGGCGGATGCCCTGCTCCTGGTCATTGACATAGGCCAGCAGGGTACGTTCGGCGGGTGTGGTTTCCAGCGTGTCGCGGGGCACGGCGGTCACCGTTCCACGGGACGGCGTACGCCGTGTTCGGAATTATCCTGGGCCATCACTCGCTCCCAACCCTAATGTCCGCCAACGTGGTAGACGGAGCGCCGGTTCCGGGAGCGACGCGCCAGACATGAACTACCGACACGCCTTCCACGCCGGCAATTTCGCCGACCTGCAGAAGCACGCGATCCTGCTGGCCCTGCTGAAGGCCCTGACGGCCGACGAGACGCCGCTGTCGGTGATCGACACCCACGCCGGGGCCGGGGCCTACGACCTGGGCGGCGACATGGCCCTGCGCTCGGGCGAGGCGGCGGCGGGGATCGGGCGGCTGCTGGCCATGCCGGACGCGCCCGCGGTGTTCGCGCCCCTGGTCGCGGCGGTGAAGGCGCTGAACGGCGGCGGGGCGGGCGGGCTCTACCCCGGCTCGCCGCTGCTGGTGGCCCGCCATCTGCGCAGGACCGACCGCTACACCGCCTGCGAGCTGCGGGCCGACGACTTCGACAGCCTGCGCCGGACCCTGGCCCCCTACGCCTTCGCCCAGGCGGTCCAGGCCGACGGCTACGCGACCGCGGCGGCGCGGGCGGGGAAGGGCGGGCGCACGTTCGTGCTGATCGACCCGCCGTTCGAGCGCAGCGACGACTACGCCCAGATCGTCGGCGCGACCAAGGCCGTGCTGGCCAGGGACAAGGACGCCGTGATCGCCGCCTGGATGCCGCTGAAGGACCTGGAAACCTTCGACGCCTTCATGCGCGCGATGGAAACCGTCACGAACGACGCGCTAGCTGCCGAACTCCGCCTCCGGCCCCTGACGGACCCGATGAAGATGAACGGCTGCGCGATGGTCATGGTCGGGACGCCCGCGTCCGCCGAAGGGGCGATCGCCGAGGTCACGACCTGGCTGGCCGACCATTTCGGCGAGACCGGGGCCAAGGCGCGGATCTGGCGCGCGTGACGCAGGCCGCCGGCCCCAGCTTCCGGGAAGCGTTCTGGGTCTGGCTCAGGGTCGGCTGCCTGGGCTTCGGCGGCCCGGCCGGCCAGATCGCCCTGCTGCACCGCGAGGTGGTCGAGCGGCGCGCCTGGATCGACGAGGAGCGCTTCGCCCACGCGCTGAGCTTCTGCATGCTGCTGCCTGGTCCCGAGGCCCAGCAGCTGGCCACCTGGCTGGGCTGGCGGCTGCACGGGGTGCGCGGCGGGATCGCGGCGGGACTGCTGTTCGTGCTGCCCGGCCTAGCCGTGATGCTGGGGCTCTCGGCCCTCTACGTCGCCCACGGCCGCGCGGCCTGGGCGGGGCCGGCGCTGCTGGGGCTGAAGGCGGCGGTGGTCGCCCTGGTGCTGCAGGCCCTGATCCGCATGGGCGGCCGGGCGATCAAGGGCGTGGCCGGCGGGTGGGCCGCGGGCCTGGCGTTCCTGGCCCTGACCTTCACCGTCGTGCCGTTCCCGCTGATCATCCTGGCGGCCGGCGCGGTCGGTTGGGCGCTGGGCGGCGGCGCGGTCGCGGCCCAGCCGTCCGAGACGTTCGCGCGGACCCCCTGGCGCACGGCCCTGGTCTGCCTGGCGGTCTGGCTGGCGCCGGTGCTGCTGGCCCTGGCCGTCTGGCCGGCGTCGACCCTGGCCAGGATGGGCGGCGTGTTCAGCCTGTTGGCGGTGGTCAGCTTCGGCGGCGCCTATGCGGCCCTGGCCTATGTGGGGCAGGCGGCGGGCGCGTTCGGCTGGCTGGCGCCCGGCCAGATGCTGGACGGCCTGGGCCTGGCCGAGACCACGCCGGGACCGCTGGTGCTGGTCCTGGTCTTCGTCGGCTTCGTCGGCGCCTACCAGAACGCCCCGGCCGAGTGGGCGTGGCTGGTCGGCCTGGCCGGAGGACTGATGGCCGCCTGGACCACCTTCGCGCCGTCGTTCCTGTGGATCTTCGCCGGCGGGCCGTTCTTCGAGCGCCTGCGCTCGCGTCCCCGCCCGGCCCGCGCCCTGGCCCTGGTGTCGGCCGCCGCCGTCGGGGTGATCGCCAACCTGGCGGTGTGGTTCGCGGTCCACCTGCTGTTCCGGACGGGCGCGGTCCACAGCTGGGGCCTGTTGCGGGCCGAGCTTCCGGACCCGGCCAGCCTCAACCTGCCCGCGGCGGGCCTGACGATCCTGGCCTGCGGCCTGGTGTTCGCCCTGCGCGCCCCGGTCCTGGCGACGGTGGGGGCCATGGTCGTCGCCGGCCTGGCGCTGGGCGCGACCGGACTGATTTGAACCTCGACCGGATTTAGCGACTCCGCCCGCTCGAAAACCGTGTTATGCTGCACTGCAACAAACGGTTGTTGGAGCTCGGCCATGACCCTTTCGTTCCTTCCCGAAACGCCCAAGATCGACCTTGAGAAGGGTCCCAACCTGCTGGCCGGCGCGGCCTCGCCGCTGTGGCTGGTGTTCGGCGGCGCGGCCGCGGCCGGAGCGACCTGGTGGTGGTGGTCGGCCCGCTGGCGCGAGGCGATCAATGTCGAGGCCCTGATGGCCACGGCCCTGACCCCGGCGCTCGCCGAAATCCCGCTGGCCCCTGAGCCTGTCGAACTGGCCCCCGAGCCGGTGATCGATCCCGTCACCGAGGCCCCCGTCCTGGCGCCGGTCGAGCTGGAGACGGCCGAGCCGGTCACCGCCGTCGCGACCGCCGTGACCGAGACCGTCGCCGAGGCGGTGCAGGAGACGCTCGACACCGCCGAGGCCGTGATCGCCGAGACCGCCGACACGGTCGAGGTCGTGGCCGAACCCGTGGTCGAGGCCGCCGTCGAGCAGGCCAAGTCGGCCGGCGACGACCTGACCCTGCTGGTCGGCATCGGTCCCAAGCTGGCGGCGTCCCTGGCCGAGCTGGGCGTCACGCGCTTTTCCGAAATCGCCGCCTGGGGGCCGGAGGAACTGGCCGATTTCGACGCCAAGCTGAGCCTGAAGGGCCGCGCCGAACGCGACGCCTGGGTGGCCCAGGCCAAGCGGTTGGCGGCGGCGGACTGATCTACATCCGATCCCCTATCTAGTTCCGTCATCCCGGGCCCTGTGCCCGGGACCCCTCTATCCGCCGCAGGTGGAGGAGGGGCGGTTCGCTGGCGAACCGCTTGCGCTTCACGTGCGAGCTGAACCAGGGGTCCCGGGCACAAGGCCCGGGATGACGGCTGTTGGGGTAAATGTGAACCTAATCCAGCCCGAAAGCCGCCAGCAGCCGGTCGGCCGCCGCCGAGGCGGGCAGGTCGCCGGCCCGCACGGCCCGCTCGACCTCGCCCGCGATGGCCGCCACGGCGGGGGCCTCGCGGAAGGCCTCGGACAGGCGGTCCTGGACCATGGCCCACATCCAGCGGCTGTCCTGGTCGGCCCGCCGCGCGGCGCGGGCGCCGTTGGCGGTCATGATCTCGCGATGGCGGCGGATCTGGGTCCACAGCGCGTCCAGCCCCGCGCCCGTCAGGCCCGAGGCGGTCAGCACCGGCGGCGTCCAGTCGGGCGAGGCCGGCGTCAGGATGTGCAGGGCGTTGCGGTAGTCGCGGGCCGAGCGCCGGGCCTTGTCCGGATCGGCGTCGGCCTTGTTGATCACCAGGAGGTCGGCCAGCTCGATCAGGCCCTTCTTGATGCCCTGCAGCTCGTCGCCGCCGCCGGGGATCAGCAGGGCCAGGAAGATGTCGACCATGTCCGACACCACGGTCTCGGATTGGCCCACCCCCACGGTCTCGGCGAGGATCACGTCGAAGCCCGCCGCCTCGCACAGCAGCATGGCCTCGCGGGTCTTGCGCGCCACCCCGCCCAGCACGCCGCCGGACGGCGAGGGGCGGATATAGGCGTTGGGGTCGACGCTGAGCCGCTCCATGCGGGTCTTGTCGCCGAGGATCGAGCCGCCGTGCCGGCCCGACGAGGGATCCACCGCCAGCACCGCCACCCGATGGCCGGCGGCGGTCAGCATCGTGCCGAACGCCTCGATGGTGGTCGACTTGCCGGCGCCCGGCACGCCGGTGATCCCGATCCGCTGGGCCCCGCCGGTGCGCGGCATCAGCCGTTCCAGCAGGGCGCGGGCGACCTTCTGGTGGTCGCGTCGGCGGCTCTCGACCAGGGTGATGGCGCGGGCCAGGGCGGCGCGGTCGCCGGCGACCAGGCGCGTCTCGAGATCGGCGATGTCGATCGGTGAAGTCACGCGTCCCGCTTAGAGGACGACGGCGGTCCCGGAAACCGAAACCATCATCATCGAGCCGTGCGGGCCCACGGTGTTGTAGTCGAGGTCGACCGCCAGGATCGCGTTGGCGCCCAGCTTCTCGGCTTCCTTGGTCAGGTTCTTCAGGGCGTCCTCGCGGGCCCGGGCCAGCACCCGCTCGTACGACTTGGAATGGCCGCCGATGAAGTCGCGGATGGCCGCCATCAGGTCCAGGACGACGTTCGCGCCAAGGATCGACTGGGCGTAGATCGCGCCCTTGTAGTCCTGGACCGGCCGTCCTTCGATGAAGGGGGTGGTCGAGATCAGCATCGAGAGGCCCTCGTCAGCGGCGTCCGGCGCGCTCGCCGTTAACTTAAGCACAAACGCCGCCGTTCGCGAGGGGCTCCCTCGGAGCGCGAGCGATTTGCGGATCGCTTTCGCGTGACACGCGAAACTGTGCCGTGGCCACTTCCTGCGGGCCCATGGTTAAGGCAGATTGGCGCCGTAGCGTTGCTGGGGGCCGCCGGGTGATCTTCGCCAAATCGCATCTCGACCTGCACAACATCCGCAACAACGTGGCGCGGGTGAAGAAGCTGTCGGACAACGTGGTCGGCGTGGGGCCGCTGGGCATCGGGCTGGACGGCCTGCTGACCTGGATTCCGGGCGCGGGCGAGCTCTACAGCCTGGGCGCGGGCGGGCTGATCGTCTGGGACGCCGTGCGCGCGCGCTCTGCGCCGATGATCGTCGTCCAGATCATGGCCATCATCCTGGTCGACACCGTGGCCGGCGCCGTGCCGGGCGTGGGCAAGGTGGCCGACATGCTGTTCACCGGCCACAAGTGGTCGGCCGACATGCTGACCAGCCACATGGACGACACGATCTATTTCGAGGGCACGCGCAAGGACGTGCAGGGCACGGCCGAGTACCGCGACCTGCTGGAGCGCATCCGGGCGGGCAAGGAAAAGCGCCGGGTCGTGTTCCTGGGCTAGACAACCAACTTCGGGGCGGGGCGTTGACTTGAGATGACAGAGCGCACCGACACCCTCGAAGGCTTCGTCGTCGACGAAGGCCGTTCCGGCCATCGCCACAAGGCGCACCAGGCTTGGCGCCACGCCGAGACCATCAAGCGATTGTCCGATCGGCTGATCGGCATCGGCCCGTTCGGCCTGGGTCTGGACGGCGTCCTGGCCTGGGTGCCGGGCGTCGGGCCGGTCTACAGCGTCGCCGCCGGCGGCCTCCTGATCTACCACGCGATGATGGCCAAGGCGTCGGCCGCCACCCTGGCGCGGATGCTGGCCTATGTGGCGATGGACACCGCCACCGACGCCGTCCCCGTGGCCGGCTGGGCCATCGACACCCTGTTCCCCGGCCACCTGATGGCGGCCAAGGCGCTGCAGAAGGACATCGAGTCCCGTCACGGCCTACCCGACGAGATCGACGCCAAGACGCGCAAGAAGCGCAAGGTGAAGAAGGCGCGGGGCTAGAGCAGCTGGTCGTACCAGGCGGTCGGCCCCGGCAGCCATCGGGCCGTGAAGTCGCATCGACCGCGACGCCAGTCGAAGACGTGTCCGTCGTCCAGGCAGGCGTCGGCCTCGAGCTGCCGGCTCAGCCACCATTCCGTCGTCAACAGGCCGGTGACGAAGGCGAGGGCCAGGCCCACGCGAGCGAGCTTCCTCATGCCGGCGACGCCTCGCGGGGCGAGGTCCCGCGCTTGCGGGGGCCGTAGGCGATCCACCACACGCCCAGGCCTGTGACCAGGCCCCAGCACGGCGCTCAGCGGCCACAGCAGGGACACGTCCGCGCCGTGCCAGCCGGTCAGCTTGACCGCCACGGCCGCGCCGGTGATCGCGCCGATCCCGGCGGCCAGGCTTCGATGGTGGCGGCCGAACTGGTGCAGGCAGGCCCAGGCGCAGGCGGCGCAGAACACATAGGGCCAGCCCAGCACCGCGCCGAACGGCAGGGCGGCGACCACCCCCGAGGCGGCGTTGGCGGCGCGCTGGGCCAGGGCCATGGCGTCGTCGGTCCAGATGATCGCCTGCGACAAGACCAGGGCGGGAAAGGCGAAGGCGAAGACGAACGCGGCGACGATACGGGAAAAGGAGGTGGTCTCGCGGGCGGGCGGCGGGAGCATGGGCGGGCTCGGAGGCTGAGGTCGGGAAGCCCCATCAAGCGCCGGGCCGGTGCGGTTCCGGCCGGTGTCCGGTGGGAGATGTCGTCAAGAGTCGGTGCAAGGGGCGCGCCTCGTCGGCGAAAAAGGCTTTGGCTCTTGTCGGGAAGCGCGTCTGCTGGACGTCTTCATGAGGTTGGATCCACCATCGGGGCGCGAACATGATCACGGTCTTCGGCGAGGGCAGGGGCTTCCGGGTCGTCTGGCTGCTGGAAGAGATGGGATTGCCGTACCGGCTGCGGGGCGTCGACCTGCTGGCCGGCGTCGAGAACGATCCCGAATTCCTGGCGATCAATCCGGCCGGCTTCATCCCGGCGCTGCAGGACGGCGACGTCGTGATGGTCGAGTCGATCGCGATCATGGAGTACCTGATCGCCCGCCACGGCCCGACGCCGCTGGCGCCCGCGCCCAACGATCCGGCCTTCCCGGCCTACCAGCAGTTCCTCCACCTGGGCGAGGCGGGGCTGGCGGGGTCGATGTATTTCGTCTCGGGCGCCCGGAACATCGCGCCCGAAGGCCAGCGCGACAATTGGAGCGCGCGCCAGGCCCTGGACGTGTTCACCACCCGCCTGACCCTGGTGACCCGACAGCTGAAGCGCTCGCCGTTCCTGGCGGGCGAGGCCTTCACGGCCGCGGACATTTCCGTCGGCTATGCGCTGGAAATGGCGAAGAAGAACGTCGGGTTCGAATTCGGCGACCTCGAGCTGGCCTATCTGACCCGGCTCCGCGCCCGCGACGGCTACCAGCGCGCCCTGGCGACGTGCCACGCCACGCGGGGATGGTGGCAGAGCTGAGTTGGAGCACTTGCTCTGGCAACGGCTCCGCCGTCTGTCCGTCCCCCAACCTCCGTCATCCTCGGACTTGTTTCGAGGACCCCTGTGTCCGCTGGTTTGCCGTTTGGGTTGGCCCGCGACCTCGCCGCTTCACGGATCGTCCTTCTTCTGGACTGAGGCAGGGGTCCTCGGAACAAGTCCGAGGATGACGGGCGTGAGAAGGGCGTTGGGGATGGGCTTGCGGGGATACAGCGCGCTCAATCCCCGCGAATCGCCGCACGAACCCCAGCAAACTCAACGCCCTGCAACAAAATCAGCGTCACAGGCGCCGCCGCGTTCAAACCGCCCGCATACTGGTCCTCGCCCTGTCGTGGGGAGGACGTCCGGCCGGCGACCGATACGTGCGACAGGGGCGGTCGAGCGGGAAGCGCTCGTCGGTGGTCTTCAGTGACGCTTCGGGCGTCCTGGGCAGGTTTCCCTGAAACATCGGGACGAAACCCTGGCGGCGAAGGATCGGCGGACGCGGCAGGCCCGGGCTGAAATCGCTCGGGCGGTCCGGAAGGGTCGTCAACCTTCCGCCCGTCGGGGGCCTCCATCGGGAGCGGGTTAAAACCCCGCACCTCGAAGGCTCACCGGAAAACGATCCGCGCGGAGCGTCCAGACCCTGTCGAAACGGTACTCTCCACAATCCTACGCCGGGCATGGCCCGGACGCTCCGCCGCCTCCCACCCGCCGGGTTTCCCCGGTCGGGGACATGCGCTCGCGCGTGTCCCCAGGTCTTGGCGCCGTGGATGCTGTTGGGGACACGCCCAAGGGCATGTCCCCGGCCCCTAGGCCGCTTCCTGCGTGTAGCCCAGCTGCTTGTTCAGCTTGTCCAGCAGCTCGATCACCGCCTCGGCGATCACGGTGCCGGGCGGGAAGATCGCGGCGGCGCCGGCGTCGCGCAGGGCCTGGAAGTCCTGGGGCGGGATCACGCCGCCGACCACCATCATGATGTCGCCGCGACCCTGCTTGGCCAGTTCGGCCTTCAATTCCGGGGCCAAGGTCAGGTGCCCGGCCGCCAGCGACGAGGCGCCGACGATGTGGACGTCGTTCTCGACCGCCTGCTTGGCGGCCTCGGCCGGGGTCTGGAACAGCGGGCCGATGTCGACGTCGAAGCCGAGGTCGGCGAAGGCGGTGGCGATCACCTTCTGGCCGCGGTCGTGGCCGTCCTGGCCCATCTTGGCCACCAGGATGCGGGGACGGCGACCGTCGGCCTGTTCGAAGGCCTCGACCATGGCCTTGGCCCGGGCGGCGGCGGGATCGGCGCCGGCTTCCTTCATATAGACCCCCTGGATCGACTGGATCGTGGCGCGGTGGCGGCCGAAGACGTTCTCCATGGCCAGGCTGATCTCGCCGACCGTGGCGTGGGCGCGGGCCGCGTCGACGGCCAGAGCCAGCAGGTTGCCGGTCCCCCGGGCGCCGTCCTCCAGCGCCTTGAGCGCGGCGGCGGTCTTGGCCGGGTCGCGCTCGGCCTTCAGCCGGGCCAGCTTCTCCAGCTGCTGGTTGCGCACCGAGGTGTTGTCGACCTTCAGCACCGGGATGTCGTCGGCGATCTCGGGCTTGTAGCGGTTGACGCCCACCACGCTCTGCTTGCCGCTGTCGATGCGGGCCTGGGTCTTGGCGGCCGACTCCTCGATGCGCAGCTTGGGCAGGCCCTGCTCGATGGCCTTGGCCATGCCGCCCAGGGCCTCGACCTCCTCGATGTGGGCCAGGGCCTTGACCGCCAGGTCGTGGGTCAGCTTCTCGACGTAGTAGCTGCCGCCCCACGGGTCGGCGACGCGGGTGGTGCCGCTCTCCATCTGCAGGAACAGCTGGGTGTTGCGGCTGATCCGGGCCGAGAAGTCGGTGGGCAGGGCCAGGGCCTCGTCCAGGCTGTTGGTGTGCAGGCTCTGGGTCTGGCCGTTGACGGCCGCCATGGCCTCGACGCAGGTGCGGGCGACGTTGTTGAACACGTCCTGGGCCGCCAGCGACCAGCCCGAGGTCTGGCTGTGGGTGCGCAGGGAGAGGCTGCGGTCGTCCTTGGGATCGAACTCGCGCTTCATCAGCCGGGCCCACAACAGCCGGGCCGCGCGCATCTTGGCCACTTCCATGAAGTAGTTCATGCCGATCGCCCAGAAGAACGACAGGCGCGGGGCGAAGGCGTCGATGCTCATGCCCGCCGCCACGCCGGCGCGGGCGTATTCGACGCCGTCGGCCAGGGTGTAGGCCAGCTCCAGGTCGGCCGAGGCCCCGGCCTCCTGCATGTGGTAGCCGCTGATCGAGATCGAGTTGAACTTCGGCATCTTCTCCGAGGTGAAGGCGAAGATGTCCGAGATGATCCGCATCGAGGGACCGGGCGGGTAGATGTAGGTGTTGCGGACCATGAACTCCTTGAGGATGTCGTTCTGGATGGTCCCGGACAGCTTGTCGGGGCTGACGCCCTGTTCCTCGGCGGCGACGATGTAGAGCGCCAGGATCGGCAGCACCGCGCCGTTCATGGTCATCGACACGCTCATCTTGTCGAGCGGGATGCCCGAGAACAGCGTGCGCATGTCGAGGATGGAATCGATGGCCACGCCGGCCATGCCGACGTCGCCCTTCACCCGCTCGTGGTCGCTGTCGTAGCCCCGGTGGGTGGCCAGGTCGAAGGCCACCGACAGGCCCATCTGGCCGGCCGCGAGGTTGCGACGGTAGAAGGCGTTGCTGTCCTCGGCGGTCGAGAAGCCCGCGTACTGCCGCACCGTCCAGGGGTTGGTCACGTACATGGTCGGGTAGGGGCCGCGCAGATAGGGCGCGACGCCCGGATAGCCGCCGGTGAAGTCGAGGCCCGCCGTGTCGTCGGCGGTGAAGGCCGGCGGCACGTCGACGCCTTCGGGCGTCTGCCAGATCGCGCCTTCGGGCGCCGCCGCGGTGACGCCGGCCGCGAAGTCGACGGTCGTGAAATCGGGGAACTTGCTCATGCTTGCGCTCCCTCGAAGGCGGCGGCGAACCGGATGGGCGTCAGGGGCGGGCAGCGGGAGTCCGGTCCGGGCACGCGGGCGCTGGGGGGATCGACGGCGAAGTCGGCGGCCTTGGGCGTGGCGACCTCCACCGGCTTGTCGTCGGCGTTGGGGAAGGCGGTGACGCCCAGGATCTTGCGGCTCTTGTCGGCGAAGGCGGCTTCCTGCGCCGCGCGGGTGGCGCCGACGATCTCGGCGATCAGGCCGCTCTCCAGCGCCTTGACGATCCCGCCGGCCGCCTCGATGGCCTGGAAGCCGCCCCAGGCGGCGCGGGCCAGCTGGTCGGTCAGGCTGTCCAGGTACCAGGAACCGCCGGCCGGGTCGGCGACGCGGCCCAGATGACTCTCCTCCATCAGCACCAGCTGGGTGTTGCGGGCCTGGCGGCGGCCGAAGGCGGTGGGCAGGCCGACGGCGTCGGTGAAGGCGCCCAGGACGATGGCGTCCGCCCCGCCGACCGCCCCGGCGAAACCCGCCGAGGTGAGGCGCAGCAGGTTGGTCCAGGCGTCGGCCCGGGTCAGCATGCGCTGGGACGAGCGGGCCTCGATCACGGCCGGGACCGACACGCCGCAGGCCTCGGTGATCCGCGCCCACAGCGCCCGGGCGGCCCGGATCTTGGCCACGCCCGTGAAGTACTCGGAGTCCAGGCTGACGCCCAGGACGATGCGCGAGAAGGCCTCTTCCACCGACAGGCCGGCGCGGACCAGGGCCTTGGCGTAGGCCAGGGCGCTGGCGGCCATCGTCGCCAGCTCCTCGGTGTTGGACCCGCCCGCCTCGTGCACGGCGCGGCCTGTGGCCAGCATCAGGCTGGCCTTGGCGTAGGTCTGGGCCAGGCGCGTCCCCACGGTCGCGGCCGAGATCAGGTGGCCCTCGATCGGGCCGGGACTGACGCCGGCCTGGGCGAAGGCGGTCAGCGGGTCCATGTGGAAGGCCAGGGGCGCGTTCGGCGCGGCCTTGGCCAGTCCGCCCAGCCAGTCGGCGGCCTTGGGACCCAGGAAGCCGGCGTCCAGGGCGACGGGGGCCAGGTCCAGCAGCACGCCGTTCAGGGCCTGGGCCAGGTCCTGCAGCGAACCGACGGCGACGCCGTTCACGCCGGTCGGGTCGACGGCCAGCAGCACCGAGGCCGCGCCGCCCTCCAGGTCCTTCATGATCTCGGCGGCGGTCTGGCGCGGATCGGGATGGGCGGCGCGCATGCGCAGGTCCCAGGGCCGCTCGGCGTCGCGGGCCCGCAGGTCGCGCGCCACGGCCACGCCGTCCTCGACGGTGTAGAGCGGCCGGATGGCGATTCCATCGGGAGTCCGGGTGATCAGGGCGTCATCGAACGCCTGGCCCTTCAAGGTCTTCTCGACCAGGGCCATCCACTTGGACCGATCCGGGGCGCCAAAATCCTCGGCCAACAGGGTGGGCGGGTGATTCACGACGTCTCTCTCCTGCACCGCAGCATTTTCTTGTTTTGGCCAGCAGATGCGCCTCTGCCCTAAGGTAGGTCAAGCGCTTGCGTGCGGTGCGAACACGCGTTTAAGCTAACAGTGTTTACATGAGCGGCCCGGAGCGGCCGCCCCAAAGGAGACGTCTTCCATGGCCTTGCCGCCGATCCTGCGCGACCGCCTGCGCCTGCCCGTCATCGCGTCTCCGCTGTTCATCATCAGCAATCCGGACCTGGTGATCGCCCAGTGCAAGGCCGGTATCGTCGGCTCGTTCCCGGCGCTCAACGCCCGGCCGATCTCGCAGCTGGACGAGTGGCTGGCGCGGATCACCGAGGAACTGGCGGCCTACGACAAGGCCAATCCCGACGCGCCCTCGGCCCCGTTCGCGGTCAATCAGATCGTCCACAAGACCAACAACCGCCTGGAGGAGGATGTCGCCCTCTGCGTGAAGTACAAGGTCCCGGTGGTGATCACCTCGCTGGGCGCCCGCGAGGACCTGAACGGCGCGATCCACTCGTACGGCGGGATCACCCTGCACGACGTGATCAACGACAAGCACGCCCACAAGGCCATCGAGAAGGGCGCCGACGGCCTGATCCCGGTCGCGGCCGGCGCGGGCGGCCACGCCGGCGCCCTGTCGCCGTTCGCCCTGGTCCAGGAGATCCGCCAGTGGTTCGACGGGCCGGTGGCGCTGTCGGGCTCGATCGCCTCGGGCCGCTCGATCCTGGCCGCCCAGGCCATGGGCGCGGACCTGGCCTATATCGGCTCGGCCTTCATCGCCACGAAGGAGGCCAACGCGCCCCAGGGCTACAAGGACACCATCGTCGAGGCCCGGGCCAACGACATCGTCTATTCCAACCTCTTCACCGGCGTGCACGGCAACTATCTGCGCCAGTCGATCGTGCGGGCGGGCCTGGACCCCGAGAACCTGCCGGTCAGCGACCCGTCGGCCATGAATTTCGGCTCGGGCGGCAACCAGGAGGCCAAGGCCTGGCGCGACATCTGGGGTTCGGGCCAGGGCGTCGGCGCCATCGACGCGGTGCTGTCGGCCGGCGAACTGGTCGCCAAGTTCGCGGAGCAGTACGAGGACGCGAAGGCGGAGCTGGCGGCCAAGACGGCCCTGACTTCGGGAAACCGCCTGGCTTTCGCGGCCCAATAGGCGGGGACGCCGCGGGGATCGACGCGCGTCGGTCCTCGGGGACTCCGGGCGGGGGGACACTGGAGGGGTTCAAACCCTCCAGGAGGACCCATGTCCAACGACGTCACGCCCCGCCTGTCGCTGCCCTTCGTGGCCGCCGGCCAGGCCCAGAAGCACATCACCGTCAACGAGGCCCTCGGCAAGCTGGACGGCCTGGTGCAGCTGGCCGTGCAGAGCCGCACGACCGCCGCCCAGCCGGCCTCGCCCGCCGATGGGGCGATGCACATCCTGCCGTCGGGCGCGACCGGCGCGGCGTGGCTCGGGACCGCCGCCGGCCTGCTGGCCCGCTATGCCGACGGGATCTGGGAAACCCTGACCCCCAAGGCCGGCTGGCTGGCCTGGATCATCGACGAGGGGCTGGCCCTGATCCACGACGGCGAGGCCTGGACCCCGCTGTCCTCGACGTTCAAGGCCCTGACCGCCGCCCGCTCGCCGTTCCTGGCCGCCAGCCGGTTCGAGATCCTCGAACAGGAGCTGACCCTGTCGGGCGCGTCGGTGGCGACCACGGTCACGATCCCCAACCGGGCCATCGTGCTGGGCGTCTCGACCCGCACCAGCGTGGCGGTCACCGGGGCGACCTCGTACAGCTGCGGCGTGGCGGGGGAGGCGGGCAAGTTCGGCTCGTCCCTGGGCGTGGCCAAGAACGCGAGCAACGTCGGGGTGATCGGCCCGACGGCCTACTACGCCGACACGCCGGTGGTGATCACCGCCGCGGGCGGCAGCTTCACCGGCGGCAAGGTTCGGGTGTCGATCCACGCGATGCGCTTCGACGCCCCGGCCGCGGTGTAGCGTCGTTGACCCCCTCCGTCGGCTTCGCCGCCACCTCCCCCAAAGGGGGAGGATCTCCCAGCGCCCGGATGCTCCCCCTTTGGGGGAGCTGTCGCGGAGCGACTGAGGGGGTCTTTCGCCGCATTGACCTTCGGCGCCAACCCCGCTACCAACCCGCCACCTTTGGGGAGTAGCCGCCCGCATCTATCAGCGGGGCCCGCCGTCAACACACTTGCTCTTCTCTTTCTTGACTGGAAGAGGGCATGGCGCGGGCGAAGGAAGCGACGAGACGCTTCCGCGGCGAGACCAATGGCGTCGGTTTCCGTTCCGGGCTGGGCGGGGTCTCCGACGCTATTGGCGTGCGCTCGGCCCGGACGGTGTTTTAGATCATGGAATCCCTGCTCGTTTCGGCCCTCGTCGTGGCCATCGCCGAGATCGGCGACAAGACCCAACTGCTGGCCATCATCCTGGCCACCCGCTTCAAGAAGCCCGTGCCGATCATCCTCGGCATCCTCGTGGCCACCCTGGCCAACCACGCCCTGGCGGCCCTGGCCGGCTCGCTGGTCTCGGGCTTCTTCGACGGCGTCTGGTTCAAATGGGCCATCGCCGTCTCGTTCATCGCCATGGCCGCCTGGGCCCTGATCCCGGACAAGGCCGACGACGACATGCCCGGCGGCGGCGGTCGCTACGGCGTCTTCCTGACCACCACCATCGCCTTCTTCCTGGTCGAGATGGGCGACAAGACCCAGATCGCCACGGTCGCCCTGGGCGCCCGCTTCCACGACGTGCTGTGGGTCGCGGCCGGCACCACCCTGGGCATGATGGCCGCCAACATCCCGGCCGTGTACCTGGGCGAGGCGGCGACCAGGATCGTGCCGCTGAAATACGTCCGTCTGGGCGCGGCCCTGATCTTCCTGGTCCTGGGCGTCTGGGCCGGGATCGAGGCCTTCAAGGGCTAAGGCAACCGAAAGTCCATCCGCTCCGTTCTTCCGCATCTGAACTGGGAGGACTGAAGATGAGCGACCTATCGCCATCGGAGTTTCACGAAGACGTCTATGCGCACCCGCTGATCTCGTGGGGCGCGGTGTTCGCGGGCGTGGCGGTGGCCATCGCGCTGGGGGCCTTGCTCAATCTGCTGGGCCTGGCCATCGGCGCGACCGCCGCCAATCCGTGGACCATGGACAGCGGCGACGCCAAGGCCCTGACGGTGGGCGGCGGTCTGTGGGTGGCGTTCTCCAACGCCGTGGCCCTGCAGGTCGGCGCCTTCATCGCCGCGCGCGCCGCCAAGTATCCGGACCATCACCGGGGCCTGTTCCAGGGCTTGGCGGTCTGGGGCGTGGCCTTCGTCCTGGCCTTCGCGGGCCTCGGCACCAGCGTCGGCGGCCTGCTGCACGGCGGTGACGCGGCGGTCACGGCCTACGCCACGGCGGCAGACGACGCCTCGGGCCCGGACGACCGGGTCAGCGACGCCGACGCCAAGGCCGCGGCCGAAAAGGCCGCCGACGTCACCGCCAGCCTGGCCTGGTGGGGCGTGGCGACCATGGTCCTGGGCGCGATCGGCGCCGTCGCCGGCGGCCGCCTCGGCGCCCGCCATCCCGTCTGGCATCGACGCGCCCGCGTCGTCATCACGCCCAGCGTCTAGGAGGCTTCGATGAAGGGCATTTTCCTCTGGCTGCTGGGCATCCCGCTGCCGGTCATCTTGCTGCTGTACCTGTTCCACGTGCTTTGACGTGACGAGGCCCGCCCGCCCTTGATGCGCGCGGGCCTCAGCGCCAAAAGGGTCCTGTACGAAGGGGACCTTGATGACCGACCGCGGCTGGGAGTTCTGGATCGACCGCGGCGGCACCTTCACCGACATCGTCGCGCGGCGTCCGGACGGGACCCTGCTGACCCACAAGCTGCTGTCGGAGAATCCCGAGCAGTACGCCGACGCGGCCGTGGCCGGCGTGCGGGCCCTGCTGGAAGGCGGAGCCGGGATCGACGCGGTCAAGATGGGCACCACCGTGGCGACCAACGCCCTGCTCGAACGCCAGGGCGAGCCGACGGTCCTGGCCATCACCCGGGGCCACGCCGACGCCCTACGCATCGGCTACCAGGCCCGGCCCAAGCTGTTCGACCGCCGCATCGTCAAGCCCGAGGCCCTGTACACCCGTGTGGTCGAGATCGACGAGCGGGTCGGCGTCGAGGGCGCGGTGCTGCGTCCGCTGGACGAGGCGGCCGCCCGCGCCGACCTCCAGGCGGCCTTCGACGCCGGCTTCCGCGCCGTGGCCATCGTGCTGCTGCACGGCTTCCGCTTCACCGATCACGAGGCCCGGGTCGCGGCGATCGCCCGGGAGGTCGGCTTCGCCCAGGTCTCGGTCAGCCACGAGGTCAGCCCGCTGATGAAGCTGGTCGGGCGCGGCGACACCACGGTGGTCGACGCCTATCTGTCGCCGATCCTGCGCCGCTACGTCGATCAGGTGGCCGGCGCGCTGGGTCGAGACACGCGGCTGCTGTTCATGCAGTCCAACGGCGGCCTGACCGACGCCAGGGCCTTCCGGGGCAAGGACGCGATCCTGTCGGGGCCGGCCGGCGGCGTAGTCGGCATGGCCAAGACCGCCGCCCAGGCCGGGTTCGAGCGGGTGATCGGCTTCGACATGGGCGGCACCTCGACCGACGTCTGCCACTTCGCCGGCGAGTACGAGCGGGCCTACGAGACCGTGGTGGCGGGCGTGCGGATGCGCGCGCCGATGATGAACATCCACACCGTGGCGGCGGGCGGCGGCTCGATCTGCTCGTTCGACGGCGCGCGGTTCCGGGTCGGTCCGGCCTCGGCGGGCGCCAATCCCGGCCCCGCCTGCTACCGGCGCGGCGGACCGCTGACGGTGACCGACTGCAACGTCATGCTGGGCAAGCTGTCGCCCGACTTCTTCCCGGCGGTCTTTGGCCCGAACGCGGACCAGCCGCTGGACCGCGACATCGTCGTGGCGCGCTTCGAGGCGATGGCGAGCGAGATTCAGACCGCCACCGGCAAGGCGACGACGCCGGCCGAGATCGCCGAAGGCTTCGTGACCATCGCCGTCGAGAACATGGCCAAGGCCGTCCGGCAGATCTCGATCCAGCGCGGCTACGACGTCACCCGCTACGTCCTGGCCTGCTTCGGCGGGGCGGGCGGCCAGCACGCCTGCCTGGTGGCCGACGCCCTGGGCATGACCAAGGTCATGATCCATCCCTTCGCCGGGGTGCTCAGCGCCTACGGCATGGGCCTGGCCGACCTGCGGACCCTGCGCGAGGCGACGGTGGAATTGCCGTTGGCGCAGGCGGCGGACCTGCCCGAACGCGCCGCCATCCTGGCTTCGGAAGCCGAGACCGCCTTGCGCGCCCAGAACGTGCCCCTGGAACGGGTCGAGACGATCGCCAGTCTGCTGGTCAAGTACGCCGGAACCGACACCCCGTTGCGCGTGCCGTTCGGCGAACCCGACGCCGTGCGCTCGGCGTTCGAGGCGTTGCACCAGCGGCGCTTCGGCTTCACCTCGCCGAGCACGGCGCTGATGGTCGAGGCCCTGGCCGTCGAGGCTGTCGGCCACACCGACGCGGGCGGCGCGCCAGACCTAGGGGCCGGCGCGGAAACCAAGCCCGAGCCCCTGGCGACCCTCGCCGTCCGCATGGCCGGCGCCGAGCACGCCGCGCCGGTGTTCGACCGCGCCACCCTGCCGATCGGCGGCGAGGTGGCGGGCCCGGCCATCGTCCGCGAGGCCACCGGCACCACGGTGATCGAGCCCGGCTGGCGCGCCGTGGTCGACCCGCACCTGAACCTGGTCCTCGAGCGTATCGTCCCGCTGCCCAAGCGCCAGGCGGCCGGGACCAAGGCCGATCCGGTGATGCTGGAGGTGTTCAACAACCTCTTCATGGCCGTGGCCGAGGAGATGGGCTTCGCGCTGCAGAACACGGCCTACTCCGTCAACATCAAGGAGCGGCTGGACTTCTCCTGCGCCCTGTTCGACCACGACGGGAACCTGATCGCCAACGCTCCGCACATGCCCGTGCACCTGGGCTCGATGGGCGACAGCGTGCGGGCGATCCGCGACGGACGGCTGCACGACGGCCGAGGCCTGAAGCCCGGCGACGTCTACATGCTCAACGCCCCCTACAACGGCGGCACCCACCTGCCGGACGTGACGGTGGTCATGCCGGTGTTCGACGCGTCGGGCGCGCTGACCTTCTACGTCGCGGCGCGCGGCCACCAGGGCGATATCGGCGGGATCACCCCCGGCTCGATGCCGCCGAACAGCCGCACGGTGGAGGAGGAGGGGGTCCTGATCGAGAACTTCCTGCTGGTCGAGGGCGGGCGGTTCCTGGAGGCCGAGGTCCGGGCCCTGCTGGCCTCGGGCGCGTGGCCGGCCCGCAATCCCGACCAGAACATCGGTGACCTCAAGGCCCAGGTGGCGGCCTGCGCCCGCGGGGCCGAGGCCCTGACCGGCATGGTCGCCGAGTTCGGCCAGGACGTGGTCGAGGCCTACATGGCCCACGTGCAGGACAACGCCGAGGAGGCCGTGCGGCGCGTGCTGGCGACCTTGGCGGACGGCGCGTTCGCCTATGAACTGGACGACGGCCCGGTGGTGAAGGTGGTCATCACCGTCGATCGGGCGGCGCGCACGGCGCGGGTCGACTTCACCGGCACCAGCGACCAGGTCCCGACCAATTTCAACGCCCCGGCCTCGATCTGCCGGGCGGCGGCGCTGTACGTGTTCCGCACCCTGGTCGACGACGAGATCCCGATGAACGACGGCTGCCTGCGGCCGGTCGAGCTGGTGATCCCCGAGGGCTCGATGCTGCGGCCGCGCTATCCGGCGGCGGTGGTGGCGGGCAATGTCGAGACCAGCCAGGTGGTGGTCGACGCCCTCTACGGCGCACTGGGCGTGATGGCGGCGGCCCAGGGGACGATGAACAACTTCACATTCGGTGACGACCGGCGGCAGTACTACGAGACCATCTGCGGCGGGGCCGGTGCGGGGCCGGACTTCGACGGCGCCGACGCGGTCCAGACCCACATGACCAACAGCCGCCTGACCGATCCGGAGGTGCTGGAGAGCCGCTATCCGGTGCTGGTCGAGGCGTTCCAGGTCCGGCGCGGCTCGGGCGGGACGGGCGCGCATCGCGGCGGGGACGGGGTGGTGCGGCGGATCGGCTTCCGCGAGCCGATGACCGCGACCCTGCTGTCGAACCGCCGGCGCGTGGCGCCGTTCGGCCTGGCGGGCGGCGGCGAGGGCGCGCTGGGCAAGGCCCGGCTCGAGCGGGCGGACGGTTCGGTGGTCGTGCTGGGCGCGACGGACGCGGTGGAGGTCGCGGCGGGCGACGCGATCGTGATCGAGACGCCGGGCGGCGGGGGATACGGGGCGGGTTAGGTTCGTGGAACGACTGGGGACAGGCGCATGCGCCTGTCCCCAACCCATGTGTGGAGCTTAGGCCAGCACGACCTTCCCATCCACGCGACGCGCAATCCCCAGCGGGTTGGCGTCCTGCAGTTCCGGCGGCAGCAGGGCGGCCGGCAGGTTCTGGTACGAGACCGGGCGCAGGAAGCGGAAGATGGCCAGCGAGCCGACCGAGGTCGAGCGGCTGTCCGATGTCGACGGGTAAGGGCCGCCGTGGACCATGGCGTGGCCCACCTCGACGCCGGTGCCGAAGCCGTTGACCAGCACGCGGCCGGCCTTCAGCTCCAGGGTCGGCAGCAGGGCGCGGGCCAGGTCGGTGTCGGCCTCGTCCATGTGCACGGCGATGGTCAGCTGGCCTTCCAGGGCGGCCAGCACCTGGATCAGCTGGGCCAGGTCCTTGGCGCGGACCACCAGCGAGGCGGCGCCGAACACTTCGTCCTGCAGGTGCGGCGTGGTCAGGAAGGTGGCCGCGTCCACCGCGAACAGGGTCGCGCGGCCCTGGCCGTGGCCGCCTTCCAGGCCGTGGGCCACCTGGGTGACGCCGGCCGTATCGGCCAGCGCCTTCACGCCGCCGGTGTAGGCCTTGCAGATGCCGGGGGTCAGCATCTGGCCGGCCGGGGCCTTGGCGACGGCCTCGGCGGTGGCCGCCAGGAAGGCGTCCAGCTCGGGGCCGTCGATGGCCAGGATCAGGCCGGGATTGGTGCAGAACTGGCCCGCGCCCTGGGTCAGGGCGGCGACGAATTCGGGCGCGATGGCCGCGCCGCGCGCCTTCAGGGCGTTGGGCAGAAGCAGGACCGGGTTGATGCTGCTCATCTCGGCGTAGAACGGGATCGGCTCGGGACGGCCCTGGGCGATGGCCGTCAGGGCCAGGCCCGCGCGGCGCGAGCCGGTGAAGCCGGCGGCCTTGATGCGGGGATCGGCGACCAGGCCTTGCGAAATCTCGATGCCCGCGTCGTGCAGCATGGCGAAGACGCCGGACGGCAGGCCGGCTTCCTTCACGGCCGCCTGGACGGCGCGGCCGACCAGTTCCGAGGTGCCGGGGTGCGCCGGGTGGGCCTTGACCACCACCGGGCAGCCGGCCGCCAGGGCCGAGGCCGTGTCGCCGCCCGCCACCGAGAAGGCCAGGGGGAAGTTGCTGGCGCCGAACACCGCCACCGGGCCCAGCGGCACGTTGCGCAGACGCAGATCCGGACGGGGCAGGGGCGCGCGATCGGGCTGGGCCGGGTCGATGCGGGCTTCCAGCCAGCCGCCGTCGCGCAGCACGCCGGCGAACATCCGCAGCTGACCCATGGTGCGGCCGCGCTCGCCTTCGAGACGGGCGCGGGGCAGGCCGGTCTCGGCCATGGCGCGGACGATCAAGTCGTCGCCGATCGCCTCGATCTTGGCCGCGATGGTCTCCAGGAACACCGCGCGCTGCTCGGGCGAGGTGGCGCGGTAGAGGCCGAAGGCCGCCGCCGCCAGGGCGCAGGCCTCGTCCAGGTCGGCCTTGGTCGCGCCGCCGAAGGTGACGTCCAGGGCGTTCCCCGTGCTGGGGTCGACCGCCAGGATCGGGCCGCCGGTTCCGGGGCGGGCGCCGCCGTCGATCAGAAGTTCACCGGTGATGGTCAAGGCGCGGTCCTCGTGGTGTCGGAGTGGGTTTGAATTGGCCGTGGCTCTTAGATGATACCGCTCCCATTCTCGTCAAGCGGCGTGGGGGCAGACAGAGTGTTTCACGGAAGCTACGTTCGGCGGGCAACTCCGGGGGAACGGATTCTGAATGGCGAAGCGGCCGGCCACGATCATCCATGTCGCCGAAAAGGCGCGCGTGTCGGTCAAGACGGTGTCGCGGGTGCTCAACGACGAGCCCAACGTCACCCCTGACCTGAAGGCGCGCGTGCTCGCGGCAGTCGAGAAGCTGGGCTACAGCCCCAGCAAGGCCGCGCGGACCATGGCCGGGTCGCGCTCGTACCTGCTGGTGGCCTTCAACGACCGCCGCCTGACTCTGGACAACTGGCGCAGCGAGCGCGGCAACGAGTGGATCGACCAGATGCTGTACGGCGCCATGCTGCGCTGCGAGCAGTCGGGCTACCACCTGATGTTCGAGCTGGTGGACCGCGAATCGGACCAGCTGGAAAAGCAGATCACCGCCGTGCTGTCGTCGCTGCAGCCCGACGGCGTGATCCTGACGCCGCCCAACTGCGAGAACCCGGTGGTGCTGGGCGCCTTGAAAAAGCGAAGTATCCCGTTCGTGCGCCTGAACACCCCGGTGCGCGGGCAGGGGCCGCGGGTCTACATGGACGACCGCGCCGCCGCCCGCCAGGCGACCAAGCACCTGCTGGGCCTGGGCCACACGCGTATCGCCATGATCGCCGGCGACTACAAGTTCTCGTCCTCGATCCTGCGGGTCGAGACGTTCGAGGCGACCATGGAGGCGGCGGGCCATCCCGTGCCCGAGGCGCGGATCTACAAGGGCGACTTCACCTTCGAGGCCGGGGTGGCCGGGGCGCGGGCCCTGCTGGACCTGCCCGATCCGCCGACCGCGATCATGGCCTCGAACGACCAGATGGCCCTGGGCGTGGTCAGCGTCGCCCAGGCGCGCGGCCTAACGGTGCCGGGCGACCTGTCGATCCTCAGCTATGACGACACGATCGGCGTGCGTCTCAGCGCCCCGTCCCTGACGGCGGTGCGCCAGCCGGTGGCGAAGATGGCTGAGAAGGCCGCCGACATGCTGATCACGGCCAGCGCGGCGGGCGAGAAGCAGATCGCCGGCAACACCCTGGTACCGTTCGAGCTGATGGTGCGCGCCTCGACGGGGCCGGCGCCGAAGTGACGGGATCGGGGACAGGCGCAGGCGCCCGTCCCCGGCCGTAGTCCTACTTGCCGTCGTACGAAACCGGCAGCGTCTTGGCCGCCAGGGTCACGTCGGCCTTGGCGCCCAGGTCGCGGGACGAGGCGCCCAGCGACACCTCGTAGGCGCCGGCGGCGATGTTCCAGGTCTTGGCCTTGGAGTCGAACGTCGCCAGCAGGCGCGGATCGACGCTGACGCTGACCGTGGTGCTGGCGCCTGGAGCCAGGTCGACCTTCTTGAAGCCGCCCAGGCGACGCGGGGCCTCCCAGTTCGAAGCGCCCTTCGGCCCGACATAGACCTGAGGCACGTCCTTGCCGGCGGCCTTGCCGGTGTTGGTCACCTTGAAGCTGACGGTCAGCGTGTCGCCGGCGACGCTGGTCTTCAGGTCGCTGTAGCCGAAGGTCGAGTACGACAGGCCGTGGCCGAAGGCGAACAGCGGCTGGTGGCCCTTCTTGTCGAACCACTTGTAGCCGACCGCCGCGCCCTCGATGTCGTAGTTCGCGTCGACCATCAGCTCGGGCTTGCTGTTGTCGCCGTCGATGACGGGACGCGGCAGCTGGTCGGCGCTGGCCGGGAAGGTCACCGGCAGGCGGCCGGACGGGTTGACCTCGCCGGTCAGGACGCGGGCGACGGCTTCGCCGCCGTTGGTGCCCGGGAACCAGGCCTCGACCACGGCGCCCACCTTGGAGAGCCACGGCATCAGCACCGCGCCGCCGGTTTCCAGCACGACGGCGGTCTTGGCGTTGGCCGAGGCCACCGCGTCGATCACCGCGTCCTGGTTGTCGGCCAGGGTCAGGGAATAGTCCTGGGATTCGGCCGCCCACTGGTGGGCGAAGACGATGACCAGGTCGGCGCCGGCGGCGGCCTTGGCGGCGGCGGCCGGGTCGGAGCCGTCGTCATAGACGAACTGGGCGCCGGGATTGCGGGCCTGCAGCGCCTTCAGCGGCGAGTTGGGGTGGTAGACGATCGGGCCGGGGAAGCCCTTGGGGCCCAGGCCCTTCACCGCCATGCCGCCGATCGGGAACACCTGCGACGAGCCGCCGCCCGACAGCACGCCGACGTCGGAATGCGAGCCGATCACGACGATTTTCTTGGCCCCCTTGGCGATCGGCAGCAGGCCGCCGTCGTTCTTCAGCAGGACGATGGCCTCTTCCGCATCGGCCTGGGTGACCTTGGCGTGGGCGGCGAAGTCGATCGGGCCCTTGACCACCGGATGGTCGAACAGGCCGTGGGCGAACATCGAGCGGGTGATGCGCTTGGCCATGTCGTCCAGCCGGGCCTGCGGCACCGAGCCGTCGGCCACGGCGGCCTTCAGCGGCGCGCCGAAGAAGGGCTCCTTGTCGAAGGTGTAGGCCGACTCCTGGTCCAAGCCCGCATTGGCGGCCTTGGCGGTCGAATGGGTCGCGCCCCAATCCGACATCACATAGCCCTTGTAGCCCCAGTCCTTCTTCAGGACCTCGTTCATCAGCCAATCGCTCTCGCAGGCGTAGACGCTGTTGATGCGGTTGTAGGCGCACATCACCGAGCCCGGCTGCGACTGCTCGATGGCCAGTTCGAAGGCCAGGAAGTCGGACTGGCGGGCCGCCGCGTCGGCGATGTTGGAGCTGACCGTCATGCGGTTCGTCTCCTGGCCGTTCAGCGCCCAGTGCTTGATCGTCGAGATGATGTTGTTGGACTGGATGCCGCGGATCTGGGCCCCGACCATCACGCCGGCCAGCAGCGGATCCTCGCCGCCGTATTCGAAGTTGCGGCCGTTGCGCGGGTCGCGGGCCAGGTTGACGCCGCCGGCCAGCTGGACGTTGAAGCCCGAGGAGCGGGCCTCCGAGCCGATCATCGCGCCGCCTTTGAAGGCCAGGTCCGGGTTCCAGGTCGCGGCGGTGGCGATTCCCGAGGGCAGGGAGGTGCGCTCCAGATAGGGGTCGCTCGACTCACGCTGGGTGGCGACGCCGACGCCGGCGTCGGTTTCCCACTGCGGGGGCACGCCCAGGCGCGCGATTCCGGGGATGTAGCCGGCCGAACCCATGCGGGCCTCGGCGTGCGGCGTGAACTTGGGTTTCTCCTGGTTCGAACCGAAATAGCCGAACACCAGGGTCAATTTCTCGTCCTGCGTCATTTGCGCAACGATCAGGTCGGCGCGCTGATCGGCGCTCAGCTTGGGGTTCATCCAAGGTTTCGAGGCGCTCGCGGTCGCGGCCTGAGCGTGAGCGGCGGCCGTCGGCAGCGCCGTGGTCAGCATCAGAGCCATCACCAGGCTGCGCATTTGCTGTCGCTTCATTCTTTTTCCTCCCATTTACGTCTTAAGCTATACGCGTGGCGTTCTTTGTCAAATCTTGCCGGTCGGCGACTATTTTCAACTAATCACGACGAACGAAACGGCGCTTTCAACTAAGTCGTAAATAGATAGCTGATTGACAACGTTGTCGTACTGTAGCTATTCACAAGACGCAAGTCGCGACCACAAAGGATCGCGCGCAGGGAGGGATGAAGATGAAGCTCCGCAAAACCCTATTGGCCGGCTCGTCGGCCGTGGCGGCCATGATCGCCGCGACCGCCGTCCAGGCTCAGACCGCTCCGGCGGCGGCCGACAGCACCCAACTCGAAGAGATCACGGTCACCGCCACCAAGCGGGAGACCAACCTGCAGGACACCCCGATCGCCATCAGCGCGTTCGGTCAGAGCCAGCTCGACCGTAACCAAGTCAAGGACGTCACCGACCTGGCCAAGTTCGTGCCGTCGATGGCCATCAACCAGCAGGGCGACCAGGGCGCGATCCTGATCACCATGCGCGGCATCGGCAACGACACCGCCTTCACCGAAGTGGCCGACCCGGAAGTCGCCATCTATGTCGACGGCATCTACTCGCCGCGCGCCCAGGGCGCGGCCGTGCTGATGTACGACGTGGACGCCGTCGAAGTGGCGCGCGGCCCGCAAGGCACGCTGTTCGGCCGTAACGCCACCGTCGGCGCCGTCAGCATCCGCACCGCCAAGCCGACGCTGGGCGACTACTACGGCAACGCCGAGGTCGTCGGCGGTTCGTACAACCGCCTGGGCGCCCGCGTGGCGGTCAACATGCCGGTGTCGGACACCTTCGCCCTGCGCCTGGCGGCGATCACAGAGCGCCACGACGGCTACGCCGACTTCCAGCGTCCGCCCGAAGTGGTGGGCGTCAGCCCGTCGGCCTTCGTCACCCAGGGCAAGAAGTACTACGCCCAGGACCAGCGCTCGGCCCGCCTGAGCGCCCTGTGGAAGCCGAACGACAACTTCACCTGGAACGTCAACGTCGAGGGCTACCAGGACACCGGCGCTCCGATCATCGCGCTGGCCCAGACCCCGCGCGCCGGCCAGAAGAAGTGGTCGGCCCTGATCGACACCGCCCCCGAGAGCGACCGCTTCTCGTACGGCGTGCGCAGCACGATGGACTATTCCATCAATGAGAAGGTCGGCCTGACCTACATCACCGGCTGGCAACGCGTGGGCGGCAGCGCCAACAGCGACGCCGACGCGGGCATCCTGGGCGTGACCCGTCCGGACGGCTCGCTGACCAAGGGCGGCTTCGGCGAGAACCACACCGTCTGGTCGCGCAACGACGCCTGGAGCCACGAAGTCCAGCTGAAGTCTCAGGGCGACAACGTCGTCGACTGGATCGTCGGCGGCTTCTACAGCCACGAAGACAACTCGATCCGCTTCGACATCGACCAGCGCGACGGCTATCGCAACGGTCCGATGAGCTGGTCGGGCAGCTTCATCCAGGCCAAGCGCACGGTGGAATCGAAGGCCGCCTTCGGTCAGGCGACCTGGCACGTGAACGACCGCATCCGCCTGACCGGCGGCGTGCGCTACACCGACGACACCAAGCAGGACCAGGGCGGCCGGAACGTCACGTTCAAGGGCTACAACGACTGCCTGACCGCGGAAGCCACGGCTCCGAACGGCGGTCATCCCGAGCGTTGCGACAACGGCATCTTCGGCCGTGACCGCGGCGCGACGGCCGACCAGCTGCTGGCCCTGCTGGGCCCGGGCTACAGCATCAGCAACAACGACGTGAAGGGCAGCTGGGACAAGTTCACCTGGCTGGCGCGCGCCGACGCCGACGTGAGCGACGACGTGCTCGTCTACGGCAGCGTCAGCACCGGCTTCAAGTCGGGCAACATCGAGGACGGCGGCCTGCTGGCCGACCCCGAAACCCTGACCAACTACGAAGTCGGTTCGAAGATCCGCTTCCTGGACGGCCGGGCGACCCTGAACCTCGCGGCCTACTACGAGGACTTCAAGGGCTACCAGGTCAACCAGGTGCTCACGACGTTCAAGCCGGACGGCACGGTCGACAAGTCGCAGGTCATCACGACCAACGCCAAGGGCGCCCAGGCCTACGGCATCGAGGCCGAACTGACCGCCAACCTGACGGCCAACGACCGCCTGCAGATCTCGGCGACCGCCCAGGACACCAAGATGGACGAGCTGATGGCCGCCGACGGGCGCATCGGCCCGAACGACGCGGCCCACGCGGTCCAGCTGAAGGGCAACGAGCTGCCCCACGCCCCGCACTTCTCGGGCACGGTGGCCTACGAGCACATCTTCGAGCTGGAGAACGGCCGGATCGTCCCGCGGATCAGCACGCACTTCGAAAGCAAGAGCTGGCTGTCCTACTTCAACCAGGGCAAGCCGGACCAACAGGGCAGCTACACCCGCACGGACGTGACCCTGCGTTACGAACCGGCGGAAGCCCCCTGGTCGGCCGAAGTGTTCGTCCAGAACCTCGAGGACAAGAACATCAAGACCGGGGCCGGCGCCGCCGGCGTGCCGAACTACGATCCGATCTGGACGGCGGTCTACCAGCCGCCGCGCACCTGGGGCGTTCGTCTGAAGACGAAGTTCTAGGCCGATCCCAAGTCCCCGTCCGGCCCAGCCGGGCGGGGATGACCGCTTGAAGCCCGGTCCTCCCCCCGGACCCCGCTTCAGGAGCGGCGCGTCCTTTCTCGAGAGGGGCGCGCCGCTCCCCCCCTATCTTTGAGCGTATTGCCTCCCAGACTGCGCTCTGACCCGGGTGACGGCGCTCCTGACCGTCACCCGGGATTTTTCTTTTCCGGACCGCTCTGGACTCGGGCTTTCGTCCAATCTTCCAGACGTCTCCCCAGACGTCTCTAAGGAGCCGCTCATGACCGGGAACCGCATCGTCATCGTCGGCGGCGGCACGGCCGGATGGCTGACCGCCGCCTATCTGGCCAAGCGCCTCGGCGCCGACCGGCCGGACGGGGCGAAGATCACCCTGATCGAGGCGCCGGACATCGCCACCATCGGGGTGGGCGAGGGCACTTTCCCCACAATCCGTTCCACCCTGGCCGAGCTGGGCGTCAGCGAAGCGCGGTTCCTGCGCGAGAGTTCTGCGACCTTCAAACAGGGCGTCCGGTTCGTGGATTGGGAGCGGCGTTCGGAACGTGGGAAATCTTCCGAATACTTTCACCCGTTCAACCTGCCGCTCCGACCCAACGGTCGCGATCTGTCGCCCTATTGGCTGCTGGACCACCAGGCGGGCGGGTCCTTGCCGTTCGCCGACGCGGTGACGACGCAGGGGACGCTGATCGCCGAAGGGCGGGCGCCCAAGCGGCTGGAGGACCCCGACTTCCAGGGGCCGATGAACTACGCCTACCATTTCGACGCCGCGCGCTTCGCCGATTTCCTGCGCGGGGTGGCGGTCGAGGCGGGCGTCACGCACCTGAAGGGCAAGGTCGACGGGGTGACCCGCGACATGACCGGCGACATCGCCTCGATCCAGGCGGGCGAGCTGGGGACGATCGAGGGCGACCTGTTCGTCGACTGCTCGGGCTTCCGCGCCCTGCTGATCGGCGAGGCCCTGGGCGCGCCGTTCAAGCGGGTGGACGACGTGCTGTTCAACGACCGGGCCCTGGCGATCCAGGTCCCGTACGAGACGCCCGACGCGCCGATCAATCCCTACACCCTGGCCACCGCCCACGAGGCCGGCTGGACCTGGGACATCGGCCTCGATAGCCGCCGGGGCGTCGGCTACGTCTTCTCCAGCCGCCACACCGACGAGGCCCGGGCCGAAGAGGTGCTGCGCGGCTATGTCGGCAAGGCGGGCGACGGGCTGAACGCCCGGCTGCTGAAGTTCCAGACCGGCTATCGCGAGCGCCAGTGGATCGGCAACTGCGTGGCCGTGGGCCTGTCGGCTGGCTTCTTCGAGCCGCTGGAATCGACCGGCATCATGCTGATCGAGGTGGCCGCGACGATGATCGCCGAGGTCTTCCCGCTGCGCGACCGCGCGGCCCGCGACGCCGCCGCCCGCACCTTCAACGCCGCCATGGTCGGCCGCTTCGAGCGGATCGTCTCGTTCCTCAAGCTGCACTACTGCCTGACCAGGCGCGACGAGCCGTACTGGCGCGACAACGCCGATCCGTCCACCTGGCCCGAGGCCCTGCGCGACCTGCTGGCCCAGTGGAAGCACCGCCCGGTGTCGCGGTTCGACTTCCTGATCGACCTCGAGACCTTCCTGCCGTCCAGCTACCAGTACATCCTGTACGGCATGAACGCGGCCACCGACTTCGCGCCCGTCGAGGGACGCTACGACGAGGGCGCGGTCGCCAGGCAGAGCTTCGCCAAGGTCGCGGAGGCCGGCCGCGAGGCGCTCAAACACCTGCCGCCGCACCGGCAGCTGGTCGAGGCGTACTACGCGCGACCCTAGATCTTTCCCTCCCCCTTGTGGGGAGGGTGGCCCTGGCGGAGCCAGGGTCGGGTGGGGTTTGCTGAGTCAGCAATTCCGCCTCGTCCAACACCCTGCACAGATTCCTCACCCCTCGGCTTCGCCGCCACCCTCTCCACAAGGGGGAGGGAAGGATTTCAGGCGCCCCCTTGACGAACCCATAACTCGCCAGTTATGCGTAACTCATAGCCAACGGGTTATGAGTTGCCATGACCGACGCCCACGACGTGCTCTTCAGAACGCTCGCCGATCCCACCCGACGGGGGATCTTCGAGCGGCTGTGCCTGGACGGTGAACAGACGGTGGGGGCCCTGACGATCGTCGCCGGGGTGTCCCAGCCGGCGGTGTCCAAGCACCTGGGCGTGCTGAAGCAGGCCGGACTAGTGCGCGACCGCCAGGACGGCCGCCAGACCCACTACAGCGCCCAGCTGAACGCCCTGGCCCCGTTGATCGATTGGACAAGCCGCATGGCCGGGTTCTGGGAAGCCCGGTTCGACAACCTCGAAGACCTGCTCAACAGGATGGACCAATGACCAGCACCGAGACCGAAACGCGCACCGTCGTCGTCGAACGCGACATCGCGCATCCCCCCGAAAAGCTCTGGCGCGCGCTGACCCAGCCGCACCTGATGGAGGAGTGGCTGATGAAGAACGACTTCAAGCCCCAGGTGGGCCACGGCTTCCAGCTGCGCGGCGAGTGGGGCGGGGTGCTGGACTGCGAGGTCCTGGCCCTCGAGCCGAACAAGACCCTGTCCTACACCTGGAACCACGAGCATCCCGACCCGGCCTACGCCCTGCAGAGCGTGGTGACCTTCACCCTGACCCCGACGCCCACGGGCACGCATCTACGCGTCGAGCAGGCGGGCTTCAGCCCCACCCAGAAGCAGGCCTACGGCGGCGCCCACGCCGGCTGGAAGCAGTTCCTGGGCAACCTCGACCAGCTGCTGGACCGGCTGGACTAGCGCCAATTCGTCGTCGTCCCGGACGGCGCGAAGCGCCGATCCGGGATGGCTGCCGCAAAGACAAGGGAGAACCCCGTGAACTTCAACACCCTCATCCGCCAGACCCATCGCTGGCTGTCGATCGTCTTCACGGCGGGCGTCGTCGGCTACATGATCGTCATGACCAAGGGGCAACCCCCGGCCTGGGTCGGGCTGTTCGCCCTGGTCCCGCTGATCTTGCTGCTGGTCAGCGGTCTGTACATGTTCGTGCTGCCGTACGTCACCAAGGGACGACGACGCGCGGAAGGATAGGGAGCCGGCGCCATGACCGAGCCGAAACTGCTGTCCGGCGGCAATCCGCAGATCGCCAAGGGCTACGGCGAGGGGCCGATCCAGGCCTATGTCGCGGCGATGCCGGGCTGGAAGAGCGCGGTCGGGCGCAAGCTGGACGCCTTGATCACCGCCGCCGTCCCCGACGTGCGCAAGGCGGTGAAGTGGAACTCGCCCTTCTACGGGGTCGAGGAGAAGACCTGGTTCCTCAGCTTCCATGTCTACGACCGCTACATCAAGGTGGCCTTCTTCCGCGGCGCGGCGCTCGATCCCCCGCCGCCGGTGGGCTCCAAGCAGAAGGACGTGCGCTATTTCCACGTCCACGAAGACGAGGCTGTCGACGAAGCCCGGTTCAGCGACTGGGTGAAGCAAGCCAGCCGGTTGCCCGGCGAACGCATGTGAACCGCCAGTACGAGGTGTGAGGCGATGAAGAAGCAGATGGGCGGGCCGGTGGAAGGCCCGCCGTCCGAACTGATCGACAAGGCCATCGCGGCGTTGGACGGCGATTGGCGCGGCCAGGCCCTGGCCAAGATCCGCCAGCTGATCCACGAGGCCGATCCCGGCGTGGTCGAGGAATGGAAGTGGGGGATTCCCGTGTGGTCGCACGACGGGATCATCTGCACCGGCGAGACCTACAAGGCGGCCGTGAAGACCACCTTCGCCAAGGGCGCGTCGGTGGAGGACCCCTCAAGCCTGTTCAATTCCAGCCTGGAGGGCGCCACGCGGCGGGCGATCGACTTCCGCCAAGGCGAGGCGATCGACGAGGCGGCGTTCAAGGCGCTGATCCGCGCCGCCGTGGCGCTGAATGCGTCCACGAAGAAGGCGCCGAAGAAGCGCGCCTAGAGTTCGGGATTTCCGGAAAGAACTTGGGCCCGCCGGTCGTCCGCGCGGGCCCAAGTCGTTTTCGTGAGGTCAGGCGTTAGGCCAGGGTGGTGACGACGTCGATGTTGCCGTGCACGGCCTTCGAATACGGGCAGATCGCGTGGGCGGCGTCGATCAGCTCTTGGGCGACGTCGCGGTCGAGGCCCGGCAGGCCGACGGCGAGGCGGGCTTGCAGGAAGAAGGCGCCGGCTTCGTTGACCAGGTCGATCTCGGCGTCGACCGACGGGTCGGTCAGGGCGATCTTGCGTTGGCCGGCGGCCAGCTGGATCGCGCCCAGATAGCAGGCCGACCAGGCCGCGCCGAACAGGTTCTCGGCGGCGGGGTGGGGCTGGGGCAGCTTGATATCCAGGAAACCGTCGGCGCTGCGCGCCGCGCCGTTGGCGCCGGCCGTGGTGTGGGTCTTGCCGGTGAAAAGAACCTTGGCGGTCATGGGAGAGCTCCTTTTGGGTTTGTTGATCGCATCCGCTTCAATCGGATGCGATGTAATTAGTCGCGCCTCCGGAGCGAGTCAAGCACTTCCGATTTAATCGGATACGATTTATATATGCGGGCAACGAACCCCGCCCTGGAGGCGCAAATGCCCACGACCGCCCAGACCCCGCCGACCGGCGGCGACGACCGCAAGCTGCCGACGTTCCTGTGTTTCGCGATCTATTCGGCGAACCTGGCCTTCGGCCGCGCCTACAAGCCCCTGCTGGACGCGCTGGGCCTGACCTACACCCAGTATATCGCCCTGGTGGCCCTGGCCGACGAGGACGGCCAGACCGTGGGCGCGCTGGGCGAGAAGCTGTTCCTGGAGTCCAACACCCTGACGCCCATCCTCAAGAAGATGGAGCAGATGGGTTATGTCGAACGGCGGCGCGACCCGGCCGACGAGCGCCAGGTGCGGCTCAGCCTGACGCCGGCCGGCCGCAAGCTGGTCGACGCCAATCCCGGCGATGCGCTGATCGACGCCACCGGATTGAACGAGGAGACGTTCCCGGTGCTCCAGGCCTCGGTGGCCCGGCTGCGCGACAATCTGATGGGCGCGACGAAGGGGTAGGGGGGCGAGCCGCTCCCCAACGGTTGTCATCCCGGAAAGCGCGCAGCGCTTGTCCGGGACCCAGGTGAACCGCATCGCTTCCACCCAGTCCCCTGGGTCCCGGACAGCCTTTGCGAGGCTTCCGGGATGACAACCGATTGGGGGCTGAGGGTGTGATCCTTGGGTTTCCCCTTACACCCGCTCGATGATCACCGCTGGGGCCATGCCGCCGGCCGCACACATGGTCACCAGGCCGTAGCGGCCGCCGGTCCGTTCCAGCTCGTCCAGCATCGTGCCGACCAGGATCGAACCGGTGGCGCCGATCGGATGGCCCAGGGCCATGGCGCCGCCGTTGACGTTGACCTTGCTCCGGTCGAGGGCCAGGTCGCGGATGAACTTCTCGGCCACCACGGCGAAGGCCTCGTTGATCTCCCACAGGTCGATGTCGTCGACCGTCAGCCCGGCCTTGGCCAGCACCTTGCGGGCGGCGGGGACGGGGGCGTTCAGCATCAGGGTCGGGCTGTCGCCCATATTGGCCATGGCCACGATGCGGGCCCGCGCCTTCAGCCCGTGCTTGGCCGCATAGGCCGGCGAGGCCAGCAGCACGGCCGCGGCGCCGTCGACCACGCCCGACGAATTGCCGGCATGGTGCACGTGCTCGATCTTCAGGTCCGGATAGACCGAGGTGATCAGCCCGCCCAGGGTCATGCCGGCCTCGTCGATCGGCGCGGCCGCGAACGGGGCGAACGAGGGCTTCAGCGAGGCCAGGCCTTCCAGGGTGGTCTCGGGACGCGGGAATTCCTCGCGGTCCAGGGCCAGGGTCCCGTCGTCATGGAAGACCGGCACCAGGGCGCGGTCGAAGCGGCCCTCGCGGATCGCCTGGTCGGCGCGCTGCTGGCTGACCAGGGCCAGCTCGTCCAGGGCCGAGCGCGGGATGCCCTCCAGCGTGGCGATGGCGTCGGCGCAGACGCCCTGGTGGCTCTGCGGATGCTTGGCGCGCAGGCGGGTGTTGCCGCTGTCCAGCAGGCCCGGCGCGCTGCGGTCGGCCGTGGCGGCGGTGTAGGACATCATCTCGGTCCCGCCGGCGATGACCAGGTCCTCCATGCCCGACATGATCGAGGCCGCCGCCAGGTTCACCGTGGTGATGCCCGAACCGCAGAAGCGGTCCAGGGTCATGCCGCTGGCCCGGATGTCGTAGCCGGCGTCGAGGGCGGCCATCCGGCCCAGGTCGCCGCCCTGCTTGCCGCGCTGGGTGCTGGTGCCCCAGATGATGTCGTCGACCTCGGCGGTGTTGAGGTTGTTCCTCTCGGCCAGGGCCTTCAGCACCGTGGCGGCCAGGTGCTGGGGATGGAAATCGGCCAGGGCGCCCTTGCCGACCTTGCCGATGCCGCGCGGCGTGCGGCAGGCGTCGATGATCAGGGCTTCGGGCATGGCGTCCTCCTCCGGAACGGTTGTTTGAACCGATCCCACACCCGGCGCCCTTGGGTCAGTCCAGCGCCTTTTTCGCGGTCATTGCACGGTCACGCCGGCGCCGACGGGGCTCCAGCGGGCGCGGCGCCAGGCGAAGGGCGTGTCCCCGGTCGCCTGGCGGAAAAGGCGCGACAGGTGGCTCTGGTCGGACAGGCCGACGTCGAGGGCGATCTGGGCCAGGGGCTCGGCGGTCTCCAGCATCAGGACCTGGGCGCGGGCGATGCGTTCGGCGATGACGTGGGCGTGGGGCGAGCGGCCGAAGCTCTGCTTGAAGGCCCGACCGAAGTGGCTGACGCTGAGCCGGACCAGCGCCGCGAGGTCCTCGACCCGAATGTCGCTGTCGAGATTGGCGTCGATATGGGCGTTCAGCATGCGCACCTGCCAGGGCGCCAGGCCGCCGCGCGCCAGGTCCTTGGCCGGCGCCCGCGAGGCGCTATCCCAATCGCCCGCCAGCACGCCGCTCGCCGAAATCTTGAACCCGTCCATGTCCCTACTCCCGATCGGCTTGATTGCCTGGAGACAGGGATAGGCGGACCGGCGTTCGGCGATAATCGACCCAAGCGGCGCTTCACTGTTGCCCAAAGCGGCCTAATCGGCCGGCCCTAGGTCTCGATGCCGTGCGCCCAGGGTTGCTTGGCGAAGTGCTCGCGCAGGAACTCGATCAGCACCCGCACGCGCGCCGGCCGCGCGCGTCCCGGCGGGGTGAGGATGTGCACGGGCACGGGCACGAGGCTCCAGTCGGTCAGGACCTCCTCGAGCCGGCCTTCCCTGAGCTCGTCCCAGATATAGACCTCCGGCTGGAGCGTCGCGGCCAGGCCCGCTAGCAGGATCGGGACGCCCGCCAGGCCGTTGTTCACCCGGATCGCCCCGTCCACCATCACCAGGTGCTCGCCGTGCACGGGATGGAAGAAGCGCCACTCCTGGGCTTCCCGCACGTGGGTGTAGATCATCAGCGGCATCTTCAGCAGGTCGCTGGGATGCGAGGGGCGGCCATACCGGTCGAACAAGGCCGGCGCCCCCACCACCGGCAGCCGGTGCGAGAACAGGCGGCTGGCGCGCAGCGACGAGTCGGCGAGCTGGCCGATCGTGATCATCAGATCATAGCCGTCGTCGATCAGGTCGACCTTGTTGTCGGTGATGTGGAAGTCGAGCTCGATCTCGGGATAGCGCTTCAGGAACTCGGGGATCAGCGGGGCCAGGGTCCGCACGCCGAAGGCGCCGGTCGAGGCGAAGCGCACCAGGCCGCGCGGAATCGCGGCCTCCTCCAGGATCTCGGCTTCGATCGCCTCGCCGTCGTTGAGGATGCGCAGGGCGCGCTCCAGGCAGGAGCGGCCGCTCTCGGTCAGCGACAGCTTGCGGGTCGTGCGGTGCAGCAGCGTCGTGCGCAGCCGCTCCTCCAGCCGCGTGACCGCCTTCGAGACGGTGGTCTTGGCCAGGCCCAATTCCTCGGCGGCCAGCGAGAACGAGCCCTTGTCGGCCACCTTGGCGAAGATCGCCCAGGCCTCGAAGTCCGGCATATGCGGCATGGACGCTCCCCTGGCCCTGAGTCGCGGGGCGCTCCATCGAAGCGCCTTGTGGCGTTGGGCTCAAGGTGCGGAGCGCGGCAAAGTCAGGCGATCGCGACCCGGGGCTCGAGACGGTCGCGCAGGGCGCGGGAATAGGGGCAAAGCTCGTGGGCGCGACGGGCCAGGGTCTGGGCGGTCTCGCGGTCGATGTCGGGCAGGTCGAGGGCCAGGGACACGTCCAACGCCAAGCCGTCCTCGCCTTCGGGCGGGCCGACGCCGACGGTCGCCGTGACGTTGGCGTCGTCGGTGATCATGGAGCCGGTCTCGGACGCGGCGGCGCGCAGGGCTTCCAGGAAAGAGGCGGCGTAGGCGGCGGCGAACAGGTGCTCGGGCGTGGCGCCGCCGCCCATGCCGTCCAGCGCGCGAGGCTTGGCCAGCTTGACCTTCAACACCCCGTCGACGCTGGCGGCCCAGCCGTCGCGTCCGCCCAGGGCGGTGGCCTGTGTGGCGTAGAGGACGTTCATGCTCGGCGCTCCGTCGCGCGACGGACGGTCCGCCGCAGCGCACCGATAGGCCGGATACGCCGCCAGGATTATCCGCCTGGGGGGCGCTTCACTGGTGGCGAAAAGGGCCTAATCGCGGTCAGAGCTTGAGCCGCATGAACACCGTGCCGTCCGGCGTCGGGGCGGAGTAGGGGGCGGTGCGCTCGAAGCCCATGGCGTCGTACAGCCCCATGGCGGTGGTCATGCTGGACAGGGTGTCGAGCCGCAGCTCGCCGTAGTCGAGGGCGCGGGCGGTTTCGATCACCGCCTCGGTCATGGCCCTGCCCAGGCCCAGGCCGCGCGCCGCCGGCAGCAGGTAGAGGCGCTTCATCTCGCAGCAGCCGTCGGAAAGGGGGCGCAGGCCCACGCAACCGAGCGGTGCGCCCGCCGCGTCCCGGGCCAGCAGCAGCTCACCTCTCGGCGGGGCGTACTTGCCGGGCAGCCCGGCCAGCTCGCCGCTGAAGTCCTGGTAACCCAGGTCGACGGTCAGGCCGGCGACATAGTCCTCGAACAGCGCGACGACCGCCGCCAGGTCCTCATCGGTGCGGACGGGCCGGATGGAGAAGGCGGCGGGCATGCCGTGAGGAAAACAGACTTCCACGACCGCCCGCAATGCCCTCCGAGGTCATGCGCCTTGGAGACGCCTACTTCTTCCCGTCCGTCGTCAGCCTGAACACCATGGTGTTGCTGTAGGTCTGGCCCGGGTCCAGCCGCACCGAGGCGAAGGCCGGCTTGTTGGGGGCGTCGGGGAAGTGCTGGGGCTCCAGGGCGATGCCGTCGCCCTGGCGATAGATCTTGCCGCTCTTGCCCACCATCGTGCCGTCGATGAAGTTGCCGGTGTAGAACTGGATGCCCGGCTGGTCGCTGAGGATCTCCAGTACGCGGCCGCTCTTGGGATCGGCCAGGCGCGCGGCCAGGCGCGGGGCGCCGCCCGACTTGCCCGTCAGCACCATGTTGTGGTCGTAGCCGCGGCCGACGACGATCTGCGGGTCGCGGGCGTCGCGGAGGCGCTCGCCCACCACGGTGGGCTTGCGGAAGTCGAACGGCGTGCCGGCCACGGGGGTGATCTCGCCGGTCGGGATCAGCTCGCCGTCCACCGGCGTATAGCCGTCCGAGGCCAGGGTCAGGACATTGCCCATTGCGCCCTCGGCCGAGCCTTCGCCCGCCACGTTGAACAGGGCGTGGTTGGTGATGTTGACGATGGTCGGCTTGTCGGTCGTGGCGCCGTAGGTGATCGTCAGGTTGTTGTTCTCGTCCAGGGCGTAGGTCGCCGTGGCCGTCAGCGTGCCGGGATAGCCTTCCTCTCCATCGGGGCTGACGTGGGTGAAGGTGACCGAGGCGACGGGGCCGCGCTTGATGTCGCTCACCTTCCAGACCTGCTTGTCGAAGCCCTTCACCCCGCCGTGCAGGGCGGCGACGCCGTTGTTGTTCAGCGCCAGCTGGTAGGTCTTGCCGTCCAGCGTGAACTTGCCCTTGCCGATGCGGTTGGCGAACCGGCCGACCGAGGCGCCGAAATAGCTGGCGTTCTTCACGTAGGCCTCGGCGTCCTTGAAGCCCAGGGCGATGTCGGCCTTGGTCCCGTCGCGGCCGGGCGCGACCAGCGACTGCAGGGTGGCGCCGTAGGTGATCACGGTGGCGCTGACGCCCTTGCCGTTTGTCAGGGTTATGGCCTCGACCTCGACGCCGTCGGGCGTCTTGCCGAACGAGGCGCGGGCGTAGTCGGCCGCGAAGGCTCCGCCCGGGACGGCGATGGCGGTGGCGGCCAGGAGGGCGCCGGTCAGCTTGCGGCCTGAAGTGTTCATGGGTTTCCTCGTTCCAACGGTCGGAGCGGCTCTGAGGGCGGCTTGGCGTCCATATAGTCCGACAAATTCGACCGGTGCAATCGAGGTTGGGGGCGAGCCCGGGCGGAAAGAAAAGGCGCCGTCCCGGAGCGTGTCCGGAACGGCGCAATCGAGGCCGGCCTTGGGCGGGGAAAAGCGCTAAACGGCCACGGGCCAGCCGTCGTCGGTCCAGGCCAGGCGCTGGATGCGGAGGGTGGGGACGCCGCCCTTCTTGGCGTCGTAGGCGTGGTAGACGATGTAGTCGCGGGTCCCGTCGCGCAGCACGGCCACGTGGCCGGGACCCTTGAAGCGCTTGGCCGGATCGAGGTCGGCGTGCAGCACGATGAAGCCGCCGCCCTTCAGCATCGGCTTGCCGAGGCGGTCGACATAGGGGCCGGCCACGGCCTTCGAGCGGCCCACCACGGTGTAGTAGCTGCTGTCGGCGCCGCGGCAGCAAAAGTCGAACGAGGCGAACAGGTAGAACCAGCCGTCGCGCTGGACGATGTAGGGCGCCTCGATGGCGTCGGGATGGGGACGGGCGGCGATGGACGTCAGTTCGGCCCCGGCCTTGGGCTTGCCGGTCGCCGGGTCGATCTCGACCAGCTTCAGGCCGGTCCAGAAACTGCCCAGGCTCATCCACACGCGACCGTCCGGTGCGGTGACGATGTTGGCGTCGATGGCGTTGAAGTCGTCGCCCGACTTCGAGGCCAGCACCACGCCCTCGTCGCGCCAGCCGAAGGCCGGGTCGGACCGGTCCAGCGTCGCGGTGGTCTGCAGGGCGATGACCGAGCGGTTCTTCCCGAAGGTCGAGAGCGCATAATAGAGGTGGTAGCGGCCATTGATCAGGCTGATGTCGGGCGCCCAGGCGCCGCGCGTGCCGGGCACCTCCTTCTGCGCCCAGTCGGGCAGGGCGGGCATGACGGCGCCGGCCAGGGTCCAGGTGACCAGGTCGGGCGAGGTGCGCCAGTGGATCAGGCCGGGCGGCTGGTTGGCCTGGCTGGTGCAGAACAGGTGATAGGTCGCGCCCTGCTTGATGATGCAGGGGTCGTGGACGGGAGACAGGTCGCCGGTCATCCGGTCGTTGAGGCTTGCGGTCGTTTGGGCGGAGGCCTGGGCGGCGGCGATCCCGGGGAGGGTCGCGCTCAGGGCTCCGGCCAGGGCGTGTCTGCGGGTCAGCATCACGAACTCCGGCGCGAAAACGGACCCGCCCGGCTCCAACGGAACCGGGCGGGCGGGTCTTACATCTTCCAGCGGAAGCCGAGCAGGACCTGGCGGTCGTAGCGACGGGTGTCGCGCGGATACAGGTGCTTGTCGGTGAAGTAGTCCTTGAACTCGGTGTCGAGCAGATTCACGCCTTCCAGGGTCAGGGTGATCTTGTCGCCGATCTTGTACGACAGGCTGCCGTCCAGCTGGGCGGTGTCGTCGGCGATCAGGTCGAAGCCGCTGTTCTCGAAGTTGGGCGTGTCCAGGAAGTGCTGGCGCCAGTTGTAGGCCAGGCGACCCGAGATCGGACCCTTCTCGTAGAGGGCGGCTACGTTGTACGACCACTTCGACAGGCCCCGGAAATCGGTCTTCACCCCGGTGACGCCGTTCTCCATCGAGCCGTCCATGAAGGTGAGGTTGGCCTGCAGGCCGAGGCCGCTGAGCGGGCCCGGCAGGAAGTCGTAGAACTGCTGGTAGCCCACCTCGACGCCGTCCAGCTTGTCCTTCCCGGAGTTGCTGGGCCGGGTCATGATGTAGGTGGTGCCGTTGATCACCTCGTTGGCCGAGGTGGTCTCCACATAGCCGTCGATGTTGCGGTGGAAGTAGGCGACCGTCAGGAAGCCGTCCGGGGCGAAGTACCATTCCAGCGAGGTGTCGAGGCTGTCGGACGTCACCGGCTTGAGGTTCGGGTTGCCGCCCGAGCCCGACAGGAAGGTGGTGTTCGAGGCCACCGTCGACAGCGAGACGCCCGGGTTCAGCTGGGCGAAGTCCGGCCGCGTGACCGTGCGGCCCACCGACAGGCGGGCCACCAGGTCGGGCCGCACGTCGAACCGCAGGTTCGCGCTGGGCAGCAGGTCGACCGACGAGTTCTTCTTGGTGGTCGGGGTGTACCTCAGGATCGAGGTGGCGGTGTCGACGTTGTTGCCGCCCAGGGTCTGTTCGGTGCGCACCAGGCGCAGGCCGACCACGCCGCTCCAGGGGACGCTGCCCATGTCGCCGCCGATCTTGGACTGCACGTAGCCGGCATAGGTCTTCTCGACATCCGAGAAGTACATGCCCGGGTCGATCCGGCGCTTGCCCGTGACCGGGTCGTTGCGCAGGGCGAACTCGGCGGCGCTGGTGACGTTGCGGTCGTAGAGCAGGGCGGTCTGGGCCCGCACCTTGTCGGTGTTGCTCAGCAGGTACGAGGCGCTGGGCGTGTACCACTGGGTGGTGATGTAGTCCGGACCGCCGCCGGCCATCGGCTCGGACACACCGTTCAGGCCCGGCAGGGTGCTGACCGAGGTGTGGGTGAACGGATAGGCCGCGCCGCCGTACGACTGGTTGGACTCGGCGCTGCGGTCGGCGTAGCGGACGCCGGCGCTGATCTCGCGGATGAACTCGTCGGAGGGCGCGGTGTAGACGACGTCGGCCCGCCAATCGACCGAGCCGCCGGTCTGCTTGCCGTAGTTGTCGAACCAGTTCTCGATCGTATAGGCCGACGGATTGGTGATGTCGTAGCCCGGGCTGTTGTAGTTCAGCTGGGCGGTGCCGTCGTGGCTGGTGTCGACCTGCACCAGGGGCACGATGGTCGAGGTGTCCATGATCGGGTTCTCGTACGTGAAGTACGAGTTGGTCACCGACAGGTCGGTCGACAGCTTGAAGCTGCCCAGCTCCTTGTAGCCGCCGGCCGAGAACTGGTTGGTGTTGGAGTGCTGGTCGTTGGCCTGGGTCGACATGATCGTGAAGACGTTGTGGTTGGTCAGCGTCTTCAGCTGGTTGGTGCCCGGGAACACCGTGGCCGACAGGTTGCCGTCGCCCAGCCAGGGCAGGCCCACCAGGAAATCCAGTTCGAACACGTTCTTGTAGTCGGTGACGAAGCCCTCGAAGTAGAGCTCGCTGGTGTCGTCCGGCCGCCATTGCAGGGCGAAGTTGGCCGCCTGGCGCTTGCGGTCGCCGGCGATCGGGATGTAGCCCATCACGAACGGACCCTGGACGTCGTCCTGCGGCGCGGGGTGAGCGGCGTTGAACGAGCCGCAGGTCCGGCTCTTGGTGCCGTTGCCGCAGTCCGTCTTCGGATCGGGCCGGACGTTGAAGGCCCGCTCCTCGTGGTAGTCGCGCTCCATGAATGACACGCCGATCAGGGCGCCGAACTCGCCGGCGCCGGTCTCCCAGCGGTCCGAGGCGGTGGCGCCGAAGTCCGGGTTCCACTTCTCGGCCTTGTCGGAATAGACCGCGTGGCCGAAGGCGTTGAACTGGGCGCCCGAGAAGTCGAACGGCCGGCGGGTGCGCACGTCGATCGCGCCGGCGATGCCGCCTTCGATCTGGTCGGCCGCGGCGCTCTTATAGACGTCGACCCGCTGCAGCATGTTGGCGGGGATGTCGGCCAGGGCGATGTAGCGGCCGGTGGTGGTGAACACCTCGCGGCCGTTCAGCAGGGTGACCAGGTTGGGCAGGCCGCGGATCAGCACCGAGTTGGCCTCGCCGGAGTCGCGGCGGACCTGGATGCCGGTCACGCGGGCCAGGGCGTCGGCGACGTTATTGTCGGGCAGCTTGCCCACGTCCTCGGCGACGATCGAGTCGACGACCAGGTCGTTGTTCTTCTTGATCTGCTGAGCGCTCTGGGCGGCCTGGCGCTGGCCGGTGACGACGATCTCGTCGACCGTCTGGTCGTCCTTCTGCGCGGCCGTCTGGGCCAGGGCGGGCGCGGCGCCCAGCAGGGTCAGGGCCGAGGCCGCGGATATCAGCAGAGTTTTGTGCGCGCTTCGCGCGCGCCGCACGGGATTCCGGGCGCCGGTTGTCATGATCATTCCCTCCCAAGTCATCGCGCCCCTTCGTCGTCGCGAAGGGTTCTGGATAACAACGATCTTGTCTGACAAATATCTGGCACGCAAGAGCAACTGTCACTTTAGTCGTACAAAAGCCGCAGGCGTGAACCGGACCCCCAAGGCCGCCAGTTTCGGCATAATCGTCGGTATGAGCGGCGAAAACGACGGCGGCCGCTCCGAGTGGGGAGCAGCCGCGCGGTGGTCCGATCGGGGATAGGCTCGAATTGTCCGTGTTTAGTGGTCTGACAATATAGCGGAAATGTCCTGACGACCTGATCAGGCACGGGTCAGGGCCACCACGTTCCAGGATTGCCGCTTCAGCACCCCGGTCAGGCGGTCGTCCGCCAGGCGGACCGTGTCGTTGGGTTTTGGCGACACCGCGTCGGGCTGGTCCTTGGTGTTGGTCCGCTTCAGGTCCGGATCGTGCAGCTGGCTGGCCGAGGCCAGGGCCAGGCCGCCGACGCCGCGGAGGTCGACCGACAGCTCCAGGTCGTCGGTCGTGCTGCGGTTCAGGGCGAACACCGTCACCGCGCCGGTTTCCGGATCGTGGACGATCGTCGACAGCAGGGTGGGGACCTCGCCGTGGGCCTTGGTCGGGAACGTGCCCGTCTCGACCTTGAGCTTCAGCACCTGGCCGCGGCCATAGCGGGCCGCCTCGGCGAACGGGTGGAAGATGGTCTGGCGCCAGGCCGGGCCGCCGGTCTGCGTCATGATCGGGCCGATCACATTGACCAGCTGGGCTAGGCAGCCGGCCTTCAGGCGGTCGGCGTTGTTCATCATCACGATCAGGCAGCCGCCGACCACGAGGGCGTCCTCGTGATTGTAGACCTCCTCGATCAGCGGCGGGGCCTCGGGCCAGCCGGGTTTCTTCAGGTCGTCGGGACCGCTGGCCTTGTACCAGACGTTCCATTCGTCCAGCGACAGCATGATCCGCTTCTTGGACCGGCGGTTGGCCGCCACGGCGTCGGCGATCGCGGCCACCTCGCGGATGAAGTGGTCCAGGTCGTCGATGGTGGCCAGGAACTCGTGGATGTCGTCGGCGTCGTTGCGGCAGTAGTGGTGCAGCGAGATGTAGTCGACCTGGTCGAAGCACTGGTTCAGCACCTCGTACTCCCACTTGCCGTAGGTGGGCATGGCGCGCTGGGACGAGCCGCAGGCGGTCAGCTCGATGGTGGGATCGACCCACTTCATCACCTTGCCGGTCTCCTGGGCGATGCGCCCGTACTCGGCCGAGGTCTTGGCGCAGATCTGCCAGGGGCCGTCCATCTCGTTGCCGATGCACCAGAACTTGATGCCGTGCGGCTGCTCGTAGCCGTGCGCGCGGCGCAGGTCCGAATAGTAGGTGCCGCCCGGATGGTTGCAGTATTCGAGGAAGTGGCGGGCCTCGTCGGCGCCGCGCGTGCCGGTGTTCACGGCGAACATCGGCTCGAGGTCCGCCTTGCGGCACCAGGTGATGAATTCGTTGGTCCCGAACTGGTTGGTCTCGGTCGAGTGCCAGGCCAGGTCCAGGCGGACGGGACGATCTTCCTTGGGACCGACCCCGTCTTCCCAGTTGTAGCCCGACAGGAAGTTGCCGCCCGGATAGCGGACGATGGTGACGCCCAGCTCCCTGGTCAGGTCCAGCACGTCCTGGCGGAAGCCCTCCGGCGTCGCGGTGGGATGCCCCGGCTCGTAGATGCCGCCATAGACGCAGCGGCCCATGTGCTCGACGAAGGTGCCGAAGATCCGGCGGTCCAGCGGGGCCACCACGAAGTCGGCGTCGGCGATGATCTTGGCGGTCAGCATGATCGGCTCACGGATCTAGAGAAGGTGGAACAGCAGGTCGTTGACGCGGTGCTCGGCGTCGGCGAGGGCGGTGTCGATGGGTTTGCGGCCGGTGATGGCGCTGGCCATCTCGTCGCCGATGATGTCCTGGATCGCGAACTGGCGCTGCACCTGCGGCGGCAGGGTCTGGCCGATGGTCGCCAGCGGCGCGATGGCCTGGCGATGGGGCAGGGCCTTGAAGCGCGGGCTGTCGATCACCGCCTGCATCGACGGCAGGTGGCCGGTGCGCGACCAGTCGTAGTCGTGGTCGGCCAGGAACTTGACCAGGCGATAGACGGCGGCGCGCTGCGCCGGCGTCCGATCGCGATGCGGCACGACCCAGGCGTGGCCGTCGACGAAGGCGGCGTCCTTGGTCCCGAACAGGCGCGGATAGGGCACGACCGCGTAGCCGTCGGCCAGGGGGCGTCCGGGCGTGTGCGACTCCGCCTCGAACGTGCCGATCATCCAGGTGCCGACCAGATAGACCCCGCCGTCGCCGTTCATGAAGCCGCTGGTGGCGGCCGGATAGTCCTGGTCCTTGGTGGTCAGGCCCTCGTCGTACATCTGCTTGAACAAGGCCACGATCCGGTGGGCTTCGGGCGTGGTCAGCTTGATGTGCTTGGGATCGGTGAAGAACACCGCGTCCTGGGTCATCAGGTAGGTGTAGAGATTGCGGGTATAGCTGGCCGTCTCGTTGGCCATGGCCAGGACCAGGTAGGGCTTGCCGGTGGCGGCCTTGAACTGGCGGGCCTGGGCCAGCAGTTCGTCAGCGCTGGCCGGTAGCACCGGCTGGCCGTCCCTGACCAACCCCGCCTGGCGGAACTGGCCCAGGTTGATGTGCCAGAGCGGCGCCCAGTTGTCGAAGGGCAGGCCCCAGACCTGGCCGTTCTTGGTCACGCCCTCGCGGGCGGCGCGGGTGAAGGCGGCGGGATCGACCCCGACGCTTTCCAGCCCCGGCCCCATCGGCTCGATCAGGCCGCGCGACTGGTAGTCCGAGATCGCCGACATGTGCATGGTCACCAGGTCGGGCGGATCGCCGGCCGCGAACTGGGCCGACAACTGGTCGTAGCCGGGCCAGGCGGCGATGTTGACCTTCAGCCTGATGTCCGGGTTCTCGCGCTGGAACTGGTCCAGGAGGCCGGTGATGATCTCGCACTCGCCGTCGGGGTTGCGCGCCCCGGCCCCGGCCGAGCGGCACTCGCCGAAGATGCGCTGGACGGTGATCCGGGTGACGTCGTCGTGCGGCCTGGAGCAGCCGAACAGGCTGAGCGCGGCGGCGGCGATCAGGGCCAGGCGCGGAAGGGCTCTCATCGCACCGCCGCTCCCGACACCGCCCGCACGATGTACTTCTGGAAGAACACGTAGACGACCAGGATGGGCGCGCTGGCGAACACCGCCTGGGCCATCAGGAAGCCCAGGCCGCTGGTCTGGGCGAAGTTGATCTGCGAACTGGCCACGCCCACCGTCAGGGTGAACATCTCGCTGCGCGTGGCCGAGATCAGCGGCCACCAGTAGTCGTTCCACGACGACAGGAAGGTGAAGATGCCCAGGGTCGCCTGGGCGGGCAGGGTCAGGGGCAGCAGCACCTTCCAGAACACCTGCCGGCGACTGGCCCCGTCCAGCATGGCCGCCTCGTCCAGCTCGACCGGGATGGCCTTGAAGTACTGGGTCATCAGGAACACCCCGAACGGCGCGGCCAGGCCGGGCAGGATCAGGCCAGGATAGGTGTTGTGCAGATGCAGGGCGCTGAAGAGCTGGTGGCGGGTGATGATCACCGACTGCTCGGGCACGGCCAGGCCGAACAGCACCAGGGCGAACAGCCACTTGCGGCCCGGGAACTCCAGCCGCGCGAAGCCGTAGCCGGCCAGGGACGACAGGGCCAGCACGCCGGCGGTGGTGCACAGCGAGACCAGCAGGCTGTTGGCCAGCCAGCGGAACGCCGCCGGTCGCGCCAGGATCGAGCCGTAGTTCTCCAGGGTGTAGGGCCCGCGGAACACCGAGGCGGTGTCGCGCAGCAGCTCGCCATTGGCCTTCAACGACAGGCCCACGGTCCACAGCAGCGGCGCCACCATGACCAGGGCGGCCAGGGTCAGGGCGGCCCAGCCCAGGCGGTCGATCCAGGGATTGCGCCCGGCGGCGCGGTCGAGGGCGCTCATCGGACCGCCTCCTTCTCGCGCGTGGTCACGTACTGCAGGACGGTGGCGATCAGGATCAGGCCGAACAGGATCTCGGACGCGGCGGCCGCGTAGCCGATGTCCCAGCGCCGGAAGCCGACCTCGTAGATGAACAGCACGATCGGCCGCGAGGCGCCGTTAGGACCGCCCTGGGTCAGCAGCTGGGCCTGGCCGAACAGCTGGAACTGCAGCACGCACTGGATGATCACCACCAGCACCAGGGTCCGGCGGATCGAGGGCAGGGTGATGCGGGTCAGGGTCTTCCAGCGGCTGGCGCGATCCAGGGCGGCGGCCTCGTAGAGCTCGGCCGGCACCTGCTGCAGGGCGGCCAGGTACAGCATCATCGGCAGGCCCAGGCACCACCAGACGGTGGTCAGGGCGATGGCGGGCAGCACCAGGTCGGGATGGCTGAGCAGCGGGATCGGCGGCTTGCCGGCCATGTGCAGGACGTTGGCGATCAGCCCGCCGTCGGGGATCAGCACCAGCCGCCAGATCAGGGTCACGATCGTCACCGACAGCACCGACGAGCTGAAGAACACGCCCCGGAAGAAGGCCGCCGCGCGGGTGGGGCGGTTCAGGGCGATGGCCAGGCCCAGGGCGATGACCGCCAGGGGCGGCACGGTCAGCAGCACGAAGTAGAAGGTGTTGCGCACCGCCTGCAGGAAGACCGTATCGCGCAGCAGCCGGCCGAAGTTCTCGAGCCCGACGAACGCCTCGCCGCCGAATAGGTCGGCCTTGTGCAGGCTCAGCCACACGCCGGCCAGCAGCGGATAGAGCAGCAGGACCAGGTAGACGACCAGGTAGGGCGTCACGAACAGCCCGTTGGTCCAGGAACTCCTGCGGGGCGAAGCGGCGCTCATGCCGGCGGCCCGTAGTGGGCGCGGTCGTCGGCGTCGAACAGGTGGACCGGGCCGTCCAGGGCCAGGCCGACCGCGTCGCCCATGGCCGCACGGCTGGTCCCGGCGTCCTCGGCGGTGATCGCCGATCCGTCGGCCAGGCGGAGGTAGACCAGGGTGCGGTCGCCCAGACGCTCGACGAACTCGACCTTGGCGTCGACGAGACCCGCGCCGGGGGCGACGACCTTCACGGCCTCGGCCCGCAGGCCCAGACGCCAGCCGGCGCCGGCGGGCAGGGCGGCCAGCGGGACCTCGGTGTCGACGGCCGCGCCGCCGGCCAGGGTCGCGCGGACCAGGCCGCCCGCGCCTTCGCCCAGCGTCGTGTCCAGGAAGCTCATCGGCGGCGAGCCCACGAAGGTGGCGACGAACCGGTTGGCGGGGCGGGCGTAGATCTCCATCGGCGTCCCGACCTGCTGGATGCGGCGGTCGCTCATCACCACGATGCGGTCGGCCAGGGTCATGGCCTCGACCTGGTCGTGGGTGACCAGGATCATCGTCGCCTGGACCCGGCGGCGCAGTTGGGCCAGCTCCAGCCGGGTGCGCATGCGCAGGGCGGCGTCCAGGTTCGACAGCGGCTCGTCGAACAGGAACAGGTCCGGCTTCTTGACGATGGCCCGGCCGATGGCGACGCGCTGGCGCTGGCCGCCCGACAGCTGGCCGGGCTTCTGCTGCAGGAAGCGCTCGATCTCCAGGATGCGGGCCGCCTCGGCCACGCGGGTCTCGATCTCGGCCTTGGGGACCTTCGCGTTGCGCAGGCCGAAGGCCATGTTCTCGAAGATCGTCATGTGGGGGTAGAGGGCGTAGTGCTGGAACACCATGGCCACGCCCCGGTCGCCCGGCGCCAGGGCGTCGACGCGGCGATCGCCGATGTGGATCTGGCCTGTCTCCACGGTCTCCAGCCCGGCGATCATCCGCAGCAGGGTGGACTTGCCGCAGCCCGACGGGCCGAGGAAGGCGATGAACTCGCCGGAGGCGATGTCGAGCGACACGTCGTCGAGCACGGCGGTCGCGCCGAAGCTCTTGCCGAGATGATCAAGCCGCACGCGCGCCACGCATCCACTCCCCGGTCGGCCCGCGACGCGTGACGGAAGGGTGGCGGGACGCCGTCGTCTCTTCCCGATCACGGCGCCTGGGCGCTCTTGTTTCCGCCCGCCTTTGGTGGGGGCTGGTTTTGTCTGAGTTATTTACTCAGACAAAAGCGGGATAACGGCGATTTCGCCGGTGCGCAAGGCGAAAGATGGGGTCGTGGAGGAATCAAAACGCCCTGCCGCACGGTAAGCGCGGCAGGGCGTTTATAATTGTCGGACTATAGGTACTGCTGGGGCAGGCGCATGCGCCTGTCCCCGATCGCAGTCCTTAGAGCACTCCGTCCAGCGCGCGGCGCACGCCCAGCGGGTTGGCGGCCTGCAGGGCCGCTGGCAGCAGGACGTCGGGGATGTCCTGGTAGCAGACCGGGCGCAGGAAGCGCTCGATGGCGCGAGTGCCCACCGAGGTGCCGCGCGGGTCCGAGGTGGCCGGATACGGACCGCCGTGGACCATGGCGTTGGAGACCTCCACGCCGGTCGGCCAGCCGTTGGCCAGGATGCGACCGGCCTTGCGTTCCAGGATCGGCAGCAGGCGGCGCGCGGCCTCGATGTCGCCGGGGTTCGAGGCGTCCATCTGCAGGGTGGCGGTCAGCTGACCTTCCAGCCCTTCCAGGGCGGTGGCCAGCTGCACCACGTCCGAGAACCGCACGATCAGCGACGACGAGCCGAACACCTCGTGGCTCAGCACCCGGTCGCGCAGGAAGGTCTCGGCGTCGGTCGAGAACAGCGCGCCGACCGCCTGGTTGACGCCGTCGCCGACGCAGCCGCGGGCCAGCAGCTTGACGCCCGGATGGTCGACCAGCGCGTCCACGCCCTGCTCGTAGGCGCCGAAGATGCCCGGGGTCAGCATGACGTGGGGCTGGGCGCCCTTGAGCGCCTCGACGGCGGCGGTCTCGAAGCGGTCGGCGTCCGGGCCGGCCAGGACGAAGACCAGGCCGGGATTGGTGCAGAACTGGCCGGCGCCCATGGTCAGCGAGCCGATGAAGGCCGCGCCCAGGGCCTCGGCGCGGGCCGACAGGGCGGCGGGCAGCAGCAGCACCGGATTGACGCTGCTCATCTCGGCGAAGACCGGGATCGGCTCGGGGCGGTTGGCGGCGATCCGCATGAAGGCCGTGCCGCCGGCGCGCGAACCGGTGAAGCCCACGGCCTTGACGCGCGGGTCGGCGACCAGGCCGGCGCCCAGGGTGCGCTGCTGGCCGATCAGCATGGCGAAGACGCCGGCGGGCAGGCCGGCGGCCTTGACCGCCTTCTCGACCGCGCTGCCGACCAGGAAGCCGGTGTTGGGGTGGGCCGAGTGGCCCTTGACGATGACCGGGCAACCGGCCGCGAGGGCCGAGGCGGTGTCGCCGCCGGCCGTCGAGAAGGCCAGGGGGAAGTTCGACGCGCCGAACACCACCACGGGGCCCAGCGGGATGAAGCGCTGGCGCAGGTCGGCGCGGGGCAGGGGCGTGCGGTCCGGCATGGCCGGGTCGATCCGGGCGCCGATCCAGTCGCCGCGCCGGACGACCTGGGCGAACAGCCGCAGCTGGCCGCAGGTGCGGCCGCGCTCGCCGGTGATGCGGGCCGCGGGCAGGCCGGTCTCGGCCACGGCGGTCTCGATCAGCTCGTCGCCCAGCGCCTCGATCTCAGCGGCGATCCCCTCGAGGAAGGCGGCGCGGGTTTCCAGGTCGGTCTCGCGATAGGTGTCGAAGGCGGCCGCGGCGGCGGCGGCGACGGATTCGATCTGCTCCGCGCTAGGCTCCGGGAAGCTGCGGCCGAAGTGTTCGTTGGTGGCGGGGTTCAGGGCCCGCAGCGCGGCTTCGGCCATGTCGATCTCTCTATTCAATGAACGCCGGAGCGACGACCCGTCGCCCCAGCAGGAAGGCGTCGGCGACATGGCGTAACGGGCTGACGTCGACGTCGCTGGCGGCGTCGACCACCAAGCGCGCGAAAGCGTCATAGAGGCCGGCATATTCGGCGTCCGGCCCCTCGCGAAGCAGGACGTCGTCGAGCCACAACTTGGCGCCGCCGTGCGACAGCTTCAACACTTTGTTACCGGTATCTTTGTCTTCGACCTCGACCGCGATGTCCCAGCTTTGCGGACCGGTCTGCAGGAAGTCGAACTCGGCCCTTACCGGCGCGCCGGCGGCGTCCACGAAGTCCAGCTCGGCCTGGATCGGCGACTGGCAGTTTTCCGGCACGTGCAGCGTGGCGGCCGTCAGGAAGAAGGGGCGGGGCAGGATGGCGGTGGCGATCGACAGGGCGTTGATGCCCGGATCGAACACGCCCAGGCCGCCGGCCTCCCAGATCCAGGTCTGGCCCGGATGCCAGACGCGGACGTCCTCGCGCCAGTCGATGCGGACCGACTTGATGGTCTTGTCGGCCAGCCATTCGCGGGCGGGGGCCACGCCCTGGGCGTAGCGCGAATGCCAGGTGGTCTGCAGGGTCAGGCCGCGCTCGGCCGCGGTCAGGCGCAGGTCCTCGACCTCGCTCAGCGTCGCGCCCGGCGGCTTTTCCAGCATCACGTGCTTGCCGGCCGCCAGGGCCTGGTGGGCCAGGGCGTGGCGCGGCTGGGGCGGGGTGCACAGCGACACCGCGTCGACGGCCACGTCGCTGGCCAGCAGCTCGGCCAGGGTCGTGAAGTGCGGGACGCCGTCGAGGTCGGCGTTGCGGCTGACCACGGCGGCCAGTTCGAACCGGTCGTCGGCGGCGATGGCGGGCAGGTGCTGGTCGCGGGCGATCTTGCCCAGACCGACCAATGCTAGGCGAATGGGCGCCAGGCGGATCGGCGTCACAGCTGGCGCACCGTCACCGGCTTGTCCTGGGCCTGGGCCAGGGGATTGCTGACAGGGTAGAGGAACGGAGCCGCGCCGATCTCGAACACGTCGCCGACCTGGGTCTGGAAGCCCTCCGAGAACGACAGGGTGGCCGTGCCGAAGAAGTGCACGTGCACGTCGCCCGGCTTGCGGAAGATGTCGTACTTGAAGTGGTGGTGCTCGAGGTTGGCGATCGTGTGGGACATGTTCGCCTCGCCCGACAGGAAGGGCTTCTCCCAGACCACCTGGCCGCCGCGCAGGATCTTGCTGGCGCCGCGCACGTCGGCGGGCAGCTCGCCCGTCAGCAGTTCGGGACCCAGGGCCGCCTGACGCAGCTTGGAGTGGGCCAGCCACAGATAGTTGCCGCGCTCGATGACGTGGTCGGAGAACTCGTTGGCCAGGCAGAAGCCCAGGCGGTGCGGGGTCCCGTCGGGGCCGATGATGTAGACGCCGGCGATCTCGGGCTCCTCGCCGCCGTCCTTGGCGAAGGCGGGCGAGGTCAGGGCCGCGCCGTGGCCGACCACGTGCGAGCCGTCGCCCTTGTAGAACCATTCCGGCTGGGCCCCGACCTGGCCGGCGGCGGGCTTGCCGCCCTCGACGCCCATCAGGAACATCCGCATGGAGTCGGTCAGCTGCTCGCCCGCCTGGGCGGCCTTGTGCATCTTGTCGCGGCCCTCGGCCGAGCCGAGGTGGGTCAGGCCGGTGCCGGTCAACACCAGGTGGGCGGGATCGGGATGGTCGATCGGGGCCAGCACCCGGCCCTCGGCCAGGGCGGCGGGGATGTCGATCTCGGCGCCGAGCGGCGTGGCCTGTGCGGCCTCGGCCAGGGTGGCGCCGGCCGCCAGGGCGGCGTTGGCCAGGGCCAGCAGGGTATCGACGCCCTCGACCTTGCGGGCCAGGCCCGCGTCATTGACCGCCGCGAGGATTCGCGTCCCGCCCTGTTCCTTCAGTTGCACGAACCGCAGCACCATGGCTGTCGTTACCTCCCAGCGGGTTTGGCTATTTAGTCAGACAAATAGCGATCTGCGAGGCGCTGTCAAACCTGGATCGGGGGTTTCCCGGCGGCGATCCGAACCGGACGGCGCGCTGTCCCAGCGCCGGAAACGGCGCAAACCCGCGTCGCGTCGGCGTTTGCCAATCGTCATACTTTTGAGGATGGAAATCGGACACCCATGATCGGTGAAGCCCCTGCGAAATCCCTTGTCGGCGGACAAACTGTCTCGCTAGTGTCGCGCTGCGTCGAGATCGGCGGGCGGAGGGGGCTTCGTTCGTCGGCTGGGCAGGGAGCGAAGCGCGCGTGCGAAAGAAGACGGACAAGGCCGGCGACGGGGATTTCGCGCGGGACAGCCTGGCGGCCACCAGTCGAATCCACGGCTCGATCGCGCGCACCCTGGGGGTGGCCATCGTCTCGGGCCAGTACCAGCCGGGCGACATCCTCAACAACGAGATCGATTCCAGCGAGCAGCTGCAGGTCTCGCGCAGCGCCTATCGCGAGGCCATCCGCATCCTGGCCGCCAAGGGCCTAGTCGAGAGCCGTCCCAAGACCGGGACCCGGGTCACCGAGCGCAACCGGTGGAGCCTGCTGGACCCCGAGGTGCTGGCCTGGTTCTTCGAATCCGAGCCCAGCGAGGAGTTCCTCAAGGGCCTGTACGAACTGCGGATGATCGTCGAGCCGGCCGCCGCGGCCCTGGCCGCCGAGCGCCGCGACGACGGCCAGCTGGAACGCATGCGCAAGGCGCTGATCCAGATGGAAAGCCAGACCCTGGCCACCGAGGCCGGCCAGGCCGCCGACCGCGACTTTCACGACACCGTGCTGGAGGCCACCGGCAACGCGCCGCTGTTCACGCTGTCCAGCAGCATCGGCGCGGCCGTCCGCTGGACCACGATCTTCAAGCAGCGCAAGCGCGAGCTGCCCCGCGACCCGATGCCCGACCACTGGAAGGTGTTCGACGCCATCGCCGCCAGCCGTCCGGACCAGGCGCGGCAGGCGATGGAGCGGCTGGTGGGCTTGGCGCTGGAGGACACGCGGGCCTCGATCGCGGACTAGGTTCGCTTACTGTCTCACGCCTCAAAGCACCGCTCATCCCGGCATTCGCCGGGAAGAGCGGATTTTGACTAGCCGAGCCGATACAGTCCCGAACCGTGCGCCGGCAGCGTCCGCTCCAGCCGGCCCTCCGCCGCGCCGTCGGCCTTCCGCGCCCAGAGGTCCCGCACCGCCGCACGACCTTTCAGACCCAGCGACGCGAGGTCGACGCCGACCGCCGCCGCGCCGTCCGTCTTGTTGAACAGCGCCACATAGCGGGCCTTCGAACCCGGGACTTCCGCCGCCCACGCCGCTTGCCGGTCGTCGTCGATCTCCGGCCGGTTCCCCGTGCTCCGCTGGTTCACCGCCAGGACCTCGTCATTGGTCAGCAGGGCGGTGGTCGCCGGATCCAGCTTGCGCAGGTCGCCGCCCATGATCAGGGGCGAGCGGGCGATCGACCACAGGGTCATCATCGTGCGCTGCTCATCGGGGGTGAAGCGGGTGGTCCGCTTGCCCAGGTTCAGCACGCCCAGCGGCAGCATGTCGGCGTCGGGCCAGCAGCCGGGGAGGCGATAGGGGTTCCAGCGCTCCAGCCGGCCGAACTGCTCCAGGAGGAGCGGCCACTGGTCCCAGAAGTCGTCGCTGATCCGCCAGAGGTTGGCGTGGCGCTGGACGTGGGCCGCGGCGTCCAGCGGCGTCTCGCCGGGCGACAGGCTCAGCACCATCGGCCGGCCGCTGGCGTCGATGGCCTTGCGCACCGCTTCGATCTCTGGCGCGTGGTCGTGATAGGGCCGGCTCATGTCGTCGACCTTGACGTAGTCGACGCCCCAGGCGGCCAGCAGCTTGAAGACGCTGTCGTAATAGGCCTGGGCGCCGGGCTTCCTCATGTCGACGCCGTACATGTCCGGGTTCCAGGGGCAGGTGCTGCTCCGATCGACGATGTCGCCGATGCGGACGTCGGTCCCCAGCACCGGCAGGTTTCGATCCGCCGCCTGGCGGGGCGCGCCGCGCATCAGGTGGATGCCGAACTTCAGGCCCAGGGCGTGCAGCTGGTCGCCCAGCGGCTTGAACCCGGCGCTGTTCGCCGAGGATGGGAAGCGGTTGACCGCCGGCAGCAGGCGGCCCCACGGATCGAGTTCCAGGTGCGCGTCCTGGCGGTAGTCGAAGCCGGTCGCGCCCGGCTCGTACCACTGGATGTCCACCGTGAAGACGTCGTAGCCGTGCGGCAGCAGCACCTTGGCCATGACCTGGGCGTTGGCGATCGCCTGGTCCTCGGTCAGGGTGGTGGCGAAGCTGTCCCAGCTGTTCCAGCCCATCGGCGGGGTGGGCGCCAGGGCGCGGAAGGCCAGGGAATCAGCCGCCCGGGCCGCGTCCGGAAGCCAGGGCAGGGCGAGCGAAGCGGCCAGCAGGGCCCGGCGGCGGATACGGAATCCCGCCTTGGCGAGCGGATTTTTCGAGTCCATGGACGCCTCCCGCGCGACCTATCGTCCGACAACTTTCGGCGAAGTTTTTGTTGTGCGTTCAATTGGAAAACACGGCTTGCCGACCTTGTCGAGCGGCGCTGCTCTCACGTTGACGCCACGTCGTGGGCGGTATAGTCAGACAAATAAACAGGGGTGAAACGAACGGGAATGTCGATCGCTCCGCCTAAGTGGCGGACAATCGTGATGGCAGCCCGCGAGGCCCTCCCGCTGACGCCGACCCAAGGCCCTCCTCGTCCACCCGGGGCCGCCTATCAAGGACTGTCATGAGCTCTGCCGCCGTTCCGCCCCGCGCCCTTCGTTCGCGCGCCTGGTTCGACAATCCCGACAACGCGGACATGACGGCGCTGTACCTTGAGCGCTACCTGAACTTCGGCCTGTCGCTGGAGGAACTGCAGTCGGGCAAGCCGATCATCGGCATTGCCCAGACCGGCAGCGATCTGTCGCCGTGCAACCGCCACCACCTGGTGCTGGCCGAGCGCATCCGCGAAGGAATCCGCACGGCCGGCGGCATCGCTCTGGAGTTCCCGGTCCATCCGATCCAGGAGACCGGCAAGCGCCCGACCGCGGGCCTGGACCGCAACCTGTCGTACCTGGGCCTGGTGGAGACCCTGTACGGCTATCCGATCGACGGCGTGGTCCTGACCATCGGCTGCGACAAGACCACCCCCGCCTGCCTGATGGCCGCGGCCACCGTCAACATCCCCGCCATCGCCCTGTCGGTCGGCCCGATGCTGAACGGCTGGCACAAGGGCCAGCGCACCGGCTCGGGCACCATCGTCTGGAAGGCCCGCGAGATGCTGGCGGCCGGCGAGATCGACCGCGCCGGCTTCATCAAGCTGGTGGCCAGCTCTGCCCCGTCGACCGGCTACTGCAACACCATGGGCACGGCCACGACCATGAACTCGCTGACCGAGGCGCTGGGCATGTCTCTGACCGGCTCGGCGGCGATCCCGGCCCCGTATCGCGACCGTCAGCAGAACGCCTACGAGACCGGCCTGCGGATCGTCGAGCTGGTCGAGCAGGACATCAAGCCGTCCGACATCCTGACCCGCGACGCGTTCCTGAACGCCATCGTCGTCAACTCGGCCATCGGCGGCTCGACCAACGCCCCGATCCACCTGAACGGCCTGGCCCGGCACATGGGCGTCGAGCTCAGCGTCGACGACTGGCAGACCTATGGCGAGGAAGTGCCGCTGCTGGTCAACCTGCAGCCGGCCGGCGAATACCTCGGCGAGGACTATTACCGCGCCGGCGGCGTGCCGGCGGTGGTCAACCAACTGATGGGGCAAGGCCTGATCCGCGAGGACGCCCTGACCGTGTCGGGCAAGACCCTGGGCGAGGCCTGCCGCGGCGCGGCCATCGAGGACGAGGCGGTGATCCGTCCGTTCGCCAAGCCGCTGGTCGAGCGCGCCGGCTTCGTGGTCATGCGCGGCAACCTGTTCAATTCGGCGATCATGAAGACCAGCGTGATCACCGCCGAGTTCCGCGACCGCTACCTGTCGGATCCCAACGATCCCGACGCCTTCGAGGGCGACGCGGTGGTCTTCGACGGTCCCGAGGACTACCACCACCGGATCGACGACCCGTCGGTGGGCATCACCGAGCGCAGCGTGCTGTTCATGCGCGGGGCCGGGCCGATCGGCTATCCCGGCGCGGCCGAGGTCGTGAACATGCGGGCCCCCGACTACCTGATCAAGAAGGGCATCCACCAGCTGCCGTGCATCGGCGACGGCCGCCAGTCGGGCACGTCCGGTTCGCCGTCGATCCTCAACGCCTCGCCTGAGGCGGCGGCCGGCGGCGGCCTGGCGCTGCTGAAGACCGGCGACCGGGTCCGTGTCGATCTGCGCAAGTCGCGCGTCGACGTGCTGGTCACGCCCGAGGAGATCGTCGCGCGGCGCAAGGCGCTCGAGGCGGCAGGCGGCTTCCAATATCCGGAAAGCCAGACGCCCTGGCAGGAGATCCAGCGGGCCATCGTCGGCCAGATGGAGACCGGGGCGGTGCTGGAGCCGGCGGTCAAGTACCAGCGCATCGCCCAGACCAAGGGCCTGCCCCGCGACAACCACTAGATCCAACCACCGAAGACAAGCGCCGGCCAACGGCGAGCCTTAGGGAGAATATCGTGAAGCTGACCACGCTGAAGCGCGCGCTTGTCGCGGGCCTTGCCTTGAGTGTCCTGGCGACCGCCGGGGCCGCCGTCGCCCAGACCGCCGTCACCGGCGCCCTGCGCGCCGACCAGCCCGGTCCGGTGATCCAGCCGGAGGTCTACGGCCAGTTCGCCGAGCACCTGGGGCACGGCATCTACGAAGGCGTCTGGGTCGGCGAGGACAGCAAGATCCCCAACACCCGGGGCTACCGCAACGACGTGGTCGCGGCCCTGAAGGCCATCAAGGTGCCGCTGGTCCGCTGGCCCGGCGGCTGCTTCGCCGACGACTACCACTGGCGCGAGGGGATCGGCCCGCGCGACAAGCGCCCGGTCAAGGTCAACGTGGTCTGGGGCGGCGTCGAGGAGCCCAACAGCTTCGGCACCAACGAGTTCATGGAGTTCGCCGAGCTGATCGGCGCCAAGACCTACGTGGCCGGCAATGTCGGCACCGGCTCGCCGCAGGAGATGGCCGAGTGGGTCGAGTACATGGTCTCGCCGACCAGCTCGTCGATCGCCAACCTGCGCCGGGCCAACGGCCGCGACAAACCCTGGAAGCTCGACTATTTCGGCGTCGGCAACGAGAACTGGGGCTGCGGCGGCCAGATGACGGCGGCCCACTACACCGACCTCTACCGCAACTTCGCCGAGTTCATCCGGGTGCCGAAGGGCACCAAGACCGAGAAGATCGCGGGCGGCGCCAACAGCGACGACTACAGCTGGACCGAGACCCTGATGGCCGGCGCGGCCAAGAACATGGATCAGATCAGTGTCCACTACTACACGATCCCCAGCGGCAAGTGGGAGAACAAGGGCTCGGCCACCGAGTTCGACGAGCAGACCTGGGCCGACACCATGTTCCAGGCCCTGCGCATGGACGAACTGATCACCAAGCACACCGCCATCATGGACAAGTACGACCCGAAGAAGCGGGTCGGCCTGGCCGTCGATGAATGGGGCATCTGGCACGACGTCGAGCCGGGCACGAACCCCGGCTTCCTCTACCAGCAGAACACCATGCGCGACGCGGTGGCGGCCGGGGCGACGTTGAACATCTTCCACAAGCACGCCGACCGGGTGCGGCTGACCGCCATCGCCCAGATGGTCAACGTGCTGCAGGCGATGATCCTGACCGACAAGGACAAGATGGTCCTGACCCCGACCTACTGGGTCTACGACCTGTATAAGCCTTTCCAAGGGGCGACCTCGCTGCCGGTCGAGCTGAACAGCCCGGCCTATACGGTCGGCAAGACCAGCGTGCCGGCGGTCAGCGCCTCGGCCGGCAAGGACACCGCCGGCGTGGTCCACCTGGCGCTGGTGAACCTGGACCCGAACAAGTCGGCGACGGTGACCGTCAAGCTCTCGGGCGTGACCGGCAAGACCGCCAAGGGCCGGGTGCTGACGGCGTCGACCATGGCGGCGCACAACACGTTCGACGCCCCGAACGCGGTCAAGCCGGCGGCCTTCACGGCGGCCTCGATCAAGGGCGACACCCTGACCGCGACCCTGCCGAGCAAGTCGGTGGTGGTGCTGGACCTGAACTAGGGGTCACGACCCGCTCATGCGTCGCCGAGGCGAGGCATGGGCGGGCGCCCACGGCTGGAAATCCGGAGCAAAGCCCATGAGCAAGGCCTCGGCGGTCGCCCGCGTTTCCGGCTTGGCGGCCTTGCTGTCCTGCGCGGCGCTGTTCGCGACCGCCGCGCCTGCCTGGGGCCAGGCCACCTGGACGGCCGACAATGGCGACGGGACCTTCACCAACCCGATCTTCTACGACGAGTTTTCCGACCCCGACCTGATCCGCGTCGGGGACGACTTCTACATGACCGGCACGACCATGCACGCCACGCCGGGCCTGCCCGTCCTGCGGTCCAAGGACCTGGTGAACTGGGAGTTCCTGTCCTACGCCGTCGACAAGCTGGATCTCGGACCGGCCTATCGCCTGCAGGGCGGCGACGTCTACGGGCGCGGGATCTGGGCGCCCAGCTTCCGCTACCATGACGGCGTCTTCTACATCTTCTCCAACGTCAACGGCGAGACGACCCAGGTCTTCACCGCCGCCGACCCGCGCGGCCCGTGGACCCATCGCCGGATGAAGCGGTCGTTCCACGACCTGTCGGTGCTGTTCGACGATGATGGAAAGGCCTGGGTCGTCTGGGGCTATCGCGATCTGAAGATCGGCCAGTTGAACGCCGACCTGACCGACATCGTCGCCGGCACCGAGCGCACCCTGTTCGATCGCGACGCGGGGATGGGGGAGGGCTCGCACCTCTACAAGATCGACCGCCGCTACTTCATCATCAGCGCCTGGTGGGACGGCCGCATGCGCATGCCCGCCGCCCGCGCCGACAGCCTCGCCGGCCCGTGGGAGGTCAACAAGGCCATCAGCATCGACGAGGATTTCGGACTCGCCGAAGGCTACCGCCTGAAGGACCCGAACGGCCCCGGCTTTGATCTCGTCGCGCCCAATCCCGAACCTCGCGGCCGCATGTCGCTGCACCAGGGCGGCGTGGTGCGGACGCCGAAGGGCGAGTGGTGGGGCTTCTCCATGCTCGACTACAATTCGGTCGGCCGCCTCGTCTCGCTCTCGCCGGTCACCTGGAAGGACGGCTGGCCCTATTTCGGTCTGCCGGGGAACCTGGGGCGCACGCCCCGGACCTGGGTCAAGCCGAAGACCGACGCGGCCTCGCCGATCCGGGCTCCCTATGAGCGGAGCGATACGTTCGACGGGGCGCGGCTGAAGCCGGTCTGGCAGTGGAACCATGTTCCCGACGACGCGCACTGGTCGCTCACGGAGCGGCCCGGCTTCCTGCGCCTCCGCACCCTGCCGGCGGCCTCGTTCTGGGAAGCCCGCAACAGCCTGACCCAGAGGGCGATCGGGCCGCGATCGCAGCCGACCGTCGTCCTGGACGCCGCGGGTCTGAAGGACGGCGACATCGCGGGCCTGGCGCTGCTGGACATGCCCTATGCCTGGATCGGCGTGGAGCGCGCGGGCAAGGACCTGGCGCTGGTCCAGTTCGACAAGTCGACCGGAACGAAGGTGTCGACGCCGCTGGCGGGGAGCCGGGTCTGGCTGCGCGCCGACTGCGATTTCCTGACGGAAAAGGCCCAGCTCAGCTATTCGACCGACGGCGTGACCTTCACGCCGGTCGGCGCGGTCTTCACCACGGTCTTCTCGCTCCGCACCTTCCAGGGCGTGCGTTACGCGCTGTTCGCCTACAACGCCAAGGGCGTGGACGGCGGTCACGCCGACTTCGACAGCGTCACGGTCCACGAGCCGAACCCCAAGGGCCTGCAGAGGCCCATTCCGTTCGGCGGCTCGGTCCGGTTCGCGGCGCTGGGGTCCTCGCTTGGCCTGAGCGTCGTCGACGGGCGGTTGGCGATCGGCGCCCCTTCGACCTTCTCGGTCGTCGACCTGGGGCAGGGGCGCGTGGCGCTGAAGGTCGAGCAGGACTTCGTCTCGGTCGCTCCCGACGGCGCGGTGAGGCTGGATCGGCGTCCGAGCCTCCAGGCGCGCGCGTTCCAGTGGATCGAGACGCCGACCGGAGACCTCGTGCTGATGTCCCTCGAAACCAACCGGTTCCTGACGCTGGACCTGAAGCAGGGAGCGATCACCAGCCTGAGCCCGGGGCCGCGATCGGACGGCGCCGACGGGGCGCGGCTGAGCTGGTCCGCTGCGCTCACGCCGTCACCCTGACTCCGCTCATCCCGGCATTCGCTGGGATGAGCGGGGGAAGGTGAGGGCGCTCAGAACACCTTCATCTCGACCAGCCGCATGTCCTTGCCGGGCGCCAGGTCGAACACCGCCCGCAGCTTGCCGGCCGTCACCGGCGCCCAGGTCGTCCTGTCGACGCCGTTGGCCGACGGCGTGGCGGACTTGGCGACCTCCACCCATTTGCCGTCCTTCCACGCCTCCAGCCGATAGCGGGCCGGGGCGGCCAGGGCCTTGTCGTCGGCGAAGAAGCTGAGCTCGGCGGCGGCCACCGACGTCGGCTTGCCGAAGTCGACCTCGAACCAGGCCTTGCCGATCCCGGCGCCCGGCGACCAGCCGTTGGCCATCTCCGGGAAGAACCACACCCGCCCGTCCAGGGCCTGGTGCACGGTCTTGGGATCGGCGCCGGACGAGGCCGAACCGCGCGGATAGTCCGAGCGCACCAGATTGACCGCCAGGTCGATCGGCCGAGCGATCGGGGCGGGCGCCTTGCGCGCCAGCGGAACGGTCAGCCGCGCCAAGTTGGGCGAGGCCGCCACCTCCTGGCCATCGACGCTGACCACCAGCCCCTGGCGGCCGTAGCGCGCGCCGTCGGCGTCCCAGGCGATGGTCACCAGCCGCCCGTGATAGGCCACGTCCTGCAGGCGGAAGTACTTCAGGAAGTGCGGATCGGCCGGGTCGGTCGGGGCCAGCGGATTGACCTCCAGCACGTCGTCGGCGCGCGGCCGCAGGCCGACCAGGCCGGTGATCACCAGGTCCACGTAGCCGGAATGATTGTAGTGGTGGCTGCGGGCCAGGCCGACGATCGGCTTGCCGGTGGCGGGATCGTAGTCCTCCTCCAGGTCCGGCTTGCCGTCCTGGTAGTGCAGGGCGGTGTACTGGGCCAGCAGGCGGGCGTAGTCGGCGCGGGCGACCACGTCCTGCCTGTAGTCGTTCAGCAGGTTGGCCAGGCCGGTCAGCACCTGGGTGGTCTGGAACGGCCAGACCGGCCCGTTCCATTGGCACTCGGGCGCGGTCCCCTCGTAGCGGTACTGGCGCATGTAATATTCGTACGACGGCTCCACCGTGCGCAGGCCGAAGGGCCCGGCCAGTTCGTCGGGATCGACCGCGTGCTTCCAGGCCTGGGCGTAGGCGGGCGTGTCGTCGGGCAGGCCGAAGGTCCAGGGCACGTAGCCGACCAGTTCGCGGCCGCGGATCGGGTCCCAGTACTTCACGTGGTCGTTGTTGATCCGGTGGCGGTCGACGAAGTGCGCGAAGCCGTCGTTCCACAGGCTCTTCTGAACCTGCGCCTTCAGGGACTGGGCCCGGGCCTCGTAGTCGGCCGCCGCCGCCGTGTCGCCGGTCAGGGCCGAGAGGCGGCTGATCGCCTTGGCGTTGGCGTACATGTAGCTGTTGATCGAGGGGCGGAAGGCGTGGCCGCCGGTGAAGCCGTCCTTGCCGCCCGAGGCGTCGATCGAGCTGATCGTATATTCGGTGGCGTCCAGCAGCGGCTCGATCCAGTACAGCTTCTTGTCGAAGTCGTAGTGGTCGTCCCACAGGGCGTAGATGTGCTTCATCGCCGCCAGGTGCCGCGTCGCGGACGCCTGGTCGCCGTCGACCAGGTAGCGGGCCCAGGTGGCGTCGGCGATGGCCTCGGCGAAGTGGCGGTCGTTGCCGCCGCCCTCGTACATGAAGTCGATATAGTCGCCGGCGTAGCGGCGGCCGCGCAGCCAGCGGCCCTCCAGGATGTGGAAGCCCGTGGCGTCGTTGAGGCTGGCGTAGGGCCAGCGCTGCCAGCCGACGTCGTCGAGGAACTCGGTGGTGATGTAGCCGCGCGGGCCCAGGTCGCGCTGGTGGGCGCGGAAGACGCTCCAGCGGTAGTAGTAGATCTCGTCCAGCCTCTGGTCCGAGGATTCGAACAGCGGGATGTTGTCCTCGTACCAGGCCGCGTCGGCGCCGAACCGGGCCGTGGCGACGGCGTGGGCGTCGAGGCGGGGCGAGGGAGCGGTTCGCCCGGTTCCTGGCGAGAGGGCGGTGGTCGCCAGCAAGGCCGCCGCCAGGCACAGTCCCGCCATCCGCATCGCCCGTTCTCCCCGTCTCGTTATTTTGTCTGAGTATTTATGCGGGATTTGGCGCGCGCCGCCAGCCCCAACCGACCGGCCGTCGGTCGCGACGACGGAGGCGGTTTACATCGGCGCCGTTCGCCCCTAGAGAGCTGCGCCATGTCCGCGACCGCGACCAAAATCATTACCCGCAAAACGACCCGCCTCGGCGGGGCGTGTGCGGGTGTGTGCGCGGCCTAGGCAGCGACGCCCCGGACCAGCCCCGCCGATGCGCGGGGCCCCGTCTTTCTCAGACCGGCAGACACCCCCGCGCCTCCGCACCTTCAGGAGACGCAACACCGTGAGCCAGACCTTTTCCTCCTCCAATCCGCCCGCCGTCGGCATCGTCGGCGCGACCGGCCTCGTCGGCGAGATGATGCGGGCCCTGCTGGCCGAGCGGAACTTCCCGATGAAGTCCCTGCGCCTGTTCGCCTCGGCCCGCTCGGCCGGGAGCAAGCTGGCGTTCGGCGGCCGGGAGATCGTGGTCGAGGACGCCGCCACCGCCGACTACGCCGGCCTGGACATCGTGTTCTTCTCGGCCGGCGGCGACACCTCGCGCGCCCTGGCGTCGAAGGTCGCTGCGGCGGGCGCGGTCGTGATCGACAACTCCTCGGCCTTCCGCTCCGACCCCGACGTGCCGCTGGTGGTGGCCGAGGTGAACCCCCACGCCCTGGACGTGATCCCCAAGGGCATCGTCGCCAACCCCAACTGCACCACCATGGCCGCCATGCCTGTGCTGCGGCCGCTGCACGAGGCCGCGGGCCTCAAGCGCCTGGTGGTCTCGACCTACCAGGCGGTGTCGGGCGGCGGCGTGGCCGGCATCGAGGAACTGGAAGGCCAGGTCCGCGCCGGCGCCCAGGACGGCGTGACCCTGGCCCGCGACGGCCAGGCCGTGGCCTTCCCGACGCCGAAGAAGTGGGCCGTGCCGATCGCCTACAACGTGGTGGCCCTGAACTACGTGCTGGGCGAGGACGGCTACACCGAGGAAGAGACCAAGCTGCGCGACGAGAGCCGCAAGATCCTCGAGATCCCCGGCCTGCCGGTCTCGGGCACCTGCGTGCGGGTGCCGGTCTATTCGGGCCACTCGCTGTCGATCAACGCCGAGTTCGAGCGGCCGCTGTCGCCGCAGCAGGCCGTGGACCTGCTGGGCGTCGCGCCGGGCGTGGTGGTGACGGCCGTGCCGAACCCGCTGGAGGCCACCGGCCAGGACCCTGTCTTCGTGGGCCGCGTGCGGGTCGACCCGACCGTCGAGCACGGCCTGGCCCTGTTCGTCAGCGCCGACAACCTGCGCAAGGGCGCGGCTCTGAACGCCGTGCAGGTGGCCGAGGTGCTGCTCGCTCGCCGAGGCTAGTCCTGGCGCGGGGGCGGGCTATGCTCGCCCCCGGCCGATGGTCGGCCCTGGAGGAGAGACGGCGATGGCGATCTTTCTAGCCCTCTACATGGGCTCCGACACCCCGATGGACCCCGGCGCGATGGACCCGGCCGAGATCGAACGGGGCATGGCCGCCTGGGGCCAGTGGATGACCGACCACGCCGAGTCCGTGCTGGTGACCGGCGGTCCGCTGGGCAAGACCAAGAAGACCGGCAAGGACGGCGTCACCGACATCCGCAACAAGGTCGCCGGCTACGTCATCGTCGAGGCCGACTCCCACGAGGCGGCCGCGCAGATGTTCGAGAACCATCCCCACTTCGCGATCTTCCCCGGAGACTCGGTGGAGATCATGGAGCAGCTGCCGATCCCCGGTCAGGGCTAGGCGCTTCTTTCGTTGTCTTCCCGGAAAGCGCGCAGCGCTTGTCCGGGACCCAGAGCAGCCGCACCGCATTTGCCCAGTCCCCTGGGTCCCGGACAGCCTCTGCGAGGCTGCCGGGATGACAACCGCTTTTGCGATCTACCCCCGACCCCAAAGCCGTTCGAACTTCCAGCCGGTCAGGTTCTCGACGATCGCCTTGGACTCCGGGCTTTCAGCCTGGGTCTCGCCGGCGCGCAGGCGCTCGACCTCGTGGATCAGAACCTCGTGGGTGCGGGCGTTGAGGCGGAACGACCACGAGACCCACAGGCCCCACAGCATGACCAGGATCGGACCGGCGACCATCACCAGCACCACGGCGCGCACCGCCTCGGGAGACTGGACCACAGTCGCGCCGGGATGGGCCTTGTCGGGCGACACGAAGCCGCCCAGGCCGATCAGCGAGGTGGTGGCGACGATGGCCCCCGACTGGGCGATCTTGCGCACGAAGGTCATCACCCCGGCGAAGATGCCCTCGCGACGCTGGCCGGTCACCGCCTCGTCAACGTCGGGCAGGTAGTTGTAGACGCTCCAAGGCACGAAGTTCAGCGTTCCACGGCCCAGACCCGCCAGGATGATCGGCACGAACAGCCAGAACAGCACGGTCGGCGAGGCGCCGCCGCCGAACAGGTTGGCGCCCAGCGCCGTCAGGCCCTCGGCGAAGCCCGCCGGCCGGATCAGGTAGAAGGCCAGGAACAGCAGCAGGGCCGCGCCCACGAAACTGATGGCCATGCGGTAGGCGGCCGTGGGGCCGGTGCGGATGACCACGTTGATGGCGATCATCACCGAGATCAGCTGGGCGACGTACATGGTGGTCATCAGCTGGGAGATCACCAGGGTGGCTCCCATCATCACCGTGGCCACGAACAGCGGGAAGGCGGTGTTGAAGATGTCCTGCGAGATATAGCCGCCCAGATAGAGCGACAGGTGCTGGCGGAAGGCCTTGATGCGCAGGGTCGAGAACAGGTCGCGGAACATGTTGATCGGGATCAGCGCCGCCTTCTCCCAGTCCAGGGGCTCGGGCTGGATCAGTTTCTCGGCCTCGGTGTAGGGCCGTTCCCAGGTGAACAGCACCACCAGCAGCACGACCAGGCTGAACAGGCCGCCGAAGATCGCGGCCATGATCAGGAAGGTGCCGGACGAGTCCTTGCCGCCGAAGTGGTTGATGATCAGGGTCGGCAGGTACGAGGCCAGGATCGCCGAGCTCTGGGCGATCAGCATCCGCACGCCCGCGAACTTGGCCTTCTCCTTGTAGTCCTTGGTCATTTCCGCCGCGAGGGTTTCCCACGGGATCAGGAACATCGTGTACAGGAACTCGAAGAAGACGAAGGTGACCAGGTAGTAGAGGAAGGTCTGGCCCGTCACGAAGATCAGGGCGAAGCAGGGCAGCAGCGGAATGGTCAGGATCAGGAAGATCTTGCGCCGGCCGATGCGCCGGCCGACCCAGGTGTGGCGCAGGTTGTCGGAGACATAGCCGATCAGCGGGCAGGTGATCGCTTCCAGCAGGCGCGGAAGGCCCAGGATCAGGCCCGTCTCGACCGCCGACAGCCCGCAGAAGGTGATGAAGAAATAGGCCAGCCAGCCGGTGATGACCGCCTGGGCCCCGGCCCCCAGCATGTCGCCGGAACCCCAGCTCCAATACGTGACCCAGGAGGGTTTGCGCGGTTCCGACGTCGCCATCAGCATCTCATTCCCAAATGTTCAAAGGCCTCTGACGGACCTTGGATTTCCTTGCCTCCCTCATCCGTTCATCCCCGCGAAGGCGGGGGTCCAAGCCGAGTTTCCAGCACGCACTCGGTAGGCTCAGCTTGGGTCCCCGCCTTCGCGGGGATGAGCGGTTAGAAAGAAGGTTCTAGATGAAGGCCCGCTGGAACTCGCCCAGGGCCAGGATGGCCAGGGACTGGCCGTACGGCATCGAGGTCAGCGGGATGTCCTTGTAGCCCTGCAGGGCGTCGAACACCGGGGTGCCGAACGACACCTGCTGCAGCTCGCCCTTGTCGTCGATATTGGCCAGCACGCCCTTCAGCGCCCTGATGCCCATCTCCTGGTAGTCCTTGGAGACGTAGCGCTTGCGCACGGCCTTCAGCACGCCGTAGGCGAAGCCGGCCGTGGCCGAGGCTTCCAGGTACGAGGTCTTGTCGTCGACCAGGGTGTGCCAGAGGCCTGTCTCGGCGTCCTGGTAGCGGGCCAGGGCCTTGATCTGGGCTTCCAGCGTGTCGATCAGGAAGTCGCGCAGGGCGTCGCCGGGCTTGAGGTCCAGCAGCTCGATGAACTCCGGGATGGCGATCGTCACCCAGCAGTTGCCGCGCGCCCACAGGGCGTCGGCGAAGTTATGCCGGCCCTCGAACGTCCAGCCGTGGAACCACATACCGGTCTTGCGGTCGGCCAAGTACTTCACGTGCACCATGAACTGGCGCTTGGCCTCCTCGACGAAGTCGTCGCGGCCCAGCAGCAGGCCGATCTTGGCCAGGGGCAGGACGCTCATCATCAGCGTGTCGTCCCACAGCTGCTGGGGGTTCTCGCTGTTGAAGACGATGTGCTGGAAGCCGCCTTCCTCGGTGCGCGGGCCCTCGTACATGACGTAGTCGGCCCAGGTCTCCAGATACGGCAGATAGGTGTGGTCGCCTGTGGCCTCGTACAGATAGGCCAGGGTCAGGAACGGCGAGACGGTGTTGATGTTCTTGGTCGGGGTGCCGGCCTCGAAGCGGTCGGCGAACCACTGGGTCATGATCTCGAACGCCCGCGGGTCGGCGGTCATCTCGTACTGCTTCCACAGGCCGTACAGGCCCACGCCGTGGGTCCATTCCCAGTCGTTCCAGCCCTTGGTGTCGATGACGCGGCCGTCGTCCAGGCGCAGCAGGAACTCGCCGGTCTCGTCCTGGATGTCGACCAGGTTGCTGATCAGCAGGGCGATCTTGGCCTTGATGTCCTTGGCCTCGAGGCCGTGAGCGAGATTGGGCACGATAGTCTCCAGTAGCAGTCGAAAGCGGCGGGGGAGCGCCGGGTCTCAGGGTTTGAAATTAGGGGCGGGAACGCGGGCGACGGGGATGCCGCCGCGCACCGTGCGCAGTCTTACTAGTTTCGCTTCCTCCAGGGCGTCGCCGGGGGCGCCGTCGCTGGTCACCGCCAGGGCGATGGTGTTCTTGCCGTGCGGATCGATGATCCCGTTGGGCAGGACGAAGGTCCGCTGCGGGCCGACATTGGCGATGAACTGGCCCATGTTCCAGCCGTTGACGAAGATCAGCACCCGGTAGCGGCCCGGCGAGCGCGGCTTGTCCGGATCGCCGATGGTCAGGCCCAGGGTGGTGTCCTGGTCCTTGGGCAGGGCCAGGTCGAAGCTGGTGCGGTACCAGGTCGTGCCGGCGTAGGGCTGGGTCGCCGCCATGTCGGCCTTGGCCCAGGCGGCGTCCGGGAAGCCCGGCAGGTGCCAGCCCATTCGCTCGCCGTACTGGCCGCCGTTGTTGGCGTTGCCGCGCACCGGGTCCTGGATGTCCTCGCCGCCCAGGTTGCCCTGGACCTTCCAGGCGATCGGCACGGCGAAGCTGTAGGAGCCGGGACCCGACAGCGAGGCCGAGACCAGGCCGCGGGCCTCCTTGTGGAAGTCGTCGGCGTCCAGGTCCCAGTTGTGGCCGTTGTTGCGGACCATCACCGAGATCACGTGCTCGCCGGTTCCGCGCAGGTCTTCGGGCAGCTTGAAGGTGGCGACGCCCGTGGTGATCGGGCGCGGCAGGCCGCCGTCCAGCTCGTGCTGGCCCAGGAACCGGCCGTCCAGCCAGACCTGCAGCATGCCCGCCCCGCCGCCGCCGTAGTGCAGGGTCAGGGTGTCGATGCCAAGGTCGGACCCAGCCTTGGCCGTGTAGCGGCCGCGATACCAGACGTCGCCCTGGTGGAAGCCGTAGGTGCTCATGTCGAGCACCGGTTGCCCCGTGGGACCGCGCACGGTCGAGCCGCTGCGGCGGCCCTCGGCCTTCAGCCACGCGCTGTCGTCGAACTTGGGATCGGCCTCGGGCGAACCGGGCGCGGTCTTCCAGGTCAGCTGGGCCAGGTCGGGGAGGGCGATCATCGCCGGACCGGCCAGCGGCTTGTCGGTCAGCAGGCTGCCCGAGGCGGTGGTCCTGGTCGCGACCTTGGCGCCGTTCCAGCGGATCGCGCTCACGGCCTTGGGCGCGAAGACCTCCAGCGGGCTGTCGGTCTCGGTGTCGCCGGACAGGCTGAGCACGCCGCCCTTGATCGCCTCGCTCCGCACCAGGCCGGGGCCTCGGATCAGCAGGTTGTCGCGCCGCCAGAAGGTCTGGCCGGTCTCGGCGTCGGCCAGCAGCAGGGTCAGCGGCGGGCGGCCGCCGCCGGTGATCCGCATGCGGGCCAGGCCCTTGTGTTCATAGGTCAGCTTCAGGTCGCCCTTGGCGGCGTCGAAGGCCGAAGCCACGTCGCCGTCCAGCACCTCGACCTTGGGGGCGGACGTGTAACGCAGCACCGTCTCGCCCGCCTCGCCGGCGCGGCCGTAGAGCAGCGCCAGGTCGCCCTCGTTCCACTTCAGGCGCGTCTGGATCTCGGACGTCGAATAGACCAGCCGCTGGCCGCCCAGGTCGTAGGACGCCATCAGCAGCTTGCTGTCCTGGCCCTTGATCCGCGAGGGGACCACGTACTCGCCGTCGCGGGTCTTCAGCTTGAAGGTGAAGGCCTCGTCGCCCGTAGCGCTGCTGGGATTGTGGACCACCACATAGAGGTGGCTTCCGGTCTCGGCGTTGACGTTGTGATAGATGCGGACCTTGTCGTTGGACGGGGTCACGGCCTCGCCCTTGTCCATGCGGGTCAGGTCGGGCACGGCGGCGATGAACTCGCCCATCTGCTTCATCACCCGGGCCTTGTCGCGCAGGCCCCGGGCCTCGTCGATCGCCGAGCCGTAGTCGTAGGACGTGAACACCACCGGGGCCGGCAGCCAGCCCCAGCTGGTCCCGCCATAGGTCATGTAGAAGCTCTGCAGCGTCAGGCCGTTGGCGATGTTCGTGCCGTAGAACACCCGCTGGTAGCCGACGCCGCGATGGATGGCGGTGCAGTCGTAGTCGCCGTTGCTGCCCCAGTAGTCGAACCAGCCGCCGCCGAACTCGGCCAGGAAGCCGGGGGTGTTGGGGCTGGCCGAGGCGCCGCCCTTGGCCCCGCCGGGACCGTACAGGCCCCAGTCCGGCGCGACGCCCGGCGACGACGGCGTGGAGTCGACCTTGCAACTGCCGCCCGGATAGCCGTCGAAGGCGTAGAGGTCGTTGGGGCCCTCGACCGTGCCCGGCACGTTCGAGCCCTTGGGGACCCAGTAGCCGTTGCGGCCCTTGTCGTTGTGGAAGATCGGGACGGTGATGCCGTCGGCCTTGGCCTTGTCGTCCAGCCACTTCATGTAGCGCTGCTGCGGCGCGCCGACGACGTCCAGCTCATTCTCGATCTGGTGGGCGATGACCGTGCCGCCGCCGGTGGTCAGCTGGTGGCGGGCGATGACGGCGTTGATCTGGGTCAGCCACTCGTCGGCGGCCGTCAGGTATTCCGGCGCGTCGGTGCGGGCGCGGGCCTGCTGGTTGACCATCCAGCCGGGGAAGCCGCCGCGCGTCAGCTCGGCGTTCACGTAGGGCCCGGCGCGGGTGATGACGTAGAGGCCTTCCTCCTTCGCCATGGTCAGCACGCGATCCATGTCGCGCACGCCGTTGAAGTCGTAGACCCCCTGTTTCGGCGAATGGTAGCCCCAGTCGAAATAGATCGCGACCGTGTTGTAGCCGCTGGCCTTCATCTTCTGGAGGATGTCGCGCCACAGGTCGGGGCTGGGCACGCGGAAGGGATGGAACTCGCCGCCCCACGAGTAGATGCGCTGTCCGTCGACCTTCAGCGAGTACTTGTCCCAGGTGATCTGGTGGGCCCCAGTGGCCGGCGAGCCGGGCTTGGCCGCGACGGCGGTCTCGCCGCCCTCCTTCAGCACCGTGAAGTGGCGCACGGTCCCCGACAGTTCGGGCAGCTCGGTCTTGGGCGTCCAGGTGCGGAAGCCGTCCTTGCTGTCCGACCACCAATACCGCTTGGACATGTACTCGTCGAAATAGATCCGCCACGCGCCGTCCGGCGTGCGGGTCAGGGCGGGGCCTTCCAGGAACTTGCCCCAGCCGGCCCAGTCGCCGGTCCCCTTGGCCTGCCACGGCCCGTCCAGCGAGGGGGCGGTCCAGAGCTCGACGAACTTGCTGGTCTCGTTCTTGGCGAAGGCGTTGTAGAGCCCGCCCTCGCGCACCACGAAGGTGTCGATGAAGTTGGGGCCCAGGCCCGACAGCGGTTTCGGCGCGCTCCAGGCGGCGAGCGAGGCGTCGGCGGCGACGATCCGGTAGGGCTGGAACGAGCCCTGCTGGCCGGTGGTCGAGACCGACAGGATCAGGTTCACCGAACCGTCCTGGTCGACGAACCACTCCGGCGCCCAGCTATTGGTCGCGCCCGGGACCTCGACCTTCACGTCGCGCAGGAAGGTCCAGTCGGTCAGGTCCTTGCTGCGGGCCAGGCCGATCGTGTCGCCGGCCCAGCCGGTAGTGTAGGCGACGTAGTACCAGCCGTCCGAATGCTTCATCACGCTGGGATCGCGGATCAACCCCTTGGGCGGGGTGTAGGCCAGCGGCTTCTTCAGGGTGAAGCGCGTCCCGTCCGCCGAGTCGTAGACGCTCATGTTCGATTGGCTGGCGTTGGTGAACGCCGTCATCGTGTAGCGCACGGGCTCGGCGAGCGCCGAGGTCGCCAGCAGGGCGGCCGTCAGTCCGAGAACGGGGAGGAGGGGGCGAGGCATCCTCAGCCCTCGAAGTAGAAGACGGGCTTCAGCGGCCATTCCACCGGCTTGTTGTCCGGATGGACCTCCATCAGGTCGGCCATGTAGTCCCACCAGCGCTTCATCACCGGCTGCAGCGGCAGGGCGTCCTTCTTGTTGTCGGGGCGCAGGCGCAGCACGGCGAAGAGGCTCATGGTCCCTTCGTCCAGGAAGATCGAATAGTCGTGGATGCCCGCCTCGCGCAGGGCGGCGGCCAGGTCGGGCCACAGTTCGTCGTGACGGCGCTCGTATTCGGCGGCGACGCCGGGCTTGAGCTGCATGCGGAAGGCGAGGGGCCGGTCCTGGTTGCTCATCGTGTCCTCCCGTTTCTTGTCTTGTCGTTCGCGTTCAGGTCGTTGGCGGCGGCAGGCGGTAGATCCGGCTGGCCGTCCCGCCGAACAGCAGGGCCCGCTCGGCCTCGCCGAAGCCGGCGGTGATCGCGTCATAGGCCTCGTAGAAGCCGCCGAACGACCCGTGCACCTTCTCGACCGGGAAGTTGCTGGCGAACATGCAGCGGTTGGGGCCGAAGGTCTCGATCACCCGCAGCACGAAGGGCCGCAGGCTGTCGGTCGTCCAGGTCCGGTCGATCATGGCCAGGCCCGAGATCTTGCAGCTGACGTTCGGCCGCTGGGCCAGCAGGGCCAGGCGGTCGCGCCAGGTCGCCAGGCCGGCGTCGTCGCGGTCGGTGGGCATGCCGGCGTGGTTGACGATCACCGGGATGTCGGGATGGGCGGCGGCCAGCTCGGCGGCGGCCGCCATCTGCGAGGGATAGAGCTGCAGGTCGAACGACAGGCCGTACCTGGCCAGCAGGGCGTAGCCCTTGCGCCACTGGTCGTTCAGCAGCAGGTCGGTCGGGCCGTAGGTCTTGGCCGGGTCCTTGTGCCAGTTGACGATCTGGCGCACGCCCCGGACGTTGGTCCGCGACGCCTGGGCTTCGAGCAGAGGCTCGACGCCCGGATCGTCAAGGTTGGCCCCGCAGACGATCCCGCCGATCACGCCGCGCGTGTCGGCCAGGCCCTGCAGCCAGTCGGTCTCCGACAGCTGGTCCTTGGGCGGCAGGCCGCATTCGACGTGGACGGTCTGGACGACGTTCCAGCCGGCGGTGTCGGCCAGGTAGTCGTCCAACCCGTAGGATTTGTAGGCGATCGGCGACATGTCGCCGGCCGGATTGTTCGGCAGCGGGGTGTCCTGGAGCCAGCTGTAGTAGTGCCGCTCCAGGTCCCACAGGTGCATGTGCGGGTCGATGATCGGGCCGAGATAGGTCATCGCTCCGCTCTTTCCTAGAAGGTCGTGCGGCCGCCGGAGGTGTCGAAGGTCGAGGCGGTGGTAAAGCTGCACTCCTCGCTGGCCATGAAGCAGACCATGGCCGCGCTCTCGTGGACTTCGCCCAGGCGGCCCATCGGGATCTTGCCCTTCATGTACTCGACCTGGCTCTGGGGCAGCTGCTCCAGGATCGGGCTCTCGAAGGTGGCCGGGGTCAGGCTGTTGGCGATCACGCCCTTGGTGGCCAGCTCCTTGCCCAGCGACTTGGTCAGGCCGATCACCGCCGCCTTCGACGCCGAATAGGCGCCGGCGTTGGGGTTGCCTTCCTTGCCCGCCACCGAGGCGACGTTGACGATGCGGCCGTAGCCCTGGGCGATCATGAACGGCGCCAGGGCCTTGCAGCAGTAGAAAACGCCGTTGACGTTGATGTCGAAGACGCGCTTCCAGCTGTCGGTCGGATACTCGTACACGGTGGCCGTGGCCCCGGTGATGCCGGCCGAGGCGACCAGGATGTCGACGCGGCCCAGGGCCGCGTTGGCGGCCTGGCCGGCGGCCAGGACGGCGGCTTCGTCCGAGACGTCCAGGGCGACGGTATGCTTGGCGCCCACCTCGGCGGCGGCGGCCTTCAGGCCCTCGGCGTCCACGTCCCACAGCGAGACCTGGCCGCCCTCGGCGACGATGCGCGCGGCCACGGCCTTGCCCAGGCCCGAGGCGCCGCCCGTGATCACCGCGACGCGGCCGGCGAAGCGGTTCGGATAGACCTTGGGGGAGGAGACGGTGTTCACGCGACGCCTTCCTTGGACCAGGCCACGACGATCTGGCGCTGCTCGCCCAGCTTCTCGATGCCCAGGCGGATCTCGTCGCCGGCTTTGAGATAGACGGGCTCGGGCTTCTGGCCCATGCCGACGCCCGGAGGCGTGCCGGTGGTGATCAGGTCGCCCGGCTCCAGCGTCATGAACTCGCTGATGTACGAGACCAGCTTGCTGATCGGGAAGATCATGGTCTTGGACGAGCCGTCCTGCTTGCGCTGGCCGTTGACGTCCAGCCACATGCCGAGGTTCTGCGGGTCGCCCACCTCGTCCGAGGTGACCATCCACGGGCCGACCGGGCCGAAGGTGTCGCAACCCTTGCCCTTGTCCCAGGTGCCGCCGCGCTCGATCTGGAAGGCGCGCTCGGAGACGTCGTTGATCAGCACGTAGCCGGCGACGTGGTCCAGGGCCTCGGCCTCGGAGACGTACGAAGCGCGCGAACCCATCACGACGCCCAGCTCGACTTCCCAGTCGGTCTTCAGCGAGCCCTTGGGGATCATCACCGGGTCGTTCGGGCCGGTCAGGCAGCTGACGGCCTTGGTGAACAGCACCGGCTCCTCGGGGATCGGCAGGTTCGACTCGGCGGCGTGGTCGGCGAAGTTCAGGCCCACGGCGATGAACTTGGAGACGCCCTTGACCGGCACGCCGTAGCGGGGCGAGCCCTCGACCAGCGGCAGCGACTTGGGATCGATCGCGGCCAGCTTCTTCAGGCTGGCGGGCGACAGCTCGGCGCCGGTGATGTCGGCGACGACGCCGGACAGGTCGCGGATCTGGCCGTCGGCGTCGAGGAGGCCGGGCTTTTCGGCGCCGCGGGGGCCGTAACGAAGCAGTTTCATGGGTCTACGCTTTCGAGGAGATCAGCGGGCGTAAGGCCGGTGCAGACCGACCTCGCGATTGAGTTCGACGCCGAAGCCGGGGGCGTCGGAGAGTTTCAGCTTGCCGTTCACCGGCACGGGCTCGCCGATCAGCTGCGGGTGGAACATCGGCACCACCTCGTCGGCCTTCGGGGCCATCATCAGGAATTCGGCGAACGGGCTGTTATGGCGGGTGACCACGAAGTGGTAGCTGTAGACGCTCGAGCCGTGCGGGATGCACAGCACGCCGCGGCTGTCGGCCAGGTTCGAGATCTTCACCAGCTCGGTCATGCCGCCGCACCAGCCGACGTCGGGCTGGATGATGTCGCAGCACTCCATCTCCAGCAGCATGCGGAAGCCCCAGCGGGTGGCCTCGTGCTCGCCGGTGGTGACCAGCATGCCCTTGGGGGCGTTCTTCTTCAGGTCGCGATAGCCCCAGTAGTCGTCGGGGCTGAGCGCTTCCTCGATCCACTTCAGGCCGTACTCGTGGGCCTTGTGGGCCAGCTTGGTGGCGTAGTTCAGGTCCAGCGCCATCCAGCAGTCGAACATCAGCCAGAAGTCCTCGCCGCAGCGCTCGCGCATCGTGGCCAGTTCTTCGAGGTTCTTGCGCAGGCCTTCCTCGCCCTCGGCCGGGCCGTGGTGCAGGGGCATCTTGCCGCCGATGAAGCCCATCTTCTTGGCCAGGTCCGGACGCGCGCCCGTGGCGTAGAAGGTCAGCTCGTCGCGGACCTTGCCGCCCAGCAGGTGGTAGACGGGCTCCTGGCGCAGCTTGCCCAGCAGGTCCCACAGCGCCAGGTCGACGCCCGACAGGGCGTTCACGACCAGGCCCTTGCGGCCGTAGTACTGGGTCGAGAAATACATCTGGTCCCAGATCTTCTCGACCTCGGTCGGGTCGCGGCCTTCCAGGAAGCGGGCCAGGTGCTTCTCGACGATGTAGGCGGCCGGCTCGCCGCCGGTGGTCACCGCGAAGCCGACCGTGCCGTCGGCGGCCTCGATCTCGACGACCAGCGTGCCCAGCACGTTGATGCCGAAGCTCTGGCGGCTCTGGCGGTATTCCGGATAGCGCGACATCGGGGTGGCGATGTGGTCGTCGATCCAGTGGCCTTCGCCCTGATCGTGATAGTCGGCCCCGCCGCCACGCACGACATAGGCCCGAACTTGCCGGATGAGGGGAAACGGCATGGGAAAAACCAGCTCCAGCCCACACTTCCTAAGAGGAAGCGATCTACTTAAAGGAAGAGAAGGGCGTATCGTGAGGCTAAGGCCTTCGACATGCTTGGCGAAACCTTGAGCGGCCGCGCCTACCTCCCCGGAGACGTCCTATGACACGGTGGCGCGCGCCGACTTTTGGTGACCGGATCGTCGCCTTCGCCGCTTGCGCTAGGTACCATATTATGAGAGAGAGTGCTACAAAATGAAACGTGACGCGTCAAGGGGAGCCGAACCGGTGGCCAAGGATGATAGTGCGAACGGCAAGGCGCCCAGCGGCAGCCAGACGCTCTTCCGGGGCCTGGACCTGCTGGACGTGGTCGCGGACTCCGGCACCATCGGCCTGCCCGCCCTGGCCCAGCGCCTAGGCCTGACCCGCAGCACGACTCACCGCCTGGCCACGGCCCTGGTCGAGCGCCGCCTGCTGGCCCAGACCCCGCGCGAAGGCTACAGCCTGGGCTCCAAGCTGCTGGAGCTGGGCTACCTGGCCGGCCAGCAGATGGACCTGCCCCGCGTGGCCCGTCCGTATCTGGAAAAGCTGTGGGACGAGCTGGAGGACACGGTCCACCTGGGCGTCCTGGAAGACGACCGCGCCCACTACCTGGACAAGCTGACCGGCCGCCGCCGGATCAACATCTCCTCGCGCGTGGGCGATCGCCAGCCGATCCGCTCGACGGGCCTGGGCAAGGCCCTGGTGCTGGACGACACCGAGGAGCGCTGGCGCGAGCTCTATCGCAAGGAAGGCCCGCGCTCGGCGCACGGTCCCGACGAAGAGCAGTGGATCGCCTGGATGCGCGACTACGCCAAGAAGGGCGTGGCCTTCGACCTCGAGGAGAACGAGGACCGCATCCGCTGCGTCGCCGCCCCGATCCGCGGCCCCAGCGGCGCCATCGTCGCGGCCATCAGCGTCTCCGGCGCGGCCCAGTACATGGACGACGCGCGCATGAAGGACCTGACCACGACGGTGCGCGACTGCGCCAACGCCATCGGCGTCGAGCTGGGATGGAACGAGAAGAGGACGCCCGCCAAGCGGTAGGTCGTCCGTAGAGTTCAGTGGAGGAACGATGCTTCTGAAGGACAAGGTGGTGCTGGTGACCGGCGCCTCGCAGGGGATCGGCAAGGCGGCCGCCATCGGCTGCGCCCAGCACGGCGCGGACGTGGCGATCAACTACCATTCCGACGAGGCCGGCGCGGCCGACGCCGTGGCGCAGATCGAGGCCCTGGGCCGCCGGGCCATCGCCGTGAAGGGCGACGTGGCCCAGGTCGAGACCGCCGCGTTGTTCGTGGACGCCGCCGTCAAGGCGTTCGGCCGGGTCGACGTCTTCGTCAACAACGCCGGCATCTGCCCCTTCCACGCCTTCCTCGACATGCCGCCCGAGGTCATGGAGCGGACGATGAAGGTCAATCTGTTCGGCGCCTACTACATGGTGCAGGCGGCGGCCAACCAGATGGTCCGCCAAGGCGACGGCGGGGCCATCATCGCCGTCAGCTCGATCAGCGCCCTGGTCGGCGGCGGCATGCAGACCCACTACACCCCGACCAAGGCCGGCGTGCACAGCCTGATGCAGTCGACCGCCATCGCCCTGGGCAAGTACGGCATCCGCTGCAACTCGGTGCTGCCCGGCACCATCGAGACGGCGATCAACAAGGAAGACCTGGCCGACGTCGCCAAGCGCGAATACATGGCCGGCCGCATCCCGCTGGGCCGCCTGGGCGAGCCTGACGACCTGGCCGGGCCGATCGTCTTCCTGGCCTCGGACCTAGCCAAGTACGTGACCGGTGCGGCCCTGCTGGTCGACGGCGGCGCGTTCGTGAACCTGCAGTAGCCCCGTGATCATCTCGTCCACCACGGACTTCCGGGAGGCGGCGCGGCGCAAGCTGCCCCGCTTCCTGTTCGACTATATCGACGGCGGCGCCTATGCCGAGCGGACCCTGGGCCGCAACGTCTCGGACCTGGCCGACCTCAGCCTCCGCCAGCGGGTGCTGAAGGACGTCTCCCAGGTCGACACCTCGACCACCCTGTTCGGCCACTACCAGGCCCTGCCGGTCGCCCTGGCCCCGGTGGGGCTGACGGGCATGTACGCGCGGCGCGGCGAGTGCCAGGCGGCCAAGGCCGCCGCCGCCAAGGGCGTGCCGTTCTGCCTGTCGACCGTCTCGGTCTGCGACCTGCAGGAGGTGTCCAGGGCCAGCCCGACGCCGATCTGGTTCCAGCTCTACGTGCTGCGCGACCGGGCCTTCATGCGCGACCTGCTGGCCCGCGCCACCGACGCCGGGGCTACGGCCCTGGTGTTCACCGTCGACATGCCCGTGCCCGGCGCCCGCTATCGCGACGCCCATTCCGGCATGAGCGGTCCCAACGCCGCCGCGCGGCGGCTGATGCAGGCGGTGCTCAAGCCCGCCTGGGCCTGGGACGTCGGCGTCATGGGCCGGCCCCACACCCTGGGCAACGTCGCCCCGGTGCTGGGCAAGAATTCCGGCCTCGAGGACTTCATGGGCTGGCTGGGGGCCAATTTCGATCCCTCCATCCAGTGGAAGGACCTCGACTGGATCCGCGACCAGTGGAAGGGCCCGCTGATCATCAAGGGCGTGCTCGATCCGGAAGACGCCAAGGCCGCCGCCGACATCGGCGCCGACGGCATTGTGGTCTCCAACCACGGCGGGCGGCAGTTGGACGGCGTGCTGTCCTCGGCCCGCGCCCTGCCGGCCATCGCCGACGCCGTGGGCGACCGCCTGACCGTCCTGGCCGACAGCGGCGTGCGTTCGGGCCTGGACGTGGTGCGGATGCTGGCCCTGGGCGCCAAGGGCGTGCTGCTGGGCCGGGCCTTCGTCTACGCCCTGGCCGCGCGCGGCGGGCTGGGCGTGACCCAACTGCTGGACCTGATCGAGAAGGAGATGCGCGTGGCCATGGCCCTGACCGGCGTCAACACCCTGGATCAGATCGACAGCTCGATCCTGGCCAAGGTGGAACGATGAGCGTGCTGGCCGTCGTCGCGGCCCTGGCGCTGCAGACCGCGCCCGGCGCCCCGAAGCCCGACCTCACGGACGTGCCCGCGCCGGCGGCCATGGAAGCGCCGGTCGCCCGCATCCTGATCGCCAGCGACTCCACCGCCGCCAACTACGGCGCCTCGGCCTATCCGCAGATGGGCTGGGGCATGGTGCTGAAGTGCTCGCTGGACCCCCGCGTCGAGGTGGTGAACCTGGCGCGCGGCGGTCGCTCGACCAAGACCTTCATCGAGGAAGGCCTGTGGGACGGCCTGCTGGCCAAGCTCCAGCCCGGCGACACGGTGCTGATCCAGTTCGGCCACAACGACGCCGACCGTGTGAAGATCGTCCGCTTCACCGACCCCCAGGGCGCCTACACCGCCAACCTGACCCGCTTCGTCGCCGACGTGCGGGCCAAGGGCGGCCGGCCCGTCCTGGTGACCCCGATCGCCAAGCATGTGTTCCTCGACGACAAGGTCCAGGAGACCCACGGCGCCTACGCCCTGGCGGTGCGGGCCGTGGCCAAGGCCACCAAGACGCCGCTGATCGACCTGGACGCCGACATGATGGGCGCCCAGCAGGCCTTGGGCGAGCCGGCCTCGCGCCGCCTCTACCTGATCTACACGCCCGAGGACCACGTCGCGCGCTACCCGAACGGCAACAGCGACACCACCCACATCAACGAGGGCGGGGCGCGCCTAGCCGCGTCGCTGGTGGCGGGGCGGCTGGCGTTCCTGGACCTGCCGGTCTCGGCCTATGTGCATCCCGCCTCGACCGGCGTGCAGCCGATCCTCGGCGGCCCGCGCTGTCTGGGGCGGTAGCGGCTTAAGCCCTCATTGATCCGCTCATCCCGGCGAATGCCGGGACCCAGATCCCATGGCGGTGTGTCGGGCTGGGTAGGCTCCGAGTTCGAGGAACCCGCTTCAAAACCATTCCATCTGGGTCCCGGCATTCGCCGGGATGAGCGGAGGCGAGGGGGGAAGCAAAAGAAAAGCGGGACGCCTGAAGTGGCGCCCCGCTGGCCCGGATGGGGGGAAGAACGGGCGAGTCCGTGTGTGGGGAGGGACGGGACCGAGGTCCAAATCCCGACGGCCAAGGTTCCATAATATGGAACATCATCCGATATAATGAGAATGCTTGACAGCGGACGCGATGTCAAGCCACAGGTGGATAAAGGCTCAAAGTGGCCTGGCCAATTTGGAGGGCGCCACCATGAGACACGTAGCGGGATCGATCCTGGGCGGCCTGGTCGCCGCCTGCCTGGCCGGCGCATCGACCGCCGCGCCGCGTATCGACCGGTTCTTCAACGACGGCTGGCGCATGACGACGGGCGAGATCGCCGGCGCCGAGAAGGCCGACCTCGACGACGCGGCCTGGACCCCGGTCACCCTGCCGCGCGCCTTCAACGAGGACCAGGCCTTCCGCGACGCCAGCACCGACCAGAAGGAAGCGGTGATCTGGTATCGCAAGCGCTTCGTCCTGCCCGCCGGCGCCGACCCGGGCGGCAAGGCGTTCCTGGCCTTCGACGGCGTGCGCCAGGCGGCCGACGTCTATGTGAACGGCGTGCGCGTGGGCGGCCACGAGAACGGCGTCTCGGGCTTCGCCGTCGACGCCACCGCCCAGCTGAAGCCCGCGCCCTTCGTCAACGTCGTCGCCGTGCGGGTCGACAACAGCTGGATCTACAAGGAGCGCGCCACCGGCAGCGCCTTCCAGTGGAACAACAAGAACTTCAACGCCAACTACGGCGGCGTGAACCGGGCGGTGCGCCTGCACCTGACCGACGGCCTGCACCAGACCCTGCCGTTCTATTCCAGCCTGGGCACGACCGGCGTCTATGTCTGGGCCGACCGGTTCGACATCCGGCGCGGGGCGGCGACCGTCCATGCCGAGTCCCAGGTGCGCAACGACTCCGGCCGCCCACGCACGTTCAAGTACCGGGTCAGCCTGCGCGACGTCGACGGCAAGCCGGCCGGGACCTTCGAGGGACCGACGGTCACCCTGGCGCCCGGCGAGACCCGCACCGTCTCGGCCCAGTCGCCGCTGACGGGCCTGCACTTCTGGAGCTGGGGCTACGGCTATCTCTACACCGTGAGCACCGAGCTGGTGGAGGACGGCGCCAGCGTCGACGCGGTGACCACCCGCACCGGCTTCCGCAAGACCGAGTTCCGGAACGGGATGATCTATCTCAACGACCGGGTCATCCAGGTCCACGGCTACGCCCAGCGCAGCACCAACGAATGGCCCGCCCTGGGCCCGGACGCGCCGCCGTGGGTCAGCGACTTCTCCAACCGGCTGATGGTGCAGAGCAACGGCAACCTGGTGCGCTGGATGCACGTGACGCCGTCCCGCCAGGACATCGACTCGGCTGATCGCGTGGGCTTGATGCAGGCCCTGCCGGCCGGCGACGCCGAGGGCGACGTGACCGGCCGCCGATGGGAGCAGCGGGTCGAGGTGATGCGCGACGCGGTCGTCGCCTTCCGCAACAACCCCTCGGTCCTATTCTACGAGGGCGGCAACGAGAACATCAGCGAAGAGCACATGGCGGCGCTGAAGGCCGTGCGCGACCAGTTCGATCCGCGCGGCGGCCGCGCCATCGGCTCGCGCGAGATGCTCGACAGCAAGGCGGCCGAGTACGGCGGCGAGATGCTCTACATCAACAAGAGCGCGACCAAGCCCGTCTGGGCCATGGAATACATGCGCGACGAGGCGGCGCGGAAGTTCCAGGACGAGCTGACCCCGCCGTTCCACGCCAACAGCCCCGACTACAACCGCAACCAGGACAGCTATTCCGCCGAGGCGGCGCGCCGCTGGTACGATTACTGGCGCGAACGTCCGGGCGGCGGGGATCGCGTCAGCTCGGGCGGCGTGAACATCGGCTTCACCGACAGCAACACCCACTTCCGGGGCGACAACAACTATCGCCGCAGCGGCGAGGTGGACGCCATGCGCCTGCCCAAGGACGCCTTCTGGGTCCACCAGGTGATGTGGGACGGCTGGGTCGATGTCGAGCATCCCCGCAGCCACATCGTCGGCCACTGGAACTACGCGCCCGGGACAGTGAAGGACGTGACGGTCGTCTCCAGCGCCGACAGCGTCGAACTGCTGCTGAACGGCAAGTCGCTGGGGAAGGGCGTGAAGTCGGACGGCTTCCTGTTCACCTTCGCCAAGGTCGCCTGGTCGCCGGGGACGCTGAAGGCGATCGGCCGCGACGCCCGTGGCAAGGTGGTCTCGACCGACGAGCGGGTCACCACCGGTCCCGCCGTGGCCCTGCGCCTGACCCCGCACGTCGGTCCCTCGGGCTGGCGGGCCGACGCGTCCGACATCGCCCTGGTCGATGTCGAGGCGGTGGATGCGCAGGGGCGGCGCGTGCCGACGGCGCTGGACCTTGTGAAGTTCGACCTGTCGGGTCCGGCCGAGTGGCGCGGCGGCATCGCCCAGGGCGACTCCACCGGCAGGAAGCCGGTCGAGGTCGCCGGTCCGGCGGTGAACGTCGTCACCCAGGCGGCCGGCAAGGACGCGGTGACCCACTACGAGGGGACCAATCGCGGCGACGACAACTTCATCGGTTCGAAGACCTTGCCGGTCGAAGGCGGGGTCAACCGCGTGGCCCTGCGGTCCACCCTAGCGGCCGGCAAGGTCGTGGTCACCGCCACGGCCGAGGGGCTGAAGCCCGCCAGCCTGACCCTCGACGTCGCCCCGCCGTCCGCCGAGGCGCCGCTCCTGCCCGTGGACCTGGCGCGCGGCCCGACGCCCGCCACCCCGTCCTACAAGGTCCGCCGCGTGGCCCTGAAGGCCGCCGCGGTGGTCGCCGGCTCCAACGCCGCCGACGTCGGGAAGGCCACGGACGACGACGAGACCACCCACTGGGCCAGCGACGGCCGGCTGTCCGACGCCTGGCTCGAGTTCCAGTACGCCCAGCCCCAGCGGGTGGACGAGGTGACGCTGAAGCTGATCGGCTGGCGCCTGCGCGCCTATCCGCTGCGCATCACCCTGGACGGCCAGGTCGTCTACGAGGGCGTGGCCCCCAAGAGCCTGGGCTATGTCACCCTGCCGCTGAAGGTCGCTCCAGCCGGCCGCAAGCTGCGCATCGCCCTGACCGGACCCACCGAGGACCGCGACGCCTTCGGCAAGATCGTCGAGATCACCGGCGCCCGGGCGGGGTTGGATACGGGGGCGGAGAAGGTCAAGACCGGCGGCGCGCTGGGGGTGATCGAGGCCGAGGTCTATCGGGGGCTCTAGGTTCGCGGTGGTCCCGAAGGCAGCTCAATGATCGCCGCCAGCCCGCCTTCGGGGCGGTTGGCGAGGGTCAGGCGGCCGCCCTCGCCCTTGGCCAGGGCCTGGACGATCGACAGGCCCAGACCCGCGCCGCCGGTGCGCCGGTTGCGCGAGGCCTCGCCGCGTTCGAACGGGGCGGTGATGGTCTCCAGCATCTCGACCGGGAGCCCCGGTCCATCGTCCAGCACCATGATCTCGACGCGGCGGCCGAGGGGACGGGCGTCGACCGTCACCGCCCCGCCGTAGCGGGCGGCGTTGTCGATCAGGTTGTCGACCATGCGACGCACGGCCAGGGGCGAGGCCCAGGCCGCGCCGGCCGCTTCGGGCGCCAGCAGCACCGCCTGGCCCATCTCGAGCCGCAACGCGACCAGGGTCTCGAGTTCCTGGCGGACGTCGATCGATCGCGCGCCGCCGCCGCGTCCGGCGTCCTGGCGGGCGAACAGCAGGGTGTCGTCCAGCAACTGGGACATCTCGGCCAGGTCGCTCCCGGCCTTGGCGCGCTGGGCGTCGTCGGCGATGAACTCGGCGCGCAGGGTCAGACGGGTCAGGTAGGTGCGCAGGTCGTGGGCGATGGCCGCCAGCATCCGCGTGCGTTCGTCCATCAGCCCTCGTATCCGGCCCTGCATCGTGTTGAAGGCCGCGGACAGTTCGCGCAGCTCGCGCGGCCCCCGCAACGGCAGGGCCCTGGCGTCCAGGTCGTCGCCGAACCGCGCGACCTCGCGGGCCAGATGGCTGACCGGCTGGGTGGTTTGGCGCACCGCCAGGACCAGCATCAGCAGGGTGACGACCAGCAGGGCGGCGGCGGCGAGGGAGACCCGGCTGAAGAATTGCCGCGCCGTCTCAGGGGCGCGACGGCGCAGCACCAGCACCTCGCCGTCGGCAAGCCGCACCGACAGCCGCAGGGCCTGGCGGCCGGGCAGGGCGTCCTGGCGCAGCCGGCCGCCGCGCCGGATGTCGATCCGCAGGTCCCGCTCGCCCAGCGCCTGGCGATAGGCCCGATAACCGGGATCGCCCGCGTCGGCGACCCGGGCCCGCAACGGCACGGGCAGGAAATCGGTCTCCAGGGTGGTGCGGATGACGCCGGTGTCCAGCGCCTTGACCACCTTGGGCCGGGCCGACGGCGGGCTGGCCTCGACCGCCTCGACGATGGCCCGGGCCTCGGACGGCCGGGGCAACTGGTAGAAGCGCACGCCGCCTTCGCCCCGCCCCTGCGGCCAGACCAGCAGGGCGGCCCCGATCACCAGCATGACGGCCAGCCCGGCCAGCAGGATGGCCGTCATGCGCGTGGAGAGGTTGTCGGACAGCATCATGGCTAGAGCCGCTCGGCCGGCGCGCTGAACAGGTAGCCGCCGCCGCGCACGGTCTTGATCAAGGCCGCGCCGCCCAGCTTGCGGCGCAGGCGGCTCAGCAGCACGTCGACGGCGCGGTCGAACGGTTCGGCGCTGCGGCCGCGGGTCCAGTCCAGCAGCTGGTCGCGGCTGAGCACCCGCTGGGGGTGACGCAGGAAGGCCATCAGCAGGTCGTGCTCGCCGCCGGTCAGGGTCACGGGCCGGCCATCGGGATCGGTCAGGTCGCGGCTGGCCGTGTCCAGCCGCCAGCCGGCGAAGCCCAGCACCTCGCCGGGCGGTGTGCTGGTCACGCGATGGACCTCGCGGGTGCGGCGCAGGATCGCCTTGACCCGGGCCAGCAGCTCGCGCGGATTATAGGGCTTGGCCAGATAGTCGTCGGCCCCGATCTCCAGGCCGATCACCCGGTCGATGTCGTCGCCCTTGGCGGTGACCATCAGGATCGCCGTGTCGCCGGCCGCCCGCAGGCGACGGCAGACCGACAGGCCGTCTTCGCCCGGCATCATGATGTCCAGCAGGACCAGGTCCACGCGACGGCGGGCGGCCAGGCGGTCGAAGGCCTCGGCGTCGGCGCAGCCCACGACGTCGTAACCCTCGCGGCGCAGCAGCCCCAAGGTCAGGTCCCGGATTTCGGCGTCGTCTTCCACGACCGCGATCAGCGTGTTGTCGGCCATGGTCAAGGAGATGCCTCAAGCCCCGGCCCAGCGGAAGCCGCCACTCGGCCCGTTTACACTTCGACACAGTTCGTCGGGCGCGAGCAAACCGGGGATTGCCCGGCGGTGGTCAGATGGCGGCGTCGAGGGACACCGACCCCACTCCCCATGGAGCCATCATGCGTAAGACTTCCATCCTGGCCGCCGGCCTCTCGTCCCTGGCGGTTCTCGCCGCCATGATCGCCGCGCCCGCCCAGGCCGGCCAGCACGGCAGTTTCGTCAGCGTCCAAGGCGCGCGTGGCCACGGCTATGTCCACAATCGCAATGTCAGCCGCCAGCCCGGCGCGATCTCGGTCTCGCGCGGGACGCAGACCAACTCCGGTCGCGGCGTGGCCAGCAACCGCAACGCCAGCTGGGGTGACGGCGCCTATCACGGCGGGGCGTCCCGCACGTTCAACAACGGCGCCTCGGCCAGCCGTTCGACCAACGTCGTCAACAACGGCGACGGCACGGTCAGCTACGATCATTCGCGCACCGGCTACGACGGCTCGACGCGTTCCGTCAGCGGGACGGTGACCCGCCCCTGATCGAACCCGTCCAGGCCCGCCGCGCCAGGCTCCCCAAACGGCGCGGCGGGCGTTCTCCGGAGACTGAACATGAAGATCCTGACCCTGTCCCTCATCTGCCTGGCCGCCATGGGCGCTTCCGGCTCCGATGCGGCCTCGCGCACGCCCGGCGCGGCGCTCGACAAGGCCGACGCCAATCACGACGGCTATGTCACCCGCGACGAATTCAGAGCCTCGCGCGCGGCGCAGTTCCAGCGCTTGGACCGCAACGACGACGGCGTGGTGACGCTGTCGGAGTTCCCACGCCTGGCCAAGTCGAACCGCCCCAAGGCCCAGGCCCTGAAGACGGTGATCACCCACGCCGACCGCGACGGCGACGGCCGGGTCACCCGTACCGAGTTCGTCGACGGACCGGCCCCGTTGTTCGACCGCGCCGATCGCGACCATGATGGGCGACTGTCACGCGACGAGGTCGCCGCCGTCCGCGACCAGCTCGAGGGCCTGAAATGACGTCACGCCGAAGCGCCTTGCTGATCGTCCTGGCGGTCGCGACCCTCGGCGGGGCCAGCGCCGTCGAGGCCGCTCAGCCGGGGCTGGGCCTGCGCGGGCCGATGCGCCAGCGCCTGCTGGAGAAGAAGGCCGAGGAGGAGCGCCCGATCGACCTGCAGGCCATCCTGCCCGGCGCCCGCAAGCGGACCGACGCCTACGGGACCGACCCCGCCCAGCGACTGGACGTCTATATTCCCCCACACGCCCACGGTGCGCCGATCCTGGTCATGGTGCACGGGGGGGCCTGGATGATCGGCGACAAGGCCAATACCGGCTCGGTCGAGAACAAGCTCAAGCACTGGCTGACCCGGGGCTGGATCGTGGTCAGCGTGAACTATCGCATGCTGCCCGACGCCATGGCTTACGAGCAGGCGCAAGACCTCGCCGAGGCGGTGCGATGGGCTCAAGGCCATGCCGAGGGCTGGGGCGGCGACCCGGGGAAGATCATTCTGATGGGCCACTCGGCCGGCGCGCATCTGGTGGCGCTGGTCTCGTCGCGACCCGACATGGTCGGCCGGTCGTGGGCCGGGACGGTGGTGCTGGATTCGGCCGCCATGCAGGTCTCGGCGACCATGGCCGGCCGTCACCCCGGCTTCTACGACCGCGCGTTCGGCGCCGATCCCGTGTACTGGGCCAAGGCGTCGCCGATGGACCAATGGACGCCGCGGGCCATGCCGATGATGCTGGTCTGCTCGACCCGGCGGCCGGACGATCCGTGCGACGACGCACGGCGGTTCCAGGCCAAGGCCCGGGCGGCAGGACGCGACATGCCCGTCCTGCCGCAAGCCTTGACCCATGCCGACATCAACCGGACGCTGGGGTTGCCCGGGGCTTATACCGATGCGGTGGACGCGTTCATCGCCGAGCGGTTGAAGGGGCGGTAGCCGCCAGCGCCTCCTCCACGGGGGAACCTACTGCGCGGCCTTGGCCACCTCGACCGCGTACACGTGGTTGGCCCCGTGCATGTTCGAGCGGAACACGATCCACTTGGCGTCCGGCGTGAAGTTGACGTTCGGCTCCAGGCGGTAGTCGTGGCCCTGCATGTTGACCAGCCGCTCGGTGTCCAGCACGCCCGGCTGGATCAGGGTCTCGGAGCCCGGGGCGTGGATGCCGGCGACGTCCGGGATGGCGCGCGGACGCATCAGGTACAGCCATTTGCCGTCGGGCGCGTGGGCGACCATCTCGCTGTCGCCGCCGTCGCCGGCGAACAGCTTGCCGTCCGGCGAGGTGTTGAAGTGCACCGACCAGGCGTTGCGGTCCAGGTGCATCCAGGTGCGCTTGCCGGTGGCGATCTCGTAGCCGGCCACCCAGAAGTCCTCGCCGCGCGGGGTCTGCAGGTCGTACCAGATGGTCTTGCCGTCGGCGCTGAACCACTCGTGCCCGGCGATCTCCATGTTCATGGTCCGGGCGTGGATCTTGACCGGCGTGTCGCCGGCCTTGTCGATCCGCACCAGCCACAACCGGTCGACCTTGTGCCAGGGACCCTCGTGGCAGAACATCAGCAGGCCCGGATCGGTGGGCGAGAACTGCAGGTGGTTCAGCCAGTCGGTGGCCTGGTGCACGACCTTGCGCTCGCCGGTCGCGGTGTTGATCGTGAAGATCTCCATCGGGATGCGGCTGTCCAGACGCGCGTTCAGCTGCACCTCGCGGCCTTCGGCGTAGGACAGCTCGCGGCCGTCGGCGCTCTTCACGTCGTCCGGATTCTTGGGCAGGGCGTCGGCGAGGTTGGGCACGGCCGGGACGTCGGTGCGCACGGCCACCCCTGCCAGCAGGGTCTCGTCGGCGTTGATCGTCTGGATGCCCACGCCCTTGGCCAGCTTGGCGATCGCGCGGACCCTCTTCGTGGCGGGATCGACCGCCTCGACCTGGCCCGAGCCGTCCTCGGCGGTGCGCTGGTAGTAGACCTGGCCGGTCTTGCGGCCGACGAACAGCAGCCGGACCTTGCCCACGACGACGGGCGTGAGGGCATGGCTCTTCAGGTCGACCACCGAGACGCCGTCGGGCGTGCTGATCGCCAGGAAGCGGCCGTCGGGCGTGTAGCCGTTGTAGTTGAAATACAGGCTGCCGCTGCCGGGCTTGTCCGACAGGCGGATCACGCGGTGGCCGGTGTCCTTGTCGATCCATTCGCGCGGGGCCTCGGGCAGGCCGGCGCGGGGCTCGGTGACCCTGTCCTGAGCCAGGGCTGGGACGAGGGCGGCGGGCGCGGCGGCGGCGAGCAGCAGGCTCACGGCCGCGGCGCGGAGGAGGAGGGCGGTCTTCATCGGCGTCACCTCACTTGGTCCGGATGTCGGCGCGCGGCGGGGCCTTCATGCCCTCGCCGAGATAGAAGCTGGTGTGCGGCGGCTGGTTGTAGGCGGTGTTCTGCCAGGCGATCGACACGCGGTACTGCGGGTCGTGCATCAGGGTCACCAGGCGGCGCTGGGTGACGTAGGGCGTGGCGTAGATCCGCAGGCTCTTGTTGTCCTCGGCCCGCCAGATCACCTCCTCGCGCCAGTCGCCCAGGATGTCGGCCGACAGGGCCGGGGTCGATTTGGTGCCGTTGTTGGAGGTGAAGCCCTCGGCGGTCAGCAGCGGCCTGGCCTCGCCGGTCTTCCAGTCCCACTTGCTGATCTGGTTCTTGTCCAACAATTCGCGCAGGTCGTCGCCGTCCCACCAGATGGCGAAGTTGGTCTGGCGCGGATGCTTGACCCCTTCGATCGGCTTGCCCTGGGCGGTGTAGAGGGTCTCCTGGTTGGAGCCCCAGGCCTCCTCGCCCGGGAAACGCGGGTCGATGTCGGCCGACAGGCCCCGGCCGGTGTCCTTGTCGGACGGGGTGCTCCACAGCACCTTGCCCGTGCGGGCGTCCAGCATGGCCGCGCCGATCCCGCCGTTGTTGCGCATCTCCTCGTGCACCCCGAACTTCTCGAGGCCGGGACGGGTGGGGTCCAGGTCGCCCACGTGCATGGTGTCGCCGTGGAAGAGGCGGGCGCTCCACAGGCCCTTGCCGGTGTCGTCCACCGCCATCGAGCCGTAGATGATCTCGTCGCGACCGTCGCCGTCGACATCGGCGACGCTGAGCTGGTGGTTGCCCTGGCCGCCGAACGTCTCGTTGCCGGGCGCGGCGCTGTCGAACAGCCAGCGCTGGGTCAGCTTGCCGCCCCGGAAGTCCCACGCCGCCACCGTGGAGCGGCCGTAGTAGCCGCGGCCCATGACGATGCTGGGCAGCCGGCCGTCCAGATAGGCGGTGCCGGCCAGGAAGCGGTCGGAGCGGTTGCCATAGCCGTCGCCCCAGACCTCCGTCATCTGCTCGGCGCTGGGCGCGTCGGTGCGCGGGTCGCGCGGGGGCGAGTAGGGGGCGCTGGCCAGGGCCTTGCCGGTCGCGCCCTCGAACACCGTCAGGTATTCGGGGCCCTTGAGGATGCGGCCCTGCACCTTGGCGACCTTGGTCCCGTCCGGCAGGGTCGTGGCGCCCGTGCGGTCGGCCTGGGGGCGCTCGCCCCCGTCCTCGCGCCAGTCGGCCTTGGGATCGCCCAGCACCTTGCCGGTCCCGTCGACCGTGCCGTCGCTGGTGCGCACGGCGATCTCGGCCTTGCCGTCGCCGTCGTAGTCATAGACCTGGAACTGGGTGTAGTGCGCCCCGGCCCGGATGTTGCGGCCCAGGTCGATGCGCCACAGGCGCTTGCCGTCCAGCGTGTAGGCGTCGAGGAAGACGTTCCCCGTATAGCCGCCGAAGGCGTTGTCCTTGGAGTTGGTCGGGTCCCACTTGAGGACGATCTCGTAGCGGCCGTCGCCGTCCAGGTCGCCGACGCTGGCGTCGTTGGCGGCGTAGGAATAGGCCTCGCCCGCCGGGGTGACGCCGCCGGCCGGCGGGTCCAGCGGGAGGCTCAGATAGCCGTCGGCCCAGACCTTGGCCGGGGCGCTGGGCGCGGCCTCCTTGCCGCCGACCACGGCGCGGACGGTGTAGGTCGCGGCCGGGCCGCCGATCTTGTCGACGAAGTCGGTCGGACCGGTCAGGGGGGAAGCGTTCAGCTTCGCGCCGTCGCGATAGAGGTTGAAGGCGATCTTGGCCGGGTCGTCGCCCAGCAGCCGCCAGCTGACCAGCACGCCGCCGTCCACGGCCGGCACGGCGACCACGCCTCGGTCGAGGGCCTCCATCCGGCGGGGGGCGGCGAGCGCTGATCCACCCAAGGACGATAGCGCCGTCGCGCCCAGAAGAACCGTCGCCGCGATCCGCGAGCCCCGGTTTCCACCACGCTTACTCATGCGTCGAATCCCTTTGGTTTCCCCAGTCCAGGCTCGCGACGGCCGTTCTTCGCGGCCTCGGGGTCGGCGTCAGGGCCGCCTCGCGAGCGTTGCAACAGCCTTACATCATGGAAACAAACTTCTGTCTTCCCACAAATTGCGTTGACATCTCAGAATGTGGAACTATTCCTATTGTATGAGAAATGCGCCGCCGTGCGCTGCGAGCAGCCCGTTCAAGGGTCGCCGCAGGGCTCGGTAAGGCGTCCGGGGTCTTCGTCGGGAGACCTCAGGTCATGGTTAGAGGGAGGGAACCCAATGCTTGCATCCACTCGCGGCCGTCGTGCGGCTGTCGCCACCGCGTCCTTGCTGGCGCTGACCGCGGGCATCGCCTGCGCGAGTCAGGCCGAGGCCCAGGCCAAGCCGGCCGCCGCGGTCGAGGACAAGGCCACCACGATCGACGAGGTCGTCGTCGTCGGCACCCGCGCCAGCCTGCAGTCGGCCATGAACCGCAAGAAGCGGAACGGCACGATCTCCGATTCCATCGTCGCCGAGGACATCGGCCAGTTCCCCGACAAGAACATCGGCGAGGCCCTGGGCCGCGTGACCGGCGTGCAGCTGGCCCGCGACTTCGGCGAAGGCAACGCGGTCTCGATCCGCGGCGTCGAGCCGGACCTGAACCGCGTCGAGATCAACGGCATGAGCGTGCTGTCGACGGCCGGCAACCTGCAGGTCTACGGCGGCGGCGGCCGGTCCAACGACTTCCGCGAACTGGCGGCGGAACTGGTCCAGTCGATCGACGTGTTCAAGGGCTTCACCGCCGACATGACCGAAGGCGGCGTCGGCGGCACGGTCTCGGTGACCACCCGCAAGCCGCTGGACTTCGCCAAGCCGACCATCTCGATGACCGCTTCGGCCCAGAAGCTGGACACGATGAAGGACTGGGCGCCTCGCTTCAACGTGATCGCGGCCGGCAAGTTCTTGGACGACCGCCTGGGCCTGATGGCCAACGTCACCTACGACGACGTCGACACGCGCGGCGACTTCGTCCGCAACACCTCGTGGGGCCGCTTCGCCGACTTCGACAACTCGGCCGACAAGACCGTCCCGTACTACAACACCGCCTACAACAGCTCGATCAACGACCTGGCCCGCAACGTCACCACCCAGGCCAACTGCGCCGCCCTGGTGACGCCCGACGCGACCCAGATCTCGTCGGCCAACCTGCGCACGGCCTGTCAGTCGCAGTGGTACGACTATGCGCCGCGTACGGCGCGCTACGGCGTCTGGTATCGCAACGACAAGCGGATCTCGTCGGAATTCACCGCCCAGTACCGGTTCAACGATCGCCTGGACGCCTGGATCAGCTACAACTACGACGAGCGTAAGCAGAAGCTCAACGACATCAACTACGGCACCGATTTCACGGCCGTGGCCCGCCTGCGCAACCTGGTGGGCACGTCGTGCTCGGCCACCGACACGACCGCCAGCTCGGTCAAGGTCGACGCCAACCACAACGTCACCGGCTACACCCTGGGCAACTGCCTGGTGACCGCCAGCGCCGGCGGCAACCTGGGCTTCGGCATCAGCGCCCGCGACTTCGCCTATGACAGCAAGAGCGAATACGTCAGCTTCGGCGGCCGCTACAAAGGCGACCGTCTGCAGATCGAGTTCATGGGCTCCGACGCCAACACCGACACGACGTCGCAGACCAACAACGTCAGCGTCAGCTTCGACACGCCCGGCATGGTCGTGACCCTGGACGGCAACGGCGAGCCGTCCTTCAAGTTCGCCAGCGGCTACAGCCCGTCGGACGCCTCGGCGATCCGCCAGTGGCAGATCCAGTACCGCCCGTCGCTCGTGAACCAGAAGGAGCAACAGTACAAGCTCGACTTCGATTACGACACGCACCTGCCGGTCATCCACAAGCTGGAGTTCGGCGGCCGCGCCACCGACTACAAGACCGAGGGCTACGGCTACGGCGGCTTCATCCTGGACGGCGGCGCCAACCCGTATGCGACCACCGACGACACCGTGATCTACAGCAACGCGGTGAACTCGACGGCGACGATCAACAACGCCGCGGGCGCGCCCGACCAGACCAATCCGGTGCTGGGCACGACCTACACCACCGGCTACTGGGGTTCGTCGGAGGTCTGGTCGCGGGCCTTCTCGAACCAGGTCTTCGCCTCGGGCATGTCGCCCCTGCCGTCGGACTTCTATTTCGGCGGCGGCTCTATGCCGATGAACTGGCTGTATCCGAACTACGACGTGATCTCGCAGAACCTCGACACGTCGCACTTCAACCTGAACAACATGGTCCACACCGTCGGCAACGACGGCAAGGCGCATGACCAGATCCCGTATCGGATCCAGGAAGAGACCAACGCCCAGTACATCAAGTTCGACTATTCGGTCCCGATCGGCTCGTTCGATCTGGACGGCAACTTCGGCTGGCGTCGGGTTCAGACGAAGGTGACCGCGGAAGGCGTCTCGACTCGCCAGCAGTCGTACGCGGCCACCAACGGCGGCACGGCGACGACCTACATCCTGTCCAACAGCCTGCGCAGCTACAAGAAGGACTACACGGTCTGGCTGCCCAGCTTCAACGCCGGCCTGTGGTTCGTGCCGAACAAGCTGTCGACGCGCTTCGGCTTCGCCCAGCTGATGGCCCGCCCGCGCCTGGACTTCCTGCTGCCCACGGTGACCTGCACTACCGACGCCTCGCCCGACGCCAACGGCGAGTTCGACGAACCGAGCTGCACCGCCGGCAACCCGGACCTGAAGCCCTATCGCGCCAACCAGTACGACCTGAGCTTCGAATACTACCCCAACCAGGACACCCAGGTGTCGGTGGGTCTGTTCTACAAGGACATCAAGTCGTTCTACGTCTCGTCGCGCACCCTGCTGGGCAAGCGTGACGTCTACGGCGACGGCGTGATGTACAACTACAACACCTACGTCAACGGCGACGGCGCCAAGATCAAGGGCGTGGAAATCACGGCCAAGACCGCCTTCACCTTCCTGCCGGGCTGGCTGTCGGGCTTCGGCGTCGACGCCAACTACACCTACCAGAAGGCCACCGACGTGGGCCTGTACTCGATCCTGGACGGCTCTCCCCTGCCGTTCCCGGGTCTGTCGCCCGACAGCGCCAACGCGACCCTGTGGTACGACAAGGGCCCGTTCAACGCCCGCCTGGCCTACAACTACCGCTCCAAGTACCTGATCTCGGCCGCCGACAACTCGGGCCAGCCCGTCTACCGCGACTCGACCGGCTACCTGGACGGCAAGATCACCTGGAAGCCGGACCTCTGGAACATCCAGGGCCTGTCCTTCTTCGTCGAAGGCAAGAACCTGACCAAGGAAGAGGAACGCTCGACCGCCGGCGACATCCGCCTGACGGAACTGGGCTACTTCGGCCGCCGCTTCTTCGTCGGCATGACGGCGAAGTTCTAGGACTGCGCTTGGCGGCGGCGTCCCGGTGTCGAGCCCGGGACGACCGCCGCCCTCCACGATCTAGGGACGACTTCAGGGCCGCGCCGGCATGGCGCGGCCCTTTTCCTTTGTCCCCACGGTTGTCATCCCGGAAACGCGAAGCGTTGTCCGGGACCCAGGTGAACCGCACCGCATCAGCCCAGTCCCCTCGGTCCCGGACAGCCTCTGCGAGGCTTCCGGGATGACAACCGTTGGGGGATCTTGGAGTCGAAGCTAGAGCTTCAGGGCGTAGACGCCGAACCGCCGCACCCGCAGGTGGCTCCAGGTGGTGCGCAGGCCGAACCAGCCGCGGGTGTAGGGCTGGACGTCGTCCAGCTCGAACAGCTTGCGGCCGTCGTTCCAGTACTGGATCAGGCCGCCGTCGGCGACCAGCCGCACCGTTTGCCAGCGGTTGGCGACCAGCATCTCGTCGGCCGCGGCGTGGTCGTGCTGGGGCAGCAGCGGCCGGTCGCCCGGGCGACCGACATAGCGGCGGAAACGCGTCGAGGTGTTCCCGTTGCCGCCCTGGCCCACATAGTAGGTCTTCAGGGTGTCGTAGTCGGCGAAGGCGCCGGTGCGCGGCGTGGTCAGCGGGCTGCCGCCGCCCGCGTCGCGGGCCATCCAGAAGGCGTTCAGATCACTGACCCGGTCGTTCGGACCGCCCGCCGAGACCGCCTGGGCCTGGTATTCGATCAGCACCGGACCGACCAGTTCGGGCCGGAACCACAGGGTCAGGCCGGCCGGGGTCTCGATGTCCAGCACGCCGTCGCGGACGCTCACCTTGGCCGGTTTCTCGGCCTCGAGCGCCCACCGGTCCAGGCCGTGGCGGAAGTCGTCGGCGTGCAGGCGGCGGCCGCGCCGGGGCGGCGTTTCGGCGAGGGCGGGCCCGGGGGCGGGCGCGGCGGCCAGCGCGGCCAGTCCGCCCAGGACGGCGCGGCGCTTCATGGCGTGTCTCCGTCGAGCATGAAGTCCGAACCGTCCTCGGCGACGATCGGCTCCACGCCCGGGGCGGCGCCCAGGTCCAGGCGGTCGAAGCGGCCGGCGCGGACGGCCTGCAGCAGCACGGGAGGGCGCGGATCGGGCGTCAGGGTCTCGATGCGCACGTTGTCCAGCCTCAGGCCGTCGACGTGGCGCGCCCACAGGCCGTGGGCCGGGCTAGGGCCGAACATGCTGGGCTCGGGATAGGCCTGGGCCATGTCGTCGGGCCGCCGCGCGGACCACTCGGCCAGGCCGCCGCCGGCATAGACCAGGCGGATGTCGGTCAGCGTCACGTCCTGGATCGGATGGCCCTCCAGGCCGGCGATCGTGGCGGCGTAGTCGGGCAGGATGTCCCAGGCCGTCAGGTTGCTGACGCTGACCCGCCGGATGGCCCCGCGCGTCGTGCCCTCGGGCCCGCGCCCCCGGTCGCCCAGCCGCAGGAACAGCGGGGCGGTGGTCACCTCGCGCAGGACGACATTGTTGATCGAGATGTCCTCGATCAGGCCGCCGTCCACGGTCTCCAGGGCCAGGCCCCGCGAGCGGGTGAAGACGCAGTCGCTGATGGTGATCTCGCGGAAGCCGCCGTTGGACTCGGTGCCCAGCTTGATCCGGCCGGTGACGCGGTCCTGGTCGGGGGCCAACTGCTGGCTGCGGCCCTGGGTCCCGTCCAGCAGGGTCCCCAGGTCGAAGCCGCTGACGTGGCACCCGGTGATCTCGACCCGCTCGGTGGCCCGGACCTCGCCCAGGGCCATGGAGCTCTTCAGCACGATGGCGTCGTCGTTGGGCGTGTTGACCCGGCAGTCGGCAATGACCACGTCGCGGCAGCAGTCGATGTCCAGGCCGTCGCGGTTGGTGTCGATCCGCAGGCTCCGGATCGTCAGGTCGTCGCAGCCGGTGGCCAGCACCGCGAAGTGGCCGCCGCGCCAGATCGTGAAGCCCTCCAGCCGGACCCGCCGGGCGTTCTTCAGGGCGATGGCCTTGTTGCCGTGGCCGGCCATGGCCTCCAGGTCCGGGACCAGGATCGCCATCTCTTCCGCCGACAGGTTGGCCATGCTGACCGGGAACTCGCCGGCCTGGCGGGTCCAGCGCGAGCCGGGACCTTCGCGGGTCATGCCCACGCCGTCGATCAGGCCGGACCCGACGACGGCCACGTCCTCGACGTCGTCCGCCCAGATCAGGCTGTTATGCCAATGGCTGTGGCCGAAGTCCTGGTAGAGGTCGAACGGGTTGGGCTCGGCGGCGTCGTAGGCGCCGGCATGGCGGGCCGGGTCGGCGGCTTCCAGCACACAGCCCTCGTCCAACCGCAGGGTGACGCCGCTGAGCAGCCGGATCGAGAACGACAGCCATCGCCCGGCCGGCAGCACCACTTCGCCGCCGCCCACGGCATGAGCCACCGCGATCGCCGCGTTGATCGCGTCGGTCGCCAGGGTCGCGCCGTCGCCGACCGCCCCGAAGTCGCGGACGTCGAACGGCGCGCGGGTCATGCGTAGAGGCCGTGCCGCTCGAGGAAGGCGCTCAGCAGGGCGGGCCAGGGCATGGCGACGCCGCCGGGGCCGTTCAGGCCGAAGCCGTGGCCGCCGGACTCGAAGACGTGCAGCTCGCTGGCGATCTTCTGGGCCCGCAGGGCCTGGAACATCATCAGGCTGTTCTCCATGGCCACCACCTTGTCGTCCGCGGCGGCGGCGATGAAGGTCGGCGGGGCGTCGGCGGGCACGCCGTGCTCGGCCGAGACCGCCAGGCGCTGGGCGTCGGTCGGGGCCGCGCCCAGCAGCGACTTCAGCGAGCTGCCGTGGGCGTAGGGCGCGGTCATGGTGACCACCGGATAGAACAGGCCCGCCGCATTGGGTCGGGTCGACAGTCTGTCGGCGGCGTCGATGGGGGCGTAGGTCTCGCGGCCGAACTGGGTGGCCAGCCGCGCGGCGACATGGCCCCCGGCCGAGAAGCCGGTCACGGCGATCCGTTCGGGATCCAGCCCCCACTTGCCGGCGTTGGCGCGGATCAGGCGGATGGCGCGCTGGGCGTCCTGCAGCGACACGTCCGGCCCCGCCGCCCAGCCGTCGGCGGGCAGGCGGTAGTCCATGACGAAGGCGGTGACGCCCTGGTCGGCGATCCAGGCGTCGATGGGGCCGCCGTTCTTGCCGACCGCCACGCGGATATAGCCGCCGCCCGGGATCATCAGGATCGCCGCGCCGTTCGGCCTGGTCGGCCGTCGCATCATCAGCCAGGGCTTGGTGATGTTCAGATAGGCCGTGTCGTTGGGATCCCCGCCGGGCTTGCGCAGGATCACCTGCTCGGTGACCGTGACTTTCTCGCCGCCGGGCGGCTTGCCGGGCCACAGGTCCATGACCTCGATGCCGGGCGGGGTCGATTGAGCGCGGGCCAGGCCCGGCGCGGCGACGGCCAGGGCGCCCAGGCCCAGCAGCGAGCGACGATCAGTTTCCACGAGGGGCCTCCGTACTGTGGGCGGCGCTGGGAGCCAGGACGAACGTGTCGGGCGAGGGCGGTTTGGCGGGGTCGAACGGCGGCAGGCCGTCCAGCAGATGCGCCGCCAAGTCGGGGATCTGGCTGCGGATCCCGCTCGCCACGCATTGGGCCAGCACATAGGCGCCGTAGTTGTTGTGATGGGTGGCGTCCTTGCCGCCGTCGCCGAACGCCTTCCAGGCCTGGTCGGGACCCAGGGCCTCGTAGAACGCCGCGCTCATCGTCAGCAGGTCGATCACCGGCACGCCGGTCTCGCGGCCGACCGCGCGCACGGCTTCGGGATAGTCGCCGTGGGTGTTCACGATCCTGCCGGCCGCGTCGAACTTGCGGCGGTGCATCGAGGTCACCAGCACCGGCTTGGCGCCGCGCCGGCGGGCCTCGCCGATATAGGCCTTCAGATAGTCGCGATAGGTGGTGGCCGCCTCGGCGTAGGTCTGGGGCCAGTTGGCCTTCTGGTCGTTGTGGCCGAACTGGATCAGCAGCCAGTCGCCGGGCTTCACCCGGCTCAGCAGCTTGTCCAGCCGGTGCTCGAACAGGAACGACTTCAGCGTCTCGCCGGACTCGGCGTGGTTGGCCACGGCGATGTCGGGCTTGAAGAACCGGGGCAGCATCTGGCCCCAGCTGGCGCCGGGCTCGAAGCGCTGGTCGGTGACGGTGGAGTCGCCGGCCAGGAACACCACCGGCACGGTGACGGGCTCGACCCGCAGGCGGCGCACGGCCGGGGCGGGGCCGCAGAACTCTAGGGTCAGCTTGTCGTCCCAGTCGTACGAGCCTTCCTCGCGCGGGTTCAGCAGCACGCGCACGCCGCCGGGGGCGTTGGGCGGCGGGGGCTTCAGGGCGGCGGTGCGGACGTCGACCACGAACTCGACCGTGGCGGTCCTGCCGGGCCTGGCGACGATCCGCTCGGCCATCAGGCGGCGGGACTCGGCCTTGATCGTGGTGTCGGACGCGGCCTTGCCGCCCAGCTCCACGACCACCCGATAGTCGCCCTCGGGCACGACCAGCGAGAACAGGAACGGACCCCCCGCCGGGGAGGGCTCGAAGCCGTGGCCGATCGCCGGGTCGTAGACGGCGTCGCGCGCCACGCGGACATGGCCGGGCGCGACCGTCCTGTCGTCGCCGAAGTCGAAGGCCCAGCTCTGCATCGATGTCACCGGCTCCGCCGCCCAGCTCGCGCCCGGCGACCAAAGGGGCGGCGCGACCGCCAGGGCGGCCAGGAGCGCGCGTCTGTGCATCATCAAGGCCAGCCTCCCCTCAGCGATCTGCGTCGCGCTGCGTTGGCTCCAGAAATATCGGCGGGGCCGCACCAAGGCAACGAATTTCACATTACGAGATCTAGTCCCGCAAAATGGAACTTAGTTATTTCACTCCTCTCACGGCCGTCATCCCGGGCACAAGGCCCGGGATGACGGCTGAAAGGAAAGTGGTGGGTATGATCAAGGGCGCGACGCGGCGACCGGCAAGGACAACGTGGCCCCCTTCAGCCCCGGCGCGCCCGCCTGGACCGTCACGACGCCGCCGGCGCCGGACCCGCGCACGAAGACCGCAGCCTTGCCGCGCCAGGCCTGGCGGGTGGGCGAGGCGAACGGCGTGTGGTCGGTCGGGGCGGCGTTGTCGGCGGCGACGAAACGTCCCGAACCGCCGACCGCGAAGGTGATGGCGGCGTCGGATGACGGCACGATCACGCCCTTGGCGTCCACCACCTGGGCGCGGACGATGGCCAGATCGTCGAAGGTCGAGCCCACGGCCTTGTCGTCGCTGGTCAGGACGATGCGCGCCGGCGGACCGGCCGTGCGCAACACGTCGCGCGGACCGGACGCGCCGCACGAGGCCGTCACCTCGCCCGGCGCGAAGGTCACGGCCCACTGGCGGGGCGAGCCGTCGGCGGGCAGGGGCTTGGCGCCCAGGGCCTTGCCGTTCAGCGACACCTCCACCGACGGGCAGTTGCTGTAGACCTCGATGGTCTCGGGATGCGGCGACAGGTCGGCGGGCGTCCAGTCGTCGGCGATGTCGACCTTCGGCCGGGGTGTGGCGACGGCGATCATGGTCGGCAGGGCCGGGGCCGGACCCGCGCCGTCGTTCGGGGGCGGCGGGGCGGCCGGGGCGGCGTTGCGCACCACGTGGATCACCGGCGTTTCGCCCCACCAGCCCGCGCGCTGCATGCCCGAGACCTTCAGGGCCCCGGTGCGGTCGATCAGGCCGGCGGGATTGTCGATGTTGGGCCAGCCGCTGCGGTCGGACTCGCCCAGATAGTCGACCCCGGTCCACAGGAACATGCCGGCATAGGGGGCGTAGTCGCGCACCGCGATCCACGAGCCGCGCGCATGGCTGTTCTCGGTCCCGACGATCTTGCGCGCGGGCTTGGCCTCATGGGCGGCGGTCAGCTCGTTCTCGCGGTAGTTCTGGCCGACCACGTCCAGCATGTCGGCCAGGCCGTTCTGGTAGTCGCCGGTCACGTTGGGGCGGAACAGGCCCATGGTCACCGGCCGGGTCGGGTCGGTGTCGTGCATCACCGCCAGCAGGCTCTTCAGCGCCGCCTTGGCCTGGACCGGATAGGCGGTGTCGTGGATCTCGTTGCCCGCGCTCCAGATCACCACGCTGGGGTGGTTGCGGTCGCGGCGCAGCATGTCGCGGGCGTCGCGCTTGGACCAGTCGCTGAAGAACAGGTGGTAGTCGCCCGGCGTCTTGGCGACGTTCCACTGGTCGAACAGCTCGTCCATGACCACCAAGCCCATCTGGTCGGCCAGGTCCAGGACCTGGGGCGAGGGCGGGTTGTGGGCGGTGCGCAGGGCGTTGACGCCCAGGGCCTTCAACGCCGTGAACCGCTGGCGCCAGACGGCCAGGGGCACGGCTCCGCCCAGGGCCCCGCCGTCGGCGTGCACGGCCACGCCTTTCAGCTTGATGTTCCGACCGTTCAGCCAGAAGCCGGTGTCGGCCTTGAACTCGGCGGTGCGGACGCCGAACGGGACCGTCTCGCTGTCGCCGACCTGGCCGTCGGCGCCGATCACCCGGACCGTGGCGCGGTAGAGGTTCGGGCTGTCCAGGTCCCACAGGCGGGGCGAGGGCAGGTCGATCTCGGCGGCCAGGGTCTCGGTGCGGGCGACGCCGACCGCCACCGGCGCGACGGCGCGCTTGGCCACGACCTTGCCGTCCGGATCGGTGACGACGATCTCCAGCCCCGCCTTGGCGTCGGCCGCCCCGCCGTTGGTGACGTCGACCACGACCTTGGCGACCGCCTTGTCCGTGGAAATCGTCGGCGTGCTGACGAAGACGCCGCCTTGTTCGATGTGCGCCTCGCCGGTCTCGATCAGCCGGACCTTTCCGAGGATCCCCGAGCCGGCGTACCAGCGCGAGGACGGCGCGAACGAGGTGTCGGCCCGCACGGCCAGCACGTTGGGGCCGTCGGCGCGCAGGACGTCTGTGACGTCGTAGCGCAGGCCCACATAGCCGCTGGGGCGATGGCCCAGGTGGTGGCCGTTGATCCAGACGCCGCTGCGCTCCATCACCTGGTCCAGCTCGACGAACACCCGACGGCCGGGCGCGGGCTTGACGTCCAGGACCTTGCGGTACCAGGCCACGCCCGTGGGCAGGAAGCCGCCGGCCCCACCCGCCCGGGCGTTCACGTCGAACGGCCCGGCGATGGCCCAGTCGTGCGGGACGCTGACCGCGGCCCACTTGGAGTCGTCCAGGCCGGTCGTTTCCGCGCCTTCCGGGTCGCCCTGCACGAAGCGCCAGCCGTCGGCGAGGGGCGTGGTGACGCGGTCGGCGGCCTGGACAGCGGTCGCCAGGGTCAGGGCCGTGGCGGCGAGGAGGAGGGTCTTGAGCAAGGCGGGCTCCTGGGGGCATCGTGGCTTCATTTCAGTTGTCATCCCGGAAGCCTCGCAGAGGCTGTCCGGGACCCAGGGGACTGGGCAGATGCGGTGCGGTTCACCTGGGTCCCGGACAAGCGCTACGCGCTTTCCGGGATGACAACCGTTTAGGGTCCTCCATGCGTGGTCACGGCCCGCCGACCCGCTCCACGGGATCACCGTCCAGGTCGATCCGCTCACGGACGATCTCCAGATGGTCCCCCGCGTCGCGCATCTCGTAGAGCTTGCCGCGGGCGTTCTTGAACGGGCGGTGGACCACCATCATCAGCAGGCCGTCGAAGCGCTTGAACAGCATGCCGTGGCCGCTGTCGTAGCGGACCAGGGGCTCCAGCTGCTCCCACGGCCCGGCTAGGGTCCCGCTCTTCGACCGGGCCTGGGACTGGACGTAGCCCTTGGCGTCGTAGCTGGACCACAGCATCAGCAGGACGCCGGTCCGGGTGCGGAACAGCTCGGGCCCGTCGGTGACGAACACCGTGTCGCCGGCCGGCTGCTTCTGGCCCTTGGCCCAGGGCGCGTCGCTGGCCTTGAACAGCACCGTCGAGGTGCCCTTGGCGGCCAGGTCGTTGGTGAGCGGCAGGGCCTCGATCGTCCCGTCGGTGGCCTGCAGCCACTCGTGGGCGTAGACGAACCAGGGCTTGCCGGCGGCGTCGACATGCAGCGTGCCGTCCAGGGTCATCAAGCTCTTGGGCGCGACGGGCTCGCCGCCACGGACCAGCTTGAACGGACCTTCCGGGCGGTCGGCCACGGCCAGCACCGTGCCCCGGCGATAGGGCTTGCGCTTGTCGACCGGCGGCAGGGCGGCGGCCTCGTCGTGGAAGGTGGTGAACAGCCACCAGCGGCCGCGCCACCTGTGGACCTCGGGCGCCCAGGCGCCGTCCTTGAACCACGTGTCGGTTGGAGCGACGAACACCGCCTTGGCCGGGCTCCAGGCCTTCAGGTCGCGGCTGGTGTACATCATCGTGCCCAGGCCCGGCGTTCCGCTCACGTCCGCGATGTTGGACGTGTAGAGCCGGTAGAGCCCGGCCTCGGCGTCGGCGACGATCCAGGGGTCGTGCAGCGGCATGTCCGGCAGGGCCAAGGTCGCCGGCTGGGCGACTTCGGCGGGGGAGGGCGCAGGTTGGGCCGACGCGCCTGTCTCGCCGATCGCGAGCAGGGCCAGCGCCAGCATCACCGTCTTGGCCTTCATGCGTACTCCGAGGTCACTGGAAGCGGTCGTTGCAGGGCCGCCCCGGAGGGCGGCCCCGTCACTCAGAAGGTGTAGGACGCGCCGAAGAAGAACTGCCGGCCCGTGGTGCTGAACACGCGCTGCGAGCGACGCACCTTGCCGCTCCACTGATCGGCCTCCTGGTTGGTCAGGTTCAGGGCGTCGAAGGTCAGCTTGAAGTGGTCGGTCAGCTTGTAGGACGCCGAGGCGTCGATGTTGGTCGTGGCGTAGCTGCCGTTGGCGTCCGGCACTTCCGACTTGAAGGGCAGGGCGGTCAGGTACTCGTCGCGATAGGCGACCGAGACGCGAGCCGAGAGCTTGGTGTCCTCGTAGTACAGGGTGGCGTTCACCGAGTGCGGCGAGACGTTCAGGAACTGGTCGTGGATCTGGGTCGCCGGCGTCGTGGCCGTGCCGGATGACAGGTAGTAGAGCACCGAGCTGTCCACGTAGGTGTAGTTCAACATCGTGCCCAGATTGTCGAAGGGCGCGGGCAGGAACTTGAACGGCTGCTGGTAGTTGAGCTCGATCCCGCGGATGTAGCCGCCCTGGGTGTTGCGCGAGCGGGTGACCAGGTACGGCGTCGAGGCGTCCTGGCCGGCCGGCAGAAGGGCCAGCGGCAGACCCGTATTGCCGTAGGGCTCCGTGGTCGCGATGGTCTGGATCGAGCTCTCGATCTTCTTGTCGAAGAAGGTCGCCGACAGAATCGCGCCCTGGGTGGGGTACCATTCCAGGCTGACGTCGTAGTTCTTGGCGCGGTACGGATCCAGGAACGGGTTGCCGATCGTCGCCGACTGGGCGCCGAAGGTGGTGTTGACCGAGCCGCCCGGCGTCAGGTTGCCGAAGCTGGGACGGGCCATCACCCGGGCCGCGGCGAAGCGGGCGACCAGGTTCTCGCGCAGGTCGAAGGCGACGTTCAGCGAGGGCAACCAGTCGCTGTACTTGTTGTTGACCGTGACCTGCGAGGTCAGCGAGGTGTAGCCCGTGGCGTCTAGGTCGGTCTTCACGTAGCGGACGCCGACATTGCCGCGCAGGCGATGGCCGTTCAGGACCTCGGTGTCGAAGTCGGTCTGCAGGTAGGCGGCGGTGTCCTCCTCCTTGACCCCGCGGTTGTTGCCCAGGGCCGAATTGATGGCCAGGGTGAAGTCGCCGTACTTGTTGGCGCAGTTGCAGAGCAGGCCCAGCTTGTCGATGTAGGCCGCGACGTCCGGCACCACCCAGCTGGTCACCGAGCCGGCCGGCAGATCCAGCTGCTTGCCGAAGCCCGTGATCGTCTCGCTGAGCGGGGCCGAGCCGGGGAAGTCGGCGGCGAACTGGGCGAAGTTGAACGGGATGGTGCCCGTCGCCGTCACGCCGGTCGGGCCGTTGTTGCCATAGAGGCGCTGGACCTGCTTGGTCTGGAAGTCGAACGACTTCAGCGACACGCCGCCCTTGACGGTCAAGATGTCGTTCAGGCGGAACTTGGCGTTCGCCTCGCCCGTCCACAGCGTGTTGAACACCGACGCCTTGACCACGCGGATGTCGGGGGTCAGGCCCGTGCCGGCGTTGGTGAAGGTGACGTTGGCCGGGTTGGTGACGTCGTAGCCGTAGTCGATGAACGGCCGGCGGGCGTCCTGGCGGGAATCCCACACATAGCCCGGCTTGTTGAAGCCGTCGTACGACATCAGCACGTCCCACGGCTGCTTGAAGTCCGATCCCGAGTGGCCGAGCTTGACGTCGCCGCTGAACCGGTCGGTGAAGTCGTGCCTCAGCGTCAGGCCGATCTGGTGCGTCTTGGTGGTGGTGACGCTCTTTTCCTCGATGTGCTTGATGTCGACATTGTTGATCTTCATGTAGTCGACCTGGCCGGTCGGCAGCACGTGGACGTCCATGATCTGGGCGTCGACCCGGCCGGCGAACAGCGGGAAGGCCGCCGTGGCGCCGTTGACGTTGCGGTTCAGCGAGGCGTTCGACAGGGCGTAGTCGGTGCGGTCCTGGTCGAACTTCGAATAGACCAGGTCCAGGATGACTTCGGTCCGGTCGCTGGGCCGCCATTGCAGGGCGCCGGTCATGCCCAGGCGCTTCTGGTCCAGCTCGAAGCGGCCCAGGCCCGGATTGCGCGGCAGGAAGACGTTGGGCTGGTTGATCGCCGCATAGGCCGTCGGATCGGACGGCAGGCCCGAGAAGCACTGGCCGGCCGGACGGTTGCCCGAGCCCGACAGCGGGTTCACGTAGGGGATGGGGGTGTTGACCACCTGGCTGCCGGGCTGGCTGGCGATGTCCACCGCCGTGCCGCAGAAGCCGTTGTTGGCGTCCGAATAGTCGGACTGCGAGGTGTCGCTGTAGCCCTCTTCCTGCTGCTTGCGCTCGTTGTAGGCCAGCGAGAACAGGGCGCCGAAATCGCCCCAGGTGTCGCTGATCAGGCCGGCGAAGCGCGGGGCCGTGGTCTTGTTGTTGTCGTAGTAGGCGCCCTGGGCCGAGGCGGCGGCGCGGAAGCCCTTCTTGTCGAACGGGCGGCCGGTCTGCAGGTCGACGGTGGCGGCCAGCGAGCCCTCGTCCATCTCGGCCGACTGCGACTTGCTGACAGTGACGCTGTTGAACAGCTCCGAGGCGAAGGTCGAGAAGTCGAAGCCGCGCGAGCGGTTGATGCCGGCCACCACGCCCAGGGGCGAGCCGGTGGTGGCCGAATAGGCCTCGATGCCGTTCAGGGTGGTGCGGACGAAGTCCCCGCCCAGGCCGCGCACGGTGATGTTGCGGCCTTCGCCGCCGTCGCGGGTGATCGAGACGCCGGGGATCCGCTGGATCGACTCGGCCAGGTTCGCGTCCGGGAAGCTGGCCATGTCGTCGGCCTTGATGACGTCGACGATGTTGTTGGACACCCGCTTGGTGTTGATGGCGCTGGTCAGGCTGGCGCGGAAGCCGGTGACCACCACCTCCTCGACCGTGTCGCCGCCGGGGGGCGCCGTCGTCTGCGCCGCCTCCTGGGCGTGGGCGGGGGCGAGCAGGGCGACCGAGGCGAGAACCGCCAGCGAGCAGCCTGAAACCAGACGAGCCGCGTGAATGCGCACCATGACTTCCTCCCTGACCGGGCTCGCGCCCGCTTCTTGTTCCCGTGGAACGACGTCGCCGGCCTTCTTGGGTGGCCGATCGTGCTTGTCGCTCTCTCCCATAAAATGAGATCAAATCCCATTTTCTGAAAACCTAACGCGAAAGATCGGTCGGGGCAATCCCGGCGAGAACGTCGTTATCGAAGCCGGCCGTGGGGTCGCCGAACCACGCGCGTCACGCGCCCTATCGACCTCGGCGGCCGCCGATGCCTTTATGGCGGCGACACAACGGAAGGGGCGGGAGACGATGGATCTTTCCAGGCGCGCGATCGTGGCGGCGGGCGTCGCCGGCCTCTCAGGGGTGGGCGCGGCGCGCATCGCCCAGGCGGCGGACCAGCCGTTCTTCGCCCGCACCGGCCTGCCGATCGGGCTGCAGCTCTACACCCTGGCCGACCAGGCCCAGGCCGATCTGGAGGGCACGCTCAAGGCCGTCGCCGGCATCGGCTTCAAGAGCATCGAGCTGGCCGGCTATGCGGGCCGCACGCCGACGCAACTGCGGGCGGCCATGGACGCCGTCGGCCTGTCCACGCCCAGCGCCCACGTCCAGGTCCAGGCCCGGGGCGGCGAATCCAGCCTGGACGGCGACCTGTCGCGCCTGGCCGACGAGGCGCACGTGCTGGGCGTGCGGATGATCGTCATGCCGATCTTCTACACGCCCGAACGCTTCGACCTGAAACCCAAGGCCGGCGAGGCGTTCGGCCAGGTGCTGGGCCGGGTCGGCGGGGCGATGACCGCCGACGACTGGAAGTTCAACGCCGACTTCCTCAACGCCAAGGGCGCGGCGCTGAAGGCCTTGGGCCTGAAGCTGGCCTATCACAACCACAACGCCGAGTTCTCGCCCCTGACCGCCCAGGCGGGCGGCAAGCCGGGCGCGCGCAACGGCTACGAGATCCTGCTGGCCAACACCGATCCGGCGGCCGTGAGCTTCGAGATGGACGCCGGCTGGGTGGCTGCGGCCGGCCAGGACCCGTTCGCCCTGCTGAAGGCGCATCCGGGCCGGTTCGTGGCCATGCACGTCAAGGACATCAAGGCGTCGACCAAGCCCAACTTCGTCTTCGTCCAGGACCCGACCGAGGTGGGGTCCGGCAAGATCGACTGGCCGCGCCTGCTGCCCGCCGCCCACGCGGCCGGTGTCCGCGACTTCTTCGTCGAGCAGGAGCCGCCCTTCGCCCATTCGCGCCTGGAATCGGTGGGGATCAGCTTCGACTACCTGTCGAAACTGCGCGCCTGACCGCGCGGCCGGGCCTGTCGATGACGATGTCCAGAAACGGGTCGGGGCCCAAACCGCTAGGTTTGGACCCCGATGGTGCCGCCGGGCAGGATTGAACTGCCGACCTCAGCCTTACCAAGGATGCGCTCTACCACTGAGCTACGGCGGCGACGAGGAGGGGGCGTATAGCGAACCAAACGCGGTTGGCAAAGCCAAAATCGTCTTGACCGATCGTCGCAGCGATTTCACCTGTGGACATATGAGCCAGAACCCCAAGCCCAGTAACGAAAAAGCCGAGCGCGAAGCTAGGCTGGCGCAGGCGCTGCGAACCAATCTCCGCCGCAGGAAGGCGGCCCCCGCGGCCGCCGCCAAGCCGGAATCACCCCGTTCGGACGACGAATCCTCTTCGGACTGAGGAGGAAGGTTGAGGAATCCGTGCAGCCCCTTGCGCGGACCCTTGCAACCGGTAGAACCGCCCCTTCACATATGACCGCGCGGCGACACCCCTCCGAAGGCCGCGCGACGAGGGATTTTCATTGGATCGCATCGCCATCACCGGCGGCGCGCAGCTGAACGGGATCATCCCGGTGAGCGGCGCCAAGAACTCGGCCATCAAGCTGATGGCCGCCAGCCTGCTGACCGACCAGCCGCTGCGCCTGACCAACATGCCGCGCCTGGCCGACACCAAGTTCCTGGGCAAGCTGCTGACCCGTCTGGGGACCCACGTCGACGAGCGTGAGGGCCCCGACGGTTCGGAGACGATCCTGCACGCGCCGGAGATCACCAGCGGCTTCGCGCCGTATGACCTGGTCCGCCAGATGCGCGCCTCGTTCAACGTGCTGGGCCCGCTGGTCGCCCGCACCGGCCAGGCCAAGGTCTCGCTGCCGGGCGGCTGCACCATCGGCGCGCGACCCGTGGACCTGCACCTGCAGGCCCTGGAAGCGCTGGGCGCCAAGATCGACCTGCACGAGGGCTATGTCTACGCCCAGGCCCCGCGCGGCCTGAAGGGCGGCGAGATCGAATTCCCGTTCGTCTCGGTGGGCGCCACCGAGCACGCCATGCTGGCCGCCGTGCTGGCCGACGGCGTCACGCTGATCAAGAACGCCGCCTGCGAGCCCGAGCTGCTGGACCTGCAGATCTGCCTGAACGCCATGGGCGCCAAGGTGGAAGGGGCGGGGACACCGACCATCACCATCACCGGCGTGGCCAAGCTGCACGGCGCCACCCACTCGGTGATCCCCGACCGGATCGAGATGGGCACCTACGCCGTCGCCGCCGCCATGGCCGGCGGCGAGGTCCAGCTGACCCGCTCGCGTCCCGAGCTGATCGACAGCCTGCTGGTCAAGCTGGAGGAGGCCGGCTGCGGCGTCGTCCGCACCGAGGACGGCGTCATCATCCGCCGCAACGGTCAGCGCCTGGACGCCGTCGACGTCGAGACCCAGCCCTATCCGGGCTTCGCCACCGACCTGCAGGCCCAGTTCATGGCCCTGATGACCACGGCCAAGGGCGAGAGCCGGATCCGCGAGACCATCTTCGAGAACCGCTTCATGCACGCCCCCGAGCTGATGCGCCTGGGCGCCGATATCTCGGTGTCCGGCGGCGAGGCCCGCGTGCGCGGCGTCGAGCGGCTGGAAGGCGCCGAGGTCATGGCCACCGACCTTCGCGCGTCGGTCAGCCTGGTGATCGCCGGCCTGGTGGCGCGCGGCGAGACCACGGTCAGCCGCATCTACCACCTGGACCGCGGCTTCGAGCGGCTGGAAGAGAAGCTGGGCGCCTGCGGGGCCCAGGTGCGCCGTATCAAGGGCGAGCCCGAGGACGCCATCGACAATGACTGACGCCCCCGCCCTGAAGCTGCTTGCCCAGGACGCCGACGACCTGGCGGTGATCTCGGCCGCCCTGCAGGACGCGGTGGCCAAGATCGGCGACATCCGCTGGGACGCCTCGGCGCGCACCCTGACCCTGGCCTGCAACCGCTTCCGCTGGGAGAAGGGCGCCAAAAAGGGCGGAGAGCGCATCCGCTCGGCCCTGCAGCTGGGCGACGTCACCGGCGTCCAGGCCCGCAAGCTGCGCCGCGACGCCAAGAACGCGGTGGTCGAGCTCCTGTCTGTGGCCTTCGAGGCCGGCGAGGCGCCGGGCGGCGCGGTGCTGCTGACCTTCGCGGGCGGCGGCGACCTGAAGGTCAGCGTCGACTGCCTGGACGTGATCCTGGCCGATGTCTCGGAGCCGTGGGCCACCTCTCGCAAGCCGGGGCACGCGGAGTAGGGGGAAACCCCTCTTTCTATGAGAGAGGGTGATTTAGGGCCCGGACCCCACGGCGTCGCCCTCCGCCGGCGGGCAGAAGTCTCGATCGACCGGGTTCCCACGCATTTTCGCTGGCCACGACGCGCCAACGCGGCTAACGCCGCGTCATGATCGAACGTCACCCCTCCGGCGGCTACATCCTTGAAGAACTCGCGGTGGGGATGGTCGCCGAAAAGAGCGTCCCCGTCACCGAGGACCGTATCGGCCTGTTCGCCGAAGCGTCGGACGACTTCAACCCCGTGCACATGGACGAGGGCTTCGCGTCCAAGACCGCCTATCGCGGGCGGATCGCCCACGGCCTGCTGTCGGCGTCGTTCGGCTCGGCCGTGGTCGGCACCATCCTGCCGGGCGCCGGCGCGATCTACCTGACCCAGACCCTGGCCTTCCATAAGCCCGTGCGGATCGGCGACGTGGTGACGGCGCGTATCACGGTGTCGGCCATCGACGAGGTCAGCGCCCGGGTCACCCTGCGCTGCGAAGGCCTGGTCGACGGGGAACTGATCATGGACGGCGAGGCCGTCGTGCGCGTGCCGCGCCGGCGCAAGCCGGCCAAGGCCTAGCCGCCTTCACGGAAGGCTGCGGGCGCTCTACGGTCGCCTTCCGAAACCGCGCCGACGGAGCCGAACTTGACTGAAGAGACGCCTTCAAAGCGCCTGCCGATCCGCTGGCTGACCCTGGCCGAGATCGTGGCGGTGGCGGCCTTGGTGATCACCGGCCTCAGCTTCTGGGATTCGCATCGCGAGCGCGTTCGTGAAGACCGCGAACGGTCGGCCGCCGCCAGCGAGCGGCAGGCCGAGGCCCGCGCCGCCGCGCTCAAGCAGACCTTCGTGATGACCGGTCAGCGCGAGGACGACGGCGCCAGGGTGCGCCTGACCTCGGTCAACGAGGGCCAGGTCATCCAGACCCAGACCGTCTGGTTCCCCGCCGAACTTCGCTCCGACAGCGTCGAGACCACCGGCAATCCGCGGCTCGAGGCCGCCTGGATCGAGAACGGCCTGCGCAAGCACGCCGGCAAGGCCAGGACCGGCCGCGTGCCGGTAGGCGTGCTGACGGTGTTCATCGAGGACGGCGTCACCAAGACCGACCGCGCCGTCTACCAGCTGGGCTACACCATCCATCCCCGCACCCTGCGGGCCGACAAGGTCGAGCTGGAGGGCCTGTCCCTGGCCCGGCGCGGCGTCTCGGGCGACCTGCAGGCGGCGGCCGGCAGTCTTTGGTCGGCGCGATGAGCGCCCCGGACCCCATCCGGCTGTTCTCTTACGGCACGCTCCAGCTGGAGAGCGTGCAGCTGGAGACCTTCGGTCGCCTGCTGGCGGGCGCGGCCGACGCCCTGCCGGGCTACAGCCGCACCATGGTGCGGATCACCGATCCGGCGGTGATCGCCGCCAGCGGCGCGGACCACCACCCCATCGTCGCGGCCAGCGGCGATCCGGCCGACACGGTCCAGGGCATGGTGTTCGAGATCACCGCCGAGGAACTGGCCGCCGCCGACACCTACGAGGTCTCGGACTACAGGCGGGTCGAGGCGACCCTGGCCTCGGGGCTGCGCGCCTTCGTCTACATCAAGGCCTGAAGCCGGCCGCAGCGGGCGCCGTCGCGGCAATCGTGGCGCGGTCGCGTTCGCGTGCTTAACTCCCCCGAACGGCGCGAGCGACGACGCCGAGACAGGGAGCCGACCATGGTCATCTTCAGCGTGCTCTATCCCGCCAAGGCCGGCGCGAAGTTCGACGAGGCCTACTACCACGCCACGCACATCCCGCTGGTGAAGGACGCCTTCGGCGACGCGCTCAAGGGCGTGCAGGTGATCAAGGGCCTGTCGGCGCCCGACGGCGGGCCGGCCCCGTTCGTGCTGATCGTCCACCTGAGCTTCGACAGCCCCGAGGCCGTGGCCGGCGCCCTGGGCGGCGCGCGCGCGGCCGAGGTGATGGGCGACGTGGCCAACTTCACCGACATCGTCCCGGTGGCCCTGGTCGGCGCGCCCGTGTGACGGCGGCGAGGCATCATGGTTAATGCGTGATTAACCATGATGCGGCTTGGTTGCGGCGTGTTTCCACGCCGTCGCGATTCGTGATCTTCGCGGCGGCCAGCGAGGTCCGCCATGGTCAGCAGCGTCACCGGCTACGGGTCGACTTCGTACGCCCTGCTCAACACCGCCACGACGACGTCCACGACGTCGGGCGCGGCGGCTTCGGCCTACGGCCAGTCGGCGGCGGCCGGCTCGACCAGCGCGTCCAGCGTCAACGTCACCCTGTCGGCAGAGGCCCAGGCGGCCCTGGCGGCCCAGACCGACAACCGCACCACCGACGCGGTGGTGGCCGACGCCCGCTCGGCCCTGGACAAGCTGTTGGCCGGGGCCAAGGCGACCAGCGCCCTGAAGGACGGCAAGGCGACGATCGACGTCTCGGGCCTGGACCGCCGCACGCTCTACGCCATCGCCAGCAACCGGGGCGGCAAGTTCTCGATCGAGGAGCAGGTGGTCGCCAGCCTGCAGATGAAGGCCAGCCGCGACACCTCCATGTCGGCCGCGGCCTCGGCCATGCGGGTGACCGGCGACTATGCCGGGCTCTACAAGGCGGCCCTGGCCAATCTCGAGGCCGCCGGGCCCGAGGAGAAGGCGTCGGGCCAATGGGCCAAGGACAAGGCCGCCCTGACCGAGGGCCTCAAGCAGGCCCAGGCCAAGCCCGGCGTCGCCCCCAGCGGCATCGAGGACGACCCGGTCGCGGCCTATCTGAAGGACGTGGGCGGCGTGGTGGCCAGCCCCCGCACGCGCGACATCAACGCCGTGGCCTCCGACGTCCGCACGGTGCTGGACAAGCAGTACGCCGCCGCGACCGAGGAGGGGGCGGCCACCTCGCCCGACGAGGGGACGATCGACTTCTCCAAGTTCGACGACCGCTCGCTGGCCGCCGTGGCCCTGAACAAGGGCGGCCAGTTCTCCGAGCACGAGATCGCCCAGGCGACCGCCGAGGTGAAGGCCCGCAACCGCGACAGCGTCTCCAGCGCCTACAAGAGCACCCAGGGCCAGGACAGCTCGGCCTTCGGCAAGAGCCTGCTGACCCAGTACGCGGCCATGAGCGACGAGGAGCGCCAGGCCGCCGGCTGGACCCCGGCCCTCTACGACAAGATGGTCGCGATGCAGAACCTTTCCGACAAGCTGGCCTCGCTGTTCAATCCCGACGGCAGCGTCAACACGGGCGGGACCAGCCTGCTGGACTATCTCTGAGCCTTACGCCGGATGGGCGGTTGAGGAGAGGCGGAGCGAGGGTCTAAGACGGTTGGCTGAAGCCTGTCCGTAGTCGGAACCCCCGTCCATGACCCTGAAGACCACCGCCCGCGCCGCCCTGCTGGCGCTCCTGCTGTGCGGAGCCGCCATGCCCGCCCTGGCCCAGAGCAACCCGCCGGTCCCGGCGATCCTGACCACGCCGGAAGCCCACGACATCCACTCCTACGCCCAGCCCCTGGTGGCGCGGGTGACGCACGTGGACCTGGACCTGACCGCCGACTTCGCCGGCCAGAAGATGACCGGCACGGCCGCCCTCGACATCGCCGCCGCGCCGGACGCCAAGGAAGTGGTGCTGGACAGCAAGGGCCTGGTGATCCACGGCGTCGCCGACGACAAGGGCGCCGCCCTGCCGTGGACCCTGGGCAAGGCCGATCCGAACCTGGGCGCGCCGCTGACGGTGCAACTGAACGGCGCCCGCCGCATCGTCGTCAGCTATGACAGCGCCCCGGGCGGCGCGGCCCTGCAATGGCTGACCCCGGCCCAGACCGCCGGCAAGAAGAAGCCCTACCTGTTCAGCCAGGGGGAGGCGATCCTCAACCGCACCTGGATCCCCACCCAGGACAGCCCCGGCATCCGCCAGACCTGGACCGCCCGCATCGTCGCGCCCGAGGGCCTGAAGGCCGTCATGAGCGCCGAGATGCTGACCCCGGAAGGCGAGCCGGTCGCGGGTGGTCGCGCCTACCGCTTCAAGATGGACAAGCCGGTCGCCTCGTACCTGATCGCCATCGCCATCGGCGACCTGACCTTCACGCCCCTGGGCCAGCGGACCGGCGTCTACACCGAGCCGTCGGTGATGAAGAAGACCGCCTACGAGCTGGTCGACGTCGAGAAGATGGTCGAGGCGGCCGAGAGCCTCTACGGCCCCTACGCCTGGGGCCGCTACGACCTGCTGGTGCTGCCGCCGTCGTTCCCGTTCGGCGGCATGGAGAACCCGCGCCTGACCTTCGCCACGCCGACGATCATCGCCGGCGACCGCTCGCTGGTCAGCCTGGTGGCCCACGAGCTGGCCCACTCGTGGTCGGGCAACCTGGTCAACAACGCCACCTGGTCGGACTTCTGGCTGAACGAGGGCTTCACCGACTATTTCGAAAACCGGATCATGGAGAAGCTGTACGGCAAGGCGCGCGCCGACATGCTGGCCGATCTGGGCTGGAGCGACCTGCAGGACGCCATCAAGGACGCCGGCGGCCTGACCGGCGCCGACACCCGCCTGCATCTGGACCTGACCGGCCGCGACCCCGACGACGGCATGACCGACATCGCCTACCAGAAGGGCGCGACCTTCCTGCGCACCATCGAGAAGGCGGTCGGGCGCGAGCGCTGGGACGCCTATCTGAAGGACTACTTCGCCCGCCACGCCTTCCAGAGCCAGACCACGGCCGGCTTCGTCGCCGACCTGCGGGCCAACCTGATCAAGGGCGATCCCAAGCTGGAAGCCGAGATCGGCATCGACAAGTGGGTCTACGACGTCGGGCTGCCCGCCAACGCGGTGCATATCAAGTCGGCCGCCTTCCCGGCGGTGGACGCCCTGGCCGCCGCCTACGCCAAGGGCGGCCCGGCGCCGCTGGCCAAGTGGAAGGCCTGGAGCACGCCCGAGCGCACGCGCTTCGTGGCCAGCCTGCCGCGCGAACTGTCCAAGGAGCGCCTGGCCGCGCTCGACAAGGCCTTCGGCCTGTCGGCCCAGGGCAACAGCGAGATCCGCTTCGTCTGGCTGGAGCTGGCCGTGGCCAACCGCTACGACCCGGCCGTGCCGTCGCTGGAGGCCTTCCTGACCGACCAGGGCCGCCGCAAGTTCGTGGCCCCGCTGTTCAAGGACCTGATGGCCCAGGGCGATTGGGGCCAGCCGATCGCCAAGCGCCTCTACGCCAAGACCCGGCCGCTCTATCACGCCGTCACCCGGCAGACGGTCGACGGCATCGTGAAGTAGCGACGGGAAGCAGCGACTGGTGAAATAGCCGTTTCTCGGAAAATCGCGCGTTTTCGTCGTTTTCGTCAGTTTTTGGCGACCAAAACGCGCTTTTCGAGTCGATTTTGATCCGAAACCGCGCCGAAAATCGCTCGCGAGGCGAGTTTTCATGTTAACCCTGACTGTACGCCTCCGACAGAGAGGCGGGCCTCGTTAGGGAGAGATCGCCATGGCTGACGCCGTGTTCGCGACCCGTGTGCGTGCGCGTTCCGTGTTCTTCAGAAAATGCGATATCAACAAGCCGGAAGCCGCCGAGCTCCGGCACGCCGGGCCCTGCATCCAGTGGGGGCGGGTCGGCATCGTGGCCATGGTCCTGGTGTTCGGGGCGGGGCTGGCGACCTGGGCCTATGCCGCCATAGGCTAGGCGGGCTTCAAGGCGCGGGCGGGCCAAAACGGTTCCCGCCGGCCTGGCTCGCGCCGGCCAGCAGGAAGATCAGCAGACCCAGCGACGCCAGATAGAGCACGTTGTTGGCGAAGATCAGGCCGAACATCTTCATCGACTCCACCGTCATCTCGCCCGTCAGCGTGCTTTGGAAGAAGCGCGGGAACAGGGTCATGCCGACGGTCAGGAAGACCACGGGCGGCAGGCCCCACCAGCCGCGCCGCCCGCGATCGTGCAGCCGCCGGGTCACCGCCGCGGCCAGCAACGCCACGACCAGGGCGCAACCCGCCTGCATCACCGTGAAGAACGGGGCCATGTCGGGCATGAGCTCGGGGTGGTTCCCGTGGATCTGGACCGAATAGGTGTTGGGTCCCCGGGTGACCGTGGCCTGGTCGGGATGTTCGACGGCGAATTGCTGCATGCGGGCGAACGACTGGCCCATGATCGGCCCCATGGTCGCCGCGGCGCCGACGAACAGCAGGGCCATCACCACGGCGACATAGGGCCAGAACCGCCGCGCCGGATCCCGGCCCGAGAAGCGCAGCAGGCCGGTGAGGCCGTTGCGGACGGAATCGATGAAGTCGTGCATGGCGTCCCCCGTCGCCTCGACGGCGAAGCTTTCGAATAGGGCGATTCAGCCGCCGACGCCCAGGCGCCGACTTTCCCCGTGACGACCGTCGTTCGCTGACCCATGCTCCGTCCACGATGGATCGCGGGGGCGACATGGATCAGACAGCCGGCAACACCCTCTGGAACCCGGACCTGGCGCCGACCACGGCCGCCCAGCGCACCTGGAAGGCGCGGCACTATGCGGCCCTGTGGCTGGGCATGGTCATCGCCGTGCCGGCCTACATGCTGGCCGCGGGCCTGATCGAGCAGGGGATGTCGGCCGCCCAGGCGGTGTGGGCCGTGCTGCTGGGCAACCTGATCGTGCTGGTCCCCATGCTGCTCATTGGTCATGCCGGCGCCAAGTGGGGCGTGCCCTACGCGGTGCTGGCCCGGGCCTCGTTCGGCTGGCGCGGCGCGCGGGCCCCGGCCCTGGCCCGGGCCATCGTCGCCTGCGGCTGGTACGGCATCCAGACCTGGATCGGCGGCGGGGCGCTGCTGACCCTGCTGGGCGTGATGGTCGGCAAGAGCCTGGTCGGGCCGATGATCCCTGGCCTGGGCATCGGCGTGGGCCAGCTGCTGTCGTTCGCCGCCTTCTGGGCGATCCAGCTGCTGTTCGTCACCAAGGGCCTGGAGACGGTGCGCAAGCTCGAGACCTGGACCGCGCCGGTCAAGCTGCTGGTGTGCGGCCTGCTGGTCTGGTGGGCGCTGAGCAAGGCCGGCGGCATCGGCCCGATCCTGCACGAGCCCAGCGCCTATGACGCCGGCGGAGCCAAGGCCGGCCGGTTCTGGAAGGATTTCGGCCCGGCCGTCACCGCCATGACCGGCTACTGGGCGACCCTGGCCCTGAACATCCCCGACTTCACCCGCTTCGCCCGCAGCCAGCGCGACCAGGTCGTGGGCCAGGCGGTGGGCCTGCCGGGGCCGATGGCCCTGCTGGCGACGATGAGCGTCATCGTCACCTCGGCCACGGTGCTGATCTACGGCAAGCCGGTCTGGGACCCGGTGGCCCTGTCGGGGAACATCGGCGGCATCGCCGTGCTGGTGGGCCTGCTGATCATCAGCCTCGACACCGTCTCGTGCAACATCGCCGCCAACCTGGTGGGCCCGGCCTACGACTTCTCGGCCCTGTGGCCCAAGCGGATCAGCTACCGCACCGGCGGCTGGATCACCGCCGGCATCGGCGTGCTGATCATGCCGTGGAAGCTGCTGGAGAGCACCCAGGGCTACATCTTCGTCTGGCTGACCGGCTACGGCGCCTTGCTGGGGCCGGTGGCCGGAATCCTGATCGCCGACTACTGGCTGCTGCGCCGCGCGCGGCTGGACGTCGAGGCGCTGTACGACCGCGCCGGGCGCTACACCTATTTCAAGGGCTGGAACCTGGCGGCCGTCGGCGCCTTCATCATCGGCGTGGCGCCCAACCTGCCGGGCTTCCTGAAGGCGGCGGGCCTGCCGGCGGCGGCGGCGATCGGTGCGCCGTGGACCGGGCTCTACGACTACGCCTGGTTCGTCGGCGCAGCGCTCGCGGCGGCGGTCTATGTGGCGGCCATGCGGCTCGGCGACGGGGCGCGGGCTTCGGCGGTGGAGTGAAGGCGCGATGAGCGGACTGACGATCTGGACCTTGGACTGGGTCCCCGAAGGGCCGCGCGGCTTCGTGCGCGATCTGCGGCTGCGATGGGCGTGCGAGGAGGCCGGTCTCGACTACGCCGTCCGCACGATCCCCTTCGACGATCGCGCGACCAACCATCTCGACCGCCAGCCGTTCGGCCAGGTTCCATACCTGGACGACGGGGCGGTGAAGATCTTCGAAAGCGGCGCGGGGCTGCTGCACCTGGCCCGCAAGAGCGACAGGCTGATGCCGTCCGATCCGGTCGGCGCGGCCGAAACGCTGGAATGGACCATCGCCGCGCTGAACTCGATCGAGATGGTCAGCGTGCCGTGGTGGTTCCTGGGGATCAGCGGCGACAAGGACAACAAGCTGACCGGATGGCTGGACCAGCGCCTCGACCACCTCGAGCGGATCTTCGGCGAACGCGAGTGGCTGGCGGCCGACCGCTTCACCGTCGCCGACCTGCTGATGGCGGACGTGCTGCGGGTTTCGGACGTCCGCGCCTTCGGCGACCGCCCCGCGACCGAGGCCTATGTGGCCCGCGTGACGGATCGCCCCGCCTTCCGGAAGGCCCGGGCGGACCAGATCGCGCTGTTCGAGGCGGCCGACGCGAAGCGCTGACGGGGACATGCCCTTGGGCGTGTCCCCAGATTTCGCACGGAGCCAGGCGGTCGGGGACACGCCGCGAGGGCATGTCCCCGCGCGAGGATCGAGCGCTCTCTATCCCCGTAGGCGGCGGGACAAACCCCAACCATTCCAACGCCCTGCAGAAAAAGCAGCGTCACCGACGCGCCAGCATTCAAACCTCCCGCACAATCAGAGCCGTCACCATCACGGGGAGGGCTCTTGGTACCGGCCCAAGCAGGCGATGGGGATGGAACCGAGCGGGGCCGAGCCGGCCCGGCGGGCGGATCGTTGCGGGAGGCGGGGCTCAGAAGGTCCCAAGGTCCGGCGGGGACGGTGGCGGGACAGGTGGGTCGACGGGGCCGGGAAGTTCAAACCGGCCTTTTCCAGGATCAGTCGGAGTCGCCGACGGCCCCTTCCGGGCGACCTGATCCTGCCCGCCCGAGGGGGAACGTCGACCGGGATGAAACAGGCCCTCAGTCGCCGTCCCTTGAGAAGAACGGTTCCGCGGAGCGGTCGAGCCAAGCCGAAACGCAAACACAACCTCACGGTCTCCGGGCGAAGCCCGGCCGCTCCGCGCCTCCCCATCAGCTCACGGCCAAATTGGTGTGGGATCACACCTCCTTGCCCCCACCTGACCGCCCCCGTAGGGGGCGGAGCCGCCGCACCGGCGCTCTTCCCCCTCCGGGGGAAGACGACCGCGAAGCGGTCCGTAGGGGGCAAGCGGTCGCCGCACTGTCACTCTTCTCTTGCACCCCACACAAAAACCCGCATCTAGGCCCCATGCGCCGCTTCAATTCCGCCGACCCCTCTTTCCCCGCCGCCTTCAAGGCGTTCCTCGACGAGCGCCGGGGCGCGCCCGAGAACGTCGACGCGGCCGCGCGCAACGTGCTGGAGGCCGTGCAGGCCGAGGGGCTGAAGGCCGTGCTCAGCTTCACCAGCCGCTTCGACGGCGTGGAACTGACCGAGGACACGATCCGCGTCACCGCCGACGAGATCGAGGCCGGCGCGGCGGAGTGCTCCCAAGAGGTTCGTGACGCGATCGCCTTCGCCGCGGCCCGCATCCGCGCCTTCCACGCCCGCCAGAAGCCGCAGGACCAGGCTTGGACCGACGAGGCCGGCGTGCAGCTGGGCTGGCGCTGGACGCCGCTGGAGGCCGTGGGCGTCTACGTGCCCGGCGGTCGCGCGGCCTATCCCTCGACCGTGCTGATGAACGCCGTGCCCGCCCAGGTGGCCGGCGTCGACCGCATCGCCATGGTCACCCCGCCCGGCAAGCTGCAGCCCGCCGTCCTGGCCGCCGCCAAGGAGGCGGGCGTCACCGAGATCTGGCGCGTGGGCGGGGCCCAGGCCGTGGCCGCCCTGGCCTTCGGCGCCGGCCCGATCCAGCCGGTCGACAAGATCGTCGGCCCCGGCAACGCCTATGTCACCGCCGCCAAGCGCCGGCTCTACGGCGTGGTCGGCATCGACGCCCTGGCCGGTCCGTCCGAGATCGTGGTGGTGGCCGACGCCAAGAACGATCCCGACTGGATCGCCGTCGACCTGCTGAGCCAGGCCGAGCACGACCCGGCCGCCCAGTCGATCCTGATCACCGACGACGAGGCCTTCGCCCAGGCGGTGTCCGACGCCGTCGACGCGCGGCTGAAGACCCTGGCCACCGGCGTCGACGCCGCCGCCTCGTGGCGCGACCACGGCGCGATCATCCTGGCGCCGCTGGACGACAGCCCGCGCCTGGTGGACCTGCTGGCCCCCGAGCACGTCGAGTTCGCCATCGACGAGCCCGAGCGCCTGGCCGACCGCGTGCGCCACGCCGGGGCGATCTTCCTGGGCCGCCTGACGCCGGAAGCCATCGGAGACTACGTGGCCGGCTCGAACCACGTGCTGCCCACCAGCCGCGCGGCGCGTTTCCAGTCGGGCCTGTCGATCTACGACTTCCTCAAGCGCACCTCGATCGTGAAGTGCGACGCGGCCTCGTTCGCGATCCTGGGCCCGCACACCGTGGCCCTGGCGCAGGCCGAGGGCTTGCCGGCCCACGCCCTGTCGGCGGCGGTCCGGTTGCCAACCAAGCCGTAAGGGGCAAGTCTGCCGACGATGTCCGACGCCAAGGCCAGCCAGTTCCTGAAGTCCATCCTCATCGACGAGGACAGCCTGGCCGCCGCCTCGCGCGACCAGGAGCAGGAACGGCAGGTGGCGATCTTCGACCTGCTGGACGGCAACTATTTCGAGCCGGCCGAGGCGGCGGGCGGGCCGTACGACCTGAAGCTGTCGCTGGTCGAGAACCGCCTGGCCTTCGACATCGCCGGCCCCGGATACGAGCGCCGGCACCTGCTGTCCCTGTCGCCCTTCCGGGGGGTGATCAAGGACTACTTCATGATCTGCGACAGCTATTACGCGGCGATCCGCAACTCGTCGCCGCAGCAGATCGAGGCCTTGGACATGGGCCGGCGCGGCCTGCACAACGAGGGCTCGACCCTGCTGCGCGAGCGGCTGGAGGGCAAGGTCAAGACCGACCTCGACACCGCCCGCCGGCTGTTCACCCTGATCTGCGCGCTGCACTGGCGGGGTTAGGGACCGTGCCGTCGGACCTCCCGGGCGCCGTCCTCTTCGCCTGCAACTACAACCGCGTGCGCTCGCCGATGGCCGAGGCTCTGTTCAAGCACTTCTACGGCACGCGGGCGTTCGTCGATTCGTGCGGGCTGAAGCCCGATCCCGACGAGGACGGCGTCGATCCGTTCGTGGCCGTGGTCATGGACGAGATGGGCCTGGACGTCACCGGCCACCGGCCCAAGAGCTTCGCCCAGCTGGAGGACGACAGCTTCGATGTCGTCATCTCCCTGACGCCCGAGGCCCAGCACCGGGCCGTCGAGCTGGCCCGCGATCGGGCCACCGACATCGAATACTGGCCGACCCACGACCCCACCCTTGCGGACGGCTCGCGCGACGCCATGTTGGCGGCCTACCGCGAGGTGCGTGACGCTCTGGCCACGGCGATACGACAACGTTTCGGCGCGCCATCGACGTTTGGGGGGTGAATGCGTTATACACCCCGCCTCGCAGCCGCGTGACGCCTCCCGACTCAATCGTCGCGGGGGCTTTACCGGCATGGCGTAACCCGTTTTGAGAGGCCTGATGGCTAAGGAAGAACTGCTCGAGTTTCCCGGTACGGTCAGCGAACTGCTGCCCAACGCGACCTTCCGCGTGAAGCTGGAGAACGATCACGAGATCATCGCCCACACCGCCGGCAAGATGCGCAAGAACCGCATCCGCGTGCTGGCCGGCGACAAGGTGCTCGTGGAAATGACGCCCTACGACCTGACCAAGGGCCGCATCACCTACCGCTTCAAGTAGGGCTGGCGAATGGTCGTCCAGCGGACGCCGCTGGTCCTGGCCAGCGCGAGCCCCCGGCGCCTGGACCTGCTGGCGCAGGTCGGCGTCGCCCCGGATCGGGTCGATCCCGCCGACATCGATGAAACGCCGCTGCGGGACGAGACCCCGCGGCGACACGCCCTGCGTCTGGCCGTGGAGAAGGCGAGGGCGGTCGCGCCCCGCTCGCCCGGGGCCATCGTCCTGGCCGCCGACACCGTCGTGGCCGTGGGGCGCCGCATCCTGCCCAAGGCCGAGACCGAAGAGCAGGCGGCCTGGTGCCTCAAGCTGCTCTCCGGCCGCAACCACAAGGTCCTGACCGGCGTGGCCGCCATCGCCCCCGACGGGCGCGAGGCCTCGCGGCTGGTCGAGACCCGCGTGCAGTTCAAGCATCTCTCTGACCAGGAGCGGGCCGACTACCTGGCCGGCGGCGAATGGAGCGGCAAGGCGGGCGGCTACGGCGTGCAGGGCGTGGCGGGTGGCTTCATCGTCGACCTGCACGGCTCCTACACCTCGGTCGTCGGTCTGCCGCTCTACGAGACCCTCAACCTGCTGACCGGTCTGGGCTACCGCAAATGAGCGAACGCCGCGCCTACCTCTACAAGGGAATCGGCGAGACGGTCGGGGTCGTCACCCTGGACGGCCGTCCTGAGCGCCTGGTCGCCCAATGGGACGGCGACGACCTGCTGGACGCCGAGGGCGTGCGGGGCGTGGCCCGGATCAAGAAGATCGAACGCGCCTTCAACTCCGCCTTCGTCGCCCTGCCGGGCGGGGCCGACCTGCTGCTCAACCTCAAGCCCGACATGCCCAAGCTGGTCGAAGGCCAGGTGGTCGAGATCGAGATCCGCAGCCCGTCGCGCCGCGACAAGTCGGGCGTGGCCCGCTATGTCGGCCCGGCCGAGGGCGAGCCGCGCGTGCTGGCCCACGCGCCGACCATCGACGAGCTGCTGCGCCTCTGGGTGAAGTCGGGCTCCCCGACCCAGGGCCTGGCCGCCCTGGAGGCCGTCGAGGCCGCCGAGGCCGAGGCCCTGGCCACCGTCTTCGCCCTGCCGGGCGGCGGCGACGTCAGCATCGAGGCGACGCGCGCCCTGGTGGCCGTCGACGTCGATCTCGGCGCCCGCGAGGGCGATTCCAAGAAGGCGGCCCGCGCCGCCAACATGGCCGCCTTCACGACGGCCGCCCGCATCCTGCGCCTGAAGGGGTTGGCCGGCCTCGTGGTCTTCGACCTGGTCGGCCGCGGCCACGACGGCCCGGCCCTGACCACGGCCGCCCGCAACGCCTTCGCCGTCGACAATCCCGGTGTCGGGATCGGGGCGATCAGCAAGTTCGGGGCGCTGGAGATGATCGTGCCGCGCCGGACCAAGCCGATTCTCGACCGGCTGCTGGACGAGACGGGCGCCCTCGCGGCCCGCGCCGGGGCCCTGCGGCTGGTCCGGGCCTTCGAGCGCGAGGGCCGGGCGGATCCGGGCGGCAGGCTGGCCGGACGCTGCAGCGCCGCCGTCGCCGAGGCCTTCGCGGCCCTCGACGCCGCCCTGGCCGACAGGATCGGCCGCCGCTTCACCGTGGCCGTCGTCGCCGACTGGCCCAACGATCGTCTGGAGGTCGCGTCCTCATGAGCGCCTGCCCCATCTGCAAGAAGCCGACGGAACCGGCCTTCAAGCCGTTCTGCTCCAAGCGCTGCGCCGACATCGACCTGAACCGCTGGCTGTCGGACCGGTACGTGGTGCCCGGCGCCGACGAGGACGAGGAAAACCCGCCGTCCACAGACTTCGGTCGGGAATAGTTCGAGATCGTTTCAAGAGGGGCTGGACTTCGTTTTTAGCCTCCCCTATAGACGCGGCTCCCCGCCGTCGGGCGGGCGCCGAAGCGGTTTCGACCGCTTCTCCGGCCCAGGGCCTGGGTAGCTCAGTTGGTAGAGCAGCGGATTGAAAATCCGCGTGTCGGTGGTTCGAATCCGCCCCCAGGCACCACTCCTTTCACACCCGGCTCAGTTTCGATCGCTTCACGGCTTGGCCGTGTCGTCGGGCGATCTCGCCGTGGCGCCGCGAACTTGGTCACTCGCGTCCGCCTCAGGGCAGACGTGAAATTTTAGCGGTGGCCTGACCAACCGAAGGCGAGGTCGGAGCGGGAAGGCGGATTTCCGGAGCCGCGCCGATTCCCGGAGGCGCTCCCGCCCTCTCAGCGGCCGGTTGGGCGGGGTTCGGCGAGGTCGGAGCGATCCGGCCGCGCTTCCCGGCGGGGACGAGGTCCAGGCCCGGGCCGGGAGGGGAAGGGCCCGCTTTGAAGGGCGAAAACGCCGCCCGGAGGCGAAAATCCTGGTCTATCGGCCAAGACGGTCGGCGAGGGAGGTCAGATGTCCGACGGACGTCTTTCCCGGCTAGATTGAACTGGGCGACGATGCGCGCTCAGATCAGGTCTGCGAGACCGATGTTTTGTAAGCATGTTGCGATGCAACATCGTTATTCCCTTTGGTAGGGAAAAACCGCCCTCAAATCCTGATTTCCCATTTGTGCGATGCGGCAAAGCCCCCGGACCGGTCGAATGGTCGGTAAATTTATGCGACCTCGCACCCCTTGACGGTACGAAAAGGGGTTGCCAAAGGACCCCTGCCGCAATTCTAACATTGCGGTAAGATCGAAGCCTCCTCGGGGGCGGCGATCACACGCGCTTCGAAACGATCCTTCTTGATGGGCATGAGCCCGGCTTGGGGGGCGTAACGGGTCGAGCGCAGCGAAGCGGGTCCGCAAGGCGTCCGAGAGATCGGACACCGTGTGGACTATTCAAGTTAGGGTGGAGACGCTCTCGCGCGACGACCCTCGGTCCAAACGTGCTAGACCAATCAGGAACTGGCGACAGATGCTCGACATTAAACGGAAAACCCCCCTCATCGCTCTCGTCGGCGCCATGGCGCTGATGGCGAGCGCCCCGGCTTTCGCCCAGGACGCTGCTGCTCCTGCGCCGGCCACCACCGAAGCCGCCGCTCCGGCCGCTGCCGCCCCGGCCCCCGCCGCCGCAGCGCCCGCTGAAGAGCCCCTGGACGCCGGCGTCGCCGCGACCGAGAAGATGAAGTCCCACTCCCTGACCCCGATCGGCATGTTCCTGTCGGCCCAGGCGGTGGTTAAGGTCGTCATGATCGGCCTGATCCTGGCCTCGATCTTCTCGTGGGTCCTGCTGATCACCAAGCTGTTCGAGTTCGGCGCCCTGAACAAGCAATCGGACAAGTTCCTGGAAGCCTTCCGGGGCGCTCGCTCGATCGCCGACATCGCCCGCATCGGCTCGTCGGAAGAATTCGAAGGCAACCCGATGGCCGACATGGCCGCCGCGGCCGCCCAAGAAGTCGAACTGTCGCGCCAAGCTGGCCTGGCCGTCGGCGGCGAGCACCGTGACTCGACCCTGACCCGCGCCACCTACGCCATCAACGCGGTGCAAGCCTCGCTGGCCAAGCGCCTGTCGGGCGGCATGGTGTTCCTGGCCTCGGTCGGTTCGGCCGGTCCGTTCATCGGTCTGTTCGGCACCGTCTACGGGATCATGACCTCGTTCATCGGCATCGCGAACACCAACACGACCAACCTGGCCGTCGTCGCCCCCGGCATCGCCGAAGCGCTGCTCGCCACCGGTATTGGTCTGTTCGCCGCTATCCCGGCCGTTATCTTCTACAACTTCTTCCAGACCCGCATTTCCGGCTACGGCACGCGCTCTGAAGGTTTCGTTGCTGAACTGATGAACGCCATTTCGCGTCAGCTCGACAAAGGGGCGTAAGACCGATGGCCGCCAAACTCTCAGGCGGTGGGGGCGACAGGTTTAACATCGACCAAAACAGCGAGATCAACGTTACGCCCTTCGTGGACGTCATGCTGGTTCTCCTGATCATCTTCATGGTGGCGGCTCCGCTCGCCTCCGTGTCGGTCGAAGTGAACCTGCCGCCGGCGGTCGCCAAACCGTCGACGACCCCGCCAAAGCCCGTCTACATCTCGATCAAGGCTTCGGGACAGGTCTTCATTGGCGATGACCGCACTACGGTTGACGAGATGGGTGCGGACCTCGTTAAGAACATTGGCCGTCGCGATCCCACCAAGGAGCGCATCTATATCCGCGCCGATGAAAAGACGCGCTACGGGGCCTTCATGGAGGTGATGAACACCCTCCAGGATAACGGCTTCTATAGCGTGGCGCTCATCGGCAAGGATCAGAACAGCTAGGGGTGATGCATGGCTGAACAACAAACGCCTGAGCATCGCCACTACGATCCGCTCACTTCGGACGGCCCGCGCCGCAAGAAGGGCCTCGGCGCCTTCGGCGTCGCGACCATCGTCGTCGTCGGCTTCCACGCTGCTTTGTTCGCTTATCTGGCGAAGCAGAAGTTCGAAGCGGTGATGAAGGAGTATCACGACGACGCCGTGGACGTGGAGCTGCCTCCGCCGCCCCCGCCGCCGCCGCCGCCTCCTCCGCCGCCGCCGCCGCCGCCGACCAACGCTCCGCCTCCGCCTCCCGCGGTGGTGCAGCCGAGGCCGCCGATCGCGCCGCCGCCGGACGTGACGCCGCCGCCGCCGCTGCCGATTCCGCCCGTCAAGGAGCGGGTCGAGCAAACGGCTCCGCCGGTGATCTCGAACGTGCCGCCGGTTCCTTCGAACCCGCCGGCTCGGGCTTCGGTGATCACCAAGCCGGACTGGGCCCGCAAGCCCACCGGCGAGGACATGGCTCGTTACTACCCCGACCGCGCTCAGCGGATGGAAGTTGGCGGCCGCGCGACCCTGTCGTGCACCGTCACCGCCAAGGGGTCGCTGGAAGGCTGCTCGGTCGTGTCGGAAAACCCGGCCGACTACGGCTTCGGCGATGCGGCCCTGAAGCTGTCGCGGCTGTTCCGCATGAAGCCGAAGACGCTTGACGGCGCTCCGGTGGACGGCGGTCAGATCACGATCCCGATCGTGTTCACGGTCCCCCGCTAGGGGCCGAGGCGACAGGCCAAGAAACGAACGCCCCGGAGCTTCACCGCTCCGGGGCGTTTTCGTGTGGAAGGGCCGTTTCGGCGCTTGATCCGGCTCGCGCGTCCGACTAAAGACACTGCCTCGCGATACGCCGCCTTAGCTCAGTTGGTTAGAGCGCTAGATTGTGGATCTAGAGGTCCTCGGTTCGAGCCCGAGAGGTGGTACCATCGCAAGACGTTGAAAAGCCCTGGGTTCGCCCAGGGCTTTTTCATTGGGGCCGAGGCCTAGGCGTGACGGCCGCTCAGGGCGCTCCAGACCCGCCAGCCGACCAGGGCGATCGCGATCCACCCCGCCGCCAGGCCGACCATCGGCCGGGCTTGCCACCAATAGCGAATGCGGCCGACCGCCGTCTTCGAGGACGCGCTCACTTCGAAACTCCCGACTTTGACGCGCTTCTGCGCGTCCGCTCCCTGACCCGAAGGTTGCGCCCGAACGGTGTTTTGCGGAAGTGCGGCGCAACGCCGCTAGGACGGGCCGTCGAAGCGGTACTCGGCCACCGGCGTGGCGCGGAGGAAGGCCTCGATCTGCTTGCGGCGCCAGACCGCGCGCTGGTGGCGGCGGACCACCTCGCCGACCGGCGGGGTGACGACGGCGCAGATCAGGAACAGCGATACGATCAGAAGCATGCGGGCTCGTGGACGGCGACGAACGCCCCTTGGCCCCATGAAACGTCCGAGAGGAGCCGGCGATCCGTGCGCGCGTGCGGCGCGGCCTTGGGGACCCGCCGCCGGCGTCTCCTAGGGCGCGACCGCCCCCGGCTCGTCGTCGACCATCGCCTTGACCAGGTCGACCACCCGGCGCCGCAGCCGGCGGTCGTTCAGCCGCGGGAACAGCCCCGCCAGCTCCAACCCCTCGGGCGTGGCCACGAACTGGGTCATGCGCTGGGCGAAGCCGTCGTCCACGGCGCCCTGCGTGGTCTCGTCCAGGCCCTCGAAGAAGTAGGACACCGGCGACTGCAGCAGGCGGGCGGCCTCGTAGAGTTTGGAGGCGCTGATGCGGTTGGCGCCGCGCTCGTATTTCTGGATCTGCTGGAAGGTTATGCCCAGGGCCTCGGCCAGCTGCGTCTGGCTCAGGCCCAGGACCTTGCGACGGATCCGAAGGCGCGCCCCCACGTAGAGATCGACGGGGTGAGCCAAGTCGGAAGTGGGTTTGTCGGTCATCCGCGTCACGTTCCTCCCAGACACCGCCGACGCTCGCTTTTTGCGAGAGCGTGTGGTCCAGCTTGGTTAACACAGGATAGACCCATGCGGTTGCCTTAGTCACGCCTCTGACACACGCCGCGACGCCGCAAAATGGCCCGTCGGGCTTGACGTTTGGCGCGGGCGAGGGTGTCTGCCGCCCATGGAGACCAAGCCTCGCGCGCGGGTGGCGGTGGCCGGCGCCGGCGCGATCGGATCGGCCGTCGCCCTGACCCTGTCCCGCGCCCAGTTCGACGTCACGCTGTTCGACCCCGATCCCGCCGGCGACAACGCGTCCAGCGTGGCCGCCGGCATGCTGGCGCCGGTGGCCGAGGCCGTGTTCGACCCCGTTTCGGCCCCGCACCTGGCTGTGCTGCGGCGGGCCCGCGACCTGTGGCCCGCCTTCGCCGAGGGGCTGGACCTGCCGATCCTCCGCGAGGGGCTGAGGGTCGAGGGACGGGCCGCGTGGCTGGCGGATATCGCCGCGCGCTTCGAAGCCCTGGGCGTCCCCTTCCAGCGCCTGGACGGGGCCCTGGTCGACGCCGAGGATTGGCGGGTCGAGGCCCGGCCGGCCCTGGCCGCCCTGCGCGCCGCCTTCGAGGCCCTGGGCGGACGCCTCCAGCCCCGCGCCTTCGTCGCCGAAGATTTGAAGGCCTTCACGGCCGTGGTGCTGGCGACCGGCGCGGCCGACGCCGGCGGCCTGGCGCCGGAACTGGCGGCGCTGACGCCGATCAAGGGCCAGATCCTGCGCGCCGACCGCGGTCCGGCGACCGGGCCGGTGATCCGGGGCGAGGGGGTCTATATCTGCCCCGGCGAGCGGCCGGCGATCGGCGCCACCATGGAGACCGGGCGCGACGACCTGACCATCGACCCTTCGGTCACCGAAGCCCTGCGCGCGGCGGCGATCCGCCTGCGTCCCGAACTGGCCGAGGCCGTCCTGACCACCGAGGTCGGGGTGCGGGCCGCCACGCCCGACGGCCTGCCCCTGGTGGGCTGGAGCGCGACGCCGGGTTTGATGCTGGCCGTGGGCGCCCGCCGTAACGGCTGGCTGCTGGCCCCGCTTGTGGCCGATCTGGTCGCGTCGTATCTGAAGGGTGATAACCCAGGCCCGGACGCCGCGCTGTTCGATGCGCGGCGTTTCTCGAGGACCTGAGGCGCAACAAGAGCAGGGCAGGGGCGGATGAGCGGATTCTGGTTGACCGAGGAACAGGAAGCCATCCGCGAAGGGGTCGCCAAGCTGTGCGCCGGCTTCGACGACGAGTACTGGCGCCGCACCGACGAGACCGGGATCTTTCCCGAGGAATTCGTGGCCGCCATCGCCGAGGGGGGATGGCTGGGCGTGGCCATGCCCGAGAGCGTCGGTGGAGCGGGCCTGGGCCTGACCGAGGCGGCGATCATGATGCAGACCGTGGCCCAGTCGGGCGCGGGCTTCTCGGGCGCCAGCGCCATCCACCTGAACATCTTCGGCCCGATGCCGATCGTGAAGTTCGGCACCGACGAGCAGCGCCAGAGGCACCTGCCGCGGCTGATCTCGGGCGAGGACAAGATGTGCTTCGCGGTGACCGAGCCCAATTCGGGCCTGGACACCTCGAGCCTGGAGACCCGGGCCGAGCGCACCAACGACGGCTACGTGCTGAACGGCCGCAAGATCTGGACGACCGGGGCCCAGCGCGCCAACAAGATCCTGATCATCGCCCGCACCACGCCCAAGGACCAGTGCGCCAAGCCGACCCAGGGCTTGAGCCTGTTCTATACCGACCGCGAGAAGATCGAGGCCAAGCCGATCCCCAAGATGGGACGCAAGGCGGTCGAGTGTAACATGCTCTTTATCGAGGACCTGTTCGTGCCGGCCGACGACCTGGTCGGCGAGGAGGGCAAGGGGTTCTCCTACCTGCTGCACGGCCTCAATCCCGAGCGGGTGCTGTTCGCGGTCGAGGCCATCGGCCTGGGCCGGGCGGCCCTGGCCAAGGCGACGACCTACGCCAAGGAGCGCGTGGTGTTCGGCCGGCCGATCGGCCAGAACCAGGGCGTGGCCCATCCGCTGGCCAAGTCCTGGGCCGAACTGGAGGCCGCCAACCTGCTGGCCTTCAAGGCCGCCGCCCTCTACGACCGCGGCCAGGACTGCGGGGCCGAGGCCAACGCCGCCAAGTACCTGGGCGCCGAGGCCGGCTTCACCGCCTGCGAGGCCAGCGTCCTGGCCCACGGCGGCATGGGCTACGCCAAGGAATACGACGTCGAGCGCTATTTCCGCGAGGCGATGATCGCCCGCATCGCCCCGATCAGCCGAGAGATGATCCTGAACTTCATCGCCGAACGGGTGCTGGGCCTGCCGAAGAGTTATTGACCTGGTCCTTCCTGTTCGGGCGGTGCGGTCAGCACTTGCCCCCTACGGACCGCTTCGCGGTCGTCTTCCCCCGGAGGGGGAAGAGCTTTGCTGAGCGGACCGCGCGAGGCTCCGCCCCCTACGGGGGCGGACAGGCGGCGAAGCCGCCA
>Ga0102595_100100_pt1 | contig 137414 bp, 140 predicted proteins | sample Araplaol_mTSA_r2_2_FD_76864 | JGI IMG/M metagenome (GOLD analysis project Ga0102595, IMG submission 76864) | Arabidopsis root microbial communities from North Carolina, USA - plate scrape MF_Col_mTSA_r2 (SPADES assembly) (version 2) | ecosystem: Host-associated > Plants > Roots > Endosphere... | reverse complement strand
GCCCAGGACCGCCGCGAAGGCGTCACTCAAGACCACCGGCGAGCGCTTCCCGCTCGTCCACCCCTGAGAGCCGTTCGGTCGCCGGCCGGACGCCCTTCCCTGCTTTCAGGTGGGATCAGGATACGGGCGCCTGGAAGGGTGAGGACAAGTTCGGTCGAAAAAGCTCAAAACCTTGAAAACGCTGAACTTCATTCGCTATCCGCCGAGGATAGACGGCCCTTCCCTCCCCCTTGTGGGGAGGGTGGCCCTGGCGGAGCCAGGGTCGGGTGGGGTTTGCTGACCCTGCAAACAAGCCCCGGCCGACACCCTGCACCGATCCCCCACCCGACCCGCTACGCGGGCCACCCTCCCCGCAAGGGGGAGGGAAAGGCCGAAACAGGGACACGCCCAAGGGCAGTCCCCACCTAACGCGACGAGGTGCCTGTCGACAGCGCCGCCAGGTCGGCCTGGACCTTGGCCAGGTCCTTGTCCGAGATCGCCCCGCCGAACTTCGGCGCCAAGGCCCGCAGGCTGTCGCTCTTGAACTTGTCGTACAGCGGATGGTCGGTCAGGCCGGGGATGTCGGCGTCCAGCACCGCCTTGCCCTTGGGGGTGGCCGTGACCACCTCGAGCGGCGTGTCGATGGTCAGGGCCGGGCCGGCGGCGGACGCCTCGGCGGGCGGCGGCGCCGGCGGCGCCGACTGGGCCAGGGTCGCGCCCGCGCCGCCGACCACGAAGGTCACGGTCGCGACAGCGGCGAGATGACGAATGGAACGCATGACTACCTCTTCCAAGATCGGGGCGGCGGCGTCCGATGCCCGTACGAGGCATGCGGCGCGCACGATCGTTCGATGAATCCCCCGCCCTTGGGGTTCGCCAAGCCTTGGGCGCCGTACGGCGAGCGACCGTCGCCCAACCTGTTCGATTTCCAGGCGCCGCGTGATGAGCTCGTCGACATCGTAGGCGACCCGCTCATGCGCGGTTCATCTGGCCTCGCCTTAAACAAGCGGGACCGTTGAAAGCCCTCTGGAAGTTCGCCCCATGACCCGCCTGCCGCTCGCCCTCGCCGCCGTCCTGCTGTTCGACGCCGGCGCCGCCCAGGCCGCGCCCCGCGCGTGGGTGCGCGACGTGAGCCTCAACACCGGCTGGCGCTGGGGCAAGCCGCCGACCGAGGACTTCGTGGCGACGCTGCGCGGGTCGGTGGACGAACGCCTCGCCGCCTGCGCGGCGGGCAAGGACCTGCGGCTCGACATCAGGATCGAGCGCCTCAACATCCGCCAGCCGGGCGATCTGCGCGCCAACACGACCAACTTCCTCGACGCCCAGGTCAAGGTCCGGCTCGGACGCGACAAGAGCGTCGTCGATCTGACGCGCCTGCACGTGGAGGCCGCCGACAACGGCGTGCTGGCCGCGGTGCGCGATCCGGAAATGGTGTTGTCGGACGCCCTGGGCGACGCGATCTGCCGCGAACTGTTTCCGGCGGGCGCCTAGGCCCTGATCTCGCGGTCCGGGAAGGCCAGCTTGGCCGCGAAGGCGACGAACAGCACCCAGCGGAAGTCGTTGTAGATCAGGGCGATGCTCTCGGTCAGGGCCACCAGGCTGTAGACGACCAGGAACGGGAAGGCGAGCAGCGCGCCCCGGTCGCGGAAGACGGCGATCACCGCCAGGGTCATGGCCTGCAGGTAGAACAGACCCCAGGCGACCAGGCCCAGCAGGCCCAGGCCCAGCCATTGCTCCAGCCAGCTGTTGTGGGCGTGCTGGGCCTGGAAGCCGGCGTTCTTGCTGATCCAGGCGAACGGCCCCCAGCCGGACTTGTCGCCCCACACCGCCTGGTAGCCGTAGCCCAGCCACGGCCGGTCCTCGATCTCGCGCATCACCGCCGCCCAGATCTTGGTGCGGCCGGTCAGGGTGGCGTCCTTGCCCAGGATGGCGAAGAAGACGTCCGAGGCGAACAGGATGAAGGCCCCCAGCAGCACCACGCCCGTGACGCTCGTCCAGGTGGCCGCCGCGCCCAGGGCCGGTCCCCGCTGGGCGATCCAGACGAAGCCGATCGCCGCCACGCCCAGCATCAGCGACACCAGCGAGGTCTTGGAGGTGGACATCAGCACCAGCACCAGGGCCAGCCCGGCGAAGGTCCACCACAGGCGAGCGCGCTGCGGGTTCAGCAGGGCCGCGGCCGACAGGATGCAGAAGCCGAAGGCCATGTTGCCGCCCAGGCCGTTCTTCTCGCGCCACAGGCCGCGCCAGGCGCCGGGGAAGAGCTCGGTCATGATCCCGATGCGCGGGACCGCCAGGCAGACCACGAAACAGGCGACGATCAGCACCGCGAAGGCCGCCCCCACCACCTCGGCCAGTTGCGGCCAGCGGAACCGGGCCGCCAGGGCGATCCCGCCCAGGGTGGTGCAGACCAGGGCGAAGCCGCGGCGGGCCGTCTGGTCCGGGTTCACCGACCAGAACACCGAGGCGGCCACCACCAGCAGCAGGACGATCAGGAACGGCTGGCGGATCAGGGTCCGGAAGGTCGAGCCGGGCCGCAGGGCGATCAGGGCGAAGCCGGCGGCATAGGCCGGCAGGTAGCCCACCCGCAGCAGGGCCGAACCGGCCGCGTCGGCGCTCTCGCCCACCAGGGGCAGCTCCCACCCGCCGCTGTAGATCAGCAGGGCCAGGACGGGCAGCGCCCACAGCGCCATCTGGACGAAGGTCAGCCGGGTCGGCGCGGCGCTGGCCGCTCCGTACGAGGTCAAGCCCCTCTCCCGGAGGGAGAAAACCTCAAGGCAGGATGGCCTTCAGGAACTTCGGCGGCTGGACCGAGGCCTGGTTGAAGAACACGCCGGCCGTGCGGCCGCCCGACGAGGCCAGGGCGTCGCGCAGCAGGCCCGGCGGCCGCACGTCGGGCTGCTGGGCGCTGACCACCAGCACCGTCTGGTCCATGTGCTGGGCCAGGGTCAGGGCGGCCTGGGAGCGGTCGGCCGACGGGCTGTCGACGACGATGATCTCGGCGTGGCGGCGCAGCGCGGCCCAGTACTCGACGCCGGGCAGGATGTGCACCTTCTGGCGGCCGCGCAGGGCCTCGCGGTTGAAGCGGGTCACCCAGAAGCGCGGCCCGCCGACGCTGTGGGCGGTCAGGTACTTGGCGTCGGGCCACACCCCGCCGCCCGGCTTGGGGGCCGGCGGCTGGACGGTGAAGAAGGCCGAGCCGTCGGGCGAGGCCGGCGCGCCCCCGCCCAGCTGGCCGTAGCGTTCGGGATCGGCGGCGATGGCCTGGTATTGCGGCGAGGTGACCAGGTCCAGGTCGATCAGCCAGGTCTTGCGGCCGGCCCGCTTGGCGGCGAAGCGGGCGAATTCGCGGGCGGCCGTGGAGGTCCCCTCCCCGCGTCGGGCGGCGACGAACTGGATGACGTGCGCGCGACCGGGCGCGGGGGCGCCAAGGCTCCCCCACAGCTCCGCCATCTCGACGTTCAAATCCACCATTCGCCGAATCGCCGCGCGTTGAAGTCCGTTTACCTTAACGACCAAACGCGCTCGCGCGAAAGGCGACGAAAGCGCCCAGGCCTTTCGGGATCAGCGCTTGTAGTGCGCCGTCGCCAGGACCGGCAGGCCCAGGGTGCGCGAGGCCGAGGCCGGGGTCTGCAGGCCGGGACGCAGCAGCATCCGCACCAGGCCCGCACAGGCGGCGGTGAAGGCCGCGAACAGGAAGGCCAGCACGATGATCGGCTTCTTCAGGCTCTTGCCCGTCGAGGGGGCCACGGCGCGCTGGACGATGCGGATGTTGTCGCTGCCCTGGGCCGACATCTGCCGCTGGGCCTGGTCCTGCTGTTCCTTGACCGTGAAGTCCTTGACGTTCGTCGACAGCACGTCGCGGTCGCGCGACAGCTGGTTGAAGGTCGGCTCCAGCTCGGCCAGGCGCAGCAGGCGCTGGTTCACGTCCTGGGTCTGCTGGGTGTAGGCGGCCAGCGACTGCTGCAGGGCCGCGACCTCGGCGGTCAGGTCGTTGCGGGTGGACTGCAGGGTCTGCCAGATCGGGTTGGGCCCGCTGCGGCGCGCGCCGTCGCCGCTGGTCCGGCCCGAGGCCACGCCCTGCTCCAACTGGGCGATCTGCGCCTCGATGTCGCGGACCGGCTGGGCGTCGGGGCGGTAGCGGGCCAGCAGGCCTTCGCGGTCCAGCTTCAGCTGGGCCAGCTTGGCCGGGGCCGACATGTCGCTGTCGCGATAGAGCACGGTGTCCTGCGGCGTCCGGGCCAGTTCGGCCTGGACGGCGGCCAGGCGGCCCATGCGGTCCTGCAGCTGGGCCTCGGTGGCGTATTTCTGGGACTCGGCCTGGGCCTGCAGCTGGGTCAGGGCGGTCTTCTGGGCGGTGAAGTCGCCGATGTCGTTGCCCGACAGGAAGGCCTGATAGGCCGCGTCGGTCTGGGCCAGCTTCTGGGTGAACAGCTCGCGCTGGCGCTCCAGCCCGTTGTCGCCGCCGCCGATCAGCAGGCTGCGACGGTAGATCAGATATTCCTCGAGCAGGGTGTTGAGCACCTTCTCGGCGATCTCGGGGTCTTCGTTGGAATAGGCCAGGCGGATGATCGAGTTGTCCGGGGCGGTCTCGATCTTCAGGTTGCGGGCCAGGCTGTCGCGGCCCTCGGCCATCAGCTTGCGCTTCCCCTCCGGCGAGGCGACGGCGTACTTGGTCGCGCTGCCCGGGAACACCTTGCCGAAGCCGACCTTGCGGATCACCCGCTCGCGCAGCTCGCCGCTGCCCAGGATCTCGGATTCCGACTGGATGACCTGGTCGACGTCGGGCACCGCGCCGCGCGCGGCGTCCCCGGCCCGGGGCTCGTAGACATATTCCTGGCCCAGCCGGACGAACAGGCTGGACTGGGCGGTATAGGTCTTCTTCAGGGTGGTGGCGAAGGCTAGGCCCAGCAGGAAGATGGCCAGGAACACGCCCAGCATCAGCCAGCGCTCGCGCCACAGCAGGGTCACGAAATCCGTCGGCGCATAGCGCGCACGCGCCGTCCAGTCGCTACGCGACGGCGGGTCGTGCGGCACGCTGCTCCAGGCGCTCGTGGTTGACATAGGAATCCGACTGACTGTCCCCAGCCGCACCCTGGCCGCCCGCGCCTTAAGGCTTCGTTACCTATATCTGTTAAGACTTGCCGCATGCACAGGCGCACCATCCTTTCGGCGGCTTTCGCCCTGCCCTTCGCGGTTTCGGCCTGCGGTCACGTGGATCGCGAACCGATCACGCCCACGGCCCGTCCGACGGCCACTTTCTCCAATATCGGCTATGCCGACTGGTCGGATCAGGAGCCTGACTACCGGTTCTATCCGGGCGACGAGATCGAAATCACCGTGCCCTCGGCGACCGAATTGAACAAGTCCGTCGTGGTCCAACCGGACGGCCGCGTCGCTTTGCCGCTGATCCAGCCGGTGATGGCCGCCGACCGCACGATCGCGGAATTGCAGGCCTCGCTCACCCAGGCCTATTCGACCCAGCTGCTGCGCCCGCAGGTGCAGGTGTCGATCAAGTCGACGGCGCCGCTGAAGGTGTTCGTGGGCGGGGAAGTGGGCAATCCAGGCGTCTACGACATGGCCGGCGACGGCGACGCCCTGCGCGCCGTCATCCAGGCCGGCGGGTTCAAGACCTCGGCCAAGCGGACGTCTGTCGTGATCATTCGTCGCGGCCCCAACGGTCGGGCCATGCTGCGCACGGCGGACCTGCTGACGGGGATGACCAACGGGCGCGCGGACCTGGTGCCGCTTCGCCGGTTCGACGTGGTCTATGTGCCGCGCAGCGGGGTCTCCGAAGCGGGCCTGTTCATGCAGCAGTACTTCCGCGACCTGCTGCCGATCAGCTTCAGCTACGCGGTCAACGGCTTCAGCGGAAACTAGAAGCCTTTCACGCGCTCAAGAGAAAACGCGACTGAGCTCTTTCAAGCTCAGCCGTGGGCCAGCCATTCGCGCGCCTGGCGTTGGGCTTCGGCGACGTCCTCGCTGGCCATCTCCTGCGAGATTTCCTTGCGATAGACCTTGGCCTCGACCGAACCGCGCATGGCGGCCAGGTTGAACAGCATGTGGGCCGACACGTAGTCCAGCGGCGCGCCGCCTTGGCCGGTCGAATAGAGCAGGCCCATGCGGAACAGCTCGTCGCCCGAGGTGTCGACGGTCGGCAGCGGGATCCCGTGGATGGCGGCCGGCGGCTCGATACTCATCATCATGGCTTCAATTCCCATCTCAGCCCCCGTCGCCGTTCTGGCTCCGCTTGGCTGTGAGAACAGAAAAGTCCATCGGCGCTGAACATATAGTTAAAGCCGCCGACATCATGAATCTAGGCCACGAATACATAAACCATTCACGGACATTACGTCGCAGTTACAGGTGTTACTGCGCGTAAACCGCCGTATACACCAGGTTAACGGGCGCGCTGGCCAAAGAGCACTTTTCGGGCCTCTTCCTGGGCTTTTCCGGGGGCTTGCAGGCCCTGGCGGCGCAGTTCAGCCCCCAGCTTGAAGCCGCGATCGACGGCCTCGCGGGCCGCCATGCGCTCGAACCAGGCCTTCAGATGCGGGAATTCTTCCAGATTGATGCCCTGGTTTTTCCACGGCACGACCCAGCCCCAGCAGGCGAAGTCGGCGATGGACACTTCGCCGCAGATGAAATCCTTCCCCGCCAGCTGCTTGTTCAGCACGCCGTACAGCCGGTGGGTCTCGTTCGTGTAGCGGATGGCCCCGTAGGCGATCTGCCGCTGGTCGCTGACAATGGCGGCGGCGTACTGGCGGAAATGGTGGGTCTGGCCGGCCATGGGCCCCAGGCCGCCCATCTGCCACATCACCCACTGGTCGATCTCGACCCGCTCGCGCTCGTTCGTTCCATAGAACTGGCCCGTCTTGCGGCCCAGGTACTGCAGGATGGCCCCGGACTCGAACACCGAGATCGGCTGGCCGTCGGGACCGTCGGGATCGACGATGGCCGGCATGCGGTTGTTGGGGCTGATGGCCAGGAAGTCCGGCTTGAACTGTTCGCCCGCCCCGATGTTCACCGGGATCATCTCGTAGGGCAGGCCCATCTCCTCCAGGGCGATGGAGATCTTCCAGCCGTTCGGCGTGGGCCAGTAGTACAGCGCGATCGGACGGCTCATCGGCGTTTTTCCCAAGACCGGTTTCAGGGATGGTTTCGTTTGACCACCAACATGGTCGCGCGCCGCGCTCCCGCCAAGGCCGTTCATGCTCCAGCCTGACGGCGCCGTTCAGATCAGGTTCAGCCAAGGCGGCGGAAACTGGATTCAAGGTCGAGGGATTAGGCGGTTGTCGGACCGCTGACCGAAGTAAGGAGACGTCGGATATGAAGCGCCTGTTGCTCACCCTCGCCGCCGTGGCCGCCGTTGCTGGACCGATGGCTGTCACCGCGAGCGACGCGTCCGCCCAGGATCGCGGCCGCTGGGGCCACGACGGCGGCGGCCGAGGCGATCGCCACGGCGGCGGTCGCGGCGATTACGGCCGTCATGACGACCGCGGTGGTCGCGACCGAGGCGGTTGGGATCGCCACGACAACGGCCGCCACAACGGCTGGGATCGCCACGACAACCGCTGGGACGGCGGCCGTCACAACGGCTACTACTACAACAACCGCTGGAGCTACGGCGCGCCGCCGGCCTATTACTACGGCCGGCCGGGCTATCGCCCCGGCTACACCGCCTGGCGCCGCGGCGGTTACCTGCCGCCCTACTATCGCGGCAACACCTATATCGTCCACGACTACGGATACTACCACCTGCGTCCGCCGCCCCGTGGCTACTACTGGTACCGGGCCGGTAACGACTACGTCCTGGCGGCGATCGCCACCGGACTGATCTTCGACATCATCAACAACTAGACGATGTCCACCTGACGGCCTTGGCGGCGCTTTCCGAAACTCTCGGTAAGCGTCGCCATTCGCCGCATCCTCGCCGCGCATGCGGCGAGATCGCCCGATTGGCGGGCCATTCCCACCGCATTCGCGGGTCAGCGTCCCGGCCGTGTCACTTTCCGACGCGACTGTAACGAGACGCTTCCATGACCAAGCTCCGCATCCCCGCCGCCGTCGCCGCCATGACCCTCGCCGGCTTCGCCGGGGCGGCCCTGGCCCAGCAGGCGCCGGCCACCGATCCGACGGCCCAGACCACGCAAAGCGCCCCCGCCTCGTCCTCCACGTCGTCGCCGTCCTACGGTACGGACCCGGCCGCCGCGCCGCCGTCGTCCAGCGCCGACAGCGCCGCCGCCAGCGGCTCGCCCAGCTCGGCCACCGCCCCCGACAGCTCGACCGACGCGGCCCCGTCCGCTGACGCCAAGCCCGAGAAGAAGGCCAAGAAACACCACAAGCCGGCCGGCGCCGAAGCCCCGGCCAACGCCCCGGCCTCCGACACGCCCAAGCCGTAGGGTCGGCGAACCAACCATGAAAAAGGGCCCGTCGCGCGAGCGGCGGGCCCTTTCTTTTGTTCGGGCGCGGCGCGCTACAGCCCCAGCTTGCTCCGCAGCAGTTCGTTGACGGTGGCCGGATTGGCCTTGCCGCCGGTCTCCTTCATCACCTGGCCGACGAACCAGCCGATGGCCTGCGGCTTTTCCTTCACCGCCTCGGCCTTGTCGGGATTGGCCGCGATCAGCTTATCGATCGCCGCCTCGATGGCGCCGGTGTCGTTGATCTGGACCAGGCCGCGCTTCTCGACGATCTCGGCGGGACGGCCCTCGCCGGCCCACATATGCTCGAAGACCTCCTTGGCGATCTTGGAGCTGATGGTGCCGTTCTCGATCAGCTCGACCAGTTGGGCGATGTCCGACGACGGCAACGGCGAGGCGGCGATCTCGTGGCCGCCGGCCGACAGCTTGGACAGCAGCTCGTTGGTCACCCAGTTGGACACCAGCTTGGCGTCGCGGCCCTTGGCGGCGGCTTCGAAGTAATCCGCGCGGTCGCTCTCGATGATCAGCACGCCGGCGTCGTAGGCCGACAGGCCGTACTGGCTCTGCAGGCGCGCCTTCTTGGCGTCCGGCAGTTCCGGCAGGGTCTCTTCGATCGACTTCACCCAGGCCGGGTCCAGCACCAGCGGCAGCAGGTCGGGATCCGGGAAGTAGCGGTAGTCGTGCGCCTCTTCCTTGCTCCGCATCGAGCGGGTCTCGCCCTTGTTCGGGTCGAACAGGCGGGTCTCCTGGTCGATCTTGCCGCCGTCCTCCAGGATCTCGATCTGGCGACGGGCCTCGTATTCGATGGCCTGTTGGATGTAGCGGTACGAATTGACGTTCTTGATCTCGCAGCGCGTGCCCAGGTGGCTGAAGCTGCCGGTCGCCCGGTACTTCTCGTAGTCGCCGGGGCGGCAGACCGAGACGTTGACGTCTGCGCGCAGGTTGCCCTTCTCCATGTCGCCGTCGCAGGTGCCCAGATAGACCAGGATCGTGCGCAGCTTCTTGACGTAGGCGGCGGCCTCTTCGGGCGTGCGCATGTCCGGCCGCGAGACGATCTCCATCAGGGCCGTGCCCGCGCGGTTCAGGTCGACATAGGTGGCGTTCGGGTCCTGGTCGTGCAGCGACTTGCCGGCGTCCTGCTCCAGGTGCAGCCGCTCGATGCGCACGTCGAAGGTCGTGCCGTCGTCACGCTCGACGGTCACCACGCCCTCGCCGACGATCGGCTGGTCGAACTGGCTGATCTGATAGCCCTGCGGCAGGTCGGGATAGAAGTAGTTCTTGCGGTCGAAGCGGCTCTTCAGATTGATCTGCGCCTTCAGGCCCAGGCCCGTCTTCACCGCCTGCTCGACGCAGAAGCGGTTCAGCACGGGCAGCATGCCGGGCATGGCCGCGTCCACCAGGCTGACCTGCTGGTTCGGCCCCGCGCCGAAGCCGACGGCGGCGCCGGAGAACAGCTTGGACACGCTGGCCACCTGGGCGTGGACCTCGAGGCCCAGCACGATTTCCCAGTCGCCGGTGCGACCCTTGATCACTTTGGAAGAGGCGGTTTCGGTCATGTCTCAATTCCTGGCCGCGTGGGCGGCCACTAACTTAGTTCCCTTCCCTCCCCCTTGTGGGGAGGGTGGCCCCGAAGGGGTCGGGTGGGGCTCGCTGCGTTCAAAGCGCGACAAATCACGTCCATGACCGCGTCAATATCCTCATGCACCGCACGGGTCGTGAAGCGCAAGGTTTGGAAGCCGGAGCGATGGAAAACTTGGTCACGGCGAGCGTCGTGATTCAATTGTTCCAGCTCCTCGTGATGAGGCCCGTCGATTTCGACAACCAGCCTTCGGCTCAGACAGATGAAGTCGGGATAGTAGCCCAGCAAGGGCGCTTGTCGTCGAAAGTGGAAACCTTCGGTTCGCAGGGCGCGCAGCCGCACCCACAAGCGAACCTCCTGTCCGCTCATCGCCTTCCGCAGCGCCCTCGCTCGGCCAACGCTCATGGCGTCATCCCCCACCCGACCCGCTTCGCGGGCCACCCTCCCCACAAGGGGGAGGGAAGATCGATTGAGCGTCGCTGAGACGAAGACTTTTCCCAATGTCAAAAATGACCACTTCTAGGCAACACCGAGGTCATTCCTGGCCAACCGGAACCAGTGACAAACCCTCCCGTTGACTCCCCCGAAGCGAACAACTCGCAGGAGGAAATCATGGCTGTTCTGAACCTCGACGCCAGCGAACCTTATGTCGCGCCCGCGACCAGCGCCGACTCCTCGGCTCTGTTTCCCAGCGCGCCTATCTATGCTCGTACGCCCACGAAGAAGTCTTCGCGGAACCTGCCGCTGATCGTCGGCCTGCCGGTGCTGGCCATTGCCGCCGGCGGCCTGGCCTGGGGGCTGATGAGCAACCCGGCCCAGACCCCGACCACCGACGAGGCGGCGCCCGCCAAGGTGGCCGAGGCCCAGCCGCTGCCGACCACCGCGGCGCCGGCTCCGATGCCGACCCCGGCTCCGGTGGAGGCAAAGGCCGCCGCGCCGACCCGGGTCGCCCGCGCCGAGACCACCGCCCCGCCACGCGTGACCGCCCCGGCCAAGCGCGCCGCCGCCCCGGCCCGCCGCGCGGCGCCGGCGACCGCGCCCGACGCCGAGTCGGCCTCGTCCAACGTCAGCGCGACCGTCCCCGCGCCGGTCGCCGCCCCGGCGCCGACGCCGGTGATCGCGGCCCCGGCCGCCCCGGTGGTCGCGGCTCCGGCGCCCGCGCCGGCCACGACCCCGGCCACGCCCGACGCGCCGATGTAGCGGCGGCCTAGGGCCCAAAAGCAAAGGGCGGCTCCTCGCGGAGCCGCCCTTTTTCGTTTCCGTCTACCGGCGGATCACCACCACTTGTCGGCCTTGGCCTTGAAGCCCGCGGCCTTCTCGATGGCCCCGGCCACCGAGAACACCGTGCCCTCGTCCAGCGGCTTGCCGATGATCTGCAGACCCAGCGGCAGGCCGTTGGCGTCCAGGCCGGCCGGCAGCGACAGGCCCGGCAGGCCCGCCAGGTTCGTCGTCACCGTGAACACGTCGTTCAGGTACATGGCGATCGGGTCGTTGCTGTTCTCGCCCAGGCCGAACGCCGCCGACGGCGCGGTCGGGGTCAGGATGGCGTCGACCTTCTGCCAGGCGTTGTCGAAGTCCTCGGCGATGCGGCGGCGCACCTTCAGGGCCTTCAGGTAGTAGGCGTCGTAATAGCCGGCCGACAGCACGTAGGTGCCGATCAGGATGCGGCGCTTGACCTCGTCGCCGAAGCCGGCGGCGCGGGTGTTCTCGTAGACCTCGGTCAGGTTGCCGCCCTCGGCCCGCAGGCCGTAGCGCATGCCGTCGTAGCGGGCTAGGTTCGAGGAAGCCTCGGCCGGGGCCACGATGTAGTAGGCCGGCAGGGCGTACTTGGTGTGCGGCAGGCTGATCTCGACGATCTCGCAGCCGGCCTCCTTCAGCCATTCGATCCCGTCGGCCCACAGCTTCTCGATCTCGGCCGGCATGCCGTCGACGCGGTATTCCTTGGGAACGCCGATCCGCAGGCCCTTGACCGACTTGCCGACGAAGGCCGCGAAGTCCGGAACCGGGACGTCCAGGCTGGTGGAGTCCTTCGGGTCATGGCCCGACATCGACTTCAGCAGGATCGCGGCGTCCTCGACGGTCTTGGCGATCGGGCCGGCCTGGTCCAGCGAGCTGGCGAAGGCCACCGTGCCCCAGCGCGAGCAGCGGCCGTAGGTCGGCTTGATGCCCACCGTGCCGGTGAACGAGGCCGGCTGGCGGATCGAGCCGCCGGTGTCGGTGGCGGTGGCGCCCAGGCACAGGTCGGCGGCCACGGCCGCAGCGCTGCCGCCCGAGCTGCCGCCAGGCGTCAGGGCCTGGTTCGAGCCCGACTTGCGCCAGGGATTGACCACGGGGCCGTAGGCGCTGGTCTCGTTCGACGAGCCCATGGCGAACTCGTCGAGGTTCAGCTTGCCCAGCATCACCGCGCCGTCGCGCCACAGCTGGCTGGTGACGGTCGACTCGTATTCCGGCACGAACGGCTCGAGAATCCGCGAGGCGGCCGTGGTCGGCGTGCCTTCGGTGCAGAACAGGTCCTTGATGCCCAGCGGGATGCCGTCCAGCGGACGGCCGGCGCCAAGAGCTCTGCGGGCGTCCGAGGCGGCGGCCATCGACAGGGCCTGCTCGGGCGTCTCGAACAGGAAGGCGTTCAGGCCGCGCGCGGCCTCGACGGCCTCGATGTGGGCCGTGGTCAGCTCGACCGAGGTGAACTCGCCCGCTTCCAGGCCGTCCAGCGCGCCCTTCAGGGTGAGAGAGGTCAGCGCGCTCATTATTCGACCACCTTGGGGACCACGAAGAAGCCGCCCACCGACTTGGGGGCGTTGGAGGTGACCACCTCGGCGTCGCCGCCCATGGTCACCACGTCGTCGCGCAGCGGCAGGCCGGCGTGCACGACGCTGGTCAGCGGCTCGACGCCGTCGGTGTCGACCTCGGCCAGCTGCTCGATCCACGTCATGATGCCGTTGAGCTCCTGGGCCAGGGCCTCGATGCGCTCTTCGGGTTCGGCGATGCGCGCGAGCCGCGCGACCTTCCGCACGGTGGCGGCGTCAATGGCCATGGGGGCCTCCTGAATTCCAAGCGCGTGGGTTAGCCGTGCGAGGGGCGCTTTGACAAGCGTTCCCTTGTTCGCGGTTCTCTTGTCGGGGGAGCGCTTCCCCGTGATATGAGGACGAATGCCCGTTCTCGACATCGCCGAATTCGCCGCCGCCATCCCCGACTACAAGCCGATCGTCGGCCTGGACCCTGGCGAGAAGACCATCGGCGTGGCCGTGTCCGACGTCACCCTGACCGTCGCCAGCCCCCTGGCCACCATCGCCCGGGCCAAGTTCACCCAGGACGCCGAGACCCTGTTCAAGCTGATGGACGGCCGCAAGGCGGCGGGGATCGTCATCGGCCTGCCGATCAACATGGACGGCACCGAGGGCGTGCGCTGCCAGTCGAACCGCGCCCTGGGCCGCAACCTGCTGCGCCTGCGCCCCGACCTGCCGATCACCTTCTGGGACGAGCGCCTGTCGACGGCGGCGGTGACCCGCGTGCTGATCGACGAGCACGACGTCAACCGCAAGCGCCGCGGCGAGGTGGTCGACAAGATGGCCGCCGGCTGGATCCTGCAGGGCGCGCTGGAGCGGATGCGGGGAATCCGCGAGGCGTCTTCCTGAGCCCTCCCCCAGAGGAGAGGGTTTCACGCACCGCCCTTCCCCGCGACGCCAAACCCGCCTATGACGCGCACTCATGACGGCAAAACCCCCGCCCCGTGAGCCCGCCGATCCGATCGAGACGATCCGTCAGCGCATCTTCTCGTTCCCCCGCCGCCACTTCCTGTCGGCCGGCGACCTGAACGCCTTGCAGGCCACGGATCTGCTGGACCTGGCCGACGCCTTCGTCGCCCTCAATCGCCAGACGACCAAGTCCCTCGACATCCTCAAGGGGCGGACGCTGATGAACCTGTTCTTCGAGAACAGCACCCGCACCCAGAGCTCGTTCGAGATCGCCGGCAAGCGCCTGGGCGCCGACGTCGTCAACATGAGCCCGCGCACCTCGTCGATCACCAAGGGCGAGACCCTGATCGACACGGCCGTCACCCTGAACGCCATGCGCCCCGACCTGCTGGTGGTGCGCCACGCCTCGTCGGGCGCCGCCTCGCTGCTCAGCCAGAAGGTCAGCGGCAGCGTGATCAACGCCGGCGACGGCCAGCACGAGCACCCCACCCAGGCGGTGCTGGACGCCCTGTCGATCCGCCGCGCCTTCGGCCGGGTCTCGGGCCTGACGGTGGCCATCTGCGGCGACGTGCTGCACAGCCGCGTGGCCCGCTCGAACGTGGCCCTGCTGCACACCCTGGGCGCCAGCGTCCGCCTGGTCGGCCCGCCCACCCTGATGCCGGCCCAGGCCGAGCGCTGGGGCGTGACCGTCCATCACGACATGAAGGCCGGCATCGCCGGGGCCGACGTGGTGATGATGCTTCGCCTGCAGCTGGAGCGCATGCAGGGGGCCTTCGTGCCCTCGACCCGCGAGTACTTCCGCTTCTACGGCCTGGACCGCGAGAAGCTGGCCCGCGCCGCGCCCAAGGCCAAGGTCATGCACCCGGGCCCGATGAACCGAGGCGTCGAGATCGACTCCGACGTCGCCGACGATCCCGAGATCAGCCTGATCCAGGACCAGGTCGAGATGGGCGTCGCCGCCCGCATGGCCGTCCTGGCCTCCCTTGCGCATCGACTTGAGGAGCATGGGAAGTGAGATCCCTTCCTTTATTTTCCGCTCATCCCGGCGAATGCCGGGACCCAGGTCCCAAGGCCGAGGGGATGATTGGAAGAACTCGGCGTTCATGGAACCCGCCTCAAAGCCATTCCATCTGGGTCCCGGCATTCGCCGGGATGAGCGGAGGTTTTTGATGACCGGTTCATCGCCTCCCCTCGCCCTGATCAACGCCCGCCTGGTCGATCCCGAGAGCGGCTATGACGGCCCCGGCGGCGTCATCGTCTCCGAGGGCGTGATCTCCGACGTCGCCAAGGGCCGCGAGTTCGGCAAGCTCAGCAAAGACGTCCGCGTCGTCGACTGCGGCGGGGCCATGCTGGCCCCCGGCCTGATCGACCTGCGGGTCAAGACCGGCGAGCCCGGGGCCGAGACCAAGGAGACCCTGGCCAGCGCCGCCAAGGCCGCGGCGGCCGGCGGGGTGACCAGCTTCGTCGTCCAGCCCGACACCGACCCGGCCGTGGACGACCCCAGCGTGGTCGACTTCATCCTGCGCCGCGCCCGCGACATCGACGCCGCCCGCATCCTGTGCGCCGGGGCCGCGACCAAGGGGCTGAAGGGCGAGCAGATGGCCGAGATCGGCCTGATGCGCGAGGCCGGCTGCGTCTACGTGACCGACGCCGACAAGCCGATCGTCGACAGCAAGGTCATGCAGCGCATCCTGACCTACGCCAGGGGCTTCGACACCCTGCTGGCCCACCGGCCGATGGACCCCTGGCTGGCCAAGGGCGGCGCGGCGACCGGCGGCGAGTTCGCGGGCCGCATGGGCCTGCCCTCGATCTCGCCGATGGCCGAGCGGATCATGCTGGAGCGCGACGTCGCCCTGCTGGAGGCCACCGGCGGCCGCCTGCTGGTCGACCAGGTCACCAGCGCCCAGGCCCTGGAGACCCTGGCCCGCGCCAAGCAAAAGGGTCTGAGGGTCCACGCCAGCGTGTCGATCAACCACCTGTCGTTCAACGAGCTGGACATCGGCGACTACCGCAGCTTCGCCAAGGTCACCCCGCCCCTTCGCGGCGAGGACGACCGCCAGGCGCTGATCGAGGCGCTGGCCAGCGGCCTGATCGACATCGTCGTCAGCGCCCACGCCCCGGCCCCGGCCGAGGACAAGCGCCTGCCGTATGACGAGGCCGCCCCCGGCGCCGTGGGCCTGGAGACCCTGCTGCCGGCCCTGCTCAGCCTCTATCACGACGAGCGCCTGCCGCTGGTCGACCTGATCCGCACCGTCACCCTGGCCCCGGCCGGCCTGATCGGCCTGCAGTCGGGCCGCATCGCCCCCGGCGCCCCGGCCGACCTGGTGCTGTGCGACCTGGACGCCCCGCTGATCATCGACGCCGGCAAGCTGCTGTCGAAGTCCAAGAACTCGCCGTTCGACGGGCGGAGGCTGCAGGGCCAGGTGCTGATGACGATCGTCGACGGCCGCGTGGTGCATCGGGCGGAGGGGTAGCCTAACCAGGATGGCCGATCCGCTCGAAGACCGGAAGAACATGGGGGCCTTGAGGGGCGCGAAGGGCTTCTACGTGATCGCCCTTTTTGTCGTGCTCGGACCGCTAGTTGGCTACGTCTCCATGCTTCCTTGGGATTTGCTGAGCGGCGAGGACTCGTTGGCTCGGCGACTTCTGGCCTCGCCGTGGCTGCTCCTGGGAGTGTCGCTCTACAGCTATCTCTTCGGCGGCTTGCCGGCGCTTCTGACGGGCCTGGCGGCGGTCCATCTTTTCGAGGACCTGAGAGCGCCTTGGTTCATATTGGCCTGTGGCGTCGCCGGCGCCGTGGCGACAGGCCTTGTCTGCATCGCGCCTCTTCTCAGCGCCCCCGTCCAAATGGCGCCGCTACTCGCCATAGGCGGGGTGTCGGGCCTGGTTTGCGGTGCCTTGGCGACCCCACTACGCAATCGGGTCGAGAAACCAAGGCTGGACTGACGAGATCAGTGCGCGCCCAGACTTGGCGAGCAAACCCCTTCAACATCAACGCCGCCCCGAAAACGCTAGAGCCCTCGCCCCGAGCGCCGCTATAAACCCGAAACCGGCGTTTTCGCCCTTGCCATGCGCCCGTCTCGCCGGGCAGCTTCACCACATCCATAGGTCGCATTCCGTGCAAGATCTCGCCCAAGCCGTCTACCTGACCCTCGGCCTCACGATCCTCGGCGGTTATCTGCTGGGCTCGATCCCGTTCGGGCTGATCGCCACGCGGCTGGGCGGGGCCGGCGACATCCGGCAGATCGGCTCGGGCAACATCGGCGCGACCAACGTGCTGCGCTCGGGCCGCAAGGACCTGGCGGCCATCACCCTGATCGGCGACGCCGGCAAGGGGATCGTGGCGGTGCTGCTGGCCCGCTGGCTGAGCCACGGGAACCCGGCGATCATCGCCCTGGCCGGCGGCGCGGCCTTCACCGGCCACCTGTTCCCCGTCTGGCTGAAGTTCAAGGGCGGCAAGGGCGTGGCCACCTTCTACGGCGTGCTGCTGGCCGCCTGCTGGCCGGTGGGCCTGCTGGCCGCCGTCACCTGGCTGGCCGTGGCCGCCCTGTTCCGCATCAGCTCTCTGGCCGCCCTGGTCGCCGCCGCCCTGGCCGCGCCCTTCGCCCTGGCCACCGACCAGGCGGCGCCGTTCACGGTGCTGTGCCTGTTCATGGCCGTGCTGATCTTCATCCGCCACAAGGACAACATCAGCCGGCTGCTGAAGGGCCAGGAGCCCCGCATCGGCAAGAAGAAGGCGGCTGAAGAGCCGCCGACCCCAGACACAGACTTGGCCGGCTGATGACGCGGGGCCTCTCGGACACAGAGCGCCTGGCCTGGCTCAGGCTGGCGCGCACCGAGACGGTCGGCCCCGTCGCCTTCGACCATCTGATCTCGCGCTTCGGCTCGCCCGAGCGGGCCCTGGCCGCCCTGCCCGACCTGGCCCGTCGCGCCGGCCGCGCCACGCCCCTGCGTCCGCCGCCCGAGTCCGAGATCCTCCAGGAGCTGGAAAGCGGCGCCCGCCTCGGCGCGCGGCTGATCTGCGCCTGCGAGCCCGACTACCCGCCCCGCCTGGCCGCCCTGGACCCGCCGCCGCCGGTGCTGTGGGCCCTGGGCCGCGCCGAGCTCCTGTCCCAGCCCAGCCTGGCCATCGTCGGGGCGCGGATCGCCTCGGCCGGCGGCCAGCGCTTCGCGCGCCAGCTGGCCGCCGAGCTGGGCCGGCACGGCTATGTGGTGGTGTCGGGCCTGGCCCGCGGCGTCGACGGCGCGGCCCACGAGGGCGCCCTGGCCACCGGCACGATCGCCGTGCTGGGCGGCGGGGTCAGCGACATCTACCCGCCCGAGCACGCCGCCCTGCACGCCCGCATCGCCGGCGAAGGCGGCTGCGTGGTCAGCGAGAGCGCCCCCGACCGCCGGGCCATCGCCAAGGATTTCCCGCGCCGCAACCGCATCATCTCGGGCCTGTCCCTGGGCGTGATCGTGGTCGAGGCCGAGCTGAAGTCCGGCTCGCTGATCACCGCCCGCCTGGCCGCCGAACAGGGCCGCGACGTCTTCGCCGTGCCCGGCTCGCCGCTCGATCCCCGCGCCAAGGGCCCCAACGACCTGATCCGCCAGGGCGCGATCCTGTGCGAGGGCGTCGAGGACGTGCTGCGCTCGCTGTCGGGCCAGGCCCACCTGCGCGAACGCGAACGGCCCTACGTTCCCGAGGACGAGGGCGCCGAAGTCGACCACGACGCCCTGCGCGAGGACCTGGCCCGCCTGCTCTCCCCCACCCCGGTCTCCCGCGACGAACTGGTCCGCGCCACCAGGGCCCCGACCTCGGCGGTGATGGCGGCCCTGGTCGAACTGGCCCTGGCCGAACGGGCCGAACTGCTGCCGGGCGGGATGGTGGCGGGAACTTGAAAACCGAACGTGATGGGTTAAATTGAGATGGTCACCGTCCACCGAGCGTCGGGGATGAGGGTCGTCATCTATCTGGAGGACCATCCTCCGGCTCATGTTCACGTGTTCGGAGATGGAGAAGCAAAGATCGAACTCCTGGGTCCCGACGAAGAGCCAAGAGTGGTTTGGACCAAAGGCATGAACCGAGCCGAGGCCCGCCGAGCCCTGGCGATTATCCGAGCGCAGCGGGACGACCTGCTACTGCGATGGAACGAACTTCATGGCTGACCCAACCGACGCTGAACTCGACGCAGCCGCAGCGCTTGGCGAGCAGCTCGCCTTGACCGAACCCAGAGCCGCTTCCGCCTGCTACGACCGGGCGACGGGACGCATCCTCATCGAGCTGACCAACGGTTCTGCCTTCGCCTTTCCCGCGCGCCTGGGGCAGGGGCTCGAAAACGCCACCGACGAACAATTGGCCCAGGTCGTCATCCTTGGCGCCGGTTACGGCCTGCACTGGGAAGACTTGGACGTCGATCTGTCGATTCCCGGTCTGGCCGCCGGGGTCTTCGGCACGAAGGCCCATATGGCCCGGATCGCCGGTCGCGGCACGTCTCCCGCCAAGGCCGCCGCCGCCCGCGCCAATGGGGCCAAGGGCGGTCGCCCGCGCAAGACCGCCAGCCGCTGAGCGACGCCCAAATATTCCTCTCTCTATAGAGAGAGCCGGGAACCAAATGCGCGGTCGGCCACGGCCGCCGTTGACAGACCCCTGGGGACGCCCCCACTTTCCGGCCCTCGCCGCCTCGGTTCGCCCTGGAGGACGAACCCTTTTCCCAGGCATCAAGGTCCTAATGAACGTCGTCGTCGTCGAGAGCCCGGCCAAGGCCAAGACCATCAACAAGTACCTCGGGTCCGACTACAAGGTTCTCGCCTCGTACGGTCACATCCGGGACTTGCCGTCGAAGGACGGTTCGGTCGAGCCCGACAACGACTTCGCCATGAGCTGGGAGGTCGACGGCAAGGCCACCAAGCGCGTGTCCGACATCGTCGACGCCCTGAAGGGGGCTGACCGCCTGATCCTGGCCACCGACCCCGACCGCGAAGGGGAAGCCATCAGCTGGCACGTGCTGGAGGTGCTGCAGAAGAAGAAGGCGCTGAAGGACAAGGCCGTCCAGCGCGTCACCTTCAACGCCATCACCAAGGCGTCCGTCCTCGACGCCATGGCCAATCCGCGCGACATCGACATGGAGCTGGTCGAGGCCTACCTCGCCCGCCGCGCCCTGGACTACCTGGTCGGCTTCACCCTCTCGCCGGTGCTGTGGCGCAAGCTGCCCGGCAGCCGTTCGGCCGGCCGCGTGCAGTCGGTCTGCCTGCGCCTGATCGTCGACCGCGAGCTGGAGATCGAGCGCTTCAAGACCCAGGAATACTGGACCGTCGAGGCCGACGTCACGGCCGGCGCCGAGCCGTTCCTGGCCCGCCTGGCCAAGCACGAGGGCAAGAAGCTCACCAAGTTCGACCTGGCCAACGAAGGCTCGGCCCTGGCCGCCAAGGCCGCCGTGCAGAAGGCCGTGTTCAAGGTCGCCGCCGTCGAGAAGAAGCCCGGCAAGCGCTCGCCCGCCCCGCCCTTCACCACCTCGACGCTTCAACAAGAAGCCGCCCGCAAGCTGGGCTTCTCGGCCCAACGCACCATGCAGGCCGCCCAGAAGCTGTACGAAGGCATCGACATCGGCGGCGAGACCGTCGGCCTGATCACCTACATGCGGACCGACGGCGTGTCGGTCGAGCCCGAGGGCATCGCCGAGGCGCGCAGCGTGATCGGCAACGTCTACGGCGAGACCTACGTCCCCGAAACCCCCCGCTACTACAAGGCCAAGGCCAAGAACGCCCAGGAGGCCCACGAAGCCATCCGGCCGACCAGCCTGCGCCGCAACCCCGGCTCGCTGCGCCTGGAGCCGGACCTGGGCCGCCTGTACGAGCTGATCTGGAAGCGGATGATCGCCTCGCAGATGGAGAGCGCCCGCATCGAGCGCACGACGGTCGACCTGGAGAGCGCCGACGGCCAGACCGGCCTGCGCGCCACGGGCCAGGTCGTGCTGTTCCCCGGCTACCTGGCCGTCTACGAGGAAGGCCGCGACGACGAGGGCGACGAGGACAGCGCCCGCCTGCCGGCCATCGAGGAAGGCGCTGCCGCCAAGGTGCTGGACGCCCGCGCCGACCAGCACTTCACCGAGCCGCCGCCGCGCTACTCGGAAGCCAGCCTCGTCAAGAAGATGGAAGAGCTGGGCATCGGCCGCCCCTCGACCTACGCCTCGGTCCTGACCGTGCTGCGCGACCGCGCCTATGTCCGCATGGAGAAGCAGCGCTTCATCCCCGAGGACAAGGGCCGGCTGGTCACCGCTTTCCTCGAGCAGTTCTTCCGCCGCTACGTGGAGTACGACTTCACGGCGGCCCTGGAAGAGCAGCTGGACCTGGTGTCGGACGGCAAGCTGGACTGGAAGCAGTTCCTGCGCGACTTCTGGAAGGACTTCGCGGCCGCCGTCGGCGAGATCGCCGAGCTGCGCACCACCAACGTCCTGGACGCCCTGAACGAGGCCCTGGGCCCGCACATCTTCCCCGACAAGGGCGACGGGTCGAACCCGCGCGCCTGCCCGACCTGCGGCACGGGGCAACTGTCGCTGAAGACCGGCAAGTTCGGCGCCTTCATCGGCTGCTCGAACTATCCCGAATGCCGCTACACCCGCCAGCTGGCCACCAGCGGCGAGGGCGAAGGCGAGGCCGAGACGGCCGACAAGGAGCTGGGGATCAATCCCGAAACCGGCCGCGCGGTGTGGCTGAAGAACGGCCGCTTCGGCCCCTATGTCGAGGAACTGGCGGCGGCCGACAGCGGCGACAAGCCCAAGCGCTCCAGCCTGCCCAAGGGCTGGACGGCGGCGGCGGTCGACCTGGAGAAGGCCCTGCGCCTGCTGTCCCTGCCCCGCGAGGTCGGCAAGCATCCGGACGACGGCAAGGTCATCACGGCGGGCCTCGGACGCTTCGGGCCGTTCGTGCTGCACGACGGCACCTACGCCAACCTGGAGAACCCGGAAGACGTCTTCGACATCGGCCTGAATCGCGCCGTCAGCCTGCTGGCCGACAAGCGGGCCGGCGGCGGGCGTCCGCAGCGCGGCCAGGCGGCCGCCCTGGCCGAGCTGGGCAACCACCCGGAAGACGGTAAGCCGGTCCGCGTGCTGTCGGGCCGCTTCGGCCCCTACATCAAGCACGGCGACACCAACGCCAACGTCCCCAAGGGCGCTGATCCGGCGGCCCTGACCCTGGAAGAAGCGGTGGCCCTGATCGCCGACCGCGTCGCCAAGGGCGGCGGCGGCAAGAAGCCGGCGAAGAAAGCGGCGGCGAAGAAGGCTCCGGCCAAGGCGAAAGCCGCGACCGACGGCGAGGCTCCGGCCAAGAAGGCCCCCGCCAAGAAGCCGGCCGCGAAGAAGCCCGCGGCGGCCAAGAAGCCCGCCGCCAAGAAGGCCAAAGCCGAGGCGTGACGCGCCTCGGCGCCCTTGGTCGGGGGAAAATTGGGGGTTAAGCTCAGTCCATGACGTCGCTCGAACGCCCCCTGCCGCTGCCCCTCGTGGTCGTGATCCTGTCGGCCGTCAGCGTCGGCGGCTTCGTGTTCGGCCTCAAGGGCGCCCTGGACAAGACCGACCACCAGGCGGTCTCGACCGCGCCCCTGGCCGAGGTCTCGGGCGTGCCGGTGCGCGACGCCACCCCGGCCGTGGCCGAGATCGCCCCGCCCCCGCCGCCCGTCGTCGAGAAGCCCAAGCCGGTCGAGGAGGTCGCGGAGACCCCCGCCGATGAGGCGCCGGTCGTCGAGACCCCGCCCGCGACGCCGGCTCCCGTCGAGAAGAAGCCCGAACCGCCGCCGGCCCAGGCCACGCCGCAGCGGATCGAGGACCTGTACTGAAGGCCGCGCCGAGCGGACGCTCGGCGCGCCTCCACCGGCCGGCTAGCGGTTGCCGCCGGCCACGGCGATGATCTCGCCGGTGATCCAGAAGCTCTCGGGCGAGGCCAGGAAGACCGCCACCGGCGCGATGTCGGACGGCTGGCCCATGCGGCCCAGCGGGGTCTGGGCGACCATCTGGGTCTCGAGATCGCTGCCGATGATGCCCATGGCGTGGGTGCCTTCGGTCTCGACCGCGCCGGGCGAGAGGCTGTTGACCCGGATCTTGCGCGGACCCAGCTCCTTGGCCAGCACGCGGGTGATGGAGTCCACCGAGGCCTTGGTGGCCGTGTAGACCGAGGCGGTCGGGATATCGACCGTGGTCGCCGCCGAGCTGATGTTGATCACGCTGCCGCCGTCCGGACCGAAGCGCTTGGCCGCTTCCCGGGTGGCCAGCAGGACGCCCAGGACGTTGGTGTCGAACTGGCGGCGGTACTCGGCCTCGGTCACCTCCTCGATCGGCGCGAAGGCGTAGACGCCCGCGTTGTTGACCAGGATGTCGACGCCGCCGAACGCCTTCTGGGTTTCGTCGAACAGGCGCACGACGTCCCCGTCCTTGCCCACCGAACCCTGGACGGCGATGGCCTTGCCGCCGGCGGCGGTGATCTCGGCCACCACCTTGTCGGCGCCCTCGCGGCTGGAGGCGTAGTTGACGGCCACCGCCGCGCCTTCCGCGGCCAGGGCCTTGGCGATGGCGGCCCCGATGCCCTTGGACGCGCCCGTGACGACGGCGGTCTTGCCTGAAAGCTTGCTCATGATCTCTCTCCGTTCGGCCGTTGGCCGGTCGCCTTGAGCGGCGAACGCTTCGATACTTAGATATGTATCGAAGTGATTCAACGGACGGGACCGCGAGTTTTTTCGCGGGCGGAGTCAGATTTCGGCGAGCTGGGCCAGATAGGCGTTCAGGACGTCACGCTGCAGGACCAGGAAGGCGAACTTGCCCTGGCGGCAGATGCGGATCAGCCCCGCCGTCTCCAGTTCCTTCATGTGGTGCGAGAAGGTGGCGGCGCTGACGGCGACATGCTGGGCCACCGCGCCGCACGGCGTGGGCTCGCTGGCGGCGCCGACTTCCTTGAGGATCTGACGGCGGCGCGGTTCGGCCAAGGCCTTGGCGATCAGGTTCACCTGGCGTTCGTCCAGCACGATGCGCGGCGCGTCTTCCATGTCCCTCATATGCGATGCGTCCGCGCCGGAAGCAAATGGCCCCGGGGAGTGACGACATCGGGACCTCGACGCGCTAGACGTGCGTCATGGCCAAACCCCGTACGCCCAAGTCCTCCAAGTTCCCCGCCGCGTCGAAGAGCGCGAAGCCGCCCGCCGGCCTGCCGGATCGCGAGACCCTGCTGGCCTTCCTGCGCGACGCCGGCGAGAGCGGCAAGGCCGACATCGCCCGCCACTTCGGCCTGAAGGGCGCCGACCGCCGGGCCCTGCGCGAGATGCTGCGGGCCATGGAGGCCGACGGCAGCCTGGGCAAGCGCGGCCGCAAGGGCTTCGCCCAGGCCGGCGCCCTGCCCCCGGTCGGCGTGGTCGACGTGGTGGAGCGCGACGCCGACGGCGACCTCTATGTGCGCCTGACCAAGGATTCCGACGACACGCCCCAGGTCCGCCTGGCGCCCGGCAAGGGCGAGGCGGCCGGCGGCGCGCCGGGGATGGGCGACCGTCTGCTGGTGCGCTTCGAGACGCTGGAGAACGGCGAGACCGAGGCCCGGCTGATCAAGCGCCTAGGCCAGAGCGCCCACAAGATCCTGGGCGTGGTGCGCAAGGCGCGTCGCGAGACCCGCATCGAGCCGGTCGACCGCAAGTCCAAGGAAAGCCTGCTGATCGACAACCAGGCCGCCGCCGACCTCAAGGAGGGCGACCTGGTCCTGGCCCAGGTCAGCGGCGCCGGCTCGCGCTACGGGCCCAAGTTCGGCAAGATCCTGGAGGTGCTGGGCAGCGAGGACGACCCGCGCGCCGCCTCGCTGATCGCCATCCACAGCCACGGCATCCCGACCGGCTTCTCGGAAGAGGCCGAGGCCGAAGCCAAGGCCGCCCAGCCGCCGACCCTGCAGGGCCGCGACGACCTGCGCGACCTGCCATTCGTGACCATCGACCCGGTGGACGCCCGCGACCACGACGACGCCGTCTACGCCCATCCCGATCCGGACGCCTCGAACGTCGGCGGCTGGATCGTCTGGGTGGCCATCGCCGACGTGGCGGCCTATGTGCGCCCCGGCTCGGCCCTGGACCGCGACGCCCGCGAGAAGGGCAACAGCGTCTACTTCCCCGACCGGGTGGAGCCGATGCTGCCCGAGACCCTGTCCAACGGCCTGTGCTCGCTCCGCGAGGGCGAGAACCGCGCGACCCTGGCCGTGCGGATGGTGTTCGACGCCGGCGGCCGCAAGAAGGGCCACAAGTTCGTGCGCGGCCTGATGCGTTCGGCCGCCAAGCTGTCCTACGAGCAGGCCCAGGCCGCCATCGACGGCGTGCCCCCGCCCGCCAACCAGGACCCCGACAAGGCCGGACCGCTGCTGGACCCGATCCTGAGGCCCCTGTGGGCCGCCTTCCGCCTGATGGGCAAGGGTCGCGAGGCCCGCTCGCCCCTGGCCATCGAGAGCGACGAGCGCCGGATCGTCATCAAGGAGGGCGAGATCCAGTCGATCACCCGCCGCGCCAGCCTGGAAGCCCACAAGCTGATCGAGGAGATGATGATCCAGGCCAACGTCTCGGCCGCCGAGACGCTGGAAGCCAAGCGCATGCCGCTGATCTACCGCGTCCACGACACGCCCAGCGACGAGAAGGTCATGAACCTGGGCGAGTTCCTGCAGACGCTGGAAATCCCCTGGTCCAAGGGCCAGGCCCCGACCACGGCGCGGTTCAACAAGCTGCTGGACGACACCCGCGAGAGCCCGCACGCGGCGATCATCAACGAGGTGGTCCTGCGCACCCAGATGCAGGCCCACTACTCCGCCGACAACATGGGTCACTTCGGCCTGAACCTGGCGCGCTACGCCCACTTCACCAGCCCGATCCGCCGCTATGCCGACCTGATCGTGCACCGGGCCCTGATCCGCGCCCTGGGCCTGGGCGACGACGGCCTGACCGACCAGGACATCGCCCAGATCAAGGACACCGCCGAGGTCATCACCCACGCCGAGCGCCGGGCCATGGCGGCCGAGCGCGACGCCACCGACCGCTACATCGCCGCCTTCCTGGCCGACCGGGTGGGCGCGACCTTCACCGGACGGATCACCGGCGTCACCCGCTTCGGCCTGTTCGTGAAGCTGGACGAAACCGGGGCCGACGGCCTGGTGCCGGTCTCGACCTTGGGCGAGGAATATTTCGTCCACGACGACCGCATGCACGCCCTGGTCGGCGAGCGCACCGGCAAGCGCTTCCCCCTGGGCCTGGCGGTCGAGGTGCGGCTGCGCGAGGCCACGCCCGTGACCGGCGGCCTGGTGTTCGAGATGCTGACGGATGCGCTTCCGCGCGATCCGAAAGCGCCGCAACCCCGACTGGGCGTGCGGGCGCGCACGCCGGTCAAGCCGCGCGGCGGCCTGCCGAAGGGCGTCCGGCGCGGGAAGCGGCGGTAGGGTATGGCTCGGTCGAGCTACATTTGCGGCTTCTGCGGCTCGGATATCGCATCCGATGACATCGCGTTGTCGCTCGCGATCAGCGGCTTGAACGTCGAGGACGGAGCGACGCAAGGCATCGTGGTTCACGGCGCTTGTCTCGCGGAACGACTGCACCCCTCCGTGCCGTTCATCGCCGAGGCCTTTGAGGACTAAGGCGCGCCTTCTTCGTTGTCATCCCGGAAAGCGCGCAGCGCTTGTCCGGGACCCAGGTGAACCGCAAGACCTCAGTCCAGTCCCCTGGGTCCCGGACAGCCTCTGCGAGGCTTCCGGGATGACAACCTTAGTGTGCTGAAAACGCCGGAACCGCCTTCGCCGCCTCTTCCAGCCGATCCGCCATCATCCTCTGGTCGGCCACAGACGGATGCCAGTCGCACGCCCCCAGGTCCATGCCGGTGATCCGCACCGGGGTCGCCAGGCCGGGCGTCGTCGCGTCCACCGTCTTGGCCACCGCCTCGACGTCGGCGGCGAAGCTGTCGCCGGCGATCAGCAGGAAGCGCGCCTGGGGCTGGCGCTTGGCCAGGTCGCCGATGAAGCGGACATAGGCCTGGCGGTAGTCGGCGTGCAGGGCGTCGGCGTCCGCCCAGGCCTCGCCGGGCGCGACCGGCGTCGAGAAGTCGTTGGTGCCCAGGCCGATGACGATCAGGTCGGGCCGCCAGGCCTCGGCCGGATCGACGACCGGCGCCGCCTCGCCCGGGATCATCCGCGGATAGAGCGCCGGCAAGGTCTGGCCCGGCGCCGCGCCGCCGTAGTTGCGCACCACGCCCCGTCCGGAGAACGCGACGATGCGGTAATCGGCGTCCAGCCGGCGCGCCAGCAGCGGACCGAAGGTCAGGCTGGTGTCGGTCTGGTCGTGAATCTCGGCCTGGGTGCAGCTGTGCTTGGTCGCCCGCACGCCGTAACCGACGGTGTGGGAGTCGCCGATGAACTCGATCCTGCGCGCGCGGACCGGCGGCGGCAGGGCCTGGCCGCGCTTGCCGACGGTGAAGCCCAGGAACCGCGCCGAACCGGTCTGGCTCTCGGTCAGCTTGTCGACCCGCACCACGTGCTCGCCCGGTCCCAGGTCGTCGTAGGTCAGGTGCGCGACGCCCGGCATGGCCACCTCGTTGCGGACCTTGCCGTCGATGCTGACGGCCAGCACCTCGAGCTGCGGATCGATCGCCACCTCGACGGACCGCCCCGTGAAGCGCCCCTCGAAATAGACGCCGGGCCAGCCGAAGGCGTAGGCGCCGTCGGGCTGGGCCACGACCCGCCCGCCGATGTTGGGCGTCAGGGCGGTCTGGGCCGAGACGGGGCTCGCCAGGCACAGGGCCGCGACGGCGGCCAGGAACACATATCTCAAGCGGATCTCCTCGAAGCGCCCCAAGACGCCGATTCCAGGCGCTACTTCCGGGCCAGATAGTCCAGCGCCAGCAGCACCTCGGCCTTCACCCCGGTCTCGAACACCGCCTCGTCGACGTCGAAATAGGGCGAGTGGTTGGCCGGGGCCGTGGCGGCGGGCACGTTGGCCGGGCGGCCGCCCAGCTGGATGAACACGGCCGGGACCTTCTCGCCGTAGCGGGAGAAGTCCTCGGCCCCGGTGACCAGGGCCGCCTGGTCGTCGACCTTGCCCGGCGAGGCCTGCTCCAGCACCGGCTTGACCCAGGCCGACAGGGCCGGGTCGTTGCGGGTGACCGGATAGGGCTGGGTGAACACCGCCTGAGCCTTGGCGCCATAGCGGTCGCCGATGGCGGCCACGGTCTTCTGGACCTTGTCGATCACCTCGGCCCGGCGCTCGGGATTGAAGGTGCGCAGGGTGCCGGTCATGGTCAGGTCTTCGGGGATGATGTTGTTGCGCACCCCCATATTGATGGTCGCCACGGTCAGGACGGTGGGCGAGGCGCCGACGTCGACCTGGCGGGCGGCGATCTGGTTGAAGGCCTGGACGATGTCGGCCGCCACGCTGGCCATGTCGACGCCGGCCCACGGCCGCGCCCCGTGGGTCTGCTTGCCCTTGACCGTGATGGTCAGGCGGTCGGAGCCCGCATAGAAGCCGCCGGTCCGGTAGTTCAGGGCGTGGGCGTCGCCGGGGCCGATGTGCAGGCCGAAGATGGCGTCGACCTTGGGATGGTCCAGGGCCCCGTCGCGGATCATCAGGCCCGCCCCGCCCTCCTCGCCGGCCTGGGAGCCCTCCTCGGCCGGCTGGAACAGCACCACGACGGTCCCCGGGATGTCGGCCTTCATGCCGGCCAGCACGGTCGCCGCGCCCAGCAGCATGGCCACGTGAGTGTCGTGGCCGCAGGCGTGCATGACCGGCAGGGTCCGGCCCTCCCACTGCGCCGTGGCCTTGGAGGCGAACGGCAGTCCGGTCTTCTCCTCGACCGGCAGGGCGTCCATATCGGCGCGCAGGGCCACGACCTTGCCGGGCTTGCCGCCCTTCAGCACCCCGACCACGCCGGTGCGGCCCACGCCCTCGCGGACCTCGAAGCCCAGGGCGCGCAGCTCCTTGGCCACCAGGGCCGCCGTGCGGACCTCCTGGTTGCCCAGCTCGGGATGTTCGTGGATGTCGCGCCGCCAGGCCACGACCTTGGGCTGGACGGCCTTGGCGGCGGCGGCCACCTGGGCGGTCGAGGGGGCGGCCATGGCCGGCGCGGCCGATAGCGCGGCGATCAGAGCCAGCGCCGAAACCCTTGCGAACATGCCATCCCTCGATTTCTGAAATCCCCGGAGGAGCTTGAGACGGTTTGGGGACACGCCGCAAGGGCATGTCCCCGTCTCGAGCTGGGGACATGCCCTCGGGCGTGTCCCCAAAGCACTCCTTGCCCCTACGGACGGCTGGCGTCCGCCCGAGTCGGGTCTAAGCTCCTCCGCATGGACGAGCCGATCGACGCCAAATTCGACACCCGCAACGACGGCGACGTCCGCGATCCGGCCGCCGGCGTGCTGAAGCCGCGCCACGCCGCCACCCTGATCGTCGTGCGCGACGATGGGGAGAAGCCCCGCATCCTGATGGGTCGCCGCAACCGGGGCCTGGCCTTCATGGCCGACAAGTGGGTGTTCCCCGGCGGCCGCGTCGACCGCGCCGACTACGCCGCGCCCTCGGCCAGCGAGCTGCCCCCCGACACGACCGCGCGCCTGGGCCTGGAACCCCGCCACGCCAACCCCGCCCGCCTGGCCCGCGCCCTGGCCCTGGCGGCGGTGCGCGAGACCTTCGAGGAGACCGGCCTGCTGCTGGCCAAGGAAGCCCCGGCAAGACCCGCCGCCGGCGCCTGGCGGCCGTTCCTGGCCCAGGGTGCCCTGCCCGACCTGGCGCCGCTGGCCTTCGTGGCCCGGGCCATCACCCCGCCCTATCGCACCCGCCGCTTCGACGCCCGGTTCTTCATGGCCCCAGCCAGCGCCCTGCTGAGCCTGGAGCGCCAGCCCGACTGCGGCGAGCTGGACGAGATCGGCTGGTTCGACTTCGACCAGGCCCGCGAACTGGACCTGCCCAACATCACCCGCTTCGTGGTCCACGAGGTGGCCCAGCGCCTGGCCGACCCTGGACGCCCGGCCCCGTTCATGCGCTTCCTGCGCGGGGCGCGGCAGTTGAGTTATCTCTAGGGCGCCCTTACGAGGCCGCCCATGCTCGCTCTCGCCCTCGCCGCCGCCCTCGCCGGCCCGTCCGCGACCATCGACCAGATGGCCTGGCTGAAGGGCTGCTGGATCCAGACCAAGCCGAACGGCGGCGTCGTCGAGGAACTGTGGATGGCGCCCGGAGGCGGCGTGATGCTGGGCCTGGGCCGCACCACGCGCGACGGCAAGCTGCGCGAGTACGAATACACCCGCATCGTCGAGGCCGACGGCTCGCTGGCCTACATGGCCGAGCCCTCGGGCCAGGAGAAGGCGACCTTCCCGCTCAAGAGCCTGACGGCGGACGAGGCGGTGTTCGAGAACCCGGCCCACGACTTCCCCCAGCGGGTGATCTATCGTCGCCTGGCGCCCGACGCCGTGACCGGCCGGATCGAGGGCCAGATGGGCGGCCAGGCCAGGAGCGTCGATTTCCCGTACAAACGATGCGCGACCGGCAATTGACTTTGGCGCGCCGCTGAGTATGTTCCGCGCCTCTTAATTCGACCGCGTAGGGACCTGCGCGACCATCGCAGGGATTCGACCATGGCCAAACCGGCTTCCATCAAGATCCGCCTGAACTCGACGGCGGACACCGGCTTCTTCTACGTGACCAAGAAGAACGCCCGCACCAAGACCGAGAAGATGGTGCTGAAGAAGTACGATCCGGTCATCCGCAAGCACGTCGAATTCCGCGAAGGCAAGATCAAGTAGGTCTGCCGACCCTTCGTGATGCGACAAGACGCCCGGCCGCAAGGTCGGGCGTTTTTCGTTCAGCCGTCTTGTTTTCGCCGTCAGGGAAAGGCCTAGCTGGGCCATGCGTCGACTCCCGCTTCAGGCCCTCCGGCTGGCCGCTGTCCTTCTTGTTGGCGCTGGTTCGCCGCTGGCTCAGGCCCATGCCGCCACGCCGGTCTACGGCTACGAGGTGGTGCGCACCTATCCCCACGATCCCAACGCCTTCACCGAGGGCCTCTTCCTGCGCGACGGGTTCCTGTACGAGAGCACCGGCCTGCAGGGCGCCTCGTCGATCCGCAAGATCGTGCTCGAGACGGGAAGCGTCGAGAACGAGCGCCAGATCTCCAGCCAGTATTTCGGCGAGGGCATCGTCGACTGGAAGGATCGGCTGATCGAGCTGACCTGGAAGGACCAGATCGGCTTCGTCTACGGCATCGACGACTTCGAGACCCGCGGCGAATTCGCCTACCAGGGCGAGGGCTGGGCCCTGACCCGCGACGACAAGCGGCTTATCATGAGCGACGGGACCTCGCGCCTGCGGTTCATCGACCCCGAGACCCTCAAGGAGACCGGCGGCGTCACCGTCACGGACGAAGGCCGGCCGGTGGACCAGCTGAACGAGCTGGAATGGGTCAAGGGCGAGATCCTGGCCAATATCTGGCAGACCGACCGCATCGCCCGCATCGACCCTGCCACGGGCAAGGTGAAGGGCTGGATCGACCTGACCGGCCTGCTGCCGCCCGAGGAGCGGGCCCGGGCCGACGTCCTGAACGGCATCGCCTACGACGCCAAGGCCGACAAGCTGATCGTCACGGGCAAGCTGTGGCCGCGGCTGTACGAGATCAGGCTGGTGGCGCCGAAGCGCTGACGGGGACATGCCCTTGCGGCGTGTCCCCAATTCCAGGCTCAGCGGATGCTGATGGGGACACGCCCGAGGGCATGTCCCCGGCCCTGCTAGGCCGCCTTCCCCACCACGAGGTTCCGGCCGGACTTCTTGGCCTCGTACACCGCCTCGTCGGCCCGCTTCATCAGGGTCTCGGGGGTGTCGTTGGGGCCGCTGCTGGCCGAGACGCCGACCGAGATGGTCACGGTCAGAACCTCCGCGCCCTGGGCGACGTGGAAGGGCGAGCCGGAGACGTGCATGCGAATCCGCTCGGCGATGCGCAGGGCGTCGGCCAGCTGGGTGTCGGGCATGATCACCGTGAACTCCTCGCCGCCGTAGCGGCAAGGCAGGTCGACGGCGCGGACGTTGGAGGCCAGGCGCAGGGCGAACTCGCGCAGCACCTCGTCGCCGACGTCGTGGCCGAAGGTGTCGTTGATCTTCTTGAAGTGGTCGATGTCGATCAGCAGGGCCGAGACCGGGTCGCCGCCCAGGGCCGCGCGTTTGACCAGCGAGTCCAGCTGGCCGGCCATGTAGCGGCGGTTGTGCAGCCCGGTCAGCTGGTCGGTGACGGCCAGCTCCAGGCTGTGGTCCAGGTTCTGGCGCAGATAGTCGGTGTAGCGCTTGCGCTGGATCTGGGTCTTGACCCGGGCCGACAGCTCCTGCGGGTCGATCGGACGCGGCAGGACGTCGTTGATCCCGATCTCCAGCGCCTTGACGATGCGCGGGCGTTCGTCCGGATCGACCATGGCCAGGATCGGCAGGTGGCGGGTGCGCTCGTCCGAACGCAGGCCGGCGGCGAAGCGCAGGCCGTCGAAGCCCTTGGCCGCGGCGTTGATGATCACCAGGTCGACCGGACCGCCGGCGCTGATCTGGGCCTTGATCGGATCGGATTCGACCACCGGGCGGTGCTCGACCGCCAGCTCGGCGGCCACGCGCTGGGCCTGGCGCTCGTTGTCGTCGACCACCAGCACCCGGCCGCCCAGGCCGTCCAGGCGCGAGGCGGCGCCGGCGATCACGCCCATGCGGCGGCCCGAGGCCTCGCGCTGGCGCAGTTCGTCGAGGACCAGCTTGAAGCGGGTCAGGCTGCGCACACGGGCGAACAGCATGACGTCGTCGATGGGCTTGGTCAGGAAGTCCGAGGCGCCCGCCTCCAGGCCCTGGATGCGGTCGGCGCGGCCGTCCAGCGCCGTGACCAGCACCACCGGGATGTGGCGGGTGGCGGGGTCTTCCTTGAGTTTCTTGCAGACGGTGAAGCCGTCCATGCCGGGCATCATCACGTCCAGCAGGATCACGTCGGGCAGCTCGCTGGCCGCCAGGGCCAGGGCGGTGGGGCCGTCATAGGCGACCGAGACCTGGTAGTACTCGGCCGTCAGCTTGGCCTCGAGCAGGCGGACATTGGCCTCGATGTCGTCGACGACCAGGATGCGCGCGCTCACGGCCTACCTCTCCAGCAACCGGCGGATGGTGTCCAGGAAGTGCGACACCGAGATGGGCTTGGAGATATAGGCCTCGCACCCGCCCTCACGGATGCGCTCCTCGTCGCCCTTCATGGCGAATGCCGTAACGGCGACGACGGGGATATGTGACAGATCGTCATCCTCCTTGAGCCACTTGGTGACTTCAAGGCCGGAGATCTCGGGCAGCTGGATGTCCATCAGGATCAGGTCCGGACGGTGCTCGCGGGCGATCGACAGCGCCTGCAGCCCCTCGCGGGTCTGCAGGGTCTCGTAACCCTGGGCCTCGAGCAAGTCATGAAAGAGTTTCATGTTCAGCTCGTTATCCTCGACGATGAGGACCTTCTTCGTCATCCTGACCCCGACCATTCCGGTCCGTGGCGATGCGTGAGGGATTCGCGTCGCTTCTGGATTCCAGATCGCACGAATATCCTTAAGCCCGCGCTAATCGCGTTTTACCCCCGCCGACCGTAAATCATGGAACCCTGTTTTTCAGACCTCGAAGCCTGCACGGTGCGCCCTGACGCGCCCTTGGTCATCGTCGATGTGGACGAGGTGCTCGCGCGTTTCATGCATGGCTTCGGAACGTTCATCGGGCGCCATGGATTCGAGCTGCGATTCGACCGCTTCGCCCTGTTCCAGAACATCTACCGCCCGGGCGAGACCGAGCACCTGGACCTGATCGCCGGTCGGGCGCTGTTCAACGACTTCTTCCGCGACGGGGCCGACGACCTGCTGCCCGCCGAGGGCGCGGCCGACGCCCTGGCCGACCTGTCGACCCGCGCCGACGTGGTGATCCTGACCAACGCCCCCGAGCACGGCCGCCAGTCGCGCGCCCGCTGGCTGAAGACCCACGGCTTCGACTATCCGCTGGTGATCAACAGCGGTCCCAAGGGACCGTCGGCGGCGCACCTGTCGCAGCGCACGGCCTCGCCCTCGGTGTTCGTCGACGACCTGCTGCCGCAACTGGATTCGGTGGCCGAGAGCGCGCCGTGGGTCACCCGCTTCCAGATGGTGGCCGACGAGCGCCTGCGTCCCCTCGCCCCCTCCGATCCCGAGCGGCACGCCCGCATCGACCTGTGGCCGGACCTGAAGACGGCCATCGAGCGCACGCTGTTCAAATGAAAGCGCTCTGCCGCGACTGCCTGGCGACGGGCGAGGCCAAGGTCTCGCGCTGTCCGGCCTGCGGTTCGCCGCGCGTGGTCTTCCACGAGGAGCTGGGCCGGCTTTCCATGGCCCACATGGACTGCGACGCCTTCTACGCGTCGGTCGAGAAGCGCGACGACCCGTCCCTGCGCGACAAGCCGGTGATCGTGGGCGGCGGCAAGCGCGGGGTGGTGACGACGGCCTGCTACATCGCCCGCATGAGCGGCCCCCGCTCGGCCATGCCGATGTACAAGGCGCTGAAGCTGTGCCCGCAGGCCGTGGTCATCAAGCCCAACTTCGCCAAGTACAAGCACGAGAGCCGGCGGATCATGGCCAAGCTGGAAGCCCTGACGCCCCTGGTGCAGCCGCTGTCGCTGGACGAGGCCTGGATCGACCTTTCGGGCACCGAACGCCTGCACGGCGCGCCGCCGGCGGTGATGCTGGCGCGGGTGCAGAAGGCGATCGAGGAAGAGGTGAACATCACGGTCTCGATCGGCCTGGCCCCCAACAAGTTCCTGGCCAAGATCGCGTCCGAGCTGGACAAGCCGCGCGGCTTCTCGGTGATCGGGGCGACCGGGATCGAGGCGTTCCTGGCCCCGCGACCGGTGTCGATCCTGCCCGGGGTGGGCCCGGCCACGGTGACCGCCCTCGCCCAGGAGGGCCTGCGCACCGTGGGCGACATCGCCAACGCCGACCTCAAATGGCTGGTCAAGGTGCTGGGCTCGGGCGGCCTGCGCCTTCACCACCTGGCCCACGGGCGCGACACCCGGCTGGTCGATCCCGACCAGGAGCGCAAGACGATCAGCGCCGAGACCACCTTCAACGACGACCTCTACAAGCGCGAGGACCTCGAGGACGAGCTGTGGCCCCTGTGCGAGAAGGTCGCCCGCCAGGCCCGGGCCGGCGGGGTGGCGGGACGGGTGGCGACGCTGAAGCTGCGCACGCCCGACTTCAAGATCCACACCCGCCGCCGCACCCTGCCCGTCCCGACCCAGACGGCCCGCACCCTGTTCCAGGTGGCCCGCGAACTGCTGGCGGCGGAACCCAAGGGCCTGCACTACCGCCTGATCGGCGCGGGCCTCACCGACTTCGTCCCCGCCGAGGGCGCGGCCGACGACTTCTTCGCCGGCGACGAGCGCCGGGCGCTGAAGAGCGAGACGGTGATCGACGGGCTGCGGGGCAAGTTCGGCGCGGCGGCCGTGGTCACGGGCCGGGCGCTGAAGGGCGCGGCGCCGGCCAAGACGCCGCCCGAGGAGTGACGCGCCGCCGTTGGCGGGCGGGATCGCGCCGTTCGCAGCATTCCGGTTGAAAGACCCTTGCGGTCCCGCAAGGGTTTCGGCGTCCAACCTGGAGCGCCCGATGATCTTCCGCCACCTGACCTTCGCCGCCCTGGCCGCCGCCGCCCCGGCCGTCTCGTCGCCCGCCCTGGCCGCCACGCCACATCACGCCACAGGGACCTTCGAGGTCAAGATCGTCCCGGCGACCGAGGACAAGGGCCCTGATGGGGGCTCGACGCTCAGCCGCCTGACCCTGGACAAGGCCTATGCCGGCGCCCTGACGGCGACCAGCAAGGGCGAGATGCTGGCGGCCGGCGGGTCGGTGCCGACCTCGGCGGCCTATGTGGCGGTGGAGCGGATCACCGGAACCCTGGACGGCCGCGCCGGCAGCTTCGCCGTCGTCCAGCACGGCTGGAAGCAGGGCGACCAGCGGGTGATGGACGTGATGATCGTGCCCGACTCCGGCGGCGGCGCGCTGAAGGGGCTGGCCGGCACGTTCAGGATCGAGATCAAGGACGGCAAGCACTTCTACGTCATGGACTACACGCTGGACGGCCAGTAGCCGCCCGGCCGACTACATCAGCGAGCCCTTGCCGCTGGTCACTTCGGTATAGCGGTGCACCCGCACGGCCTGGACCAGGCCGAAGCCGACCATGACCGTCAGCATGACGGTGCCGCCGTACGACAGCATCGGCATGGGCACGCCCACCACCGGCGCCATGCCCATCACCATCGCGCCGTTGATCAGCACGTAGAGGGCGAAGGTGGCGGTCACACCGGCGGCCGACAGGCGTCCGAAGTGGCTGTGGCTGATCGAGGCGATGCGCAGGGCCATGAAGATCGCCACGCCGTACAGGAACAGCACGCTGACGCAGCCCAGGAAGCCGAACTCCTCGGCCAGGGTGGCGAAGATGAAGTCGGTCTGCTTTTCCGGCAGGAAGTTCAGCTGGCTCTGCGAGCCCAGGCCGAAACCCTTGCCCAGCAGCCCGCCCGAGCCCAGGGCGATCTTGGACTGCATGATGTGGTAGCCGTTGCCCGACGGGTCCTTCTCCGGGTCCATGAAGGTCAGGATCCGGTTGCGCTGGTAGTCGTGCAGCACGAAGAAGATGAACGGCGGCAAGGCGGCCAGGCCGGCCACGATCCCGACGATGATCAGGCGCAGCGACAGGCCGGCCAGCACCATCACCGCCAGGCCCGGCAGGGCGATCAGCACCGCGGTGCCCAGGTCGGGCTGGTGGGCGACCAGCAGGGTCGGCGCGCCGATCAGGGCGGCGGGGATCAACAGCTTCCACGACAGCCGGGCGCTGTCGGCCGACAGGCCGTGATAGTAGCGGGCCAGGGCCAGGACGACGCCGATCTTCATGATCTCGGACGGTTGGAAGCGCAGCGGCCCGATGGCCAGCCAGCGCTGCGCGCCCAGAGACACGTCGCCGACCGCCTCGACCGCCACCAGCAGCAGCAGGGCCACGCCGTAGATCGGATAGGCCAGGGTGAACCAGACGCGCAGGTCCACCATCGCCAGCAGGATCATCATCACGAAATAGATGCCGAAGCGCAGCAGGTGCTTGTCGGCCCACGGCTCCCACGAGGCGCCGGCGATCGAGAACAGCATCAGCGCGCCGGTGCCGGCGATAAGGCACAGGACCAGACACAGGGTCCAGTCGATCTCCATGAACTTGATGATCGGCCGGTCGCGTTCGCCGGGCCGGCTGAGGCCGCCGCTGAGGGTCATCGGGGAGCTCCAGGGACGGGAGGCGCGGGAACGATAGGCGTGGCGGGCGCCCCACCACTTGGAAATGGCGGCGGCGCGCCCACGGTCGGATCGTCGGGGGCGGCGCCCTCGACCGAACCGTCCGCGGCGGCGTCATCCGGTTCCGGCGGCAGCGGCATGGGACGCTCGATACGGGCGCGGACCTCGGGGTCCTTCAGCAGCGCCACGCGCATCACCTCGCGGGCCCGCGGGGCGCCGGCGGTGGCGCCGCCCAGGCCGCCGTGCTCAATGATGACGGCCACGGCGTAGCGCGGATCGTCATAGGGGGCGAAGGCCACGAACAGATTGTGGTCCTTCAGCCGCCAGGCGACGTTGGTGCTCTTGCGGTCGGCGACCTTGTCGTAGCTGCGGACCTGGGCCGTGCCGGTCTTGCCGGCCATCTTGACGTCGCCCAGGCCCAGCTGGCTCTGCCGATAGGCCGTGCCGCGCACGTCGTTGGCCACGGCCTCCATGCCGCCGCGCACATAGGCCAGGTGCTCGGGCGTGAACGGCAGGTCGGGCACGGCCGCCCCGCTGGGCTGCTCGACGCCGCCGACCGACTTGATCAGGCGCGGATTGAGCGCCTTCTTGCTGTTGGCCAGGCGCGAGGTCATCACCGCCAGCTGCAGGGCGTTGACCAGCAGCGCCCCCTGCCCGATCCCGTAGGACGGCGTCTCGCCCGGAAACCAGATCTGGTTGGCCGGATTCTTCTTGAAGGCCCGCTTCTTCCACTCGCGGTCGGGCACCAGGCCCTTCTTCTGGCCGGGGATGCCGATGTCGAACACCTGGCCGAAGCCCATGGCCCGCGCGGCGCTGGCGATGGCGTCCGGCCCGATCTTCAGGGCGGTCTGGTAGAAGTAGATGTCGCAGCTGTTCTTGATGGCGTCGTGCAGGTTCTGCGAGCCGTGGCCGCGCTTTTCCCAGCACCGCCAGGTGCGGCCGCCGTAGTACCAGCTGCCGCCGCAATTGACCCGCACCTCCGGATCGACCCCGGCGGTCAGGGCGGCCAGGCCCACGGTCGGCTTGAAGGTCGAGCCGGGCGGGAAGTTGCCGGTCAGGGCCTTGTCCAGCAGCGGCTTGCGCTCGTACTCGGCCAGGGCCTTGTACTCGGGGCCGGACAGGCCCTTCACGAAGCGGTTGGCGTCGAAGCTAGGGGCCGAGACCATGGCCAGCAGGTCGCCGTTGCGGATGTCCATCACGACGATGGCGCCGCTCTCGTCGCCCATCACCTCCAGCGCCCGGTTCTGGATATCGGCGTCCAGGGTCAGGCGCACTTCCTTGCCCGGGGTGGGCGGGATGTCGCCCTCGGGGTCCAGGCGGACCACGCGGCCCTGGGCGTCGACCTCGGCCTTGGTTGCGCCGGGACGGCCGCGCAGCTCGCGGTCCAGGGCCTTCTCCACGCCCTGCTTGCCGATCCGGAAGCCCGGATGGTGCAGCAGGTCCTGGTCGGGCTCGTCCTTGGCCTTCTCCAGGTCGCGGTCCGAGACCTTGGCCACGTAGCCGATCACATGGGCGAAGGCCCCGCCGAACGGATAGACCCGCACCTCGCCCATGTCGGCGGTGACGCCGGGCAGTTCGGGCGCGCGGATGTTGACGCGGGAGAACTCCTCCCAGGTCATGTCCTCCATCACCGCCACCGGGGCCTTCTTCGGCGCGCGGGCGATGTCCTTGATCAGGCGGGCGCGACGGGTGCCGTCGATCGGCACCAGCTTGGCCAGGTCGTCCAGCGTGGCCTCGACGTCGAAGTCCTTGGACTCCTTGCTGACCATCAGCCGGAAGTTCGGGCGGTTCGAGGCCAGGGCCACGCCGTTGCGGTCCAGGATCAGGCCGCGCGGCGGCGGCGTCAGGCGGTAGTTGAACTGGTTGCCGGCCGACAGCTTCTGGTACCGGCGGGCCTCGACCAGCTGCAGCTGGGCCAGGCGACCGCCCAGGGCCAGCAGGCCGCCGCCGGCCAGGCCGCCCATCAGGAACGCCCGGCGGTGGAACACGCCCTGACGTTCGTTGACCTCGAAGAAGAAGATTGACGGTTCGCTCATGGCGTCACCGGAACCGAACGTCCGCGTCCTCGAACCGGTCGATCAGCCGGTGGGCGAACGGGAACAACAGGGCCGTGACCAGGAACTGCCAGAACACGGCCAGGAGGCTGGGCATGGCCAGGCTGTCCAGCATGCTGAACAGGAAGCCGCCGGCCATGGCCACGGCGGTGACCCCGGCGAACCAGGCCCACATCATCGGCCGGCTCTGGCCGGTCATCATGTTGCGGCCGGTCAGGGCCGTGGCGTAGGCGATCAGCAGCGACAGGCCCCACAGGCCGGTCGGTCCGCCCCAGAACATGTCCAGGAACAGGCCCAGCAGCAGCAGGGCGAAGGGCGCCAGGATCGAGGGGCGGATCAGGGCCCAGGCGAAGGCCGGGACCATGGCGAACACCGGCTCGGGCAGCTGCAGGCCGAAGATGCGGATCGGTGCGGCGAAGGCGATGGTCGCCAGCACGCAGAACAGCGCGGGCACGCCCAGCCAGCGGCCGGGATGCAGAGGCCGCGCGCCGCCCATCCTAGATCGCCCCGCCGGCCGGCTGGCCCGCGGTCGGCTTCGGCGTCGGCTTCGGCGTCGCGGGTTTCGGGGCCGGGGTGGTCGGCGGCTTGGCGGCGGGCGCGACCGTCGTCGCACCGGGGGCGGCCGGCGGCGTGGAGGTCGCCGGAGCGGTCTGGGCCGGCGGCTTGGCCGGAGCGGTCGCGGTCGGTCCCAGGATCGAGACGTCGGGGTCCTCGGTGGTGACCGGCGGCAGGCTGCGGGTCAGCAGCGCCTTCTGGTCGGCCAGCTGCGAGAAGTCCTTGAACAGCAGGATGCGGACATAGTCGATGGCCGCGTCGTCGGCGAACAGCACCACGCGCCAGCGGCCGTCCAGGCCCTTGACCGCCGCGCCCACCGGCAGGCCGCGCGGCACCACGCCGCCGTCGCCCGAGGTGACGACCCGGTCGCCTTCCTTGATCGGGTCGACGCCGCGCAGATATTCCAGCTTGGGATTGGGGCCGCCGTCGCCGGTCAGGATGGCGCGGGCGTTGGTGCGGTCGATCATCACCGGCGTGCGCGAGGCGATGTCGGTCAACAGCAGCACCCGGCTGGCCCCGTGAGCCACGCCGACCACGCGGCCGACCAGGCCGCGCTCGTTCATCACCGGATTGCCGACCACCACGCCCTTTTCCGAGCCGCTGTCGGCCAGGCGGGTGTTGGCGAAGGGTCCGCGGGTGTCGCTGACGACGCGGGCGGCGACCATCGGAATCGGCGGATCGGTGCGCAGGCCCAGCAGCGACTGGTAGCTCTGGTTCTTGTCGACCTCGGCCAGGTACATGTCGCGATAGCCGCGCATCTCCTTCAGCTCGGCCTTCAGCCGGCGGTTCTCGGAGGCGGTGAAGAAGTAGCTGCTGATGAAGTCGACGCCCAGGCCGGTCCAGCGGCCGGGCGCGGCGATCACGCCGCTGACCGGCTTGGACACCGTGTCGACCGTCTGGCGGGTGACGCCATAGGCCTGTTGCTGAAGGGTCTCGCGCCGATCGGCCAGCAGGAACGCCACCGCGATCACGACCGCGACGATCAACGCCACGGCCGCGGTCCACGTCAGCGGCACTTTCAGGTCACCGAGCGGACCTTCGCGAAAGGGCACGTACTAGTTCTCCCGACGCCCCCCGCGGCGTCCAGACTGAATTGACGCCTAGGCGAGAGTCGATTCAAGCACGCCCTTCATCCACTTGGGATGCTCGAGCACCTTGCCGCAGCCCAGGGCCACGCACGACAGCGGATCGTCGGCCACGGTGACCGGCAGGCCGGTGTGGTCGCGGATCTCGGCGTCCAGGCCGCGCAGCAGCGCGCCGCCGCCGGTCAGCATGATGCCCTTGTCGGCGATGTCGCTGGCCAGTTCCGGCGGGGTGGCTTCCAGGGCCACCTTCACGGCCTCGACGATCTGCCCGACCGGTTCGGCCAGGGCGTCGGCGGCCTGCTTTTCCGAGATGCGGACTTCGCGCGGCACGCCCTGCATCAGGTCGCGGCCCTTGACGTCGATCGACAGGCCTTCGCCGTCGGCCGGGGCGCGGGCGGTGCCGATTTCCTTCTTGATGCGCTCGGCGGTCGTCTCGCCGATCAGCAGGTTATGGTGGCGGCGCATGTAGCTGATGATCGCCTCGTCCATCTTGTCGCCGCCGACGCGGACCGAACGCGAATAGACGATGCCCGACAGCGACAGCACGGCCACTTCGGTGGTGCCGCCGCCGATGTCGACGACCATCGAGCCGGTCGGCTCGTGGATGGGCAGGCCGGCGCCGATCGCGGCGGCCATCGGTTCGTCGATCAGGCCCACGCGGCGGGCCGAGGCGTTCAGGCAGCTGTCGTTGATGGCGCGGCGTTCCACGGCGGTGGCGCCCGACGGCACGCACACGATCACCTTGGGGTTCACGAAGCCCTTGCGATTGTGGACCTTGCGGATGAAGTACTTGATCATCTCCTCGGCGACTTCGAAGTCGGCGATGACGCCGTCCCGCATCGGGCGGATGGCTTCCATGTGGCCCGGCGTGCGGCCCAGCATCTGCTTGGCCTCGATCCCCACGGCGTGGACGATCTTGCGGCCCCCGACATTACGCAGCGCGACCACCGACGGCTCGTTCAAGACGATGCCCTTGCCCTTCATGTAGATGAGGGTGTTGGCGGTGCCCAGGTCGATGGCGATGTCGTTGGAGATGACGCCGAAGAGGGAAGAAAACATTGAAAGCCCTGACTGAGGGATAGGGGGGCGAAGGCGACGGGTCTTTAGAAAGAGAAGATGGCGGTAGGCGGAAACGGAGCCATTTGCGTCGCCGAAGCGACGAAGGCGAAGGGAAAAGATGGCTCCTACTTCAATTCCAAAGGAGGACAACATGATTCCCGCAAAATGCGGGCTTATGTCCCATTGACGAGCGCCTGCCGCACGACGGGAGCGCAGGCTCCCCGCCGCGCCGTCGTCTGACTGCCACAAAGCTGCCGACGAAGCCCGTTTGCCCTGCGAAAGCGTTGAATTCAAGGTCTATTACAGCCCCTGGATCACCTGTTTTCGCAGAACGGCGGCGCCGGGGGTTTCATCCCAGAAACATGGCGTTTTCTAGCCGAGCGCGGCCATGGCCACCCCGGCCGCCGCGATCAGGCCGAAGATCATCTGAACGGCGGTCAGTCTCTCGGCGAACAGGCGGCGTCCCGCGAAGGCCGCGATGGGCGCCTCGACCACCCCGACCGCCCTCACCTGCCCCGCCGGCGCCAGGGCCAAGGCGATGAACCAGCCGGCCGAGGCGGCCGCGCCCCAGAACCCCGCCCCCAGCGACGGCCGCCAGACCCGGGCCACGGCGACCAGGGCGGCGCGGTCGGTGACCGCCAGGAACGCGCCCAGGGCCAGGGTCTGGGCGATCTGCACGGTCATCAGGGTGACCACCGCGGCGAAGATCGGATGGCCGGGCTCCAGGGCGTGGCCGGCCTGGCGGAAGGCGTTCAGGCAGAAACCGAACGCCAGGCCCGACAGCAGGGCGAAGACCGCGCCGCTGACGGGCTTCTCGCCCGACGCGCCGGTGCGGGGCCAGGTGACCACCAGCAGGGCCACGCTGGCCAGGCCCACGCCGGTCCAGCCCAGGGCGCTCAGCTTCTCGCCATAGACCAGCAGGCCCAGCAGGGCGGCCAGGGGGATCGAGCTCTGCTGGACCGCCGTGGCCACCGCGAAGCCGGCGCGGCGCATGGCCACCAGCAGGGCGGCCGTGGCGGCGATCTGGCTGGCCCCGCCCAGCAGGGCCGCCGCCCAGAAGGCCGGGGTCGCGTGCGGCTGCTCGCCCCGCGTCAGGGCGAAGGCGACCGCCACGAACACCGCCGTGAACGGCAGGCCGAACAGGAACCGCACCAGGGTCGCGCCCCAGGGCCCCGTGTCGCCCATGACCGAGCGCTGGGCGGCGTTGCGGGCCACCTGGGCGAACGAGGCGGCGATGGTGATGGGAATCCAGATCATCGGATCATCCTTATGCCGCCCTTATGCGGACGGCGTGTTTCCGAATGGAGGTCTTAGGCCGCTTGGGCGCACACCCTGGCCGTCGGCCCGTCCGGTGACGGGCGCGACCAGTCAGAGGTTCTCGACCATGTCGTCCCATCCGTTCCGTCAGGCCGCGCAGTTCCTGCTCGGCGTTCCGACCGAGGGGATCCACAACACGCTCGGGCGCATGCTCGCCGTCGCCCAGGCCACGCCGCTGTGTTTCGTCGCGGTGACCGGGCCCGAGGCGGGCGAGGCGATGAGCGTGCTCTGGCGCAAGGGCTACGACCGGGTCGAGGCGGCCCGCCGGGCCACCTGCCGCGCGGCCGACGAACAGAGCGACGTGCTGCTGATCGTGGGCTGCTCGACCGTGGCCGACGCGCGCGCCGCCGCGGCCTCGACCCTGACCATGCTCCGCCCGGGCGGGGCGATGGTCATCGACGCCGGCGCGTTCCTGGATCAGGAGCCGCGCCGGGCGCTGTGCGAGGATCTGCGGGCCCTGGGCCTGGAGGTGGAACCCCAGGCCTGCCTGTCGGCGGAGCTTCTGGCGACGCGGCCGTTCTCGAAGCGGGAAGCGGCCTAGAGCCTTCCTTCGGAAGGCTCTACGTCAAGCACTTGGAGCGCGTTCAGCGCGCTCCAGCGGTGGCTAGAAGCCGCTGGCGATCGCCGCTTCCGGCCGGCTCTTTTCCTTGCGCGCCATGAGGTTGTTCAGGGCGTTCACATAGGCCTTGGCCGAGGCGGTCAGGGTGTCGGTGTCGGCCGCCTGCCCCGTGGCGATGCGGCCGTCCTCCTCGAGACGGACCGAGACCTGGGCCTGGGCGTCGGTGCCTTCGGTCACCGCGTGCACCTGGAACAGGCGCAGGGCGGCGTTGTGCGGCACGATCGCCAGGATCGCGTTGAACACGGCGTCCACCGGACCGTCGCCGGAGGCCTCCGAGGTCTTGGTCTCGCCGTCGACTTCCAGGGTCAGCTCGGCCGACTGGCCGTCGGTGCCGGCCACCACGCGCAGGTGGGTGACGCGGATGCGCTCGGAGCCGCGCGCCAGGGCGTCGTCGACCAGGGCGATGATGTCGTCGTCGTAGACGTGCTTCTTGCGGTCGGCCAGGTCCTTGAAGCGGCCGAAGGCCTCCTTCAGGGCGTTCTGGCCCAGCTCGTAGCCCAGGTCCTTCAGCTTGGCGCGGAAGGCGTGGCTGCCCGAGTGCTTGCCCATGACCAGGCTGGACGGCGCCTGGCCGACCGATTCCGGGGTCATGATCTCGTAGGTCTCGCGGTTCTTCAGCATCCCGTCCTGGTGGATGCCGCTTTCATGCGCGAAGGCGTTCTTGCCGACGATGGCCTTGTTGTACTGCACCGGGAAGCCGGTGATGGCCGAGACGTAGCGGCTGGCGCGGGTGATGTGGGTGGTGTCGATGCCCGTCTGGAATGGCAGGCGGTCGCCGCGCACCTTCAGGGCCATGACGATCTCTTCCAGGGCGGCGTTGCCGGCCCGCTCGCCCAGGCCGTTGATCGCGCACTCCACCTGGCGCGCGCCGCCCTGCACGCCGGCCAGGCTGTTGGCCACGGCCAGGCCCAGGTCGTTGTGGCAGTGGGTCGAGAAGACCACCCGGTCGGCGCCGTCGACGTTCTCGACCATCCACTTGAACAGGTCGGCGTATTCGGACGGATAGGTGTAGCCCACCGTGTCGGGCAGGTTGATCGTGGTCGCGCCGGCCTTGATGGCGGTCTCGATGGCGCGGCGCAGGAACTGGCGGTCGCTGCGGGTGGCGTCCTCGGCCGACCACTCGACGTCGTCGCGCAGGTTGCGGGCGTGGCCGACCGAGCGGGCGATCACGTCGATGACGGCGTCCGGCTCCATCTGCAGCTTGTGCTTCATGTGCAGGTCGCTGGTGGCGATCACCACGTGGATGCGGCCGCGCTGGGTGCCCTTCAGGGCCTCCGCACACCTGTCGATATCCACCTGGTGGGCGCGGCACAGGCCGGCGATGGTGGAGTTCTTGACGATCTTGGCGATCTCGCGGACCGCTTCGAAGTCGCCGTTCGAGGCGATCGGGAAGCCGGCCTCGATGACGTCGACCCCCATCTCCTCGAGGATCTTGGCCAGTTCCAGCTTCTCGTCATGCGACATCGAGGCGCCGGGCGATTGCTCGCCGTCGCGCATGGTGGTGTCGAAAATGACGACGTTGTCGCGCTTTTCAAAAGCGGCGGGCGATACGGAGCTCATGGGATCTACTCGTCGGAAGGTGTCTGCGTGCGGGCGGCGATTGGGTCAGTCATCCCCTGCGCGCCCGGCCACGACGATGCGCGGCCCCTAGAGCGCCCAGGGGTTGGTAAGCCGAAGCGAAAGCAGTTGGCGCGCGACGTTCATGGTTCGCTTTCTACACAGCGCCCCGAAAAGCGGCAAGCATTTTGCGTTAATCGATCAATTCGCCGCATGCGGAGCAAGTTTTCACCCGCACAGGTGGGGCGCCGGGTCAACTCAACCACGACTCCGCGAGGTTCACGCGTCAAACGCCCCGGAGATCGCGCCGAGACGCGCGAACCGCCCTCGCCTAGTCCGCCGCTTCCTCGCGCTTCTTCAGCCAGTTCCGGGCGATCAGGCCGGCGCCGATCCAGACCGCGACGGCGATCACCAGCATCACGATGTGCTGCTTGCCGCCGCCCTTCAGGGCCTGGACGATCGAATTGCCGGCGAAGGCGGTCAGGGCGATCTTCGGGATGATGCCGACGGCGGTCCCGGCGGCGAAGTCGCGGATTTTCATCGGCGTGACGCCGGCCGCCATGTTGACGACGATGAACGGAGCCGAGGGCACCAGGCGTACGATCAGGCTGGCCAGGAAGCCGTTGCGGCCGATCAGCTTCATGAACTTGGCCACGCCGTCGCCGGCCAGGTCCTTCAGCAGCCGCCCCCCGAACGCCCGCCCCAGCCAGAACCCGACCAGGGACGAGACCAGGGTGCCGATCCAGCTGTAGGCGAAACCGGTCCAGGGCCCGAAGGCCACCACCGCCGCCGCGATCAGCACGAACTGGGGCACGCCGATGAAGGCCAGGACCGCGAAGGCGCTGACCGCGACCGGCAGGGCCCAGGGCCCGTGGGCCGCGCCCAGCCACTGCTCGACCGTCACCTCGCCGTTCAGGCCCAGCAGCTGGGCCCCGAACAGGAAGACCACGCCCACCCCGCCGAACAGCACGAACGACACCGCGATCGTGCGCCAGGCCTTGGCGTCCATGTTGGTGAAGAAGTCGATCAGGCGACGAAGCATGCGCCTGCCTCGCCCATGCCCAACGCCCGGTCAAGCACGCCGCGGACGCAAATCGCCCATCGGCCGCTCATTTTCTCGTCAAGCTTCCCGTGGGACGGGTCCGCGGCAAGGTTAAGTTTCCCGCGAGGCGACATTCCCGTTGCGAAGCTGTCGTAAGGCGCGGCTAAGTTATCCACAGGCTCCCGACCTTGCGGAAAGCGCTCTGTACGGGATGCGTTGGGGGGAGCGTCCCACGTGAAGACCCTGGCTGTGATCTCCCGCAAGGGCGGGGCCGGCAAGACGACCCTGTCGATCAATCTGGGCCTCACCGCCCACCTGGCGGGCTGGAAGACCCTGCTGGCCGACCTCGACCCGCAGCGCTCGGCGTCCGACGCCTTGCGGACCCGCGCCGAGCCGGGCCCCGGCCTGGCCGAGATCAACGCCGGCAAGCTGTTCCAGACCCGGTCGCAAGCCGTGCACGACGCCTACGACGTGATGCTGATCGACACCCCCGCCGCGCCGGACGCCGACGTGGCCGTGGCGGTCAATTCGGCCGACCTGTGCGTGCTGGTCTGCCGGCCGACCTTCCTCGACATCGCCTCGGTGGCGCGCTCGGCCGAGATGGTCCGGCGCCTGGGCAAGGCGGGGCTGATCGTGCTGAACCAGGCGCCGTCCAGGCGCTCGGGATTGGAGCCGGCCAGCGTGCAGCAGGCCATCGAGGCCCTGCGCTTCTGCGGCCTGCCCATCGCCCCGGTCGGGCTGCGGTCGCGGGCGATCTACCAGCAGGCGATCGCCCGGGGATTGTCGGTCGCCGAGTGGGATCCGCAGGCCCCGGCCGCCCAGGAAATCGACCGCCTGTGGAGCCACGTGGCCGCCCTGCTGGCCCTGGACGGCCGCGGACGCGACGCCCGCGCCGGCTGAACCTGTCACCGCTGCGGCATTTTCGCAGCAAGGCCAATGGTTTGTAGCAATTTTACCGTAAATGCCAGATAATCCGCAGGTTGAAGTTCTGTTTACATCTTGACCATAACACTTGGCCACCTTGGGGAACCTTGCGGCCTCCAGTCGCTCGGTATGGGCAAAGAGTGCACGTCGTGAAGACAATTACTGTGCTTTCCCGAAAGGGCGGATCGGGCAAGACCACCCTGGCCGTCAACCTGGCGCTGATGGCCTATCTGGCCGGTCACAGGGTTCTGCTGGCCGACATGGACCCGCAGCGGTCCGCGTCGGACGCCCTGCGGGCTCGTCCCGCACCGGGGCCGGCCCTGGCCGAGATCACCGCCGGCAAGCTGTTCATGACCAAGTCCAACGCCATGCGCGAGGGCTACGACTACCTGTTCATCGACACCCCCGCCGCGCCCGAGGCCGACGTCGCCCAGGCGGTGAACGTCGCCGACTTCTGCCTGGTGGCGGGTCGCCCTTCGTTCCTCGACCTGGCCCCGATCGTGCGCACCGCCGAGGCGGTCCGCCGCCTGGGCAAAGGTGGATTGGTGGTGCTGAACCAGGCCCACACCAACCGGCCCGAAGTGGCCCCGGTGGCCTTCCCCGAGATCATGGAGGCCCTGCGGTTCTGCGGCCTGCCGCTGGCCCCGCACGGCCTGCGCTCGCGCGAGGCCTTCCAGAAGGCGATGGCGCAAGGCCGCTGCGTGGCCGAGCACGAGCCGGACAGCCCGGCCGCCCGCGACCTGGAGCGCCTGTGGGCCCATGTCGAGGCGCAGGTGAGCGGTCTCGGGAGCAGCCTGGGCGAAACCGCGATGCGGACCGTCCTGACCGCCTGATCCGGCTTTCGTTCCGCGGCGACGCTGACTAGGTTCGCGCCATCAGCGGCGGAGCCTTCCATGAAACTTCTCGGCGTCTCCGGCAGCCTGCGGGCCGCCTCGTTCAACACCGCCCTGCTGCGCACCGCCCAGGAATGCGCGCCCGAGGGCGTGACGATCGAGATCTTCCGCCTGCACGACCTGCCGCTGTTCAACCAGGACGTCGAGGACCAGGGCGACCCCGAGCCGGTCACGGCCTGGAAGGACGCCATCCGCGGCGCCGACGCCCTGCTGCTGGCCTGCCCCGAATACAACGGCGGGATCACGGGGGTGCTGAAGAACGCCATCGACTGGGCATCGCGCGGCTCGCCCTCCGCCCTGGCGGGCAAGACCGCGTGCATCGTCGGCGCCTCGCCGGGCGTCACCGGCACGGTCCGCGGCCAGGACGCCCTGCGCCAGTCGCTGCGCAAGGTCTCGGCCGAGTACTGGCCGCTCAGCGAGATGCTGGTCGGCCAGGCCCACACCAAGATCGAGAACGGCCAGGTGATCGACGAAAAGACCCTGGCCTATCTGGGCCGGCACCTGACGGCGTTCATCGAGCACATGCGGGCGGCCGGGAAGTAGCCCTACTTCGCCGCCATCGACGGGTCGTAGTTCGGGCCGAAGTCCAGCACGAACAGCGGGCCCAGCACCACGGTCTGCTTGGCCGAACCCAGGTGCAGGGCGACGCCCGCCCCGCCCTTGTCGGCGTCCATGCTCGCGCGGCCGCTGACCGTGTAGATCTGCCAGTCGCCGCTGGTGACCGCGACCTTGCCCTCGACGATCCCGCCCCAGGGCTCGGCCGCCTGCTGGACACGCACCGAGCTGATGTTGGCCGTCGCCGGTCCGCCGTCGACCGGCTCGGCCTTGGCCCAGAAGGCGATGGTGACGATGTCGCCCTTGGCGATCTTGCCGTTGACGGCCTGGCCGGCGGCGCTGTCCCAGGGCTTGTCCGGCGTCGGTGAGGTGACCTGGACCCGCACGCCGTTGCCGCCGACCACCGCCTTGTCCTTGACCGGCGCGTTGGTCTGGCCGGGCCCGTAGACGTTCCAGGCCACGGACGGCTTGTTGATGGCGTACTTCATGATGCCCTGGGCGGCCGGCTCGGCCGCGCGGGCCGCCGGCGGCGCGGCGGCGGACAGGCTCAGCGCCGCCACGGCGGCCAGGATCGCGATCTTCGTCATGTTTCCCCCTTCATGAGACGCGGCGTGCGTCGATCCCCCGCCGACGGCGGACGATGCTGGTCGTTTCCTCCTGGACCGCCCACCCTGCGGCGCGGCCTCTCGTATTTGTATGATAGCGGTACCTTGAGTGTTCGAAACGCGCAAGAACCCCACGCTTTCGGCCCTTTGTTGCGTTGCACCGCGGCAAGCGCGGGCGTAAAGACCGCCGCAATCCTGAAACCGGGCTTTCGAGTCCACGTCCTCCCAGGGGAGTCCTGAACCATGTCGCTCGAGTCCGCCGCCCTGCGGCGCATCGCCCCGTCCGCCACCATCGCGATCAGCGCCAAGGCGCGCGCCCTGAAGGCGGCTGGACGTGACATCATCGCCCTGTCCGCGGGCGAGCCGGACTTCGACACCCCCGACAATATCAAGGACGCCGCCATCGCCGCCATCAAGGCCGGCAAGACCAAGTACACCGACCCGGACGGCATGCCCGAGCTGAAGGCCGCCATCTGCGCCAAGTTCAAGCGCGAGAACGGCCTGGACTACAAGCCGAGCCAGGTCCACGTCGCTCCGGGCGGCAAGCCGGTGATCTACAACGCCCTGGTCGCCACCCTGAACCCGGGCGACGAGGTCATCATCCCCGCCCCGTACTGGGTGTCGTATCCCGACATGACCCTGCTGGCCGGCGGCACGCCCGTCTCGGTCGAGACCACCGCCGAGAGCGGCTTCAAGATCACGCCGGAAGCGCTGGAAGCGGCGATCACGCCCAAGTCCAAGTGGCTGATCATCAACAGCCCGTCCAACCCCTCGGGCGGCGCCTACACGCGCGCCGAGCTGAAGGCCATCGCCGAGGTCCTGCTGCGCCACCCGCAGGTCTGGGTGCTGACCGACGACATGTACGAGCACCTGGTGTTCGACGACTTCGAGTTCACCACCATCGCCCAGGTCGAGCCCAAGCTCTACGACCGTACACTGACGATGAACGGCGTCTCGAAGGGCTATTCGATGACCGGCTGGCGGATCGGCTACGCGGCCGGCCCGGAAGCGCTGATCAAGGCCATGGGCAAGATGATCAGCCAGACCACGTCCAACCCCTGCTCGATCTCGCAGTGGGCGGCGCTGGAGGCCCTGAACGGCCCGCAGGACTTCATCAAGCCGAACGCCAAGCTGTTCCAGGAGCGCCGAGACCTGGTCGTGTCGATGCTGAACCAGGCCACCGGCCTGCACTGCCCCACCCCGGAAGGCGCGTTCTACGTCTATCCGTCGTGCGCCGGCCTGATCGGCAAGACCGCGCCGTCGGGCAAGGTCATCGAGACCGACGAGGACTTCGCCGGCGAACTGCTGGAAGCCGAGGGCGTGGCCGTGGTGCACGGCGCGGCGTTCGGCCTGTCGCCGTTCTTCCGGATCAGCTACGCCACCAGCAACGACGTGCTGGAAGACGCCTGCGCGCGCATCCAGCGCTTCTGCGCCAGCGTGAAATAGGCGCCTGAGCCTCCGCGGCCGTCATTCTCGCCCTCCGGCGAGGATGACGGCTGTAAATCCAATTCGATCCGCGCTACCGTTTCCCCCTGGCCGCGTTCCTAGCGGAACAGGGAGACCCTCGTCATGCCGCGCACGCCCAACTACGCCTTCGAACGTCAGGAACGCGATCGGCTGAAGGCCGAAAAGGCCGCACAGAAGGCCGCCGAAAAGGCCGCCGCCAAGGCCGCCGAAGCCGCTTCCAAGCCGCCGGGCGATCCTCGCTGAGCGAAAGGCTCGCCGCGACATTCCGCGCGACTGCACGCATCGACGGAGCATGCTAGGTCAGACCCGGGGCGTCTGATTCACGGGGAGCGCGCATGCGCATTTCCGGCCGCATGGCCTTCGTCCCGGCGCTCGCCGGCCTGCTTCTGCTTGTCCTGACGCCCGCCGCCCGATCGGCGTCCCTGACCTCCACCCGCCTCGACGAGGCCGTGCTGGACGAGATGAACTTCGCCCGCGCCCGGCCCGCCGAATACGCTCGCGAACTGCGCCGCGAGCTCCGCGACGCCGACGATCCCGCCGCCGTCGCGGACGCCATCGAATTCCTGGAGCGCCAGTCTCCCCTGCCCCCGCTGAAGGGCGACCGGCGCATCGCCGCGGCCGCCTACCAGCACACCGCCGCCCAGGGCGCGCGGGGCGACGTCGGCCACGGCGCGGCCGGCGGCCTGGGCCAGCGCCTGCGCGGCCAGGGCGTATGGGCCGGCGTGTCGGCCGAGAACATCTCGTACGGCTACGACGATCCCCGCGACGTCGTCCGCCAACTGATCATCGACAGCGGCGTGCCGGGCCGCGGCCACCGCCGCAACATCTTCGCCACCGGCTACCAGCTGGCGGGCGTGGCCTGCGGTCCGCACCGCGCCTACGGCTCCATGTGCGTGATCGACTTCGCCGGCGCCCTGGCCCAGCGCTAGGCGGTCGCGGGGGGAGGACCACGGGCGGTTGCCTCGCCCAACCCACGGTGTAGCTTGGCCTTATGTCCAAGCCTTCGACTGTCCTCCTCGTGACCTTCGCCGCGCTCCTTTCGGCGACGCCGGTCGGGGCCGCACACGCACTGGCTCCGGCTTCCGGCGCGCCCCGTCAGGTCAATGTGAGCTCGGACTCGGCCCCCGGCTGGATCCCGTCCACAGAACAGGAAGACGCGGCGCGCAAGACCGTGACCGCCTTCCTGGCGGCCCTTGATGGCGGCAGGACCCGGGAAGCCTATGGGTTCCTGACCAAGGAGCACCAGAACCAGCTTCCCTATGACGCGTTTTCCCGTACCGCGGACCGCTTCAGGGCCGACGCGGGCGACGTCGTCGAACGACGCATCACCACTGTCACCTGGAGCAAGGATCCGTCCGCCGCGCCCTATCCCGGCGTCTATGCGGCGATCGACCTGGTCAGCCGCTTCCAGCGGGTGGATCGCCATTGCGGCTATCTGATCCTGCACCAGTCCGCGACCGGCGGCGCGTTCCACGTCATGCGCCAGGAAGACAACTATATCGACAATGCCACCGCCCAGAAGTCTTCGAAAGCCGAACTGGACGCCACCTGGGCGCGCCTGTCGGCCAACTGCCCGAACTTCGCGGCGTCCCAAACCGACGCGCCCCAAGTCAACGCGCCCCTCCCCGAGGCGACCGAAAGCACCATCGGCTACGCCACGGTCGCCGCCGCCCTGGAAGGACTGCACCGGCGCAAGGACATCGAATTCTCGCCCCGCGACGGCTGGACAGTCGCCTTCGACGAGGCGTCGAGCGCGGTCTGGTCGTTCGCGCCGCCCGGCCATCCGGCCTATCCCGCGGCGGTGAAACGCCAGGCCGTGGAAGTCGACGGCGGAACGTCGCTGCGGATGCAGGTCCTGTGCGAGGCGGACAAGGCGTCGTGCGACGACCTGGTGCGCTCCTTCCAGGACCTGAACACCCGGATGGAGCAGAGCCTGAAGTCGGGCCGATAAGGGCCGCGACCGCGCGCGCCCATTTATATGACCTTACGCGATGAGAATGACTTGCAACTGAACGAGCCTCACCTTAAGCAGCGCGATTAAGAATAAGTCTCACTAGCGTTTGAGGTCGTCGTGAAGTCCAAAGCCCTGCTGCTCGCCCTGCTGGCGACCGCCGTTCCCCTGTCCGCGATGGCGGCGGAGGCTCCGGCCGACGACAAGACCTCGGTCGAGGGCGTCACCGTCACGGCCCGCGCCCACGACACCGTCGGCTCGACCGCCAGCAAGCTGGCCACCCCTCTGGTCGAGACGCCCCAGTCGGTCTCGATCATCACCGGCGAGAAGATCGACCAGTTGGGCCTGACCTCGCTGAACCAGGCCATGCGCTACGTGGCCGGCGTCACGCCCGAGACGCGCGGCGGCTCGGTCACCCGCTACGACCAGTTCAAGCTGCGCGGCTTCGACGTCACCACCACCTTCCTGGACGGCCTGTCCAGCCAGTATCCGGGCTGGTACGCCGACGCCCAGGTCGACGCCGCCTCGGTCGAGCGCATCGAGATCCTCAAGGGCCCGGCCTCGGTGCTGTACGGCAACTCGCCCCCCGGCGGCCTGCTGAACTTCGTGTCCAAGACCCCCAAGGAGGTCGCCGGCGGCGAGTTCGAGGTCCGCGTCGGCAGCCGCGACCTGGTCGACGCCTCGATCGACACCACCGGCCCGATCGCCGGCGATCCGCGCTACACCTATCGCCTGCTGGCCATCTACCGTCAGGGCGACGGCCAGGCCCAGACCACCGAATATGAGCGCATCCTGGTCGCGCCCTCGTTCACCTGGCGTCCCGACGACGCCACCACCGTGACCGTCCTGGGCCGCTACCAGCACGACCCGAAGTCCAACTCCTACGGCTCGGCCCCGTCCAAGGGCTCTGCCTTCGCCAACCCGCTGGGCCAGCTGGAGCCGGACTTCTACGACGGCGACCCGAACTTCGAGGCCTACAACCGCACCCAGGCCCAGATCGGCTACCTGGCCGAGCACCGGTTCAACGATGTCTTCGCCGTCCACCAGAACCTTCGCTACACCCGCGTCGAGGCCAACTACGAGTCGGTCTACGCGGCCGGCCTGCTGGCCGACAACCGCACCCTGACCCGCGGCACGGCGGCCTCGCTGGAGAGCAACGACGGCTTCGCGGTCGACAACCAGCTGAGCGCCCACTTCGCCACCGGCGCCCTGACCCACGACGTGCTGCTGGGCGTCGACTACCAGCACATGATGGCCAAGGTGCAGTTCGGCCTGGGCACGGCCCCGAACCTGGACATCTTCGCCCCGGTCTACGGCCAGACGATCCTGGATCCGCGCGTGGCGGGTAACGGCTATTACGCCTCCGACAGCCGCATCAAGCAGGAGCAGATCGGCTACTACGCCCAGGACCAGATCAAGTACGGCGCCCTGGTCACGCTGGTCAGCCTGCGCCGCGACGACGTCAAGCAGGAGACCCTGGCCCTGGGCGCCACGCCCTTCCCGACCACGATCGACCAGGGCAAGACCACCGCGCGCGTCGGCGTGCTCTACCACTTCGACAACGGCTTCGCGCCGTACGCCAGCTGGTCGCAGTCGTTCGAGCCCCAGGGCCAGACCGATTTCTCCGGCAAGCCGTTCGACCCGGTCACCGGCGACCAGGTCGAGGCCGGCCTAAAGTACGAGTCCCCGGACAAGCGCATCTACGCCACGCTCGCCGCCTTCGAGATCAACCGCAAGAACGCCCTGACCGCCGACCCCGTGCACCCGAACTTCAGCGTCCAGGGCGGCGAACTGCGCTCGCGCGGCGTCGAGTTCGAGGGCCGGGCCAAGCTGACCGACCGCCTGAAGGTGACCGCCGCGGCCACCAAGCTGGACGTCGAGTACACCAAGAGCAATGACGGCCTGCTGGGCCTGACCCCGGTGGGCGTCGCCGAGAAGACCGCCTCGGCCTTCGTCGACTACGACTTCCCCGGCGCGCTGGACGGCCTGGCCGGCGGCCTGGGCGTCCGCTACGTCGGCCCCAGTTGGGGCGACAGCATCAACTCGTTCAAGTCGCCCTCCTACACCCTGGTCGACCTGACCCTGAGCTACGAGCTGAGCAAGCTGAGCCCGTCGCTCGAGGGCTGGCAGGCCACCGGCAGCGCCACCAACCTGTTCGACAAGCGCTACGTCTCGTCGTGCTACTCGGCCGACTGGTGCTGGTTCGGCGAGCAGCGGACCGTCCAGGTCGGCCTCAAGCGCAGCTGGTAGCCATGACCCCGACGCTCCAGATCGCTCTGGCTTGGACGGCGACCCTGGCGGTCGCCGTCGGCGTCTGGCTGCTGTGGCTGGCCTGGAAGCGCAATCCCAAGCCGCGCGGCGGGCTGATCGCCGGCGGCTGGGCCCTGCTCGTCGTCGCCGCCGCCCTGCTGGGGCCCTGGGCCGGCGGGGACCGCGGCGTGGCGATCTCGACCCTGCTGGTCGCCGTCGCCGCCACCGTCTTCATCGTCGTCAGCGGTCGCTGGACCCTGCCGCACGGCAAGAAGGCCAAGCCGATCCGCGCCACGGCGGGCGGCGCCGACCCCGCCACCGGTCCGGCCACCACCTGGCCCCGCACCGTCGCCACCGTGCTGCTGGCCCTGCCGGTCTCGACCGCCGCGGGCGTCGCCTCCGGCGTCGCCATGGCGCTGTGGACGCCCGGCGCCCCGGCCGACAAGCTTGTCACCGCCGCCTTCGGCGCGCCCCTGGTGCTGGCCGGGGCGATGGTCTGGACCTGCGCCGACCGCAAGCTGCTGCGCACCACGGCGATCCTGATCGCCTTCACCGCCGTCTGCGCCCTCGCCGTCGTCCTGCGGCCGCACTAGGAACATCGCCATGGACGCCGCCACGCCGCCCGAAACCGCCGAGAAGACCGAACCGGCAAACCGCCCGTCGATCTGGCCCAAGGTTCCGCCGGCCTTCGTGCGCACCGTGTTGTCGGGCCATTCGGGCCTGGGCCTCGTGGCCGCCGCCCTGATCTACATCGTCTGCCTGTCGGGCACGGTGGCGGTGTTCCTCAACGAGCTGAAGCTGTGGGAAGAACCCGCCGCCCCGACCCAGACCGTCGCCAGCCCGCAGGCCGTCCAGGCCTTCGCCGAGGCCATCACCAAGGCCCATCCCAAGGCCGGCGTCGTCTATATGGGCCTGCCCACGCCGGACATGCCGCGCCTCCACGCCTTCGTCGGCGAGCAGGTGTTCGTGGCCGACGCCCAGGGCCGGATCGCCGGCGAGGCCAGCGCGCCCTGGGCGCATTTCCTCGAGCACCTGCACATCTATCTGCACCTGCCCGAGACGATTGGCCTGATCGTGGTGGGCCTGGTCGGCGCGGCCCTGACCGGTCTGATCGTCTCCGGCTTCCTGGCCCATCCCAAGATCTTCCGCGACGCCTTCGCCTTCCGCTGGGCCGGCGCCAAGCGGCTGTCCCAGGCCGACCTGCACAACAGGCTGAGCGTCTGGGGGGCGCCGTTCCACCTCGTGGTCGCCTGGACCGGGGCCTATATCGGCCTGGCCACCCTGCTGCTGTTCGCGGTGGCCGGGGTGACGACCAAGGGCGACATCGCCAAGGTCACGGCCCCGATCTACGGCGAGGTCCCCAAGGCCGACCCGACGCCGGCCCCCTTCCCCGACCTGGTCGCCACCCTGGCCTGGTTCGACGGCAAGCCGGACCTGAAGCCGACCCTGATCTCGCTGACCGCCCTGGGCACCAAGGGCCAGCTGGTCGAGGTCAACGCCCTGATGCCCAAGCGGCTGATCTACGCCGAGCGCTACACCTTCGACGTCCAGGGCCGCATGACCAGGAAGCTGGGCCTGTCGGACGACGGCCTGGGCAAGCAGGTCTTCGCCTCGTCCTATCCGCTGCACTTCGGCTCGTTCGGCGGCCTGCCGGTCAAGATCGCCTACGGCCTGCTGGGCGCGGCCCTGTGCGTGGTCACCAGCAGCGGCGTGACCATCTGGCTGACCCGCCGCCGTGACCGGGGCCGTCCCGCCGAGCGCCTGGAGAAGGCCTGGGCGGCCATCGTCTGGGGTTCGACCGCGACCCTGGCCCTGTCGGCCGCCCTGCAGCTGGCGCTGAAGGTCCCGCCGGTCTGGACGTTCTGGGCGCCGCTGGCCGTGCTGGTCGCCGCCGCCGTGGCGGTCAAGGACGCCCGCTTCTGGATCGTCAGCCTACGGATCGCCACCAGCGCGATCCTGGCGGCGGTCGTCGTCGTCCAGGCCGTGAAGTTCGGCGGACTGGCCTTCGGCGGCGTCTCGCTGGGCGTGAACCTGACCCTGCTGGCCCTGGCGGCGGTGATCGCGCCCTGGCGCAAGCCGCTGGCGCGGGCCGCCGCCTAGCCCGAAAGTCCTAGCCGTCGATCCAGTCCGTCAGCCCCTCGCGGGCATGGACCTCGCGCAGCGACGGCATGGCGCGCATGCGGGACAGGTAGCGGGCGATGTGGGGCCACTCGGTCGCGGGCCTGGGCATGTTGCGCGACCAGCGCATCAGCATGGTCGCCAGGACGTCCACGGCCGACAACCCTTGGCCCAGCATATGGGGACCATCCTGGCGGGCCAGATGGGCGTCGATGCGGTCCCAGATCGCTTCCAGTCGCGCCCGCGACGCGGCCGTGGCCGCCTCGGCCCCGTCCTCGCCCGCCGGCTCGTGCGGATAGAACCACACGCGGAAGGCCGGCATCACCGTGTTGGCCAGATAGACCATCCACTGCAGATAGGCGGCCCGCCCGGGCGCGCCGGCCGCCGGGGCCAGACTCGCCTCGGCATGGCGCTCGGCCAGCAGCATCAGGATCGCCGCCACCTCGCAGACGGGCGCGCCGTCGACGATCAGGGTCGGCACCACGCCGCTGGGATTGAGCTTCAGATAGTCGGGATGCTTCTGGGCGCCGGTGGCCGTGTCGGTCAGGACCAGCTCGAAGGGCGCATCGATCTCCATCAGCATCCAGTGGACCGCCAGGCTGGCCGTGCCGGGGCTGTAGTAGAGCTGGTACATGCGCGATCCCTCACCCGTTGCGGGGCGAGGGATCGGTCAGCGCGGCCAAGCTGTCAATCGGCTTGCCGCGAACGGCTTGCGGCGCGCGACCTAGTGCTTTTCGCGCCAGCGGGCCTTGGCGTCGTCCTTGGTCAGGTTCAGGTGCACGCCGTCCTCGTCGACATGGTCGACCCAGGTGATCGGGATCAGGTGGTGCTTGAGCCCGCCGCCCAGGTCCAGCTTGGCCAGCTCGATCTCGCCGCCGACCACGTGGTCCACGCGGCCGACGTGGCCGCCGTCCGAGCCGACCACTTCCAGATGTTCGCGGAGTTGCGAGGCGTCGATCATGGGGATCCTCCTTTTGATGGACGTTCGGGAGGGCAACGGCCGAGCCCGCAGCGCAGTTTCCAACGGACTTGCGGATGCGAAGTGTTCGCTTTATGTTCTAGTCAAGGTTGCGACTTTGCGCGGGTCGCGTTCCTGGCTATCACTCGGAAGACCACCGTCCCCGCCTGAGGAAACACCGATGATCCGACCGCTCGCCGCCCTGCTCGTCGTGACCGGCGCGACGGCCTGGACGGGAACCGCCTGGGCCCAGGCGGCGGAGGCCGCGCCCGTCGCGGCGGCGCCCGAAACCGCTCCGGCGCCCGCCCTGCCCCCCGTCACGCCCCTGCCCCGGGTCGATGCGGTGTTCGGGGCCGACGGCGTGACCATCACCGACGGCGGCAAGAGCGTCCTGTTCTACCGCACGGCCGCCGCCGACCCGCGCGAGCCGGGGCGGCTGAACTACGTCCACCCGATCTGGGCGCCCGACGGCGCGGTGCTGACCGAGGACCGGCCCGCCGACCACCTGCACCAGCGCGGCGCGTTCTGGAGCTGGCACCAGGTGCTGGTCGACGGGAAAAACGTCGCCGACGGCTGGTTCATGAAGGGCCTGACCTTCAACGTCCGCGAAAAGCGCTTCAAGGGCGACGCGGCCGGCGGCGGGACCCTGGTGGTCAACGCCGACTGGATCGTCAATTCCACGCCCGAGGTGAACTATGTGGCCCGCGAGACCACCAAGGTCCGCGTCTACCCGCTGAAGGACGGCGCGCGGCGCATCGACTTCGACACCGTTATCACCGCCCGCAGCGACACCCTGGCCCTGGGCGGCAGCGACGACGCCAAGGGCTATGGCGGCTTCTCGGTGCGGCTGATCAAGCCCGACCGCCTGAACTTCGGCTCGGGCGGCAAGACCGTGACCCCGGCCGTCGGACCGGTCGAGGCCGGCAAGGCCATGGGCTTCGCCTGGACCGCGGGCGACGGCGCGCCGGCCTGGACGGTGGGCCTGGCCTGCAAGGCCAACGGCGCGCCGATCACCCGCTGGATCCTGCGCAAGGAACTGTCGATGCAGAACTGCGTCTTCCCTGGACGGGCGCCGTTCGTGCTGAAGAAGGGCGAGACCCTGCGCCTGCAGTCGACGCTCATCCTGCGGCCGGCGACGCCGCCCCCCGCTGGACCGAAGAAGAAGGGCTAGGCCATGGCCGAAATCCTCAACCTGAACCAGGCCCGCAAGGCCAAGGCCAAGACCGAAGCCAAGACCAAGGCCGCCGAGAACCGCGCCAAGTTCGGCCGCACCAAGGCCGACAAGACCCTGGACGCGGCCCGGGCGGAGAAGCTGAAGCGGGACCTGGACGAGGCCAAGCGGGAGGATTGAGCATGGGTAGCGCCGTCGCCTTGGCCCGGCCTCCCTTCCTCCGTCATCCCGGGCCCTGTGTCCGGGATCCCGGGTTCAGCTGACGGTGAAGTGAAGTGGCGCGCTGGCGCGCCACGCTCCCGCACTTGCGGCGGATAGCGGGGTCCCGGGCACAAGCCCGGGATGACGAGCTGTTTTTGAGCGTTTTGGAACCGCCCGCCCTCCCCCTACTTCCCCTCCGCCGTCAGCGCGTACAGCGTCCCGTTCTCGGACCCGACATAGATCGCGCCGCCCTCGATCCAGGCCGTGCCGATCAGCCGACCGTCGCTGCCGAAGCCGGACACGGTTTTCCCGTCGGCCAGGTTCAGTTGCCAGAGCAACCCGCCCTGGGTGGCCACGGCCAGGGTCTGGCCGACGACCGCCGGGGAGGAGAAGGCCGGAGCGCCCACCTCGACCCGCCACACCTCCTGGCCGGTCTTCAGGTCGACGCACTGGACGACCTTCCAGTCCGAACTGCCGACGCAGGCCTTGCCGTCGATCACGGCCGGCGAGCCGATCACCCATGAGCCCTTGTGCGGCGCGATCCAGGCCGGCTTGCCGGTCTCGGCGTCCAGGGCGTAGAGGCGGTAGTCGCGGCTGCCGAACAGCACCTTGCCGTCGGCCACGGCGGCCGAGGACTGGATCGAGCCGATCTTGAAATCGCTGTTGCCCTCGGTCTGGAACGACCAGGCCAGCATCCCTTCGGCGCGGTCCAGGGCGTACATCGCGCCGTCGAAGCTGCCGACATAGATCCGCTTGCCGTCGGTGGCCGGCGTCGCCCGCACCCGGCCGCGCGTGGCGTAGGTCCAGATCACCCGGCCCGTCCGCGTGTCCAGCGCCCGCACCACCCCGTCGCCGCCGCCGATATAGACGACGCCGTCGGCGACCAGGGGCGACGAGGTCCAGTAGTCCCAGAAGTCGACGCCGGGCTTGTAGTTCATGAACGGCAGGTCGGCGCCGGTCTTGCGGCTCCAGGCCGGCTTTCCGTCGGCTGTCCGCACCGCGTAGATCGTGCCCGCGTCCGATTGGAAATAGGCCAGGCCGTCGGCGATCGCGGCGCTGGCGGTGACCGGGGCGTCGGCGACGAAGCGCCAGCGGGTCTTGCCGGTCACCGGCTCCACCGCGTGGAAGCCGCCGTCCTTGGTCCCGACATACAGCACGCCGTCGCACAGGACCGGGCTGGCGACGATCGGGCCGCCCAACGAAACCTTCCAGGCCAGGCCGTCGATATTGGTCGGCGCGGGTCCGGGCTGGACGCCCAGGTGGGCGGGGCCGTTGCGGAACTGGCAGCTGTTCTCTTCGGCGCGGGCGACGCCGATCCCGAAGGCCAGGCTGACGCCCAGCGCCGCGATCATCGGCGCCCCCGCCCTGGCCCAGGCGCGGCCACGATCCTGCAACATCGACGTCTCCCCCGGCGGGCCGGTCGCTCGGCGAGCGTCGCCCTTTCGCGCCACCCATAGCCGAGTCGCGCGCGCCTGGAAGATCGATGTTCGCTCAGCGCGGGACCAGCGGGCGGCGCGACGCGGTCCGCGTGGCCTCGGCCGCCTGCTTGCGCGCCAGGCGGCCCAGCCAGGCGCGCCAAGCCGCGACGATCTCCTGGATCGCCAGCACCCAGCCGAACGTGGTTTCCTTATGGGTCTTGATCGCTTCGTCCATCACCGTCGCCTCCTCAGCGTTACGATGATGGGAATTTCTCGCGAACATCGTTAGGTGACAAACGCGGCTTCCTTGCCTAATCATAAGCGTTACTTATGCCAGACATCCTCGCCAGCCTGCCGCTCAGCGCCATCCGGATCTTCGAGGCCGCCGCGCGCCTGAAGAGCTTCACCCGCGCCGCCGACGAACTGGGCGTCAGCCAGGCCGCCGTCAGCTGGCAGGTGAAGGCCCTGGAGCAGCGCCTGGACCAGCCGCTGTTCACCCGCCTGCCCCGCGAGGTGACCCTGACCCCGGCCGGCGAGCGGCTGTCGCGCGCCGCCAGCGAGGCGATGAGCGTCCTGCGCACCGCCGTGTCCGACCTGGTCGACGCCGAGGAAGGGATTCTGTCGATCACCACCGTCCAGAGCGTGGGCGGCCAGTGGCTGGCGCCGCGCCTGGGCGGCTTCCAGATCGCCCATCCCCGCATCGCCGTGCGGCTGGACGCCTCAAGCCGGGTGGTCGACCTGCAGCGCGAGCCGTTCGACCTGGCCCTGCGCGCCGGCGGCGGCGACTGGCCCGGCATGGAGGCGCACTTCCTGATCCCCTCGGTCCAGACCGTGCTGTGCACGCCGACGGTGCTGGCCCGGTCGGGCGGAATAAAGCGCCCGGCCGACCTGCTGCACGCCCCGCGCATCGGCTCGCCGGACTTCTGGGTGCGCTGGTTCGAGGCGGCCGATGTCGATCCCCGCGACGATCGCGCCCCGCCGCGCCTGTCGGCCGACGCCCAGGCGCTGGAGGTGGCCAGCGCCCTGGCCGATCAGGGCTTCGCCTTGGGCTCGCCGATCTTCTTCGCCCAGGAGATCGCCCAGGGTCGGCTGATCGCGCCGTTCGACATCACCGCATATTATGGCGGCGGCTACTGGCTGGCCTATCCGGTCGAGCGCCGCCGCGTGCGCAAGATCGCCGCCTTCCGCGACTGGATCCTGGACCAGGCGGCGGCCGATCCGCTGATCGCGCGCTTCGGCGTCCGCTAGCGGCGGACCTGGTAGCCGTAGCGCTTGATGATGGCGACGGCGGCCGGCGATTTCAGGAAGGTCAGGAACGCCCGGGCGGCGGGGTTCTTCTCGCCCGTCTTCAGCAGCACCGCCTGCTGCTCGATCGGCGCATGGTCGGCGGTCGGCACCAGCCAGCGCGAACCGCCCGGCTCGGCGATCACCTGCGACAGGGCCACGAAGCCCAGTTCGGCGTTGCCGGTGGCCACGTACTGATAGGCCTGGGTGATCGAGGACCCTTTGACGATCCTGGGCGTCAGGGCGTCGTAGACCTTGAGCTTCTGCATCGTCTGCACCGCCGCCAGGCCGTAGGGCGCGGCGGCGGGATCGGCGATCGAGAGCTTGGCGAACTTGTCGGTCTTCAGCACCGCGCCCTTGTCGTCGACTAGGCCGGGCGTCTTCGAATACAGCACCAGCCGGCCGAAGGCGTAGGTGTAGCGCGTGCCGGGCACGGCCAGCCCCTCCTCCTCAGCCTTCTTCGGGCGGTCGGCGTCGGCCGACAGGAACACCTCGTACGGCGCCCCGTGGGCCATCTGGGTGTAGAACTGGCCGGACGAGCCGAAGCTGAGCGTGGCGGTGTGGCCGGTCTTGGCCTTGAAGGCGGCGGCGATCTCCTTGGCCGGCTCGGTGAAGTTGGCCGCGACGGCCACCTGGGTGTCGGCGGCCAGGGCGGGCGCGGCGCCGAGCGCCAGGGCCGCCCCGAACAGGGCCAGGCCGACGATCTGGAAGCGACGGGTGATCATGCAGAATCTCTCGGAAGGCCGACGCTTGGTGCGTTATGTAGTTGAACTACCGAACGCTGGAAAAGGTCAAGCCTCGGCGACGCTTCGACAGACGCACGCGATATGAGAAATTCTGGACCGGCCCGCTAGCCGCGCAGGAAGCCGTCCACCAGCGCCTGATCGCCGTCATAGACCCAGCACTCGGCCAGCAGGTCGTCCGCGATGCGGTAGACCAGCACGCGGTCCAGCTCGGTGACGACGCCGTCGCGCTCGAACGCCTCGCGGGCGATGACCACGGCCCGCTCGGGACCGGCCGTGACGTCGACGATGCGGACCAGCCTGCGACGGGTCCGGCGGCTGACCTCGGCCAGGGTCGCCAGGGCGGCGGCCAGGCCGACATGGTCGCCGGCCAGCGGATGGTCGCCGAAATAGTGCAGCGTGAAGTCGGGATGGTAGCAGGCGCGCAGGGCCGCCAGGTCGCCGTCCCGCCACGCCTGGGCGTAGCGTTCGGCGACCGCGCGGTTGGCGGCCTCGCTCATCCTTGGGCTCACGCGGCCTCTCTGAAGCGGTCGCGATATTCGGCCGGGATGGCCTGATAGGCGGTGTTGGGCGCGACCTTGTAGGTGCGGCGCGCCTCGTCCAGCGGCATGGCGAACAGGGCCGGATAGTCGACCGCCGGCAGCCAGGCCGCCGCGCGGCCATTGCGCCAGGCCTCGCGCACGGCCTTGCCGTAGGGCTGGCCGTAGGGCTGGCCCAGTCGGGCCTTCTGGAACTGGCGCGCGCCGGCCAGGGCGATGACCGCGAAGCCCAGGCTGCGGGTCTGGGCGTAGGAGAAGGCCACCACGCAGACCTCGCCCAGGGCGTCCGTGCCGTAGCCGGTCAGCACGTGCCAGACGTCGTGCACGTCGCGCATGCGCCGCGCGTACCAGGCCAGGGGGTGGGCGGCGTCGACGTCGGCCTCGGGCACCTTGCGGCTCTCCTCGGCCAGGCCCTCGGCCGAAAGGCCGCGCGGGGCGATGAACTCGCGATAGGCCGCGCCCACCGTGCCCGGGCCGAACTGGGCCAGCCAGGCCGGGTCCGACAGCCGCTCGGCGAACTCGTCGCGCTCGTAGGCGATGCGGCCGCCCTCGGGCGTGCTCAGCAAACGCGTGTAGCCCCTGGGGATCGCGTTGCCGGCCAGGGCGCGCATGATCTCGAACACCTGGGCGGTGTCCTCCTTGTCGGCGATCAGGCGCCGCACGGCCCGCAGCGCCCGCAAAGGCTGCAGGGTGAAGGCCTGGCGCCCTCGCTTCATCGGTTGGCGGGCCTTTGGCTCACCGAGCACTTGCGCGGCTGCGATCATGAGGCATGCTCCTGCTGACCCGGTAAAGATGACATGGCGTCATTTTTATTCAAGAGGGTTCAGCGACCCCCGATCTGCGACGTGATCCGAGAGCAACAGGGGACAGGCACGATGGGCAGTTTGAAGAAGCGTTCGATCAACCTGGCCGGCCACGCGACCTCCCTGGCCCTGGAGCCAGAGTTCTGGGCCGTACTGCAGCAGGCGGCCGGCGCCGACAGGATCAGCGTCGCCGCCCTGATCCAGCGCATAGACGCCGGGCGCGGCGAACGCCCGCTGGCCTCGGCCTGTCGGGTGTTCGCCCTTCAGCACGCCCAGGGCGCCGACGCCGGAACCGTCTAGCCCTGCTCGACGCCGGGCCCGGGCTTGGGCAGCGGGATCGGCGCCGGATTGGGCGTCCGGGGCAAGGCCGGCCGCTCCGGCAACCGCATCGACAGATCGGTCGTCTTCACGGTCAGCAGACCGGAGCGCCAGCCGCCGATCACCAAGGCGATGATCAGCAGCAGCACCCCCAGCATCGCCAGCCCGGCCACGCCCACGTGCTGTGGGCGGATTTCGTTATGACGGGCCATGGAGCCCCTCCCTTAGCCGGCCGGCTTGGGCGCGTCCGGAACCTTGGGCGCTTCCAGTTGCGGCGCGGAAACGTTGATGTCGACCTTCTTCTTCTGGGTCATGCCGCCTGTAAAGACGAAGTAGGCGATCACCGCCACGACCACCACCAGGGCGCCGATGATGAACGCCATGCCGGCGTTGCCGCCCCCGCCCGTGTTGGTTTCTTCTGCCACGTCAGTCTCCTGTGATGTCCATCCCCGCCGAACAAACGGGAGGTGGGGGTCGAGGTTCCGACACAGACGCGGCCGATGGCGCGAGGGCTTAAGCCGGCGGAACTTTGTGCTACATATGTTCCATGTCTTCCGCCTTCGACTCGTCCGACTTCCCCGGTGATCTCCCCGCCCCCCGCATCTCCGACCTGGCCCGCCCGCGCGCGCCGGAGAGCGCGCCCCTGAACTATCTGGAGGGGCTGAACCCCGAACAGCGGGCCGCCGTCGAGGCCACCGAAGGCCCGGTGCTGGTGCTGGCCGGCGCGGGCACGGGCAAGACCCGGGTGCTGACCACCCGCCTGGCCCACATCCTGGCGACGGGCCGCGCCCGGCCGTGGGAGCTGCTGGTCGTCACCTTCACTAACAAGGCCGCCCGCGAGATGCGCGAGCGGATCACCCACATCATCGGCGACGAGGCCGAAGGCCTGCGCTGGCTGGGCACCTTCCACTCGGTGGCCGCCCAGATCCTGCGCCGCCACGCCGAGCTGGTGGGGCTGAAGTCCAGCTACACGATCATCGACACCGACGACCAGGAACGGCTGCTGAAGCAGCTGATCGAGGCCGAGAACATCGACGCCAAGCGCTGGACGCCGCGCGCCCTGTCCGGCCTGATCGACACCTGGAAGAACCGCGGCTGGACGCCCGACCGCGTGCCGCAGAGCGAGGCCGGCGAGTTCGCCAACGGCCGGGGCATCACCCTCTACCGCCAGTACCAGGAGCGACTGCGCATCCTGAACGCCTGCGACTTCGGTGACCTGCTGCTGCACAACATCACGATCTTCACGGCCAATCCGGACGTGCTGGCCGACTTCCAGCGGCGCTTCCAGTACGTGATGGTCGACGAGTATCAGGACACCAACGTGGCCCAGTACCTGTGGCTGCGGCTGCTGGCCCAGGGCCGGCAGAACGTCTGCTGCGTGGGCGACGACGACCAGTCGATCTACGGCTGGCGCGGGGCCGAGGTCGACAACATCCTGCGTTTCGAGCGTGACTTCCCGGGCGCCAAGGTCATCAAGCTGGAGCGCAACTACCGCTCCACCGAGCACATCCTGGCGGCCGCCTCGGGCCTGATCGACGCCAACAAGAGCCGGCTGGGCAAGACCCTGTGGACCGAGGCCTCGGGCGGCGAGAAGGTCAAGGTCAGCGGCGTCTGGGACGGCGAGGCCGAAAGCCGGATGGTCGCCGACGAGATCGAGAAGGCCAAGCGCGCCGGCCGCAAGTACAGCCACATGGCCATCCTGGTCCGCGCCTCGTTCCAGATGCGGGCCTTCGAAGAGCGGTTCGTGATGCTGCAGATCCCCTACAAGGTGGTCGGCGGCCCGCGGTTCTTCGAGCGCGCCGAAATCCGAGACGCCCACGCCTATCTGCGCCTGATCCAGTCGCCCGACGACGACCTGGCCTTCGAGCGGATCGTCAACGTGCCCAAGCGCGGCATCGGCGACACCTCGGTGCAGAAGCTGCTGCAGATCGCCCGACTGGAGGGCATCTCCACGGTCGAGGCGGCCCGGGTGATCATCGGCGGCGACGACCTGCCCGCCCGTACCCGCACGGCGCTCAGCAACTTCCTGCGCGACCTGGACCGCTGGCGCCAGCAGGCCACGGTGATCCCGCACCAGCGCCTGCTGGAGCAGGTGCTGGAGGAGAGCGGCTACACCGACGCCCTGCGCCTGGACAAGGGTCCCACCAGCCAGACCCGGCTGGAGAACCTGAAGGAACTGGTCCAGTCGATGAGCGCCTTCGACACGCTGGAGGCCTATCTCGAGCACGTGTCGCTGGTCATGGACCTGGACAAGGGCGCCGGCGACGACGCGGTCTGGATCATGACCCTGCACTCGGCCAAGGGGCTGGAGTTCCCGCTGGTCTTCCTGCCCGGCTGGGAGGAAGGCGTGTTCCCCAGCCAGCGCAGCATGGACGACAAGGGCGAGAAGGGCCTCGAGGAAGAGCGCCGCCTGGCCTATGTGGGCATCACCCGGGCCCGCGAGGAAGCCCGGATCAGTTTCGTGGCCAACCGCCAGGTCTACGGCCGCTGGACCAGCCAGCTGCCCAGCCGCTTCGTCGACGAACTGCCCCTGGCCCACGTCGATGCGGCGTCCGAGACCGGCTACTACGGCGGCGGTCCCGGCATGCAGCAGACGGTGTCGTCGCGCTGGGACGATCCGGGGACCAGCACCTTCACGGCCGGCAGCTATGACAGCCCGGGCTGGAAGCGGGCCCAGGAACGGGCGTCGGGCTTCAGCGAGCGCGGCTCGACCTGGCGTTCGGGCGGCTCGGCCGCGCGCTCGGCCCCGATCGAGGGCGAGGGCCGGCTGGTGGCGGTCTCGGCCAGTTCGGCGGCCAGCGCCTACAAGCGCGGCGACCGGGTGTTCCACGTCAAGTTCGGCTACGGCAAGGTCACGGGCGTCGAGGGCAACAAGCTGTCGGTGTCGTTCGACAAGGCCGGCGACAAGAAGGTGATCGACAGCTTCGTGGAAAAGGCCTGAGGCGGGGGCGGGTTACGGCTGATTGACGGAGCCCTGGACAGGGCGGAGCGTCACCACAGGTCGAAAACCTCTGGAGGACTCGCCTTGAAATCCGCCGCCCTGATCGCGACCGCGGTCGCCCTGCTGCTGCCCTGCGCGGCCCACGCCGCCGCCTGCGACGTCCTGAAGAGCGCCACCTACGCCGGGATCATGCGCGGCAAGTTCGACGCCCATCCGGACGCCTTCGCCGGCGTCAGCCTGACCTTCGACGAACACGGCGTCGGTGCAGGACGGGGTGTGATCGCCTACGACCCCGCCAGCACGGCGGCGGTCCAAAGCCCCTATTCCGGCGTGAAGTGCACCTCCAATCCCGACGGCAAGTCGGGCCTGCTGAACTTCGGCCCCAGCCTGGGGTCCAACAGCTTCACCGTCTTCGACGGCGGCGCCCGCATCTGGACGCGGCATGAAATCCCCGGCCGGCCGATCGCGGGCTGGCTGTTCAAGCAACCCGCCGCGCCACGACTGCCCTGACGACAGGGCGCGGTGCGGCGCGTTGGATCGGGAGCCGCCGCTTCCCATATCCCTGGGATGTCCCCTCCCCGCATCCGCGTCGTCGACCTGGAGACCGCCGGCGACGGCCCGCACGCCGTCTGCGAGGTCGGCTGGCAGGACGTCACGCAGGACCCCGGCGGCCGCTGGCGGGTCGACGAAGGCCGTGGCTCGCTGCTGGTCAATCCCGGCCGCCCGATCACGCCCGAGACCATGGCGGTCCACCACATCCTCGACGCCGACGTGGCCGGCGCGCCGTTCTGGAAGGACGTCGCGGCCGGCGTCCTGAAGCCGGAAGGCGGCGTCCACGCCCTGGCCGCCCACCGCGCGGCGTTCGAACAACGCTACTGCACGCCGAAGTTCACGGGCGGCGCGGCGTGGATCTGCACCTGGAAGTGCGCCCTGCGGGTCTGGCCGCACCTGACCGGCTTCTCCAACCAGATGCTGCGCTACCAGCGCATGCCCGAGGGCCTGGTCCACGAGCTGGGTCTGCCGGCCCACCGGGCCCTGCCAGACGCCTATGTCACGGCCCATCACCTGCGCGACATGCTCGACGCGGCCTCGCTGGAGCAACTCCTGGCCTGGAGCCGCGAGCCCGGCCTGCTGCCACGGGTCCCGACCGGTCCGGAGCGCGGCAGGCCTTGGGACCGTGTCGCCGCCGAAGCCCTCTCGACGCTGGCGCAGGATCGCGATCCGAACATCCGCTTCAGCGCCGAGACCGAACTGCGCCGTCGGGGCGAAGCGCCCGCTGCGGCGGAGGCCGAACCGGCGCAGCGGACTTTGCTCTGAGCGCAATCGCGATCAAATAGGCCGGCGAAGCCCACGCTATCCAGATCGCACGCTTCGTCGCGAGACCCGCCCATGACCCCCGTCGAACAAGCCATCTGGTTCATCGAGAGCCATTTCGCCCAGCCCCTGGACCTGGACGAGATCGCCGACGCCGGCGGGGTTTCGCGCTTCCACATGTCCCGCGCCTTCGTGGTCGCCACCGGTCGTCCGGTGATCGGCTATCTGCGCGCGCGGCGGCTGACGGAGGCCGCGCGGCAGCTGGCCCAGGGGGCTCCCGACATCCTGTCGGTGGCCCTGGAGGCCGGCTACGGCTCGCACGAGGCGTTCACCCGCGCGTTCCGCGACCAGTTCGGGATCACCCCCGAGCAGGTGCGGGCGGCGCGCGACCTGGACCCCCTCAAGCTCGTGGAGCCCATCGTGCTGGACGCAAGCCTTCGAACCGACCTTCCCCCGCCGCGTATCGAGCAGGGCCGCGCCCTGCTGATCGCCGGCCTGACCGGCCGCTACGGCTGCGAGGGCCCCGGCGGCATCCCCGCCCAGTGGCAGCGCTTCGGCGAGCACATCGGCCACATCCCCGGAGAGATCGGAGACGTCGCCTACGGCGTGGTGCTGAACGGCGACGACCTGGGCAATTTCGACTATGTCAGCGGCGTCGAGGTGGCCGACTTCTCCGACCTGCCGGAGGGCTTCGTCTCGGTGCGGGTCCCGGCCCATCTGTACGCGGTGTTCCACCACGCCGAGCACGTCTCGACCATCCGCCGGACCATGCACACGATCTACACCCAGTGGCTGCCGGAGTCGGACTACGAGCCGGCCGACGCCCCCTTCTTCGAGCGCTACGGGTCGGAGTTCGATCCGCGCACCGGCGACGGCGGGCTGGAGGCGTGGATCCCGGTGAAGCCGAAGTAGTCCCCCTTCAACGCCCCTGAACGGTTGTCATCCCGGAAGCCCCGCAGGGGCTGTCCGGGACCCAGGGGACTGGGCCAGCGCTTTGCGGTTCACCTGGGTCCCGGACAAGCGCTGCGCGCTTTCCGGGATGACAACAGTGAGGAAAGCTACTTGCCCCGCACCCGCGCGGGGTTGCCCACGACGGTCGCGCCCTTGGGCACGTCGCGGGTGACCACGCTGCCGGCCCCGATGATGGCGTCGTCGCCGACCGTCACGCCAGGCAGGATGATCGAGCCGCCGCCGATCCAGACGTTCTCGCCGATCACCACCGGCCGGGAATACTCGATGCCGGTGCGACGCTCGACCGGGTCGCGCGGGTGTTCGGCGGTGTAGATCTGCACGTGCGGCCCGATCGTCGTCGCCGCCCCGATGGTCACCTTGGTGACGTCCAGGATCACGCAGTTGAAGTTGAGGAACACCCCCTCGCCGACCGAGATGTTGTAGCCGTAGTCGCAGTGGAACGGCGGCCGGATGCTGACCCGGTCGCCGACCTCGGCGAACAATTCCCGCAGCAGGGCGTGGCGTTCCGACGGCGGCAGGTCCAGGGCGTTGTAGCGCCCCATCCAGGCCACGGCCGCCTCGTGGTCGGCCATGATCTCCGGATCGATGGGGCTGTACAGGTCGCCGGCCAGCATGCGCTGCTTCTGGGTGCGGGCGTCGGTCACGAGGCGAAAGGCTCCTTACTCGCCCCCTCCATGCCAGACGCGGGACCGGACGACAAATCTTGGCCCGGCGTCCTAGTGGCGCTCCAAGGCCTCGCGCACCGTGTCGGGCGCATGGTCGATGACCCGCAGATAGGCCGTCAGGGCCTCGTCGGGCCGCGATTGTCCTAGCTCGAGCGCCGCCAACAGGTCCAGGGGAATGCAGAAGGCCCGCGCGAACTCGCCCTGCGACAGGCCGCTTCGCCAGCGCACGCCCTGCACCAGGGCCCGGGCGGAGCGGGCGTGACCGGGATCGGCTTGGTCGTCGACGGCGACGTCGGCGGTGATCTGGGACCTGGTCATGCAACGCTCCTGACACTTCCCCCCGACGCCAGGGTGTTTAGCCGCGTTCCGTTGCAGGAATTCGACGCGAATGCGTCGGACAGGCGACTCTATCAGGGCTTTTGCGACGCCGCCGGCCTGGCCGGCTGGGAAGCCAGGGCGCGGGCCTTGGCGTCGACGGCCTCGACGCCCTTCAGCGGGTCGCCGGCCGCCTCCAGGATATTGTTGAAGACCTTCAGGTCCTTGGTGCTGATCTTCTGGACGTCCTTGTCCTTGGCCCATTCCAGACCGATCAGCTGGCCCAGGCGGCAGGCCTTGGGCAGAAGGGCCGGCTGTTCGGCGGGACCGCCCTTGACCAGCAGCTTGCCGACGATGTCGTTCCAGTTGGGCGAACCGGGGAAGCAGAAGGTCAGGTGATCGCAGGTCCCGGTCCAGAACCGCTTGTACCAGCGCAGGTGCTCGTCGGTGTCGAACCGCAGGGCGTCGGTCGGCTTGACCACCGTGCGGCAGTCCGCGCGCACGAATTCGCCGGCCCGTGCGACCGGCGCGACACCCAGCGCCGCGACCACCGACAAGGCCGCCAAACCTCTACCCAACGCCACTTTGCAACATCCCGACGACGAACGCCCCGCATATAGGCGGAGCAAGCTTCACTGAAACCCCTCAGGGTTCTGATTAAGAACGATCTTCCGACAAAAATGCGGCGGTGGCCTCGATGGCCTCGACCAGGCTCACCCGCTCGATGGTCACGCCCTCGGGCAGGCCGGAGAACAGCCGCGTCGGGGCGGCGGCGTCCAGCATCACGAACACCCCGCGGTCGTCGGCCCGGCGGATCAGGCGGCCGAAGGCCTGGCTGATGCGGGCGCGGGCCGTCGAGTCGTCATAGCCCTTGCCGCCGAATCTCGCGCGGCGGGCCTTGTGCAGCACGTCCGGACGCGGCCAGGGCACGCGGTCGAAGACCAGCAGGCGCAAGCTGCGCCCCGGCACGTCGATGCCGTCGCGGATCGCGTCGGTGCCCAGCAGGCACGCGTCCTCCTCGGCCCGGAAGATGTCGACCAGCGCCCCGGCCTCAAGCGGGTCGACGTGCTGGGCGTAGAGCGCCAGGCCCTGGTCGGCCAGGGGTCCGGCGATCCGCTCGTGCACCGCCTTCAGCCGGCGGATGGCCGTGAACAGGCCCAGCCCGCCGCCGCCGGCCGCCAGGAACAGTTCGCGCATGGCCGCCGAGACCTGGCGCGGATCGTCCTTGCCCACGTCGGTGACCACGAAGGCCCGGGCGTTCTTCTCGTAGTCGAACGGCGAGGCCAGGCGCAGGACCTTGGGGCTCTGCGGCAGACGCGCGGCGCCCGTGCGCATCTCGGCCAGGGCGAACGGATCCTCCAGGGCCGGGTCGGTCAGGGTGGCGCTGGTCACCAGCACGCCGTGGGCGGGGCTGAGGACCGCCGCGCGCAGCGGCTCGGTCGGGTCCACCCAGTGGCGGCGGCAGGCGGCGTCGACGACGCGGCCGTAGAGGAACGTCGCCTCGAACCAGTCGACGAACTCGGGGTCGTCCTCGGCGTCCTCGTCGATGGCCTTCAGGATCGAGCGCCAGGCCGGCAGGGTCATGCGGGCCCGGCGGTCCAGGCCGCGCAACGCGCCCTCGATCCTCGCCCGCTCGCTGGTCGGCAGGGTGTCGGCCTCCTCGTCCAGCACGTCTTCCAGGTGGCGGGCCAGGGCCAGCAGCGGGGCCTCGATGGCCGCCAGGGCCTTGGCCGCCTCGCCGGCCCGCTCGCGGACCAGGTCGATGGCCGGGCGGGCGGCGCATTGCAGCCCCTGCTCGGCCGCGCCGGGACGGTCGGTGACCCGCGCCCGCAACTGCTCGATCACCGAGACCAGGTAGGTTTCAATAGGCCCGATCGGATTGACCTGGCCGTCGGGCGGGGCGATGCGGCCCGACCAGCCCTCGCCCGGCAGGGCGGCGGCGGCCTGCAGGGCGGCGTTCAGGGCGCCGCGCGCCCCCTCGCGCTCGCCGATGATGTCCAGCAGCCGGGCCTCCAGCCCCCTGCCCCGGCGCCCGCGTCCTTCCGGCCCGCGCAGCCAGCGCCGCAGCTCGGCGGCCTCGGCCCCGGACAGGGCGGCCGAGAAGGCGCTGTCGGCGGCGTCGAACAGGTGGTGGCCCTCGTCGAAGACGATGCGCTTCAGCGACGTGGTCTCGTTGTCGCCCTTCAGGCCCCGCGCCGCCCGGGCGCCGTCGAAGGCCGCCTGGCTCAGCACCAGGGCGTGGTTGGCGATGACGATGTCGGCCCGCTTGGAGGCCCGCACGGCCTTCTCGATGAAGCAGACGCGATAGTGCTGGCAGCCGGCGTGGATGCACTCGCCGCGCCGGTCGACCAGGTTGGCGGGCCCCGCCTGGGCCGAGGGGGCGATGGCGAACAGGGTCGGCAGCCAGGCCGGGAAGTCGCCACCCGTCATGTCGCCGTCGCGGCTGGCGCGGGCCCAGCGGGCCGCCAGCGCCAGGCCGATCAGGTCGCCATTGCCCAGCTGGGCGGTGTTGACCTGTTCCTGGAAGTTCAGCAGGCAGATGTAGTTCTCGCGCCCCTTGCGGACCACCGCCTTGCGGGCCCGGACCAGCGGATCGGGATAGATGGACTGGCTCTCGCGCTCGATCTGGCGCTGCAGGGCGCGGGTATAGGTGCTGACCCAGACGGAGGGGCCGTTCATCTCGGCCCACACCGAGGCGGGGGCCAGATAGCCCAGGGTCTTGCCGACGCCGGTGCCGGCCTCGGCCAGCATCATCTGCGGCTCGCCCTCGCGGTCGCGGGGGGCGAAGGCGTAGGCGGCCTCGCGGGCGAAGGTGTCCTGGGCCTCGCGCACCTCGTCCAGGCCCGAGCGGTGCAGCAGCTCGCGCAGGCGTTCGCTGGCGCGTTCGGGGTCAACGGGGCGGCTGCCCGGCTCGCCGGCCGGCGCCTGGTCCTCCCACTCGACGGCGCGGGCCCAGACGTCGAGGCCGGAGCTGCGGAACTGGTTGCCCACCGGGGCCGAGCGCAGCGCGCCGACCACCGCCGGCCCCCACGACCAGCCGGCCCGGGCCAGGGTCTCGGCCACCGCCAGGGCCTCCTCGCGCGACGGCCTGGGCGTCAGACCCAGTTCGTGCAGCAGGGCTGAGGCGGCGTCGCGCAGGGTCTGGGCCTGAGCGGCCGCGCCCTTGGGCTCGGGCAGGCCCAGGGCGGTGGCCAGGCCCACGGCCGAGGGCGCGCAGAAGGTGGCCGGGCGGGTGAAGGCGTACAGCTCCAGCACGTCGAACACCCCTCGCCCGCGGGCCGGAGCCTGCAGGTTCAGCCGCTTGGCGGTCATCGAGGCGTGGGCGACCAGTACCGGGCCGTATTCGAACAGGTCGCGGGCGTCGGGCGTGCGCAGCACCCGCCCCTCCCCCGAGCCGTCGGCCACGCCGGCGCGCGGGCCGGGCAGCACCACCAGGGCGGGGGCGAGATCGAGGGCGGGAATCTGTGCGGTCACGCGCCCTTTTAGCGGATCGGCGACAGAAACGGAACGGGAACAATCCACAGCTTGGCGAAGAGATCAGGCTCTGCCATGGTCACAACCTCAAATGGAGCTTTCGCATGCGTCTTCTGCTTGTCGCCGCCTTGGCCTGCGTCCCCGCCTCGGCCGTCCTCGCCCAGACCCCCGAGCCGACCGGCCCGACCGTCACGGTGATTGGCAACGGCCGCGCCGAGGCGCCGGCCGACTACGCCTGGCTGTCGTTCAACCTGCGCGGCGAAGGCCCCAGCTCGCCGGACGCGGTCTCGGCCCTGTCGACCGCCCGGGGCAAGCTGGAGGCCAGCCTGGCGGCCCTGGCCAGCAAGCCGACGCTGGACGTGCGCAGCAGCACGCTGTCGATCCGTGAAGTCCGCCCCAAGGCCTGCAACGCCACCAGCTACGGCGCGCCCAATCTCAGCACCGGCGAGTGCGCGGTGATCGGCAGCGTGGCCACGGTCGGTTTCCAGATAAAGGTGACCCCGGCCAAACAGGTCGGCGACGTCGCCTCCCTGGCGGCCCAAGTGGGCGGCTCCGACATCAACGTCAGCAATGGCGGACTGATCGACGACCAGCCGCTGGAGGACAAGGCGATGCGTTCGGCCATCGCCGACGCCAAGCGTCAGGCTCAGCTGATCGCCGAGAGTTCGGGCGGCAAGCTGGGGCCGCTCGTCCGGATCCAGGATTCCCAGGCGGTCAATATCGGCGCCTTCGGGGCTCCCCCGCCGCCGCCGCCGCCCCCGCCGGCGCGCGCCGAGATCGTCGTCACGGCGTCCAAGCTGGCCGCGCCCCTGACGATGGCTCCCCCGCCGATCACGCGCACGGCGCGGGTGACGGCGGTCTACAGCCTGCTGCCCTAGTCGGGGTCGATCAGGCGATCGGGGTTTCCGAGGACCCGCCTTCGAGACGCTCGACGGCGTCCTCGGCCATCTCGGCGACCTCGTCGTCCTCGCTCTCGGCGGCCAGGCGGTACAGCTGCACCGCCTTGGCGCGGCTGGCCTTCACGCCTTCGCCGTCCTCGTACATCTGGCCCAGATCGTAATAGGCCGTCAGGTTGCCGGCCCTGGCCGACTGGGCGTAGAGGCTGAGCGCCTTCTCGAAATCGACCGGGACGCCCTCGCCGTTGTGATAGGCGGCGGCGACGTTGGCCAGGGCCACCGCCGAACCGCGTTGGGCGGCGTCCACGTACAGCTTCAGGGCCTGGACCTCGTCGACCGGCACGCCGTAGCCCTGCAGGTAGTAGGAGCCCAGGTCGTTGATCGCGTCGACCGAGCCGGCGGCGGCGGCCTTGCGCATCCAGGTCACGGCCTGGGTCTCGTCCGTGGGCACGCCCTGTCCCAGCTGATACGCCAGGGCCAGCTTGTACATCCCGCCCTCGTCGCCGCCCATGGCCGCGCGCCAGTACCAGCCCAGGGCCTGGGTCAGGTCGTCGACGCTGGTCTCGTAGACCAGGCCGGCGTTGTAGGCACCCAGGGCGTCGCCCTCGGCCGCGGCGGCCTTGTACAGCGACAGGGCCTTGGCCTGGTCCTGATCCAGGTCGCCGCCTTCGAAATAGAGGTTGCCCAGGGCGATCATGCAGTCGGTGTCGCCGGCCTTGACCCCCTTCTCCAACCAGCGCACGGCGGCGTTGACGTCGCGCTGGTCGCCGTCAGCGTCCAGATAGCTGCTGGCCAGCAGGTCGTAGGCGGTGACGTCCCCGGCCTGGGCGCGGCGGAGGAGCTCGGCCCGGCTCGGCTCGGCGGCCGCGGCGAACGCCGCCGGAAGCGGGGCCGAAAGGGCCGGCGCGCCGATCGCGAGGATCGTCGCCAAGGCCAAGCCTGCAAAGCTGTTGCGAGCCATCGATGCCATCTGCGTCACGCCCCTAACGATCCCGTCCTTCGGGTAGTCTCGCGTACCACTGTTGTCAAAACACCGGAAAGCGGCAGGTAGCCGCATGGAAACGGAACGGGAACATGCTATAGGCGTGGGCAATGCTCGCGGCGACCGCCCTTCCTCCCCGCTTTGAACAGTGGTTCGCCGCGCGCGGCTGGGCGCCCAGGCCGCATCAGCTGGCCATGGTCGAGAAGGGCCGGCAGGGCCGCGACGCCCTGCTGATCGCCCCCACCGGCGGCGGCAAGACCCTGGCCGGCTTCCTGCCCAGCCTGATCGAGCTCTCCGAGCGCGCGCCGCGCAACACCCCGGCCGGCGTCCACACCCTCTATATCTCCCCGCTCAAGGCCCTGGCGGTCGACATCGAGCGCAACCTGGCCACGCCGATCCGCGAGATGGGCCTGAACATCGTGGCCGAGAGCCGCACCGGCGACACCGGCGAGGCCCGCAAGCAGCGCCAGCGCCTGCGGCCGCCGGACATCCTGCTGACCACGCCCGAACAGTTGGCCCTGTTCTGCGCCTGGGAGGGCGCGCGCGAGTACTTCGCCGACCTGTCCTGCGTGATCATCGACGAGGCCCACGCCATCTGGCCCTCCAAGCGCGGCGACCTTCTGTCGCTGGGCCTGGCGCGCCTGCAGCGCTTCGCGCCGAACATGCGGCGGGTGGGGCTGTCGGCGACGGTGGACGATCCGGACCTGGTGCGGCGGTGGCTGGGCGTGAACCTTCCAGATCCTCCCCCTTTGGGGAAGGTGTCGCGGAGCGACGGAGGGGGTAGCGAGGCCGATCTTCAGCAGGCCCCCTCCGGCCCTTCGGGCCACCTCCCCCAAGAGGGGAGGATCTCCCACTCCGTCGACCTCGTCCTGGGCCAGGGCGGCGCCCAGCCGATCGTCGAGGTGCTGGTCTCGGGCGGCCGCGTGCCCTGGGCCGGGCACACGGCCGAGCACGCCATGGCCGAGATCTACGAGATCATCAAAGGCGCCAGGACCGCCCTGGTCTTCGTCAACACGCGCTTCCAGGCCGAGTTCGCGTTCCAGGAGCTGTGGAAACTGAACGACGACGGCCTGGCCATCGCCCTGCACCACGGCAGCCTGGCGGCCGAGCAGCGGCGCAAGGTCGAGGCGGCCATGGCCCGTGGCGAGATCCGGGCCGTGGTCTGCACCTCCACCCTCGACATGGGCATCGACTGGGGCGACGTGGACCTGGTGATCCAGCTGGCCGCGCCCAAGGGGGCCTCGCGGATGGTCCAGCGGATCGGCCGCGCCAACCACCGCCTGGACGAGCCCTCGCGCGCCATCCTGGCCCCGGCCAACCGCTTCGAGTTCCTGGAGTGCCGCGCCGCCGCCGACGCCATCCTGGGCGGGCACCTGGACGGCGAGCCGGCTCGCATCGGTGCGCTGGATGTCCTGGCCCAGCACATCATGGGCTGCGCCTGCTCCGAGCCCTTCGCCCCCACCGAGCTCTATGACGAGGTCCGCGCCGCCGGTCCCTACGCCGACCTGTCGTGGGAGGACTTCGAGACGGTCGTCGACTTCGTCTCGACCGGCGGCTACGCCCTGCGCACCTACGACAAGTTCCGCCGCATCGTGCCGGGCCAGGACGGGCTCTGGCGGGCGCGCAACGCCCAGGCGGTGCTGGCCCATCGGATGAACGTCGGGGCCATCGTCTCGCCCGCCATGATCAATGTCCGCATCGGCGGCGGCAAAAGACCGATGGGCGGCCGCAAGGTCGGCGAGGCCGAGGAAGGCTTCTTCGAGGCCATGACGCCCGGCGACACCTTCGTCTTCGCCGGCCAGGTCTGGCGCTTCAACAGCCTGGTCGGGGCCGACGCCTTCGTCACGCCCGCCCCGGACAAGGACCCGAAGATGCCCAGCTGGGGCGGCTCGAAGTTCCCGCTGTCGACCTATCTGGCCGGTCGCGTGCGGGCGATGATGCACGACGAGCGCGAATGGCCCGCCCTGCCCCCCGACGTTCAGGAGTGGCTGAACTACCAGAAGGTCCGCTCGATCATCCCCGACCAGGACGAGATGCTGCTGGAGACCTTCCCGCACGGCAAGCGCTTCCACCTGGTGTGCTATCCGTTCGAGGGACGCCTGGCCCACACCACCCTGGCCATGCTGCTGACCCGTCGGCTGGACCGGCTGGGCGTCGGGCCGCTGGGCTTCGTGGCCAACGACTACGCGGTGGCCATCTGGTCGCTGAAGCCGATGGACCAGCTGGACCTGGACGAGCTGTTCGCCCAGGACATGCTGGGCGATGACCTGGAAGCCTGGCTGGACGAGAGCTTCCTGATGAAGCGCGCGTTCAAGGCCTGCGCCCTGATCTCGGGCCTGATCGAGCGCCGCCATCCGGGCATGGAGAAGTCGGGCCGCCAGGTGACCTTCTCGACCGACCTGATCTACGACGTGCTGCGCCGCCACCAGCCCGACCACCTGTTGCTGCGCTGCGCCCGGGCCGATGCGGCGACCGGTTCGCTGGACGTGGCGCGGCTGGGCGACATGCTGGCGCGGATCGGCGGCGGCCGCATCCGCCATGCGCCCCTGGACCACGTTTCGCCCTTCGCCGTGCCGATCATGCTGGAGATCGGCCGTGAGCGCGCGCCGGGCGACGCGGCCGGGGAAATGGTGCTGGCCGAGGCCGAGGAAGACCTGATCGCCGAGGCGATGGCATAGTGAGAGTATCTGTTCCTTGACCCAACTGGCGTTCCAGATCGGCGACTGCGGCGGCCTGCGGCTCGAGATCGCGGGGACACGCGCGGTCCTGCGCCACTCCGGCGCCCTGTGGCTGGAGGCCGAGCGCACGATGGTGGTGGCCGACCTGCACTTCGAGAAGGGCAGCAGCTACGCCGCGCGGTTCGGCCAGATGCTGCCGCCTTACGACACCCGCGAGACCCTGGACCGGCTGGAGCGCGAACTGGCGGCGCTGTCGCCGGCCACCCTGGTCTTCCTGGGCGACAGCTTCCACGACGGCGCGGGCGAGGATCGCCTGCCGGAGGATGACCGGATGCGCATCGCCGCCCTGGCCCTGGGCCGCCGGCTGGTCTGGGCGGTGGGCAACCACGACGAGGACGGACCCCGGACCCTGCCCGGCGACGTGGTCGACGAGGCCCAGCTGGCCGGCCTGACCTTCCGCCACGAGCCCCTGCGCGGCGCCCAGCCCGGCGAGGTGGCGGGGCATCTGCATCCGGCCGCCAAGGTGACCAGCGGCCGGGCTACGGTGCGGCGGCGTTGCTTCGTCACCGACGGCGCCCGCCTGGTCCTGCCGGCGTTCGGGGCGTTCACGGGCGGACTGAACATCCTGGACCCGGCCTTCGCCCCGCTGTTCGGCGGCCCGGCCCTCGCCGCCGCCCTGGGCCCTCGCCGCGTGCACGCGGTGGGCTGGAAGTCGCTGCGGCCCGACTAGCAGTCCGACGGATCACCCTCCGCGTCCGGGCGTTTGATCCCCGGGACGTTGGACAATGGAGATTCGTGATGCGACCGATCCTGATCGGCATCGGCGCCGTTCTAGCCCTGTCGCCCTTGGCGACCCCGCAGGCCGCCGTGGCCGGCGAGCCCCCGGTCAAGACCGTGGCCAAGCTCGACGCCAAGGACCCGAAATACGACACCGAGACCTGCAAGGCCTTGCGCGCCAAGGCCATCGACTACGAAGAGCCCAATCTGCTCAAGAAGGCGGTGGGCATGGGCGGCAACGCCGTCGTGCCGTTCGCGGGCACCGTGGCCTCGGCCGCGCTGGGCATGCAGCAGAACACCAAGGAAGAGAAGCTGAGCAAGCAGGTGGCCGCCGCCTGCGTGTCCGACCCGTTGAACGAGGCGACGCCGTTTATCAATGCGCCCAAGGCCAAGGACGAGGCCGCCTCGACGGTCGTGGTCAGCGCCCCGGTGGCCGATGTCGCCACGGGCGCGGCGGCGGACGCGGCGGCGACCGAGGCGGTGGCCACCAACCAGTAGCTAGAGGTGGAGGGCCTGCTCGAGGGCGAAGGCCAGCGAGATGGCCGCGCCGGAGGTCAGCAGGGTGCGCAGGCGCGGACGCCAGGCGGGGCCGTCATGGTTGGTCACGTCCCACAGCCATTGCAGGATGAAGACCAGCAGGAAGCCCGAAAGCTGCCACGCGGGCTCGAACTTCAGGCCGCCCAGCAGCAGGCCGAAGCCGGCCAGGGGGAACAGCAGCGAAAGGCCCAGGGTCAGCCAGCGGGGGCTGGCGCGCTCGATCTCGAGACCGCAGCGCACGCCGCCCAGGTACGACATCATGGCGCTGGAATAGGCCAGCAGGCTGATCAGCGCGACCTGCCGCATGTCGATGGGGCCGTAGCAGAACAGGGCCGAGCAGACGATGAACGGGACCAGGGTGGCTAGGCCGCAAACCCATACGGCGGGGGGCACCGGCACGCGATCCTGCGTATGATCGGCCGTCGCTGCTTCGAACGCCATGTCTACTCCTTCGGGCGCGAGCTCCGACGCGCGCCCTTCCCCCCGGAAGGGACTGACTATTACCGAGGTCAGCCCATAGGTCCACGGACGATATTTGACCACAGGACACAGCCTGTGGATGAGTGCGGACGCTCGCACACCCGGAAGGGTTTGGGAAGCTTGGCCTTTAGGTTCAGCGGGCCCAGGTCGACAGGCGGCTGAGGGTGTCGCCGTCCAGGGCGCCCGACGGCTGCATGTTCTGGTCGCGCTGGTAGGCGGCGATGGCCATCTGCAGGGCCGGCGAGGTCACGCCGTCCTGGGGCCCCTGGTAGTAACCCAGCTTCGACAGCGCGCGCTGGGCGGTGGCCAGGCCGGCGCTGGGGGCGGCGGCCGAAGCCACGGCCTGGACGGGCGCGGCGGCCTGCGAGCGGAAGGCGCTGGCCGAACGCTCGGCGATCCGCTGGCCTTCGGCCGTCAGCTGGGCGCGCAGGGCCATGGCCCGGGCGCGCGAGGCGGTGTCGCCCGACCGCGCGGCGATCAGGTACCACTTGTAGGCTTCGGTCGGGTTCTGGCTGACGCCCCACCCGCCTTCATAGAGCTGGGCCAGGTTGAACTGGCTGTCGACCAGACCCAGGTCCGAAGCCTTGCGGAACCAGCTGGCGGCCTTGGTCGAGTTCCGTTCGCCGCCCTCGCCCTTGTAGTAGTAGAGGGCCAGGTTGTGCATGGCGCGGGCTTCGCCGGCCGTGGCGGCGCGCTCGGTCCAGCGGCGGGCCTCGCCCAGGTCCTTCTTCACCCCGCCCTCGCCGACCTCGTACATCTTGGCCAGGTAGAACTGGGCGCGCGGCAGACCCAGGTTGGCGGCCTTGCGCAGGTTTTCCAGGCCGGAGCGGTCCTTGGCCTCGATGCGGCGCACGCCGTCCTCGTAGAGGGCCTGGGCGTTCTCGGCCGGCGGCGCGACGGGCGCGGACTCGATCGGAACGGCCTCGACGGGCGTCGCGGCGCCTGCGGTCAGGGCCACGGCGGCGCGGGCGCCGGCCGGACTGGTGTCGACCTCGGCCGAACGGATCTCGCCGCCCGACTTGTTGGCGATGCCCTTGGCCACGCGGTCGGGGAGCGGCCCGCCCGCGCCTTCGGAATTGACGAAGAAGCTGGCCGCGCCCACGCCCAGGCAGGCGGCGGCGGCCGAGACCATCAGGGCGGTCTTCATGCCGCCCTTCTTGGCCTTCTTCTCGGAACCCTTGGCGCCGAAGCCGGCGAACAGCGAGGTCGCGGGCTTCTTGGCCTTGGTCTTGTCCTTGCCCTTGGCGTCGCCGGCCAGGGCGGCCTGGCGCGCGGCGGCACGGGCCTGCTCGATCACTTCGCGCGTCGACAGCGGGCGTCCGGGCGCGGACGGCTCTTCCGGCGCCGAGAAGCCGGAGGCGCCGAACTCGGGGGCCGAGAAGTCGCTGTCGTAGTCGGCTTCCGGCTCGAACGCGGCTTCCGGCTCCAGGGCCGAGGTGAAGCCGTCGGCGGCCTCGAAATCCTCGTCGCCGAACTCCAGGGCGGGCGGCTCGGCGGTCGGGAAGGCCGGAGCCTCGTAGGCCGGGGCCTCGAAGGCGGCGGGCGCCGCCGTGCGGGCCGGGGTCGAGGTCTGGGCCGGGATGAAGGCGGCCGGCTGGTGGAAGACGTCCTCGGGGACGGCCTCGCCGCCGAACGAGAAGCGGTCGCCGTCGTCGAACGGCGACGGGGCGGGACGGGCCGGCGGCGCGGCCGCGGCGGCCTGCTCGGCCAGGCGGCGCTGGGCGTCGGCCAGCTTGGTGTCGATCTTCTCGCGCGCTTCCTCCAGCAGGCGCGCGGTGCGCTCCTCGCTCTGGCGGATGCGGTCGACCAGTTCCTGCGACGTGCGCTCGTGGCGCTGGTTCAGGCGGTCGGTGACGCGGGTGACCTGGTCGCCGACGTCGTCGATGGCCAGGGCGTTGCGGCGCTCGGCGTTGCCGATCCGCTCGGCCAGCTTCTCGGTGATGCGGGCGATCTCGGCGCCCAGCTTCTCGAGGGCCTGGGCCTGGACGCTGTCGGCGCGGTTCAGCTTCTGGTCGATGCTGGCGGCGACCTGCTCGATGGCGGCGTTGGCGCGGGCTTCCGAGGTCTGGACCCGGCGGTTCAGGGCGTCGGCCATGCCGACCACCTCGCGGCCCATGCGCTCGATGGCCTGGGCCGAGCGCTGCTCGGCGGCCTGCACGTGGGCGGTCATCTCGCCCAGCTTGCGCTCCATGCGGTCGAAGCGGCCGTCGGCGCTTTCGCGCAGCTTGGCGGCCATCTCCATGCGGGCGGCCTCCATGCGCTGGGTCAGACCGTTGGACAGGTCGTCGAGGCGCTTCTGGACGCCTTCGCCCGGATTGCTGTCCTCGACGGTGCGCAGGCGGCCGTCCAGGGCGGTGAACGAGGTGGTCAGGGCCTGCAGGGCTTCGGCGGTGCGGGCCTCGGCGGCTTCCAGGCGCTGGCCCAGGCGGGCCACGACTTCCTCGACCAGGGCCGACGGATCGCCGGCCCCGACGCCGGCCTGGTTGTCCAGACGCTGTTCCAGGTGGGCGATGGTCTCGCGGGTGCGGGCCTCGCCCTCGTAGAGGTGGCCGGCGACCTTGCCGAGCGCGCCTTCAAGGGCGCGCAGGGCCTCGGCCGAGCGCGGACCGGCGGCCTCGGCCTCGATCCGGCGCAGCCGCTCGGCGGCGCGGGTCTGGTCGGTCTTGATCTCGTCCACCGCGCCCTCGAAGCGGGCGGCCACGGCCACCTGCTCGCGCTCGGCGGCCACCAGGCGCTGCAGGGCGCCGCGCACGGATTCGTCGATGCCGGAGATGGCCTGGGCCGAACGCTTCTCGGCCGCCTCGATGCGGTCGGTCAGGCGGTCCAGGGCGACGGCCACGCGGCCGACCTCATCGGCGGGATGCTCGCGCGCCTCGATGCGCGACGGCGCGCCGCGACGGTCGGTCTCGTAATAGGAGGGGTTGGCGCGGTCGTTGTTGACGGCCAGGGACGGACGGCTGGGCTCGCCGAAAGCTTCCAGGGCGGCGGCGTCGAAACCCTCGCCCTCGATGATCATCCGGTTCAGCCATTCGCCCAGCGTCATGCCGGAGCGACGCGCGAGGTCTTTAGCGACCTCACGGGCCTTGGGGTCGATCCCCTTAACGCTCCATGGCGCGGCGGCCGTCATTCGAATCGTTCCCTATGCACCTGGGAACCAACGCTAGACACCGATTCCTAGCGTGTAAACGCGACCTCAACCGCTACATATAGCAATGGTCAAGATTAACTGTGGATGGTTAACAGGCACACTTCTCCAACGTGTGTACCTAAGATTCGGCTGCACGTGGTTAACGCGCGTTAACGATTTGCATGGCTGATTGTCGCAGGCCATGAGAGGCGAATGGAGCTTCAAACCACCATCGCCGTCGCCGTCGCCGCCCTGCTGTTCGCCGTCTTCTGCGGCTGGCGCGGGGCCCGTCCGATCAATGTTTTAAAGGGCCCGCGCATGATGCCGTGGCGCCCGCTGATGGTGGCCGGCGCCGTCGTGGCCCTGCTGATGGCGGCCCATATCCTCAATCTGCTGGGGATGAAGACGGGCGACCCGCGCTACTAGGTCGCGGCCTTTTCGTCAGTCCGGAGACGCCGCCGGACGACAGCAGGCCGATGTCCGCAAGCAAAAAGGGTATGGCCCACTTGTGAGGCGCGGCAATGTAGCGCGGCTGCCAGACCGGATCGTACTTGTCCTTGTACCGCCGCACGCCCTGGAAATTGTAGATTTCCTCGCCGCGCTCGTAGAGCAGGCGGCCCACGCGCGACATGATCGGCGCCAGCGGGCGATCCTCCAGGCCGGCCAGCGGGGCCACCCCGAACTCGAACGCCTGGTAGCCCTGCTCCTTGCCCCAACCCAGCAGCTCGACGAACAGGTAGTCCATCACGTTCTTGGGCGCGTCGTCGGAATAGCGCATCAGGTCCATCGAGAACGAGACCTTGTTGGCCGTCGTCCAGAGGGTGGCGAAGGCGACGATCTGGTCCTCGACCCGCACCAGGGCGACCGGGAACTCGGCCACGTAGCGCTCGTCGAAGCCGCCCATCGAGAAGCCCTTCTCGCCGCCGGCGTGGTGGGCCAGCCAGGCGTCCGAGATCGTCTTCAGCGTGGGCATGATGGTGTGGACCTGGTCGGCGGGCAGGACCTCGAAGGCCGCCCCGCCCTCCCCGGCCTTGCGCCAGTTGCGCCGCAGGACCTCGCGGCGGCGGCCGGCCAGCGAGAAGGCCTCCAGCGGCACCGCGGCGCTCTCGCCGGTCTTCTGGATGGCCAACCCTAAGTCGACGCTGTCGGGCAGGTCGGCCGGACCCAGGGCGTAGAAGCCGGCGCGAGCGGCGTGGGCGTCGGCCAGTTCGCGGAAGCGCCAGAACAGCTCCATGCGCTCGTCGTCGCGCCCGACCGGCGGCCCCATGGCGATCCACGAGCGGCCGCGCACGCCGAACATCAGGAAGCTCTCGCCCGAGGCCGAGAACAGGAAGCGCTTGTCGCCCAGCAGGGCCAGGTTCGACGGCGGCTCGGCGCTCTCGGCCTTGGCCAGGATGGCGCGGACCCGGTCGAAGTCGGGGTCGGTGTCGTCCACCACCGGCGGCGTGGCGGGGGTGGCGATCAGCCGCCAGACACCGATGGCCATCAGCACGATGGCGGCCGCGGCCGACGAACGGATGGCCCGGGCCACTTCGCGGTCGCCGATCGTCTTCATCACCGACTGCGAGGCGTATTCGGTGTGGGCGAAGGTCCACCAGCCGCAAAGGGCGACCCCGACCAGGGCCGCGGCCGCCGACAGCAGCCAGCCGGGGGTGATCTCCATCCGCGTCAGGGCCGCCTTGCGGGGGAAGGCCTCGTGGAACGGCAGCATGGCCAGCATGATGCCGGTCAGGATCACCGTCTCTTCCCAGTTCAGCCCCTTGAACAGGGCCAGGATCGCGCCGCCGGCCAGGGCGAACAGCGCCGCCCACCAGGCCGCGTCCAGGCGCGAGCGCAGGCCGAAGGCCAGCAGGATCAGGACCAGGCCCAGGATCGACGAGACGAAGTGGCTGACCTCGATCAGCGGCCCGGGCGCGACGGCCACCCAGATCGCGAAGCGGGTCGGCTCGGACGGCGTCGCGCCCGAGGCCAGCAGCAGGATGCCGGCGCAGGCCGCCAGGATGGCCGACAGCGTCGGCGCGACGGCGAGGAAGGCTGGCCTCAGTTGCGGCGCGGACATCAAGACCCCTGATCGGCGAATCCCGGCGGGACACGTCATCGGTGTCCTCTATAGCGCGCCTCCCCTCGAATGGTCGCCCGCCGCGTGACGAACAGGCGTTTGAATCAGCTTGCCCCCGTCGATCCATGGCGTAGTCTGCCGGCCAAGGAAGCCAAATGGCGGCGCGGAAAAGCGCCGCTCGACACGACGAGACGAGGGAGAACGGCCATGGCGGATTTCGGCGGCGGCGACCTGGACGCCTTCAGGGCCGAGACGCGGTCCTGGCTGGAGGCCAACTATCCCGCGTCCCTGAACGCCCCGATGACCGAGGACGACGCACCCTGGGGCGGCAAGCGGTTCAAGTGGAAGAACCCCGACGCCAAGCTGTGGCTGGACCGAATGGCCGAGCGCGGCTGGACCGCCCCGATGTGGCCCAGGGAATACGGCGGCGGCGGCCTGTCCAAGGCCCAGAACAAGGTGCTGGAGCAGGAGCTGCGCCGCATCAAGGCCCGCCCCGCCCTGATGAGCTTCGGCATCTGGATGCTGGGCCCGGTGCTGCTGGAATACGCCACCGAGGAACAGAAGAAGCGCTTCCTGCCCGAGATCGTGCGCGGCGAGACCCGCTGGTGCCAGGGCTACAGCGAGCCGGGCGCGGGTTCGGATCTCGCGTCTCTCCAGACCAAGTGCGAGGACAAGGGCGACCACTGGCTGATCAACGGCCAGAAGGTGTGGACCAGCTACGCCGACCAGGCCGACTGGATCTTCTGCCTGGTGCGCACCGACACCACCAAGAAGCACGAGGGCATCTCGTTCGTGCTGTTCGACATGACCTCGCCCGGCGTCGAGGCCCGGCCGATCAAGCTGATCAGCGGCTCCTCGCCGTTCTGCGAGACCTTCTTCGACAATGTGAAGGTCCCCAAGGAACAGCTGGTGGGCAAGGTCAACGGCGGCTGGGACATCGCCAAGCGGCTGCTGCAGTACGAGCGCCAGAACATCTCGGCCTCGGGCTTCGGCGGCGGTGGCGGGCTGGACCTGGTCGAGGCGGCCAAGAAGGAGATCGGGGTCGACGCTTTGGGCAAGCTGGCCGATGGCGACCTGCGGGCCCGCATCGCCCATCACCGTATGGACGCCCACGCCTTCATGCTGACCGTGCGCCGCGCCGAGGCGGAGTCCAAGCAGGGTTCGGGCCCCAGCGCCGCCGTCTCGATCATCAAGTACGCCGCCGCCAAGATGAACCAGGAGCGCACCGAGTTGCTGGTCGAGGCCCTGGGCCTGCAGGGCCTGGGCTGGGAGGGCGAAGGCTTCGCCAAGGACGAACTGGCCGTCCCGCGCGCCATGCTGCGCGCCAAGGGCAACTCGATCGAGGGCGGCACCAGCGAGGTGAACCTCAACGTGGTGGCCAAGCGCGTCCTCGGGCTGCTGGACCATCAATAGAGCCATGATCGAGTTCTGGTACGAATTCGGCAGCACCTACAGCTACCCAGCCGCCATGCGCGTCGAGCGCCTGGCCCAGGCGGCGGGCGTGGCCGTGGCCTGGCGACCGTTCCTGCTGGGGCCGCTGTTCCATGACCAGCAGGGCCTGAACGACAGCCCGTTCAACGCCTTCCCGGTCAAGGGCGAGTACATGTGGCGCGACCTGCAGCGGGTCTGCGACCTGGAGGGCCTGCCGCTGGTCCATCCCAGCCAGTTCCCGCGCAACGGGCTGCTGGCCGCGCGCGTCGCCATCGTCGGGCTGGAGGACGGCTGGACGCCGGCCTTCAGCCGCGCGGTCTACCAGGCCAATTTCGTCGACGACCACGACATCTCCAGACCCGAGGTGCTGGCCCCGCTGATCGCCTCGATCGGCGCGGGTCCCGACGAGGTGCTGGCCGCGGCCGCCACCGATCCGATCAAGGCCCGCCTGAAGGACCACGTCCGCCAGGCCCGGGAGCGCGGCCTGTTCGGCGCGCCCTCCTTCGTCACCGCCGACGGCGAGCTCTTCTGGGGCAACGACCGTCTCGAACAGGCCCTGGACTGGGCCGTCCGTCATCAGAACTTTGAACATTCCATTGGGGAGCAAGCCTGACATGGCCGTCCTGACCGAAGAACAGACCATGCTGCGCGACGCCGCCAAAGGCTGGACGCAGGACAGCGCCCCCGTCGCGGCCCTGCGCAAGCTGCGCGACGGCGGCTCCAAGCAGAGCTTCGACCCGGCCGCCTGGAGCGAGATGGGCGCCATGGGCTGGGCCGGGGTGATCGTGCCGGAAGACTTCGACGGCTCGGCCTTCGGCTATCTGGGCCTGGGCCTGATCCTCGAGGAGACCGGTCGCAACCTGGTGGCCTCGCCCCTGCTCTCCACCGCCATGGTCGGCGCTTCGGCCCTGGCGCTGGGCGGTTCGGACGCCCAGAAGGCCGCCTGGCTGCCGAAGATCGCCACGGGCGAGGCGGTGGCCACCCTGGCGATCGACGAGGGCGCGCACCACGCCCCGCTCAACATCACGCTGACAGCGAAGGAAGGGGGCGGCGGCTTCGTGCTGAACGGCTCCAAGACCTTCGTTCTCGACGGTAAAGCCGCCGATCTTCTGATCGTCGCGGCCCGCACCTCGGGCGCGGCCGGCGACAGCGACGGCCTCACCCTGTTCCTCGTGCCGGGCGACGCCAAGGGCGTCACCCGCAAGCATCTGGCCCTGATCGACAGCCGGGGCGCCGCCGAAATCGCCTTCGACAAGGTCGAGGTCGGCGCCGATGCGGTCCTGGGCGAGGTCGGCAAGGGCTGGGCGATCCTGGAGCCGGTGCTGGACCGCGCCTATGCGGGCCTGGCCGCCGAGATGCTGGGCACGGCCACCGCCGCCTTCGAGATCACCCTGGACTACATCAAGACCCGCACCCAGTTCGGCCAGGTGATCGGCACCTTCCAGGCCCTGCAGCACCGCGCCGCCAAGCTGTTCACCGACCTGGAGACCACCCGTTCCTGCGTCGAGGCCGCCCTCGAAGCCGCCGACGCCGGCGGCGACACCCGCCTGCTGGCCTCGCTGGCCAAGGCCAAGGCGTCCGAGGTCCTGCACCTGGCGTCCAACGAGATGGTCCAGATGCACGGCGGCATCGGCATGACCGACGCCCACGACGCCGGCCTCTACATGAAGCGCGCCCGCGTCGCCGAAGCCCTGTTCGGCTCGGCCTCGTTCCACCGCGACCGCTACGCGCGGCTGTCGGGCTTCTAGGCTTAGCCCTAGGAACCGCTGTTCCCCACGACGGTTCTTCCTGCTCCCCGCACAGGAAGAACCGTCATGAGCACCGATCCAAACGACAAGGCCGCCGTCGAGAAACGCCTCTGGAGGGAGCTGGACCACACCCGGTTCGGCATGCTGGGCCTGACGGACAGCCACCAGCACTTCCAGCCGATGACCGCCTTCGCCGAGCCCGAGCACGGCCAGATCTGGTTCTTCACCAAGGACGACACCGACCTGGCCAAGAGCGCCGGCGGCGGAGCCCAGGCCATGTTCATCGTCCAGGCCAAGGACCAGGACTTCCAGGCCTGCATCGGCGGCGTGCTGTCCACGGCCCGCGACACCGCCCGCATCGACAAGTACTGGAATCCCATGGTCGCGGCCTGGTTTCCGGACGGCAAGGACGACCCGTCCCTGACCCTGCTGCGGCTGGACGCCAAGGACGCCGAGCTGTGGATCTCAAAGGGCGGCGCGATCCGCTTCGCCTGGGAGACCGCCAAGGCCAACCTGACCGACAGCACCCCCGATCTGGGCGACAAGGTTCACGTCAACCTGGGCTGAGCTCGGTTCTCACCGTCCTCGGGAAGCAAAGGTTCCGGATGTTGGAACCCGGCAAAAGTTCAGCCAAACCCCAACCCGGGTACACGGCGCCGGGCTCTCCAACTATTCCTGCAATGTCGGGTTCCCGACCCAATCAATAGCACTTTGGGAACCCCGGATAAGGGTTCTGCATTTGTGTCGGCTACTCGACAACATCGGGCCAGCTTCCAACCTATAGCTTCGAAACTCTACCGCATGCCGGTGATTGATTCGCCCGACGGGACCGCCGCACCCTTGAAAAATCGCCTGCTCGCCGCCCTGCCGTCCGAGGATTTCGGGCTGATCGCGCCCCATCTCACCCACCATGAGTTGGAAAAGGGCCGGCACCTGTGCGATCCGGGCGATCCGATCGAGGTGGTCTACTTCCCCCACGACTGCGTCATCTCGCTGATGACGCTGATGGAGAACGGCGCGGCGATCGAGTCCGCGCCGGTGGGCCGCGAAGGCGCCCTGGGCCTGATGGCCGCCGTGGCGCCGCGCCAGTCGCTGGTGCGGGCCATCGTCCAGGCCCCCGGCTTCGCCTCGCGGATCAACGCCACGGCCCTGCACGAGGCCTGGAGCCGCAGCGCCGCCCTGCGCGACCTGGTCGACCGCCACAACGAGGCGCTGTTCGGTCATGCGATCCAGTCGGTGGCCTGCAACGCCCTGCACGGCGTGGAGGCCCGCTTCTGCCGCTGGCTGCTGTCGTGCCGCGACCGCATCGACGGCGACACCATCAACCTGACCCAGGAATTCCTCGCCGACATGCTGGGCGTCCAGCGCACCACGGTCACGGCGGTGGCCGGCTCGCTGCAGGCCAAGGGCCTGATCCGCTATCGCCGCGGGGTGGTCGACATCCTGGACCGCGCGGGCCTCGAGGCCATCACCTGCGAATGCTACGCCGCCGTGCGGCGCGGCTACGAGCGCCTGCTGCCGCTTCCCTTCGGCTGAAGCCTCCCCATCTCCACCGCGTTGGAGAGGAGGCCCGCATGATCGTCCGCAACTGGCATGGCCGCGTACCCGCGTCGCTGAGCGACCGCTATCTGGCCCTGATGCGCGAGGTCGCCCTGCCCGACTACAAGTCCACGCCCGGCAACCTGGGCGCCTGGTGCCTGACCCGGCCCGAGGGCGAGGTCGTGCACTTCGAGATGCTGACCTTCTGGAGCGATCTGGACGCGATCAAGCGCTTCGCCGGCGAGGACTTCGAGCACGCCAAGTACTACGACTTCGACGCCGAGTTCCTGCTCGAGCAGGAACCCTTCGTGCGGCACTACCAGGCGGTGAGCGAGTAAACTCCGCTCATCCCGGCGAATGCCGAGATGAGCGGCGTCTTGTCAGCGCTTGCGCGTCGGGAACGGCGCGTGGGCCAGGCGCAGCAGATTGGCCGCGCCGGGCGCGCCGAACGGGGTGCCGGCGACGATCAGCACGCGCTCGCCCGGTCCGACCAGGTCCAACTCCACGGCCTTGGCGACGGCGTCCGAGGTGACCACCTCCAGGCTGTCGGGCTGGCCGCTGACGCGGGCCTCCACGCCCCAGACCAGGCACATGCGGCGCACGGCCTCGACGCGGGGCGACAGGGCCAGCACGGGCTGCAGCGGCCGCTCGCGCGACAGGCGGCGGGCGGTGGCGCCGGTGGTGGTGAAGGCCACCAGGCACTTGGTCGAACCGGCCTTGGCGGCCTGGGCCGCGGCCACGACCAGGACGTCGGCGTCCTCGTCGTTATGTGGTTGCTCGGCCTGCATCAACTCGGGCCAGCGCGGATCGCGCTCCACCCGCTCGATGATGCGGCTCATCATCGTCACGGCCTCTTCCGGATAGTCGCCGGCGGCGCTCTCGGCCGACAGCATGACCGCGTCGGCGCCTTCGTAGACCGCGTTGGCCACGTCCGAGGCCTCGGCCCGGGTCGGGGTCGGCGAGCTGGTCATCGACTCCAGCATCTGGGTGGCGACGATCACCGGAATGCCGCGCTCGCGGGCGGCGCGCAGGATGACCTTCTGGGCCACCGGCACCTCTTCCGGGGCCATCTCGACGCCCAGGTCGCCGCGGGCCACCATCACGCCGTCGCACAGGTCGAGGATCGGGCCCAGCACTTCCAGCGCCTGGGGCTTCTCGATCTTGGCCAGGACGGCGGCGCGGCCTTCGACGATGCGGCGCAGCTCGGCCATGTCCTCGGGGGCCTGCACGAACGACAGGGCGATCCAGTCGACGCCCAGGCGCAGGGCGAAGGCCAGGTCCTCGCGGTCCTTCGGCGTCAGGGGCGACATCGGGATCACGACGTCCGGCACCGCCACGCCCTTGCGCTCCGACAGCTTGCCGCCGTTGACGACCGTGGTGTTGGCGTAGCCGGGGCCGGCGTCGGTCACCGTCATCCGCAGCTTGCCGTCGTCCAGCAGCAGGGTCGCGCCCGGACGCATGGCCACCAGGATCTCGGGATGCGGCAGGTGCACCCGCGTCTCGTCGCCCGGCTTGGGGTCGTCGTCGAAGCGGAAGGCCTGGCCGGCCTTCAGCGTCACGGGGCCGTCGGCGAACTTGCCCACGCGCAGCTTCGGCCCCTGCAGGTCGGCCAGGATGCCCAGCGGCCGGTCGACCACCTTCTCGGCGGCGCGGATCGCGTCGTACGAGGCCTTGTGGTTCTCGTGGCTGCCGTGGCTGAAGTTCAGGCGGAAGACGTCGGCTCCGGCCTTGGCCAGTCTCACAATCATCTCATGCGAGCTGCTGGCCGGACCGATGGTGGCGACGATGCGGGAGCGGCGCGCGCGGATCATGAAGCTGCTCCGGAGAGGCTAGATTATGCTGCGATGCGGCAAGAAAATGCCGCAAAGCGGAAAGGATTTGCTCAGAGCGAACGTCATTCCCGAATTTCGCGCCTGACAACGTTGTCTAGCGCCAAGGGTTCGGATTCGCCACCGATGACTTAGCGTCAACCACCAAGCCTTTCCACCTTGAAGACCTCTGAACGTCGAGGTCACCCCATTTTAAACGCCTGGAGCGACTTCCGATCCATGGGGCGCGTGGAAAACCCTAGCCGATCGGGCCGGTGGATTCGCGGACCACCAGTTCGAAATCCAGCAGGCGCGAGGGCGGCGCCCCGTCGCCTTCGGCCTGGGTCGCGCCGCCCAGCAGCAGGTCGGCGGCGGCGGCGGCCATGGCCTGGATCGGCTGGCGCACGGTGGTCAGCTGCGGCCAGACCACCTTGGCGCCCGGCGTGTCGTCGAAGCCGGCCACCGACAGGGTCTGGGGCACTTCCAGGCGCAGGCGGTTGGCCACCGCCATCACGCCCAGGGCCATGTCGTCGTTGGAAGCGAAGATCGCCGTGGGACGGTCGGGGCGGTCCAGCAGCCGCTCGGCCGCCTCGAAGCCCGAGCGGAACGAGAACCAGCCCTGCTCCACATGGTCCTCGCGCACGGCGTGGCCGTGCTCCTTCATCGCCGCCGCATAGCCCTCGTAGCGCAGGTGCGAGGCGCCGTGCTCGGGGTGGCCCTTGATGAAGCCGATGTCGGTGTGGCCCAGGCTGATCAGGTGGGCGGTCATCTCGTAGGCGGCGCGCACGTCGTCCATGCGCACGCTGGCCGAACGGCCCAGGTCCTGGTCGGGCGACAGGCGCACATAGGGCACGCCCTCGGCCTCCAGCACGTCCAGCACCGCGGCGTTGTCACAGACGGGCGGGGTCAGGATCACGCCGTCCATGCGCAGGGTGTGCAGCATCGGCTCGACCTGGGCCGCCACGTCGCCGGTGGAGTCCAGCGGCTCGACGATCAGGTGGTAGCCCTCCTCGCGGCAGCGGGCGATCGCGCCCAGCTGGACGTCGGTCACATAGGCCGGGCTCGGGTTGTCGAAGAACACGCCGATCAGATAGGCCTTCGACCCCGCCAGGCTGCGGGCCGAGATGTTGGGCCGGTAGTTCAGGGCCGCGACGGCTTCCTGCACCCGCACGCGGGTGTCGTTCTTCACGTTCGGCTCGCGGTTCAGCACCCGCGAAACGGTCTTGATCGATACGCCCGACAGACGGGCGACCTCGTGGATCGTAACCTTGGAACTCAAGACAGCCGGCCTCGCGAAGCGTCGAAAATCGACAAGCGACGCAATAAAGGCATGACAGCCTTGTCAAGGCGAGCCCACTTCACGCGGAAAACTCGCCCCGAGGGATAAGAAACGCGGCTCAAGGGGCGGAAAGCCCCCTTAAGACCTTAGGAAATGGCCGCCTTGCCGTCCGGGGTCATGGCCACGGCCGCCCCGATCAGGGCGGTGTGGGGGTTCATCACCACGTGGCTCGGGATGGCGCGGGTGTAGTCGCTGAGGCGGCCCTTCGACTCGAATCGGCTGCGGAACTCGCCCTTCTCCAGCAGGTCGACGATCCGCGGCGCGATGCCGCCGGCGATGAACACCCCGCCCCGGGCGCCCAGGGCCAGGGCCAGGTCGCCGGCCGCCGAACCCAGGATGGCGCAGAAGCGGTCGATGGTGACCTTGCAGCACTCGTCGCCGGCCACGCCGTGCTCGGTGATCTGCTTGGCCGTCAGCTCCTCGGCCTTGCGGCCCTCCACCTCGGCCAGGATGACGTGCAGGTCCTCCATGCCCGGACCCGACAGGATGCGCTCGATCGAGCAGCGGCCGAACCGCTTGTTCAGCGCACGGAGGATCTCGATCTCGACGTCGTCGAACGGCGCGAAGGCGATGTGGCCGCCCTCGGTGGTCAGGGGCGTCTCGACGCCGTGGCGGCGCACCATGCCCGCCGCGCCGAAGCCGGTGCCGGGGCCGATGATCGCCAGGTCGCCCTCGCCCGAGGTCTGGTGCGGACCGATCTGGCGCAGGTCCTTGGGCGCCAGGCGCGGGGCGGCCAGGGCCTGGGCCGTGAAGTCGTTGATCAGCTTGGCCGAGCGGAAGCCGCCCGCCCGGCGCAGGCTGTCTTCCGACAGCTTCCAGTCGCTGTTGGTGAAGTGCACCGAGCCGTGCTCGATCGGACCGGCGACGGCCACCACCGCCTGGTCGGCGTGCTTGAGGCCCATCTTGGCCAGATAGGCTTCGACCGCGTCCTCGGCCTGACCGTAGTCCTCGCCCTTGTACGAGGTCGGCTCGATCAGCTTGGGGTCGGCCCCGTCGAAATCGACCAGGGCGAACCGCGCGTTGGTTCCGCCGATATCGCCGACCAGGCCAAGCCCGATGGAGTTCAAGCCGCTCATCTTCGTCTTCTTCCTAAGCAAACAGCACGGAGCCGCCGTGGTCGGCCGCGCCGACCCCCGCCCGCATCCAGCCGAACAATTCCCGCCCAAAGCCCGGCTTGGACGCCGGGACGCTCGCCGGCGTGCGAGCGCGCAAGACCGCCTCGTCCACCAGGATTTTCAGTTCGCCCGTGTGGGCGTTCAGGGAGATCACGTCGCCGTCCTGGACATAGGCCAGGGCGCCGCCCTTGGCGGCTTCGGGCGTGACGTGGATGGCCGCCGGGGTCTTGCCCGAAGCGCCCGACATCCGGCCGTCGGTGACCAGGGCCACCTTGAAGCCGCGGTCCAGCAGCACAGAGATCGACGGCGACAGGTTGTGCAGCTCAGGCATGCCGTTGGCCGACGGCCCCTGGAAGCGGACCACCACGACCACGTCGCGGTCCAGCTCGCCGCGCTTGAAGGCGGCGATGAAGTCTTCCTGTTCCTGGAACACGGCGGCCGGAGCGGTGATCACCTGATGCTCGGGCTTCACGGCCGAGACCTTGATCACGCCGCGCCCCAGGTTGCCGGTCAGCAGGCGCAGGCCGCCTTCCGGGCTGAACGGATCCGAAGCCGGGCGCAGGATGTTGAGGTCCAGCGACTCCTCGGCGCCCTCGCGCCAGGACAGCTCGCCGTCCACCAGGACCGGCTCCTGGGTGTAGCGCGACAGGCCGGGGCCGGCGACGGTCAGGACGTCCTCGTGGGCCAGGCCCGCCTTCAGCAGTTCCCTGACCACGAAGTGGATGCCGCCGGCGGCGTGGAACTGGTTCACGTCGGCCGAGCCGTTCGGATAGACCTTGGCCAGCAGCGGCGTGTTCTTCGAGATGTCGTCCAGGTCTTCCAGCGTCAGGATGATGCCGGCCGCGTGGGCCATGGCCACCAGGTGCAGGGCCAGGTTGGTCGAGCCGCCGGTGGCCATCAGGCCAACCACGCCGTTGACCACGGCCTTCTCGTCGATGATCCGGCCCACGGGCAGCCAGTCGTTGCCCTTGTGGGTGATGGCGGCCACCCGCTTGGCGGCTTCCTTGACCAGGGCCGTGCGCAGCGGGGTGTGCGGATGGACGAAGGCCGAGCCCGGCAGGTGCAGGCCCATCAGCTCCATCAGCATCTGGTTGGTGTTGGCCGTGCCGTAGAAGGTGCAGGTGCCCGGGCCGTGGTAGCTGGCGCTCTCGGCGGCCAGCAGTTCCTCGCGGCCGACCTTGCCCTCGGCGTAGAGGGCGCGGATGCGCGCCTTCTCCGAGTTGGGCAGGCCCGAGGTCATCGGACCGGCGGGGACAAACACCGCCGGCAGGTGGCTGAAGGTCAGGGCGCCGATCAGCAGGCCCGGCACGATCTTGTCGCAGACGCCCAGATACAGCGCGCCGTCGAAGGCGTCGTGGGTCAGGGCGATGCCCGTGGCCATGGCGATCACGTCGCGCGAGAACAGCGACAGCTCCATGCCCGGACGGCCCTGGGTGACGCCGTCGCACATGGCCGGCACGCCGCCGGCGAACTGGGCGGTGGCCCCGACCTCGCGCGCGGCCTCCTTGATCAGCGCCGGATACTCCTCCAGCGGCTGGTGGGCCGACAGCATGTCGTTATAGGCCGAGACGATGCCCAGGTTGGGGGCGTTGACGTCCAGGGCGCGGACCTTGTCCACCGCCGGCGAGGCGGCGAAGGCGTGGGCCCAGTTGGCGCAGCTGAGCTTGGCGCGGCCCGGCTGGGCGGCCGCGGCGGCGTCCAGATTGGCCAGATAGGTCGCGCGGCTGTCGCGGCTGCGCTCGATGATCCGGGCGGTGACTTCGGCGATGACGGGGTTCAAGGCGACCATGGTGCTACTCCGCCCACAGGATACGGACCGGGGCGCGGTCCTGGTTCAGGATGGCGGCGATCGGCAGGCTTGGATCGACCGGGCCTTCGAGCAACGTCTTCTTGGCGCCGCCGGTGATCAGCAGGACGATCAGCGACGACCGGATCAACGCCTGGAAGGTCAGGCTGATCCGGGGCAGGTCCGGCGCCGGCTGGCCGGCCGGCACCGCGATGACGGTGTGCGCCGACTTGGGGTCCAGGCCTTCCGCCAACTTCGGGTTGCCCGGGAACAGCGAGGCGAAGTGGCCGTCGGGGCCCACGCCCAGCAGGGTGACGCCGAACGGCAGGATCGCGGCGACCCCGGCCTCGGCCTTGGCCGCCACCGCGTCCTGGGCGACGCCGTCGAAGAACAGCGGCGCGAAGCCGGCCTTGGCCGCCTCCCCTTGCAGCAGGTGCCGGCGGACCAGGCCCTCGTTGCTGCTGGGGTCGGTCGGCGGCACGAACCGCTCGTCGGTCAGGGTGACCACGACCTTGTCCCAGGGAACCGTCATGGTCGCCAGCCGGTCATAGACCGGCGCCGGCGTCGAGCCGCCGGTGGCCGCGAACCCGGCCTGGCCGCGCTTGGCCACGGCGTCGGTCAGGGCCGAAGCCACGACCGAGGCGGCGGCGTCGTACAGCGCCTCGCGGGTCGGGAAGGCCTCGATCTTGGGAAGGGTCATCGTCTCCACGCCTATTCGTTCCAGGCCCGGCCCTGCGGCGAGATCAGCGCGTTGGCGCCGTGCGGGCCCCAGGTGCCGGCGGCGTAGGGCGCCGGTTCGATCTTGGCCTCGGCCCAGGCGGCCGACACGCCGTCCACGAACTTCCAGGCCTGCTCGACCTCGTCGCGGCGCACGAACAGGGTGCGGTCGCCGCGGAACACGTCCAGCAGCAGCTTCTCGTAGGCGATCCGGCGGCGGCTGCCGGCCGAGCTCATGGCCAGGGACAGCGGCAGGGACTGCAGTCGCATGCCCTCTTCCGACAGGCCCGGACGCTTGGTCATCACGGTCAGCGAGATGTCCTCGTCCGGCTGCAGGTCGATGACCAGGCGATTGGCCTTGGTCTCGGCCTGGGCGGCGGCGCCGAAGATGTTGTGCGGCACGGGCTTGAACTGGACGACGATCTGGGTGCGGCGGTCGGGCAGGTTCTTGCCGGTCCGCAGGAAGAACGGCACGCCGGCCCAGCGCCAGTTGTCGATGTCGACCTTCATGGCCACGAAGGTCTCGGTCTTGGAGGCCTTGCCGACCTCTTCCAGATAGCCTTCGCGGGCCGTGCCCTCGACCACGCCGGCCACGTACTGGCCGCGCACGGTGTCGTGGGCGACATTGGCCTTGGTGAAGGGCCGCAGGGACCGCAGCACCTTGACCTTCTCGTCGCGGACGGCGTCCGGATCGAAGCCCGACGGGGCCTCCATGGCCACCAGGCAGAGTAGCTGCAGCAGATGGTTCTGCAGCATGTCGCGCAGCGCGCCGTACTCGTCGTAATAGGGCCAGCGCTCGCCGACCTTCTCGGTCTCGGCGATGGTGATCTGCACGTGGTCGATGTGCTTGTTGTCCCACAGGGGCTCGAACAGCACGTTGCCGAAGCGCAGGGCGGTCAGGTTCTGGACCGTCTCCTTGCCCAGATAGTGGTCGATGCGGAAGATCTGGCTCTCGTCGACCACCGCGCCGACCGCGCCGTTGATCACGCACGAGCTGGCGAAGTCCTTGCCGATCGGCTTTTCCAGCACCAGCCGGGTCTTCGGACCGGTCAGGTCGGCCGCCTGCAGGGCGGTGCAGACCGAGCCGTACAAGCTGGGCGACAGGGCGAAATAGACCACCAGGTCGCCGTGCTTGCCGACCTTCTCGGCCAGGGCCTTGGCGCCCTCTTCCTTGGTGATGTCGACCGACAGGTAGTCCAGGCGGGCGGCCAGGCGATTCCAGGCCGATTCCTCGACGGTGGCGCGCTTGCCCAGCTGCTCGCGGACCAGCTTGCGGTAGCTGTCGGGGGTGTGGTCGTGACGGGCCAGGCCGATGATCCGCAGGTCATGCGGCAGGAGGCGGTCGACTTCGAGAAAGTACAGCGAAGGCAACAACATACGCAGCGCCAGGTCGCCCGCGCCGCCCAGCAGCACCAGCACTTCTCGACCCGCTTGGTCGGCGTTCGTCTCTTTGGTCAATGCTTCCACCCTATGACAACGTTGTCATGACACGCCCGTCGGAGCAATGCAAGCGGCCTCCGGAAAGTCGGTGTCGACCTTCCGACAGGACCGCGCGCGCGGCGACTAACTAAGGGGTTTGGGGCGCCGCCGCCAGAAGACCAATCGCTTTTCGCGCGCGAAGGTTCACCTCTGGGCAGGCGAAACGCGGCCGCCTCGGCAAGAGGCGACCGCGCGGACAGGGTGGAACGGTGGAATCGCCCCTAGAGGCCGTAGGAGGCCAGCAGCTTCACGCTCAGACGCATCGCATCCGGGGGCGCTTCGCTGCGCTCGTTCACGTCCTTGGCGAACGCCTGGAACGTGGGCAGGTCGATCAGGACGCCGGCGTCGTCCTCGCTGAGATTGACGAACAGGTGGACGAAGTCGACGCCGTCGCGGAACAGCGCGTAGGCGACGTTGTCGGGCCGGACGGTCTTCAGTTCCTCGAACACCTTGAGCGACAGCGCCTCGTTCTCGTCGGCGCGATCCGGCTTGGCGGCGTAGCGCACCAGTGTAACCCTCTGCATGATCCTTGGTCCTTGGCTTGGAACGGCGCGGGATGCGGCCGTCATGGGCAAAGGACGCGGCGGCGGCCGCGAAGGATTCGGTCGAAAAAAGATTCCCGGGCCGCGAATCCTTTGGCGCTCACCGGACGTCTTGGGGATGAGGCCGCCGTTCGGGCCGGCGCGGGAGAACGAGACATGGCCGACGGCAACCTGGGCCCCGAGGCGTTCAGCCAGCTGATGGCCGAGCTGCGCCCCAGCCTGCATCGCTACTGCGCGCGCATGGTCGGCTCGGCCTTCGAGGGCGAGGACGTGGTGCAGGAGGCCCTGACCAAGGCGGCGATCGCCTTCCCGTCGGCCGAGCCGATCGAGCGCCCTGACCGCTGGCTGTTCCGCATCGCCCACAACACGGCCCTCGACGCCCTGCGCGCCCGCAAGCGCCAGGCCACCTTCGACGAGGCGTTCGAGGAGATCGTCGACCCGGCCGCCGCCGCCGACGCCCGGGTGGCGGCCACCGCCAGCCTGGCGGTGCTGCTGCGCCTGCCCGTCGCCCAGCGCTCGTGCGTGGCGCTGATCGACGTGCTGGGCCACTCGGCGGACGAGACCGCCCAGTTGCTGGACCTGACCCTGGCCGCGACCAAGGCCGCCCTGCATCGCGGCCGCGAGCGCCTGAAGGGCCTGGCCGAGGCGCCGGATGCGTCCCCTCCCCGCCTGGACGCCGCCGAGCGCGACCGCCTGCGGGCCTATGCCGACCGCTTCAACGCCCGCGACTTCGACGCCTTGCGCGCCCTGCTCAGCGAGGACGTCCGGCTGGACCTGGCCAATCGCCGCCGCCTGGACGGTCGCACGGACGTGTCGATGTACTTCACGCACTACGGAAACACGACCGGCTGGTGGCTCGAGCCCGGCCTCGCCGAGGGCCGCCCCGCCCTGCTGGTGCGGGCCGCGCCGGGCGCGCCGCTCCGCTACGTGGTGCTGCTGGACTGGCGGGACGGCGAGATCGCCAGGATCCAGGATTACTTCTACGCGCCGTACGTGGCCGAGAGCCTGGCGATCGCGTGACCGGCCAGGGGATAGGACGCTATCGGGCCATTTCCGACAGGCACAGCTCTTCGCTGACCGCGTCGTTGATCAGGCGGTAGGTCACTGAATAGCGTGGACACGCGCTTGGCGACGGCGGAGGCTGGTTACGCGTCCGATAATGGGTGTTGGGCACTAGCGGTCGCACGCGCTGGGCCGACAACAAGACGTGGATCGTCGGCTCCCCGTGCTCCACGACGCCATAGTAGAGCCGGTGATAGGCCGCGCGGGGTCCGAAGCCGGTCGAGGCGTACCGCGGATCGGCCTGAAAGCGGTCCAAGGCGGCGTCCGCCTTGGCCACATAGGCGTCGCTTGGTCGCCACGAGCTCCACCACACGAACGACGGCTTGCCGCCGCAGGCGCTCAGCATTGTCGCGGCCGCGACGAGCAGCACGGTCTGGAATCTCATGACGCCCCCGACATATCGATCGCAACCAGCCTAGCCAAAGGCGCGATCTCCACAATGGCGGAGGTAGAGCCTAGGCCGGCTTCCTGCTGGCCTGGGCCCGGAAGCGATCCTTCATCTTGGCCACCCAGCCGTTGAAGGCCTCGTTGTCGGCGGTGACCTTGCTGAAGTCGCTGCTGGACAGGCTGCCCGGGTCGGCGCCGGCCAGGGCCACGCGCAGGCCGTCGGGATTGCGGGCGTTCTCGACGAAGCCGCCGTAGCGCTGGCGCAGGCGGCCCAGCGAGGCGTCGTCGTCGGCCAGGCTGAAGGCCACGGCCGAACGCAGCAGCTTGGACTCGTCGGCGGGGCTCAGGATGCCCGGCGTCTTCCAGCGGTCGCCCAGCGAGCGCTCGTACAGCGCGCCGGCCTGGGGCCAGGTGTGCTGCTTCCAGGCGATCTCGGCGCGGACGTCCTCGGCGTCGCGGGTCTTGTCGGCCTCGATCACCTCCAGCGCCGCGTCGTAGCGGCCCAGGCCCATCAGGGCGCGGGCGGTGGCCAGGCGGCGCTCGGCGTTGAGGGCCGGCGGCAGGATGGTGGTGCGGGTGGCGTTGATGGTGTCCAGCGCCGTCTCGGGCTTGCGGTCCATCAGGTAGATCCAGGCCAAGTCGGTGGCGACCTGGGCCTTGGGCACGCCGTTCAGGCGATTGTCGACCTGGTACTTGAGCAGTTTGGCGGCCTCGTCCAGCAGGTCGACGTCGACCAGGCGGCGCACCAGGTTGCGGACCATCTGGTCGCCGTCGGCGCCGATCGGGGTCAGGTCCTGGAAGTCGTAGAACAGGCCCACCGCCTGGATCGGCTGCATGCCGTCGGCCAGGCCGTCCAGGAACAGGGCGCGGAAGGCGCCGTTCAGGTCGTTGCGCAGGGCCACGGCCTGCGGCAGGTCGGACTGCACGTTGTTGGCCGAGTGCAGGACCTCCAGCGCCTCGCGATAGCGGCCCTGCTTGATCTGCAGCTGACCCAGGGCGCGGATGGTGTCGAGCTCGACCCCGTCGCCACGCCAGCGGAAGCGCAGGGCGTCCAGGCCCTTGGCGGCGACGTCGGCGCTGATCTGGTTCTTGGCCAGGCGCAGCTGGATGGCGTGCAGGGTGGCCGGCGCGGCCAGGCGGTCGATGCCGCACTTGGAAATGGCCTGGAACACCGGTAGCGCCCGGGCGTCGTTCTTGGCCTCGAAAGCCTTGGCCAGGATCAGGCGCAGCTCCAGCTGGTCCTCGACCGGGATGTTGGGCAGCTTCAGAGCCTGGTTGATCAGGCGGATGGCGGTCTCGGGCGCGCCGACGCCCACGGCCGCCTCGGCCTGGGCGCCCAGGAAACGGGCCTGCCACAGGGCCGGGAACATGTTCAGGGCCCGCGCGCCTTCGACGAACCGCTGGTTGGCGTCCGTCCACTGGCCGGTCTTGCTGGCGATATAGCCGCGCCACAGGGCGGCCGAGGGGTCGTCGGTCAGCACGGGCGATGAGAAGTCGGCCTCGGCCTCGGCGTAACGGCGCGCCATCACCTTGGCCACGCCGCGCAGGCCGCGGAACTCGCCGTCGCCCATCAGGGTCTGGTGCGCGCGGCCAGCGGCGTTCAGCACGCCGATGGCCTCGAACGACAGGTTCGAGCCGACCAGGAAGCGGGCCAGGGCCATGCGGGCGGCGGTGTCGTCGCCCTTGCCGTCGGGGCCGCCCGCGGCGGGGATCGCGCCCAGCAGGGCGTCGTAGCGGGCGATGAAGCCGCCCGACCCGGTCTTGGACCAGTGCTCGGGATCGATCAGGGCCGGCATCGACATGGCCTGGGGCGCGCCGGCCCCGGCGTCGGCCTGGGCCTGGCCGCTGGACGTCGAGGACAGCAGGAGACCCTTGGGTCGGCCCATGCGCACGATGTCGCCGTCGGCGCTCATCTGCAGGTCGCCGGAATAGCTTTCCACCGCCAGGCCGGTGGCCGACTGCAGCAGGGCCATCTCGACATAGTCGCGGCGCGACGGCAGGCCCTTGGACGGGGCCAGGGCCGTGGCGACGCCGATGCGGTCGCCGACGGCGGGGTCGCCGACCCAGACGATCCTGGTCGTGCCGGCCACGGTGGCGGTCAGGGTGGCGGGGCTGGCGTTGTCGTCGCGGGCCACGTGGACCAGGTCAGGTGCGTCCTGGCTGCCCGCGCCCAGGGCGATCGTCCAGTTGGAGCCGACGCCCTCGGCGTAGAACGGCGCGCCCTGCGGTGTGCTGATGCGCAGCGCCGCGTAATCGGGGCCCTTGAAGGCCTGGATGTTGCGGTACTGCGGCGTGCTGACGGGCAGCTTGCCGATGTCCAGCCGGGCGGGCGCGTCGAACACCACCCAGACGGCCTCGCCGCGCCGGAACACGGCCGCCCCGGCCGGGTTGGCCCAGTCGAAGCTGAGCTGGACCTGGCCCGAAACCTTGGAGAACTTGACCGGCACGACGCCGCCGGCCGGCATCGGGTTGGGACGCTGAGCGACCACGGGCGCGGCGGCCGCCGGCGCCGGAGCGGGCGCCTGGCGGGCGAACAGGTTGATGAAGTCGTCGCCGTCGGCGTTGCCGGCCCGGAAGTCGGCGTCGTCGCTCAGCGCGACCACGATCTCGACTACGCCGCCGACATGGCGCGCCTGGGCGCCCTTCACCCAGCGCGGCGGACCGACGTTCAGGGACGACAGGTTGGGATTGGCGTCGCGCGGGAAGCGCAGGACGACGGCCGTGCCTTCGCGATGGGCCTGCATGCCGCGCGAGCCGGGGAATTCCAGCCGCGTGAAGTCGGGGGCCTGGGCGATGCGGACCTGGAGGCCGGCGGGCGCGGCCGGAGCCGGCTTGGCGGCGGGCTTGCGCGAGGCCGCCTTGCGGGGCGCGGGCTTATGCTGGGCGGACTTCGAGACGTGACGCGGCGCGGCCGAGATCGACACCGACGGGGTCGCGACCCCGAGGATGCAGATCGCCGCGACGGTCGATCTCAGGATCCCCCCCAGCTTCATGCCCCCGCTTCCGTTCCTGTCCTATCCGGCCTTCTTGCCGCCGGCCAAGGGCGGCGCGGCCGCCGCCTGGGCCGAGGGATCGGCGGCGGGCTTGTCGGCGGCGGCCAGGGCGGCGCGCTGCTTGGCGATGGCGTCGGCCGACAGGCGGTTGGCCAGGCGCTCGGTCAGGATCTTGGCGTCGCCGGGCGACATGTTGGCCAGGATCATGCTGAGCGTGCGCTCCTTCATCTTCGAGGCGATCGGCAGGCGCACGCTGTCGTCCAGCACGCTCATGCGGGCGGCGGCGTCCTTGGGCTTCATGGCCGAATAGACCAGCACCATGCGGTTGGCCTCGGCTTCCTTCTGGGCGTCGGCCTGGCCCAGCAGGCCCTGGATCTCGCCCTTCATGCCGTTCAGCGCCTTCATCTTGGCGTCGAGCTTGGCCTCGGCGGCGGCCAGCAGCTGCAGCTGGACGTCGATGTCCTGCTCGCGCTGGTCCAGCTGGCCGCGGCGCTGACCCAGGCTCTGCAGCACGCGCAGTTCGGCCGGCGACAGGCCGGCTTCCTTGGCCAGTTCGCTGGACGACGGCGCGCAGACCGCCGGAGGCGCGGCCTTGGCGGCGGCGTCCTTGCCGGCGTCGGCGGCCGAGGCGGCCTTTTCACCGTCCTTGGCGTCGGGCTTGGCCACGCCCTCGGCGAAGGCCTTGGCGCCGCTGATCATGTCCGGCAGGGATTTCGCGCCGGCCAGGGCGTTGACGGCCAGCACGCCGACCACGGCGACCCCGACGATCGGCAGGATGCGCGGAACATTTTTCATCGACGGCCCCTAAAGGTCGAACCGGGGCGCGGCGGATCTTCCGGGCCCTCGAACAAGTCATCATCTATCCGCGCCCGTGAACGCGGGGTTTCCTTTGACGCGGAAGGGCGCGCGGCGGAAGGCGGCGGGGCGTCGCGGGGGATGCGGGCCTCGCGGTCCAGCAGCTTCTCGAAGTCCTCGGCCCGCAGGCGGCGTTGGCTTTGCGGCGCCGGCTCGGGTTCGGGTGCGCGCATCGGACGCGGCTCGGCGGCCAAACGTTGTTCGACAGAATGGCGCGGCTCGGCCGACAGACGCCGCTCGACGGCGGCGCGGCCCGTCGCGGCGGGCGGCGGCGTGATCATCGGCTGGTTCAGGCGTTCGTCCAGCTGGGCCGCCAGGGCGTGGGCCTTGGCGATGCGGTCGCCCAGGGTGTCGGCGGCTTCGTCCGTGGCGGCGCGCAGGTCGGCCAGGCCCTGCTCGGCGCGCATGGCGGCGCGGTCGAGGTCGGCCACGGCCTTGGCGAAGCCCTCGTGGCTGTCGCGCAGGGCCTTCAGCCGGCGCTCCAGGCGCATGCCGTAGCCCAGCGCCACCACCAGCAGCACCGCGAGCAGACCGTTGAGGACGATGGCCGTCAGACTCATTTCAGCTTCTGAACCGCCTTCTTGGCCGCCGGGGTCAGGGGCGCGTCGGCGCGCACGGCGATCGAGTGGTTGCGGCGGCCCATGCGCCCGCGGGTCAGCGGGATGGAGCCGGCGCGCAGCTCCACCGGGCTGTCGGGCGTGGCGTTCAGCATCAGGGTGTCGCCCACCTGCAGGTTCAGCACCTTGGACAACGGCAGCTGCTGCTCGTCGAGCACGGCGCGCACCTCCATCTGGGTGGTCCAGAGTTCGGTGGCCAAGTGGCCTTCCCAGATGTTGTCGCGGCCGAACTTCTCGCCCATGAACTGCTGCAGCAGCATCTTCCGGATGGGTTCGAGGGTCGCATAGGGCAGCAGAAGCTCGATTCTGCCGCCGCGGTCTTCCATGTCGATCCGAAGCTTCACAAGAATCGCGGCGTTGGCCGGCCGGGCGATGGCGGCGAAGCGCGGATTGGTCTCCAGGCGGTCCAGGCTGAACGACACCGGATGCAGGGGCTCGAACGCCGCCTTGGCGTCATGCAGCACCACCTCGACCATCCGCTGCACCAGCACCCGCTCGATGGTGGTGTAGGGACGGCCCTCGATGCGCATGGCCGCGGTGCCGCGACGGCCGCCCAGCAGCACGTCGACGATCGAGTAGATCAGGTTGGAGTCGACCGTCAGCAGGCCGTAGTTGTCCAGTTCCTCGGCCCGGAAAACGGCCAGGATGGCCGGCAGCGGGATCGAGTTCAGATAGTCGCCGAAGCGGATCGAGCTGATGTTGTCGAGGCTGACCTCGACGTTGTCGGACGTGAAGTTCCGCAGGGACGTCGTCATCAACCGCACCAGGCGGTCGAAGACGATTTCCAGCATCGGCAGGCGCTCGTACGAGACCAGCGCCGAGTTGATGATCGCGCGGATGCCGGTGCGGTCGTCGTTGCCGTCGCCGGACATGTCGAAGCCCAGCAGGCTGTCGATCTCGTCCTGGTTCAGGATGCGCTCGGCGCCCATCCCGTCGCCGCCGCCGTCGTCCCAGCCGCCCATGCCGCCGCTGAAGTCGCCAAACTCGTTGCCGCCGGCCTCGCCGCCGAAGTCGTTCGGCGGATTCTCCGAGGCCCACTGGGCCATCGCGGCCTGATCGTCGATTTCGTCAGCCATGTCGGTTCGCCTCAACCAGCCCGAGGGCTAGTTGATCAGCATCTCCTCGATCAGCACCGCGTTCACGTGGGAAGGCGCGGCGACCAGATTAACGCGACGCAGCAGCTCGGCGCGCAGTTGATAGCTGCCCTGGCTGCCGTTGAGGTCTTCCGGACGCAGTTCGCGCAGGAAGGTCTGGAACATGTCCTGCAGACGCGGGAGGTTCGGCGTCAGGGCCTCGGCCGTCTCCTCGTCGGGCAGTTCGAAGGTCAGCTTCAGCTTCAGGAAGGTCGAGCGGCCGTCCGCGGCCTGCATGTTCACGACGATGTCCGGCAGGGTGTAGAACACCACGCCGTCGGGGCCTTCCTTGATCACCGGCGCGCCGGCGGCCGGAGCCGCGCCTTCGCCGCCGCCGCCATGGCCGCCCTTCTCTTCCTTCTTCTTTTCCTTCTTCTTCGGCTTTTCGTGGCCCTTCTCGGCCGAGGCCTCGGGCTTGGGCTTCAGGAGCAGGAACGTGGTCACCCCGCCGCCGACCAGGACGACGGCCGCCGCGGCCGCGATGATGATCATCATCGGCGGCTTCTTCTTAGCCGGAGCTTCGCCCTCGACAGCGCCCTCTTCGCCTTCCGGGGCGGGAGCATCCTTGGGGGGTTTGTTGGCCACGCGCGCGGTTCCTTGGAATCTACGGGTCTACTCATGCGTGGGACATGGTTAACGATGTCTTTTGAAGGCCATTTCGCCGCAGGCTGAATCTGCCCGGCAGACTCCGTCACCGACGGCCCGTTAACCTTCATATTCGTTGTTTTTACAGAACTTTTCGAGTTGGCACGAGGGTTGCTAGCAGGATTGCGGCGCATTTGTCGCGCCAGCCGTCTCGGTAACCGGTCATGGACAACGCACTTTACGTCGGACTTTCGCGGCAGATGACCCTGCGCCGCGAACTCGACATCGTCGCGAACAACATCGCCAACGCCAACACGACCGGCTTCAAGGTCGAGGAGCTGATGGTCCGCACCGAGCCGGCGAAGCCGGCCCGCACCGCCGGCGGTACGAACCCCGTCAAGTTCGTGCTGGACGACGGCGTGGCGCGCGATTTCAGCCAGGGCGCCCTGACCCAGACGGGCGGCGACTTCGACCTGGCCCTGGAAGGCCAGGGCTTCTTCAAGGTCTCCACCGTCGGCGGCGAGCGCTACACCCGCGACGGCCGTTTCACCATGGCCCCGGACGGCAAGCTGGTCACCCAGAACGGCCAGCCGGTGCTGGACGACGGCGGCGGCGAGATCCTGCTGGACCCGCTGAAGGGCCCCGTCACCATCGCCCGCGACGGCACGGTCAGCCAGGGCGCCGAGCGCGCCGGCAAGATCGCCGTGGTGCGCCCCACCGACCTGGCCGCCTTCCGCAAGGACGGCGACAACCTCTATCGCAACACCACCAACGACACCCCCCAGGCCGCCCCGGACGCCGCGATCCACCAGGGCATGCTTGAGGCCTCCAACGTCCAGTCGATCACCCAGATCACCAAGCTGATCGAGGTCAACCGCGCCTACGAGAGCGTGGCCAAGATGATGGATCAAACCTCGGAACTGTCCCGGTCCGCCGTCGAGCGGATGGGCAAGGTCCAGTAAGGAACTACGAAGATGCAAGCGCTCCGCACCGCCGCCACGGGCATGGCCGCCCAGCAGCTGAACGTCGAGGTCATCTCGAACAACATCGCCAACATGAACACCGTGGGCTTCAAGCGCCAACGGGCCGAGTTCCAGGACCTGATCTACCAGACGATCGAGCGCGCCGGCTCGCAGTCGTCGGGCGACGGCAACGTGGTCCCGACGGGCGTGCAGATCGGCGGCGGCGTGAAGGCCGGCTCGGTCTACCGCATCCACGAGCAGGGCACGCCCACCATGACGAACAACGAGTTCGACGTGGCCATCCAGGGCAAGGGCTTCCTGCAGATCCTGCTGCCCTCGGGCGAGACCGCCTACACCCGCGCCGGCAACTTCTCGACCAACGACCAGGGCCAGCTGGTGACCGAGGACGGCTACACCGTCCAGCCGGGCATCACGATCCCGCAGAACGCCGTCGCCACCACGATCAGCAAGACCGGCCTGGTGCAGGTGAAGCTGGATGGCGACCCGAACCCGCAGACCGTCGGTCAGCTGGAACTGGCCAACTTCATGAACGAAGGCGGCCTGGAAGCCATCGGCGACAACATGTTCATGGAAACCGCGGCCTCGGGCGCGGCTAACATCGCCGCCCCCGGCCAGCCCGGCTTCGGCACCCTGCTGCAGAACTACACCGAAGCGTCGAACGTGGACTCGGTCAGCGAAATCACCGCCCTGATCGTCGCCCAGCGCGCCTACGAGATGAACTCCAAGGTCATCACCACGGCCGACCAGATGCTCCAGGCCACTTCGAACCTGAGGTCGTAAGCTCATGAAAGCGCCCGCCTTTTCTTCGATGCTCCTTTCCTCCCTCGCCGCCCTGCTGATCGCCACCCCGGCCCTGGCCGGCGCGAGCGTCTCGCTGCGGCCCGACACCACCGACGCCGACGGCAAGATCACCCTGGGCGAGCTGTTCGACGGGGCCGGCGCGGCCTCGAGCGTGGTGGTCGCCACCCGCGTGGGCCCCTCGGCCGTGCTGGACGCCGGCGCGGTGCAGATCGCCGCCCGCCGGGCCGGCCTGGATTGGGACAACGCCAACGGCGTGCGCCGGATCATCGTCCGCCAGGGCTCGGACGCCGGCCTGGCCGGCGCGCCGCGCGGCAACGTGGAAGTTCTTGCCTACGCCCGCAGCCTGGCGACCGGCGAGATGGTCCAGCCGGAAGACCTGGTCTGGGTGAAGATGGCCGCGGCCCCCTCGGACGCCCCGCGCGACGCCGACGACGTCATCGGCATGACCGTCAAACGCCCGCTGCGCCAGGGCGCGGCCGCCAGCCTGCGCGACGTCTCGACCCCGCAGGTCATCAAGGCGGGCGATATCGTCGCAGTCACCTACGAGGACGACGGCGTGGCCCTGACATTGCAAGGCAAGGCCATGTCGGCGGCGGCCATCGGCGAGAGCCTGATGGTCCAGAACACCGCCAGCAAGAAGATCATCGAGACCGTGGTCACCGGACCCGGCTCGACCGCCGTCGGCCCCCAGGCGATGCGCCTGAAGGCCAACCGTAACAACACGCTGCGCTACGCCGCTCGCTGAGAAGGTCACCCACGATGCGCCCCGCCCTCGCCGCCCTCCTGCTGCTCGCCCCGCTCGCCGCCTGCTCGACCGTCACCGAAGCCGTGAAGGGCCCCGAGCTGGCCCCCGTCGGCTATCCGGCCCAGCTGGCCCCGATGACCCAGCAATACGCCGCCCCGCCCCAGGCGGCCTCGGCCAACTCGCTGTGGCGCACCGGCGCGCGCACCTTCTTCAACGACCAGCGCGCCAGCAAGGTCGGCGACATCCTGACCGTCAACATCGACATCGACGACAGCGCCACCACCAAGAACCAGACCTCGACCTCGCGCACCTCGAACAGCAATCTGGGCGTGCCGAACTTCCTGGGCCTGGAATCCAGCCTCGGGAAGATCCTGCCGGGCGGCTACGACCCGGCCAACATGATCAACACCAAGTCGGGCTCGTCCAACGCCGGCGCCGGCGCGGTGAACCGCTCGGAAAAGATCAGCCTGACCATCGCCGCCGTCGTCTCGGGCGTGATGCCCAACGGCAACCTGGTGATCCAGGGCACCCAGGAAGTGCGCACCAACGCCGAGGTCCGCCAGCTGACCGTGGCCGGCATCGTGCGTCCGGAAGACATCTCCTCGGCCAACACCATCAAGCACACCCAGATCGCCGAAGCCCGCATCAGCTACGGCGGCCGCGGCGACATCAGCCGCGTCCAGAAGGTCCCGGGCGGCCAGGCCCTGGTCGAGAAATTCTCGCCGTTCTAAGGGCTTGGCTCCGGCCGCCCCGGGGGCGACTTGGGGCCGACGCCTTGATCGGGCGGGCGCGCGGGGCCAGATTACCCTGCGTCACAGCGCTCGCCCGGACTCGTCGGGCCTGAATCCGGAGCCGACCCCATGAGCAAGACCGCTCGCGCCTTTTCCGCCCTGGTCGGCGCCGCCCTGCTGGCGGTCGCCCTGCCGGTCGTCGCCAACGCCCAGCCGTTCAGCGGCCCGATGGGCGTGACCGGGCGCTGGGCGATCGACCTGCCGCGCTCGAAGTTCAACGCCGCCCTGACCGGCCCGCCGCCGCTGAGCGGCGAGCTGGACGTCACTATCGACGACGGCAAGAGCCTGGCCTGGACGCTGGTCGAGGTCGACGAGGCCGGCGTCGCCGCCCTGCAGTTCGCCCACGCCGTGCTCGACGGCCCCACGACCCAGGCCGTGGTCAACCTGAACCTGGTGACCATCAGTGTGCAGCGCGTCGGCCAGGCCGCCGTCACCGTGACCACCCACGGCGAGCAGGGCTCGCGCCGCCAGTCGATGAAGGTCACCCGCACCGACGCCGACACCCTGCTGGTCGAACAGGACATCGACGGCAAACCCGGCCCGCCGGACCAGACGCTGATCCTGACGCGGGTGAAGTAGATTGCCCTGCAGGGAAGGCCCTGCACCGAACCCTTGCCCCCTACGGACCGCTTCGCGGTCGTCTTCCCCCGGAGGGGGAAGAGCGCTGGTGCGAAGGCTCCGCCCCCTACGGGGGCGGACAGACCGCGAAGCGGTCAGGTGGGGGCAAGTGGGTGTGATCCCACGCCTCCCCCTCGCCACAAGGGGGAGGGACGGAGTCCTTGTTGGGGACACGCCCAAAGGCATGTCCCCGGCCTACCTGTAGCTCAGCGTCCAGCTCACCGTCAGCGGGCCCGCCTTCGGCCCACCGACGCATTCCACCAGGCTTTGGAACGCCCCGGTCGGGGTGCGGTAGGCCTTCTCGTCCTTCAGCGGCCGCGAGGTGCAGCCCAGTCCCGTCACCGTGAAGCGCCGGACGTCGCCCTGGCCGTAGGTCGTGGCCCCGCCCTTGGTGGCCGGAGCCGACGAGAAGCCCGCGAACGACAGGTCCACGGCCTTGATCCCCTGCCCCGCCTTGGGCGTGAAGACGTCCGTGCGGCGGATTTTGCCGGGCTCCAGGACGTAGGTGGTCTTCACCGAGACCCGATCGTCGGCGATGGGCGCGCTGGTCCCCAGCTTGTCGAGCCGGTCCTGGTCGTAGGTGACGACGGTCCGCGCCCCCTGCTCCGTCACCTTGACGTTCCGGGCATAGGCCAGCGGCGTCACGCGCGCGCCGTCGGCCAGGGTCAGGCGCGGCAGCAGTTGCGGGAACTCGCCGTCGGCCACGCCGGCCAGCATGCCGGGCGAGAACGGGATCGGGTAGTAGGGCGTGTTCTCGTGCTGGCTCTTGCCGCCGTTGACGATCGGCAGGCCGATGACGCGGTCATGGTCACGGAGGGTGACCACCAGCCGGTCGTGCCGGCCGCGCGCGAACCAGGTCACCCGGCGCTTGGGCAGCGTATCGAGCCAGGCGGCGTAGCCCGGGTCGGGCGTCTTGTCCTTGAAGCCCAGCTCGTCCCAGATCGCGCTGGTGTAGATGTGCTGGCGGGCCAGGCTGAGGTTCTCGCCCAGGATCCGGTGCTTGCCGCGATACTCGTCGGTGCGCCGGCCGTGCTCCCACAGGTTCACCGAGCCCATCTTGGGATCGAACCAGAAGTCCATGTAGCGGGCCGTGACGCGCGACGAGAAGGCGTAGGCCATCGTCTTTTCCTGGGGCGTCAGCACGTCCAGCTTGGCCGCCGCGGTCAGCACCTCCAGGAAGGCCGTCTCGCCATAGGTCCCGATGCTGCGGCCGTATTCGAAGCCCTCGCCCCGCAGGTTCAGGCGCGGCAGCATCAGGTCGACCGACTTGCGCAGCCAGCCCTTGACCTCCGGGGTCGCCGGCATGCCCGCCTCGATCAGGCGGTGGCTGATCTCGCCGATCAGCAGCACGCTGTAGCGGTCGAACCGCCCGTCGCCGTCGGTCTCGTCGGCGAAGCCGTACTCGCCGGAATATTTGCGGTAGTGGTCGAGCGTCTTCTCCAGCAGGGCCTCGCTGGCCGAGGCGTCCTCCCAGCCCAGCTGGTAGCGCAGCCGCGCCACGCTGAAGGCCACGCCGTAATAGTTGTTGGGCAGGTCGATCAGGGTCAGGTCGTCGGTGCGGACGAAATGGCGCCAGTCCAGCTTGGCCTTCAGCTTGGCCAGGGTCTGGGGCGACACCGCCTGCTCCAGCAGGCCGGCCTGCTGCAGCATGTGCAGGGCCTGGCAGTAATAATAGATGCCCCAGGTGTTGTTGGTGTCGTCCGCCGTCATGTCGGCGATCTGGCGGTAGCCGGCCAGGTAGGTCGCGAACTTCGGATCGTCGCGCGGCGTGTCGATCAGCAGGTAGGCGAGACCGATGGCCACCTTGCCCGGCAGGAACTTGTCGTCGGCGTCGAACACGCGCACGCCGTCCAGCGTCATGTCGCGCTTCTCGACCATCAGCTTGTCGAGCAGCACGGCCATCTGGGGCAGCAGGCGGGTCTCGACCGTCTGGTTCATCGGCGGGACGGTCGCGTAGGCCTGCCCCCGCCCGCCGGGGTCGGCGACCGACGCCGCGACGGCCAGCGCCGGCGATGCGACCGCCGCCAGAGCTGCGGCCAGCAACAGGCGCTTGCGGATGGACTTGAACGACATGGTTTCCCCGCCCTCGTCAGCCTTAGGCGGAGACGATTTCTTATGTGGCCAGGCCATCTAGCTACCCGCGCCACACAAGTTGTCAAGCCAATTGGCGGATACGAGCGACGACGGTCAGACCAATATCAACCCATTGGAAACCTAGAAAATCCGCGCCGCCCCGAGGCGGCGCGGAAGAGGCCTCACCAGTTGTACATGGTCCCGTCCTCCAGCCGGTTCACCGGCAGGTAGGCGCGCTTGTAGGGGTATTGCTCGGCCAGGGCCTCGTCGATGTCGACGCCCAGGCCCGGCGCCTCGCCCGGATGCAGCAGGCCGTCCTTGAAGCTGTAGGCGTGCGGGAACACCGCGTCGGTCTCGGGCGTGTGGCGCATGTATTCCTGCAGCCCGAAGTTCGGGATCGACATGTCGAAGTGCAGGGCCGCGGCCATGGTCACCGGCGACAGGTCGGTGGCCCCGTGGCAGCCGGTCCGCACGTGGTGCAGGTCCGCGAAGGCGGCGATCTTGCGCAGGTTGGTGATGCCGCCCGCGTGCAGGACCGTGGCCCGCAGATAGTCGATCAGCTGCTCCTGGATCAGGATGTTGGCGTCCCAGACGTGGCTGAAGATCTCGCCCACGGCCAGCGGGGTGGTGGTGTGCTGGCGGATCAGGCGGAAGCCGGCCTGGTTCTCGGCGGGCACCGCATCCTCCAGCCAGAACAGGCGGTAGGGCTCCAGGTCCTTGCCCAGGCGGGCCGCCTCGATCGGCGTCAGGCGGTGATGGACGTCGTGCAGCAGGTGGACGTCGTCGCCCAGCGCCTCGCGCGCGGCCTCGAACAGTTTGGGGGCGTGCTTGAGGTACTTGGCCGTCGACCAGACGTTCTCGCTGGGCAGGTCGGCGTCGGCCGGCTCGTAGAACATCTTGTCGCCCGACACCCCGTAGGTGCTGGCCAGGCCGGGCACGCCGGTCTGCAGGCGGATCGCCTTGTAGCCCATGGCCTTGTACTTCTGGGCCTCGGCGATGGTGTCGGCGATGGTCTCGCCGTTGGCGTGGCCGTAGACGGTGACGCCCTCGCGGCAGGCGCCGCCCAGCAGCTGGTACAGCGGCAGGCCGGCCACCTTGGCCTTGATGTCCCACAGCGCCATGTCGACCGCGGCCAGGGCGGTCATGCCCACCGGGCCGCCGCGCCAGTACGAGCCGCGATAGAAGAACTGCCAGATGTCCTCGATCCGGTGGGCGTCGCGGCCGATCAGGCACGGGATCATATGGTCGCGCAGATAGCTGACCACGGCCAGCTCGCGCCCGTTCAGCGTGGCGTCGCCGACGCCGGTGACGCCGTCCGAGGTGGTGATCTTGAGGGTGACGAAGTTGCGCCCCGGGCAGGTGACGATAACCTTGGCGTCGATAATCTTGAGCATGGAGTGTTGGTCTACCTGGGTCGCTTAAGTGGCCTGACCAATCCATAGACAACATATTACAAATGCGCCAGTGCGACGTGGCGTCTTTCACGACCTTGCTCTAGGCTGCCTTCGGCCCGGCGATGCGCGCGGGGCGGGAAAGTCTCATGACCACGTCGACCGCTGAAACCCGCAAGCTCTACCAACAGGTCGCCAACGCGATCGCCGAATCGATCCGCGAGGGCGCCTTCCAGCCGGGCCACCGCCTGCCTTCCGAGCGCGACCTGGCCGAGGAATACAAGGTCAGCCGTCCCACGGTGCGCGAGGCGATGATCGCCCTGGAAATCCGCGGTCTGGTCGAGGCGCGTCACGGTTCGGGCGTCTATGTGACCGAGGCCGCGCCGGTCGAGGCGCCCGCGCCCGAACTGGACATCGGCGCCTTCGAGCTGACCGAGGCGCGCCGCCTGATCGAGGGCGAGTCCTGCGCCCTGGCCGCCACCACCATCACCGACCAGGAGCTGATCGACCTGGAGCGGATCCTCGACGACATGGTCGAGGAGAACGAGCACGACGTGCGCGGCGACCTGGCCGACCGCCGGTTCCACGTCACCATCGCCCGCGCCACCCGCAACAGCGCCCTGGTCACCGTGATCGAGAACCTGTGGGACCTGCGCTACAAGTCGCCGCTGTGCCGGGCGATGCTGGAACGCGCCCGCCAGGTGGGCGTGCGGCCGCTGATCGACGACCACCAGGAAATCCTCAGCGCCCTGAAGGCCCGCGACCCCAAGGAAGCCCGCAACGCCATGCGCGAGCATTTGGGCCGGGTGATCGACAACCTGCTGACCGCCACCGAGATCGACGCCATGCAGCAGGCCCGCAGCGAGGTCGCCGCCCGCCGCAACGAGCTGGCGCGCCGCTCGCTGATCTAGGCGAAAATCCCCGCAAGACCTGGGCGAATCGAAGCTGAGAGGATGGGCGGCTGGAGGTAAGGATCCAGCCGCCCGTCGCCGGCCGGCCCCGGGAGGAGGTGCGATGAAGGACAAGTTCATCCAGGCCGACGAGGTTCGTCGAACGCCACCATAGCTGAGCCGCGCCTCGATGCAAGCAAATTGGCCTGACCATTTATCGTACAACATCGCTATGTGGCCAGACCGATACCGCTCACACCGCCAAAACCGCCCGTATTGACTTGACCAGCGGCTAAACCGACCTAGCACTGGCCGGCGACGTGGCGGCACAGCCACGCGCCTTGGGGAGAGCACGTCCATGCGGGCCAGCCTGATCATCGCCCTTTCGGCCCTGGCCCTGACCTCCGGCACGGCGACGGCGGCGCCCGCCGAGCGCCCGGCGGCCGCTCGGACGGCGACCGCCGCCCAGGCCCTGACGATGGGCCGCCAAGTCGCGGCCTGGCAGCTGAGCCACATGGACAAGTTCGACTACACCCACGGCCACCGGGCCACGCCCGATCCGCGCGGCTGGGTGCAGGGCGCCCTGTTCGTCGGCCTGGCCGCCTTCGCCGAGCGGGCCGGCGACCCGGCCCTGGTCCAGGCCGTCCGCGACCACGGCGTCCAGCAGGGCTGGAACCTGGGCCGCCGCCCGCTGCACGCCGACGACCACGTGATCGGCCAGGCCTGGCTTTGGACCTACGCCCGCGACCACGACCCGGCCCAGATCGCGCCGCTGAAGGCCCGCTTCGACGCCATCCTGGCCGATCCGCCCAAGGCCGACCTGACCTTCATCGACGGGACCGAGGACCAGCCCTGCCAGGTCCGCTGGTGCTGGAGCGACGCCCTGTTCATGGGTCCCGCCGCCTGGACCGGCCTGACCCAGGCTGCCGGCGACCCGCGCTACGCCGCCTATGGCGACAAGGAGTTCTGGGCCGCGACCGACTGGCTGCTCGACAAGCAGGAAGGCCTCTACTACCGCGACAGCCGCTATTTCGACCGCCGCGACGACAAGGGCCGCAAGATCTTCTGGAGCCGCGGCAACGGCTGGGTCTATGCCGGGATCGTCGACATCCTGAAGACCCTGCCCGCCGACCATCCCTCGCGGTCGCGCTACGAGGCCCTGTTCCGCCGGATGTCCGACCGGCTGATCACGCTGCAGAAGCCGGACGGCTACTGGCCCCCGTCCCTGCTGGCGCCCGAGAACACCCCGCCCGAGACCAGCGGCACCGGCTTCTTCGTCTACGGCCTGGCCTACGGCCTGAACCACGGGCTGCTGAAGGGGCCCAAGTACGAGACGGCGATGGCCAAGGGCTGGTCGGCCCTGGCCGTCGCGGTCCAGCCCGACGGCAAGCTGGGCTGGGTGCAGCAGATCGGCTACGCCCCCGACCACGTCGAGGCCGACGACACCCAGCTTTACGGCGTGGGCGCGTTCCTTCTGGCGGCGTCCGAGGTCGGCAGGCGATAGAACCCCAAAGACAGAACCGAAGCGTTTCCCGCTTCGTTGAGACAAAGCCATGGCCGAGACCGTCAACATCGTCTGCCCGCATTGCGACGCCACAAACCGCCTGCCGGCCGCGCGCGACGCCAGGGCGGCCAAGTGCGGCCGCTGCGGCCAGCCGCTGTTCACCGGCCAGCCGATCGACCTGACCACCGCCCGCTTCCGCAAGCATGTCGCCAACAGCCAGATCCCCATCGTCGCCGACTTCTGGGCGGCCTGGTGCGGGCCCTGCAAGGCCATCGCCCCGATCTTCGCCAAGTCCGCCGGCGAGCTGGAGCCCCGCGCCCGGTTCGTGAAGATCGATGTCGATGCCGAACCGGCCCTGGCCCAGGCCTACGGCGTGCGCGGCATCCCGGCTCTGTTCCTGTTCAAGGACGGCAAGGTCGCGGCCAACCAGGCCGGCCTGCCCGATCCCGGCTTCTTCCGCCGCTGGCTGGACGAGCACGCTCCCGTAAGCTGAACTGGCGCTACCGGACCCGGGGACGCGGCGGCGCGTTCTTCAGGTCTCCCGCATCCACCGTCGGACGATCGCGATGCTCAAAGAACTCGGCCTAATCGCCCTGCCGCCCCTGGCCCTGCTGCTGTCGAACTGCAGCGCCGGCCCGTCCCTGCCGCCCGAGCAGGGCTATGGGCCCAACCCCGTCCTGCCCGCCGCCAAGAAGCAGGTCATACCGGTGATGAAGATCGCGCCGGCGGTCGGCTGGGCCGACGGCCAGACGCCCGACGCCGCTCCCGGTTTCGTCGCCACCGCCCTGGCCCGGGGCCTGGACCATCCGCGCTGGCTGTACGTGCTGCCCAACGGCGACGTGCTGGTGGCCGAGACCAACGCCCCGCCCAAGCCCGAGGACAGCAAGGGCCTCAAGGGCTGGTTCGAGAAGCAGATCATGGGCAAGGCCGGCGCGACCGTGCCCTCGGCCAACCGGATCACCCTGCTCCGCGACGCCAATAACGACGGCGTGCTGGAAGCCCGCACCGTCTTCCTGTCCGGCCTGAACTCGCCGTTCGGCATGGCCCTGGTGGGGAACACCTTCTACGTCGCCGACAGCGACGCCCTGCTGGCCTTCCCCTACCAGACGGGCCAGACCCGGATCACCGCCGCGCCCCGCAAAGTCGCCGACCTGCCGGCCGGGCCGATCAACCACCACTGGACCAAGAACGTCATCGCCAGTCCGGACGGCGCGAAGCTGTACGTGACCGTCGGCTCCAACAGCAATGTCGGCGAGAACGGCATGGCCGCCGAAGAGCGCCGCGCCGCGATCCTGGAGATCGACCCGGCCACCGGCGCCAGCCGCGTCTTTGCCTCGGGCCTGCGCAATCCCAACGGCATGGGCTGGCAGCCGACCAGCGGCGCCCTGTGGACCAGCGTCAACGAGCGCGACGAGATCGGCAACGACCTGGTCCCCGACTACATGACCTCGGTCAAGGACGGCGGCTTCTACGGCTGGCCCTACAGCTATTACGGCCAGACGGTGGACGCGCGGGTGAAGCCGCAGCGGCCGGACCTGGTGGCCCGGGCGATCAAGCCGGACTACGCCCTGGGCGCCCACACCGCCTCGCTCGGCCTGACCTTTTACGACGCCGACGCGTTCCCGGCCCGCTACAAGGGCGGGGCCTTCGTCGGCCAGCACGGCTCGTGGAACCGCAAGCCCGTCAACGGCTATCGCGTGGCCTTCGTGCCGTTCGCCAACGGCATGCCGTCCGGCCCGGCCGAGCCGTTCCTGACCGGCTTCCTCGACCCCAAGGGCCAGGCCCTGGGCCGTCCGGTGGGCGTGGCGGTCGACCGGTTCGGCGCCCTGCTGGTGGCCGACGACGTCGGCAACACCGTCTGGCGGGTGGCGGCCAACACGCCGCCGCCGGCGCCCAAGCCCGCGCCCTGAGCCGAACGCAAGACGCCCGCCCCTCGCGAGGCGGGCGTCCGACCTAGCCGGTCAGGCTAGATCAGCAGCAAGGACCGCCGTTGCAGCAGGCCGCGCCCAGGGCGCAGCAGGCTTGGGCGGCCTTGGTCACGGCGGCGGGCGCGGCGGCGTAGGCGGCCGTGGCCGAGACCAGCAGCATCAGCGCCGCGGTGGAGAAGATACGTTTCATGATGAGTTTCCGATTTTCAGATTGAGGAAGGTCTTCTGAAGTCGGAAGTCACCGTGGAGGGGGCAGGTCCGGCGCCAGGGCCCGTCCCGGCGGCATGGCCGCGGGTTCGGGCGCGATGGCCGGGGCGTCGCGACGGACCGGTTCGGACAAGGCGTGCTCGCGGGCGACGATGACCTGGCAGGCGACCACGCAGGTCTGCGGACAGGCCGACTTGTCGATGTCGCGGCAAGGCGCGTCCGGGCAGCAGTCCATGGGCGCGGCCATGGCGGGGGCCAGCGGACCGGCGACCAGCAGCAGCGCGCCCAGGAGCGCCACGCTCCAGGCCAGCCAGCTCGTTCTGATCGAAGCGCGCGCCATGGCCAAGTTCTAGGTCGGGACGCGCGGCTTGCGAAGTCCCGTCATCCCTTAAGGGTGTTAGACCGCCACCGCCTCTTCCGTCCCGACCTCGCGCGGCGGGGCGTTGAAGACGGTCTCGTCCAAGATGCCCTCGCGCTTAGCCACGATGGTCGGCACCAAGGCCTGGCCGGCGACGTTCACGGCGGTGCGGCCCATGTCGAGGATCGGGTCGATGGCCAGCAGCAGGCCCACGCCTTCCAACGGCAGGCCGAGGGTCGAGAGGGTCAGGGTCAGCATGACCACCGCCCCGGTCAGGCCCGCCGTCGCCGCCGAGCCCAGCACCGAGACGAAGACGATCAGGCCGTAGTCGGTCAGGTGCAGCGGCAGGTGATAGAACTGGGCGATGAAGATCGCCGCCACGGCCGGATAGATGGCCGCGCAGCCGTCCATCTTGGTGGTCGCGCCCAGGGGCACGGCGAAGGCGGCGTAGGCGCGCGGCACGCCCAGGCGGGTCTCGGTCAGGCTCTCGGTCACCGGCAGGGTCCCGATCGACGAGCGCGAGACGAAGCCCAGCTGGATGGCGGGCCAGGCTCCGGCGAAGAACCGCAGGGGGTTCAGGCCGTTCAGCGCCAGGATGGTCGGGTAGACCACGAACAGCACCAGGGCCAGGCCGATATAGATCGCGCCGGCGAAGGCGCCCAGCTGGCCCAGGGTGGTCCAGCCGTACTGGGCCACGGCGTTGCCCAGCAGGCCGACGGTGCCGATCGGAGTCAAGCGGATCACCCACCACAGCACCTTGCGCACCACGGCCAGGGCCGAGGCGTTGAAGGCCAGGAAGCCCTCTCCTGCCGGCCCGACCTTGATCGCCGCCACCCCGGCCACCAGAGCCAGGATCAGGATCTGCAGCACGTTGAACGAGGCCGTGGTCGTGGCCGCGCCGTCCGTGATCTTGGTCGAGGCCTGCAGGCCCAGGATGTTGGAGGGGACCAGGCCCGTCAGGAAGTCCAGCCACGAGCCGGTCGTGCGCGGGGCGTGGGCGGCGGCCAGGTCGACCACCGCGTGCTCGCCCGGACGTAGCACCAGGCCCAGGGCGATGCCGATGGCCACGGCGATCAAGGCGGTGATCGCGAACCACAGCAGGGTGCGCCAGACCAGGCGCGCGGCGTTCTGCAGCTCGCGCAGATTGGCGATGCTGGCGACGATGGCCGTGAACACCAGCGGCGGCACCAGCACGCGCAGCAGCTGGACGAAGATCGACCCGATCTGATGCAGGGTCTCGGCCAGGCCGTAGCCGGGCTGGCCCTCGGCCGGTCCCAGCGAGCGGGCCAGCAGACCCAGCCCCAGGCCCACGACCATGGCGACCAGCACCTGGACGCCGAAACTGCCGATGAAGCCGCCGGCCTTCCTGGAGGTCGGGTTCGGGGTCGCCGGCGAAGGAGAAGTCTGGACCTGAGCCATCTGGATCCTCGCGAAGGCCCGGTCCGGGCCTTCCAGCATAACGTGACAAGGCCCGGCGGGATCAAACCGCGCGGGCCATCTTGCCCCCGGTTCTGGCGCCGCCGGGTGGAAACGCCCAACCAGAATTCATGGACGCGGGATCAATGCATCTGGATCGACCAGGTTCGCGCAAGACGGCGCCCGGCGTCGGCGTGTCACATGGTCAACGCCCCCTCTCGGCCCCTAGAAGAGGTGTCGGCCGCAGCCTCCAGTATCCAGGGATTTCCAATGAGCCTGTCCTTCCTCGTCGGCGCCATCATCGGCTCGGGCGTCTTCATCCTGCTGGGCCGCGCGCCCGCGCAGAAACTGGTCGACGCCGTCCAGGCTCGCATCGCCAAACGCTGAAGCTGGTCGAAAGCAACGCGCGAACAGCCCGAAAGTCTTCGTGACGTTTTCATGCCTGAACACGCAGGCGTGTCGGAACGAAAGTCTTGGCGAACGCCTTTATTCCGCATCGGCGCGCGGCTCGCACGCCTTTTGATGCCAAGGAGGCGTACATGTCTATTCTTGCGTGGATCGTGCTCGGCCTCGTGGCCGGTTTCATCGCCAGCAAGCTCGTAAGCCGCACCGGCGGCAGCCTGGTGGTGGACCTGGTGCTCGGGATCGTCGGCGCCGTGGTGGGCGGGTTCCTGTTCAACCAGTTCGGCTCCGCCGGAGTCACCGGTCTGAACCTCTACAGCCTGCTGGTCGCCGTGATCGGCGCGGTCGTCGTCCTGGCGATCTACCACGCGTTCACCGGTCGCCGAGCGCTCTGACGCTTTCGACCGACCTGGAAACAGCGCCTTCGGCTCAGCCGGAGGCGCTTTTCTTTGGTCTGTGCTCCAGAGCGAAGCCTTAGACGTCCACCGCCTGGGCCAGCATCTTGAGCGCCACGCGCAGGCATTCGATGCGCAGCGGGCCACGGCCGATGTCGCCGAGCCGGACCTGCCGATGGTGGGTGTAGCCGCCGCGGCGGGCGCAGGCGAAATGCACCAGGCCCGCCGGCCGCTCGGGGTCGCCGACGTCCTCGGCCCAGCCGGTGATCGAGACCGCCACGTCGGCTTTCGACCGCCGGATCGCGCCTTCGGCCATGGCGATCGCCGTCGGCTGCGACACCGCCCCGCCATGCGGCAGGAACGATCGCGGCACCTCCAGCAGCTCGACCTTGGCGTCGTCGGTATAGACCACGAAACCCCGCTCGAACGCGTGCGAACACCCCGGCACGTCGGTGAGCAGAGAGGCCAGCAGGCCTCCCGTGCAGCTCTCCGCCGTGGCCAGGGTCAGCCCGCGCGCGCAGGCGGCCTCAAGGACCGCCCGAGTCAGTTCGTCGATGTCCGACGGCAGGATCGGATCAAGCGCCTCGGCCATGGGCCCCTCCGAAGGCGGGGAAGGCCCGAAGGCCCTCCCCGTGACGTCAGTTCGGCTGTTTGCCGCCCAGTTCGGCCATCAGTTCTTCCTTGCGGGCCTTCATGCGCTTGCCCATCGCCTCGAGGTCTTCGTCGCCCTTCTTGGCCTGGGCGAAGATGCCGCCGGGCTGTTCCTCTTCCTTGACGTGGTGCTTGATGTACTCGCCCAGCACCTTGACCTTGGCGTCGTAATACTCGTCGCCGGGCTTCATCGCCTCGATCTCGGCGATCAGCTTCTTGGCGCCGTCGTGCTCGACATAGGCTTCGTCCAGCATGTCGTCCTCGACCTCGCCGCGCTCCTCCGGATAGAGGATTTCCTCCTCGATCTGGGTGTGCACCTTGAGGGCCAGGGCGATCTTGTTGAACAGGGCCAGCTTCTCGCTGTCCGCTTCCAGCTGCTCGTACTCGTCGAACCAGCCTTCAACCTCGCGGTGATCGGCCTTGAGAAGCGTGATGGCCAGCGGATCGCGGCGGCCGGTGCGGCGCGTGCGGCGGGGCTTGGCGGATTTGGTCGATGAGCTCTTGGCGGAGGTCGCCATGGTGTCTCTCCCTGAAGGCTGGATCGCCTTGGTCAGCGGAGCACAAACACTTCGCATCCAGAGATGTTCCGGAACGCGGGAGGTCACCGTGCAGTATTGCGGGACGCGTCGACTTCTCGACAAACAGTATTCAGAACCGCTCTCAACTAGCGGCGATCCGACATGAAAAAGCCCGGGCGAAGAACGCCCGGGCTCCTTCGACCAGGGGTCGGTTCGGACCTAGTGGGCCGCGACGACCTCTTCCTGGATTTCGTGGACCTTGGCGCCGCGCGCCGCGAACGCGAACCACAGGACGTAGACGTAGCAGACCAGCGGGGCGATGAAGCCCATCGAGATCGAACCGGTCATCTCCTCGATCTTGGCGAAGGCCAGCGGCAGGAACGCGCCGCCCACGATCGCCATGCACAGCAGGCCCGACGTCGCCGAGGTCGGGGCCGACGAGCGCTGCAGGGTCAGGGTGAAGATCGTCGGGAACATGATCGAGTTGAACAGGCCGATCAGCAGGGCCGCGAAGGCCGGGATCAGGCCGCTGGTCACCGGCGCCGAGGCCAGCAGCAGGTTCACCGTGCCGGCGTGAGCGGTCGGGGTCATGTCCTTGGTCAGGATGACCACAAGGGTCAGGGCGATGGCGCCCACGGCCACGAAGGCCAGCAGGGAGTAGTCCTTGATCTTCCGCAGCAGGGCCGAGCCGCCGAAACGGCCGATCATGGCGAAGACCATGTAGAACGTCGTCAGCTTGCCGGCCTGCTCCGACGGGATGTCCAGGATGCGGGTCTGTTCCAGGAACAGCAGCAGGTGCAGCGAGATCGCCACCTCGGCGCCGACATAGAGGAAGATGCCGATCGCGCCCAGGTTCGCCCACTTGGAGGTCAGGGCGGTGAAGGGGTTGACCAGGTGGCCGGTCTTCGGCGCGGCGTCGGTGATCCGCTGGCGGACCAGGAAGATCAGCAGGATGAACAGGGCCAGGCCCACGCCGATGGCGAAGTAGACGTTCGAGACGAAGCCGAGGGCCTGCTCGCGCAGGGCCTGGGTGATCACGATGTCCTTCTTGAAGATGTCGCCCTTGAGCAGGAAGTTCGCGCCGAACCACAGGCCGCAGGCCGCGCCCAGCGAGTTGAAGGCCTGCGACAGGTTCAGCCGGAACGAGGACTCCTCGGGCTTGCCCATCGAGGCGATCAGCGGGTTGGCCGCCACCTGCAGCAGGGTGACGCCCGAAGCCATCACGAACAGGCCCACCAGGAAGACGCCGAAGACGTGCAGCTTGGCCGCCGCGATGGCGATGAAGCACCCGGCGACGATGCCGCCCAGGCCCACCATCACCGACTTGGCGTAGCCCAGCTTGGAGAGGAACGCCGCCGAAGGCAGCGACATGATCCCGTAGGCGATGAAGAAGGCGAAGCCGGTCAGGCTGGCTTCAACGGGCGACAGCGTGAAGACCGTCTTCATGGTCTTCAGCAGCGGATCCAGGAGGTTGGTGACCAGTGCCCAGATGAAGAATAGCGCGGTGACGTAGACGATGGCCAACGCCACCCCCTGCCCCGACTTGGGCGCCGCTCCGGAAACCGGAGCCCGCGCCGCACCCATACCTGCCATTTTTGTTTCACTCCCTGTCCGACGTTGCGGGACGCGCCATCCACCCCAACGGTGACAACGTTGTCAAGCGTCGAGGCCGAAAACGGCCCGCTCCAAGATCCCGTCGAGACGCCTTCTGGGAACCGATCACCCGATTCGACGGTTGATCGGAAAACTCCGACAAATCCCCGTCGATGGGAAGACCGTGATGTCAATGATCGCCATTCTGCTGACGTCGGGCCTGGTGACCGTGATCGCCGTGATCGGTCTGGCCGACGCCTTCACCCACCTGCTGTGCTGGTCGGCGCGCTCGCTGCGCGAGCCCCGGGCGCTTCGCGTCGCCAGCCCGTCGGCGGACGCGGCCCGCCGCGAACGCCTGGCCGGCTGACGCTTCTAAGCGGCCTTGCGGCTGGGCGCACTGGAGACGGCCCAGACGTCGTGCGCCGCTTCGCCCGCCAGGATGTTCTCGGCGGTCAGTAGGCCGCTGAGCGTGGCGTGGTCGCGCTCGCCGTCGCGGTGCAGGCCGTTGCGGCCCGCCAGGTGCAGGCTGGGGAACTGCATCTTCAGGTCCAGGCGGATCATGGCCCGATGCTCGGCGCAGTCCTCGTCCTCGATCGGCAGGACCTTGCGCTGGCGGATCACGCGGGCGTCGCGGACGGCGGTCGGGTCCATCAGCCCCATCACCGCGGCCTCGCGCCAGGCCAGGGCCACCAGGTCGGCGTCGCTGGCCGTCCACAGGCCGTCACCCTCGAAGCAGAAGTATTCCAGGCCCAGGCAGCTGGCCGCCTCGCCTTCCGGCGCCATGGCTGGCGACCAGGCGCGGTAGTTCTGCACCCGGCCGACCTGCAGGTCGGTGTCGTAGACGTCGATGGCGGTCTCGCGCAGCGGCTGGCGCGTGCGGCCCACCAGGGCCACCGTGATCTGGTCGCGGTACATCAGCTCGCCGGCGTGGAACAGGCTGATCGGCGTCGGCCGCAGCATGCCCATCAGCTCGCGCAGCGGCGCGGTCGAGACCACGTGGTCGGCGGTGCGGACCTCGTGGGCGCCGTCCTCGCGCAGGACCGTCACCGTCCACAGCTTGGCGGCGGCGTCGAACTTCAGGGTCTCCACGCGGCGGCCCAGGGCCACCTCGCCGCCCAGGGCCGCGATCTTCCCGGCGCAGGCCCGCCACACCGCCCCGGCGCCGTCGCGCGGATAGCGCAGGCTGGCGCTCGGCTTGCGAGCGTTGGCGCTGCCAGCCGGCGTCTGGTCGCTGATCAGGCCCGACACCTTCTCGGCGAAGGGCCGGAACAGCATGGTCGACAGCCGCGCGCCGACGCGGTTGCGGATCTCGTCGGCGAAGGTCCGGGGCGACTTGATCGGGCGGATCTTGGCCAGGCCGAACGAGGCCAGGCAGGCCGCCCCGCCGCGCAGACCCAGATGCGCCAGGGCTTCCAGGGTCTTCAGCGGATAGGCGTAGAAGCGTTCGCGGTGATAGATGCGCGCCGCGCGCGGCCGCTCGACGAAGCCGTCCGGCAGCAGCTCGGACCACAGGTCCAGCACCCGCGTGGAGGCCGAGGCGTAGGCCCCGCCGCCCAGGTCGATCCGGAAGCCGTGATGCTCGATCGTGCGGCTGGAGCCGCCGACCTCGCGCGGGTCCATCTCCAGCACGGCGACGTCGCGCCCCGCCTTGGCCAGGACATAGGCGGCGGTCAGGCCGGCTGGACCGGCCCCGATCACCAAGGTTTCGACGTGCTGCCCCATGACGCGATGATCCCCGTTCGAAGACCATGGTCGCGCAATAAGGTTAAGACCGCCCCGCCGGACGTGGTGAACCGGCCTTAAACTTGAGCGTGAGGCGCTATGCCGCGCCCCCGTCTCCTAGGCCAGTTGGTCGCCGATCGGCAGGGTGCGGATGCGCTTGCCGGTCGCCGCGAAGACGGCGTTGACCAGGGCGGCGGGCGACGGCGGCAGGGCCGGCTCGCCCAGGCCGGTCGGCGGGTTGTCGCTGAGCACGAAATGCACCTCGACCTGCGGCGCGTTGGCCAGGCGCAGCATCGGGAAGTCGCCGAAGTTGCTCTGGGCGACGGCGCCGTTCTCGATGGTGATCGCCTGGGCCAGGGCGCCGCCGATCCCGTCGATGACCGAGCCCTGCACCTGCTGCTCGGCGCCGTTGGGATTGACGATCTGCTTGCCGACGTCGACCGCCGCCCAGGCCTTGCGGACGCTCGCCTTGCCGTCGGCCACCGCGACCTCCATCACCACCGCCACATAGCCCCGGTGGCTGTAGTGGCAGGCCACGCCTAGGCCGACGCCCTTGTCGGTCTTGCGCCCCCAGCCCGAGGCCTCGGCGGCCTTGTCGAGCACGGCGCGCATGCGGCCGGTGTGGAAGCTGTCGCCCTTGCCCGGCTCGCCGATCAGGCGCGGCGCGCCCAGCAGCTTGCGGCGGAACTCCACCGGATCGGCGCCGGCGGCGTAGGCCACCTCGTCGATGAAGCCCTGGTAGACGAAGCCGTAGGCGTTGTTGCCCGGGGCCCGCAGCCAGCCGGTCGGCACGCCCAGCGGCATGACCGACACGTCCTGGGCGTAGTTGTCGACCGCGCCGTACGGGAACTGCGTGCCGCCGATATTGGCGGCGCGGGCGAACTTCGTCCCCTCGCCGAAGGTCACGAAGTGGTTGCGCCAGGCGACTAGCCCGCCCTGGGCGTCCAGCCCCGCCGTCAGCCGGTGGTAGCCGGCCGGGCGGTAGAAGTCGTGCTGCATGTCGTCCTCGCGGGTCCACAGCAGCTTGACCGGCGCGCCGATCGTCTTGGAGATCCACGCCGCCTCGACCATGAAGTCGTTCATCAGCCGCCGGCCGAAGCCGCCGCCGCTGCGGGTGAAGTGGATCGTGATGTCGTCGGGCTTGATCCCCAGGGTCTTGGCCACCAGCTCGCGGCCGTCCTCGGGGTTCTGGGCCGGGGCCCAGATCTCGACCTTGCCGTCCTTGAAGCTGGCCGTGCAGTTCTGCGGCTCCAGGGTGGCGTGGGCGTTGAACGGGTAGCTGTAGTCGGCCTTGACCACCTTGGCCGCGCCCTTCAGGGCGGCGTCGACGTCGCCGACGGTCTTGAGGCTGCGGTGCGGCGGCTGGCCGTGCAGTTCGGCGGCCTTGGCGATGAAGCCCGCGCTGCTCTGGCCGCTGGTCGGATGGTCGGCCCAGGTGACCTCCAGGGCGTTGCGGCCCTTGCGCGCCTGCCACCAGGTGTCGGCCACCACGACCACGCCGCCCAGCAGGCCTTCCAGCTCGGTTCCGCCGTCCACTACGAAGACATGGCGCACGCCCTTGACCGCCTTGGCCGGGGCCAGGTCGACCTTGGCCACCTTGGCGGCGAACACCGGGGCTTTGAGGAAGGTGGCGTACAGCATGCCCGGCACGCGCACGTCGATGCCGTACAGCGGCTTGCCCGTGACGATGGCCGGGGTGTCGGACTGCGGCTGGGCCTTGCCGATGATCCGGTAGGCCTTGGGGTCCTTCAGCGTCAGGGTCTTGGGATCGGGCGGGGTCAAGCCGGCCGCGGCCTGGGCCAGTTCGCCGTAGGACGCGCGGCGCTTGCCGGCCTTGTCGACCACGAAGCCCGGCTCGGTGGCCAGGCCGGCGGCCGGGACGTTCCAGCGCTGGGCGGCCGCCTGGATCAGCAGGGCCCGGCCCACGGCCCCGACCTGGCGCATCGGCTCCCAGTCGTCGGGCGTGGAGGTGCTGCCGCCGGCCGACTGCTCGCCGAACACCTTGGCGTCGATCGGGGCCTGCTCGATGCGGACGGCCGACCAGTCGACGTCCAGCTCCTCGGCGATCAGCATCGGCATCGAGGTCTTGATCCCCTGCCCGATCTCCGGCCGCTTGGCGGCGATGGTCACCACGCCGTCCGGCGCAATGCGGACGAAGGCGCTGAAGGGGTTGGCGGTCGCTTCGCCCTGCGCCCGCACCAGGCCCGGCAGGCTGAACGACAGCAGCAGGCCGCCGCCGGCCGCGGCGCCGGTCTTCAGGAACAGGCGGCGCGAGGGGTTCTCCAAGATCGCGTCCATGCTCACGCCTCCACCTGGCCCGAGGCCGCCTTGATGGCCTTGCGGATGCGGATGTAGGTGGCGCACCGGCAGAGGTTGCCGTTCATCGCCGCGTCGATCTCGTCATCGGTGGGCTTGGGTGCGGCGGCCAGCAGGGCCGTGGCCGACATGATCTGGCCGGCCTGGCAGTAGCCGCACTGCGGCACGTCGATGGCCTTCCAGGCGTCCTGCACCTTGGCCCCGACCGGGTTGGCGCCGATCCCCTCGATCGTGGTCACCGCCTTGGCGCCCACCCGGGCCAGCGAGGTGACGCACGAGCGCATGGCCACGCCGTCGATGTGCACCGTGCACGCCCCGCACTGGGCCACGCCGCAGCCGTACTTGGTTCCCACCAGCCCCAGAACGTCGCGCAGCACCCACAGCAGGGGCGTGTCGGGCTCGGCGTCCACCGTGTGGACCTGACCGTTGACCTTCAAGCTTGTCGACATGCCGCTACTCCCGAACCGGTGCGGCGCCAGAGTGCCAAAGGCTTGAGGCCGCGACCAGAGGCCGCGTCGCCGACAAAACTGTCATAAAACCGTCACGTGGAGCTTGAACGCGGCCGCCTTCCGTGGTTCCGCTCCGCGCTTCCGGACGTTCCGTACAAGGACGTGCGCCAAATTCCACGCTTCGAACAGAGGATGAAGCGACCATGCTGGGCTTGTTCCGGGCCGTCATGCCCAAGGAAGACCGCTTCTTCGAGCTGTTCGCGCAGCACGCCGCCACCCTGGTGGCCGGCGCCAAGGCGCTGCGGGACCTGATGGAAGGCGGCGACGGCGTCGAGGCCGCCAGCGCCCGCGTCTACCAGCACGAGGAAGAGGCCGACGAGATCACCCGCCAGGTGATGGGCGCGATCCGCCGCAGCTTCATCACCCCGTTCGACCGCAGCGACATCCAGGACCTGACCACCTCGCTGGACGACGCCATCGACCAGATGCGCAAGACCGCCAAGGTCGTCAGTCTGTTCGAGGTCAAGACCTTCGAGCCGCAGATGCGCGAGATGGCCGCGATCATCGTCCAGGCCGCCGAACTGACCGTCGAGGCCGTGGCCCTGCTGCCCGACATGCGCAAGAACGCCCACCGCCTGACCGAGCTGGCCGTCCGCGTGACCCAGATCGAGGAGCAGGCCGACCAGATGTACGACCACGGCCGCAAGGCGCTGTTCATGGCCCACCGCAACGGCGACCCGATGACCTTCATCGTCGGCGTCGACATCTACAGCCACCTGGAGAAGGTGGTCGACCGCTTCGAGGACGTGGCCAACCGCATCAGCGGCATCGTGGTCGAGCAGGTCTAGTGGACCCGACCTTCCTCATCCTGGTCGTGCTGGTGGTCGTGGCCCTGGGCTTCGACTTCCTGAACGGCCTGCACGACGCGGCCAACTCGATCGCCACCATCGTCTCGACGCGCGTGCTGTCGGCGAAGTGGGCGGTGCTGTGGGCGGCGTTCTTCAACTTCATCGCCTTCGCGGTGTTCGGCACCAGCGTGGCCAAGATGGTGGGGGCCGGGATCATCGACCCGCACATCATCACCGACCGGCTGATTTTCGGGGCCCTGATGGGCGCCATCGCCTGGAACCTGATCACCTGGTGGGCCGGCATCCCCTCGTCCAGCTCGCACGCCCTGATCGGCGGCCTGGTCGGGGCCTCGGTGGCCAAGGTCGGCGGTCTGGGCGCGGTGCAGTGGGCGGGTCTGGGCAAGACCGCTGCGGCGATCGTCGTCTCGCCCACCCTGGGCTTCCTGCTGGCCCTGCTGCTGGTGCTGGTGGTCTCCTGGACCTTCGTGAAGAGCTCGCCGTTCTTCGCCGACCGGGTCTTCCGCAAGGCCCAGTTCGTCTCGGCGGCCCTTTATTCGCTGGGCCACGGCGGCAACGACGCCCAGAAGACCATGGGCATCATCGCCGCCCTGCTGTTCGCCCACGGCATGAGCGACCAGCCGGGGCACATCCCGTTCTGGGTGGTCATCTCGTGCCAGACCGCCATGGCCCTGGGCACGCTGTTCGGCGGCTGGCGCATCGTCCACACCATGGGCAGCAAAATCACCCGCCTGACGCCGATGCAGGGCTTCTGCGCTGAAACCGGCGGCGCCATTACGTTGTTCTTCTTCACGCACCTTGGCGTTCCGGTCTCGACGACTCACACGATCACGGGCGCTATTGTCGGCGTCGGCGCTTCGCGTCGGGTTTCGGCCGTCCGTTGGGGCGTGGCCAAGAGCATCGTGACCGCCTGGATCGTCACCCTGCCCGCGGCCGGCCTGGTCGCGGCGGCGTTCTACTATCTCGGGTTCTGGATGAAGTGACCGACACGGCGGGCGGGAAGCAGGGGGGCAAGTCCGGACAGCGGCGACGCCAGGTCGCCGCCCTGCCCTGGCGCGTGGACGCGATCGCCGGCCTGCAGGTCCTGCTGGTGTCCTCCCGCGAGACCCGCCGCTGGGTGATCCCCAAGGGCTGGCCCATGAAGGGCAAGACCAACGCCCAGGCCGCCGCCCAGGAAGCCTACGAGGAGGCGGGCCTCGACGGCCGGATCGAGGCCGAGCCTATCGGCGAATATCCCTATCTCAAGCGCCTCAAGAGCGGCGCCGCCCGCCCGGTGACGGTCGACGTCTATCCGCTGGAGGTCACCGGCGAGCACGCGATCTGGCCCGAGAAGGGCCAGCGGACCCTGAAATGGATGTCGCCGGTCGAGGCGGCCCTGGCGGTGCAGGAGCCGGAGCTGCGCGACCTGATCGCCCGCTTCGCCAAGGTCGAGCTGCCGGCCGACGAGCGCCCGGCCCCCGCCCCGGCCCCGACGCCGATGCGCGTGGCGCTGACGCGCCTGCGCCGGCGGATCACCGTGGCCTGGGGGCGCCGGCGCCGCTGGCTCTGAGCACAGGCTGGGGATAACTCGACAAGCCGCTTCGCATTCACTATGTTCTCGTTACGTTCCGTCGCGAGAATCGCCATGCAACTGTCCCTCGACCTGTCGACCTCGCCCCTAGAGGCCATGCGCGACGGGCTGATAAAGACCTTCGGGCCCCAGCGGCCCACCCGGCGGCTCGACCCGGTGTCGCAGCTGGTCAAGTCGTCGATCAGCGGCCGGACCAAGGACGCCGTGTCCTGGGCCGTCTACCACCGCCTCAAAGAACGCTTCGCCACCTGGGAGGAACTGGCCGAGACGCCCGACGCCGAGGTCCAGGCGCTGATCAAGGACGTCACCTTCCCGGACGAGAAGGCCCGCCACCTGCCCCACGCCCTGCGGCTGATCCAGGTGCGCAGCGGCTGGAAGCTGTCGCTGGATCACCTGGCCGAGCTGGAGCTGGACAGCGCGCGCTGGTGGCTGCAGGGGCTGCCGGGCGTGGGGGTCAAGGTCGCCGCCTCGGTGCTGAACTTCAGCCCCCTGAACATGCGGGCCCTGGTGGTCGACACCCACGTCCACCGTGTGGCCACGCGTCTGGGCCTGATCCCCGCCGGCTACGACACCACCCACGCCTACCGCGCCCTGATGGACATGGTCCCCGACAGCTGGACGGCCGAGGACCTGTACGAGCTGCACTGGCTGATGAAGGGCCTGGGCCAGCTGCTGTGTTCGCATCACGCGCCGCGCTGCGGGGCCTGCGCGCTGAAGGCCACCTGCCCGAGGGTCGGGGTGGAGCGCAGCGCCGATATCCTGGCGTGGCGGCCTAGGTCGTAGAACCCTCTGCCAGAGGGAGAGGGTTTCCGGTGAACCTCCGCCTTTCCCGCACGCTCCCCACCCATGCCTCACGACATCCGCATCGGCACGGCCGGCTGGAGCGCGCCGCGTGACCTCGACGTCTTCCCGGCCGAGGGCACAGGCCTGGAACGCTACGCGGCGGTGTTCGACGCGGTCGAGATCAACTCGTCCTTCTACCGCCCCCACCAGCACAAGACCTACGAGCGCTGGGCAGCCTCGACGCCGGCCGGGTTCCGGTTCGCGGTGAAGGTCCCTCGCACGATCACCCACGAGCGGAAGCTGGTCGATTGCGCCGAGCCCTTGGCGCGGTTCCTCGACGAATGCGGCGGGCTGGGCGAGAAGCAGGGGCCGCTGCTGATCCAGCTGCCGCCCAGCCTGAGGTTCGACGCCCGGATCGTGGAGCCCTTCCTCACGAACTGGCGCAGGGCGACCAAGGCCGCGACGGTGCTGGAGCCCCGCCATGCCACCTGGTTCGACGAACCCGCCGAGGCGCTGCTGCAATCCTTCGAGATCGCCCGGGTCGCCGCCGATCCGGCCGTGGTCCCCGTCGCCGCCGAGCCAGGGGGTTGGCGCGGCCTGACCTATCGCCGCCTGCACGGCTCGCCCGCGATGTATGCGACGTCCTACGATGACGGACGGCTGGAGCCCCTGGCCGCGCGGATCGCCGGCGAGGCCGACGCGGTCCAGGCCTGGTGCGTCTTGGACAACACCCAGTTCGGCGCGGCGACCACCGACGCCCTAAAACTGATGGGCCTTACTTCGCCCCGGCCAGCTCGGTGAAGGTCTTGGTCCCGATCGGATAGCGGCGCCAGTCGTTGAAGTCGAAGTGCCACCACTCCTCGGGATAGACGGTGAAGCCCTCGGCCTCCATCGCCTGGCGCAGGACGGCCCGGCGCGCCCGCTGCGCCGTGGTGCCGCCCACGAAGTCGGCGTAGGACCGGGTCGAGAACTCGTCGTAGCGCCCCGGCATCTCGACGGCCTTGCCGGTCTTCAGGTCGTACAGCGTCAGGTCCACCGCGCAGCCGCGGTTGTGCCGCGAGCCCTCGGCCGGGTCGGCGACGAAGACGTGGTCTTCCGGCGGGGTGGCCTCCCAGAACATCCAGGTGACGTACCAGGGCCGGTAGGCGTCGTGGATCAGCAGGCCGTAGCCCTTGGCCGCCAGCGCCTTGTGGGCGCGGCCCAGGGCCTGGGCCGCCGGGCGCTGCATATAGGCGGCCGGGCGCTCGTAGAGCGGGATGCCCATGAAGTTGTCCGAACCGGCATACCAGATGTCGAGCTTGATCCCCGGATCGACGGTCGTGACGTCGACCAGGTCGGACGGCAGGCGCTCGCCCGTCTCGACCGGCGGCGTGGCGGCCAGGGCTCGCCGGCGCAGGGCCGCCGGATCGGCGCGGACGGCCTGGTGGATCCGCTCGCGCGTCTCGGCGCCGAAGTCGTGGAAGGCCAGGGCCTTGCCGTCCAGGCGCAGCCCGCCCTTCTCGAGGATCAGCTCGCCGCCCCCCGCGACGGCGTAGCGGTCGCCGCCCAAAGGCGTCAGCCGCGCGGACTTGAAGCCCGCGCCGTCGATGTGCAGCGCCCCGTCCTTCTCGAACAGGGTCAGGGGCGCGGCCTTGTCTCCATACTGGCCGATGGCCGCCCACTCCGCCTTCGTCTGGCCAAAGGCGGCCGGGGCGACAAGCCCGGCCGCGGCGATGGACAGCACCGATCGTCGAACCAAACCCCGCATCGCCGCCCCCCTTGGCGCTTCTTCCGCTACTTCATCGTCGGGATGACGAAGGCGCTGTCCTCGACCTCCCCCTCCGGCCACCGCGCGGTGATCGTCTTGACCTTGGTGTAGAACTTCACGCCCTCGACGCCGTGCTGGTTGGTGTCGCCGAACGCGCTGCGCTTCCAGCCGCCGAAGGTGTGGTAGGCCACCGGCACCGGGATCGGCACATTGATGCCGACCATGCCGACATTGACCCGCGCGGCGAACTCGCGCGCCGCCCGGCCGTTGCGGGTGAAGATGGCCACGCCGTTGCCGTACTGGTGCTCGGACGGCAGGGCCAGGGCCTCCTCGAAGCTCTCGGCGCGCACGATCTGCAGCACCGGGCCGAAGATCTCCTCCTGGTAGGTCTTCATGCCCTTCTTGACGCCGTCGAACATCGACGGGCCGATGAAGAAGCCCTTCTCGAAGCCCTGCAGGGCGAAGTCGCGGCCGTCGACCACCAGCTCGGCGCCTTCCTCGACGCCGATCTTGATGTAGTCCGCGATCTTGGCGCGGTGGGCGGCGCTGACCACGGGACCGTAGTGGGCGGCGGCGTCGGTGGAGATGCCGACCTTCAGGGTCTCGATCTCGGCGACCATCCGCTCGCGCAGCTCGTCGCCGGTCTTCTTGCCGACGGGAACGACCACCGGCAGGGCCATGCAGCGCTCGCCGGCCGAGCCGAAGGCCGCGCCCGACAGGTCCTTGACCACCTGGTCCAGGTCGGCGTCGGGCAGGACGATGCCGTGGTTCTTGGCCCCGCCCATGGCCTGGACGCGTTTCCCGTGCGCCGTGCCGGTCTGGTAGACGTAGTGGGCGATGTCGGACGAGCCGACGAAGCTGACGGCCTTGATGTCCGGGTGGGTCAGGATGGCGTCGACGGCGGTCTTGTCGCCGTGCACCACGTTCAGCACCCCGGCCGGGGCGCCCGCCTCCATCATCAGCTCGGCCAGCTTGACCGGCACGGTCGGGTCCTTCTCCGACGGCTTGAGGATGAAGCTGTTGCCCACGGCGATGCTGATGCCGAACATCCACATCGGGATCATGGCCGGGAAGTTGAACGGGGTGATGCCCGCGCAGACGCCCAGCGGCTGGCGCATCGAATAGACGTCGATGCCGGGGCCCGCGCCCTCGGTGTATTCGCCCTTCAGGATGTGGGGGATACCGCAGGCGAACTCGATCACCTCCAGGCCGCGCTGGATGTCGCCCTTGGAGTCGGCGATCACCTTGCCGTGCTCGGACGACAGGATCTCGGCCAGGGCGTTCATGTCGCGCTCGATCAGGCGCTTGAACTCGAACATCACCCGGGCGCGGCGCTGCGGGTTGGTGGCGGCCCAGCCGATCTGCGCCTTGGCGGCGGCCTGGACGGCGGCGTCCAGCTCGGCGTCGGTGGCCAGGGCCACGCGGGCCTGGATCTCGCCGGTGTTCGGATTGAACACATCGCCGAAGCGGCCGGACGTTCCCTCGAGGGCTTGTCCGTTCACGAAATGGCTGATGGTCCGCATGATACGCTCCCTAGATCTTGTTTTGCGCGTCATTAGCACCCTGGGACCGGGCCGTATCGCGCAAATTCTCCCCACCACAAATCGTGATGAGGGCGGCTATTCCTCCACGTGCACGCGGCGGAACCGGCCCTGCAGATAGACCAGCGGCTCGTGGTCCGGGTCGTAGCGCAGCTTCACCACCCGCCCGACATAGACCCGGTGGTCGCCGGCGTCGAAGACCTGATGGGTCACGCATTCGAAATTGGCCATGCAGTCGGGCAGGATCGGGACGCCGGTGCCCCAGGTCTCGGTGTCGATGCCCGCGAAACGGTCACCGTCCTTCTGCACGAACTGGCGGGCCATGGCCTGCTGGTCGGCGTGCAGCACGTTGACCGTGAACCGCTCGGCCGCGTCCAGGATCGCCAGGCTGCGCGAATTGAGGTCGACGCAGACCAGGGCCAGCGGCGGGTCCAGCGACACCGAGGTGAAGGAATTGGCGGTCAGCCCCACCCGGCGGCCGTCCTCGCAGACCGTGGTGACCACGGTCACCCCCGTGGTGAAGCATCCGAAAGCGTGGCGCAGCGCCCGGGCGTCGTGCGCGCCCCCCTCGCCCAGTTCGATCGTGACCGGTTGACTCATTCCCTAACCAGTGAGGCAAACCGGCGTTACGGGCAAGGGTTGGGGAGGCAGACACGGGTCCTCGACCTCGGGCTTTCGCGACGAGTGGGTGGGGAGGCGCGGAGCGGACCGGGCTTCGCCCGGAGACCGTGAGTTTTGTGTGTGCGTTTCGGCTTGGCTCGACCGCTCCGCGGAACCGTTCTTCTCAAGGGACGGCGACTGAGGGCCTGTTTCATCCCGGTCGACGTTCCCCCTCGGGCGGGCAGGATCAGGTCGCCCGGAAGGGGCCGTCGGCGACTCCGACTGATCCTGGAACGGGCCGGTTTGTACCTCCCGGCCCCGTCGACCCTTGCCGTCCGACGGACGCCCGTCGCGAGCCTTGAGACCTTCTGAGCCCCGCCTCCCGCAACGATCCGCCCGCCGGGCCGGCTCGGCCCCGCTCGGTTCCATCCCCATCGCCTGCTTGGGCCGGTACCAAGAGCCCTCCCCGTGATGGTGACCGGTTCAGTATGCGGGCGGTTTGAATGCTGGCGCGTTCGTGACGCTGCTTTTTCTGCAGGGCGTTGGGGTTGTTCAGGTTTTCTCACCGCTGGCGGGGATAGAGAGCGCTCGATCCCCGCGCGGGGACATGCCCTTGCGGCGTGTCCCCATCAGACGCACTGAGTCCAATCTTGGGGACACGCCGCAAGGGCATGTCCCCGGCCTGCGCTCACCTCCACCTCCGTCATCCTCGGACTTGTTCCGAGGCCCCCTGCTTCAGCCGCGAAGAAGGACGATCCATAGAACTGTGAGCTCGCGGCCTCCCCCAACCGACAAACCCGCCGACAGAGGGGTCCTCGGAACAAGTCCGAGGATGACGGTTGAAAGGCGGGGCTCTTCATGTCGAAGACCGGCTGAACAGCCGCGTTTCATTCGGTGAGGGTGTAACCTCTCACCCTCCCTCTCTCTAAGAGAGAGGGGTCAGCAGGGCCGCCCTCTGTCCACTCAGGGTCGAAGGCGGTCCTTCAAACGGTCCCGGCGACGCCAGAAACCGCCCTACGGCGTGACTGCGCTCTTGAACGGCTGTCTCCCTCACCCCACTACAGCACGACCGAACAGAGTGACTTGAAAGGACCGCGACATGGCTTTGCTCGACGAGCTCAAGGCTGACCAACTGGCGGCGCGCAAGGCGAGCGACCGCCTGAAGGCCGACCTGCTCACCACGCTGATCGGCGAAGCGACGCAGATCACGACCGAAGAGTTCAAGCGCGGCGTGACCGAAGTCACCGACGAGAAAGTCGTCGCAACCGTCGCGAAGTTCTTGAAGAACACGAAGCTGACGCTGGAGAACCTCGCGGCCGAACGCGCGCGGCTGGTCGAAGCCGATGGCGATGTATCGAAGGTGGACGAGCGGACCAAGGCGGCTGAAACCGAACTGGCGATTCTATCGTCCTATGGCCCGAAGCAGATGACGGACGCGGAATTGCGTGAGGCCATCAACGACTTCCGGGTGCAGAACCCCGACGCCAACGTCGGCGCGATCATGGCCCACCTGAAGGCCAACTTCGGCGGCCAGTATGACGGCAAGGCGGCCAGCGCATTGGCCAGAGCCTAGACGGCGGACGCCGTGCAGACCCCCTCTCTCATAGAGAGAGGGAGGGGCCCGCCGCGAAGCGGTGGGAGGGTGAGAGGTTTCACCGCTAGCCGGAAAATCCAGAGCCGCTGAGCCGCGCTTTCGAGACTCCGACAGAGGCTCACCAGGGCCGCCAGCGTGGATCGGGCAACTATCCTAAGACCATCTGA